>Ga0123333_10000052_pt1 | contig 115616 bp, 99 predicted proteins | sample BioC12SIPDNA_3_FD_89957 | JGI IMG/M metagenome (GOLD analysis project Ga0123333, IMG submission 89957) | Anaerobic biogas reactor microbial communites from Washington, USA - Biogas_R2_B C12 SIP DNA | ecosystem: Engineered > Bioreactor > Anaerobic > Unclassified | place: Washington, USA...
GTAGAACACGTTTTCGGCGTCGTCAAAGGGCTTTTCGCATATAGAAAAACACGATATCGAGGGTTGCGAAAACAGAGGGCAAAATTGAATATGTTGTTCGCACTGGCGAACCTGTATCTGGCTAATAAGCGGGGCTTGTTGGTCTGATTCGGTTTGTCACTGTGACAACAATAACAACATTGTCATGCCGTTTTCCAGGCATCGGCAGGTATTGCTCCGCTTGTTTTCCAATTGCGCGGTGTTGCCCTATAGTAAAAAGGAAGAATTATGTATCCCAGTTTTGACCGGACCGGAGGGAATACTTTGCTGGATTTACGCGCGTGCCGTCGTATTGTCGTCAAGGTCGGCACCAGCTCTTTGACATATGACAACGGAAAACTCAACCTCAGACGCATCGAGCGGTTGTCCCGCGTGCTTGCGGATCTGAAGAATGCCGGGCACGAGATTGTCCTCGTCACGTCCGGCGCGGTCGGCGCGGGCGCGGCAAGACTCGGATGGAGCGAGCATCCCCGCGATGTTGCCGCCAAGCAGGTCGCCTCCGCCGTCGGACAGTCCGAACTGATGAACCTCTACTCCCGTTTCTTCGGAGAGTACGGACATATCGTCGCGCAGCTTCTTCTGACCCGCGACGTCGTTGAGTCATCGACGCTCCGGGAAAACGTCACGCACACCTTCATGCGTCTTCTTGAGACCGGCGTCGTACCGATCGTCAACGAGAACGACACCGTCTCCACCTTCGAGCTTGCCCACATCACGACCTTCGGGGATAACGACACGCTCGCCGCCACCTGCGCACTGCTCACCGATGCCGATCTGCTCGTCATCCTCTCGGATATCGACGGACTGTACGACGCCGATCCCCGTGAGAATGAGGACGCCCGCCGCATCCCCGTCGTCCGCGAGATCGACGACATGCTGCTCAAAGCTGCCGGAGGTGAGGGAACATCCAGAGGGACCGGCGGGATGCTCACCAAGCTGAACGCCGCGAAGACCTGTCTGTCGGCGGGGATTCCGATGGTCATCACGTGCGGGGAGAATCCGGAGATTCTATACGATATTTTAAATAACCGCCGGATGGGTACGATCTTTGTACCGGAGGAAAAATCATGCTGACCGTACGGGAGCTGGGACTGCGCGCGAAGGCTGTCACAGGGACGCTTGCGTCGGCGGGAACCGCCGCTAAGAACCGTGCGCTCGAAGAGATGGCGAAGTCGCTTGAGCAGCATGCCGACGCGATTTATCAGGCCAACGCTGCGGATGTCGAAGCCGCGAAAGCCGGTGGAATGCGCGCGTCGCTTCTTGACCGTCTGACGCTGACGCCGAAACGTCTGGCGGGTGCGGTCGCGGGTGTACGGGACGTCGCGGCGCAGGAAGACCCCGTGGGAGTTGCCGACGGCGGCGGGATGCGTCCCAACGGTCTGCGCATCGAACGCCGAAGGGTTCCCCTGGGCGTCGTCGGTATCATCTATGAGGCGCGCCCGAACGTCACGGTCGACGCGGCAGCGCTGTGCCTGAAGTCCGGCAACGTCTGCATCCTGCGCGGCGGACGTGAGGCCATCCGCACCAATATCGCGCTGATGGAAGCGATGCGCGCGGGCGTGAAGAATGCCGGGCTGCCCGAGGACGTGATCGCACTGTGTGAGGATACCGACCGCCGAAGCGCGCATGACATGATGACGGCGACGGGGCTTCTCGATGTGCTCATCCCGCGCGGAGGTGCGGGCCTGATCCGCGCCGTCATTGAGAACGCGCGTGTTCCGGTCATCGAGACCGGCACCGGCATCTGCCATGTCTACGCCGACGACGGCTGCGACCCCGAAATGGCGGTGCGCATCCTCGTCAACGCAAAGTGCTCACGACCGTCGGTATGCAACGCGGCGGAGGTGTTCCTCTGTCACAGCTCCATGGCGGAGCGCATTCTCCCGGCTGCGTACGATGCGCTCGCGGAGTATGATGTTGAGCTGCGGTGTGATGCGCGGGCGTATCAAATCCTCGGAGGGCGCGAACGCGTGGTTCCGGCGTCGGATGCGGATTTTTATACGGAGTTTTTGGACTATATCCTCGCGGTGAAGATCGTCGACACGCTTGACGAAGCGCTCCGCGAGATCAACACAAACGGCACGGGGCATTCGGAGTGCATCGTGACGGAGAGTTATACCCGCGCGGACGCGTTTCTCGAACATGCGGACGCAGCGGCGGTCTATGTCAACGCGTCGACACGGTTCACCGACGGCGGCGAGTTCGGTCTGGGCGCGGAGATCGGCATTTCAACACAGAAGCTGCATGCACGCGGCCCGATGGGCCTGACGGCGCTGACAACGTTTAAGTATACGATTCGGGGCAGCGGTCAAATCCGCGTGTAAACAGACAGAACGGTACGTCATATACGGGGGTAGCAAGGGATGGAATGGTACAACAAATCTGCTGAGGACGCCATCCGCGAGCAGAACGCGGATGAGAAGAACGGTCTGACCCAGTCAGGCGCGCGCCATCGTCTGGAGCGCTACGGACAGAACGTCTGGCCGATACAGAGCAAGTCCGGCATGGCGGGCGTAATTTTCGCGCAGTGCTCGGACTTCCTGGTGATTGTCGCGCTTTTGGCTTTGCTGTGCGCGCTTGTGACGAAGCAGTACGCGGCGGCAGTCTTATTCCTCATTGCGGCGGCGGCTCGTGTCGTGCCCGGCGTCATCCAGGACGGTCAGGCACAGCGTGCGGTCGAGGCACTGGAGAATGTCACGCCGACAGGTGCGCGTGTTCTTCGTGATGGGCGCGCTGAGACGCTCCCGACTGCGGAGATCGTCCCGGGCGACATTGTCCTGCTCGAAGCCGGGGACATCGTTCCCGCGGACCTGCGGCTCATCAGCACCGTCAGTATGCAGATCGACGAGAACCTCATCACCGGTGCCAGATCGGCGGTCTTCAAGGAGGCCGACGCCGTGCTGCCCGGCCCCGCCCCCGTCTCCGAACGTGTCAATATGGCGTACGCGGGTTCTGCCGTCATCTACGGGCGCGGACGCGGCGTTGTTGTCGCGACCGGCACGAAGACCGAACTCGGACATGTCGCCGACGCGCTCCACACCGTTCCCGTCTCCGACTCCGCCGGCGCGCTGCGCGGCGTCGGGCAGGGCTTCGGCATCTTCTGTGCCATCGGGTGGATTCTGCTGATCATCCTCGGAATCCTCCGTCGGGACAGTGCGCAGAACGATACCCTCGCGCAGATGACGGCCTACGCCGCAGCCATCCTTCCCTCCGGTCTCGCCGTTGTCACGACGCTTACACTCATGCAGGGCATGGAGCGCATGAAGAAGCGCGGCGCGATCCTCAGACGTCTCTCCACCGCCGAATCTTTGGGCGCCGCGAATGTCATCTGCGCCGATATGGCCGGTACCCTCACGAAAAACGAGCTGACCACCACGATGCTCTGGTCGGGAGGCCGCATCACGACCGTCGACGGCTTCGGCTATACCCCCGAGGGCGCCATGCGCAACGCCGACGGAGAGAAACTCAATCCCCTTACGCGCCGTGACCTCATCATGACCCTCACCGCTGCCGCACTGTGCAATAACGCTGCGCTCGAGGAAACTGCCATCGACACCTGGTCCGCCGTCGGTGACCCCACTGAGGCTGCACTCGTTGCGCTCGCCCAAAAAGCCGGACTGAAGAAGGCTACACTCGACGCCACCTTCCCCCGGATGGCTGAGATTCCCTTCGACGCCGACCGCCGCATGATGACCACCATCCACCGCGGCGGACGCTACCCCATTGCCTACACCAAGGGTGCGCCTGACGTCGTGCTCTCCCGCTGCACCGACATCGACTTCGGTGGTTCCGTCCGTCCGCTCGACGACAAGTTCCGCCGTCAGCTTCTGGCGATCAACCGCCTGATGTCCGACCGTGCGCTCAGAGTGCTCGCCGTCGCATACAGGGAATTTACCACGCCGCTGAAGGAGAGTTCCCCCGAGGAACTCGAAAGTGAACTGGTGTTCTTAGGGCTTGTCGGGATGCTTGACCCGGCGCGCCCGGATACGAAGGAAGCCGTACGCCGCGCCGACCGCGCCGGGATCCGGTCGCTGATGGTCACCGGCGAATCGCGTGAAACCGCCGTGGCACTCGCCCGCGAGATCGGGATACTCGGCGAGACGGAAGAGAAGCTCGTGTTGACCGGCGCGGAGATCGACGAGATGTCCGACGGTACACTGCGCTCGATCGTCAAGAGCGCGAAGGTCTACGCGCGCGTGACGCCCGAGCATAAACTGCGCATCCTTGAGGCGCTGCACAAAAACGGCGACATTGTTGCGATGACCGGCGACGGCGTCAGCGATGTTCCGCTGCTGCGGCGCGCGGATATCGGCGTCGCGAAGGGTACATCGGGCACCGAGATCGCCCGCTCGTCCTCCGACCTCATCGTCGTGGACGACAGCTATGCACAGATCGTCGGCGCCGTCGAAGAAGGCCGCGCAATCTATGAGAACATCCGCAAAGTGGCGCGTCTGTTGCTGTCGGCTGCCGCCGCCGCCGCGCTCACGACCCTCATCTCCGCGATTGCCGGACTCGGAAGCCCGTTCCCCATACTTGCGATATTGCTTGCAAACCTCGTGAGCTTCTCGCTCCCGGCGTTCGCCATCGGCACGCAGTCCCCGGAGCGCGATATGATGAAGCGTCCGCCGCGTGCCGCCGGATGCCCCGCCGTCAACTGGAGTCTCCTCATTTCCATCGGCGTCCAGGCGCTCATCCAGACACTTTTCTGCGTGGCGTTGCTGTTCCTCGCTGAGAAGACCCTCCCCATCGGCTCGTCCCTCGACACCTACCGCCAGACGCTTGTCTTCTCCGTGCTGCTCATCGGGACGCTGCTGACGAGCTTCTCCGTACGCTTCGAGCGCGCGCCGCTCTGGTCACCCGGCAAGTTCGCCGACCTCCTGTCGCTCGTGATCTCCACGGTCATTGGCATACTGGTTCATATACTGTGCGTCAGCGCCGCGCCGCTGAGAGAGCTTCTGGGCTTTTCCGAGCTTGCCGCGCTTGACTGGGTGCTGATTTTCGCCGCCGCAATCCTCTCCGTGGCACTTACCGAAGCGTTCAAGCTCTACGTGATGCCTGCGCTCATCCGTGTTGTCCCGGGTCTTGAAACCGGCCCGCGTATCTACCAGACCACCCGGGAACGCCGCGTCCGCCGTGCCCAGTTCCCGCGCGTCGCGTCCGCCGACCCCACCCAGGAGGAGGAAGAAACCGATATATCCCATGCCGCTCCCCGGCATATCAATGACGATGAGGACATCACAGTCGCCGCGCCTGTCACCGAAAAGCCTGCGGCTCCCATCGTGACACCCGATACGGAAGCCGCGCCCGAACCCTCCGAAGCGCCCGACATGGGCACGGTACCTGATGCCGCATCGATGCAGGAAATGCGCGAGGTGCCGGAAGTTCAAAAGATGCGCGAAGTACCGGAAGCTCGTGAGGAGCATCCACAGGCCGCTCCTCACGGTGAGTACCATCCACAGGCCGCTCCTCACGGTGAGTACCATCCACAGGACACTCCTTACGGTGAACACCAGCCTGAACCCGAGCCGCAGGAAGCGTCGGAGGCTGACGCGCCCGAAGAATCCTGACCATACATCCCGGGGCGTGGGCGTCTGACGTCCGCGCCCCTTCATTTCTGTTCGGAGGTTTATCTTTATGTGTATTTTCTGCAAAATCATCGCCGGTGAGATTCCGTCGACGAAGGTCTATGAGGATGAGACGATTTATGCCTTCCGTGACATCAACCCGCAGGCGCCGACGCACATCCTGATCGTCCCAAAGCGCCACATCGCCCGCGCGGGAGAGCTGACCGAGGCGGACGGCGTGCTCGTCGGGCACATCTTCGCCGTTGCCGCGCAGGTCGCGAAGACTGAAGGACTTGAGAGCTTCCGTGTCGTCACCAACTCCGGAAAGGATGCCGGACAGACCGTCAATCATCTGCATTTCCATCTGATGGGCGGACGCGTGCTGTCGAACGCAATGGTGTGAGCATGGACTACATCCGACTGGGACGCACGGGACTGATGGTCTCGGCGACATCTTTCGGTGCGCTGCCGATTCAGAGGATTTCATTTGACGACGCGGTGTTGCTGGTGCGTCAGGCTCTGCACGGCGGCGTCAACTACTTTGATACCGCCAACGCTTACACCGACTCCGAGGAAAAGCTCGGGAGGGCGTTCGTCGGCGTACGGCGGGAGAGCTACATCATCTCCACGAAGTCCGGCGCGACCACAAAGGCGGGGGTCCTGGCGCATGTCGAGCTGAGCCTGAGACGGCTGCGCACCGACTACGTGGATATCCTGCAGCTTCACAATCCCAATCCGCTGCCCGACCCGGACGATCCCGACGGCGCGTACGCGGGTCTGCTCGAGGCCAGAGGGCGCGGATGGGTACGTTTTATCGGCGTCACCAACCACGGTCTTCCGCGTGCGGAGGCGGCGGTACTGAGCGGAAAATATGACACATTACAGTATCCGTTCTGTGTGCTCGCATCGGAGAAGGATGAAAAGCTGGTACAATTATGCAAAGAACGCGACATCGGATTCATCGCAATGAAGGGGATGTCGGGCGGACTGCTGACGGATGCGAAGGCTGCGTTTGCGTACATCCGGCGCTTCCCGAACGTCGTGCCGATCTGGGGCGTACAGAAGGCGTCGGAGCTGGCGGAGTTTTTAAGCTACGCGGAGAATCCGCCGCCCGAGGATGCCGAGACCGCCGCCGCGATCGACCGTGACCGCCGGGAGCTGGCAGGTGAATTCTGCCGCGCGTGCGGCTACTGTCTGCCGTGCCCCGCCGGCATTGACATTCCGCAGTGCGCACGGCGCAAGTATTTCCTGATGCGCTCGCCGGTGCCGCAGCAGCTCACCGATGAGATACGCGACGCGATGCTGCGGATCAACGACTGTAAAAACTGCCGGTCGTGCGCAAATAAGTGCCCATATGGACTGGACACGCCGCGGTTATTGAGGGAAAACCTTGCGTACTACGAACAGTTCTACAAAGAACACAAGGCGTAAAAGGAGATATGCGCGATGAGGCTGTGGATGACGCGCCGGGACATTACACCGGCATTCCCCGTGATGCTCGCCGGATACGCCGCAAGAAAAAGTCTGTCCGAGGGTGTCCACGACCCGCTCTATATGACCGCGGTCTATATCGAAGCCGATATCCCGTTGCTCATCCTGACATTTGACCTGCTGTACGGCGACGAGAGCTTTGCGGACGCGGTACGGGATGCGGTCAAAGCGTATGTCCCGGCGGAAAACGTACTGCTCAACTACTCGCATACGCATTCATCCGTGTCGATGACGGGGCCGGATACACGGCTGCGCACCATCCGCGCGCCGTTCACCCATGTCAACGGCACGCCGCTCACGTCCGACTTCACGCCGGATGTCGAGCACTGCATGCATATCTGCGGGCTTGCCCTTGATGCCGTACGCGAGTGTACGGAACGCGCCGTCTGCGGATACATCGAGTATGCGCGCGGGATGAGCCGGTTCGGAGTGAGCCGCCGCCGTCCGAACAGCCGGGGCAGGGTTGACTTTGCACCGTATGATGAGGATACAGCGCGCGACCTTGACCTGGATGTGTTCCGTTTTCACCGCGCGGACGGCTCTCCGATCGGGATGGTCTGGAGTTATGCCTGCCACGCGACGGTGATGGGACATACAAACCTGCTTGCGTCGGCGGACTGGGTCGGCGCGGTACGGCGTGCGTATGAGAAAAAACACGGCGGCATCACGGCGTTTCTGCAGGGCTGCGCGGGCGATATCAACCCGCGTCCGGCGGCGAACTTCGACGCGGTCAACCTCGGCGCACTGGGCGATGGCTTTACAGGCTGCGACTTCCCGACGCTCGAGCGTGCCGGTGCGGACTTCCTGCGCGACTTCGATACCGCCGTCCCGTCCCGCAGGCTCACGGATACGCTACGCATCCGTACGCGGACGATTACGCTCGGCGCGCTGGAGCATCCGGCAGAGTGGTGGCAGGCGATTGCGGATGACCCGGATGAGCCTGCCTACCGCAGAGCCGGCGCGCGCATCACGCTCGCCCGTTACGCGGACGGCACCATCCGCACCGCACTGCCCTATCGCATGGCGGCGCTCAACCTCGGCGGCGTAAAGATCGTCTTCATGCCCTGCGAGGTCGTCACGGATATCGGCAAGCGAATCAAAGCGCGCGTACTGGGTACGGTGACCTGCGCGTACACATCAAGCGTCTGCTGCTACATCCCGACGCGGGAGGCAGCGGAGGCCGGCGGCTATGAAGCGCAGAGCTTCTTTGCCGCCAACATCACAGGCCCGCTGCTGCCCGATACCGCAGAGCGCATCACGGACTGCGCTGCGGATCTGCTCACATCGCTATAGGAGGTACGCATATGTTCAACGGCATTGGAAGCGATCTCGGCAACCTGTTCACCCTCTCCGCCGCGAAAACCCGGTCGATCTCATCTGAGAACCTGACGGGGGAGAAGTCCGGCGGCGGACGCACCCCGCTTGCGGAAGGCTCCGCAAGAAACGCCGCACGCGACCTCGGGACGGGCTGGAAGGTCAACCCGTATTCCGTCATCCCGGCGGGTGAGACGTTCACGCTCGCCGACATTTCAGGTCCCGGATGCGTGCAGCATCTTTGGATGACCACCGGCGGCAAGACCTCCTGGCGCAACACCATTCTGCGTTTCTACTGGGACGGCTGCGAGACTCCGGCGGTCGAATGCCCGATGGGGGATTTCTTTGCGTCCGGCTGGGGACGATACGCGCAGATCAGCTCGCTGGCGGTCTGCGTCAACCCGGGCCGCGCGTTCAACTGCTACTGGCCTATGCCCTTCCGTACCCACGCGCGCGTCACTCTCGAAAACCGCGGCGCAGAGGAGATGGTCGTTTACTATCAGCTCACCTACGCGCTCACCGACGTGCCGGATGACGCTGCCTATTTCCACGCGCAGTGGCGGCGTGTCAACCCGCTTGCCTATCGGGACGTCTGCACCGTGCTCGACGGTATCCACGGACGCGGGCAGTACGTCGGCACCTATCTCGCGTGGGGCGTCAACAACACCGGCTGGTGGGGCGAGGGTGAGATCAAGTTCTTCCTCGACGGCGACCGCGACTACCCGACCATCTGCGGCACCGGCACCGAGGACTACTTCTGCGGCTCGTACAACTTCGACGTCGGCGGCCGGTATACGCCATTCACCACGCCCTACTCGGGTCTCGCCGTCATCTCCACCGACGGCGCATACCAGTCGCAGCAACGCTTCGGGCTGTACCGCTGGCACATCACCGACCCTATCCGCTTCTGCGACGATATCCGCGTCACGATTCAGGCGCTCGGCTGGCGCTCAGAGGGCCGCTATCTGCCGCTGCAGGATGACATCGCGTCCACAGCGTATTTTTACCTCGACCGGCCGTCCGCCGCGCTGCCTGCACTCCCCGATCGCGACTTTATGGAGGTCATCTGAGCTATGAAAAAGATCCGTTTCGGCATCATCGGCTGCGGGATGATGGCCCGAGAGTTCGCCGGCGCTGCCGCAAGGTGGGGTCAGTTTGTACGTGACGATATCCCGTACCCGGAGATTGTCGCCGTCTGCTCCAGAAGCGAAAAATCCCGCGCGTGGTTCATCAAGAACGTCCCCACCGTCACCTATGAGACGCCCGACTACCATGAGCTGCTCAACCGGGAAGATGTTGACGCCGTATATATCGCGCTGCCCCACGATCTTCACGAGGAGGCCTATGTCGCCTGCATCCGCGCGGGCAAGGCGATGCTCGGCGAGAAGCCCTTCGGCATCGATCAGGCGGCGAACACCGCCATCCTTGACACTCTGGCCGCTCACCCCGATGTTTTCGTCCGCTGCTCCAGTGAGTTTCCTTACTATCCCGCCGCTCAGACGCTCATTCAGTGGGCACGCGAGGGCCGCATGGGTCGGCTCATTGAGGTCAATGCCGCCTTCGAGCACGCCTCCGACCTCGACCTGAACAAGCCCATCAACTGGAAGCGTCGTGTCGCGACCTGCGGGAAATATGGCTGCCTGGGTGATTTGGGGATCCATACGCAGCACATCCCCTTCCGGCTCGGGTATCTGCCGCAGTCGGTGTACGCGATCTTCTCGAACCTCGTCTCTTCCCGCCCGGACGGCCACGGCGGCACCGCACCGTGCGAGACCTATGAGAACGCCGTGCTGTTGTGCCGTACGAAGGATCAAAACGGCGACGAGTTCCCGATGCGTCTGGAGACCAAGCGCATGAGTCCGGGCAGTACGAATAAGTGGAGCATTGCAATCACGGGCATGCAGTGCGCCGCGCGGTTTTCGACCGACGACCCCGGCGCGTTCTGGTATACCGAGAGCTGGGGCAAGGAGCAGGCGTGGTGCCGCGTCAACCTTGGCTTCAAGCCGATGCTCCCGACCGTCACCGGCGGCATCTTTGAGTTCGGCTTCTGCGATGCCATGCAGCAGATGATCGCCGCGTTTTGCCTTGAGTATGCCGGGGAACAGGTCGCGTTCGGACTTTTCACCCCCGAGGAGACCCGCCTGTCACATGCGCTCTGCACCGCCGCGCTCAAAGCGTATGAGGAGCAGACCGTCATCGCGCTGTAAATCTTCCGGTGTGCTCGGTCCGTGCGGCTCATCACAGCCGGTGCTTCTGAACCTGTTTGTTGACACAAAAGTGCAGATGAAGAAAAAGCGTCCGGAATTCCGGACGCTTTTCTTGTATCACTGCTCAATAGGTTAAACTTTCAGGTCGATGCGGAGGACGTCGCAGGTCTTGACATCTCCCGGGCGGATACGTATCTCATCCGGCTTGAGCAGCTCATAGCCCCAGAAGTCCACCTGCTTCACCTCTTTGCCGGTACGCAGGTGCACGATGCGCTCGATCTTGTTCTTCAGCCCGGGGAGGATGACGTCGCCCATCGGTGGGATCAGGAAGCAGCAATAGATGCTGCGGTCTTTCTGCGTATAGCAGCAGCCGTAGGGCGCGGGGAACTCCGACTTCCCGCAGCCATAGACTGCCTCACCGTTGCAGAGCATCCACGCGGACAGTTCCCGCAGACGATCTACAGCCGGCGGCGGGAATTTCCCCGTCGGCTCCGGACCGATGTTCAAAAGCAGGTTGCCGTCCTGGGACACGCAGCCCATCAGCCCCGCGACCATCGTCTCGACGGGTTTGTATGCCGTATCGTCCGTGCAGTAGCCCCAGTGTCGGTTCATCGTCGCGCAAGTCTCCCACGCGACCGGCTTGCCGCGCACGGTCTGCGGCTGATTCAGGATACAGATCTCCGGCGTGTAGTAGTCGTAGTCACGTGCATTCTCCTTGAAATACGAGAGACGGTCGTTGACAAGGATGTCGGGCTGTCTGCGGTAGACCATCTCCAGCAGCCGCTCGCGGTCGAAGTAGTCCTCGTTCGCCTTGAACTTGCTGGTATAGTCCAGAAACAGTAGGTCGATCTTTCCGTACTCGGTCATGAGCTGCTCGACATGGTTATACAGAAGCGTCTGAAAGGCACGGTGCTGCTCAGGAGTCGGCGTATGCAGCACGCCGTGCCGGATGAACTCCGGGCTTTCCCGATCGGCATACCCGGGATGCGTCCAGTCGGGGAGCGAGTGGTAGAATCCCACGCGCAGTCCCTCGGCACGGAAAGCGTCTGCGTACATACGCGTGACGTCGCGGCCGTAGGGTGTATTGGCGATGCGGTACGGTGTATAGTGGCTGTCGAACATACAGAAACCGTCGTGGTGTCGGGTCGTGAGCACGGCGTACCGCATCCCTGCCGCGCGCGCGAGTCTCGCCCACTCCTGCGGGTCGTACTCCGTCGGGTTGAACCGTTCCGCCAGCGCCTCATATTCCCCCGGCGCCCAGTCATCATACGCGTAGCTCCACTCACCCTTTGCTGGCAGCGCGTACAGCCCCCAGTGCAGAAACAATCCGAAGCGTGCATGGGTAAACCAATCTGTTCTGGCCATATGAATTCCTTTCTGCGTTCTGCGCGATGTACCTGCGCAGCATTCCGAACAGCGAATGATCAGCGGGAAGAACGACAGCAGCTTGCCCTGTGCAAACTCCGCCTACAGAGCCGGCTCCGACAGGATATAACCATTATAAACCAACCCTTCGATAAAAACAAGACCCGAATTGCGAGGGTTCAGCTTCGTTTTTAATCATTTCAAACGGTTCCATCCGGTTCCATCGCTGAGACCAAAAACATCGCGCGTACGAAACGGCATGGTTTCGTACGCGCGATGAGAAAAGAGGGATTATTCGTTGACCTTGGCCTGCGCGGCAGAGAGCCGGGCGATCGGAACGCGGAAGGGCGAGCAGCTCACGTAGTCGAGTCCGACGCGGTGGCAGAACGCAACGCTCGACGGGTCGCCGCCGTGTTCGCCGCAGATGCCGAGCTTGATATCCGGGTGCGTCTTGCGTCCGAGGGTCGTTGCCATCTCGATGAAGCGGCCGACACCGTGCAGGTCGAGACGCGCGAACGGATCGCTCTCGAAGATATTGCGCTGATAGTACTGGTCGAGGAACTTGCCTGCGTCGTCGCGGGAGAAGCCGAAGGTCATCTGGGTGAGGTCGTTGGTACCGAAGGAGAAGAAATCAGCTTCCTCGGCGATCTCGTCGGCGGTGAGGGCGGCGCGCGGGATTTCGATCATCGTACCGACCTTATACTCGAGCGTGATGCCGGACGCGTCGATGATTTCCTTCGCGACACGGTCGACGATGCCGCGTACGAAGCGCAGCTCCTTACGGTCGCAGACGAGCGGAACCATGATCTCGGGAACGATGTCGTAACCGTCGGACTTCTTGACGCTGACGGCAGCCTCAATGATGGCGCGCACCTGCATCTCAGCGATTTCGGGGTAACTGACGGCGAGACGGCAGCCGCGGTGGCCCATCATCGGGTTTAACTCATGGAGCTCGGAGATGGTGCTCTTGAGCGTGGAGACGGCCAAGCCCATATCGGCGGCGAGTGCTTCGATATCAGCCTGTTCGGTCGGCAGGAACTCATGGAGCGGCGGGTCAAGCAGGCGGATGGTGACGGGACGGTTTTCCATTGCACGGAAGATGCCCACGAAGTCGTCACGCTGCATCGGGAGCAGCTTATCGAGCGCGACACGGCGCTGCGCCTCGTCCTTGGAGAGAATCATCTCGCGCATGGCGGCGATGCGGTCGGCCTCGAAGAACATGTGCTCGGTGCGGCACAGGCCGATGCCCTCGGCGCCGAACTCGACGGCCTGGCGGGCATCCTGAGGCGTATCGGCATTGGCGCGGACGCCGAGCGTACGAATCTGGTCAACCCAGCTCATGAAGCGGGCGAAGTCACCGGAGATTGTGGCCTCGGTGGTCGGCAGCTGACCGGCGTAGACGTTGCCGGTCGAGCCGTCCAGCGAGAGGAAGTCTCCCTCGCGGTAGGTGGTCTCGCCGATCATGATGTAACCGTCATTCTCGAAGAAGCGGATGGCTCCGCAGCCGGCGACGCAGCAGCGTCCCATGCCGCGCGCGACAACCGCCGCGTGGGAGGTCATACCGCCGCGGACGGTCAATACGCCCTGCGCGGCCGCCATGCCCTCAATGTCCTCGGGCGACGTCTCCAGACGTGTGAGGATGACCGGCTCGCCCTTCTTGGCAGCGGCGGCGGCGGTCTCGGCGTCAAAGTAGATGCGTCCGCACGCGGCACCCGGCGACGCGGGCAGTCCGGACGCGATGGGCTTGGCAGCTTTCAATGCTTTCGGCTCAAACTGCGGATGCAGCAGCGTGTCGAGCTGCTTCGACTCGACCTTGAGGATGGCCTCCTCGGGTGTGCACATGCCCTCGTCCACCAGGTCGACGGCAATTTTCAGCGCGGCCTGGGCGGTCCGCTTGCCGTTGCGGGTCTGGAGCATGTACAGGCGTCCGCGCTCGATGGTGAACTCCATGTCCTGCATATCGCGGTAGTGCGCCTCCAGGCGGGAGGCGATGTCGGCGAACTGGGCATAGATCTCGGGCATGATGTCGCGGAGCTGGTCAATGGGCTGCGGGGTACGGACGCCGGCAACGACGTCCTCACCCTGGGCGTTCATGAGGAACTCGCCGTAGAGCTTGCGCTCACCGGTGGAAGGATTGCGGGAGAAGGCGACGCCGGTGCCGGAGGTATTGCCCATGTTGCCGTAGACCATGCTCTGGACGTTGACGGCGGTGCCCCACGACGCGGGGATATCGTTCATGCGGCGGTAGTATACGGCGCGGTCGTTGTTCCAGGAACGGAAGACGGCACGCACGGACTCAAAGAGCTGAGTACGGGGGTCGGTGGGGAAATCAAAGCCCTTCTGTTCGCGGAAGTACTTCTTATATAAGACGACGAGCTTCTTCATATCGTCGGCGTCCAGCTCGGCATCGAGTGTAACGCCGCGCTCGTCCTTGACCTGCTGAATGAACTGCTCGAATGACGCCTTGGGGACACTCATGACGACGTCGGAGAACATTTGGATGAAGCGGCGGTAGGAGTCATAGGCGAAACGGGGGTTTTCGGTGAGTTTCACGACGCCCTCAACAACCTCGTCGTTGATGCCGAGATTGAGGACGGTGTCCATCATGCCGGGCATCGAAGCGCGCGAGCCGGAGCGTACGGAAACGAGCAGCGGATTTTTGGGGTCACCGAAGGTCTTGCCGGTGATCTGCTCCATCTTGGCGAGGTGTTCGGAGATCTGCGCTTCGATCTCGGGGGCGATGGTCTCGCCGTCCTCGTAGTAGCGTGTGCAGGCCTCGGTGGTGATTGTGAACCCCTGCGGGACCGGCATACCCAACCCGGTCATTTCGGCGAGGTTGGCGCCCTTCCCACCCAGAAGCTCACGCATTTTTCCATTTCCCTCTGTGAAGAGGTATACATATTTGTGCAACGGAGGATCCTCCTTTATTCTTTGTAATCAATAGTATAACACAATTTTTTAGAAATACCAGTAAACTTTTTGCCACAACGCATCTCTTTCCCGGCACGTCCGGCAAAATCACGAAAAACGTTTTGCATGAACGGCGGGGATAAATGCGCATAAATAACCGCTGAATTGAGTATAGCGGCACGGCTTTCAGCGTTTTTGCAAGCTTTTGCAGGCGTTCTTGCAAATTTATTATTACATACCATATAATATTGTTGGGCGGCATGGGATACCGACGAAAAAATCTCCGTTTTCACAAGATTCCACCCGAGGTTTTCAATGGATTCGTACCACCGAGCCGGACACCTGACGCGCAGGGTCATATAGCTGCCGATGCAGACATCGGAGCGCTTGAGCAGACCTGTGAGCAGCAGCAGACCGACCGCGCATGCCGCAGCCGCAAGGATGAGCGGCACATCTTTCCGGATTTCTTCACGTTCCCTTCCGGAATCGTGAAAAAAGTCCCGCGAAACCTCAGGCTTTACGGGACTTTCACTGTGTTGGAGGCGCCACCCAGAATCGAACTGGGGAATAAGGGTTTTGCAGACCCTTGCCTTACCGCTTGGCAATGGCGCCATACCGTCGACGTTTTTTTATTATACACGATACTTTCTGATTTGTCAAGGGAAAAATTCTCTTTTTTCGTCAAAGGCCGGCGGACGCAGGAAGGGGCTTGCTAAAACGCCGTAGTTCTGATATAATAGGCTTGCAATGGAACCATTCGGGGAGGGCTTCTATGAAGCAGGTGCTTTACACGCGCGACATCGCCGCAGTCTTGTCGCATATGGATCATGCGGTGCTCTCCTACCTCAATTCCGGACAGATCGAGACGTTCGAGAGCTTCCGTACCTTCGACATCCTTGCGTTCGACTGGTACGATATTTACGATCTGTCCGCCGAGCCGTCGCAGATGATGATTTACATCGACCGCGACGACGTCTTCTTCCTGTGCGAAAACGATCTGTCCTATCAGAAGGCGGTCTCTGTCTTCAAAGACGCCCCGACGAATGAGCGCGCGGTGTATGAGTTTTTCCTCGGCCTCATCCGCGGCGATACACGCAACCTCGAGACGCTTGAGGGTTCCCTCATCGAACTGGAGGACAGCGTTATCACGGGGAAAACTCACGCTTGCGTTCCGGAGATCGTCCGCTTCAGACGGGAGCTTTTACGGCTCAAGAAGTATTACGAGCAGCTTCAATCCATCTTCGAAGAGCTGACTGAGAACGACAACGGTCTGTTCTCCGAGGACAGTCTGAGGTGGTTTGAGGTGCTCTCCAACCGTGTTGACCGGCTGCTCAAGTCGACGATAAACCTGCGTGACTACGTGACGCAGGTGCGCGAGGCATACCAGGCACAGCTGGACATCCAGGCCAACAACATCATGAAGGTGTTCACCGTCGTGACATCTGTCTTCCTGCCGCTGTCACTCATCACCGGGTGGTACGGGATGAACTTTGTCAACATGCCGGAGCTGACCTGGCAGGGCGGTTACCCGACGATCATCGGTGTCTGCGTCGCGGTCGTCGCAGGACTGCTCATCATGTTCAAACGTAAGAAATGGATTTGAACCCGAAAACCCGCAGGGCGGGATGACTGCATCCCGCTGCAACGATAAAAGGAGACCGTCATGAAAGAGACCATCTACACCATCCCCATAAACGAGGTATTCGAGCAGAAATGCGGCTGTCCGATGTGTACACTGGCGAAACGTACCGAGACCAAGATGCTTGAATACATCATGGGCGCCGCGATGATGGAGTCGGACGTACGCGAAAGCACCAACCGCGAGGGCTTCTGCGCGCGCCACTACGCCGACATGATCGCGATGAACAACCGGCTGTCACTGGCGCTGACCATCGAAAGCCGATTGAAGACCGTCGCCGACCTCACCGCCGCGTTCGCGAAATCTCCCAATTCGCGCAGCGCCGCGAACATCGCGAAGACCGGGCGGTCGTGCTTCGTCTGCGGGAAGGTCACGTCGGAGCAGGAGCGCTACTACGAGAACCTGCTGGGGATGTGGCGCGATGAGGAACACTTCCGCGAACTGTTCAGGCGTCAGGAATATTTTTGCCTGCCGCACTTCGGGGAACTGCTGGAGCGCGCGAACCGTGCGCTGCCCCGGAAGCATGCCGCCGTCTTCGCCCGTGACCTTGCCGGCATTGAGCAGGCCTGGCTCGAACGGATGCGCGGCGAGGTCAGCGGGTTTACCAGGAGCTTTGACTACCGCTATAACGGGGAACCGTTCGAAAAAGAGGCCGTCGAGCGCGCAGCAGCGTTCCTGTCGGGGCTGAACGCGTGAGCATACGGACGAAACGGAGGAGCCCGGATGCTTGACCCACATAAATATACCGCAATATACCGCGCTGCTGCTCGATGCCGACGAGACGCTTTTCGACTTCCTTACAGCGGAGAGGCAGGCGTTCACGCAGCTCGTCGAGAGCTTTGGCTACCCATGCTCCGACGGGATGTACGCACGCTACCATGAGGTCAACCGCGCATGTTGGAAGCGTCTGGAGCGTGGGGAGATAACGAAAGTATCGGTGCAGTTCGACCGCTTCACCGAGACCTTCCGTGAGTTCGGGTATGCCGTCGACCCCGTCGAGGCAAGCCACCGTTATCGGGAGATGCTTGCGGACTGCTCGATCCTGTTGCCCGGCGCACTCGACGCGGTGCGCGCACTTTCAGGATGCTTCCGGCTCGTCATCGTTACCAACGGCGTGCTGACGACCCAGACCAAGCGCTTTCACGCATCCGCGATCAGACCATACATCGCGGCGATGCATGTCTCCGACGAGGTAGGTTACCCGAAGCCCGATCGCCGCTTCTTCGACACGGTGCTCAAACGAGAGGGCTTGCGCGCGGATGAATGTCTGGTCGTGGGCGACTCGCTGACGAGCGACATCCTCGGCGCATACAACGCCGGAATCGACGCCGTGTGGGTTGACGCGTCGCGCAGCGGAACTTCCACGACCGCGCTTGCGTCCATCGCATCGATCACCGAACTGCCGGGACTTCTGGGGCTTTTATAATTGTGCGCGCCGCCACGCAAGCCCCATCTCGATATCATTGAGCAGCACGCCGTCCGCGCGCAGGTTCGCGATCGCGTCAAGGTCCTGCGCATTGCCGTCCATTGTCGACAGCGCGCCGTCACCCTTGCGCCACATCATGATCCAGACCTCGCCGCCGCAGACCTCGCGCACTGTGTCCGGCGTTATTTCACCATCGCCTGCGGGGAAAGGCAGCCATTGCTGCCACAGCCGGATGATGCCCGCGCCGCCCGCCGAAAACTCACGGTACGGTTCCCTGCTCGGCATGAACGCAAGGATGCGCTCCCTGGGCAGTTCCCGGCGCATCTCTGCGAGCGATTCCAATGACTGCACGCCTGCGATGATCGGGAAGCGTGAGCCGCCCACTTTCTTCGCGAACGCCTCACCCAGCGGATGCTTGATGTGCAGCAGTACCGGCGCGGTGCCCGTATACTCCGCAAGCAGCCCGTCGAACGTCAGCAGGTCGCGCCCTTTGGCTTTGAGCGCCGCGCGCATCTCGTCCTCCGTGACGCTGTCGACGGCGGCATCCACTCCGGCAAGTCTCTGCAGCGTGTTGTCGTGGAAGATCACGAGGTGCCCGTCGCGCGTCGGCTGCACGTCGCACTCCACCGCATCCGCACCGAGCGATGACGCGTAATGAAGACTCTCGAGCGTGTTCTCCGGGCGTACCTTAGATGCGCCTCTGTGGGCAATCAGTTTCAGCATATCGGTTTATACCGCCTTTTCTGTATTTTATCCGTTTTTTCGGAATGATGAAGGAGGAAACAGCCATGTCCGCAGCGGCATTGGTATTGGGCGGCGGAGGATCGCGCGGGGCGTATGAAATCGGCGTCTGGCGTGCGCTGCGGGAGCGCGGGGAACACTTCGATATTGTCACCGGCACGAGCGTCGGGGCAATCAACGGCGCGATGATCGCACAGGGTGACTTCGACCTTGCGGAAAAGATATGGAGCGAGATCACCACCGACATGGTGCTGTCGATGGAGGACGTGCCGGGGGATAAGACGCCGCGCGACCGGCTTATCCGGCTCGACATCTTCGCGCGGGAGATTGCGGTGAAAGGCGGAGCAGATTCGGAGCCGTTGCGGCGGCTGCTGGAGTCCGTGCTCGATGAGGATCGCGTGCGGGCGTCGGGGACGCGTTTCGGCCTGGTGACCGTGCGTCTGCCGGACTTCAAACCCTGTATGCTGCTCATCGACGAGATTCCGCAGGGGCAGCTCATCGACTACGTTCTGGCGTCGAGCGCCTTCTTTCCGGCAATGCGCAAGCAGCTGATCGGCGACACCGCCTATATCGACGGCGGATATTTCGACAACCTGCCGGTGGCTCTGGCGATCAGGGCGGGAGCAGAGCGCGCGGTCGTGGTGGATGTCCACGGCGCCGGGATGCCGCACCGCGCGAAGGAACTCGGAAAGCTTGAACTGCATGTCATCTCATCGGGATGGAATCTGGGGTCGATACTGCTGTTCGACGCGGAGAATGCGCGGCGCAATATGACACTCGGATACCTCGACGCGATGAAGTCCTACGGCGTCTACGGCGGCGGGCTGTACGCGTTCGAGCCCGGCGAGGCGGAAAAGCTCGAGGGACATGTCGGGGAGATATACACACGGCTTCATGAGCTGCTGCCGGCGTCGCTGATGCGTCCGGTTTTACGCTTCCGCATGCTGCGTGCGCTGCGGGCACAGTACCGCGGGATGGGCGTACCTCCGCAGCTTAAGAAAGACCCGCGTACGCCGGACACGCTGCCGGTCGGTCTGATGCTCGCGGCCGCAGAAAATGCCGGACGCGTCTTCAATCTCCCGCCGACGAAGGTTTACACGGCGCGGGAGTTCGAGGACGCCGTGGTACAGGCATGCGGCGCGGTAAAGCCGGTGGACATGACGGTGCTGGAGAGCATCCTGACGGAGAAACTGAGCGCACCGCAGCGGATGGAACGGCTGCTTGAGGAAGCTGACCGCATCGACCGCGCGCATGTGGCGTGGTATCTGCTGAGGCTGCTGGACGCGGAGAATACGGCGCTGCTGTCGGCGGCTGTCGCGCTGCCGGGAGAAATGCTCGCCGCGCTCTACGTGAAGGGGCTGCGTACTTGAGAAGTCAGGCGTCCATAGAACAACGGATACCCCGCGCTCCCTTTCGTACGCGAAAGGGAGCTTTTCTTATCCAAAAAGTCTTCAATCTATCTTATATGAGGAAAGATCGAGGGTGCAAAGTCCATAATTCGGGTAAAAATGATATTGACGCAGAAAATTTTGTGGTCTATACTATTACGGATGTTTCACATAAGAATAGGAGTATCGTATGAACATATTCGTATTGAACGCGGGAAGTTCGTCCCTTAAGTACCGCCTGTACCGCATGGAGGACCATATGGTTCTCGCGGAGGGCGGCTGCGAGCGCATCGGCATCGACGGACGCATCAAGTACAAGAACCACGCCGGTTTCTCCGTACGCGAGGACGTCTCTTTCCCGGACCATGAAACCGCCTTCCGCAAGGTGCTTGCGTATCTGACCGAGGGCGACGGCGCCGTCATCTCCGACCTCAGCGAGATCAACGCCATCGGCCACCGCGTCGTCCACGGCGGCGTGCGGCTTGTCCACCCGACGCGCATCACGCCCGACATCATCCGGGAGGTCGAGGACAACCGCGACTTCGCGCCGCTGCACTCGATGGCTCAGGCCGGCGTTATGCGGCTGTGTCTGAAGCTGTTCCCGGCATCCACCTTTGAGGTCGTTGTCTTCGATACCGGCTTCCATCAGACCATGCCGCCCGAGGCATATATGTTCGGTCTGCCCTATCATTACTATAAGGACTACGGCATCCGCCGCTACGGCTTCCACGGCATCTCCCACAGCTATGTCTCCGAGCGTGCGGCAAAGCTTTTGGACCGCGACATCAACGGGATCAAGATGGTCTCCTGCCACTTAGGCAACGGCTCGTCCATCTGCGCCATCGACGGCGGTAAGTCCGTCGACTGTTCGATGGGCTTCGGCCCCGTTGACGGCATCATCATGGGTACCCGCTCCGGTCAGGTCGACCCCACGGCGCTCTTCTACATCGCGAAGAAGGAAAATCTCACCGTCGACCAGCTCTCTGACATAATTTCCAAGCACTCCGGCGTCCTGGGCCTCTCCGGCATCTCCAGCGACGACCGCGACATCGAGGACGCCATGCTCCACGGCAATAAGCAGGCCGCTCTCACCCGCCGCATCCAGTGCTACCAGATCCGCAAGTATATCGGCTCCTACGCGTTCATCATGGGACGCCTGGACGTCATCCTGTTCACCGCCGGTCTCGGTGAAAACTCCGCGTCCTTACGGGAAGCCGCGCTGCAGGGCATGGAGAACTACGGCGTGCAGCTCGACACGGAGAAGAATAAAGCCACCATCCGCGGCAAGGAAGGCGACATCTCGAAGGACGGCTCTCCTGTCCGCATCCTCGTTATCCCGACCAACGAAGAGCTGAAGATTGCGCTCGATACCGTGAAGCTGATGGAGAACAGGTAACGTTCTTTGTGTATAAGCGCCCGGATAATCACCTATCCGGGCGCTTTGCTGTATCTGTTACAGTCGGATTGCCGCCGGAGTCAGACCGTCCGCGTGCGCGTATACCGTGAGCGTACCGGAGCCGTCCGGCTGTACCGCGGCGGCGACGCGTCCGGCGTACATCCGGCGGTCGGGACAGGTGACCGGCGTGTGATCCGCGACGTCCGAGCCGGTGCCGACAATGCGCCCGCCGTCCGCGATTACGCGTATAAAGACCTCTGCATCGGGTACCTCACGCCCCATTGTGTCCACGCAGACGCATGTCAGCCGCAGCACATCCCCCGGCATGGGGTTGTCCGTATCGTCGGGAATCCATTTGAGCGCCGCGGGCTTCCCGGTTGTTTCACGGACGTCTGCGGCGGTGCATTCGTCGCCGATATACCCTTCCGCACGCAGACTTCCCGGACGGTAAGTCACCCGGAACTCCGCATGACCCGGATACGCGATCTGCGCCCGTCCGATCTGTGCGCCGTCCTGAAGAAGTTTGACTTCCGGGCAGTTGGTGTAGACCCGCACGGTCACAGTCTCGCCTTCACGTCCGGCGAGGTTCCAGTGGCCGACGATGTGTACCATCGGCGTATCGCTCCAATGAGAGAGGTTCTGATAAAATGCATCCTTTTTCTGGAGGAACAGATCGAGTGCGCCGGACTGCGAGCACAGCCGCGGCCAGTCGGTTTCGCCGCGATGTTCAATACCTGCCCACTGGAAGCCGCCCGCGCACCATGGACGCTCCGCGATCCACCGCCAGGTATCCTCGCGCGGGTCGCCGAAGGTGTTGGTTTTATGGTCGTACGCGGCGAAATAGCCGCGCGCCGGACAGTCGTCGTGCAGCCAGCCGCGCGTCGTGCCCATCGCCGCGCATTCGGTCACGACGAAGCCCTTCGTGGGATACTTTGCGTGCAGCGCATCCCAGCTGTCCGGGCGGTAGTTGACGCCGATGACGTCGCAGACGTCCATGACCGGCGCATGGGCGGGATTGACACTGACCGCCGTCGTAATCGGCCGCGTCGGGTCAAGTTTGCGTACCAGTGCCGCCATCGTGCGGAAGATGCGCACGCCGCGGTCATCGTCATGCAGCGGCTCCTCGTTCCCAAGCGACCACAGCACCACGCTCGGACGGCTGCGGTCACGCCGGATGAGCATCTCAAGCTGCATCAACCCCTCAGGGGAACTGGAAAACCATCTGGTCTCGTTGAGACACAGCATCCCTTGCTCATCAAGCGCGTCCATCGTGTACGCGGCCGTCGGGTAGTGTGCCGCGCGGTAGGCATTCGCACCCATCTCCATCAACAAACGCGTACGGTGGGCATGGACACGCTTCGGCATCGCACGGCCGGTCAGTCCGTCGTCCTGATGGCAGCAGACACCCTTCAGTTTGACCGGATGCCCGTTGAGGAAGAAGCCCGCATCCGGGTCGAAGCGGAACGTACGGAAGCCGGTACGCGTCCGGACCGTATCGGTGTACTCTTTCGCCGTGACGGTTGTGCGCACGGTATAGAGATTTCCCGCACCGATGTCCCACAGAACGGGATCCTCCACAGGTATCGTGAGCGTCAGCGCACATTTGTCCCGGAAGCCGACCGCAGTGTCGCCTGTCAGCGCTGCAATCTCCCGTCCGGACGGGTCGATGAGCGTGTGAATGACATGTGCGCGTACATCGGCGTCGGTGTCGTTGCGGATGGTCGTCTCGACGGAAAGGATCCAGGTACCGTCGTCCATGCGTATGGGATTTGCCCATACGCCCCACAGGTCGACTGCCACCGGGTCGGTCACGGTCAGCCATACCGGACGCACCAGCCCCGCGCCCTCGTACCACCAGCCCTCATGTTCCGCCGCGATTATTTTCACCGCGAGCAGATTCTCCGCACCGTAGATCACAAAGTCGGTCAGATCGACCGCGAAGCTCGTATAACCGCAGAAGTTTCGGGCGAGCAGACAGCCGTTGAGATAGACCTCAGCATGGGTGGCGGCTGCTTCGAACAGCAGTGTCAGACGCTTTCCGCGCAGGGCTTCCTCCACCCGGAAGTGCTTGCGGTACCACGCGTCATGGTAGTCGAAGTAGCCGAGGGTGTTGTTGTTTCGTACATCGGGTGTCTGCGCGATGATGTAGTCGTGCGGCACGGTCACGGGAATCCAGCGCTGCCCGCCGTACGTCTCGTCATAGCGGATACTCGCGGGGCCATGGAGCATTCGGACGGTCTTTGCGCCGGTGTAGAGCGGCCCCTTTGAGGTCGGTTTGTACGCGGGGATCGGCTCCTCACAGAAGCGCCAGTTTTGCCCGAAGTCAATCATTTCGCGCATAGTGTTCCCTCCCGGATCAGCGGCTCGGTATCGGCGAGCAGCTTTCCCTCGCGGTAGGACGTCACGCCGGACGCCCGCACATCGTTGATGAAGCGTTCGACGATCTCATCGCGTCCGGGCGCATCCTTGGGCATTCTTGCAACACGCACATAGCGCACCGACAGCCGCAGTTTCCGTACCCGTTTTAAGATTGTGTCATCGTCCGCGACGCGCTCGGCCACGTTGAAGATGCCGTCGGCGGCGTCGAGCATCGCGTCGGGGAGATAGGGCGCGTCCGGGTTGTCGTAGATCCACATATGCGTATCGGGCGTAAACTGCGCGTGGATAAGGTCAATATACGCCTGAATATACGCGGCGGCTTGACCGTAGTACGCGGTGAGAAATTCCGCTATACCGCGTTTTACGTCGAAGTCGGGGTTCCACAGGAGCTTCCCCACGATGTACTGCCGCAGAGCGTTCAGCTCTCCGGACTCGCGCGCGGAGTTATTGCCCTCCTCGAAAACCCCCCGGACATTGTGCGCGATCATGAAGCGGATATTCGGCTGCAGCACGTACAGGTTCGCAAACGGCATCAGCGTATGCTTGAAGTTGACGATGTAATCCCAGACATACAGCCGTTTGCAGATGTTCGACCAGGCGCGCAGATCGTCGGCGAAGCTGCGCTTTTCGGCCGCAGGGAGGGCGTCATACCGGCTCGCAGCGCACACCTCCAGCGGATGCGCGAAGCAGCACTCGATGCTGCACAGCCGTACGCAGACATTCTCCCGCGGCTTTACATGCAGCGGCGGCGTGCGCGTGTACCTGTATGCCAGCGTGTCGATGAGGATATCGGGGTAATCCTCCGCGATGTCTTCGGCGATTGCATTGACAAAGCGCAGCAGCGTCCCGGCGTGGCTGCCCTCGTATTCGTCCACCGCGCGGCAGTTCTCGCAGGTGCAGTAGTTGAGCCAGTCGTTCTGCGAGACAGAGATAATGCGCGCCTCGGGATGCGCCGTGATCCACTCCCGTACCTTCGCCTTCGCGATACGCAGCACGTCGGGGTTTGTCAGACAAAGCTGTGTCCGTCCGCCGACGCGAACGCCGTCCACCTCGGAAAAGTACTCCGGATGCGTGTCAAACCACTCGGCGGGGTCGAGGATTTTATCGAAGCTGTGGACAAACGGATAGTACGCCATCTTGCCGCCGTGCTTTTCGGTGAGCTTTGCGTAACTTCCGTTGCTCATCAGCCGTGCGTGGAAGTCGCCGTCGTCGTAGCCTTTGAAATACGGTTCGCGGTACTCAAGCGGCGGGATGTACGTCCGGTCAATTTTCGGCATCGTCAGAACCTTCCGCTTCGGGACGACACGCACGTCCTCAGTGAAGAAGCGGCACCCGAAGAGATCCTCCAGCAGCGCATAGACGCCGTACAGCGCGCCCCGAACGTCCGAGCCGAGGATATAGAGTGTATCACCCGAGGTCAGCAGCCGGTAACCCTCATACCCGAGCTTGTTCCAGTCAACAGGAAGGCCTTTGGTGCGGCGGTTTTTCCCCACAACCAGCTCGTGCGGCAAAGGTTCCGTATTGTCGCGGACGACGGGGAACTCCGCGCCGGTGATTTCTTTGAGGAATGCGGAAAGCTCCCGCGCGGCATGTTCGACCGACGCGGACGGTTCCCGCGCGATTACGATTGTGTACCATGTTTTTCCGTTTGCGGCGAGTGTCAGCATGTCGTATGCTCCTTTCAGACGCGGCGCACCGGACGGCCCTTGTTCAGCTTTACCGTGTTGTCATAGCGCCGGGCGGGGAAGATGCGCTCAAAAATGATCATCGGCGCGATCTTCGTCAGATTGTCGAACGTATTCTGGTCGGTCACCGTCCACGCGCAGGCGAGTGCTCCGAAAGCCGTCACGCAGCGTTTGAAGTTCCGGTTGCCGAAGAATTCATAGTCATAGGCGATGAACTGCGGACGCCCGATGAAGTTGAACAGCAGGTTCTCGAGCATGAACTTTTTCAGCGCGGACATTTTCACATCGCGCAGATTCGTCGCGAGCTGTCCGCGCATGACCTGCTTTGCATGCCGCCGGAACCAGCCGAGCACACGCGGGTCAAACGACTCGATGCAGTACGCGCCCTGATATTCCGCAAGCAGCGCATATGTCTTCTCACACAGCCGGTTGAGGTCATTCCCGGGCTTCAGCTCGACGATCAGCGGTACGGTCCCGCGGATGACGTCGAGCGCCTGGGCAAAGGTGGGGATGAAGTGCTCGGAGCCGGAGACACGCATTTTTGTCAGCTGCGCGGCGGTCAGCTCGTCTACGCGGCGGTCTATGCGGACAAGGCGCGTAAGGGTTTCGTCATGGAAGACGATGACCTCGCCGTCGGATGACAGGCGTACGTCCAGCTCAATGCCGTAGCCGTGGCGCGCGGCGACCTCGAAGGCCTCAAGGGTGTTTTCCGGGACGTTGTTGCGCGCGGAGTGCAGGCCTCTGTGGGCGTAGGCACGGCCGGAAAGCTTCTCTGCGGTGTCCGGATCAATCTTCCCCGGATAGAGAAGATACAGATAAATCCCCAAAATGACGGCTGCCGCGAGAATGATGTACCAAAGCATCGAAATCGTCCCCTCGTTCTGATCTCGTACATAGAGTATATACGCAGTATATAACAAAAAAGCGCATTCGTCAAGAGCTGATTGCGGCAATATCAACAAAACAGAAAACTTCACCTTTTCCCGTTGAAATTTACGCGGATATGGTGTATAATGAGCAAAATCCAAAAATACTCAATGAAGGAGACGACATATGCGCCGTGACGTTTTGATCTCCCTGCGCGGACTGCCCGAAGCCGGAGGCGCGCCCGATGCGGTGCTGACCACCGCCGGACAGCTCTACCGTAAGAACGGCCAGTATTCCATCACCTACCGTGAGACCGATCTGACCGGGATGCCGGGCGTCACGACCACGCTCAAACTCGAGCCGGATCGTGTCACGCTCCAGCGCCGCGGACGTCAGAATGACTGCATGGTCTTTCGTCAGGGTGAGAAGCACTATACCCTCGGCGATATCGACGGCGAGCCGTTCACCGTCTCCATCGCCGCCAACCGCGTGCGGCAGAACCTCACCGACTCAGGCGGCGAGGTCGACATCGACTATACGCTCCAGTTCAACGACTCCATCGCCCGCAGCTCAAGGCTCCACGTCACGGTCGGGACACGTGCGCCGTCAGTGGATGCATAACGGATACTTTTGTGATACAGGTGAACAGATATGAATTATAACCTTCTGGCCCGTGAGGAAGTCGGGAGGCTCGTTGAGGCGGCAGCGGTCAAGGCTGCGGCTGACGGCGCGCTGCCCGCAGCGGAGAATATCGCTTACATCGTCGAGATTCCCCGCGAGACCGCTCACGGCGACTGGTCGACCAACTACGCGCTCGCGGCTGCCAAGCCCATGCGCATGTCTCCACGCAAGATCGCGGACGCCCTGACCGCACGCATCGACCTGACCGATACGTACTTTGCATCCGTAGAGGTCGCGGGTGCGGGATTCCTGAACTTCCGGCTCGGACCGAAGTGGTTCGCGAGCGTCCCGAAAACGATTCTCACCGAGGGCGCGGAGTTTGCCAAGTCCAAGGCCGCACATCCCGAGAAGATCATGGTCGAGTTCGTCTCCGCGAACCCCACGGGCCCGATGCACATGGGCAACGCGCGCGGCGGCGTCCTCGGAGACTGCCTGTCCGAAATCCTCACCTACACCGGCCACGACGTCTGGCGTGAGTTCCTCGTCAACGACGCGGGCAACCAGGTAGCGCTGCTGGGCATATCGCTCGACGCGCGCTATCAGCAAAGCTTTCCCGAGACCGCCGACTTCCCGTTCCCGGACGACGGTTACCATGGCGAGGATGTCAAAGAGATTGCCGCCGGGTTCAAAGCGGAATTCGGCGACATGCGTACGATGCCCGAAGATGAGCGGCGCGAAAAGCTTGCACAGTATGCCTTGAAGCACAACATCGCCAACATGCGCCGTGACCTCGAGCGCTACGGCATCACCTACGACCGCTGGTTCCACGAGACCGAGCTGCACAACGCGGGCTTCGTCGAGGATACCGTGAAGCTGCTGACGGAGAAAGGTCTGACCTACGAGAAGGACGACGCGCTGTGGTTCCGTACGACGGCATTCGACTCGAAGACACTGGCTATCCGGAAGGACGACGTCTTAAGGAAGAGCAACGGCTTTTACTCCTATTTCGCCGTCGACATCGCCTACCACCGCGACAAGTTCCTGGTGCGCGGGTTTGACCGCGTGATCAACCTGTGGGGCGCGGATCACCACGGACAGATCGCCCGCCTGAAGGCCGGAATGCAGGCCATCGGCGTCGATCCCGACCGGCTCGAGATCGTGCTGTTCCAGTTTGTCAACCTGATGCAGAACGGTGAGATCGTGCGTATGTCCAAGCGTACCGGACGCGCGGTATCGCTCTCCGATCTGCTCGACGACATCAGCGTGGATGCCGCGCGGTTCTTCTTTAACTCCCGACCGACCGACACGCGTCTGGACTTCGACCTCGACCTCGCCGTCCGCTCCGACTCCGAGAACCCGGTCTACTACGTACAGTACGCCCACGCGCGTATCTGCTCGCTGCTTGACAACCTGAGCAAGAACGGCGTGCCGGTGGACCCGAATGCCGACCTGTCGTGCCTGTCCTCGCCCGAGGAGACCGCGCTCATCCGTGCACTCGCGGCGTTCCCGGACGAGCTGCTCACCGCCGCCGAGATGCGTGAGCCGTCGCGCGTCAACCGCTACCTCATCTCTGTCGCAGCCGACTTCCACCGCTTCTATAACGCCCACCGCATTCTCGGCACCGACGAAGCACCCGCCCGTGCCGTCCTCGCCGCCGCCGTCCGCGACGTCCTCAGGACCGGCCTCGGGATTATACGGGTTTCCGCTCCTACACACATGTAAAGTTCACTCGACTTCGGGGAGGGCTTATGAAAAAATATATCAGACGTTCAGTCATCGGCATCCTGCTTGCGGTATGTATGCTGTGTTCGACGGCGTATGCGCTGCCGCCGGCAATCCGTGAGGGAAAACTCGTCACGGCGCAGACGCAGTTCGAGACTGCCGAACAGCTCGCGTATTACGTGCGGAAGCTGCACATCTACTCCGGCTTGAACGATAATCCGCTGCTGCGTACGTACCAAGCCGTCATGGAAACGGATGAGGCACTCACGCCCAATCAGCTCCGCCGGGCAATCATCCGCTACTTCGGGAAAGATGCCGCCAACTGCGAGAAATTTCTCGATTCCATGCTCGATCTCTATGATCCGTATACCAACCTCATGACGCCGGAGGAGTACGACGCCGCCTATCCCAAAAATTCCGACTTCAAGGGCATCGGCTTCACCTTCCGCGCCTACGGGCCGTTCCTGCTCATCACCAATGTCTATGAGGACTCCCCCGCAGGACGTGCCGGCATCCTCGAAGGCGACCTCATCGCGACCATCGCAGGACAAGATATCCGGACGCTGACCGATGAAAAGCGCACCGCGCTGATGGAGAGTACGCGCGGCAAAGAGTTCCGCGTCGGGTTGTACCGTGAGGGTGAGGACGCGCTCATCAAGCTGACCATCATGCCCGGCAAGGTCGTCGTACCGTACATCGAGTACCGCATTCTCGACGACGGCGTAGGTTATCTCTCGATCAACCGATTCGACGGGGATACCTTCGCCGCGGATCTCGCCGGTGCGGTAGAGGCGTTCAAGACAGCCGGCATCACCGACCTGATCATCGACGTACGCAGCAATCCCGGCGGCAGCGTGGGGCAGCTTCTCACGGCCGTCAACGCTTTCGTACCTGAGAAGGGTAAGATCATCTTCTCCGAACAGAAGCGTGACAGCAAGTTTGCTCACTACACCACCGGAGGTGGATATGACCCCGGCGAGATATATATCCTCATGAGCGGCAACAGCGCGTCATCGTCGGAGATATTCGCCGGCTCGCTGCGCGACATGGGTTACGCGACGCTCGTCGGTACGAAGTCCTTCGGCAAGGGCTGCGGACAGGCCGGCTACTATTTCGGCAACGAAATCCTTGTCATTACCTCCACCCAGGCAATCCTTCCCGTGACCGGCGCCTATAACGGCATCGGACTGACTCCGGACATCGAGGTCGAGAACGCAAAGATTTCCGTGGATGTCGACGGGCTGGCGGCGTTCACGTCGGCAAAGACCGTGACGAAGAAGTCTGACGCGGCGGATATCATGGCGCTTGAGCAGCGTCTGAAGCTGACGGGTTACCTGTTCGCGGACGCCGACGGGATCTGGGATGACGCGACCACAAAGGCGATTGCGGATGTGTACCGCGCGCTGAACAGCACCGTGTCGGACGGAGCCGACACGGTGCTGCTGGACGCGCTCGGCGTGATGGTCGAACGGCTGCGCAGTGCCTACCGCGATACCGACGCGGCTTTGGAGAAAATTCTTGTGTTGCTCGCCGAGCGGGATACGCCGGCGGCATAAAGGAAAGGAATAAAAATAATGAGCGAGTATGGCAATGATTTCGTCGTCCTGAGCGACGAGGACGGCGTTGAGTCCGAGTTCGAGCATATGGATACGCTCGAGTACGAGGGTGTCACGTATATGGCGTTCATCCCCGCGGAGATGTCGCTGCAGGAGGAGGCCGAGCTGGTCATCCTGAAGCTCGACGGCGAGGGGACGGATGAGGAGGTACTCGTCTCGGTGGATGACGAGGAGCTTTTACAGAAGCTCTTTGACCTGTTCGTCGAACGCATTGACGAGGATGAGTTCTACGAGGATACTGAGGATACGGAAGACGACGGGGACGACGATTCGTCGCAGGATCATTAATCGGCTCTAACGGCGGCCGCGGACCGGCGCTCTCTGAAAAAGACAGCGCCGGTTTTCTTTTATCCGGGAACACACGCCGGATTCGTAAAAAGCGCTTGCAATCCGGGGAGAACCGTTGTATAATAGATTCCAGAGCTGTGTGCGCATTCGCCACACTCCAAAACCAACACGGGGGGAAAAGCTATGTCTCTTTTCACCAAATGCGTCGAGTTTACGACTGCACGCGACGTCAAAGCATCCGGTCTCTACCCGTACTTTCATCTTCTCGAATCCCGGCAGGACACAACGGTCATCATGGAGGGCAAGCGCCGCATCATGCTCGGCTCCAACAACTACCTCGGCCTGACCGTCCATCCGGAAGTCATCGCGGCGTCGGTCGAAGCAACCGAACGCTACGGTACCGGCTGCTCCGGCTCCCGCTTTCTCAACGGCACCCTCGATTTGCACATCGCCCTCGAACAGGAACTGGCGAAGTTCATGCGCGCTGAGAGTGCCATTACCTTTTCCACCGGTTTCCAGTCCAACCTTGCCATCATCTCCGCGCTCGTCGACCGCCACGACACGATCCTCTGCGACCGTGAGAACCACGCGTCCATCTATGACGGCTGCAGACTTTCCTTTGGCAAGACCTTGCGCTACCGTCACTCCGATATGGCCGACCTTGAGCGTCAGCTCAAGGAGCTGCCCTACGACGCGGGCAAGCTCATCATCACCGACGGCGTGTTCAGCATGAGCGGCGAAATTGCAAAGCTGCCGGACATCGTGACGCTCGCGAAGAAGTACAACGCTGCCGTCATGGTCGACGACGCCCACGGCTTCGGCGTCATCGGAGAGGGCGGACGCGGCACCGCATCGTTTTTCCGCCTCGAAAACGAAGTCGACATCACGATGAGCACGTTCTCGAAGTCGTTGGCATCGCTCGGCGGATTCATGGTCGCAAAGGAGTACATCGTTGACTACGTGCGCCATACGAGCCGGCCCTTTATCTTCAGCGCGTCGATTCCGCCGTCCGCTGCGGCTTCCGCACTTGCCGCTTTAAAGATCATCGAACGCGAGCCGGAACGCGTTGCGCGTCTGAAGACGTTGGCTTGCTATCTGCGAAATGGTCTGACCGAACGCGGCATCGCGCTCAAGGACAACGGCGGCGCCGATACGCCTATTGTACCGTTCTATACCTACGAAGTCGAGAAGACGCTCATCAAGGCCAAGGAGCTTTTCGAAGCGGGCGTTTATGTCAATCCGGTGCTGCCGCCCGCGGCACCCGCCGGAGAGTGTCTGCTGCGCTCGAGCCTGATGGCGACGCATACCGAGACGCTGCTCGACGAGGCAATGGATATCATCCAAAAGGTAATGAAGCAATGACCCGCGCGGCAGACAATGTCCGCGTGGCGGTGATCACGGGGACGTCGTCGGGCATCGGACAGGCGTGCGCGCGGAAGTTCCTCAGCGAGGGCTTCCGCGTGTATGGACTGTCCCGGCGTCCCGGCGAGGGCATCCACATCGCCTGCGATGTCTCGGACGCGGAGAGCGTGAAAGCTGCGTTCCGGGAGATTGCCGCGCGGGAGGATTCCATCGACGTGCTTGTATGCAACGCGGGAATGGGCATCTCCGGCGCGGCGGCGTACGCGGAGCATTCGGATATCATGCGCATCTTCGGTGTCAACTGCATGGGTGTATTCTCCTGCGTGCGGGAAGCCTTGCCGCTTTTGCGCAAGGGCGCCCACATCGTGACGGTCAGCTCGGCGGCGGCGTACTTCGCCATCCCGTTCCAGGCGTACTACTCCGCGACGAAGGCTGCCGTGACCGCATATACCCAGGCGCTGCGGACGGAGCTTGCGGTGCTGGGGATACGCGTCTGCTGCGTGATGCCCGGCGACGTGCATACCGGCTTCACCGACGCGCGCCGCAAATCCGAGGCCGGTGCCGAGGTTTATGGTCAGCGCATCGGGAAGAGCATCGCCGCGATGGAGAAGGATGAGCGCACCGGCATGTCCCCCGATCATGTCGCGGACGTGATTTATCGGCGCGCACAGCAGAAGAATCCGCCGCCTCTGACAACAGTCGGCGCGCTCTATAAGGTGTTTATCTTCCTCAACCGCCTGTTCCCGACACGGCTGGTCGAATTCATCATCGCCCACATGTATTCCTGAGAAGGGAGTTTTCCCCATGCCTATCAAAATCCCCGGACGTCTGCCGGCGTATGCGGTGCTCGACAAAGAGAACATCTTCGTGATGACCGTTGAACGTGCGATAACGCAGGACATCCGGCCGCTGAAGATTCTGATTCTGAACCTGATGCCGACGAAAATCGCGACCGAGACGCAGCTTCTCCGGCGGCTTTCCAACACTCCGCTGCAGATTGAAATTGAGCTGATGCAGACTTCGACCTACCGCGGACATCACACCGCGCCGGAGCATCTCGACGAGTTTTACACGACCTTCGAGCGCGTTCGAAACCACCGGTACGACGGGATGATCATCACCGGCGCGCCGGTCGAGGACATGCCGTTCGAGGATGTGAAGTACTGGCGGGAGCTGTGCGAGATTCTCGAGTGGACGAAGACGCATGTCTACTCGACGCTGTACATCTGCTGGGCGGCACAGGCGGCGCTCTACTACAACTACGGCGTCCCGAAGCATCCGCTTGCGCAAAAAAAGTTCGGTATCTTCGAGCACCACATCCTCGACCCGCGTGACCCGCTGCTCAGAGGCTTCAACGATACCTTCGACGCGCCGCACTCCCGCCATACCGAGGTGCGGCGTGAGGACATCGAGGCTGTGCCGGGGCTGCGCATCCTCGCGGAGTCCGACGCGGCGGGCGTCTACCTGGCCGCCGACCAAAGTGAGCGCCACGTCTTTGTCACCGGCCACTCGGAGTATGACCCCGACACCCTCGCGCTCGAATACTTCCGTGACAAGTCGAAAGGGCTGCCTATCGACGTGCCGGTCAACTACTTCCCCGGCGACGATCCCTCGAAGCCGCCGCATGTCACCTGGCGTGCGCACGGGACGCTGCTGTTCACCAACTGGCTCAACCACTGTGTCTACCAGAACACGCCATACGACCTGGAGGAGCTTGCGGAGATGCAGGATGCGTAAGCTGCTGGGGCATGTGCGCGACTACGTGCTGGGTGTTGACCGGCTGCTGTTTCTGCTGTGCCTGCTGACGACGGCATGCGGACTGACGCTCGTTTACTCCGCCACGCGCACGTTCGGCTCGGACACGGCGTTTCATACCCAGCTTCTCGCGGCATTCCTCGGCGTCGCGGTGTTCATCGCAGCGTCGTGCATACCGTCCCGCTGGCTGACACGGTACTGGTGGGTGCTGCTCATCTGCAACATCATCCTGCAGATTCTCCCGCGCTTCATCGGTACGACGAGCGGCGGCAATCGGAGCTGGATCCGCTTCCTCGGCATCGGCATCCAGCCTGCGGAGATCGGCAAGGTGATCTTCATCATCACCTTTGCCGCACATATCGAACGCCTGCGCGATGAGCTGAACACCGCGCTGAGTATGTTGCAGCTCGTCGGGCACTTCGGGATCATCGTGGGCTGCGTGGTGCTGTGTTCGCGTGACGACGGGATGGCGCTTGCGTACCTGTTCATCGGGTTTGTAATGCTGTTCGCGGCAGGCGTGAAGCTGCGGTGGTTCCTCGCAGCGGGCTTAACGATCGCGGTCGCGGCGCCGCTTTTATGGCAGTACGTGATGGACAACTACCAGAAGCTGCGCATCCTGGTCATCTTCGACCCGACGCTTGACCCCGACCGCGCGTACCAAGCCGTGCAGACCCGCCGCGCCATCGCCTCCGGTCAGCTCACCGGTCAGGGATTCTTAAACGGCTCCCTCACGCAGCGCTCGCTCATTCCGACCAAGCATACCGACGCGATCTACGCGGTGTGCGGCGAGGAATTCGGCTTTCTCGGCGCGGCGATCGTCGGGGGCCTGCTCGTCTGCATCATCCTGCGCTGTCTGTACCTCTCGGCACACATCGGCGGCGCGGACGGGCTGATTTGCGCCGGGATGGGCGGGATGCTGATGTTCCAGACTGTCCTCAACATCGGGATGAACATCGGACTGCTGCCCGTCATCGGTTTGACCCTGCCGTTCGTCAGCTACGGCGGTACATCCCTCGTCACTATGTTCGGTGCGATGGGCATCGTCGCGGGGATACGGCTGAGAAGCCGGTGAATCTCAAACCCCATCAACACACCAATCAGGAGAGCAGCCATGTCAGACACCCTTCGGGTATTCAACGGATTCTTCCCTTACGACTACAAGGCGCTGGAGCAGACGATCGAGATGCGCGCGCGGGACGGCTGGAAGCTGACCGGCGTTGGGCGCTTGTTCCTGCGCTATACCCGTGAGACGATGACGGGCAAGTCCGCGCACGTCGAGATATTTACCGGCGCGTACGAGGAAGACAACGAGAAGAAGCTCGCCGCGTACAAAAAGCGCCGCTGCGACGACGGCTGGGAGTTTATCGGCGACCTGGACTTCTTCTATTTCTGGTATATCCCCGAGGGCCAGAAGGGCTGCGACGTGACGCCGGAGGCCGAACGCCAGCTCATGCAGCGTATGGTCTGGAGCCGCGAGCTGTCCGCGTTCGGCATCATGCTCGCGATGGTCATACTCGGGATTGTCGCATTGTTCAAGCTCTCATATACCGACTTCCTGACATTTACCGGCGTCGGGTCGATCCTGATGGCACCGCTGTTCGTCATACCATCGGTCATCGTTGCGGCGTACCTCTTTCGCGACGTCAAAAGGCAGAGCGCGTACCTCAAACGCGGCGAGTGTCTGCCGCAGCCCGACCTCTCCGCCGCCGTCAAACGCTACCGCGCGATGTATACCGTGCTGCTGTGCGCCGCGGTCTATATCCTCGCAATCTTCCTGCTCGACGCCGTCTTCGGTTATACCCGCTACCTGATGCTCATCATTCCGCTGACCGTCGCGAGCGCTGCGGTACTGCTTATCCAGAAGCTGCCGAAGACGAAGGGTCGTCAGGTGCTTCTCGTCGCCGTACTCGTCCTGTGCGGCGTCGGGATGTTCATGCTCCAGCGCTGGCAGCCTGTCACAAAGTCAGCACCTGAGGATATGAGCTATGTCCTGACGCTCGAAGATGCTGCCGGAGTCGCCGGTGAGAAACTTTCCTACCGCGAAACCGTCTCACCTTTTGTACCCGCGCACTTCATCTATACCGAAAGCGACAACGCGTCCGCCGCGAAGAATGAATACTTCCGTATCCCGAACGCACTCATCCGCCGGTGGGTGTTATACGAAATCACAAAGACCATCGGGTCCAGGGCGACGCTCAAGGACGGCGACGCGGCTTTGTGGGACGCCGACCGTGTGCGGATTGCGTCGGACAGCGGCGTGCTTGTCGAGCGCGGCACGGAGATCTTTTACTACTCCGCGACCGACCCGGATAAGCAGCCCATCCCGCTCACGCCGTTTTACAACTGACGGAGGAAACGTATGCACAGACTGGCCGTCATCGGCACCAATTTTGTCACCGACTGGCTCATCGATGCCGCGCGCGAGGTCGAAAATGTGACCGTCGCGGCGGTACTGTCGCGCGACTGCGAGCACGGACGCGCCTACGCCGACGCACATGATATCCCCGATGTTTGCACAACGCTCGACGCGCTGTGTGAAGACCGCACAATCGACTGCGTTTATATCGCGTCGCCGAACGCGCTGCACGTCCCACAGGCTGTGCGTCTTTTGGAAGCCGGGAAGCATGTGCTGTGTGAGAAACCGCTTGCACCCGACCTCTCCCGCTTTGACGAAGCCGTCCGCACGGCCCGGAAACATGGCCGCGTGCTGATGGAGGCGATGGTGCTTGCGCATCTGCCGTGCTGGAAGCAAATCCGTAAAACCGCCGCGCAGATCGGCCCTATACGGCGCGCTCTGTTCACCTTCTGCCAGTATTCCTCCCGCTACGATAAGTTCAAGGCAGGTATCGTTGAGAACGCATTCAACCCGTGCCTATGCAATGGGGCGTTGATGGACCTCGGGGTCTATTGTCTCCACGCGGCGCAGCTCACGTTCGGCACGCCGACGGATATCCGTGCCGCCGCATACCGCATCCCCGGCAGCATCGACGGTGCCGGGAGCATCATCCTCACCTATGCGGACGGAATCGCGGACATCCAGTATTCGAAGATTTCACAGGGCCTGAACGCATCGGAGCTGCAGGGAGAACGCGGGAGCCTGCTCATCGACAGCCTGACGCGGCCGAAGACATGGACACTGGTGCCGCGCACGGGCAAGCGTTCGGACGGCGTCACGGTGCAGACTGTCGGCGGAGACCCCAGGACGCTCGACGTCACGCCGCCGCGCCACCCGATGGCGTACGAGCTCGAGGAGTTCCTTGCGCAGGTCGACGGCGCAAGAACGGAACGTTACCTCGACGATACCCGGGCAGTCATCGCGGTGATGGACGCGGCACGTATGCAGACCGGCATCGATTTTACCGCGTAGGGAAGGGTCTTGACCGTTCCGTTTCCTGCGCAGATTTATAGGAGAGGAACCTCTATGCTTGATAAATCCATTCCGATCATCAGTGTAATGCTCGAGCAGCACCACCCGGACGTCTACCCGCACTTCCCCATCCCGGACGGCTATACGCTCAGCACCTACCGCGACGGGTTCGATCTGGCGTGGGCAAAGCTCGTATACGCGACGGGCATGGCGAGCAGCGTTGAGCAGGCCCTGGAGGTCTTCGCGCACGAATTCGGGTCAGAGCCGGAGAAAATACGCACCAACTGCCTGTTTATGCTCGATGCGCAAGGCATACCCGTCGCGACAGCGACACTGTGGCACGGCACGCATATGGGTGACGAGCGGCCGCGCGTCCACTGGGTGACGGTAGACCCTGCGCATCAGGGAAAAGGACTGTGCAAAGCTGTTTTGACCGCAGTGTTCGACCTGTTCCAGAGTCAGGGCGGCGGAGACTACCTGTATCTCACCACGCAGACCTGGAGTTATAAGGCGATCAACATCTATCAGCATTTCGGGTTCGAGCCGTACCTCGGGCCGCGTCCGGTCAACTGGAAGCAGTCGAACTACGAGACGGACAACGCGATCGCCTGGCGCATCATCAATGAGAAGCTCACCGCTTACCGGGAAGCATGACGGAGGATGACCGTATGTATGAGCTGCCCCTCGCCCGCAGCGTATCATTCAAGGATATCACCGAGGAACTGGCAAAGAACCTCACGGATGCCGGAATCGTCAGCGTGGAGGTTTCACCGGGCGGCGTGACGCCGGTGTTCGGGACAGATGACGACCTCGCGCTGGTGGATTCCCGTCTGGAGATTTTGAAATCCCGGGGTGCCCGGGTCCTGAGCTTCCACCTGCCGTTCGGATGGGACTGGGACGCGTCGACGACGACATATGAGCACCACCGCTACCTGCTCGACCGGCAGCTTCGCATCGCGGATATCTTCCTGCGTATGGAGCCGGAGCGGTTTGTACTGCATCCGTGCTACTGGCCGATCCCCGAAAGCGAGACGGGGATACGCGTGCGGCACATCCGTGAGAACGCCGAGACCATCGCGCGCGTGACGGGAAAGGATGTGGCGATTGAAAACCTGAAGATCGGGCGGATCGGCGGCAGCTCGGAAGAACTGCTGAAGCTCGGCGAAAGGCTTGAACATGTCGGCTACTGTGTGGACATGAACCACTTCATGCGTGAGCGTGCCGAGGATGCCATCCGTAAGCTGGGGAAACACATCCTGACGCTGCACGTCTCGGACTACGACTTCATCGACGAGCGCCACTGGCTGCCGGGCGAGGGTCTGAACGACTGGAACGCGATTCTCAAGGCACTCGAGGACGTCGGGTATCAGGGACCGTTTCTGTACGAGGTGCGCGCGGACTACTCCTGCGCCGCCGTCGCGGAGAATTACAGGCGGCTGTTCGATACGTACAACAGGGCGTGATATCCGCGCCGCCGCATCGACACTGATGTACGCTGCCGCAACAAAACGGCGTGTACCGTTTTCCGATACACGCCGCTTTGATGGATTCGGTTAATTCAATCCGAGGAATTTCTCCGCGTTGCCCCGGGCGATCTTATAGAACACCTCGTCGCTGATGCGGCCTTCGTTGTTCCACCGGATCATCAGCTCCGGCAGCGGCACCGGCATCGTCGGGAAGCACATGTCGGTCCCGAAGTACAGCCGATCCTGGAACTCGGTCATGAACTTCGGACCATACTCCTCATCGCGCGCAAAGGCGTTGTAGGCAGTGAAGTCCGACAGGTCGCCGAGAAGGTTCGGGTACAGCCGGAACAGCCGCGGCACCGCGCCCTCCTCCGTGATTTTCGACTTCGGCAGACGTCCGACCTGCCCGCCGTCGTGGTTGAACACATACCCGCGCGAGCCGACCGTCTCGAGCTTCCCGATCTCCGACCAGAACACCGGGCCGTGGCCGAAGATTTTCAGCTTCGGAAAGCGCTGCAGCGTGTGCTCGAGCTGCGGCAGACCGGGGTCATCATACAGCCCGAAGTCACCGGTCTTCACGTCCGAGCCGTCGTAGGTGATCGACATACCGGCCTTCTCCGCGCACCTGAACAGGTTCTGCACCTTCGGGTCCATCAGCTCCATGTTCGGCATGACCTCGCCGATGCCGCGACAGCCCTTCTCCTTATAATACTCCAGCACCGGCACAAAGTCCGCGTCGGGGGAGTTGGTGAGCGTGCGCGGGTCGATGTTGCAGAAAGGCACAACGCGGTCGGGATACTCTGCGGCCATGTCGAGGATTTCCTCGTTGGTCTGGGGGAAGTAGATCTCCGGGCTGACAATCGGCAGGATACAGCAGCGGTCGATGCCGATGGAGGCGTTGCGTTCGAGCAGCTCATGGATTTCGCAGAAGCCGGTGACAAAGGGAACCCGCCGGCGGTACGCATGGGTGTGGATGTCAATAAACATGGTCGTCCTCCTGATCTTTCATATATACATACGGGAACTACGTTCTCTGTCCGCTATTATACCATCATCCCGGCCGGAATGCAAGGAGGTATCTTGATGTACTGCCGAAAATGCGGAAAAAAGCTGCCGAACGATACGGTCTTCTGTCCTTCCTGCGGTTTCTCGACGGGTGTGAAAGCGTCTCCCGCGTCCTCACGGGATATGCGGGATGACGGGGAGCGCGGAAAGTTCGGAAAGCTCGGGACGGCGCTGGCGATCTCGTTCGGAGCGGTACTGCTGGCGCTGGTCATTCTGCTGATCTGGCTGGTCAACGCGTCAAAGGGGACGCCGGCGTCGGATAAGCAGGGCGATCCGACCACCGCGGCGACGCTCTATACGACCACCGCCGCCGCTTCCGCAACGACACACGCGACCTCCGTGTCGACTGCTTCCTCGAGCTATACAACCTACGCGACGACCTCCGCCTCTGCGACAGCGACGACGTTCGTCACGACCACCGCCGTACCGATACGAAACGGGACGTACGACGACCAGCCCTACCCCGACGGCATCTATACGGGGGAGTACAAGAACGACCTGCGGCACGGCGTCGGGGAGTTCCTGTTCATCGACGGCCGCGAGTTCCGCGGAATCTGGCGCAATGACATGCCCAACGGCTATGGGGAGATGCTGTGGCCGTCGGGCGCGAGCTATGCCGGCGACTGGGAGGACGGCGCGATCACGGGCGTCGGGATCATGACGTACGAGAACGACACAATCTACGAGGGAGAGCTGACCGATGCCGTCCGCGAGGGCCGCGGGAAGATCGTCTTTCCGGACGGCCGGACATACGACGGGATGTGGACGGCGGACGTGATGAATGGAGAGGGTACACTGACGATCCCGGACGTACTGACGTACACGGGCATCTTTGCAGAGGGTGTGATGACGGATGAGATGGCGGTGATCGAGTACGCGGACGGCGACCGCTATGAAGGCGCGGTAGTGGACGGAAAGCGCAGCGGTACCGGCACGATGTTGTGGAAGAACGGTGACCGCTACACGGGCACTTACAAGAACGACGCACGGACGGGGCTGGGGACGTTCACCTGGGCAAACGGAGACGTGTACCAGGGATCGTTTTTAGACAACAAGCGCAACGGAAACGGAACCTACACCTGGGCGGATACGGGGAACGTATACACGGGCGAATTCAAGAATGACGCGCGGACGGGTCAGGGTGTGATGACCTACGCGGCGGGCGGCCGGTTTGAGGGGACGTTCGAGGACGGCCGGCGTGTCGAGGGGACGCTGTACTTTGCAAACGGCGACTGGATCAACGGCACATTCACCGACGACCAGGCGACGGGAAGGTTCCTGTTCTACGACGTATCGGAGGATAAGCTGGACTACGCGTATTACAAGAACGGAGAGTTCCAATACTACACGACAGGCAAAGGAGAATAGGATGGATTTCGGTGCTGCGCTGCTGCTTGCGGCGGCGTTTGGGATGTGTGCGGTGCTGTGTCTGCTCGGGTACGCGAAGAAGCGCACACGCGGGCTGCTGATTGTGGGACTGGCGGCGCTGGCATTGACAATGGCAGCCGTCGCTCTGGGAGTGATGCGGCTGTAGTGCGGACGCCGTACTTCCCGTTCGCTTTTTCCATGCCCATCGTGTATCATCATACGGTCACTTCTGAATAACAAAACGGAGACGGATATATGAAGACCTTTGTTTTCTTCGGAGACAGTGTGACGGAAGGCTGCTTCGAGCTGTATCCCACGTCATGCGGCTTCGATACCTACCGCAGGCCGGAACTTGTGTACCACCATCTGCTCAAAGAGCCGCTTGCGGAGAAGTACGGCGATGTGGAGATCGTCAACGCGGGGATCTCCGGCGACAACTCCCACCACGCGCTCGAACGCATCGACACGGATGTCCTGGCGAAGAAGCCGGATGCGGTGGTGGTCTGCTTCGGTCTCAACGACTGCTTCCATCCGCTGCAACGGTATGAGGCGTCGCTCGACGAGATTTTCAGGCGGCTTCGGGATGTTCCGCGCGTAATCTTCCTCACACCGAATATGTTCAACACCTACATCCATCCCGATACGCTGCCGGAGTCGCTGAAGGTAGCGAACACGACGATGAAGTACCAGCTCGACGGTACGTTCGACCGCTATATCGACACGGCACGCGCGGTGTGTAAAAAGCACGGCGTGACGGTCTGTGATGCCTACGCCGAGTGGAAACGCCGGTATGCACAGGGTGAAGACATGACCGCGCAGCTTGCGAATCTCATCAACCATCCCAATGCCGCGATGCACCGGCTCTTTGCGGATATGCTGCTGCCGCTGCTCTGATGCAAAGATCCATCCCCGAAAACAACAACCGAAAGGAGCCGCCGTATATGAAGGAGCTGCCGCGTATCAAACAAATCGGTCAGAACTGGAGCAGCGACAGCCTGATGATGCTCTCGGGCACGGTGTTCAGAGGCGTCGCGGCGGTTGTTCTGTGCGTGCTGACACTGATCGCGCGGGCACTTTTCTCCGGCAATCCGTCCGTCGCCGACGGCTACGGCGAGCTGTACCGCTATGTTGCGATGCTGCTGTCCGGCGCGCTGTCCTATATCCCTTTCTGTGTGGCGGAGATGCTGCTGTACATCGGCATCGCTGGGATCGTGTTTTATCTCGGCTGGTCGCTGTTCCGGATGCTGACAACGCCTGCCAGATTCGCGCGCGGCTGCCGGATAGCAGCGAACTTCGGGCTGACTGCAGCGCTGCTGTGGTTCTGTTTCATGCTTTCCTACGGATTCGCGTACTACAGCACGCCGCTTGCGGGGAAGATCTCACTTGACTGCCAACCGCAGGAGGTCACCGCGCTCTACGACACGACGCTGTGGCTGATGGACGAGTGCAACGCCAACGCCGCGATGATTCCGCGCGATGAGAACGGATCCGCGACGTTCGGCTCGTTTGACGCAATCGCCGCGAGAATTGCCTCGGGCTTTGACAATTTAGGCGATGACTATAAATTCCTCCGGGCGACCCTCGCGCCGGTCAAGCGTGTGCGGTCGTGGTACGCGATGTCGTCGTTCGGCATCACCGGCATCTACATTCCCTACACCGCCGAGGCTGCCGTCAACCCGGACAACACCATCCCCGCGCTGCCGTTCACGATGGCGCACGAGATGGCCCACCGGCTGATGATTGCGCCGGAGGATGAGGCTAACTTCGTTGCCTTCGTTGCCTGCCGCGCCAACTCCGACCGCCGTGTGCGCTACTCCGCCTACTTCATGGCCTACCGCTACTGCATCAACGCCCTTTACGCCGCTGACGCTGACCTTGCCTACGACATCATGGTTCGCGCGAACCCGCAGCTCAACCATGACCTCGAGGAGCTCAACGCGCTGATTATGAAGTACGAGACGCCCGTGAAGGACATTGGCACGGCGGTCAATGACGGCTACCTCAAAGCCAATGCCCAGCCGTCCGGCGTTCAAAGCTACGGCGAGATGGTCGACCTGCTCGTGGCGCTGCACATCAAGGAGTCCGGTTGACGGGGAACTACGAATACTTACAAAAGGAAACGATCATGATCAAGGTGATACTGAAAGCGATGCGCGTGCTGGAGGTGATCTCGGAGCGCGGCGGAGAGGCGGTGAGGCTCTCGGAACTGTCGCAAGCGCTGGGTGAGAATCCGTCAACATGCGCGGGGATCGTACGGACACTGACGAACGCGGGTTACCTGCAGAAGGATCCGGTGCGCGGGTACCGTCTGGGTGTGATGTCGGCGTCGCTGCTGCATGGAGATTTATATGACGCGGAGCTTTTGGGGATGGCGCGGGTGTGTATGCCGGAGCTTGCGGCGAAAGAAAAGCTGTATCTGTCCTTGGCGGTTCTGCGCGGGAAGGTGCGGCACTCGGTGCTGGAAGTCGACGCGCGCGGGGCGGCGGTGATGCAGTATTCGCCGAACCCGAACGTGTTCCACTCGGCGACGGGGCTGATGCTGGCGGCGCATGTGTCGGCGCCGGAGCTGGACGCGCTGATGGAGCTGTACACATTGCCCAGACGTTTCCGGTCGGGCGAGGAGTTCCGTCAGGCACTCTACATCATCCGCGCACAGGGCTTCTGTGAGCTGGCGCGTCCGGGCGGCGTGATGGCGATCGCCGTACCCATACCACAGGAGCCGGTACGCGCGTCACTCGGCTGTATGCTGCGGCCGGAGGAAAACCGCACGCCGTATGAGGTGCTGCCCATACTGCTCGACGGCGCGGGACAGATGGCGAGATGGCCGCCGGAGAATGAACAGGACATGTTAACATAACACTACCATTCATTTTTCGGAGGTTATCTATTACCTATGTGGGTAATTTTCGCTGTATTAACCGTACTTTTCTGGGGCACATCGGATGTGCTGTTCAAATCCCGCTCTGTCTCCGCCCGAGAAAACCCGTTGTGGCTGCTTGCGTACAACGGCATCATCCTGGGCGTCTGTTCGATCGGCTACTGGGTCATCACCGGCTACCGCTTCTCGTTCGGCAGCCTCGTCACCTACATCCCCGTCGCGGCGGTGTATCTCGCGTCGATGTACTTCTACTACCGCGCGATGCCGGTCATCGAGCTGTCGATCGCGTCGCCAATCGCAAACTGCTCGTGTATGCTGACGACGCTTTTATGCATCACTATCCTTAAGCAGCCGGTGACCTGGCTGCAGGCGGTGGGCATCGCGCTGATTTTCGTCGCACTGATTATCCTTTCCAAAGGGGAACCCGCACCGGACAACATGACCGCCGAGACACGCAAAAGCTACAAAATTGGCATCCTGTTCGCACTGTTGTACTTCGTGCTCGACGGCGTCGGTTCGTTTCTGGACGATTATATGCTGGGCGCGCAGCTGGACACCGAAGCGGTCATTGTCGCGTACGGTCTTCTGTATATGGTGCTGGGTCTGGTCTGCGCGGGCATCCTTCTAAAACGCGGGGAACTGCGCGGCTTCCGTCCCGACCCGATCTGTCTTGCCGGATGTGCGTGCGAGACGGCAGGGCAGTTCACCTACGTCTACACCTACGCCGCGGGAGACGCCGCCATCGCTTCGCCGTTCATCGCGTCGTTCTGCGCGCTGTCGGTCATTCTGTCGCGGCTGTTCCTCAAGGAGAAGCTGAAGGCGTGGCAGTATGTGCTGGTGTGTATGATGGTTGCAGGTATGTTCTTGCTTGCGATTGAGTGAAGAGAAGCCCCCGTTATGAAAACGGGGGCTTCTTTCGTCAGTTCTCGTAGTTCTTTCCCGCAAGCCACAGCCTGCGGATTTTTTCGTACGCCTCGGGAGGCGCATCTTCCACGCCGCCCGGGATACGCGGCAGGAGCTGATCGCCCGCGACCTCGGGAGTCGTGCACGCGTGGTCATTGCGGTACTTGCCGCGCTGAGCCGGGTCGCGCAGGTCGGGCACCTCTACCGGTATTCCGCCCGTGAGACATGACCGATACGCGAGCAGTCCGCAGATGCCCATGTCGACCGCGCTGTAGACATCGATGCTGTACTCCTTGCCCGGACGGTTCAGAATCTTCTGGATGAAGAAGTGCGTCGCGTAAAAATCCGAGCCGCCGTGTGTACCGAAGTTGCGTGCCAGTTCCGCATCGATGAATTTCTGCGGGAAATAGCTCTCACGATTGCCTACGCACGCCTTATCGCCTTCGATGTAGACGTTCAGGTACGGTTCGCCGAACCGCTGTGTCTCCATACAGCCTTTATCACCGTACAGCTCATAGTTAACGCTGCCCGGCTCGCGCTTGAGGCCGCCGTGGATACTCTTGAACACCGCGCCGGAGGTCGTTGTGACCATCTCGATACCGGCGGTCATCATCGACAGCGCAGCCTGGTAGTATTTCGGGTCGAAGCGCGTCATGATGCCCGTCACCGATGCCGGACGCTCGCCGGTCATCATCAGCAGCGGCCCCAGGCTGTGGGTGCAGTAGAAGAACGGATGCATGCGGTTGCGCCAGTGCTTCGGATCGCCGTAGGTGATGCGCGGCCAGATGGACGAGCAGTCGTGGATGTACTCGCCCTCGCCGTACGTCACGCGTCCGATGTCTCCGCGCGCGTATCTGCGCCACATCTCGAATGTGCGGTCCATGTAGCAGTAGTTCTCCGCATAGGCGTAGACGAGACCCGTCTGCTCGACGGCTTCGATCAGCTCGACGGCTTGCGCCATCGTCTCGCACGGCAATACCTCGCTCATGATGTGGCGCCCGGAGCGCAGCAGCCGTACACCGAACGTTGCGTGTTCGTTCGCGTAGTTCGCGAGGATTACCGCGTCCATGTCATGCTTGAAGAAGTCCTCGAAGTCCGCGTACAGCGCGACCTTCAGCCCCTTCGCGTCGGCTTCGTTCTTCACCTCGTCGAGCAGCGAGGTGTACTTGTCGCATACCGCGACCAGTTCCGCGTCGGGATGCTTGAGCAGGACGTTGATCATCGTCTTACCGCGCGCCGCGCCGAATACACCGATCTTCAGCTTTGCCATATGGGTTCCCCTCTTTCCATTCTTGTTTTCTCAGATGGTATCCGGGAACAGTATATGACAGTTTACGTCAAATGTCAAGGGCTATTTGAAAGATTCAAACAAGATGCTTGACAAGCGGTCAGAAAAGCGGTATACTCATCGTGTCAGGTTAGAGGCGGGGGGTTCAGATGAAGACGAACAAATCGGAGCGCAAGGCGATGCTGCTGGCGTCGCTGCTGGAACGAGGACGCGTAGAGCTCAATGAGGCGATGGCGCTGCTGAACGTATCGGAGTCGACGGCACGGCGGATGTTCGACGAGCTGGAGGATGAGCGGCGTGCGATCCGGGTACATGGCGGCGTGCAGCTTCTCAGCGGGCTGACGGCGGACTACTCGTACGACGCGACATCACGCTCGGCTGAGGCGGAGAAGCAGGCGATCGCACGTGCTGCGGCGTCATATGTCCGCGACGGCGACGTGCTTTACTGTGACTGCGGGACGACGCTCGCGCACTTCTGCCGGGCACTCGCCGTACGAATCGCGGAGGAAAAGCTGCGCGTATCGATTTTCACCAACTCCATTGCGAATCTGGAGGCGTTCGCGTCGCTGGACACGTCAAGTGTCCGTCTGACGCTGACGGGCGGCATTTACCGTCCGCACCGGCGCGACCTGTGCGGGCTGCCGGCAGAGAACACGATTGCGCAGATGTGCTTTAACCGCGCATACCTCGGTGCCGACGGCTACGACCCGGGCCGCGCATTCATGGCGACCGACTTCGAGACGGCTTCACTCAACCGGCTGGCTGCGCAGCGTGCCGACGGCGTGACAATCCTGTGCGACGCGGGAAAGCTGCGGCGGCGGTCGATGGTCGTCAGTTCACCGCTCGAGCATGTCCGCGCGCTCATTACCGACGCCGGCATCACATCTGACGAGGCCGACATACTCGAACGCGCCGACGTGCGCGTGATCACCGCCTGACATAAGTCCCCGGGGATGCGGTTTCAGCCCGTCCCGGGGGCTTTTACTCAGCCCTTGCCGTACAGCGCGTAGGTGAAACGATCAAGGGCCTCCGCGCGCAGCCGGTAGAAGGAGGTCTTCTCGACACAGAGCACATCCATCAGACGGTCGATCGGGGTCGGATATACGTACATATGTTCTAATACGTACCGATGTTTATGTTCCTGTGCGTTCAGCGCGCGGTCGATGCGCGTGAGTTTGCCGCGCAGTGTCATGATGGAACGCGAGAGCTATCCGCTCCGCTTGATTTTCCGGGCAGCATCCCTGTCTTCCATGATTTCCAGCTCGAGTTCCTCGACAATACTCTCCATATTGGCCAATGCGGCACGGTTCAGCGCGTAATCTTTCAACTCCCTCAGCGCTTCCCTCGTCCGTCTTTCCCGTACCTTCTCCGTATTCGCCATGCGTATATCCCCTGCCCCTCAACATATCCCAATGCAGCATGTCCGTATTATAGCACATTTGTACGGTCTTGTCAAGCACTATATTCAAATATCCGGTCATGCCTTTGAAGATATTCTTAGGCATGACCGGCAGTGTTTACACGATTTCGTTAAGCGGGGCGAGTGTGATGCAGGCGGCTGTGATGGCTTCCCGGAGTCTGCGGACGAACGCGAGCGCGTGGGCGTTGTCGCCGTGGACGCAGACGGAGTCAACCGCGATGGGGATGACCTTCCCCGTGACGGTCTCGACTTCGCCATGCTCGAGCATCCGTAGCACGCGGGCGATAGCGGTGTCCTCGTCGGTGATCATCGCGCCGGGCAGCGTGCGGCTGACGAGAGAGCCGTCCTCGTTGTAGCCGCGGTCGGCGAAGACCTCTCTTGCGCACCGCAACCCGCACTTCTCCGCTTCTGCGAGCATCGCGGAGCCGGACAACCCCAGCAGAATCAGACGCGGGTCGAAGTCCCGCACGGCCATACAGATCGCTCCGGCGAGCGCGGCATCTTTCCCCGCCATGTTATAGAGTGCGCCGTGGGGCTTGACATGCTGCAGACGCGTTCCGGCGGCCTGTGCGAACGCCGCGAGTGCGCCGAGCTGGTAGAGCGTGTAGCCGTAAGCCTCATCGGGCGTGACGGTCATGTTCCGGCGTCCGAAGCCGGCGAGGTCGGGGAATCCGGGATGTGCGCCGATCGCGACGCCGGCAAGCTTCGCCGCCGCGCAGGTCTTGCGCATCACCAGCGGGTCGCCCGCATGGTAGCCGCACGCCACGTTTGCCGACGTGATGAACGGGATGACCTCGGCGTCCTGTCCGATCGTGTACGCGCCGAAGCTCTCACCCAGGTCGCAGTTCAAGTCTACCTTTTTCATGCTGTCATTCCTTATGTGTGAAGTGAAGAGCGAAGAGTGCGGAGGACGGGATACGAGGAAAGGCAGAAACCGTCGGCGTATGCCCCGAAACTTTTCGCTTTTTACCCGTTTCAGTCTTTCAAATCGACGTTCCTGACGTCGGTGATGAGCATATGACCCGGCGCATGGGTGATGACGAAACCGGGCTTGGAGGCCATGATCGCGGCCTGCGGGGTTACGCCGCACGGCCAGAAGACCGGCACCTCACCGGGGTTGATCGTCACGCTGTCGCCGAAGTCCGGACGGTTGATGTCGCGGATACCGATGACCGCCGGGTCGCCGATGTGTATCGGCGCACCGTGGACACGCGGCATCGATGCGGTGACCGTCACGGCCTTCACGACCTGCGCGTACGGAATCGGACGCATACTGACGACCATGTTGCCGTGGAAGCGGCCCGCGGGCGTGCAGGGAATGTTCGTCTCGTACATCGGGACGTTGCGGTCCTCCTCGATATGGCGCACCGGGACGCTTGCCTCGAGCAACGCCGACTCGAACGAGAAGCTGCAGCCGATGAGGAAGCTGACGAAGTCGTCACGCCAGAACTTTACGACGTCGGTGTACTCGCCGGTGAGTTTGCCGTGTTCCCAGACACGGTACTTCGGGATGTCGCGCGTGATGTCCGCACCCGGCGCGATGATCGAGAGCTCCCGTGCGCCGGCCTCGCTGACCTCTAAGATGGGGCAGGGCTTCGGGTTGCGCTGCGCGAACAGCAGGAACTCGAACGCCTCATCTTTCGGCAGCACCACCAGATTCGCCTGCGCATAGCCCGCCGCCATGCCGGACGTCGGTCTGCAGAGCTTTCCCTCACGGAACAGCATCCGCAGCTCCCTGGGACTCATATCAGCGTAATTCATACGTATTTCCAACCGATTCCTTTCTCCAGCTTACGGTATTCCGCCTGCTGCGCTTTGTAGATATGCCGTGCTTTGTATACGGAAACCTCGGTGAAGCAGACACGGCCGCCGGGGCGTACCTGCGCGAGCTTTGCCAAATCCACCGAGATCACCGTCGCGATTTTCGCATAGCCGCCGGTCGTCTGACGGTCGGCGGTGAGGATGATGGGCATGCCCGACGCCGGTATCTGGATCGATCCCGCCGCGATGCCGTCGGAGATGATGTCGGACTTCTCCCGGGCCTGGATTGCGGGACCTTCCAGACGCGTACCCATCCGGTCGGACGACGGCGTTACGGTGTACGTCTCGCGCAGCAGGGTCTCGATGCTCTCTTTCGGGAACAGCGCGTCCTGCGGGCCCAGCACCACGCGCAGCTCCGTGATGTCGCGCACCTCATCGGGATGGTATGCGCGCCCTTCGGTATTCTTGAGCGCTGCGCCGTACGGCAGCCAGTCGCCCGCCGCGAGCTTCCGGCCTTCATAACCGCCGAGCCTGCACTTGAGGTTCGTCGATCGGCTGCCCATCACGACGGGCACGTCGATACCTCCCGCGACGCACAGGTATCCCCGGCAGCCGGACTTCGCCGTGCCGCACACGAGTGTATCTCCGGCGTTCACGTACACCGCTGTATAGCGCGGGAAGACGTTCCCGTTCAGCCGTGCGTTCATATCCGCACCGGTCAGCGCAATCACCGCCGGATAGTCGAAGCGTACGGACATTCCCGAAAGTGTCATCTCGACCGCCGCGCAGTCACGCGGATTCCCGACGAGCAGGTTGCCGATCACAAGCGCACGCTCATCCATCGCGCCGGACGGTGAGAAGCCCATGCTCTGATAGCCGATGCGTCCGAGATCCTGCACGGTGGACAGGGGACCTGCATTGAGGATTCTCATACGCTCCCTCCCGTCACATGCACGCGGTATGTCCCCGCCTCGACCTCCGCGCGTATCTTGTCGTATACGGCCTGATCGACGGGGATGAAGCGGATGCGGTCGCCGGCACGGTAGAGAATGGGCTCCTCACGTGCCGGGTCGTACGGTTTTACGGGCGTCATGCCGATGAGCCGCCAGCCGCCGGGTGAGTCGAGCGGGTAGATGCCGGTCTGTTCGCCGCCGATGCCGACCGCGCCCGCCGGAATCTTCGTGCGCGGTGTGGTCAGGCGCGGCGTTACGATCGACGGGTCCAAACCGCCGAGGTATGCAAAGCCTGGTAAGAAGCCGAGCATATAGATGAGGTAGGCGGGCTTGCTGTGCCGCGCGACGACCTCGCTCTCGGAGATGCCCGCATGTGCGGCGACATCGGGGAGATCGGGGCCGTTGTAGAGCACCGGCAGCTCGAAGATACGCCCGCCGGCAGCGTCGGCATGCTCACACTTTGTCAGCAGACGGGTCAGCGCGCGCCGCAGCTTCGGGTAGCTCGTGATGCCGGGGTCGTAGAGCACCAGCAGTGCGCGGAATGTCGGGACGGTCTCCTGCACACCGGGCAGCTTTGTCTGCGAAATGAGCGCGGCAAGTTTGCAAACGCGGGCATTCACACTCTCGTCGATGCGGTCGCCGAGCTCGACGGTCAGAGCACGGTCTCCGCAGGGATGGATGTTCATAGTGAACCCTCGATTCCGAACGCGTCCCAGCCGGGAAATTTGGGATGCGGCGTGCCGGCGAGATATTGCGCGTTGGTCATCGATGACTTCCAGTAGCGCGACGTGATGCGCTCGAAGGATGTCCATATCTCGGCGGTACGGTAGTAGTCGGGCGCGGCGGGACGGTTCTCACAGGTATATTCCGCAAGCAGCGTTTCGGCGAGATTCCCCAGCCCGGCGGAAAGCTCCATCGCCTTGCGCTCCCCGATCTCTCTTGAGGGAATCACATACTTCGGGTCACTTCCGAAGCCGCGTGCGGCGCAGTAGGCGCTGAACTTCTTGTTGCCGCCGCCAACCTCGGGATGGCGTGCCTGCGTACACAGAAGCTCCGGATGGGTCAGCTCAGGCTTGAAGTACATCAGATAGGATGTCTCCGCCGTACCTGCGTGGGGATCGTTGGGGAACTTCTCGACGCTGCACAGTTCCCACTCGCAGCCGAAGACGATCCGCATCGGCGAGCCGGTCTTCAGGCGGTAGTAGTCAAGCAGCAGGTCGACATCGTGCTTCAGTCCCGGGACGCTGTGGCCGGAGAACACAATCACGGCATGGAACCCTCTGGCGTCGTAGGCGCGGAGCTGATAGAGGAGGTTCTGCAGAAAGAGGAAGTTGGGGATGGCGGCGGTGAGCTGCTTCCCCATGCCGCAGGTCATCGTGGCCCAGTCGAACATCGGCTCCTCGTCGACGTGAAAAGCCATCGGCGGCGCGACGATACCGCCGTACCGATGGGCGGTCAGATTGCAGATCCCCTCGGCGTAGTACCAGTCGACGCCGAGACAGTTGTAGACGCCGTGGCATTCCGCGTAGCCGCAGGGGACATAGCAGACCGGGCGCGCGTTGAGCCGGTCGATGAAATCGTCGGGCGTGAAGTCGAGCCAGTTTACTTTCATGGGAGAAACCTCCTGTCTCGTGTGCGCAATGGTACGACATACAGGGTCATGGGTATGCTGTGTGGCGGTCAGTCCTTTTTGAAGAAACCGAGGGCGTCGGTCTCATCGAACCAGCGTCCGCAGCCCTTCGCAAGCTTTGCCGGATATGCCGCCGTACGGCGCATCAGCGTCGCGAGCAGCACATTGAAGTCACGGTCAAAACCATCGACGCCGGGAGTGAGCCGTCCGGTCATATCGACCATGCCCGCACGGGAGGCGGCGGTCACGCACTCGCGGACACAGTCGGCATCCGGCGAGATATCCGTATCGTCGTGGAGATACGACAGCGCCGCGCAGACGGCATACACGCCCCAGTCGGAGACAGTCGCCGTGACGGTGACGTCGGAGCCGGACACCGCTGCAAGACCTCCGCCGCAGCCGCATACGCAGGTCTCGGCGCGGGGAATCCACTTTTTCAGGTAGGGCAGCAGCGTGCCCATGCCGATCTCGTTGCCGAGGTCGCCGATCGCGACGGACGGCACGCCTTTCTCACGCAGCAGGTTCCACAGGAGGTCGGACTTAGCCTCGAGCGCGGTGATGTTCTGTCCGGCGGCGTTGTGATATTCACCGACCTGATTGGCGCCGGGAGCCTCGGTGGAGATCATTGCGCACGGCAATTCTCCGGCGGCGATCTCCCGCGCCTGCATCTTCGCGCGCAGAGGATCCTTCGCGAACGTCACGACGGCGAGCGCGTAGGGCAGCGATTTCGCGGTCTCGATGCTGTCATACGCGTGCAGACCGACGATCGGCGCCATCGAGAACGCGGCGCTGACGCAGTCCTCCGGTACGATGAGCACCGGCACCGCGCCGTACGCCTGGACAAGCGCGCGGCACAGCTGCATCGCGCCGACGATGCCGTCGGTCTCGGGCTTCTTATGCGGCAGCAGTACGAACCCGGTGAACACATACACCGGCTTGCCTTGCTTGACATGTAGGTCGAGCGTCTTCGCGGCCTTCATGCACACCGGCATTCCCGCAAGCTCTCTTGAAGCCGGGTAGAGGATTTTGCACACCCCGTACCCGCGCGGGTCGAGGTTCATCAGGTCGTCGAGACTCTGCCCGACGTTCAGGCATGTCAGTTCTTCCTGTGTCATTGTAAGACCTCCGCGTTTATACGCCGATGTACGCGTGGAACTCGCGCATGACCTCGTCCTGGATGGATTTAAAGAGCGCGGGAGCCTTGTCTCCGACAGGTTTGCCGTCGAGAACATTGGCGCGGAGGCAGAACTTCGACGAGCTGGAGACGATGACCTCGTCGGCGTTATAGAGAGTGTCGAGCGTAAAGGGGGTCTCGTCGACGGGGATGTTGAGGATCTTGCAGGCGCGGATGAGGCGGGAGCGGGCGATGCCGGGGAGGATGAGGTGGTCGGTGGGCGCGGTATAGAAGACGCCGTCTTTGAGAATGGAGACGTTGGAGTGGGCGCACTCGGTGACGCGGCCGCCGCGGTGGAGGACGGCTTCATCGCAGCCGGCTTCGTCGGCAGCCTGGGCAGCCATAACACTGGGGATGAGGTTGAGCGTCTTGATGTTGCAGTGCAGGAAACGGGTGTCCTCGAGAGTGATCAGTTTGATGGGCTTGCTGAGATCAGGCAGCGGCGCGGGCGTGACGGTGATGTAGAGGTTCGGCTCGCAGTCGGGGAACAGATGGTTGCGCTTGGCGGTGCCGCGGGAGGCTTGCCAGTAGACAAACTTTTCGTCAGCGTCGACCTGCTTCACAAGGCTGTTGAGGATGTCCTTGAGCTCCTGCTTGGAGTAGGGCAGCTTGATCCTGAGGAGACCGGCGCTGTTGAAAAAACGGTCGACGTGATCGTCGATGAGGTAGACGACGTTGTTTTTACAGCAGGTGGCGTCGTACACGCCGTCGCCGAAGTAAAGCGCGCGGTCGTTCATCGGGACGGTCATTTCCTCGATGAGTCCGGTGCGTCCGTTGTAGTAACCGATGTTACGCATAAAAGCAACCCCCGTCAAAAGTCATGGTGATGTATTCAGGAAAAATCTCCTTATATAACAGTATAGGACGTCTCTCCCAAAAACGCAAGTATTTTTGAAAGACGTCCTAATATTTTCGGCACGGGCATGGTAAAACCGCAATAATTACGGAACAGAACGCCGTACTCCGTATGGATGGGTATATCCGTCCTATCGTTTCGTCACCGTGTCCGGTATGACGGCGGTATCGTTCTTGATGGTCTTGAGGACGAAGTGGGTCTTGGTAGCCTGGACGCCCTTCATGCTCTTGATGTTGCGGTGGATGCGTTCGAGACTGTCGGAGGAGTCGGTGTAGATTTTGAGCATGAAGTCAAACTCGCCGGTGAGGTAGTAGCAGTCGACAACAAACGGGTTCTCGCGAATCATATCGCAGAAGGCGTCGAAATACTTCGGATGCTCGAGGCTGACCTCCATGAGCGCGGTGAGGTCGAGGCCGAGCTGCTTCTGATCAAGCGTCACGGTGAAGCCGCGGACGATGCCCTGCTCCTCCAGCCGGCGGATGCGCTCGATGACCGCCGAGGTCGACAGGTTTACCCGCTCGCTGATCGCCGATGCGCGCACGCGAGAGTTCTGCTTCAAAAGTCTTAATATATCCAGATCTATCTTGTCCATAAAAACTACCTTCCGGGAAAGCATCATTAGGATAGCGGCTCCCCATCTCCTGGAGAGAACGGGGAGCCGTGATATCGTGCGGTTTTACTTCTTATTCGGCATGAAGGAGATGATCCTGCTTGCGAAATCCGGCAGCGACAATGTTTGCAGTCAGACCCTTCCGGGTCCCGTCAGTGTTGTGAGGAACAGACCCTCGCCGCCGAACAACACGTTCGCGAAGCCCTTGACCATCTCGACGGAGTAATTGACGTTTGCCTCGAAGATCGCCACATTGCCTGTGTCGACGATCAGCTCCTCGCCGACGCCGAGGACTTTCTCGCAGGCGGTGCCGTCGATCTCGACGAACGCCAGGCCCTCTCCGGAGAGCTTCTGCAGGATGAAGCCCTCACCGCCGAAGAAACCGGCTCTCATTCCCTTCACGACGTACGCCGAGACGGTGACACCCGGCTGCGCGCAGAGGAATGCGTTCTTCTGGCAGATGTACTCTCGTCCGCCGGAGCAGTCAAGCGCGACGATGCTTCCCGGGAACCCGGAGGCGATGGTGATCTGCTGACCGGGCGCGGACGCGGTGTAGGTGGCCATAAAGAGCGACTCGACGGAGAGCATTCTCCCCAACCCCTTCAACAGACCGCCCTTCATGTTGGTCTCCATCCGAATGCCGCGGGACATCCAGCTCATTCCGCCGGACTGCGTGTAGATGCTCTCCCCGGCGTCAAGCGTGATGGTTACTGCCGGGAGCGTGCCTCCGAAAATTTCGTACTTCATGAAACAGCCTCCTTAAAAATGTATTAACGAACCCCTTATATATCATGCCATAAAACGCCTCAATTGTCAAGGGATTTTCTTAGGGAATTTGGATTCCGGTCTTTTTATCGATATTCTTTAGCGGGCGGAAAATCTTTTACACTTCGCTTCTTGACAACATTGGATTCGTCGCATATAATAAGAAGTCATAAGGTACGCCCGACAGGTTTGCGTTTTACGTGCACTATCCGCGTATGATTCTTTTGAAAAAGCAGGTGTGTTTCATGAAAAAGCAGGTTAAGCTCACCCAGACACATTTCGAGCAGCTCCAGCAGGAGCTTGAATATCTCAAGACCGTTCGCGAGAAAGAGGTTGCCGACCTCATCAAGGAAGCCCGTTCCTTCGGCGATCTCTCCGAGAACTCCGAATATGACGAGGCCAAAAACGAGCAGGGCAAACTCTTCTCCCGCATCACCGAGCTTGAGGTCATTCTCTCCAACTATACCATCATCAACGAGGAAGCATATACCACCGAGGTCGTCACTCACGGCTCCCGGGTCACTGTCCGCGACTTCGAGTTCAAGGAGGAGGAGACTTATACCCTCGTCGGCTCCCAGGAAGCCAATCCCGCCGAAGGTCTGGTTTCCGACGAATCTCCCTTCGGGAAGGCACTCATGCACAAGAAAGTCGGCGACATTGCCACGGTCGACGCACCCGACGGAAAGATTCAGTACGAAATTATGAACATCGAAAAATAAGCCCCGCATCCCATGTTCCACAATCCATCCGAAAGGTTTATGATACTGATGAATAACGATACGCCCAATGCCCCGCAGTCCGAAACGCCCGAGGTTTCCCTCTCAGAAATTTTGCAGATTCGCCGCGACAAGCTTTCCGCGCTGCAGGAGGCCGGACACGATCCCTTCGAGCAGGTACGCTATGACCGGAAACACTATGCCGCCGACATCCGCAGCGACTTCGATGCCTATGATGGGAAAGAAGTCTCCGTCGCCGGACGCCTGATGTCCAAGCGTGTCAAGGGCAAGGCGTCCTTCTGCGACCTGATGGATGCGAGCGGAAAAATTCAGCTCTATATCAAGCTCGACAACGTCGGCGAGGAGACCTATCTCGGCTTTAAGAAGTGGGATATCGGCGATATCTGCGGCGTGCGCGGCGAGGTTTTCAGGACTCGTATGGGGGAAATCTCCATCGCCGTCGATTCTCTGACGCTGCTTTCGAAGTCCCTGCAGCCGCTGCCGGAGAAGTACCACGGTCTGCGGGATACCGATCTGCGTTACCGTCAGCGCTACGTCGACCTGATTGTCAACCCCGATGTCCGTAAGACCTTCCGGACGCGCTCGGCAATCATCCGTGAGATACGTGCTTTCCTGGATGCACGCGGCTACCTCGAAGTCGAAACCCCCATCCTCAACACCATCCCCGGCGGTGCCAACGCCCGTCCCTTCATCACCCATCACAACACCCTCGACATCGACATGTACCTGCGCATCGCGACCGAACTGCACCTCAAGCGCCTCATCGTCGGCGGGTTTGACAAGGTCTACGAGTTGGGCCGCATCTTCCGCAATGAGGGCATGGATTCCAAGCATAACCCCGAGTTCACCTCCATCGAGCTGTACGAGGCTTACACCGATTATCACGGTATGATGGAGATCACCGAGAGCATGATTACGACCGTCGCACAGAAGGTGCTCGGCACGCAGAAGATCATGATGCAGGGCCGTGAGATCGACCTCACCTCACCATGGAAGAAGCTGACGATGCTCGAAGCGGTGCAGGAGTTCGTCGGCGCGGACTTCGACAGCGTATCGGAGGATGCCGACGCGCGTGCGCTTGCGAAAGCCTGCGGTATCGAGGTCAAGGACAGCGCGACCTGGGGCGAATGTCTGTACGCGGCGTTTGACCAGAAGGTCGAGGACAACCTCGTGCAGCCGACGTTCATCCTGGACTACCCGGTGGAGGTCTCACCGCTGGCGAAACGGAAGCCGTCGGACAAGCGCATGACCGAGCGCTTTGAGTTCTTCTACAACGGCTGGGAGGGCGGCAACGCATTCTCCGAGCTGAACGACCCGATCGACCAGAGAGAGCGCTTTGAGCGTCAGGCGGCGCTGAGAGCGGCCGGGGACGAGGAGGCCAACATGGTCGACGATGATTACTGCAACGCACTCGAGTATGGCCTGCCTCCGACGGGCGGCTTGGGCATCGGCATCGACAGGCTGGTGATGCTGCTGACCGACGCCGCGTCCATCCGCGACGTACTGCTGTTCCCGACGATGAAGCCTCTGGACTGATGCCCTCGGGCGAAAGGATTTTAATATGTCGGATCAATCTTTCAAGAAGAAGCGCATGGGCCCCATTGCCTGGATCAAAACCTACGGCTACTACTATAAGGGTCTGCTGTGGATCGGCATCCTCGCGGCGCTGTTGGTGCTCGCGTTCGTGTTCCTGCTGCGCTACGACGGCGCCGACCTCCGGCTCTACACCGTCACGAAAGACCCCATCGACGACGAGACCTTCTACGGCTTCCTCGAGAACGTCAATGAGTTCGTCTACGACGTCGACGGCGACAAAACCGCCATCACCCGGCAGTACCGCTATACCCTCACGCCCACCGCCGATAAGAAGACCGAGGATCTCGCGAAGCTCCCCGAAGCCGCCGCCACGCTTGACTGCCTCAGCTTTGTCGTCGACGAGGACGGCTACGCATACGTCAAGGGCATCTGCCAGCTGCGGGAGCTTGCGTACTTCGAGATCCAGAGCGACCCAGATGATCCTTATCGCCTGACGCTCAACGATACCGAGCTGATGGCGGGGCTTCCGAACCCCGGCGGGACGACCTACTACCTCGTCATGAAGTACATCGCGGATACCGAGTACAATGATGTCTACACCTCCGGCCGCACCGACATTCTCGTCGGCATGGCGCGCAACATCGACAGCAGCGAGGAGAACAATGTTACGATCACGAAAAAATAACGAGCCGAAAAAAGTCTCCGGCTTCGGCGAGCCGGAAACCTTCAAAAGCAAATATAAAATCGTCGCCTGGATTAAGAACTACTGGTACTATTACAAAATCCCGATCATCATCGGCGGCTGCGTGCTGATCCTCGCGGTGTGGCTCATCGTTGACATCGCGACGAAAGAGGAGTACGACCTCCGGCTGCACTGCGTCGCCGACCTCCCGCTCATGGAGGAGCACTACGACGCGATGGCCGAGGCGATTACGCCGTACGTCACCGACGTGGACGGGGACAAAAAGGTGCTCGTCAACGCAACCTACCTCAACCTTGCCAAGGACCCGCAGGACGAGATGCAGGTGTACGCCTTCCAGCAGATCATCACGGTCTTCTACGATGAGACGATCAGCCTGATGCTCGTGGATGACTTTGCATATGAGTACATGCAGCAGTCGGACGGGTTTGCTAAGCTTGCGGACTATGGCGTGACCGGCGGGCTGGACGAGTATCGGATTCCGGCGAACCATACATTCGTGATGAAGGACAACACCGCCGCCAACCATGGGGACTTCTACCTGGTGCTGCGCGTCTGTCCGCAGGATATGGAGAATAAGAAGGGCGTGGCGGAACGCTATGAAATCGCGGTGAACATCCTGCGCGACGCCGCCGCGGATTATCAGGCGTACCTGCAGACCGAGAGCGCGGCGGACTGATGGAACGCATCACAAGCCGCCAGAATCCGCTGCTTTCGCACATTGAGCGGCTGTCATCCGACGCGGCGTACAGAACCCAGCGCGGGGAGTACGTGTGCGAGGGAAAGAAGCTGCTCGACGAGGCGCTTGCGGCGGGCGTCGAGGTGACGGCGGCGGTCTTTCATGAGGAACTTGCGGTTTACGCTGACTCTGCGGGCATTGGCCGCGCGGTCTGCGTACCGGACGGGCTGTATTCGCGCGTGTCGGTCCTGCGCAGCGCGCGGGAGGTGTTATTCACCTGTAAGATGCCTGTTGAAACGGCGTTCACCCCGACGCGCGGACAGGTGCTGTGTCTCGACGGCGTGCAGGATCCGGGAAACGTCGGTACCGTGCTGCGTTCGGCGGACGCGTTCGGACTCGACGCCGTGTTCCTCACAAACGCCTGTGCCGACGTCTATAACCCCAAGACCGTCCGCGCGGCGATGGGGAGCCTGTTCCGCGTTCCGGTCTACCGGATGGAGCCGGATGAATTCTTGTCGCTCATGCATGCCGCGAAGCTGCCGGTCTATGCCGCGACGCTTTCGGAGGATTCCGTCAGCGTACGTGATATCTCTCTCGCACGCGCGGCGGTCATCGTCGGCAGCGAGGGCAAGGGCGTGTCGGAGTATCTGCGCCGGATGTCCGACGCGCGCGTGATCATCCCGATGTGCGGACGCGCGGAGTCACTTAACGCCGGCGTCGCCGCGTCGCTGATCGCCTATTTGTTCACCTGCACGTAAACCACCTTTAATTAAGGCAGGGAGGGTGTTCTTTATGTCGCTGAGCCACTGGGTATGGCTGACCCTGAACGTAGAGGACGCGGGTCTGGCCGTAAAGCTGATCGAGGCGTTCGGGAAGCCCGAACGCGTCTACACTGCGGACTTCCCGGCGCTGATGCGGACGGGACTGCTGCGCCAGAATCAGGCGGAGCGTCTGTGCGCTGCCAGACCGTTGGATGCCGCCGATGCCGTACTGCGCCGCTGCGCCGAGCTGGGTGTCCAGATACTGACGCTGCGCGACGCCGCCTACCCCGAGCGCCTGCGCAACATTCCCGACCCTCCGCTGCTGCTTTACGCCCTGGGCACACTCCCGCATCTGGACGACCTTGTTTGTGTCTGCATCGTCGGTACGCGGCATACGACCCCGCACGCCGCGCAGATCGCCGTACGCTTTTCTTCCGCACTTGCACAGGCCGGTGTCTGCGTGATCTCCGGTATGGCCAGCGGCATCGACTCTGCCGCACACACGGGAGCGCTCTCCGTCGGTGCCGCGACCGTCGCGGTCTTCGGAAACGGTGTCGATATCTGCTACCCTTCGGAGAACCGTCCGCTGATGGAGCGCATCCTCGCCCACGGCTGCATCCTTTCCGAGTACCCGCCCGGACGCGCGCCCGATAAATACACCTTCCCGCGCCGCAACCGCATCCTCGCCGGACTTTCCTGCGGTACGCTCGTCGTCTCCGCACCCATCCGTTCCGGATCGCTCATCACTGCGCGTATCGCTAACGAGTACGGCCGCGATGTCTTCATCGTCCCCGGCGATATTGACGACGCTGCCTTCAAAGGTTCCAACGAGTTTCTCAAATCCGGTGCCATGCCCGTTACCTCTCCTGACGATATTCTCTCCCTCTACCGCAGCCAGTACAGGGATCGTCTCGGACGCCGCAACGACGTCGCGGTGCCGCCCGAGAGAAAACAAGCCGATCCGCAGATCGCAGCGGCGCTGCAGCCGACCGGTGAGATCACGCGTCCGGCGGAACCGCCGCGACCGGTGGAGCCGCCGCGACCGGTGGAGCCGCCCCGACCGGCAGAGCCGTACCATACGCCCAAGCGAGAGACGGTGCGCGTACCGGACCCCGCGCCGGGTCAGCAGCGCAACCTCTACGCCGACCTCGATGAGCAGCAGATGCAGATCCTGCAGGCCATCCGCGAGGATCTGACGGTGCCGGACTACATCATCGGCCGCACGGGTCTGCCGGTGACGTATGTGCTGCAGACGCTGACGCAGTTCGAGCTGAAGGGCATCTGCAAGCGCATCCCGGGAGGGCGGTATATCCTGGATAAAACGTATCGAGGCTCGGAAAGCTAAAAACCCCCGGCCCGGTGAAGAAAAAGGAGACATTATGGCAAAACTGGTGATCGTGGAGTCCCCAGCGAAGGCGAAGACCATCGCGAAGTACCTCGGCGCGGACTACAAAGTCAAAGCGTCGATGGGGCATGTCCGCGACCTGCCCGACCGGCAGCTCGGTGTGGATTTGAAGAACGACTTTGAGCCGACCTATGTGCCGCTGAAGAATAAAGCCGACCTCATCCGCGAGCTGAAGAGCGCGGCGGCATCGAGCGACGAAGTGTTCCTCGCAACCGACCCCGACCGCGAAGGTGAGGCGATCTCGTGGCATCTGGCGAGCCTTCTGGGGCTGCCGGACACGCTCGAGAACCGCGTCACGTTCAATGAGATTACGAAAGCCGCCGTACAGCAGGGCATCAGGCATCCGCGCCGCATCGACGAGGCGCTCGTGGACGCGCAGCAGGCAAGGCGTGTGCTCGACCGCATCGTGGGCTACAAGCTGTCGCCGTTTTTATGGAAGAAGATACGCCGGGGACTGTCCGCCGGACGCGTACAGAGCGTTGTGACGCGGCTGGTCGTCGAGCGTGAGCGGGAGATTCGGGCGTTCGTACCGGTGGAATACTGGTCGCTTGCGGCGAAGCTCAGGAAGCCGCCGAGAGGACGCGCATTTGAGGCGAAGTATTTCGGTACCGCCGACGGCAAGGCCGAGATGCCCGACGAGACTGCCGCGCTTGCGATCCGCGACGAGGTGCAGAACGAGACGTTCACGGTCACAAAGGTGAAAAAAAGCGAGAAACGGCGCAACCCCTCTCCGCCGTTCACGACCTCGACACTGCAGCAGGACGCGTCGCGGCGGCTTGGGATGTCGTCGAAGCGAACGATGGCGGTTGCACAGTCACTGTACGAAGGCGTTGAGGTGGCCGGGCGCGGGATGACGGGTCTGATCACCTATATGCGTACGGATTCGGTGCGGCTGTCCGATGAGGCAGTGCAAGCCGGGCGCGCGTATATCGAGGAAACGTACGGAAAAGACTACCGCCCGAAGGAGCCGCGCGTGTTCAAGGCGAAGGACTCGTCGCAGGATGCGCATGAGGCGGTGCGTCCGACCGACGTAACGCTGACACCCGCCGAGCTGAAAGGTGACTTAACGGGAGACCAGTATAAGATCTACAAGCTGATCTGGGAGCGCTTTGTGGCGTGTCAGATGGCGGCGGTGGTGTTCGATACGGTGAGCGTGGAGATTACGGCGGGGCGGCATCTGTTCCGTGCGTCGGGTCAGACGGTGAAATTCCCGGGCTACACGGCACTGTACGAGGAGAAAGGCGACGCCGACGAGAAGTCTGTGAAGCTGCCGGAGTTGACCGAAGGGACGGTGCTGGAACTTCTGGAGCTGATACCGGCGCAGCACTTCACCGAGCCGCCGCCCAGGTACAACGAGGCGTCGCTGATCCGCACGATGGAGGAAAAGGGCATCGGGCGGCCGTCGACCTATGCGCCGACGATCTCGACAATCCTCGAACGCGACTACATCGAGCGGGAAGGGAAGGCTCTGCGTGCAACACCTCTGGGCGAGACGGTCACCGATCTGATGATCGCATGGTTCCCGGATATCGTGGACGTCAAGTTCACCGCGGGGATGGAAAACTCACTGGATAAAGTCGAGGCGAAGGAACTCCCGTGGCGCGAGCTGATCGGAACATTCTACACGAGCTTTGCGGAGGAGCTTAAGAAAGCCGAGACGCAGATGACCGAGCGTGTGAAGGTTCCGGAAGAAGAGAGCGACGAGGTCTGCGAGCTGTGCGGACGGAAGATGGTCATTAAGACCGGCCGCTTCGGGAAGTTCCTGGCGTGTCCGGGATACCCGGAGTGCAAGAACACCAAGCCGATCGTCGACGTGGCAGCGGGAAGCTGCCCGTTATGCGGCGGACGCATCATCCGGCGGATGTCGAAGAAAAAGCATGCGTACTATATCTGCGAGAATAACCACGGCAAGGACCGGGGCTGCCCGTTCATCACCTGGGACGTCCCGACGACGGACACCTGCCCGAAGTGCGGGAAGACGCTGTTTCGCCACAGTTTCCGCGGCGAGCGGGACATCCGCTGCCTGAATACTGCGTGCGGCTACAAGGCAGAACAGAAAAAGAAAGAAGATGCCGAGACGCCTGAGACGGAAACGCCGGCGTCGGAGGAAAAGTAAAGGTGACGCGGATGGAGGCGACGGTGATCGGTGCGGGACTTGCGGGATGCGAGGCGGCGTGGCAGCTTAGCCGCCGCGGTGTGCACGTCACGCTCATCGAGCAGAAGCCCTATAAACGTTCGCCGGCGCATCATGCGGACACTTACGCGGAGCTGGTGTGCTCAAACTCACTGCGCGCGGACGGATTGACGACGGCATCGGGGCTTCTCAAGGCGGAACTGCGGATGCTCGGGTCGCTGATTCTGTCGTGCGCGGACGCGGTGAAGGTCGAGGCCGGCGGCGCGCTTGCGGTCGACCGTGAGGGGTTCACAAAGCTCGTGACCGAACGTATCCGCGCGTGCGGGAACATCACGGTCGAGGAGCGCGAGTGTACCCGGATTCCTTCGGGCGAGGTGATCGTCGCGACGGGGCCGCTGACGGAGGGCATGCTGGCCGCGGAGATCGAAAAGCTGTGCGGAAAGCTGCTGTCGTTTTACGATGCGTCCGCGCCGCTGGTCGAGGCGGACACGGTGGATATGACGCGCGTGTTCACGGCGTCGCGGTACGACCGCGGGACACCGGATTATGTCAATTGCCCGATGACCGAAGAGGAGTATACGGCGTTCTGGACGGCGCTGGTCAACGCCGAGTGCGCAGAGGTTCACGGTTTCGAGGATTCCCGTGTGTTCGAGGGCTGTATGCCGATCGAGGTGTTGGCGAAGCGCGGGATTCAGACGCTCGCGTACGGGCCGCTCAAGCCGGTGGGACTGTTGGATCCGGTGACCGGACGGATGCCCTTCGCGGTGGTGCAGCTCAGGCGCGACAACCGCGACGGGACGCTCTACAACCTTGTGGGGTTCCAGACACGTCTGAAACATCCCGAGCAGGCGCGGGTGTTCCGGATGATTCCGGGACTTGGACATGCGGAGTTCGCGCGCTACGGTGTGATGCACCGCAACACATTCCTCAAGTCGCCGGGGCTGCTGGACATCGGTTATGCCCTAAGAAATGACCGCCGCATCCGGTTTGCCGGACAGATAACGGGCGTCGAAGGGTACGTCGAGTCGACGGCGTCGGGATACGCGGCGGGTGTGAGCCTGGCGAACAAACTGCTGGGTCAGCCGGAGCCGGACTTTACGCGCCGGACGGTGATCGGGTCTCTTGCGCACTACGCAGCGGAGGGCGGCGAGGGTGACTTCCAGCCGATGAACGCGAACTTCGGGATCATGGAGCCGCTGCCGAAGAAAATGCGCCGCAGAGATAAAAAGCGGATACTGTGCGAACGGTCGCTGGAGACGCTGCAGACCGTCATAGGGGAGAAAAGCGAACAGGGGGAGATAACATGAAAATCATTTTAGACTGCATGGGGTCCGATCTCGGTGTGAGCGCGACGGTAGGCGGAGCCGTGGAAGCCGTACGCACCCATGGCGTTGAGGTCATGCTCGTCGGAGACAGCGCCGCGATCAGGGAGGTTCTGACAAAGGAGAATTTCCCGCGCGACGGGCTGACGATTCTCGACGCGCAGGACGTCATCACGATGGAGGACGACCCGGTTTACGCGGTACGCAATAAAAAAAGCGCGTCGATGATCGTCGCGCTGCAGGCACTGGCAGACGGCGAGGGCGACGCAATCGTCTCGGCGGGCAATACCGGTGCGCTTTTAACGGCTGCGACATTGATCCTCAAGCGTTTCCCGGGCACACGGCGTGGGGCGCTGTGCGCGGTGCTGCCGTCCGGGGACAGCCGCGCGATCCTCATCGACTGCGGCGCAAACGTCGAATGTACCAGCGAGATGTTGGTGCAGTTTGCGCATATGGGCAGCGCGTTCGTGGCAGGCGTGATGGGTGTGGAGAGTCCGCGCGTGGGTCTGATCAACAACGGCACCGAGTATAAAAAAGGCACGCCGCTGCAGGTGGAGACCTATCAGCTGCTGAAGGCGGCGGGTGAGGCCGGTCAGCTCAACTTCATCGGCAACGTCGAGGGACGCGAGGTTCCCGGCGGCGGTGCGGATGTGTTCGTCGCGGACGGCTTTACCGGCAACGTGGTACTCAAGACCTACGAGGGTGCGGGGTTGTTATTCGCGCGGCTGTTCAAAGAGCTGCTGATGAGCAACACGCGGACAAAGCTCGCAGCGCTGAGCATCAAGCGGGAGCTTGGGGAAATGAAGAAGAGAATGGACTATAAAGAGATCGGCGGTGCGCCGATTCTGGGTGTTCGCAAACCGGTCATCAAAGCGCACGGCTCGTCCGATGCCCATGCGTTCGCCAGCGCGATCGGTCAGGCGAAGAAATTCTTTGAAAGCGGCGCGATCCATAACATGGAGACCGCTTTGGGCGCTTTAAACAGCGGCAAGCCTGCGGAAAAGGAGGTGCAGTGCAAATGATTCTGGAAACCATCAAACGTCTTCTCGCGGAGCAGTTTTCCGTGGAAGAGGATTCCATCACACTCGAAACGGACTTCGCGTCCGACCTGAACGCGGATTCGCTCGACGCCGTCGAGTTCGTCATGGCGCTCGAGGAAGAGTTCGATCTGAAGAACCTCGCCGAAGAGGATATCAAGAAGTTCAAGACCGTCGGAGATGTGGTCGACTACGTCAAAAAGCAAGCGGACTGAGGACGGGAATATGAAACAGCTTCAGTCTGCCATCGGATATACCTTTCAAGCGCCCTCTCTGCTGAAGACGGCGCTTTCGCACAGCTCCTACGCAAACGAGCGGCGATCCGGCAAACGCGGTTCGCCGCATATCCACTCCAACGAACGGCTTGAGTTTTTGGGTGACGCGATCCTCAACACCGTGACGGCGGACTACCTGTACCGGACGTATCCGGAGCTGCCCGAGGGGGACCTGACGCGGTTGCGTGCGACGGTCGTCTGCGAGGAAGCGCTGTACCGCGAGGCGCAGACGCTTGCGCTGTCCGAATATTTACTCTTAGGCAAGGGCGAGGACACGTCGGGCGGCCGGGAACGTCCGTCGATTCTGGCGGACGCGCTGGAGGCGATCATCGGGGCGATCTACTTGGACGGCGGCTGGGAGCCTGCACGGGAATTTATTCTCAGCTTCACCCGCCGCAACGTCTCCGAAGCCGCCGAACGTGCGCAGCCTCACGACTATAAGACCGCGCTGCAGGAAATTGTTCAGAAGAACCGTGAGGAGACGATCACCTACCGTCTGGTCGCCGAGGAAGGCCCCCACCATGACCGGCGCTTCACCGTAGAATTGCTTCTCAACTCCAATGTCATCGCGACCGGCCGTGGCAACACGAAGAAGAACGCCGAGCAGGCCGCCGCCCATGATGCCCTTAAGCTGATGGGTTTTTAAACGCAGACGTCAATATAACGAAAATTTCTCGAAAAAGCGTCTCGTTTGAGGCGCTTTTTTATTGCAATTTCGCGTCCGATTTGGTATAATTACAAAGAATGAGTAAAAATGAAAAGTTGAGGTACCCCAGCGGGGATATTTTATGCCGTGAAAAGAAAGCAGCGCGGGAGTCCCGCTGGAATTGACAAACGGAACAGAACGATAAAACCAAACAGGAATAAGAATACCGAATATAGAAAGACCAGGGAACGTTTTATGGAGAAAAACAATGGTCCGTGCTTCCGAACGACCATAGGGGGTCAGGCGCTGATCGAGGGGATCATGATGAGAGGGCCGGAGAAGTCGAGCATCGCGGTCAGGAAAGAGAACGGGGAGATCGTCACAAAGACCGAGCCGCTGAAGCTGACCACGACCGGGAGCTTTCGAAAGTGGCCGTTCGTGCGGGGCGTGTTCATCTTCGGCGGGTCGATGATCAACGGAGTACGGGCGCTGTTCTACTCGGCGGACATCGCGTTCGAGACAGTGCCCGGGGAGCAGTCGAAGCTGGAGAAAAAGCTTGGGACGAAGAAGTTCAACGACCTGCTGATGGGCGTTGCCGCCGCGCTCGGCGTGCTGATCCCGGTGGCGCTGTTCTTTGTGCTGCCGACACTGCTCGCCGGTGTGCTCGAAGGAGCCGTCGGATCGGGCTTCGTGCGCAACCTGCTTGAGGGACTGATCCGCATCGTGCTGTTTCTCGTGTTTATGTTCGCCGTTTCCCGGATGAAGGATATCCAGCGCACCTTCTCCTACCACGGCGCGGAGCATAAGTCGATTGCCTGCTACGAACAGGGCAGGGAGCTGACCGTCGAAAATGCGCGCAGCTGCCGGAAAGAACATCCCCGCTGCGGAACATCGTTCCTGCTTGTCGTCATGATTGTCAGCATCCTCGTCTTTTCCGTCGTACGGTGGTCAAACCCGCTGATTCGGCTTGCGCTGAGACTGGCCTTGCTGCCGGTCGTCGTGGGCATCAGCTATGAGATTAACCGCGCCGTCGGACGCCATGACAACGCCTTTACCCGCATCATTCGCGCGCCCGGACTGTGGCTGCAGAAGCTCACCACAAGAGAGCCGGACGACGGAATGCTTGAGGTTGCGCTCACCGCATTGAAAGAAGTGCTGCCCACTGTGCAGGGCACCGACCGCTGGTGAGCCGTATGAGCGAAAATAAAGCGCGTACCTACCGTGAACTCTATGACTATGCATTCGATGCGCTGTCGGAGATGCCGATGCCCGACCTCGAGACGCGTGAACTGATCACCCTCGCCGGACGCAACTGCGGCGATCCAATAGACCCCAACACCGTTCAGAGCCGCTACCGGGAGATCGCACCGCCGGATGCCTACAGCACGCTTATAAAACTGCTTGAGCGCAGACTGTGCGGCGAACCGCTGGCATATTTGCTCGGCGAGTGGGACTTCTGCGGGTTCACTTTACGGGTCGACAAGCGCGTGCTCGTTCCGCGCAGCGATACCGAGACCGTCGCGCTCAAAGCAGTGAAGACCGTGCGGGAGAGAAAGTATGAACGCGTGCTCGACCTGTGCTGCGGCTCGGGCTGCATCGGTCTCGCCGTGCTGCACCACACAACCGCGCACGTCACGCTTGCCGACATCTCGGAGGACGTACTCGACGTCGCGCGGGAGAATGTCGCGCTGATGGGTTTTTCCGACCGTGCGGAGGTTACCATCGCCGACGCGCTTGACGATCCTTCGCCCGCGCTCGGGATGTTTGACCTGATTGTCAGCAATCCGCCGTACATCAGTGCGGACGAGATGAGCGTCCTGGATGCCGAGGTCGCGGCGTTCGAGCCGAGTACGGCACTCTACGGAGGTCAGGACGGGCTGAACTTTTACCGCGCGATCGCCGGATACTGGAAGGCCGCGTTGAAACCCGGCGGTGCGCTCGTGCTCGAAATCGGCGCGGAACAGGCGGAGGATGTGCGCGCAATTTTGTTGAAGAACGGATACATCAATATAGAGACAGGACAGGACCTCGCGGGACATGACCGCGTGGTCACGGCCTACAGAGAGTGAGGATATCAAAATGGCGGAGAAGAAGAAGGAAACCATTTCGTACGTCCATGTGGACGATAAAAAGAAAGCGCTGGATACGGCGCTGGCACAGCTCGAGAAGACCTATGGCAAGGGCGCGATCATGAGGCTCGGGGACAACGTGAACATGAATGTTGAGGCGATCCCGACGGGGTCGCTGGGGCTGGACATCGCGCTGGGGATCGGCGGCGTACCGAGGGGCCGTATCATCGAAATCTACGGGCCGGAAGCCTCGGGTAAGACGACGCTCGCGCTGCATATCGTTGCGCAGGCGCAGAAAAAGGGCGGAGAGGCTGCGTTCATCGACGCAGAACACGCGCTCGATCCGGTCTACGCAAAGGCTCTCGGCGTCGATATCGACCGTCTGCTCGTTTCGCAGCCGGATAACGGCGAGCAGGCGCTTGAAATCACCGAGGCACTCGTACGCTCCGGCGCGATCGACGTTGTGGTCATCGACTCGGTGGCAGCGCTTGTGCCGCGTTCGGAGATCGACGGCGAGATGGGCGATACATTCGTCGGGCTGCAGGCGCGACTGATGTCACAGGCGCTCAGAAAGCTCGCCGGCGGCATTGCAAAGACCAACTGTATGGTCATCTTTATCAACCAGCTGCGCGAGAAGATCGGCATGATGTCTTACGGCGGGCCGACCGAGACCACCACCGGCGGACGCGCACTTAAGTTCTACGCGTCGGTGCGCATTGATATCCGGCGTACCGAGTATGTCAAAAGCGGCGGGGAGAATATCGGCAACCATGTGCGCGCGAAGGTCGTGAAGAACAAAGTCGCGCCGCCGTTCAGGATGGCGGAGTTCGATATCATGTACGGCAAGGGCATCTCTCAGGAAGCCGAGCTCATCGACCTGGGCGTGATGCACGGACTGGTGCAGAAGAGCGGTTCCTGGTTCGGTATGGGGAATACCCGTCTCGGTCAGGGACGCGAGAAGGCCGTGCAGTATATGATAGACAACCCCGATGTGGCCAGCGCGCTGCGGGAGGATATTGTGAAGGCCGCGCTGAGCAAATCCGGTTCTGCGGTGACACTGCCGGCGGAGGAACCGTCGGGCGTGAGCGCAGACGACTTCATCGAGGATGAGCCGCTCAACCCTCCGGTTCCAGATGGAAGTGACGAAAATGAAGACGAGTGAGCCGAGAACTGCCTACACGACGGCGGTGCGTCAGCTCGCGATGCGCGCGATGTCAAAGACGGAGCTTTATGAGAAGCTGGTGCGTCAGGGCTACCCGGCGGAGGAAGCAGACGACGCGGTCGCGGCGGTGACCGAACGCGGTTATATCGACGAGGACGCCTACGCACGGTCGCTTGTGAAGCGCTACGCGAAGCGCGGTTACGGACGCCGTGCCGTCTTTGCACGTCTCCGCGCGCATGGGCTGGATGCAAAAGTCATCGAACCGGCGCTCGAGGAGCTCGAATATGACGAAGATATGCTGGTGAAGCTGGCGCTCAAATACCTCAAGGGTGAGACCGGCGCCGAGGCCGTACGCCGTGCCGGAGCCGCCCTTTATCGCCGCGGATATACCCCCGAACAGATCAAAACGGCGCTCAGAAACGCCGGGACGGAGACCGACGAATGACCAAAAAGTTTGCGATACAGTCTTTGGGCTGCGCGAAGAACCTCACCGATACCGAGCAGATGCTCGCCAAACTTCTCACCGACGGCTGGGAACTGGTGGAGGATCCCGACGAGGCCGATATCGGCATCGTCAACACCTGCGCGTTCATCGAGGATGCGAAGAAGGAGAGCATCGAAGCCATCCTCGAGATGGCGCAGTGCCGCGACACCGGCGCGCTCGTCGCACTCGTCGTAACCGGCTGTATGGCACAGCGCTATCAGGAGGAAATCCGCAAGGAGCTTCCCGAGGTCGACGCGCTGCTCGGTACCGCGAACATCGCGGACATCGCGGAGGTGTGCGACAGGCTGCTCGAGGAGTCCGAGCACGGCCGGATGCAGAAGATCGCGCGCTTCGGGGACATCAACGCGGAGCTGCCGGAGATACCGCGCGTCCAGTCGACGCCGGAGTATACCGCCTATCTCAAAATTGCCGAGGGCTGTGATAACCATTGCGCCTACTGCGTCATCCCATCGCTGCGCGGACGCTACCGCAGCCGTACGATGGAGAATCTCGTCGGTGAGGCCACCGCGCTTGCCCATACAGGCGTACGCGAGCTGATTGTCATCGCACAGGACATCACGCGCTACGGTACCGACCTTTATGGCGAGCAGAGGCTGCCGGAGCTGCTGACCCGTCTGTGCGCGATCGACGGCATCGAGTGGATTCGGCTGCACTACCTTTACCCGTCGGACATCACAGCCGAAATGGTCGATGTAATTGCGCGGGAGCCGAAGATTCTCAAGTACCTGGACGTCCCGGTGCAGCATTGCTCCGACCGCGTGCTGGAGCGGATGAACCGCCGCGATACGAAGGCAAGCCTTGAGAGTACGCTTGCGATGCTCCGTAAGCGCATCCCCGGCGTGGTGCTCAGAACAACGTTGCTCGTCGGCTTCCCCGGAGAGACCGAGGACGACTTTAACGAGCTGTGCGAGTTTGTCAAGAAGCAGAAGTTCGAACGGCTGGGCGTGTTTCCGTACTCGCGCGAGGAAGGGACTCCGGCATATGATATGTCCGACCAGGTGGACGAGGATGAGAAGATACAGCGCGCCGAGACCGTGATGAAGCTGCAGGAGCGGGTGGTATCGCGGTACAACACGCGGCAGCTTGGGACAAAGCGTCAGGTGCTTGTGGAGGGTTTCGACCGTGCGGGCGGCTGTTACTACGGCCGGTCATTCTCCGAAAGCCCGGACATCGACGGGAAGGTGTTCTTCCTCAAACCGAAAAAAGCACGCCCGCAGGAGGGCGAGTTTGTCACGGTCACGATTCGCGAGGATCTCGACGGCGACCTCGTGGGCGAGTATGCGGAAGCCGATACGACCGTGCTGACGGAAGGGAACGACGCATGAACAGGAGACGGTTGACCACACCAAACGCGCTCACCATCGGGCGCATTGCTCTCATCCCAGTGTTCGTATTGTTCGCGATGTCCTCGTGGACGTACGCGCCGTTTGTTGCGCTGTTCATCTTCTGCACCGCCGCGATTACCGACAAGCTCGACGGCTATCTCGCGCGCAAGTATAACCAGGTCACGTCGTTCGGGAAGATTATGGATCCGCTTGCCGACAAGCTGCTCGTCATCGCGGCGTTTCAGGTCTTCCTTGCGCAGGGCAGAATAAGCGTTGTACCGCTGCTTCTGATCATTGCCCGGGAGTTGGCCGTGTCGTCGCTGCGTGTCGTGGCGATGAGCGAGGGAAAGCTGATGCCCGCCGCATGGTCGGGGAAGATCAAGACCGCCGTGCAGCTCACCGTTGCAATCGTCTACCTGCTGTGGCCGGAACGGTGGCTCTCCTGCGGGACGGTTATACTGACAGTGCTCGCGTGGATCACCGCCGCCGTCACGCTGTGGTCGGGGTTTGACTACTTCTGGACCAACCGCGCGCTCATCCATACCAGCACCGACCGCACCTGATATTTCTACACAAGGAGCTTATCATCACTATGCTTTTATATAACAGCCTTTCCCGTACCCGTGAGGAGTTTGTGCCCAACAACCCGCCGGTTGTCAAGATGTACACCTGCGGCCCGACGGTCTACCACTACGCGCACATCGGAAACCTGCGCTCGTATATCTGCGAGGATGTGCTTGAGAAATATCTGCGCTACGCGGGCTATGACGTCAAGTGCGTGATGAACATCACCGACGTCGGCCATCTGACGTCCGACGCGGACACCGGCGAGGATAAGATGCTGAAAGGTGCCAAGCGTGAGCACAAGAGTGTGATGGACATCGCGGCGTTCTACACCGACGCGTTCTTCGACGACTGCCGCAAGCTCAACATCCGCAAGCCCGACACCGTTCAGCCTGCCACCGGCTGCATCGCCGAGTTCATCCACCTCATCGAGGTGCTTATCGAGAAGGGCTACGCCTACTTCTCTGAGGGCAATGTCTACTTTGATACCGCAAAGCTCGACGAGTATTACGTGTTCAACAAGCATGAGCAGGAGAACCTTGTCATCGGCGCGCGCGAGGGCGTCGAGATGGACAAAGCCAAGCGCAACCCGACGGACTTTGTACTGTGGTTTACGAAATCAAAGTTCGAGGATCAGGAGCTGAAATGGGACAGTCCGTGGGGCGTCGGCTACCCGGGCTGGCACATCGAGTGCTCCGGCATCAGCATGAAGTACCTCGGCGAGGACCTCGACATCCACTGCGGCGGCATCGACAACGCGTTCCCGCATCATACCAACGAGATTGCGCAGAGTGAGGCGTATCTCGGGCATAAGTGGTGCAACTTTTGGTTCCATGTGATGCACCTCAACGATGAGACCGGCAAGATGTCGAAGTCCAAGGGCGACTTCCTCACCGTGAGTCTGCTCGAGCAGAAGGGTTATGATCCGATGGCATACCGGCTGTTCTGCCTGGGGTCGCACTACCGCCGGACGCTGGCGTTCTCGTGGGCGAACCTCGACAACGCCGCCGCGTCGTATAAGAAGCTGATCGAACGCATCGCGAACCTGACACCGGGGAAGGGGGCGGCGGACGACGTGAGCGCCGCGCCGTACAAGGCAGCGTTTAAAGAAGCGCTCGACAACGACCTGAACACGTCACTTGCGTTGACGGCGCTGTATGACCTGCTGAAGGCGGACATTGCGGATGGCGTGAAGCTCGCGGTAATCGGGGACTTCGATCGTGTGCTGTCTTTAAACCTGCTGGAAGCCGCGGCGAAGGTGCGGGAGAAGAAGACCGAGGAGTCTGCCGACGAGCAGCCGGACGCCGAGGTGGCCGCGCTGATCGAAGAGCGTACGGCGGCGAAGAAGGCAAAAAACTACGCCGAAGCCGACCGTATCCGCAATGTGCTCAAAGAGATGGGCATCATCCTCACCGATACGCCGCAGGGCGTCAAATGGCAGCGTGAATGATGTACGCAACGTGCATAGTAACAAGATAGTGAGGTAAACGCTTGTTAGGCCTGTGCGAAGCGCTCCGAAAGATACCGGAAATTGAACAACTGATGCAGAAGATCCGCGACGGTACGACGACCGCCGTGGGAGGACTGGGACAGATCCATAAGGCACACATCATCGCAGCCGTCCGACGCTTCACCGGGCGGCCCTGCGTCGTGGTCTGCGCAGATGAGCTTGCCTGCCGGCGCATCGCGTCGGACATTACAGCGCTTTCGGGTGAGGACGTCATCTCACTGCCCTACCGCGAGCCGGTGTTCCATCATGTTGAGAGCGCCTCACGCGACTGGGAAATTTTGCGCCTGCGTGCGATGTACGGGCTGTGCGTCGGTACCGTACCGATCGTCGTCACGACACCCGACGCTCTGCTGCTGCGTACACTGCCGCCTGACGTGCTGATGTCCCGCACGCTGTCTTTAAAAATCGGGATGCGTCTTGACCCGCGGGAGCTGCAGAAAATGCTTGTCGCGTCGGGATATGCGCGCTGCGACCGCGTTGAAGGTTTCGGCCAGTTTGCATCGCGCGGCGGTATTGTCGACTTCTTCTCGCCTGCATATGCCGCGCCCGTCCGCGTCGACTTCTTCGGCGATGAGATCGACGCGATGGGTTTCTTCGACCCCGAGATCCAGCGGCGCACCGATAATCTCCGGAAAGCCGACCTCCTGCCTGCGCGGGAGGTGCTGCCGGATGCCGCGCCCGGCGGGACCGATGGGCTGATCCGCGAGATCGAAAAGCTCATTGCGCAGACAAAACGCCGTAAAAAAGTCCCAAAAGAGCTCGAAAAGTGCCTGAGTACAGACCTCGAGCGTCTGCGTGAGAGCGGGCTGTTCCCGGGACTTGACCGCTATCTGCCGCTGGTGTATCCGGAGATGACTACGGCGTTCGCGTATGTCCCGCGCACCGCCGTGGTCTTTTTAGAGGAGACCGGACGGCTCAAGGAGCGCGCGGAAGGGTTCACCTGGCAGATGAACGAGGATATCAAAGGTTTTCTCGAAGCCGGGACGCTCGCGCCGGGTCTGACGGCATTCGCACGGTATTACGACGACCTTTTGGAGGAGCTGCCGGAGAAGGCGTGCGTGCTGCTCGAGAGTTTCATCGGCGGGAACCTGTTTCCTAGGCCGCGCGCCATCCTGACTGTCCTTGCCAAGCAGCTTCCGTCCTACGGCGGCAGTCTTGAGACCGCCGTCCAGGACGTCGACCACTACCGGCGCGGAGGCTATGCGACCGTCGTCCTCGCGACGTCCGACCGCCGTGTACAGCATCTCGAGGAACTGCTGCGTTCCGTCGCCGCAAGCATCGACCTAAACCTCAATGAGCCCCCCATCCCCGGTACCGTTACCATCGGACGCGGAAATCTCTCCGGCGGCTTTGAGTATCCCGCCGCCAAACTCGCCGTCATCGTCGAGGGTCAGCTTTTCGTGCAGTCGGAGGTCAGGAAGGAGCGTCCGAAGAAGAAAACCGCAGGCGAGCGGATCAAGTCCTTCTCCGACCTCACCCCCGGCGACCTCGTTGTCCATGACCAGCACGGTATCGGACGCTTCGAGGGTCTCGAGAAGATAAAGACGGACAACGGCCTGCGCGACTATATCCGCATCAGCTACGCCGGAACCGATACGCTGTTCATCCCGGCAACACAGCTCGGAATGGTGTCGAAGTACATCGGCGGCGGTGAGGATCATTCGGTACGGCTCAATAAACTCGGCGGCGCGGAGTGGCAGAAGACCAAAACCCGTGCCAAAGCCGCCGCAAAGGATATGGCCAGGAAGCTCATCGCGCTCTACGCCGAACGCAAACGCCGTCCGGGATTCAAATTCCCCAAGGATGACGACTGGCAGAAGGAGTTCGAGGACGCGTTTGAGTACAACGAGACCGAGGCTCAGCTCCGGTGCACCCGTGAGATCAAGGAGGATATGGAGCAGACCTTCCCGATGGATCGTCTGCTGTGCGGAGACGTCGGTTTCGGCAAAACAGAGGTCGCCTTCCGCGCGATCATGAAGTGTGTGCTGTCGAATAAGCAAGCCGCCATCCTTGTTCCGACCACCGTTCTTGCCCGTCAGCATTACCTCACAGCAACCCACCGGTTTGCCGGTTACCCGGTCAAAATTGCCGTGCTGTCACGATTCCAAAGCACCGGTGAAATCCGCGAGACACTCAGAAAGCTAACATCGGGGCTTGTTGACCTCGTCATCGGTACCCATAAGCTCTTAGGCAAGAGCGTCGTCTTTCACGACCTCGGCTTACTTGTCGTCGACGAGGAGCAGCGCTTCGGCGTCACGCATAAGGAGCGGCTGCGGGAGATCGCTCGCAATGTCGATACGCTGACGATGACCGCGACCCCCATCCCGCGGACCTTAAACATGGCGCTGACCGGCGTGCGCGATATGAGCACGCTCGAGGAAGCACCGCATGACCGCCAGCCGGTGCAGACCTACGTGCTTGAGTACGACATGGGTGTGCTGTGCGACGCCATCCGCAAAGAGGTCACGCGCGGCGGGCAGGTGTACTACCTCTATAACCGCATCGAGACCATCGAGCGTACCGCCGCAAAGCTCAAGACCGCGCTGCCGGACATCACGCTCGCCGTCGCCCACGGTCAGATGAGCGAGGAGGCCCTCTCCGAGGTCATGCGCGCGATGTCCGACGGCGAGGTGCAGGTGCTCGTTTGCACCACCATCATCGAGACCGGCATCGACATTCCCAATGTCAACACGCTCATCATCGAGGACGCTGACCGTCTCGGACTCGCACAGCTCCATCAGATTCGCGGACGCGTCGGCCGTTCGCCGCGCCGCGCGTACGCCTACCTCACCTACCGACGCGGAAAGGTGCTGTCGGAGGACGGCATGAAGCGCCTGTCCGCCATGCGCGAGTTCGCCGGTTTCGGCGCGGGCTTCCAGATCGCCCTGCGTGACCTGGAGATACGCGGTGCGGGAAATATCCTCGGTACCGAACAGTCCGGGCATATGCTCGACGTCGGGTATGACATGTACCTGCGTCTGCTGGAGGAAGCGGTGCTGGAGGAACGCGGAGAAGCTCCCAAAAAGCGCGCCGACTGTGAGATCACGCTGCAGATTCAGGCGCATATCCCCGACGACTACGTGCCCGTCGCGGAGGAACGCATGGATCACTATCGGCGCATCGCGTTCGTCAAGGAACAGGAGGACGCGCAGGATGTCATCGACGAGCTGTGTGACCGCTATGGAGAGCCGCCGGAGTCTGTGCGCAATCTGCTGGATATCGCGCGGCTGCGGGCGGAGGCGTCGGCGGCAGATATCGTTGAAATCACGCAGAAGAACGGGTCACTGATGCTGACACTCGCGATACCGGACTTTGAGGCAATCGGGAGACTGTGCGCGATGTCGAGTCTGAAGGGCAGGGTGCTCTTAAACGCGGGAGACAAGCCGTATGTGTCGGTGAGAATGCGCAGCGGGGAGAAGCCGTTGGAAATGGCGCAGAAAATGGTCGCGGCTTACGGCGGCAAAGCATAGCCAAGCCCGTCCGCATTACAAATTTACGAATGTATGAGGCCAGGAAACATGACCACAGTGTATCTGATACGTCACGGAGAGAGTGAAGGCAATCTGTTCCGCGTCTGCCAGGGTCAGGACGATGAGCTGCTGTCCGCTACCGGCATCGCACAGACGAAGGCGCTCGGACAGCGGTTCAAAAACATCCCGCTCGCGGCGATCTACGCAAGCGACCTCTACCGCGCCGCGATGACCGCGCTTGCTGTCGCCCGGCCCAAGCGGATGCGTGTGCAGCCCGACGTACGTCTGCGGGAGATCGCGCTCGGCATCTGCGAGGGCGAGTCGTGGGGCAGCGTCTACCGGATGTTCCCGGAGCTGCACACAAAGCCGCTGCACGAGATTCCCGTCCCCGGTGCCGAAACCACCGCGCAGGTCATGGAGCGCATGACCGCCTGCATGAATGAGTTTGCCGCGCGAAACGAGGGCATGAGTGTCGTTGCCGTTAGCCACGGCGGCGCCATCTCCTCCTTCCTTGATGCCGTCATGCCCGACGTCAAACTCAAGATTGCCGGGAATACCGCCGTCATCACCCTGGGATATCAGCAGGGGAAGTGGTCGCTCATCGCGCAGCCCGACCTGTCGCATCTGGAAAAAGCCGGACTGACCGCGCAGCCGCTGTTCCGTGAGGGCATCACCGACCTGTGGTTTAAGCCGATCGACCCTGTCGCCGACGCAGACGTAATCGAGCGCATCGGACGCGAGTCGTGGATGAGCGTTTTCGGCAGCCTAGCGGAGTACCGCGCCGACATCTTTAGCGCCAACGCCCGGCGGCTTGCGGGACGCGACGGCCTCGCGTCGCTCTGCATGGACGGCGAACAGATCGCCGGGATGCTGCTGCTCGACGCCGATCAGACCGAACACGGCATCGGACACATCAGCCTTGTGTACCTCGAACCTGCTTACCGCTACCACGGCGTCGGGATGCAGCTCATCGGACGCGCGACCACCGTCTACCGCAGGATGGGACGCAATATCCTCCGACTCCAAGTCGCGCAGAAGAACAAACCCGCCATCCGGTTTTACCAAAAGTGCGGCTTCCGCTTCTCGCCCCTTCCCTGCAGCCTGACAGGGCAGCTCATTATGAAAAAGAACATCACCGTCCCCAAAATCATCTGATATAGGAGGTATCCCTTATGCGCCACGGAATCATTGCTCGCAACCCCGGCACCCCCTTCGGTTACTACGGCTGGGGCAGCGTCGCACGTATCGACGCTCACACACTCGTCGCGGTCTGCTCAGGTTCCCGTATCTCCCACATCTGCACCTTTGGTAAGACCGAACTGTTCTACAGCTACGACGACGGCGAGACCTGGAGCTGCCCGAACATCGTCAACGACACCGTCCTCGACGACCGCGACGCCGGCATCGTCCACCTCGGCGGCGATAAGCTGCTGCTGACCTGGTTCAACCACCCGCTGCGTTACTGTGAACGCGCCCTCAGAGAGGACGACGCCCGCGCACGGATTATCCGCGCCTACGCTGACCTCGCCGAGTCGTATGACACCTTTAAGCAGGGCTCGCACATCCGCTTAAGCTTCGACCGCGGCTTTTCCTGGACGCCGGAGCAGAAAATCGAGGTCAGCTCACCCCATGGTCCCTGCGTATTGAACGACGGCACCATTCTCTATCTCGGTAAGCAGATGTACTCGGATAAGAGGCTGCGCCCGAAAGACGAGTACCATAGGCATGACGGCACTGTCATGGCGTATGCGTCGACCGACGGCGGGTTTACCTGGCAGGAGCGCGGCACCATCCCGCTGCCGGAAGGCATCTGCTGGGACAACTTCCATGAGCCGCACGCCATCCAGCTCAACAGCGGCCGCATCCTCGGGATGATCCGCTGCCAGGGTCTTCCGAAAGACTCCATCTACTCCAAGAACTTTACAATGTTCCGTACGTTCTCCGACGACGGAGGCATGACGTGGAGCGTGCCGGAGTACACGGACGTGTCCGGCTCGCCGCCGCATCTGCTGCAGCACTCATCCGGCGCGGTGATCTGCGCATACGGACGGCGGGAACAGCCCTTCGGTGAGCGCGTGATGATCTCCTATGACAACGGCCTCACCTGGACACGCGACGTCGAGCTGTACCCCGGAGAGGACAGCGATCTCGGCTATCCCGCAAGCGTCGAGCTGCATGACGGCTCCATCCTCACGGTGTACTACCATAAGTACCCCGGCGATAAAAACTGTTCGTTCCTCTATACACGCTGGAATTTGAAAGAAATTGACGCATGAGTCCTGTGTCGGATATCAGGGATATCCTCAGCCGGATGCTGCCGGCGGTGTATCTGCTGGCGGTGAACATTGTCTCGTTTTGTCAGATCGGCGCAGACAAGAAACTTGCGAAGACCGGTCAGCGGCGCATCCGCGAGAAAGTCATGTTTCTCACCGCCGCGATCGGCGGGTCGATCGGCGCAAACCTCGGAATGGCTGCGTTCCGGCATAAAACCAAGCATAAGTCCTTCGTCATCGGCATGCCCGTCCTCCTCATCGCCCATATCGTCATCGCCGTCGTCCTGATCAAATTGCTGTAACCCTTGACTGCTGCAAACGGCGGAAGGCGGGCATCCTGCACCGCAAAACGGTACGCAAAACCCCCGGTTGTGTAAAACAGCCGGGGGTTTATGATCTTATATGTGTATCTCGTCGATGAGCGTGATTCCCGGACCGATCGCTTGACGGAACCGCACGCCCATGAACGCATTGCGCGAGGTATTCACCGCCGTATGCAATAAAAACGACAGGCAGGTGTTCTTCAGAAAGCCTCTAAAAGCTCCCGGCGTACCTTCGCGAACGCGGCGGGGTCACTCTCATAGTCGTCGAACGTCCGTGCGACCTTCGCGATCAACTGCTGACGCTTGTCCTCGGGGAGCTGCAGCAGCGCCTCATACTCCTCCGCGCCGGCGCGCTGCAGATGCGACCGCATGGAATCCCACGGCCGGTCATCTCCCGGGTAGACGATGAAGCCGTTGCCGGGAGGCAGCATATTCACGCTTCTGTGGTAGCAGTTATATAGGAACGGATCGTTGCCGCCGTACGCGTTGTAGCCCCAGTGGAGGAAGCCAGTGAAACCGTACTTCGCGCACAGCCACATCGGCAGGCGTCCGGCGAGCAGCGGGAGGTCGGTTGCGCGGTTCATGCACTTCCCTGCCGGGAAGCCGCAGGTGTATACCCACATCTCTTCGCCCATCGCCTGCAGTTCCCGGAACGCGTCGAGATGCTTCTCATATACCGCCTGCTTCACGCACCAGATATCCGTCGCGCCGCCGATCTCGCTCGTCTCCACCGGGTCATGAATCTTCACGCCCGGCATCCATTTGCGGCAGATGCACGACAGTGCGCGGTAGCTCTCGCTGTTGGGAAACTGCGGCTCGTCTACCAGACACTGCATCCAGCGATCCTCCCATCCGCGCGCCCGGACGATGCTCCACAGCTTGCGGAAGTAGATACTGAGCTGCCGGTAGCCCTCGCGCGAGGATGTCGAGATGTCGCGATCCCACAGAAGGTACTGATCCGCGTCGCGCCAGTCCTTGAAGCGTGCGACAAAGCCGCCGTAGATGTACGAAAACCCCTTCGAAAGTGCCAGCTCGCCGAGCTTTTCGCACTCGGTGAAGTCGAAATCGACGACCTTGCCGTCTGGATCTCTGATCGGCACACCGGAGGACAGCTTGAGATGGTTTGTGCGCATACCGAGCTGATGGTCGAGGTAGCGGCCGACAATCTTCCAGAATGCGTCGGCGCCCTTCTTGACTTTGTGTGACGCGGCGATGTCGTCGAGGGAGAGCCAGTTGACCATGCCGAACTCAGCGTCCGGGAGCGCCGGGATCACACACGCCGAGACGGTCAGCGGCAGCGTGACGGTGACCGTCTCGCCCATGCAGCTGCCCTGCAGCGTGATATCATATGTCCCCGGGACGGCGTCCGGCGCGACGGTGAGCAGCAGGTACAGCCCGATGCGTCCGGGCTTCAGCCTGCCGTCGAGCGGGCGGGTCACATCATAGACGTCGAACGGTGCCTGACGCGTGACATAATCGCGCACGAGGTCATAGTCGAGCGTCGTGTGGGTAGTGGGTGCGCTGTTTTCCTCGACGTGCGCGGGCAGGAGTTGATATGCCTGCAGCGTCACACCGGCCGGTGCGGTGAGTGTGACGCCGACGGCTGCGTCGGTGTAAAGCGTGACGTCGGTCAGAATCTGGAACGCGGCGGTGCCTCCGCGCGCAGCGATCAGCGGGAGCTTGTTATCAGGAGAGGTCAGCGCGGTGTCCGGGTAGAGCCAGGTATTGTCATCGAAAATCTGACAGCGCAGCATGTTCACACACCTCCAAACGGATTTTCGGACGGATAACGGACGGTCTTGGGTTGGTTATATGAGATTTCCGGGACACCGAGGTACTTGAGAAGCTCGAATACCTCGAATCCGCAGTGGGCGAACCCGACGGCGGTGTGATGCGGGAAGCGGTGTTCGATGAGGACATGGCGGTAGAAGCGCGCCATCTCCGGCACCGCCAGTATGCCGATGCCGCCGAAGCTGCGCGACGCGACGTTCAGGCTCTCACCCTGCGCGGCGTAGGCTTTCAGGGAACCGTCAGCCGCGCCCTGCAGACGGAACAGAGTCAACGCACTCGCCGCGAGATCCCCCTCGAGCGTGCCGCGTGTGATGTCCGGTGTACCTTTATTCTCGAGCAGCCGGTTCTGGATGAGCTGGTAGCAGAGAGCCCCCTTCCGGAGCTTGCATAAGGGCGTATTGCCGCAGTGGAAGCCCATAAACAGCTCGTCCGCGCGGTACGGGTACTTCCCCGCAATATCCTCGTCGTACAACGCGCGCGGGACGGTGTTGTTGATATCGAGCAGCGTCACGGCGTCCCCGGTCAGGCAGGCGAGGATATACTCACTTAAGCTCCCGTAGAGATCGACCTCGCACGCTACCGGGATGCCTTTCGCCGCGAGACGTGAGTTGACATAACAAGGCTCAAATTCGAACGCGCCCGGGAATGCCGGCCAGCACTTGTTCGCGAACGTCACATAGTCGCGCATCCCGCGGTGTTCCTCCGCCCAGTCAAGGAGCGTCAGCTCATACTGCGCGAGTTTCGGCAGCAGATCGGGGTAATGATTGCCCTCGCCCAGCTCTCGCGCCATGTCCGCCGCAACGTCCTGGATGCGCGCGTCGCCCTCATGTTTCCGATAGGCGAGCAGCAGGTCAAGCTCGGAGTTCTCCTCTACCTCGACGCCCAGATCGTAGAGCTGCTTGATCGGCGCATTGCAGGCGAAGAAGTCCTGCGGGCGCGGGCCGAACGAGAGGATCTTCAGCGCCCGCACGCCGATTGCCGCGCGCAGGACGGGTATATACCGTGCGATGACGTCCGCGAGCATGTCCGGCGTCCCGACGGGTGTCTCGGGGATGACCGCCCGAATGCCGCGCAGCCCGAGATTGTAGGAGCAGTTGAGCAGTCCGCAGTAGGCGTCGCCGCGTCCGTCGATGAGGTTATCTTCCTCTGCGGCGGCGACGTAGAGTGTCGGGCCGGGGAAATGCTGCGCAAGCAAGGTCTCGGGTGTCTCGGGGCCGAAATTCCCGAGGTAGACGACCAGTGCATTGCATTTCCCGTTGAGGTCGTCGAGCGCCTGCTTCGTGTCATGCTCATTTTCAACGAGCACCGGACATTCATACAGCGGCAGCTTCCGCTTACGGCATTCGCTCGCCAGCGCTTCCCGCCGGGACTGTGCGAGACTCTTCAGGAAACAGTCGCGGCTCACAACAACCAGTCCGAGTGTCACACTTGGGATGTTGTTCATATGCCTCATCCTTTCTATGGGTCATTATATCCGCATCAGCCTGTCGAGCCAGGCGGTGAGCGTATCGTCGGGGGCAGCCTGTATCAGATAACGCGACGTACCGCCGGGATTGACTTCGAACGCGCCGTTGTCCAGTACGCGGACGGTGACGGGATCGGAAAGCGTGAAGTACGCGTCTGTCCCATACGCGGCATAGGCGACGGTGACGGGATCCCAGCTCTCACGGGCAAGCTGCGGACGGTGGTTCTTCTGCATGTGCAGCGTATATCCGGCGCGGCAGGGATGATCTTCCGGCAGCCCGGCGAACTCCGCGCCGGTCATAAGATGCTTGCCCACTTCATAGCCGGAGTACACAATCGGCGCCGGGAAATGCTCGATTACGTACTTTGCCGCCGGGATATCCATCACGACATTGTACTCAGGACGCTCGGGATGTTCAAAGCCGCCGAGCATGAACACGCCCTCGCGGACGCTTTCCCGCACCAACTCATCCCCGGTCAGCGGCGAAAGGTCGTCCGGCGGCGAGAGCAGCAGCCTGTGGATGTTGCGCAGCGGCCCGATCGTGGCGAGCGTGATGTCGCGCAGTCCGCCGTTATCCGCGAGCGTGCGGCGCAGAAGTCTCACGGCATCTTCGAAGACATATGCACGGGACTCAGGATAAGCATCGCAGTAGGGCTTCGCGTAGCGCTCATATTTCTCACCATTCATGAAGGCGTCGTCGTACAGCACGCCGACCGGGATGTCTATTTGAGCGTAATCGCACATCAGCCGGATGAACCGCGCGCCGTAGTGATTCCCGATGCAGTGGGTCAGGGCGAGCAGCCGGATATCACCCGCTCGGTGTGCATGGAGCGCCAGCGCACAGGCCCCGACGTCGTCGCAGTCGGAGCCGAGATCGGTGTCTAAAAGCAATTTGCGCATAAGAACCTCCCGGATATGGTTTATATGGGTACAGTATACCACAGTCAAACGGTTTTGGAAAGCACGGCGTAAGTGAAGACTCCCTGCAATTCGTTGCGGAATCAGAAAAAAAGATAAGAATCCGGCACGAAGATATGCTGTTTGATGCGAAAAACGGAAAGCGGCGGAAATAATAGGAAGTTCTGTGAGAAAGATCACAAAAGCCCCTGTTTCCGATGAAACGGGGGCTTTTGTGTACCTATGCGGCGTTCTTCCGTCGGCCGATGCGTTCGCTGCCCCACGCGATGAGGAAGCCTGTGCCCGCCAGCAGCGCCGCGAGAATGCCCTCCCGGACGTTTTCATAGGTGCGCGGGATAATCACGACGGTCGAGGCGATCACGAAGCCGAGAATGCAGTGGAAGGCGACGGAGTAGTGGCGCTCGAAGAATGCGTTGACCGTCCGTGCAAGCGGCAGCACCGTCGCGAGAATCCCGCAGCCCATCGGCAGCAGTACGAGCGGGTCGAGTGCCGCGATCCCCGCGGTCATCGGCGAGAACAGTCCCATGTAAATCAAAAGCGATGTCGAGGTCATGCCGGGGATGATCAGCGACAGACCCCACAGGATGCCGCAAAAGAAGAACCAGCCGATGTGCGGCGTCAGCGACAGGGACGACGACTGCGCTTGAAGGATCAGGAAGAACGTCAACATCACCGCACAGCTCACCGCGAGCGCGATCCAGGACACCTTCGTGCGCGGTTCCTTCAACGCCTCCCGGTTCAGCGACGGGAATGACCCGGCGATCAAGCCGATAAACAATGCAATTGCGAGTGTCGCAGAAGCGGAGAACATCCACTCGATGAGCCGCGCAAAGAACCAGAAGCCGACCAGCCATCCGATGAGAACGGGCAGAAAGAGCCGCCACGCGCTTTTAAAAGAACGGATCGGATGCGCGAGGAACGCCATCATCGCCGGATACAGCCCGAACGTCACGCACAGCACGCCGCCGGAGATGCCCGGAAGGATTGCGCCCGAGCCGATAAGCATGCCCTGAAAGAAACGCAGCAGACTCTCGCGCAGGTTCGCCGGGGGAGTGGGTGCGACGGACATACAAAGTCACCTCTGGTTTTGATATGACGTCCAGTATACAGGATAATTGTGAATAGAGCATCCGTGCGGAAGCAGGAATGTGTAAACAAACGGTTAATTCAACCGACGGCATAGCCGTACATTGTTGGCCCTCCAATATATCATTATGGGGTGTTGCTTTCGTCTTGCCAGCCGCAGCGGTATCAGTCCGGCGCGTCGTCGTACTCCCGCTCCCATGCGGGCTCGCGGGGCAATAAACGGACATGACAGCGTTCTGCGCCTTCCCATGGAAACCTCTCACGAAATTTCCCCCTCTCAACATTGAGAGGGGGAGTGATGATCTTACAGCTCGTCGAACTCCTCGAGGAGGACCGGTGGGACCCATCCGGTCGGGACGCGGTTGTCGGTATCGAGCATCAGGCAGGTCTGCAGCGGCAGCCGCAGCTTTTCGGTCATCTCTTCGAACTGATCGAACGCTTCATCGCTGTTGTACTTGATACGCGTCGGCAGCCAGCCCATCTTCTCATAGTGGAGCGTGTTCCCGAACGCATGGATGACCCGCTGCGGGTTGTTCCCGACAAACGTGTACAGCAGCGGACGGGCGACGTAAATCCACGGGCCAACCTGGACGTAGAGATACTGGTCGATGCGCTCGAGACCGCGATCTTTGCGGATGTTGGTGTTCTCGATGTAGCAGATGCCCAGCGCAGCCTCTTTTTCACGGTTGTAGAGCACGACCCACGGCGTCGTGACCGGCAGACGCTGGCCCATGGTGGGATGGCGGGGAAGCTCGTCGACGTAGTGCGTCTCAACGGTGCCGTCCATGTTGCGCCAGGCGATTTCATCTGCAAGATCACGGTTGATCACGACCTCGCCGTTTCTGAGCGCGATGACGTCGCGATCCTTCGTGACCTCCATCGTCGACGCGACAATGACCGGCTGATAGGACGCGTAGAAGGTGTAGGTGACCGAGCAGAGGACGTCCTCGTACATCGGCATAAAGCCCCAGCGCTTGAACATGACGAAGACGGGGCCTTCGATGAACTCCCAGTTCTCCGGCGGATCCCAGTCGGAGATATGATTCCACGGGGTGGGCGGCGCGTAGATGTCAGGGTTCCAATTCATAGAGCCGTTGGTTTCGAGGTGATGCGCGAAGGTCTGGTTGACGCCCTGTTTGACGGTAACCTCGTCGATCGACCCGGACAGATCATGGAGGGCGATCTTATAGTAGGCGTTCTCGATGGTACGCTTCAGACCCTCGCCGGTAAGCTTGAGGTCGGTGACGTAAACGGGCGCCTCGGCAGACGGGTTGCCGTAGAAGACAAGGTAGACGGCCTTCGAGAATCCGCGTACACTCGCAAGGAAGGCGACGTCAAAGTTCATGGTCGGCTGGCAATGGTCATCCGCGAAACCGTCCCACTTCGAGATGTTGTAGACCTGCGAGGGAATCTCCCGCATGACACCGGTTTCGGGACAGACGGCGACGACGCGTACCTCACGTACGGGATCGGAGATTCGGTCGAGATAAACGGCCATGACCTGGTGGACAGGCTCATTGACGCGGTCGAGGCTGTTGGGGTTGTCAAGCACGACAGCGGCGCAGTATTTCCACTCCGGGAGGAACCAACCGTTCTCGCAGACGGGCGGGCAGGCTGCGGTGAAGTCGGAACCGTCGGAGAGGACGACGCGGACGGAGGGCGCATCGCCGTTGCGGGCGTCGGTACGGATACGCAGCTCGGCATAGCCGTCCGCGCGAAGGATACCCTTTCGGCATTCCTTACCGTCGTTGTAGACATGGACGTCGCGCATCCAGGTGCCGTCGACCTCGGCACGGGTGACGGTGAGGTCTTCGGTCAGTCCGGAGACGGCAATGCGGGCGCCGAAGAAGGGGAAATCGGGGGTGGGGTAGGTGTGGGCGATAAACAGCAGTTCCATATGTACCTCCCTGTTGATTGTTATAGGCTGCTATGATGTTGTTATAAGAACAGTATACACGGAGTTGCCGGGAAAATCAAGCGTTTTGCGAAAATATCACGGTAAAAACGAAACCGGGACGGATAAGAGGCATCACACCCGGGAAATCTGCGCACGGAAGCCGATAAAAAGCCCGGGCGTGATTTTCTCCCATTTTTCACTTGCATCCGTCCGGCTTTCATGGTATAATATAACGATATTCCAACTACCCCCGAAAGGAAATGTCTATGTGGTCCACCGATGCCTGGCGGGACTTCCGTCTCCTGGACTGCGGCTCCGGGGAAAAGCTCGAGCAGTGGGGTTCCTACGTGCTTGTGCGGCCCGACCCGCAGGCCATCTGGGACTCCCCGCGCACCTCTCCCCTCTGGAGAACGCCCCACGCCCGCTACATCCGTTCCTCTACCGGCGGAGGACGCTGGGACAATCTGACCCTTCCGCCCGCCGCCGTATCTGCGGGCTGGGATATCCGCTACCGGAACCTGACTTTCCGCGTCAAGCCGATGGCGTTCAAGCATACCGGCATCTTCCCCGAACAGGCCGTCAACTGGGATTTCATCACCGAACGTGTCACGCGGCGTCTGGCTATGGGGAAGCCGATGCGCATTCTGAACCTGTTTGCCTACACCGGCGCGGCGACGGTCGCGGCTTTGAAAGCCGGTGCCGAGGTCTGCCATGTGGACGCCGCACGCGGGATGGTCTCCTGGGCGAAGGAGAATGCGCAGGTCTCCGGCGTCGCCGACCGTCCGGTGCGCTGGATCGTCGACGACTGCACGGCGTTTGTTGAGCGGGAGCTGCGGCGCGGGCATTCCTACGACGCGATCATCATGGACCCGCCTTCCTACGGACGCGGCCCCACCGGGCAAATATGGAAGATGGAGGATTCCCTGTACCCGTTTGTGAAGCTGTGTGTACGGGCGCTGTCGGATGCCCCGGACTTCGTGCTGCTGTCGGCATACACGGCGGGACTGAACCCGGGTGTTGCGGGCTATGTGCTCGGCGCGGCGCTTAAGAAAGAGCGCGGCGGCGAGGTCACATGCGAGGAACTGGGGCTGCGCTGCGAGAGTACCGGACTGCACCTTCCCTGCGGCTGCTCCGCACGCTGGACGGCATAACCTCTATAGGGAACATCGGGGACGGCGTTTCTCAGACATGACCAAAAGACCTCCGTGCGGCAGCGCACGGTGAAGGATTGAGATAGATATGATCGAGACCAAAGACCTTCGTTTTCGTTACTCCGACACCCTCCCCTTCGTACTCGAAGGGCTGAACGTGACCATCAAACGCGGCTCTTTCGTCGCGATACTGGGGCACAACGGCTCCGGAAAGTCGACGTTTGCCAAGCATCTCAACGCGATTCTGCTGCCGTCGGGCGGAAAGGTGCTTGTCGACGGTATGGATACCGTGGATGAAGATAGGCTCTATGATATCCGGCAGCACGTCGGGATGGTGTTCCAGAACCCCGACAATCAGATCGTCGCGACCCTCGTAGAGGAGGATGTTGCGTTCGGACCGGAGAACCTCGGCGTCCCGCAAAAGGAAATCCGTGTCCGCGTGGATGAGGCGCTGCATGCCGTCGGCATGTACGACTTCCGCGACCGCGCGACCTACCAGCTCTCCGGCGGGCAGAAGCAGCGGGTTGCGATCGCCGGCATCATCGCGATGCGTCCGCGCTGCGTCGTGCTCGACGAGCCGACCGCGATGCTTGACCCCGTCGGCCGCCGGGAGGTCATGCGCGCCATCCACGACATGAACCGCACCCTCGGCATCACCGTCGTACTCATCACCCACCATATGAACGAGGCCGTCGACGCCGACCGTGTGCTGGTCATCGACCACGGGAAACTGCTGCTCGACGGAACCCCGCGTGAGGTCTTCTCGCAGGCCGAGACGCTCTACCGCGCCGACCTTGCTGTTCCGCAGCCCGTCGAGCTGATCTATGCCCTCCGCCGCGACGGCGTCGACATCCCCGGGGATGTGCTCACCGTCGACGAGTGCGCCGAGGCGCTGTATCATCTGCTCAAGAGCCGAACCAATACACGAGGATAACATGAACACAATTTTGGAGACGCGCGATCTGCACTTTGTCTACGGCGGCAATTCACCGACCGCGCAGACCGCGCTCAACGGCATCAATCTGACAATCCGTGAGGGCGAGTTCCTCGGGCTGATTGGACATACCGGCTCGGGGAAGACCACCTTCGTCCAGCATCTCAACGGCCTGCTGAAGCCGACCTCCGGCCAGATACTCTACCGCGGTGAGGACATCCACGCAAACGGATTCAAGCTGCGCGGCCTGCGTTTCAAGGTGGGACTGGTATTCCAATACCCGGAGCACCAGCTCTTTGAGGAGACCGTCGCGCGCGACATTGCGTTCGGGCCGAGGAACATGGGGCTGTCTGACGCCGAGGTCGCCGAGCGTGTGCGTCAGGCGGCGGCGTTTGTGGGACTCGGCGACGATGTGATGGATAAGTCGCCGTTCGACCTCTCCGGCGGACAGAAGCGCCGCGCGGCGATCGCCGGGGTCATCGCGATGCGTCCGGAGGTGCTCATCCTCGACGAGCCGACCGCCGGACTTGACCCCTACGGCGCGTTCCAGATCCTCTCGCAGATTCGCGGGTTCCGTGACAAGTCCGGCTCCACCGTTGTGCTCGTCACGCACAATATGGAGACCGTCGCGCGTGCGGCCGACCGGCTTGTCGTCTTCTCCCAAGGCACCGTCGCGATGGACGGGACACCCGAGCAGATTTTCGGGCAGCCGGAACGTCTCGAGGCGCTGGGATTGGATGTCCCCCAGGTTTCGAAGGTCTTCATGAAGCTGCGCGAGCTGGGCATCGACGTCGAGACCTCCGTCTATACGGTCAAATATGCTAAGAACCTTGTGGAAACGCTGTTGCGGGAAGGTGGACAGGTATGCTGAAGGACATCTCTCTGGGGCAGTACATCCCCGGTACCAGCGTCATCCACCGGATAGACCCGCGGCTTAAGATCGTGCTCACTCTTGCATATATTGTCGTGCTGTTCATGGCGAAGGGCCCTCTGTCCTACGGGCTGGTGCTGCTGACGCTCGGGCTGATCATCGTGCTGTCACGCATCGGGGTGCGGTTCGTGCTGCGGTCGGTGCGTCCGCTGCTGTTCATCATCCTCTTTACGGCCGTGTTGAACATGTTCTATGTTGACGGGGATGTGCTGTGGTCGTGGTGGATTCTGAAGATCACGCGGCAGGGGATCGAGACGGCGATCTACATGGTACTGCGCATTGCGATGCTGATTTCGGGGACATTCGTCCTTTTGAACTACACGACATCGCCGATCATGCTGACCGACGGGATCGAGCAGCTTCTCGGACCGCTTAAAAAAATCCATGTGCCGGTGCATGAGCTGGCGATGATGATGACGATTGCGCTGCGGTTTATCCCGACGCTGATCGAGGAGACGGATAAGATTATGTCGGCGCAGAAGGCGAGGGGTGCGGACTTCGAGACGGGGAATGTCATACGAAGGGCAAAGGCGCTGATACCGATATTGGTGCCGCTGTTTGTCAGCGCGTTTCGGCGGGCAGATGAGCTGGCGGTGGCGATGGAGTGCAGGTGTTATCGGGGAAGCGAGGGCAGGACGAGGCTAAGAACGCTGAAGCTGCAGGGGCTGGACTATGCGGCGATGGCGATAGCGGCGGTACTCGCGGCGGGGATCATTACACTGGGCGTGGTACTGCCGTAACCCGGCCTCCCGTACATTACTTTTTCTCGGGGGAGCTTTCTTTTTCCAGTGAAAAAGAAAACGCGCATTCAACCCCCGTCGTACTCTACCCCGCGCACAAAGCATCTTGGTGATTACGGAATCTCTTGTTAACGAGAGCTTGGAACGGGGGTGTACGCTCCCGCTTGAAAGGATCTTCCGCTATGAATATCGCTCTCTTCCTCTCCTACGTCGGCTCCCGCTACCATGGCTGGCAAACCCAGGCCAACGGCGATACCATCCAGCAAGCCCTTACCTCTGCCGTGCTAAAGGCTACCGGCTGCCATGTCTCCCTTTCCGGCTGCGGCCGTACCGACGCCGGCGTCCATGCCCGCGTCTACTGCGCCAATGCCCGCTTCTCTACTTCCATCCCCCTGTCCCGCCTTCCTCTCGCCCTCAACGCACGCCTCCCCGACGATATCGCCGTCCGCGAGGCGCGCATCGTCCCCGATGATTTCGACTCCCGCTTCTCCTGTAAGCGCAAAGAGTATACCTATACCGTCTACAACTCCCGTATGCGCGACCCATTCCTCCTCGAACGCGCCTGTTTCTTCCCCTATCCCCTCGATTTCTCCCGTGTCCAGGCTGCTGCGGGGATGTTCGAGGGAACCCATGACTTCAAAGCCGTCCGTCGCGTCGGCAGCCCAACAAAAACCACCGTCCGCACCATCTTCTACTGTACCGCCGAAAAGTCGGGAGACCTCATCACCGTCAAAATCTGCGGCGACGGTTTCCTTTATAATATGGTCCGTGCCATCACCGGGACTCTTCTCTACGCCGGGATGAACAAGCTCAACCCCGAGGATATCCCCGCCATCCTTGACTCCGGCGACCGCGCACTCGCCGGGCCTACTCTCCCGGCTGCCGGTCTCGCGATGACCGGACTCTGGTACGACGACTTCACCCTTCCGCTTCGATCGGAGTGAGTTATTTATGAACGCAACCCCCTACGCCAACCCCGCGTCCGAGAAGCCGCCGGTCAAACGCGACAGACGGCTTGACCTGCTGCGCTTCCTGCAGCAGCTGATGCTGTTCTGCATGGTTGCCACGATTGTGCTCTCGGCCTATATTTTCCGTGCCGATATCCTCGAAGCCTACGCCGCCTACCGCGCCAGCGTCCAGCTTGTGGAATCCCGCGCCGAATCCCGCATCAACTTCGAGCCCGACTCGTCCAATATCTTCGCCCTCTATGGAAATAATCTGGCCGTGCTCAACCGAGGGACGTATAAGCTCTATACGCCCGCCGGTGATGAACAGCTCGCCATTCAGTATATCAGCGCCAACCCTGCCATGTCCGTCTCGGATACCTATGTCTGTCTCTATAACCGAGGTTCCGCCGAGATCACCGTTACCTCTCTGACCTCCACCGTCGGGAAGATCACCGTTTCCGGCGCGATCATCTCCGTCTCGCAGAACGACTCCGGCTGCATCGCCGTCCTCCATGATGACGACCGTTACCGCAGCGTCCTTTCCGTATACGACCCGCAGCTCAACCTCATCTATCAATGGAAGACCTCCGAGTATTATCTGCTGACCGCCGCACTCTCGCCGGACGGAAAGACGCTCGCTGCCGTCGCGATGACCCAAGACGACGCCGTCTTCATCACCCGCGTCATCACCTTCCTGCTCGAGGAGGAATCCTACCACGCCGTCTGCGACCTCCCCGGAACCCTCGTCACACGCCTGCAGTTCTTCGACAATACCGCGCTGTGTGCCATCGGCAATACCCGCGCCTGTGTCATCACCACCGACGGAAAAATCCGCTATGAGTTCCCTTACAGCGGCTGCTCCCTGCGCACCTGTGCGTTTGATACCGCCGCCTGTGTTCTCGCGCTCGTCGACCGCACCTCCGGCCTGTCTTCATACCTCGTCTCCCTCACCGCCGACCGTGAGCCCGTCACCCTCGACGCGTCCGATGTCCGCTGGATCGACGTCAACGACGGCTACGTCGCCATTCTCTATACCGATACCGCCGAAATACGCGATACCGCGTTCAATAAGCTCAGTGCGCCTGTCACCATCTACAACGTCCGGCGTATTTTCGTGACCGACGGCGGACGTGCGCTCGTCGTCTACACCTCAGAGGCCGGCGTCGTCGACCTCGTCACACCGTTCATCGGCAGGGAGGTCAGTTGATATGGCCATTGCCTGGAATATCATCATCATCTGTGTCTTCGCGCTGATCGTCTGTGTCTGTATCCGCCAAGGCTTTACACGCATCCTGCTGTCTGCGGTTTCGCTGCTGGTGGCACTGCTGTTCGCCGTGCTCGTCACTGCCTTACTGGCCAAACCCATCGCTCGCGCCGCTCAGGATGCCACCGAACGCTTCATTGTCCACCAGGCGCAGCGATACCTCCCCGATGAGAACGCTCTCGATACCATCGTCTCCACTTCCGACAAGGTCGTCACCATTATGCAGGCCGTAATCAATAAGATGAACGGCGGGAAGACGCCCGATGTCCCCGATACACACACGTCGCTGCAAAAGGTCGCCTATATTGCCGCGCTCACGGTCTACGGCTTCCTGATGTTCGTCGTTACCTTCTCCCTCGCGCTTGCGATTCTGAAGGTGCTTGCAGAACGGCTGGAGGCGTCCGAACGGCTGCCGGGACTGGGGAGGCTCGATACCGTCCTCGGTGCGGCGGTGGGGGTCGTGCTTGGCTTCTGCGTCGTGATGCTGCCCATCGCCGTGATGGTCACGGTGCTGCCGAAGGTCATCGGTTTCCGCGCGTCTTCTGAAGTTTTCCAGGGCGCATTCATGCTCCGGCTGCTATACGTGCTGTACCCGTTCAAGTAGGAGGATCACTGTGTACTTCATGATTGCGGCGGCGACGCTGTTCTGTACGCTGCTTGTGAATATTCTGTTCGGTGCCCGTCTGCAGACCGCCTTCGGGATCTGGGGCATTGCGATGCTCGAGCTGCTCTACGCCCTCATCGCCCTCCTGGGCGGCTGTGCGATGGTCATCGCCGCAAAGAAGACCCGCCAGCCGGGCGTCGATTGTATCGAAATTTTCTCGTTCCGACCTCCGAGAATCCGTCATCTGTTCGGCGGCGCGCTGCTCATCGGCGCGACCTACTTCGCCTCCGCGCTTTATACCAACATCCTCTACGCGTTTTTCCCCACACTCGTTGAATCGACCGCCGAAGCGCTCCGAAAATCCTTCTACGCGCAAAACATGCCCACGGTGATCGCGGTCATGGCGCTGCTGCCGGCGGTTTGCGAGGAGCTGGTTTTTCGCGGAATCACCCAGTATGCGCTTGACCGTCATGGCTCCGCACGCGCCGCCGTCCTCTTTACCGGACTTATCTTCGGACTGTTCCACCTCGACCCCGTCCGTATCCCCATCGCCGTGATGACCGGCGTCGCGCTGTCCTATGCCCTCTGGCGCTCACGCTCGATTGTCATTCCGATGCTCATGCACTTTCTCAACAACGCCTCATCCGCCGTGCTGTCCTCCCTTGCAGATACCATCCGGATGGACGAACAGACCGCCGAAACGCTCGCGCAGATCCCCGAACGCTGGCTCTACCTCATCTCAGCCGGTGAGACGACGGTCCTTGTCCTGATCTGTCTGAGCGCCGGGCTGGCACTGCTGGAGCCGGATATCCTCGCATCACTCAAACGTCATAAAATCACGGCGGTTATCCTCGGCGGCACGGTGCTTCTGCTCGGTGTCGGGTATTACCTGACCGCCGTGCTGCTGTAGTATCCCACATCCTCCGCAGAAAGGGGTGTATCTCCCATGTATTATATCGGTATCGACGTCGGTACCTCCAGCGTCAAAGCCGCCGTCCTCGAGCACGGCAGTGTCCGAACCGTCCGCGCGGTCTACGATTCCCACGGCAATACACCCCTCGGTTGGTGGGATGCACTCTGCCGCGCCGTCCGTCAGGTTTCCGGCGAGATGGGACCGGACTGCGGAGGATTGGGCCTTACCGCGCAGGTCGGCACCTATCTTCTCGCGAACCCCGGCATCCCTGTCCAACAGTGGCCTGTCTACGACTGGGGTGGTCCCGGCGGTGCCGATGAACGGGAGGAACTTCAGCGGCGCTTCGGTACCGACTTCTTCCTTGCCTATACCGGGATGCCTCTCCCGAAGGTTCCCAGCTTCCCCGCGTCACGCCTCCTCTGGTTCCGGCGCAAAAAAGCCTCCGAATGGGAAACCGCCACCCGTATCCTCGCTCCCAAGGACTTTCTCTATGAAAGGCTCACCGGTCAGTGCTACACCGACACATTCACCTGGAACGGTCTGTCCAATCCGCGTACCGGCTCCGTTTCGCAGGCGTTCCTCGATGCGCTCGAACTGCCCGCGTCCCGTTTCCCCCAGATGTTCTCGTCGCTCACCGCACCCGGCGGACTGACCGTCCATGCCGCCGAACTGCTCGGACTGCCGCCTGCGACGAAGGTCTACCTCGGCTGCAACGACTCTCACGCGTCCTTCGTCGGCATGGGCATCACCGAGATCGGTCAGGCATTCGACCTCACCGGCACCTCCGAGCATGTCGGACTCATTACCCCCGAACCGTTCGGCGACGGTGAGGTGATCTGTTCGCCCTTTTTCCGCGGCTGCGCTACCTTCGGCGTCACCGCGTCGTCCGGCATGTCCATCGACTGGGGCTTCCGGATGTGGGGCAGCTTCGCCGACGGCGTCTCGGAGGACGATGTACGCGGACGCTTCCTTGCTTTTCAGCGCGGAGAAATTCGCCCGCCGGTGTTCCTTCCCTACGTCAACGGCGAGCGGACACCGATTTGGGACGGCAACGCGCGGGGTATTTTCGCCGGCGTGTCGGAGAACCATACGCGTGCGGATATGCTCTACAGTGTGCTGGAGGGTGTGGTGTTCTCCGTGGCGCACATCTGGGAGGGACTGCCGGAAGAGCTGACCTCGCGCGCGGAGTACATACGGCTGGGCGGAGGCGCTTGCGAGAACACGCTGATGAATGAGATGAAGGCGGCGCTGCTGGGTGTGACACTGGAGATACCGAAGGAAAAGAACTCGGGCGCGCTGGGTGCGGGAATGATTGCCGCCGTAGGCGCGGGAGAGTACGAGAATCTCGGGATGGCAGCGCGTGCATATGTCCGGCTGAGCCACAGCGTGCGGCCGACAGCCGACGCGCAAGGGCTGAAGCGCAGGTTCCGGCTTTACAAGCGTATGTCGACGCTGAACCGTGATCTGAGGATTCCGGAAAGCCTGTAGCGTTCTCCCCGTTCCGAACTCCCGTACATATCCCTCTGCACAACAAAGCCGCGGCGGGAAAGAAGAACGTGAAGACATATCAGAGATATCTCGTAATCACTGAAATGCATTAGCCGCTATTCCCGCTTTTAAAACGAAATATTACATTTTGGAAACATTATTAAATTACCTCTTGCAATCACGCATCAAATCTGTTATAATAAAAACAGTAAGACAGCGGTTGAAGCGATTCCGGGAAACCGGGAAAGCCTCCGGCCGTCTATCTTGAAAGCATTCCTCCTGCGCGGTGCGTATAAGAGTTTTGTTATTAACCCACAATTAATAACATAAGGAGATCGGGCTTCCTCTGATGGTTTGCAGGCCTCCCTATCCGTCCGTATACCGGATGCAAAGGACGTTGGAAGCAGTAAACAGAGGAGAGATACTCCGCCCTACACAAGTAGGTTATTAATTCAACTCAGATTACGGCTGATGCGGGAAACCATGGGCGCGGGTGTCAAAACTCGCGCCCGTGTTCTGTACCGGACATACCATAGATTATTGTATTAAAAACATTTCCATAAAACACCGTTCGGGGCGAGGACATGCCTTGACAAAAGTTTTCAAAAGAGGTATACTGACTGCGTAATCTCGTATGGAGGAAAGCGCAATGAAGAAAGTCATTCTGACCACCGAGAGCGCGTGCGATATGGGCAGAGATCAGATTGCCATGACCGGCGCGCGGATCATCCCCTATCACATCGAGCTTGACGGAAAAAGCTTCCTCGACGGCGTTGATATCAATGCCGACGATATATTCCAGACCTATTTCAAGAAAAACATCCTTCCGCAGACCGGTGCAGTCAACGTTCAGGAGTTCACCGAGCTCTTCACTCCCTTTGTCGATGCCGGCTGCGAGGTCGTCCATGTCTCCCTCGGCAGCGGCCTGTCGAGCTCCTATCAGAATGCCGTCATCGCAGCGAAAGCCCTCCCGGGCGTCTACCCCGTCGACAGCCGCAACCTTTCCACCGGCATCGGCACCCTGTGCGTCTATGCCAAAAAATTCATCGACCAGGGTATGTCCGGTGCCCAGGTGAAAGCTGCGCTCGAGGAACTGCGTATGCGCGTTCACGGCTCCTTCGTGCTCGACACCCTCAGATTCCTCGCCGCCGGAGGCCGCTGCTCCGCCCTTGCAGCGTTCGGCGCAAACCTGCTGCAGCTCCGTCCCTGCATCGAGGTCGATACCGAGACTTCCACCCTCAAGGTAGGAAAGAAGTACCGCGGGACCATGCCCTGCGTCATCCCCAAATACTTCACCGACTTTGTAGGCCGTTATTCGGATGTCGAGACCGACTTCATCTTCCTCACCCACTCCGGATCCTCGGAGGAGGAAGTCAACCTCGCCCGCGACGCCATCCTCCGCGCCCATCCATACAAAGAGGTCTACGTCACCCGTGCCGGCTGCACCATCTCCACCCACTGCGGCCCCGGATGCATCGGCTGCTTCGTCGTCAGTAAGTAAGCGCGTATAGGCGGTGTTGCGGATATTGTCCGGTCAATGCTGACATTTTCACAATGGTTTTCAAGCTGCAAGCCCCTCTGTATTTCACGGAGGGGCTTGTTTTACATATGAGGCTGTGATATACTGGGCACATCCAAACAATCAGGAGGGTTCTATCATGACTTATCCGATCGTGACCAACGGGATCTGTAGATACAGCGTCGTATGCGCAAAAACCGCCGACGAGACGGTGCGCTATGCCTGCAATGAGCTGCGCCGCTTCCTGTTCGAATGCACAGGCGCGGCGGTACCGGTACTGTCGGACATCTGTCCGTATACGCGTCCGGAGCTGCGTATCGGGCCGGATGTCCGCGACGACCCGTTCTACCGGACTCTGGACATCGCCGCACTTGGGGATGAAGGCTTCACTATCCGTACCCATGGATCAGACATCTATATCATAGGCGGCGGCTCGCGCGGGACGCTCTACGGCGTCTATGCGTTTCTCGAGCGGTTCCTCGGATGCCGGTGGTTCACTCCGACGGTCTCCCGCATCCCGAAGCGCCGGGAGCTGATTCTCGAAGATGTCGACATCACCGAACGTCCGGCATTCGAGTCGCGCGACGCGTACTGGGGCAGCGCGTTCGACGGAACCTTCTGCGCGCGCAACCGGTTGACATCGTCCAAAGCGCTCATCGCAAACGAGCAGGGCGGTAAGCTGCGCTGGTTCAACTTCCACCACGCGATGTATGACCTCGTCCCGCCGGGCAAGTACGCGCAGGAGCATCCCGAGTATTACGCACTGGTGGACGGGAAACGTCTCACCGAACATGCGCAGCTTTGCCTCTCGAACCCCGACGTCGTGCGCATCGCAGCCGAAACGCTCAAGGGATGGATCCGTGCAAACCCCGACTGCACGGTTTTTTCCGTCGCGCAGAACGACGGCTCCGGCTACTGTACCTGCGACGCCTGCCGGGCACTCGATGAGGCCGAGGGGACGCCGTGCGCGAGTCTGCTCAACTTCGCCAATCAGCTCGCCGACGCTGTCCGCGGCGAGTTCCCACACGTGTTGCTGCACACCTTCGCGTACTATTACAGCGTCGTGCCGCCGAAGACGCTGCGGCCAAGGGAGAACGTGATCGTCCGGCTGTGCAACATCTCCTGCGACTTCGGACGGCCGTTCACCGAAGGTGCGCGGCTCGATCCGAAACCCTACACACGCGAATTCATCGAAAGCCTTGAGAAGTGGGGACAGATCGCGCCCCGGCTCTACATCTGGGACTACTGCACCGACTTCCGCTGCTACCTGCAGCCGTTCCCGAACCTGGATGCGCTGGGTGAGAATATCAGGCTCTACCGCGACATGGGTGTGCGCGGGGTATTCATGGAGGGTGACTTTTCCCACGGCTGTGCGGCGTATATGAACGAACTGCAGGTGTATTTACAGGCGCGGCTGATGTGGAACCCCGATCTCGATATCAAGGAGGAGACAGACGTTTTCCTCTCGGGATACTACGGAAACGCCGCGCCGTATATCAGACGTTTTCTCGACCTGACGCAGGCGGCGGTACGGGATGCCTATCGCGACCCCGCGTTCCGCATGACAATCTACGAGTGGCCGGACAGCGCGTTCATCGCCGACGCGTATGTGGATGAGGCGGAGCGGTTGATGAACATGGCAGCTGCCGCGGCGGAGGATGATGCGGTGCGGTACCGTGTGGAGCGGACGCGGCTGAGCGTGGAGTTCTTGAAGCTGACGCGGATGCCGACGGACACCCCCATGCGCAGCGCCCTGATCGACGCGTTCGGGCAGAAGCTGAGAAAGTACGGCGTGTCGGAGATTACCGAGCGCGGATGGCTCGACCCGAGTATCGAAGGGCTGAAGAAGTCCCGATATGCGCGGGATATCCGGGACAACTATCTGTGGATGTATTACAGAATGTAACAAAAAACGGCGGCTCCTTAAGGAGCCGCCGTTTTCGTTATCCGTTCAGTTCGCGCATTCCCGCAGACGTCGTTTGCGGGAATGCGCGCGGGAGACTGCCGCGCAGAGGAGCACGGTCACAAGACATACGCCGCTGATGCCCGCGCCGATGAGAAAACCCTCGGGGATGTAGCGCATCGTGACGGTATGCATTCCCGCCGATACACGGATTGCGCACATCGCGCCGCCGACCGTCTCGGGCGTGACCGCTACGCCGTCGAGCGCGATCTGCCAGCCGGTGTCGTAAGGGATGGAGAGGTACAAAAGTCCGTCCACGGCAGTGTCGACGGTACCGGTCAGCGAGGAGCCGGTGCGGGAGGTGACGGTGAATGGCGAGCGCGCGAGTATCGCAAGCCCGTGCTCGAGCACATCGCGGTTGAGCATACAGACGCGTACCGTCGCGTATCCGGCCAGCCCCGGGTTGATGTTGCTGTAGAGCGAGACAAGATCGCCTGCGGAGAATGTCCCCATCGGGTAGATGTACGGCCGCGTCTGCTCGTAGTACCAGCTCTCGGTACCGTCGAGGACGTGGATGTACCGGATGTGGTCGATGTCGGTGTAGGCGTAGAGGGTGGCGTCCTGCGGGAGCCGGTAGTTCCACTTGAGTGAGCAGCTCTCAACGCCGGCGACCGGCTGGAAGGAGTAGCTGCCGTAGTCGAGACGGCAGACGGTATAGCCCTCATGCTTGACGTGGATGATGTCGAGCGGGGTAAAGAGGTCCTCGTCCAGCCCGGTCATCAGACGGAAGAGGCGGTTCTGATTCTCGAAGGGTGTCTCGCCGTCGGGTACATATGCAAGCGCGGTGTCGGCTGTGACGAAGCCGAGCGACGTTCCGACGGTCTGATAGAGCACGACGTTTCCGGCAAACCCGGAGCTTTCCCGGGTGAGCGCGTCGCGGACGATTCCGTCGCGGGAGATGAGCCGGCGGATGCCGAGGACGGCGTCGGTGAAGGGCGAGGATTCCTGGTAGCCGTAGCGGTTGCCGGCGTCCCAGGCGGGCAGACCCAGACCCTCGAGGAAGCGCGTGACGCAGACATCGGCGGAGGATGAGAACAGGTCGATACCCGTGCAGCCGTAGAGCGCGGGGTCGTTGTAGGTAAAGCGGCCGGTAAACGCGGTGCGGGTATCGGAGTCCGGCTCGTCGGCACGATTGAGCAGCGCCCGAACGTTGTTATAATTGTCGGGGTAGGCGGTGCGGTCGGTGGTACGGACGGTCTCGACACCGATCCAGGCATTGACACCCAGTTCAGCGGTGATGAGGACGGCAAGAAGGATGGGAACCAGGGACTTTGTACGGACACGCGGCAGCGCGCAGATACCGGTGAAGGCGACAGTGAGCGCGGCGTTTGCAAGCAGGATGGGGAGGGAGCGCCGGGCGAGGTAACCGAGTGCGCAGAGTGCCGCGCCGGTCAGCAGCATCCCCGGGAGCGCCCGGCGGTCAAGGCCGTCGGGCGTGTTCATCGCGCGGTAGGCGATGAGGATCAGCGTGAAGGGGACGAGGTAGGCAAAGCGGTAGGGGATCATGTTGGTGATGTGGAACGCGTGCCAGACGAAGTTGAGGATGTTGAGATTGAGCGAGAGGATCAGCAGCAGCAGCATCCCGCCGGCGCAGAGCTTCTCCCGCAGCGTCACATCCTTGCGGAACATATACGGAATCAGCAGCAGCATACACAGCAGCGATGAAGCAATATTGGGCAATCCGACCTTATCGGTGGGCGGTGAGAAGGACAGGAGGTTTGCGAGGAGATTGGGGAAGGATTCATAGAGTCCGGGCGGCGACGGGAAAGCGTGGAAGGAACTGTAGGCATTGCGCAGCGCGAAGAAGGCCGGGAGTGTGAGCACGGCGGTCATACCGAGCGCGAGAACAGAGCTGCCCGCGAAGAGAAGAAAACGCCGCAGCAGGAATTTCCCGGTATGCTTTTGGATGATGCACAGACAGACGAACGCGAGCAATGTGAACAGGCAGACACCGTAGCCGATGTAGTAGTTGGTAAAAACGCAGAGGCCGAGGGCGAAGGTATAGAGCGTCCATTTTCCGCTGCGCGTGAGCCGGAGGAGTCCGAGCATGACGAGCGGCATGAGGGCGAAGGCGTCCAGCCAGATGATGTTCCAATAGTAGCCGAGGATGAAGGCGCACAGAGCGAACATCGCACCGAAGACGGCGGGGAGACGGTCGTCACGCGGCTCGATTTCCTGCAGGAGCACGGTCATTGTGACGCCGGCGAGCCCGACACGTACAAGCAGCAGCAATGTGACACCTTCACGCAGCATGGTTTCCGGCAACAGCGCGAGCAGGAGATTGAGCGGGCTTGCAAGATAGTAGGCGGCGAGGGCAATGTAGTTGATGCCCATGCCGATATCCCACGAGTAGAGCAGTGACTCTCCGGCGCGCAGCTTGCGGCAGAGGGATGAGAGAAAGGGGTAATACTGCTGCCAGAGGTCGGTGACAAGAATCTGGCGATCGCCGAAGGGATAGACGCCGTGGAAGGCAAACGCGATGCCAAGCAGCAGCGCGGGGATGAAAAACGCGAGGGTATACAGACCGCGGGGGGATTTACGCATGACACCCTCCTTATCAGGCATTCGGATGCGTGGGCGGGGTGAAGGTCCAACCGAACTCACCGTGGTAGATGAGCTGCGCGGACATACCGCCGTCGATGTTGAGGTTTTGGCCGGTGATGAAACGGGCGTCGCGGGAGCACAGGAAGCACACGGCGGCGGCGATGTCGTCGGCGTTGCCGATGAAGCCGACGGGCTGCTGCCGCTCGTCGGGCTCGGAATGCAGACCGGTGTTCCATCCCTTGATCCAGCCCGGGGAGATGCAGTTGACACGCACCTTGGGGGCGAGACTCATGGCGAGGGCGCGGGTGAGGGAGAGGATGGCACCCTTTCCGGCGGAATAGGCTTCGGTATTGGGTTGGGAAGCGTGTGCGCGGATCGAGGAGATATTGACGATGGCAGCGTCCGGACGGAAGAAGTCACGGAAGCGCAGGGCGAGGTAGAAAGGTGCGGCAGAGCAGACGCGCTGGATATAGAGGAAGTCGTCGTAGGTACAGTCGGAGAGGATTCCGAAGTGACCGATGCCGGCGTTGTTGATGAGGAAGTCGACACCGCCCCAGCGTGCGAGAGTCTCATCGGCGAGGCGGTCGAGTACGGCGCGGTCGCCGACATCTCCGGGGACGAACAGTACGCGGTCGGGGCAGAGATCGGCGAAGGCATGGCCGGCTTCCTCGTTGATATCATTGACGGCGACATACGCGCCCTCGCGGAGGAACCAATCGGCGCACGCGCGTCCGATGCGCCGGGCACCTCCGGTGATGACAGCGACCTTATCGGTGTAGCGATTCATAAAAACCCTCCTTCAAGTAATCAGGATGCAGGAGACGGGGGATGCCGAGTGCAGCGGCGCCCCAACCGACGCGCGCGTGCCTGAATGATGGTGCCGGAGAACGGAAATCCATGGAAGCGTAAAGCAATTACACTTCCACCTTTTTGATCCACCGAAAGCGGTTGACTTTGACAACCGCGACGAAGCACTTGAGTATCTGGTCACTCTTAAGGCAGGCAAATACGACCAGCGGTCCGAGCTTCCAGACGAATGCCGAGAGCGCAGAGATCGGAAGGACAATGAGCCACATAAAGATCAGATCGTTATAGAGAACGAAGTCGGTCTGACCGCCGCCGCGCACGATTCCGCAGAGGCTGGGCATCTGGTAGGATGTCCCGATAGAGGTAATCGACAGCACAAGCATAAACCGACGGGCAAGGGCGAGCGTTTCCGGAGTGAGAGAGTAGAAGCTGAGCATCACGTCACGCAGAAGAAATATTGTCATGCCGGTACACAAACCGATGCCGAGGTAGAGAAGCTGAACGGTCTGAGCGTAGGACTTGACATCGGCGATACGGCCTTCCCCGATGGTTTTGCCGATGAGGACGGAGGTACCGTTGGCGGAACCGTAGGCAACGACGGAGACCATGGAAAAAAGCGTACCGGAGACGGAGCTTGCGGCAATGGCAGCCTGCCCCATATGACCGAGGATGCTCGACTGTATCCCCATCGCGATGCCCCAGGTGGAGCCGGATGCCATCATCGGCCATCCGATCTTGAAGAATGACTTCACCGACGCAAGCGGCGTCTTCCTGAGAAAGTCTCGCAGACGGAGGTTCAGGCGGCGGTCGAAGAAACGGCAGTAGACGGTGATGACCAGCAGCTCGACGATACGTGCGGTGACGGTGGCGATGGCAGCGCCCTCGACGCCCAGCCGCGGAAAACCGAGACGGCCGTAGATCAGGCACCAGTTGAGCACGACATTGACGGCGAGGGCGGTCAGGCTGACCCATAGTCCGATGCGTACGGTCTCGACGGAGCGCAGGGACGCCAGCAGGATCGCAGATGCGGCGTAGAAGAAGTAAGAGAAGCAGACGATGCGCAGGTAGAGCATTCCCTCGGAGATGACAGCGGGATCGTCAGTCAGCAGCGTGAGGGTGAAGTGCGGAAAGAAGAACGCGGCGGCAAAGAGGAGCGTCGCGACGGAGAGGGAGAAGCGCATCCCGACGTTCGCAATCCCGGCGACGGGGGATAAATCGCGGCGTCCCCAGGCACGGGAGGCGAGGATGACGACGGCCTCGCACGCACCGCCGACAATCATCTGCAGCAGGAACTGTATCTGGTTGACGAGCGCGACACCGGCGAGCGCGGTTTCACTGTAGGCGCCGATCATCACGTTGTCGGCGAGGTTGACCGAGAAGGTGATGAGATTCTGCAGGGCGATGGTGAGCGTGAGAGTGAAGAAGCGTTTGTAGAAGTCGCGGTCACGGGTGATCATAGCTCGGCCTGCTTTCATAAGACAGTATCCTCATTATACCACGATCCTCGGAAAAATGAAACGGTTTTTTTACTAAGCGGCGTTTAATTACATGTCAACCCTTGCAATGAAACGGGAAATATGATAAAATATGAAACAGACAAAACGGTTCTGCTTGTATAATAATGCGGAAAATCTTCCAAGTACGCGAATCCTTTGCGCAGGAGGTTGTTTATGAGTATCCCAAAGGGAAAAACCAGCTTTTTCGGCCGCTTTGACAATCCCGAAAAATTCCGCCTGATTCCGCAGGCCGGCATCCGTATCCGCATCGACCCCGCCGGTACCGGCTACCCGAGCTGCTGGGACATGAATGTCTCGCAGGAAACCGGCGTGCTGTACTTCTCACCTTGCGACGAGACCGGACGCGGCGCACATACCCGGCTGTGCTGCTACGACTACGACTCCGATACTTCGAAGGTCTGCACGGAGCTGGAGCGCTACACACTCCCGCGTGAGCGCCATATGCCGCACTCCAAACTCCACGAGAGCATCACCTGCCTCCCGAACGGCCACATCATCGCCTCTACCCACTCCACCGACCGCGGCAAGTTCCAGCCCGAGTGGATGCCGTTTGCCCACGTCGACCACGTTTGGGACGGCTTCCCCGGCTCCTATGTCATCGACTACGACCCCGCCACCGGAATCACCCGCAACCTCGGGATGCCCGTCCCGCGTGAGAGCATCTACGGTATGACCTACGACGCCAGGCACAACTGTTTGTACATGATCGGCTTCATGCGCGGACATGTTTACCGCTTCAGCCTGGACGACAGGAGCGTAAAGGATCTGGGCAAGGCGGCGGAGGTCTTCTGCTACCGGCTTCACCGCGGCCCCGACGGTCATATCTACGGTATGACCAAGTCCGGGTTTCTCTGGCGCGCGAACGTCGATACGCAGCAGCTTGAGGATATGGGCTGGCGGCTTCCGGCGCAGGAGCATAACTATACCAACAACACCTGGTACCGCTACCTCTCCCAGGCACAGAACGTCTCCGACCATGAGTTCGTTTTTACCTCCGACTGCCACAACAACTTCTACCTCTTTGACACGAACACCTGCAAGGTGCGCGACCTGGGCCGCTGCCACGACTTCGACTTCGAGAGCGACTTCAATACCGCAAGTTACGGTATGAACGAGCTGGAGGTCGATCAATATGGCGTGCTGTGGTATTATGTCGCGCCGCAGACCGCCGGCCCGCAGTACGATGACTTCTATAAATACCCGCGCTCGCTGGTGATGATGCGCTGGGACTATCGTGCAGGGAAGAAGCCCGAGGTCATGGGTCTGATCGGTACGCAGGAGGAAGCGCTCGTGCGCATCACCTGCATCTCGCTCGACCGTCCGCGTGACCGGCTCTATTTCATCGGGGAACTGCGTGAGGTCAAGGGTGACCGTGCCGACCGTCCGAACAAGTCGCGGCAGGGCATCTTCATGATCGACTTGGCTCAGATGAGAAACCTTCCCGCGCCGGGGCCGCTGTGGGAGCGCGACATGAGCATCTTCCCGTTCTCCGACGACGAGAAGAAGGCTGCGCTCGAACGTGCGGAGAAGTACAACTCCTACGCCGGTGAGGAAGTCGCGGGCGAGAATCCCGTGACGGCATTCCCGATCTCGAAGGTCACGCCGATCCGCCTGTGGCGCGCGCTTGCCGGCGGTCGCGTCGAGGATGCAGAGGTCAACGGCATCGCCTGGGACGGTGAGAAGCTCTGCGGGGTATCGGGCGAAAACGGTGAGCGGAAGTATTACTTCGAGCTGTCCCCGCGCGGTCCGCTGGTTTTCCCGTCCGGGAAGGAAGCCGATCGCGACGAGACCGTCTGGGTCTGGCGCTCGATCCTGCAAAAAAGCATCATCGAGAAGTCCACCGACGCGGGCTATGAGGTTTACCCGCCGACATCGTTCGCGTATGAGCTGACGAAGTTCATACCGTACACCGAGATCCCTGTCGGGCGCAAGAAGTGGCTCAACGCGAACCTGCACCCGAAAGCGTACGATGTGGATGAGAACCTGAAGCTGCCGGAGGTTGCCGGCCGCCGTTATCTCGCGAAAGCATCCGCCTGCATCGACTTCTCCGACAACCGTCAGATCATCGGCACAAAGGACGGACTGCTGTGCATCGCGAAGTACGGCAATGTGTTCAACCTCGGCAACGCGGCGCCGCTCGGCCCGGTGCGCTGCCTGTGCACGAACGCCGACGGCACCGTCCTCTACGGCACCGCGGGCGACGTCGAGGATATGGGCACGGTCTTTACCTATGACGATTGCAGCGGCCTGCGTCAGCTCGGCGTCATCAGCTACAACTCCCACGGCTGGATGGACGGCCCGACCGCCGCGCATGTGCTCACCTGCTGTGCGCTCAGCCCGGATGGGAAGTACCTCGCCGTCGGCAACGCCGATCGCCTCGGCTGCGTCCATCTGTTCCGGATCGAAGATTAAGATATCGGGGTATCCGTTCCCATAGGTCATCAACCGCGCCGTCTGTTTTTCCGACATCCCCGAAGGAAGCTATAAGATGAAGGTATCCCGCCCTATACCACAATAAAAGAGGAGGATCAAACACATGAGTATCCCGAAATGTACGACAAGCTGGTTCGGGCGTTATGACGACCCGGAGAAGCTGCGCCTGATCCCGCAGGAAGGCGTCCGTATCCGCGTGAACGCAGGAGGTACCGGCTACCCGAGCTGCTGGGACATGAACGTCTCACCCTACGACGGCGATCTCTATTATGCGCCGTGCGACGAGACCGGACGCGGCGCGCATACCCGGCTCGTGCGCTACAACTGGGAAAGCGACTCTGCGCGCGTGGTCGTGAAGGCTGAGGAGCTTGTGCTTCCGCGTGAGCGCCATATGCCGCACTCCAAGTTCCATGAGAGCATCACCTTCCTCCCCAACGGCCACGTCGTCATGTCCACCCACTCCACCGACCGCGGCAAGTTCCAGCCCGAGTGGATGCCGTTTGCCCACGTCGACCACGTCTGGGACGGCTTCCCCGGCTCCTATGTCATCGAGTACGATCCCGTCACCGGCCGCTCGTGGAACCACGGCATGCCTGCCCCGCGCGAGAGCATCTACGGCATGACCTATGACCCGAAGTACAACGCGCTCTATATGATCGGCTTCATGCGCGGTCATGTCTACCGGCTGAGCCTCGACGACAAGAGCGTGAAGGACCTAGGCAAGGCTGCGGAGGTCTTCTGTTACCGGCTCCACTGCGCCCCTGACGGCCATATCTACGGTATGACGAAGTCCGGCTTCCTCTGGCGCGTCAACGTCGATACGCAGCAGCTTGAGGACCTCAACTGGCGGCTCCCGGCGACCCGCTGGAGCTATGTCGCCGATACCTGGTACCGCTACATGGCGCAGGCGCATAACGTTTCCGACCATGAGTTCGTCTTCTGCGGCGGATCACAGGAAAACTACTACCTCTACGACTGCAGTACCGGCAAGGTGCGCGAGCTGGGACCGAAGATGCCGTGCGAGTTTGAGAACGACATTGAGATGGCCAACTTCTCAAACAACGAGTTCGGCGTCGACCGTGACGGCGTGCTGTGGTATACGCAGAAACCCGAACGCTACCACAATCCGTCGGACGAATTCTATAATATCCCGCGGGTGCTGCTGCTGTGCCGGTTCGATTATAAGAACGGCAAGCCCGCCGAAGTCGTCGGCATCCTCGGAACGCAGGATCAGGCGTTGGTACGTGAAACCTGCTCATGCCTGGACGCCGCGCGCGACCGCTTCTTCATCATCGGACAGATTCTCAAGTTTGGGAAGCCGGATGCCCAGAGTGAGCAGGGTCTGTTTATGCTTGACCTCACGAAGACCCGCGAAGCACTCAAGAAGGGACGCGGCCCCGTCTGGGTGCGCGATCTGAAGTCCGAGATCGTTCCGATGAACGAGACCGAGGTCGCCGCCGCAAAGAAGAAGGCTCTCAACTATAACAAGTACGCCGGTGAGGAAGTCGCGGAGAAGAACCCCGTCACCGCGTTTCCGATCAGCGATGTTATCCCGATACGGCTGTGGCGTCAGCTCGCGGGCGGTCATGTCGAGGACTCCAAGGTCTCCGGCATCGCGTGGGACGACCTCGGAAATCTGCACGGTGTCTGCGGCGAGAACGGCGAGCGGAAGTATTACTTCAAAATCTCTCCAGCGTCCGATATGCTCTTTCGGGATAAAGCGGAGGCCGACAACTGCGAGACCGTCTGGATGTACCGGATGATCCGCAAGTTCGATCTGTCAGAGCGTCAGACCGAACAGGGCTATGCCGTCACCCCGCCGGACGCGTTCTCCTATAAGGTCGAGACGTTCATCCCGTACGAGAAGATCACCGTCGGGCAGGAGAAGTGGCTCAACGCGAACCTGTTCCCGAAGGCATACGATGTGGACAAAGACCTGAAGCTGCCAGAGATCGCCGGACGCCGCTACCTTGCGAAAGCGTCCGCCTGCATCGACTTCTCAGACAACCGTCAGATCATCGGCACGAAGGACGGACTGCTGTGCATCGCGAAGTACGGCAATATCTTCAACCTCGGCAACGCCGCGCCGCTCGGCCCGGTACGCTGCCTGTGCACGAACGCCGACGGCACCGTCCTCTACGGCACCGCGGGCGATGACGAGGATATGGGCACCGTCTTCACCTATGACGATCGAAACGGTTTGCGGCAGCTCGGTGTCATCAGCTACAACTCGCACGGTTGGATGGACGGCCCGACCGCCGCGCATATACTCACCTGCTGCACGCTCAGCCTGGATGGGAAGTACCTTGCCGTCGGCAACGCCGACCGCCTCGGCTGCGTGCATCTGTTCCGTCTGTAAGCCTTACATAAACAAGATAAGGAGTGACATATATGGCCCCGAACCGCACTTTCGCGTTTGATTATTCCGGTGCGATCCCAGAGGAAGCATACCGCAACATCGCCAACGTCGGCGTGCGCTACTCCCGCTTTAACGTAGGTCTGGACGTCCGCGGCACCTGGGACGTCAACATCTCCCCGGACGGCATCGTCTATACGGCTCCCGCCTGCGAAGGCACCAAGGAGCAGCAGACCTCCCTGCTCGCCTATGACTTCGATCAGGACAAGAGTTACATCTGCTACAACTCCGAGAAGTACACGCTCGCGAAGCCCCGCGCGCTGCCGCATACCAAGCTCCACGAGAGCATCACCTTCATCCCTGAGAACGCGCCGTCCTTTGGAGGATGGGTCTTCGCGACCACCCACTCCACTTCCAAGGCCGAAAGTCATCCCGAGTGGATGCCGTTTGCGCATATGCACCACGCGCATGAAGGTTTCCCCGGCTCCTACATCCTCGCCTACAATCCCAAGACACAGGAGACCGTCAACCTCGGTATCCCTGTCCCGCGTGAGAGCATCTACGGCGCAACCTACGACGTTAAGCACCACTGCCTGTACATGATCGGCTTCATGCGCTCCCATGTCTACCGCTTCTCCATCGACGAGCGCACCGTCATCGATCTGGGCAAGGCAGCGGAGGTCTTCTGCTACCGGCTCCACCGCGCCCCCGACGGAAACATCTACGGCATGTCCAAGTCCGGCTATCTCTGGCGCGTCAATGTTGACAAGGTCGTGCTCGAGGACATGAACTGGCGGCATCCTGCGTACTACAACAACTCCTTTAACAACTCCTGGTACCGCTACATGGCTCACGCACAGAACATCTCCGACCATGAGTTTGTCTTCACCTCCTACACCTCCGACGATTTCTATGTCTTCGATACCAACACCCTCAAGGTGCGTTCTATCGGCCGCAAGTTCACCCACGACGACCACAACAACATCCGCCATACCGAGTTCTGTCTCAACGAGCTGGCCGTCGACAAGTACGGCGCGCTGTGGTATCAGATCATGCCGGTCGTTCTCGGCACCCCCGCGCCCGAGGACTACCGCAAGTACACCATCCCGTCCTACCTGATGTATTGGGACATCCGCCGCAATAAGAAGCCCGTCAATCTCGGCTACGTTTCAAACAACGTCGACGCGATGCCCTATTCAACCGGCGTCTGCTATGACCCGACACGCGATATCCTCCACCTCGTCGGCGGCATGCAGAAGAACAACGGCGCCGACCGCGTGCTCGGCGTTGTGAGCATTGAGCTTGCGAAGTTCCGCCCGGAGATGCTCAAAAAAGGCGCGCTCTTCAACGATCCGAACTTCAAGGCCGTGCCTTTCACGCCCGAGCAGATCGCCGAGGCGAAGAAGAACTACAAGCCCGGCTTTAAGAAGTATTCCGGCGAGGAGATCTCCGGCAATAACCCCTTCCAGGCGTTCCCGGAGGACAAGATCACGCCTATCCGTGTCTGGCGCGCGGTGCCGTATACCGATATCCCGGCGTCAAAAATCATCGGACTGGCGTGGGATGACGCAGGTGTGCTGCACGGCGTCTGCGGAGACAACGGTCAGCCTCAGTATTACTTCACCGTCGAGGAGAACCTCTTTGAGGTACTCGGCAAGACGCTCGACGAGGCCGACATGAACCCGACCGCGTGGGTCTACAAGAGCATCCTCCCGCTGAACATCGAGCGGCGCGGGGACTACTACGGCGCGGTGCCGCCGAAGTCGTTCGCGTACAAGCTCAAGACGATTGTACCATATGCAGAGGTGAGTGCCGAGCGGAAAGCGTGGCTCGACGAGAACCTGCTGCCCGGTAAGAACCGGAGTGCGGTAAAGCTCCCCGAGGGCGTCAAGCTGCCCGAGGTCGCCGGACGCCGGTACCTTTCCAATCCCACCTGCGTGGTCGAGTGGCAGGACGGCGGCTGGATTGCCGGGACGCAGGATGGTCTGCTCGGCATCGTCCGCGCGGACGGCAGCGTCTACGCACTGGGCAACTGTGCGCCGTACGGACCGGTGCGCTGCATGGTCACAAACGCCGATCGTACGAAGGTCTGGGGCGTCGCCGGCGACGTCGAGGATATGGGTATGGTCTTCAGCTTCGACGACGAGCACGGCGTCATTCAGATCGGCCATCTCAACTACAACAGCCCGAACTACATGGACGGTCCGTCGGCCGCAAACGTCCTGTCGAGCATCGCGCTGTCCAAGGACGGCAAGACGCTCGCCATCGGCGGCATGGACCGCATCGGCAGCGTCCACATCGGCAACATCGCGGATACAAGACTGTAAGCCGCTGATTTCCATAAACGCGCGCGTCTTCGGATGCGCGCGTTTATATAACCGGATTTGATGACAAAATGCATACAATAGTTACAAAAGAGTAACAATATCTTTGTCGGTTATACAGATAGACAACATGCGCGGGAAATGGTATACTAAGCGTGTAAAAATGAATCGGCTTTCACATCCAAAGCCGGTTCGCACTGTCCTCAGGGCGGCGGTTTTCCGCAATCCTGACCGATGAGAGGTATACATATGAAATTGAACCCATACGACCGCGCGCCGCACAGCCGGGTCACGGGTATTCTGCTGCTTTTGGGTTTCACCGGTCTGCTGTACGCGCTGATGATGCCGTACGCACTGCCCGCGCCGGTTGAGCTGCCGACGCGTCATTATGTCTTCAGCACCGGGCTGTCCGGCTCACGCAAGCAGATCATTGACACCGGCGGCGCATATTCACTGACCATTACCGACGCCGATCAAACTGTCTATATGACCTTCCCCGCCGGAACCGTCGCCGACGCGCTCGAACGTGCCGGGATCACTGTCCACGAGTACGACACCGTAGAGCCGTCCCTGGATACCGCGCTCACCGAGGGTCAGGGAATCATCGTTACACGCATCGAACCCTCCCGTGAGACGTTCTACTCCGACATCCCCTATGAGACTGTCACCGTCGAGAACGAATGGCTGGTCTCCGGTGCGACGAATACGCTGCAGGAAGGCGTTACGGGCATCCGGCGGGAGGTCTACGACATCGTACGCTACAACGGCGAGGTACGTGAGCGGACACTTGTCGAAAGTGTTGTCGAAAAAGAACCGACCGAGGAAATCGTTGAGGCCGGCGTCTTCGTGCCGCCCGTCGTCGACGCCGAGAACAAGACCTTGACGCTCTGGGACGGTACCGTCGTCGACTACAAGTATTACATAGACGTCGAAGCGACGGCGTACACCTGCGAGGGACAGGAGTGGAACATCACCAAGACCGGTACCATCGCACGCGTCGGAGAGATCGCGGTTGATCCGCGCTACATCCCGCTCAATTCGAAGCTCTATGTTGTCGCACGCGACGGCACCTGGGTCTACGGACTGTGCAAGGCCGAGGATACCGGCGGCTTGATCAAGGGCTACCGCATAGACCTCTACTACGACACAGAACACGAATGCTGGCAGTTCGGACGCCGCAATGCGCGCGTCTATGTGCTCCCGGACGACTACGTGATCGACAATTGATTAATCAAAATCTCTATAAGCCCACAGCAATCCTTGAGCTGCTGAACCGTCACGGGTTCACGTTCCGCAAGCGGATGGGACAGAATTTTCTCACCGCTTATGATGTCGCGGAAAAAGCTGCCGCGACGGTGGATAAAACCTGCGGCGTGCTGGAGATCGGCCCCGGCCACGGTGCGCTGACGGCTCCGCTGTGTGAGCATGCGGGGAAGGTCGTTGCGGCCGAGCTGGACGAACGGCTGCTGAACGTCCTGAAAGAGACGCTCGCGGGATATGACAATGTGCGGGTAATCCTCGCAGACGCGATGGAGCTTGACCTGACGGAACTGTGTCGGGAGGAGTTTACGGGACTGACCCCGTGTGTCTGTGCGAATCTGCCGTACAACATCACGACGCCGGTGCTGACAAAGCTGATCTCGCACGGCGGCTTCCGGACGATCACGGTGATGGTGCAGAAGGAGGTCACGGCACGTCTGACGGCGGTGCCGGGTGAGGAGCGATACGGTGTGCTGCCGGCTCTGCTGAGGGGCCGCTATACGGCAAGGGTGCTGTGCGACGTTCCGGCGGGGCGATTCTACCCGCCGCCGCATGTGGACTCCGCCGTCGTGACGCTCGAGCGGCTCACTCCGCCGGTCGTGCCGGAGGGCCTGTGGGACAGGTACGCGCGGGTAATCACGGCGGCGTTCGCGAAGCGGCGCAAAACGATGACAAACGCGCTGACCTCGGCGGGCATCCCGAACGCAGCGGAACTGCTGACGGCGTGCGGCTATGACCCGCGCATCCGGGGCGAGATGCTCGATGCGGCCGATTTCGTGAAGCTCGCGGAACGTATATAATGTAAGAGACCCTTCCGTTAAAAAGGAAGGGTCTTGTTTTTTATTCGGCGGGTTTGATACGCTGCATCCGGCGGCGGTACTCGGCGGTTGGGTCGGTGATCGGCTCAATGTGCAGACCAGCAGGAAAGTATGCCTCGACGCGGTGGATGGGGAGTCCCGCGGAGGTGAAGCGCGTCTCGTACTCGGTCATCACGTTGGGGATGGCGGTCGCGTGGAGATCGTGTGTGACGTCCGTGACCTTCAGACCGCAGTCGACAAACTCCGTGACGGAATCGACGAACAGCTCGCGGTTGTCGGTCTTGAAGACGACATGTGCACCGGGTGCGACAATGCCGTTATAAAGCGCCAGGAAGTTGCGATGTGTCAGGCGGCGGTTCTTGCGGTTACCGCGTGTCCAGGGATCGGCGAAGTTGATGTACAGCGCATCGACCTCGCCGGGCGCGAAGATTTCCGGCAGCAGCGCTGCATCGCCGACGATGAAGCGGATGTTGGGGATCCCGTATGCAACCGTCTTCTCCATTGCCATTAGAATTGCCGACGGTTCCTTTTCCATCGCGATAAACAGCGTATCGGGATATAAGACCGCCATCTCCGTGACGAATTTGCCCTTACCGCATCCCAACTCCAGCGCGAGCTTTTCCCCGCCGTACCGCGCGCGCCAATGCCCGCGTAAAAGCGACGGCTCCCGCTCCGTCACACTCGCGCAGCGTTCCAGCCGTACGTCCAGATTTTTCTTTTTGCGCATCCGCATGATTTGCGTTCCTCTCTAATCTCTGAAACATCTGTATTCCGAAACAATTATAGCATGGATGGCTGCCGCATGCAAGAATCATTACGTAAATTTAATATCTGTCGATTCCGCTGCCGATCATGCCTGAGCAATTCCCCAAAACCCCGGATGTTTTTTGTTTTAAAAAAGGATTCGTGATATAATAAACAACATTATGCACAGAAAAGGCCGGATGAGATTACGTTATCTATACAACATCACATAGCAAATGGCAAAACGCATAAAAAAAGGGGGTTAAGATTGTGCAAAGTGACACTTGAACAATGCACAATAATATGATACTATAAAAACAGATTCATTGAGGGGATTCCACTATTCCTTGTTGCTGTTTGGTGAACAACCAAAATAAGGTTGTTTTTATATTATGAAGCAAGTAAAAGAGGTTGCGCGACGCCGGGAAAAGTACCCGGATGAGATAAAAAACCTCCCGCTGTCGCGGGGAATCATCAGTGAAAGGTGGAAAACCATGTTTTTCAAAAAAGTTGCCAAACACATCAGAGACTACTGGGCTCTGCACGTAATGGCACTCCCCGGGGTCATCGCCGTCTTCATCTTCAGCTATTTGCCGAAGTTCGGCGTCATCGTCGCGTTCCAGAGGTTTAACTACAAAAAGGGCTTCTTTGGCAGTAAGTTCGTTGGGCTCGACAACTTCAAGTTCCTCTTTCAGACCACCGACGCATGGATCATCACCCGCAATACCGTCTGCTATAACGCCGTCATGATCCTGCTCAATACCACCCTCGCCGTTATCCTTGCGATGATCCTCAATGAGGTCAAGAGCAAAAAGCTCGCCAAGTATATCCAGACTGTCTACATGATGCCCCACTTCCTCTCTGCCACCGCCGTTTCCATGATTCTCTTCTGCTTCCTTGCCGATACAAACGGTCTCGTCAACTCTCTGTATAGGTCGCTCGGCTGGGAGACCCGCAACTGGTATATGACAAAAAGTATCTGGCCGGTCACGCTCGTTCTTGTCAGTTCCTGGATGCACGTGGGCTATTCGTCCATTATATACCTGGCTACCATAACAGGCATCAGTCCGGAATACTATGAGGCTGCGATGATCGACGGCGCGAACCGTATCCAGCAGGCTCGGTATATCACGCTGCCGCATCTGCGCGCCATTCTTACCATCATGCTCATCCGCTCCATCGGCAGTATCTTCTACGGCGACTTCGGCCTGTTCTACTCCGTCCCGCGTGACTCCGGATCGCTTTTCTCCGTCACGAACGTCATTGATACATATATCTTCCGCGCGCTGAAAAATGAGGCCAACTACGGTATGTCCTCCGCCGCAGCGCTCTACCAGTCCGTCGTCGGCTTCGTGCTGATGATCGGCGCCAACGCCGTCGTGACGAAAATCTCCCCCGAGTACGCGATGTTCTAATAAGGCCGATAACGTTAGAAAAGGAGCGATCGAACATGGAAGCAAATAAAGTCAAAACTTCGAACTATGTCGGCA
>Ga0123333_10000069_pt1 | contig 97948 bp, 93 predicted proteins | sample BioC12SIPDNA_3_FD_89957 | JGI IMG/M metagenome (GOLD analysis project Ga0123333, IMG submission 89957) | Anaerobic biogas reactor microbial communites from Washington, USA - Biogas_R2_B C12 SIP DNA | ecosystem: Engineered > Bioreactor > Anaerobic > Unclassified | place: Washington, USA...
ACATCCCGACAATCTGCTCTTCCGTAAACCGTTTCTTTTTCATGCGATTTCTCCTGTAATTCTGGACTCATTTACAGGGAAATCCTAACATTGTCAATGGCCCAAAATTGGGGGGATGGGCCAAACCGTCAAGTTGGACATCTGAGCGTGTCCCCAAAAACTGGACAGGAGTTTAAGGTGGAGTTGTTTTCGGGTATGCTGGAGCGAAAAGGCCAGAAGGGAACTCGAGTCAATGACACAGAAACGACGACGCTTTACGGCGGAATTCAAGTCCCGTGTGGTGCGGGCGGCGTTGCGGGAGAACAAGACTCTGGCTCAATTGGCCAGCGAGTTTGATGTCCACCCCAACCAGATCACGGAATGGAAGCGGCAGACGCTGGAGGCCCTGCAGCAAGCTTTATCAAGCGGCCGGCAACCGGAGACATTCAACACCGACCACGGCGGCCTGTTTACCTCAGAGGCGTTTACGGGCCTGCTGACAAAGCACGGCATTGCGATCAGCATGGACGGTGTCGGGCATGCGTTTGATAACATTATGGTCGAGCGTCTGTGGCGGACTGTCAAGTATGAAGATGTGTATATTCGGGATTACAAAAAACCTGCCGAGGCACGGTTTGGGCTGCGGCGGTATTTTGAGCACTACAACCGACGCCGACGACATCGGTCGCTGGGCCGGAAAACGCCGGCGGCGGTCTATGGTCTTGCAAAAGGACGTGATTTTGATAGGATGAAGACAGATGGCGGGCGGTCCGCCGTCGCGACGGCTCTTGGCTCGGTCCCCCTCCACAAGAGTCGGTTAAACGTGAGCCCATGCGAAACAGTTCCACCTTAATTCAACGGTGATTCTGCCCAACACATGGGGACAACCTTAAAGTAGGTAAATTGAAAATGAAGAACAAGTTACCATGTTATTTCATTCCAGTTTGTATGTGCTTATGTCCATTATTACTCAGTGGCTGTGTCAAGTTCTATCATTATAAGACAATTCCGATAAAAGTGATTGATCCCGAACTGAATCAGCCTGTCGAAGGTGTGTTGGCGTCGTTAAAATATTCTCTCATAGGTAGGGGATTGTTCCTTCCAAAGAGCCCCAAAAATTCAACCGACATCACAGATCGTAACGGTATAGCAATGTTGAAAGTAGCAACTTATTTCGATATGTACTTGGGGAGTATATCTTGTAGTGCAGAAGGTTATATTCCTGTCTCATTAATGTTGCCATTTCAATCTGAAAATGTAAATGAAATTATTGTCCCACTCTATCGAATACCACTGCCAAGAATCGAATTGATCGTTCCTGATGATTATCAGGGGCCCGTTGCAATACAAATTATTCAATCAAACGAATGGGTTATGGGAGAACCCGGACAGAGGTTATTCACCTATCAACTGCAAAAAAATGGTCAGCTCGACATCCGGATAACACCTGTATTTTCTTTAGTAGAATTAATCGATGACATAGAACTTCATCGTTTATTTTCCACGGATTCAGATGACTGCATGTTTATAGTAAAGCGTGAAAATGGCAGCAATATGATCAGAGTAGGCCGAGAGTATGAATGGGTGATCCAGTTTGGAGGACAAGAACAGAAAGTAGAATCGGATCGTCGTGCGTTTCGTTGGGTTTGCGACGAAGGACAAAGGTTCTTATTTGTTATTGGAACAGAACAAGACCGAGACGTTTTATATAAGAAACTTTTTCCCGAAAACAGATTTGGATTAGACCTTGATGCTTTTAACGCATTTTTTCAAGAGCCAGAAAAATAAAGAGTGTCTCTGTTCCAATGGGAAATTGTCATAAGTTCAGTAAATTGTGGGAGTAAAAGGTAAGGTGGTACCATGGCTCATCGATTCATTGGTCGTTAAGATGGGCAAAATATAGCGATTGCGACGCCAGATTTGAGTGGTGTGTAAAGTGCAATTTTGCGAAAAAGTCAGCGGAATAATATAACTTATGCTTTCAAAGGCTCAAAAATTCAGAGAGGATGCGCAACGTCTCTGTTTTTAAAGAAACGCTCTTTGAAAAGTGAAGACGGGTTTTGCATTCCTGTCGGCCTTGATGGACTCCGATCAAGGAGACGGAGAAGTCCTTAGGGAAGCTGAACCAACTCTGGGAGTGGTATCGCACGGCTCCGGATTTTGTCGATAAGCTGCTGAATATCAAGAACCTGTGCTGGTGGAACAAAAACTATTCCGTGTACTTTGCCGTGTGTGAGCGCGTCGCGCGGGAGCTTCCCTATCATTCGATGACGATGCAGTTTCGCAAGGACGCCATCACGGGGTATCTTCATCTGGATGAGTTGAGGACGGCGGAGGATGCGCTGCGTCTGCGGCTGGTGATCGTCAGAGCCGGGCAGATCGGGCCGAACAATGCCCGCAGATAATACACGTCTGTCTGCAAGCTTTTGGCGGTCTTGAACGTCTCTAAAAACTTGACGTGTTTTTCCAGAATGTCCGCCAGCGGGGTCTTGGTCGGCAAGGGGTTGGCATCGCCCCGGGCCTGTGCCGTTTCGAATTGGCGGGCCTTCTCTCGGGCGATTTGATAGGAATCTGTTTTCAGATTTACCCGTCGCTGTTTGCCTGCCACATAGTATTGCAGATAATACGTTTTGTTTCTTTTTTTCAAACTTGCCATGTTTTGTACCTCCGATGTCAAAAGACCTCGATTGATTTTCGAGTCCTTTTTCGGTTTTGGGTACAAAACAGGGTACAAAACACTTAAAAACCATAAAAAAAGGACTCACAGAATTTCCTGCAAGTCCTTTATTTATAATGAATTGGCGGGGGCAGGATTCGAACCTACGACCTCCGGGTTATGAGCCCGACGAGCTACCAAACTGCTCTACCCCGCGATCAAACTATTATTGTACCGCAACGCTCCCGATGATGCAAGCAATTTGCGGCATTAACTTTTAAGTTTCTCTTTAATTTTTTCGGCAATGGCCTCGGCCTTGCCCTGCGGATACTGAAACGCCGGCCAGCGATTGAAGACGCCGTCGCCGGCCTTGCGCGGGATGATGTGGAAATGCACATGCTCCACCACCTGCCCGGCGGCCGATCCGTTGTTGCACAGCACATTGTACCCATCCGCCCCAACCGCCTCAGCCACAGGGCCGGCCAGCCGTCCGATGACCGCTGCCGTCTCGGCCAACACCTCGGCCGGGCATTGATCCAGTCGCTCGTAATGGGCCTTGGGGATCACCAGCGTATGGCCGTCGCTGATCGGGCCGATATCCATAAACGCCAGCACCCGGTCATCCTCATAGACCCTAGTGCAGGGGATTTTCCCGGCTGCAATCCCACAAAAAACACATTCCGCTTTGCCGGTCATCGTCGCTTTGCTCCGTTTTCGTCCATCCGCGGCTCAACCGCGTCTTTAACGCCGTCGCTTATTTCTTCGCTTTTTCGACCTTCTTTTCGTCGCCGGTACCGACCAACTGGAGCAATACAAGCTGTCCGGCGTCGCCCAGCCGCCGCTTGGGCAGCTTGATGATGCGGGTATAACCGCCGGGACGGTCCAGATACCGCGGCGCGATGTCGCTGAAGAGCTTGCCGATGACCGTGCCCTGCTTGACCGGCTCGCCGTCCTCAACCTTGATGATGGCCCGGTTGTTCAGAATAGCGATGGCCCGACGGCGTGCCGGAAGCGTGCCTTTCTTGGCCAGCGTAATCAACTTTTCGGCAAAACCGCGCACCTCTTTGGCCTTTTCAATCGTCGTTGAAATGGTTTCGTGCTCAAACAGCGATGCCGTCAGATTACGGCGAAGCGCAAGCCGATGCTCGCTGGTTCTGCTTAACTGTCGTCCTGCTACACGATGACGCATATTACACTACCTTTAGCTGAATAGTAACGTTCACTTCGATTTTCTTATACATCGGTCATGCCGAGCGACAAATCCATCTCGGACAGTTTTCGACGCACTTCACGCAGGCTGGTCTTGCCGAAGCTGCGAATCTTAAGCAAGTCGGCATCTGTCATCCGCACCAACTGGCCGACGGTCTGGATGTTGTTGGATTCCAGACAGTTGCTCGATCGCACGGTCAGTTCCAGCGCCTCAAGCGGCATCTCCAATTTGGCGGCCAGCTCTTCATCGACGCCGGCGGCTTCCTGTTCCAGATGCAGCTCTTCTTCAACCGCCTCTTCGCCGAGTTCGTCATACTGGATGAAGGGGTTGATATATTTTCGCAAAATCTTGGCCGCCTCGACCAGCGCCATATCCGGGGTCACCGTACCGTCCGTCCAAATCTCAAGGATGAGCTTGTCGTAGTTGGTGCGCTGCCCGACGCGGGTATCTTCGGTCTTATACCGCACACGCAGCACAGGCGAATAGATCGCATCGACTTCGATCCGCCCGACTTCCTGGTCAAACCGATCCATCTCGGTGATACGTTCAGCGGCGGGCGAATAACCACGGCCGTTGCCAATTTCCATTTCCATTTCAAACTTGACGTCTTCGGTCAGCGTCGCCAGCACCAGATCCTTGTTGATGATCTGGATCGCCGGATCGCACTGAATCATCCCCGCCGTGACCGGCCCGGCCTTGCCGGCGGAAACGGTAATGACGCGGACGCCCTCGCCCTGCATCCGGACGACCAGTTTTTTGACGTTCAGCACCAAATCGGTGACATCTTCCATCACCCCTTTAATGGTCGTAAACTCATGGTCCACGCCGGCAATCTTGATCGACTCGACGGCGCTGCCCTCCAGCGAGGACAACAAGACGCGCCGCAAGCTGTTGCCGATGGTCGTACCGAACCCCCGCTCGAACGGTTCGATCATAAATCGACCGTAGTTGTCGGTCGAGACATTTTCGTCACGTTCCACCCGCGTGGGCAGTTCCAGACCTCTCCAAGTAATTCGCATTCTATAGGCCTCCCTATCAGGCGGATGTTCTCAGCGGCTGTCGTCCGGGCCGTACGCATTGGACAAACGCCGCTCTCTGTGATCCGCCGTAAAACGGTTATCAAACTATTTTATCTCGAACAGAATTCAACGACGAGTTGCTCTTCGACCGCCAACTGGACATCGTCGCGTGTCGGCAGACCGACCACTGTCGCCATCGGCTTGGCGGCGTCCAACTGAAGCCAGCCCTGAACCTGAAAGTTCGGGTTGGTTTCCAGCTGCGCCTTGACCTCCTTGCGGGAGCGGTCGGAATTTTTCAGCGTAATCTTGTCGCCGATCTTGATCAGAATATCCGGGATATCCACGCGCCGGCCGTTGAGGTAAATATGCCCGTGCGTGATCAATTGGCGGGCGGCTTTGCGCGAGGGGGCAAAGTTGAGCTTATAGATTACATTGTCCAGCCGACGTTCCAGCAGTTCCAGCAGCATCTGGCCGGTGTTGCCCGTGCCGCGCGATGCCTTGTCAAAATACTTCATAAACTGCTTTTCCATCAGGCCGTAAAAGCGTTTGACCTTTTGCTTTTCGCGGAGACGAACGCCGTAGTCGCTGGAACGGCCGCGACGCCAGCCGTGCTGACCGGGAGCCAGGCTTCGCTCGCGTTTTTCCACCGAACATTTCGCCGTTTCACACCGGGTGCCTTTGAGCATCAACTTCATGCCTTCCCGGCGACACAATCGGCAAGCTGGTCCAATATAACGTGACATTTCTTACATGGTCCTTATATAAAGTTCATTCTTATTTTCAGTTCTACACCCGTCCGACGGTCTTAGACACGGCGGCGTTTGCGCGGGCGGCAGCCGTTGTGCGGGATGGGCGTGACGTCCTCAATCGAGGAGATGCGCATACCCGCCTGCTGGATGGCGCTGATGGCCGATTCGCGACCGGAGCCGGGACCTTTGACGCGGATTTCCACCTCCCGCATCCCCGACCGCATGGCCAGGCGAGCGCACTTTTCGGCGGCCCGCTGGGCGGCAAACGGCGTGCTCTTGCGTGAGCCTTTAAAGCCTACTGAACCGCCGGAATCCTGACAGATCGCGCCGCCGTCCGGATCGGTGATCGTCACCAGCGTATTGTTGAACGACGCTTTGATGTGGACGATGCCGCGTGCCACATTCTTCTTGACTTTTTTCTTGGTACTCTTTGCCATTGGATATTAATTCCCTGAATCCCAGTGTTTTGTGGTTCCCGACGGGTTACCGCATTTCCTTGACGCCCTTCTTGCCGGCAACGGTCTTGCGTTTGCCCTTGCGCGTACGAGCGTTGCTCTGCGTCTGCTGGCCGCGCACCGGCAGCCCCCGGCGATGACGAATCCCGCGGTAGCAGGCGATATCTTTCAATCGTGATATATTTTGCGAGACCCGGCGGCGCAACTGCCCCTCGACCTCGTAATCACGGTCGATGATCTGGCTGATGCGGCTGACCTCGTCTTCGTTGAGCTTCCCGGCGCGAACCGTGCCATCCACCTGAGCTTCGTCAAGTATCTTTTTGGCGACAAATCGGCCGATCCCGTGAATATACGTCAGCGCAATCCACGAGGGTTTGTCATTCGGTACATCTACACCAACAATACGCGGCATAATTACTCCTGTTTTCTATTGTCGTTATGCTTAGCCTTGACGCTGCTTATGGCGGGGATTCGCCGGGCAAATCACCCGTACGACGCCCTTGCGTCGAATGACTTTGCAATTTTCACAAATTCGCTTAACGGAACTTCTGACTTTCATAATCGCACCACTTTCGTTCTTGCCTGCGGCATTATTAACTTCTTAACACGATACGCCCGCGGGTCAAATCATACGGACTCATCTCGACCGTTACCGAATCGCCGGGCAGGATTCGGATAAAGTGCATACGCATTTTACCCGATACATGGGCCAATATCTGGTGTCCATTTTCAAGCTGTACCCGGAACACCGCATTGGGCAATGCTTCCACGACCTTGGCTTCGAGTTTGATCGCATCTTTTTTTGCCATTTTTATTCCGACGAACCATCCGATTCAGCCCGTCTATTCCACCGTCAATACCCGACTGCCGTCTTTGACCACGGCAATCGTATGTTCATAATGCGCCGAGCATTTTTTGTCCCGCGTCACTACCGTCCAGCCGTCGGCCAGCGTTCTGACCTGCGGCCTGCCCATATTGACCATCGGCTCGACGGCCAGCACCATGCCCTCTTTGAGCAAAATGTCGTTATTGAGCAGCTCGCGACTGACAAAATTCGGCACTTTCGGGTCTTCGTGCATCTCGGTTCCGATGCCGTGGCCGACATAATCCTTGACCACCGAAAACCCTGCCTTCCGGCAGCAGTCTTCCATCGCTGCGGCAATCGTGCTCCACAAGACGCCCGGCGCCATCATCGCAACCGCAATCGCCAGCATCTCCTGCGTGACATCCAGCAGCCGCTGTCGATCCGGGGTAATCCGCCCGACACCGACGGTAAAGGCCGCATCGCCGCAATACCCGTCCAGCTTGACGCCAAAATCGACGCTGAGGATATCCCCTTCGTGAAGAATAACCTTCTTCGAGGGAATCCCGTGGACAAGCTGCTCGTTGACCGACGCACAGATCACGCCGGGAAACGGGTAGCTCTTGTACGGGCACGGAACGCCTTTGAACAGCGGAATGGCGCCGGCCTCCAAAGTCATCTCGGCGGCCATCGCATCCAACTGCCCGGTGCTGACACCCGGCTTTGCACTCTCTTTTAGTTTTGAAAGAACCTTCGCAACCACCGAACCGGCCTTGCGAAGCATATCAATTTCACGGCTGCTTCTGAGCGTTATTGCCATCCAATCAAAAACCTAACGGGCCAGATCATCCAGTCCCTTAAACATATCCGCCGTAACCCGGTCAATCTCCTGATCGGCGTTGATCGGAAGGATCGGATACTTATTTTCGTAATAGCCCACCACCGCGGCGGTCTGCTCATGGTAGGTCTTGAGCCGATGGTCAACCACGTCGGGCGTATCGTCCTTGCGCTGGACCAACGCACCGCAACCCTTGTCGCATTGGCCGTCCACTTTCGGCTTCAGGTTGACCACATGATACACTTGGCCGCACACCGGACAACTTCGGCGACCGGTCATCCGCGACAGAATCGCCGAATCGGGCACTTTCAGCTCGACGATGGCGTCAATCTTTTCGCCCGCCGCCGTCAGAGCCTTGTCCAGCCCTTCGGCCTGTACCACTGTCCGCGGAAAGCCGTCCAGCACATACCCATTGGCCGGGGCCTTTTTAATCGCGGCGATCATCATATCGATAATCAAATCGTCGGGCACCAGCCCGCCGCTGTCCATATAGCTTTGCGCCTTTCGGCCCAGTTCCGACCCGGCGGCCCGCTCGGCCCGCAGGATGTCGCCGCTGGACAGATGCGCCAAATTGTACCTATCAACCACCCGTTTGCACTGCGTACCTTTGCCGGCGCCGGGAGGGCCTAATAAAATCAATTTCATCGAAATGCCCCTTTGATCCGTCCGGATTCGCTGAAGCCTTCATAATTTCGCATAATCAAGTTTGACTCGATCCGCTGGACCAAGTCCAGCGACACGCTGACCACAATCAGCAGGCCCGTGCCGCCCAAGAACGACGCGACCCTAAAATCGACACCCGCAAACTGTGTGACCAGGCTTGGCACAACGGCAATCATCGCCAAAAACGACGCCCCGAAAAACGTGATACGAACCATCACGGTTTCGAGATACTCGGCGGTCCGATGGCCCGGCCGCAAGCCGGGGATAAAACTGCCGCGGTCGCGGAGGTTCTTGGCCATATCCTTGGGCTGAAACTGCACTGTCGTCCAGAAATAGGCGAAGAGAAAAATCATTACAATATACACAACATTATACGTGAACGCCATCGGCCCGAAGGCTTCTTCAATCTGCGAAAGCAGAGCAGACTCCTGCCAAACGCGTTTGAGCTGACCGAGTATGATCGGCGGGAACATCATCAGGCTCGACGCGAAAATAATCGGCATCACGCCGCCGTGATTGACGCGAAGCGGCAGATAGTGCCGGGCCCCGCCAACCATCCGATGGCCGCGCATCTGCTTGGCCTGCTGGATCGGAATCCGCCGCTGGCCCTGCGTAATCAAAATCGCCCCGGCCACCACGGAAACAAACGCCAAAATCAAGAACACAAGCGTCCCCGGACCGTGTTGGCCTGCTATGACGCCGCGAATTACGCCCACCACCGCACCAGGCATCTGGGCGATGATACCGGCCATAATGATCAGGCTGACGCCGTTGCCGATGCCATACTCGTCAATCTGCTCGCCCAGCCACATCAAAAACATCGTGCCCGCCGTCATCCCGACGACGCCCATCAGAATCGCCTGGGTCTGCATCCCCGGATGGATGGCGCCTGGGGTCATGGTAAACATCTTCATAACCATCAGCGACTGAATCAGACATAACGGCACAGTCAGATAGCGCGTGTATTCCTGTATCTTCTTGTGGCCGGCCTGCCCTTCCTGACGCAGTTTCTTCAGTTGCGGCAGGACCTCGCCCAGCAGCATCAGAATAATCGACGCCGAGATATACGGCATAATCCCCAGGCCGAACACACTGCTCTGGCTCAGCGTTCCGCCGGTGAACATCTGAAGGTAATCGGCGGCACGACCCAGCGGCGATTCCGTATCGCGATCCTGCGCGGCCTGCGTAATCTGCGCTGCATCAAAACCCGGCACGGGAATATGAAACCCGATCCTATAGATGGCCAGCAGCGCCACCGTGAACAGTATCTTGTTCCGCAGGTCGGGAATCCTAAATATATTAGCAAATGTTCCAAGCATTGTCGTACCTTCCCTGTGTTTGTCAGGCGACTACTTTCACCGATCCGCCGCAGTCGGAGATTTTTTGCTCGGCGCTCTTGCTGAACTTATGCGCCGAAACGGTCAGCTTTTTGGTCAGCTCGCCGTCGCCGAGGATTTTAACCTTGCTGCGTCGGCTGTCCACCAGCCCTGTACGGATCAACTCATCAATGCCGACCGTTGTCCCGTCATTGAAGACGCGATCCAACTGCGACACATTGACCACTTCGTACCGGGTCTCAAAATTGGCGTTGTTGAAGCCGCGTTTGGGTAGCCGACGAAACAGCGGCATCTGGCCGCCTTCGTCAACAAAACTCATTTTGCTGCCGGAACGGCACCCATCGCCTTTATGGCCGCGACCGCTGGTTTTCCCATGACCGCTGCCCTTTCCGCGTCCTATACGTTTGCGCTTCGGATTGGCGCCGACGATTGCAGTAATTTCATTGCTTAACATGACGTTGTCACCACCTTTTTTCTACTTCGATCTCAACACCGCGATGAGATTCGACGGTTTCTTTGTCGCGCAGTTCCAACAGACCGTTCATCACCGCCTTGACGACATTCTTGGCCGAGCGGCTGCCGTTGATCTTGGTCAGCACATTTCGCACGCCGGCGTATTCGAGCACCGCGCGGGCGCTGGAACCGGCGATCACGCCCGTACCGGGACTGGCCGGCAGCAGCGTAATCTTTGTCGCACGGCACTTGCCGATGACCGGATGCGGAAGCGTATCGTCCACCACCGGCACCCGATGCAAATTCTTCTTGGCGTCCTTGATGGCTTTTTCAACGGCCGGCGGCACTTCGTTCGCTTTACCGTAGCCGTACCCGACGGTTCCGTTGCGGTCGCCGACAACCACCAGAGCGGAAAAACTGAATCGCCGTCCGCCTTTGACCACCTTGGCGTTACGGAAGACTTTGACGACCGTATCTTCCAGCGGCTGCTCGCTCTGCATCTCTGTTCTGATTGCTTCTTCGGCCAACTTATATCTCCACTTATAACTCTGATTGTTGTGCTTGTTTACGCGCTACGTTTAAAACGCCAGACCCGCCTTGCGGGCCGCATCGGCCAGTGCCTTGACGCGGCCGTGATACTTATACCCGTTGCGGTCAAAACAGACCGCCTTGATGCCGACTTCCGTCGCCTGTTTGGCCAGCGCCGCCCCGACGGTTTCAGCGGCCTGCTTGTTGCCGCCGTACTTGACCGAACCGCGCAGGCCCTTGGCCATGCTGCTGCTGGCCGCCAGCGTCAGACCGGCCTGATCGTCAATGATCTGGGCGTAAATATGCCGGCCCGAACGGAACACCACCAGGCGGGGACGCTCGGTCGTGCCGAAGACGCTTTTCCGCGAACGCCAGTTGCGGCGGTATTTAGCTTTCTGTATTTTATCTGTCTGCATAATAATTTCGCGGCAACGCCGCCTCCACGCTTTTGACTTTTACTGTTTACTGTTTGCCTTAAATTATCCGCCGGAACCGAGCGCTTTGCCTACCTTGCGGATGACATGCTCATCGGCATAGCGGATGCCCTTGCCCTGATACGGCTCAGGCGGACGTACCCGGCGGACATTGGCAGCAAACTGCCCCAACTCGTGCTTGTCCGGCCCGCTCAGGGTGAACACTGCCGGTACATCGTTGCCCTTGGTGGCCGCCACCTTGATCTCCACCTTGACGCTCTTGGGTATCCGCATCTCGATCGGATGGCAAAAGCCCACCTGAAGCACGAGCTTGCCGCCCTGCTCCTTGATGTTGTAGCCGGTGCCGAACACTTTCATCTCGCGGACAAAGCCCTGGCTGACGCCGACGATCAGGTTATTCGCCAAGGCGCGCATCGTGCCGTGCATCGCCCGGTGCTGACGATCGTCCGCACCGGCATTGGACACCACCAGCGCGTTGCCTTCGACCTTCATCGAGACCATTGGATGACAGTCCATCTGAAGCGTCCCCTTGGGGCCGGTCACTTTGACCATCCGTCCCTGCTGCTCAATCTTAACGCCGCCGGGGATTACAATTGGTTTTTTTCCTATACGACTCATTTAGCTCACCGTACAAATCAGTTCACCGCCGACATTTTCCGCGCGGCATTTTCTATCGCTCATAATTCCTTTGCTGGTCGAAACAATCGAGACTCCCAAACCGCCCATCACCCGCGGCAGCGAATCCATGTTCGAATACACCCGACGACCCGGCGTGCTGACCCGGTCAATCGCTTGGATCACCGAATTGCCTTCCGGCGTGTACTTGAGGGAAATCCGAAGAATGCCCTGCTTGGCGTCATCAATGCGGTCAAAATCGAGGATAAACCCTTCCTCTTTCAGCACCGCCGCAACACCCTCACAGGCCTTGTTGGCTCGGATGCTGACCTTGGCTTTTTTGACTCTGCCGGCGTTGCGTATCCGCGTCAGCATATCCGCAATCGGATCATTTAAACTCATTTATAAACTCCACTGTAACCTGTATTGGCTTTTCTGTTTAATTACCAGCTTGCTTTCCTAACGCCCGGAATCTTGCTTTCGTTGGCCATCTTACGGAAGCAGATGCGGCAAATCTTAAACTTGCGATACACCGCGCGAGCGCGTCCGCAGATCTGGCAGCGGGTATAAGCCCGGCTGCGGTATTTCGCTTTCTTTTCAGCTTTATTTTCAAGCGCCTTGGTGGACATAAATCTACTCCAATTTCATTATCGATTCGGCTCGTTTACGACATCGCCTTAAACGGCATTCCGAACAACCGCAGCATCTCGCGGGCTTCGTCGTCGCTGCGCGCCGACGTGACAAACGTAATATTCAGACCCTGCTGATGCTCGATGCGGGCCGGGTCAATTTCCGGAAACACGCTCTGTTCGTCCAGCCCCATCGAATAGTTGCCGCGTCCGTCAAAGCCCTTGGGATTCAGGCCGCGAAAGTCCTTGACGCGGGGAATCGTCAGGTTGATCAGCCGATCCAGAAACTCATACATCCGGTCTTTGCGAAGCGTCACCTTCAGACCGGTCTTGTCGCCCGCACGCACCTTGAAGTTTGAAACGCTCTTCTTGGCCACACAGACCAGCGGCTTTTGCCCGGCGATCACCGTCATGTCCTTGATGGCCAGTTCCATGAACTTCTTGTCCTGAACGGCCTTGCCCAAGCCCATCGACAGCACGATCTTCTGGAGTCGCGGCGTCGCCATCGGACTGCTGTACCCGTACGTCTGCCGAAGCGACGGGGCAATCTTCATTTTATAGGTATCTTTTAAACGAGCCATTGAAAACCCTTTTTATCTGGACTAAATTACTTCTTTTCTGCCTTGACGACGACGCTGATCTCACTGCCGTCAAGGGCAACACGCTTTTTGACCCCTTTGGCGTCGGTTGTAAACCGCACCCGTGTGCCTCGCGAGGTCTTGGGATTCACCGGCAGTACATTACTGATGTGAATCGGCCGCTCGACCCGAATGCGTCCGCCCTGCGGGTTGCGCTGAGAGGGGCGCACATGCTTGTACACCATGTTCACACCTTCGACCAGCACACGGTCTTTGTCCGTCAACACCCGCATCACGCGTCCCGTGACGCCTTTGTTGTCGCCGCAAATCACCTCAACCAGATCGCCTTTTTTAATATGCCTTGCCATAATCCTGCTCTCTTGTTACGCGGCCTTTAGACGACTTCGCCGGCCAGCGAGATAATTTTCATAAAGTTTTTCTCACGCAGCTCACGCGCGACCGCACCGAAAATACGCGTCCCGACAGGATTGTTGTCGGCGTCGATAATCACCGCCGCATTGCTGTCAAACCGCACATAACTGCCATCGGCACGACGGACAGGTTGTCTCGTCCGGATGATCACGCACTTGTGCACCTTTTTCTTGTCCAACTGACAATTGGGCAGGTGTTTCTTGATCGCCACACAAACCACATCGCCGACCGTCGCCGTCGGGCGGGTGTATTTGCCCTTGCCCGAACTGCACTTGCCCAACACCTTAATGCACTGCGCCATCTTGACGCCGCTGTTGTCGGCAATTTCCAACATGCTTTCTTGCTGAATCAATGCTCTGCCCTTTATTCAATGACTGCTTTTTTTACAATATTTACCAGCCGCCAGTTGATCGTCTTGCTGATGGGGCGGCATTCGGCGACATCCACGATGTCCCCCACGCCCGCCAGGTTCTGCGGGTCGTGCACGCCCAGCTTCGTTCGCCGGCGGATATATTTTCCGTACTGCGGGTGCCGGACACGATAATCGATCTGCACCGTAATACTCTTGTCGCCGCGTTTACTGGTCACCACGGCACGTCGGGTCTTTTTGGTTGTTTGGGTTTTTGTTTCCATGCCTTATCGGCCCTTTAATTCATCGTGTCGCATAATCGTTTTAATCCGGGCGATGTCGCGGCGTACGTCACGGATCGCGTGCCGGTTTTCAAGATTTTCCGTAACGGCCTGACATCGCAGGGTGAACAACTGCCGTCGCAGGTTGTCCAGTTTTTCCCGGCGTTCGTCCGGTCGCAAATCGCGTATTTGTGCAGCTTTCATGCGTTCCTCGTTTTATCCAATACTGTGACGACGCGTTACAAAACGACACCGAATGGGCATTTTATGCGCCACACGCAGCAGGGCCACCTTGGCCACCTCTTCGTCCACGCCGCCGATCTCAAACATCACGGTTCCGGGTTTGACCACCGCTACCCAGCCTTCCACTTCCGCCTTGCCCTTACCCATTCGGGTTTCCAAGGGCTTGGCCGAGTAGGAATGATCCGGGAAAATCCGAATATGGACCTTGCCTTCGCGCTTCAGATAGTGCGTCGCCGCGATACGGCCCGCTTCGATCTGACGGCCGGTGATCCAGTGCGGCTCCAGCGCCTGAAGGCCGTATTCGCCAAACGCCACATAATTGCGGCGAGAGGCATTGCCCTTCATCGTGCCGCGCTGGTGCTTGCGGTATTTTATTCGTTTCGGCATTAACGCCATGATTCACATCCTCGATATATCGTGATTAACTGTTATCCGTTGGTTCCTGTATTTGGGCCGGAGCCGGCTCAGCCGCCGGTTCGGGGGCAGCCGTCGGCGTCGGAGCAGGGGCTTGCCGTCCGGAAGGAGCACGACCCGCACTGCTGCGGCCGCCGCCGCTGCGAGTACCGCCAGCGCCGCCGCCGCGTGCTTCACGGCGCGGTTTGCGTTCGCTGCGTTCGCCGCGACCGCGACGATCCGTCCGCTGCAGCGGCACGATCTCTTCGCCGAACTTGCCCTTATAAATCCAGACCTTGATGCCGATCTTGCCGTAGGTCGTATGCGATTCGGAAATAGCATAGTCCACGTTGGCGTCCAGCGTCTGCAGCGGAATACTGCCCAGTTTCTGCACTTCGCTGCGAGCGATTTCCGCCCCGCCCAAGCGACCGCTGCACATAATCTTGACCCCTTTGGCGCCGGCGTTCATCGCCTGCTCGCAGGCCATCTTCATCACGCGACGATACGAAGCCCGCTTTTTCAACTGTGCGGCGATATTTTCGCCCACCAGCCGAGCGTCCAAAGCCGCTTCTTTAATCTCAATAACATTGACGTTGACCTTGCGGTCGATCAGTTCTTCCAGCTCCTCACGCAGCTTATCGACTTCAGCGCCGCGCGGCCCGATCACCATGCCCGGCCGGGCGGTATGCAACGTCACTTTCACCTCGTTTCGCGTCCGCGCGATCTCAACCTTTGAGACCGCCGCAAACGGCGGCTGCTGGTTGAACTTTTTATCCGCAAATTCGCGAATCTTATGGTCTTCAACCAGGAACTCGCCATAGTTGGCCTTGGGGGCAAACCACGTACTCTGCCAGCCCAGCGTAATCCCGGTCCTGAATCCGATTGGTGATGTCTTTTGACCCATACTGTTCTCGTTATTCTCTTATGCTTCGGATACCGTTATATGAATATGACTGGCTTCCTTGCGGATCGGGTGTGCCCGGCCGCGGTCTTTAGCCCGCCACGCCTTGGTTCCCAACCGGCGACCGGCCTGATCGACGCGCGCCTCGGCCACGACCAACCCGTCCTTGTCGGCTTCCTGCTCATCCGCATTGGCGACGGCATTCTGGAGGACTTTCTTGATCGCCGAGGCCGCCCGCTTGGGGGTAAACGTCAGCAGATCCAGCGCATCCTGCACATCCCGTCCGGCAATCAAGGCCGTCACCAGACGCGCCTTGCGTGCCGACATCGGGGCATACCGATAACTGGCTCGCCATTCGGAAATCGCGTTGGTCTCAATGCCCAGCCCCCCGGCCAGCCGCTCCACATCCTGGCGGGTCGGCACAGGCTTATACAGCCCCCGACGCCAGTTCCGGATCGCCCCGGAAGCATCCGCTACACTCATCGCGCCGTGCGCCAAGTGTCCGGCCAGCTCCGCGTCGCTGACGCCCCGCTCTTCGCAAATCTGATTTAGTTTTTTTCCACTTAACATAATATCAACCTGTTTGTTATCGTTGGCCGCCGTTTATCCGGCGTTATAAACCGTCCGTTTAGCCTTTCTTGCCGCCTGAGTGGCCGCGGAAGCTCCGCGTCAATGAAAACTCGCCCAGCTTGTGGCCGACCATATCTTCCGTGACAAATACCTTGTGGAACATTTTGCCGTTGTGAACCATAAACGTAAAGCCCACAAATTCCGGAATGATCGTACAGGCCCGTGCCCATGTCTTGATCGGATCGCGAGCGCCCGAATCGATCTGCTTCTGTACCTTCAGAAACAGCTTTTCACTGACAAACGGTCCTTTTTTCTGCGAACGTCCCATTCACTGTCCTCAATTTATGGCATCCGCGGCAACGCCGCTTCCACTCATTTTACATTTAACATTTTACATTTAACATTACTATCTTACAGTACCAGTTGCTGGCCGCGATTGTTTTTGCGCCGGCGAATGATGCGTTTTCCGCTGGTCTTACGCGGGTTGCGTGTCTTGCCGCCCTTGGCCAGCACGCCCGTCGGCGAACACGGGTGACGCCCGCCGTTGGCTCGGCCTTCCCCGCCGCCCATCGGGTGAGCAACCGGGTTCTGGGCCTTGCCGCGAACGTGGCTGCGAAGGCCCATGTGACGCTTGCGCCCGGCCTTGCCGAGTTTGACGTTCTGGTAGTCCGAATTACCGAGTTGCCCGACGGTTGCCCGACATTCTTTGCGGACCATCCGCATTTCGCCGCTGGGCAGAATAATCGTCGCCCAGTCGCCTTCTTTGGCCATCAGTCGAGCGACGCCGCCGGCACTGCGTACCAGCTTGCCGCCCTGCCCGGCGATCATTTCCACATTGTGAACCTCTACGCCCACCGGAATCGCCGACAACGGCATCGCGTTACCCGTCTTGGGTTCGACGCTGGCGCCGCTTTCGATGGTCTGGCCGACCTTGATGCCTTCCGGGGCGAGAATATAGCGTTTTTCCCCGTCGCCGTATTGCACCAGCGAGATAAAGCAGTTGCGGTTCGGATCGTATTCGATCGTCATCACTTTGGCCGAGACATCGTCCTTGTTTCGCTTGAAATCGATCACGCGATAAATTTTCCGCGCCCCGCCGCCGCGAAAGCGAACGGTCGTGCGGCCGTGATGATTCCGCCCGCCGCTCTTTTTGATGCGGTGGCACAGCGTCTTTTCCGGCGTATCCGTCGTCAGAACGGCCTTGTAGTCGATGACCGAAGCACTCCGGCGGCCGTTACTGGTCGGTTTGTAAATGCGTATTCCCATAATCTCGTTTACCTTTTCCTGCGTATTGCTTAGAACAAGTCAATGCGATAATCCGGATGCAGCACAACGACCGCCTTTTTCCAGTCCGGCGTCCTGCCGATGCTGCGGCCGCGACGACGCGGCTTGCCCTTGACATTGGCCGTCCGCACGTCCGTGACTTTTACATTGTACAGTCGCTCGATCGCGCTGCGAATCTGCACCTTATTGGCCTTTTTGTTCACCTGAAAGGAATATGCGTTCTTGACGTTCGCAAAGTGCATTCCCTGCTCGGTAACCAGCGGTCGGATAACAATATTGTATTCGTTCACGTAACTATCCTGCCTTGCTTAGTCCTGATTCCGGTTCAACAGCGACATAAACGCCTCTTTGGTAAACAGCACTTTCTGCTTGTTGCAGACGATACCCGCGTTCAGATCGCCAACCACCCGGACATCCACTTTCGGTAGATTTCGGGCGGATTTATAAACATTCATATCCAACTGCGGAATCGTCACCAGACAACTCCGATCAATCTTAAGATTCGTGAGCACCCGGGCAAATTCCCGCGTCTTCGGGGCTTCAAATGCCAACTCATCCACCACCACGACGCCGCCACTGAGCAGCTTGGCCAGAATTGCCGAATCGCACGCCAGACGACGCTGCTTCTTGGGCATATCCTTGCTGAAATCCCGGGTCACCTTGGCAAACGCATGGCCGCCGCCGACGCGTACCGGCGTTCGGACATTACCCGCGCGGGCGTTGCCGGTTCCCTTTTGCTTGTACAATTTGCGCGTCGAGCCTTGCACCATCCCGCGGCTCTTGGTTGCGGCCGTACCGATGCGGCCGTTGGCGTGGTACATCACGATGGCCTGCTTGAGCAACGGATAACGCACCGTGCCCCCGAAGACGGCTTCATCCACTGAAAGCGTCTCGATTTCATTGCCTTCTCGATTATAGACTGCTACGTCGATCATATTGATTGTCCAGCTTAAACTGTGTCCTTGCCATTATTACTTTTGCGAACGGGTCCGGGAACTGCGGATTTCCACATACGCGCCGACCGGTCCGGCCACCGCGCCCTTGACCACCAGCAGATTGTTTTCTTCGTCGATACTGACCAGTTGATGATGCTTGGTCGTCACTCGCTCCCCGCCCATCCGACCGCTCATCCGTTTGCCCTTTTTCACATTGCCGCCATGGCCGCGGTCGCTGCCGTAACCGCCGATCGAACCGCTGGCACGGTGCTTGCGCTCCGTACCGTGCGAACCGGGAAACCCGCCAAAGCCGTGCCGCTTCATCGCGCCGGCATACCCCTTGCCTTTGCTGGTGCCGATCACATCGACATATTTGATTTCCGCAAACGAGGCGACGTTAATCTGATCGCCCGCGGCGTATCCCGGTGTATCCTTAGCCCCCAAACGCCATTCACGGACAAACCGCTTCGGCGTGGTATTGGCCTTTTGGGCATGTCCCTGTGCGGGCTTAAGAATTCGTGAAGCCTTCACATCGTCATACCCCAACTGCAACGCCGCATACCCGTCGCTGTCCGGTGTCTTGACCTGCGTCACCGTGCACGGACCGGCCTGAAGAACCGTCACAGGGATCATCTTGCCCTGCTCGTTATAGACCTGCGTCATTCCAATTTTTTTACCCAACAGCATTGCCATTGTCATCTATCCTCTGTCAAACGTGCCTGTCGATTCGTATTTGTGTTTATCAGGCCTTGATCTTAACAAAAACGCCCGCAGGAACGACGAGCCGGTTCAGGGCTTCGACCGTGCGGGCATTGGCGTCATAAATATCGATCAGGCGTTTATGCGTGCGCATCTCAAACTGCTCGCGCGACTTCTTGTCGATGTGCGGGCTGCGAAGCACCGTATAACGCTCGATCCGTGTCGGCAGCGGAACCGGGCCGCTCACGCGTGCGTTGGTGCGACGCGCCTGCTCGACGATTTCCTTGGCGCTGCTGTCCAGCGCCCGATGGTCATACGCTTCCATCCGGATTCTGATTTTTTCACTATCGGCCATATTGTTTCCTTATTCTATACTGCCAGTGTCTTTAATGTAAGACCTGTTACAGATACCGCTCAAAACAGTCGTATTGAAAATGGCGAAATTAATTCCCTGTATTGTCAAACAACACGAGAATCAGTTCGCATTCGTTTTAGGCAGGTAAGGCATCAGATTCGCCTTCCTTAATTAATGGGAAGTCCGTTTCGAACTCCCGGGGCCGCACGCATTTAACTTCTCGAAGCCACAACCCATTGTGGTTTCGGGCGTTATCAAGCCCAATATCTGCCGTCCTTGGGACGCAATTCATAGTGAAATGCCCAGCCCAACTCGACACGCACAAAAATCCATTTTGTGCTCGCTTCGGCTGAAAGTCCTCTTATTTAGCACAATTTCAAAATCGTGTCAACAGTTTTGTAAAATTTTTTCAGAAATTTGTTCCGGCATCTTCTCATAGCACAGCGGCTCCATCGTAAAACTGCCGCGCCCGGCGGTCGCCCCGCGAATCTGACTGGAATACCCGAACATCTCCGACAGGGGCACCTTGGCGTCAAGAACCCGCATTTGCCCGTGCAGACGCGTATCGGTAATCGTGCCGCGTTTGGCGATCAGATTGCCCTGGATCGTCCCGAAGTACTGCTCCGGCACAATGACCTGAACCCGCATAATCGGCTCCAGCAGCACCGGCCCGGCCTTGGGCATCGCCTCGCGAATCGCCAGCACCCCGGCCTGCTCGAACGCCAGCTCCGACGAGTCCACCACGTGATACGACCCGTCCAGCAGCGTCACCTTCACGCCGACGACCGGATACCCCGCCAGTGCACCGCTGGCCAGCCCTTCCATCACCCCGTTCTCAACGGCCGGAATATATTCTTTCGGAACCGTCCCGCCGATGATGCCGTTGACAAACTCGTTATGGCGGGCGTAGTGGCCGTCTTCTTCAAACAGCGGCTCGACCTTGATCACGACGTGGCCGAACTGGCCGCGTCCGCCGGTCTGCTTGACAAACTTGCCCACGGCCTCGGTTTCCCGGCTGATCGCTTCCTTGTACGCCACACGCGGACGGCCCACCCGCACATCCACGCCCAGATCACGCACCAGCTTATGCTCCAGCACCTCCAGATGCAGCTCGCCCATCCCGCTGATGATCGTCTGGCCGGTTTCTTCGTCATACTTGCAGCCGAACGTCGGGTCTTCCCGACGCAGCGTCACCAGCGCCTCGCCCAGCTTGGCGCGGTCGGCCGCCGACTTCGGCTCAATCGACATACTGATCACCGTTTCCGGAAACTGAATGCTCTCCAACAGCACCTGATGATGCGTATCGCACAGTGTATCGCCGGTCAGCGTGTCTTTCAGACCCACCACCGCGACGATATCGCCGGCTTGGGCGGTATCCAGCAAATGCCGCGTGTTGGCGTGCATCTGGAACAGCCGCGTGATATTTTCTTTGCGGTCCCGCGTGCTGTTAAACACCCGCGAGCCTTTTTTGAGCGTTCCCTGGTAAATCCGCAAAAAGTACAGATCGCCGTGCTTGTCGCTGGTGATTTTAAACGCCAGCGCCACAAAGGGCTTGCTCGGATCGCAGGTCACGTCGATCGGATGTTCCTTATCTCCCGGCTTCCACCCCGCCACCGCCGGCATATCCAGCGGCGACGGCAGATACGCCACCACCGCGTCCAGCAGCCGACGCACACCGATATTTCGCAGCGCAGAACCGACCAATACCGGATGCAGCTTGCCCGCCACCGTCCCCTTGCGAATCGCGCGACGGATCATGTCTTCGGTAATGTCGCCTTCATGGACATACACATCCATCAATTCCTCGTCAAACTCTGCCGCCGCTTCGATCATATCGTGCCGCCAGTGTTCGGCAAGGTCCTTCATCTCTTCCGGAACCGCTTCCACACGCGGCTCTGCGTCGATGTCGTTCTTGTCAAACCGCACCGCCTTCATCCCGATCAGGTCAATTAGCCCCTCCAGTGTGGACTCGGCCCCGATGGGAATCTGCACCGGCACCGGATGCGCCAGCAGCTTGTCGCGAATATCATTGACCGTCATCTCGAAATCGGCCCCGATCTTGTCCATTTTATTGACAAAACACAGACACGACAGCTTGTACTTTTGTCCCTGCCGCCAGACCGTCTCGCTCTGGGCCTGTACGCCTTCAGAGGCGTCAAAAACCGCAATCGCCCCGTCCAGCACGCGCAGCGACCGCTCCACCTCGGCCGTAAAATCCACGTGCCCGGGCGTGTCGATCAGGTTAATATCATATCCCTTCCATGGGCATTTGGTCGCCGCGGAGGTAATCGTAATGCCGCGCTCCTGCTCTTCCTGCATAAAATCCATCACCGCCGTGCCATCGTGGGTCTCGCCCAGCTTATACGTCTTGCCGCTGAAGTACAGGATACGCTCCGAGACGGTCGTCTTGCCGGCGTCAATATGCGCCATCACACCGATATTTCGAACTGATTTTAAGTCACTTGGCATAAGTCTTTTATTTCCATAAGGTTAAATCAAAACCGGCGGTCCCGTCCGACCGCCGATAAAAAAACTGCCACGATCTCTGTACAAAAACCGTGGCAGTACTTAAAACACTGCTTACCAAGCGAAATGTGCAAACGCCTTGTTGGCTTCCGCCATGCGGTGCACATTTTCGCGTGTCGTCATGGCCGCGCCTTCCTTGCGGTAGGCGTCCATCAGCTCCGTGGCCAATCGAATGGACATCGGCTTGCCTTTCTTGCCGCGCGACGCGGCCAGAATCCACCGCATCGCCAGCGACAACTGACGCTTGGGGCTGACCTGCATCGGCACCTGATAGTTCGAGCCGCCGACGCGCTTACTGCGGACTTCCAACATCGGCTTGACGTTGCCGATAGCCGTCTCAAACACCTCAATCGGGGAGACGTCGGAAATCTTCTTTTCAATCTGTTTCATCGCGTCGTAAAAGACCTTCGACGCGATGCTCTTTTTGCCGTCCAGCATCAGGCAATTGATGAACTTGGACGCCAGTTTGCTCTTATAGACCGGATCCGCGATTAACTGCTCAGACGAGGCTGTAAATTTCTTGGCCATGCATCACTACCTTATTAAAGGGTCATCTTCAAAAACGCTCCGGCCACAGGCCGAATGTCCATTTTTGATCTGTTATGGTTTATTTGCCTTTTTTCGCGCCATACTTGCTGCGGCCCTGCTTGCGACCGGACACGCCGCCGGTATCCAGTACGCCGCGGACGATATGATACCGTACGCCCGGCAGGTCGCGGACGCGGCCGCCCCGAATCGTTACCGTACTGTGTTCCTGCAGGTTGTGGTCGATACCCGGAATATAGGCCGTCACTTCCTTGCCGTTGGTCAGCCGAACACGGGCAATCTTACGCAGCGCCGAGTTGGGCTTCTTGGGCGTCTGGGTACGGACGATCAGGCACACGCCCCGCTTTTGCGGCGACCCGGTGATATCCGAAATACGCTTCTTGCCTTTACCTTTTCGACCGTTCCGAACTAACTGATTAATCGTCGGCATACTTTCTCCAAAACTACCTTTTATTTTAATTACTGCTCTATTGACATCATTATATCGCCTACGCGCGGCGTTTTCATCTATTCGTCAAGGCCCAACAAGGCCGCCTTGATCTTCTGTTCTTGCGCCGCTTCGGCTTCCTTGACCTCGCGCAATTCTTCAAGCTGCTTGGGCAGCGGCGGTTCGGCCAAGTGCTTGACCCGCATGTCCAGATACGGCTTAAACGCCGTACCCGCCGGAATCAAGTGCCCCAGGATCACATTTTCCTTCAAACCGACCAAAGTGTCAATCTTACCGGACAGCGAGGCCTCTGTCAAGACTTTTGTCGTTTCCTGGAAACTGGCCGCCGAAATAAAGCTGTCCGACTGCAGCGACGCCTTGGTAATGCCCAAAAGCAGCGTGTTGGCCGTGGCCGGACGCGGCTTTTTACCCTTGGCCGGCGCGCCGCCCAACACATCAACCTTTTCGTTTGCTTCTTCGAGCTGTGCCTTGGTCACCACCTGACCGACTTTCAAATCTGTATCGCCGGCATCGGCAATCTTAAGACTCTTGGACAACTCGGCATTGGCTAAGCGGAATTCCAATTTATCAACCACTTCGCCCGGCAAAAATCCGCTGTCGCCGACATTCTCGATCTCGACCTTATTCATCATCTGCGACAGGATAATCTCAATATGCTTGTCATTGATCGTGACGCTCTGGGCGCGATACACATTCTGGATTTCCCGCAGCAAATAGCGCTGAAGGGCCTCTTCGCCCTTGATCCGCAGAATATCATGCGGCACCAGCGGCCCGTCGGTCAGCGCATCGCCCGCTTCCACCCGGTCGCCCGCATGGAAATTCAGATGCCGGTCGCGCGGCACGTGGTGTTCTTTTTCCATCCCGCTTTCGTTGCGGATGATAATCGTCATCTTGCCGCGACGTTTGTCGGCCTTCAACTCAATCGTACCGGAAATCTCGGCCATCGCCGCCGGTTCTTTGGGCTTGCGGGCTTCGAGAATTTCCGTCACGCGCGGCAGACCGCCGGTAATATCCTGCGTGCCGCCGCCGCCGCGCGGCAGACGCGCCAGCAGCGTCCCGGCCTTGACTTCCTGGCCTTCGTTGACCTCGATGCGAGCCTTGGCCGGCAGATAATGCACGTCAAGTATTTGCCCACCCCGCCGAGAACACTTTTCGTTGAAGGCATCAACATCAAAAAACCCAAATTCAAACTCATCAACCAAAAACTGTCTAATATCCTCAGCACGTGGTGACTCACCTCGAGATTTCTCTAAATACTGGAATATATGGTCGCGCAACGAACTGCCGCTGGTCTTTCCCGCCTTCGGTAAACTTGTTTTAGAGTAATGGTCATTTGCAAGTCGATTGCGAAGATTCGTAGCGCGGCCAATGTATCCATCATTTATCCTTCCTGTTTTCTTGCTTCGGAAGAAATAGATTCCGTGTTTTGGAGGTATGTCCGCTCTATTTGGATCATCGCACCATTCTGTATAGGTATCAATCGCATCCTTTATCGATTGTATAAGAGGACGAATTGAGAGATCACCGGCTTCCTCTTTCCATTTTGTTAATAAATCGGATTCGCCTTTAGCAGACGCAGGTTCATCTTTGGCAACAACTTTGGAGTAACCTTTCCACTCAAAGTTCCATCTAGGCAATAAATAGAAGCTACCTTTATCTGAAGAATTTCCTACTGGAAAATCCAACATAAGTCGTTCTTCGATACGCTCGAGGTCTTCACCTGCCCCAACATTTGTATACGTTGGCGCTTCGATCATCACCTGCGGGTGCTTGTCGCCCTTGTGTTCGACCACGACCGGGCGGCCCTTTTGGCCTTTGCGCTCTTCTTCGACGCGCATCGTTTCGCCTTCGATCACATCCACCAGCCGCACCACACCGCTCAACTCGGCCAAAATTGGTACACGGTGCGGATCCCACGCATACAGCCGATCGCCCTTTTTGACTTTCTGTCCGTCTTCAACCATCACAAGGCCGCCGTACGGCACCTTGAACCGCTCCAACTCGCGGCCTTTGTCATCGACAATCGCCATTTCACCGTTGCGCTTCAATGCGACGCGAACCTTCTGTCCGTCGTAGTCGGTCTCCACAGCATTCATTTCGATGTACTTGATCGTCCCGTCGCGGAAGGCCTTCTGGTCGTTTTCAATCAGCGACACCGATGCAATACCGCCGGTATGGAACGTCCGCATCGTCAACTGCGTGCCCGGCTCGCCGATGGACTGGGCGCCGATGATCCCGACCGCCAGCCCCTGTTCGACCAGCATCCCCGTACTCAAATCCCAGCCGTAACACTTGGCACAAACGCCCACGCGGCTTTCACAGGTCAGCGGGCTGCGAACGCGAATCGCGTCCAGTCCGAGCTTTTCTATCTTGTCGGCCGCCTCAGCGGTAATCACTTCATTTTCATGAACGATCATCTCATCGGTGATCGGGTTGCGGATATTGTCGCGCGCCGTACGTCCAATGATCATCTGTTTGAGCGCGATATCCACCGCCTCGCCTTTATAAACGGTCGCCTTGGTAATCCCCTGCAGCGTGCCGCAGTCGTGTTCGCTGACCATCACGTTCTGCGCCACGTCCGCCAGTTTTCGCGTCAGGTAACCGGAGTCGGCCGTCTTGAGCGCCGTATCGGCCAATCCCTTGCGGGCGCCGTGCGTGGAGCTGAAGTATTCCAGAACATTCAACCCTTCGCGGAAGTTTGACTTGATCGGCGTTTCGATAATCTCGCCGCTGGGCTTGGCCATCAAGGCACGCATCCCGGCCAACTGCTGAATCTGGTCGATACTGCCGCGAGCGCCCGAATGACGCATCACCCAGATCGGGTTCAGGTACGGCTTGCCGTCGCGTGTGTCGTTCTTCATCGCGTTCATCATCGCGTTGGTCACTTCCACACGGGCGTGCGTCCAGGCGTCGATGATCTGGTTGTACCGCTCGCCAAACGTCAGAATGCCCGACTGGTAGCTCTTGAGCACTTTCTCGACGCGCTTTTGCGTTTTTTCGATGATGGCGGGCTTTTCATCCGGAATCCGCAGATCGATCAAGCCGATGCTCATCCCGGACAGCGTCGCCCGCTTAAAGCCCAGTTCCTTGATATTGTCCAGCAGATCAATCGTCGCCCGACAGCCGGCGTATTCAAAGCAGTCCTGAATGACCATCCCCAGCCGCTTTTTGTCCATCACACAGTTATAGAACGGCATCCGCGTATCCAGCACATCGTTGAACAGACACCGGCCCGGCGTCGTTTCGATGACGCCGCCTTGTTCCGGTCCGTTTTCGCCGATCACCAGCTTGCCCTCCGGCAGCCGCACCTTGACGCGGGCGTGCATCGCGGCGCGCTTCATATCCAGCGCCGTAATCGCCTCGTGGGTATCGCGGAACAGCATCCCCTCGCCCCGTTGATCGGCGGCGATGTGGGTAATATAATAGTTGCCCAGCACAATATCCTGCGACGGACTAAGCATCGGCGAACCGTTGGCCGGGGAGAAAATATTGTTCGTGGTCATAATCAGCGTATGCGCCTCGACCTGAGCTTCGATGCTCAACGGCAGGTGCACCGCCATCTGGTCGCCGTCAAAGTCGGCGTTAAAGCCGCTGCACACCAAGGGATGCAGCATAATCGAGTTGCCTTCCACCAGCACCGGCTCGAACGCCTGAATGCCCATCCGGTGCAGCGTCGGGGCACGGTTCAGCAGCACAGGATGCTGGAAAATCACCTCTTCCAGAATATCCCAGACGTGCTCTTCGCGCCGCTCAAGCATGCGCTTGGCGCTCTTGATGGTATCGGCCAGGCCGCGATCCTTGAGCTTGCGAATAATAAACGGCTGGAACAGTTCCAGCGCGATCCGCTTGGGCAGGCCGCATTGATACAGCTTCAAATGCGGGCCGACCACAATCACCGACCGCGCCGAGTAGTCCACGCGCTTGCCCAGCAGGTTCTCGCGGAAGCGGCCCTGCTTGCCCTTGATCATATCGGTCAGACTCTTGAGCGGACGGTTGTTGCTGCCCAGCACCGGACGCCGGCAGCGGCCGTTGTCCAGCAATGAATCGACCGCCTGCTGGAGCATCCGCTTTTCGTTGCGGATAATCACATCCGGCGCGTTCAGGTCGATCAGCTTCTTGAGCCGGTTGTTCCGGTTGATAATGCGCCGATACAGATCGTTCAGGTCGCTGGTGGCGAAGTTGCCGCTTTCCAGCATCACCAATGGCCGCAAGTCCGGCGGAATCACCGGACAAACATCCATAATCATCCATTCGGGCTTATTCTCGCTCTGCTTGATGGCGTTGACCAGCTTGAGCCGCTTGCTGAGGTCTTTGATCTTCTGCTTGCTGCTGGTCTCATTGATCCCCTGACGAAGCTCGACGCTCAAAATCTCCAAATCCTGCTTCTGCAAGAGGTCCTTGCAGGCCTCGGCGCCCATCGCCGCCCGGAAACTGTTGCCGTACTTGCTCAGGGCGTCGCGGTACTCGTCCTCGGTCAACAACTGCTTGAGCTTCAGCGGCGTCTGACCCGGATCGGTGACGACATAGTCCTGAAAATAGACGATCTTTTCGATGTCGCCGGTCTTCATCCCCAACAGCGTACTGAGCCGGCTGGGCATCGCCTTAAAGAACCAGATATGCACCACCGGCGCGGCCAGGTTGATGTGCCCCATCCGCTTGCGGCGGACGCGGCTGTGCGTGACCTTCACGCCGCAGCGGTCGCAGATAATACCCTTGAATTTCGTGCCTTTGTACTTGCCGCAGGCGCATTCCCAGTCGCGCTCCGGCCCGAAGATCCGCTCACAGAACAGACCGTCCTTTTCCGGGCGATACGTCCGGTAGTTGATCGTCTCAGGTTTGCGCACCTCGCCGAACGACCAGCTCCGAATATCATTCGGGCTGGCCAGTGCGATCTTCACTGACCCGTAATCATTTATGCGATCGTAAATCGACTCGACCATCTGGCTTTACTCCGATTTAGCGTCCAAAATCATCTGTTCCCAACCACGGATTCCGCGGATTGACGCGGATTCGTTTTAATAAACCGTTTATAATTCAGGGACGACTCGCCGAAATTAATCAGCAAACCCAGTTGCAAGCCTGTTCCCTTTAAATAATTCAAAAGCTGTGATTCTTCTGTTGTCGTTATCTGTTTTATGGCTTTCAGCTCAACCAGCACTTTTTCTTCGACCAGAAAATCACAGATATATTCTTTGACTTTCTGTCCTTTATAAATCACGCACAAGGGCTTTTGTCTTGCGTAAGCAATTCCTTGTATTCCAAACTCAACGGCCATCGCCTCTTCATAAACGGCCTCAAGAAAACCCGAGCCAAGCGTTCGATGCACTTCCATCGCAGCACCGATAATCTTCCGCGTCAACCCGGCATGAAGCAAATCAGGCTCTGCCATAATATATCTCTATTTTACAATCCGCGAAAATCCGTGAAATCCGCGGTTAATTACTGTTTTACAGCGGTACACTGCCGACGCGCTTCTTTTCAAGCTGGATATTCAGCCCCAGCCCGCGGATTTCGTTGCACAGCACGTCAAACGAAATCGGCGTACCCGCCTCAAGCGTGTTCGTGCCTTTGACCATCGACTCGTAGATCTTCGTGCGGCCTTCGATGTCGTCGCTCTTGACCGTCAGGAGTTCCTGCAGTGTATAAGCGGCGCCATAGGCCTCCAGCGCCCACACTTCCATCTCGCCGAACCGCTGGCCGCCCGTTCGCGCCTTGCCGCCCAGCGGCTGCTGCGTAATCAGGCTGTACGGTCCCGTCGAACGCGCGTGAATCTTGTCATCGACCAGGTGGTGCAGCTTGAGGATATACATATACCCGATCGTCACTTCCTGATCGAACGGCTCACCCGTCCGCCCGTCATACAGCGGCATCTTGAGCGACGACGGCATCTGGGCAAATATCTCGTCCGCCGGCGGCGCCAGCTTCTGCGCTTCAATCTCCTGCGTGCGCTGACGGATATGGGCGTTGGCCTCTTCAATCGCGGCCGCGATATCCGCCTCTTCCGCCCCGGCAAACACCGGCGTAATCGCCCGAAAACCAAGCACCTTGCCCGCCCAGCCCAGCAATGTTTCCATAATCTGGCCGACGTTCATACGGCTCGGTACGCCCAGCGGATTCAGACAGATATCCACCGGCGTGCCGTCTTCCAGGAACGGCATATCCTCCACCGGCAGAATCTTGGCGATCACACCCTTGTTTCCGTGCCGCCCGGCGATCTTGTCGCCGATCGACAGCGTGCGCTTGGTCACGATATACAGTTTGACCATTTCCAATACGCCGCTGGACAGTTCGTCGCCGTGCTTGAGCCGTTCCAGTTCGCGTTTCTTCTGTTCTTTCAGTTCGATCAGCTTGGGCCAATACTGATCGACGATCTTCTGGGCGTCGGCGCGTTTGGCCGCCGGCTTGACCCAGGCAATATCAAAGTTCTCGATCTGCTCATAGATCACATCGTTGTCGTCGCTGGCCCCGACCTTCTGACGGCTGGACGGGTCCACCACGTCAATCTCAAGGTCGGTGTGGATAGCGTCCATCATCCGCCGGAACATATCGCACTCGCGCCCCGTCAACTCGGCGTCGCTGCGTTTGATCTGCTCTTTGAGCGCCTTGCGCTGCTCGTCGGTCTCGGCCGCCCGCCGCTTAAAGTGCCGCGTCTTGATGACCACGCCCTCATACCCGCTGGGCACTTCCAGCGAATCGTTCTTGACGTCCTCGCCGGCCCGCCCGAAGATCGCGTGCAGCAGCTTTTCTTCCGGCGTCAATTCGGTCTTGCTCTTGGGAGAGACCTTACCCACCAGAATATCGCCCGGCGCCACCCGCGTCCCCTCGCGAACGATCCCGTACTCGTCCAGATTGCGCAGCGCCTTTTCGCTGACGTTGGGAATATCCCGCGTAAACTCCTCGCGGCCCAGCTTCGTCTCGCGCACGTCAATGCTGAACTCATCAATATGAATACTCGTGAACGTATCGTCCTTGACCAGCTTTTCGCTGATCAAAATCGCGTCCTCAAAGTTGTACCCGTCAAACGGCACAAACGCTGCCAGCACGTTACGCCCCAGCGCAAGCACCCCCTCGCTGGTGCCGCCGCCGTCGGCGATGATGTCGCCCTTTTTGACCTTCTGACCGAGCGCGACAAGCGGCTTTTGGTTCAGACACGTCCGCTCGTTGAGGCCGATGAACTTGCGCAGCGGATACTCATCCGTCTGGTCGATCACGATATGCGCCGCATCCACGGCTGTCACCGTCCCGGACTGCCGCGCCCGCACGACCATGCTCGAATACTTGGCCACTTCGCTTTCCATCCCCGTGCCCACCAGCGGCGCCTCGGTCGTCAAGAGCGGCACCGACTGACGCTGCATGTTCGATCCCATCAGCGCGCGGTTGGCGTCGTCATGCTCGAGGAACGGAATCAAAGCCGCCGAGACGCCTACCGTCTGCCGCGGCGAGACATCGACGTACCCGACTTCGCTGCTGTCCACCTGCGTCAGGTCGCCCTCTTTCCGCGCCAGGACAAATCCTTCATGCAGCCGGCTGGTCGCGGAATCGACCATGCTCGGCGGGGCAAAGACCGCCTGCATTTCCTCATCGGCCCGCAGATAGTCGATCTCATCGGTCACTATCTTGTCCTTGACCTTGCTGTAAGGCGTGACCAGAAAGCCGTATTCATCGACCTTCGAGAAAATACCCAGCGACACGATCAGACCGATGTTCGTGCCTTCCGGCGTCTCAATCGGACACACGCGGCCGTAGTGGCTGTTGTGTACGTCGCGCACCTCAAAACCGGCACGCTTACGGTTGAGACCGCCCGGCCCCAACGCACTGAGCCGCCGCTCGTGCGTCAACTGGCTCAAGGCATTGGTTTGGTCAACCACCTGGCTCAATTCGCCCCGGCCGAAGAAAAACTCAATGCTGCTCGAAACGCTCTTGCTGTTGACCAAATCGGCAATCCGCCCCAGCTCTTCGGGGCTTTTCATACTCATCCGTTCCTGCACGGTGCGCCGCAGCTTGAGCAGCCCCTTGCGCACCTCGCCGGCCGCCAGCTCGTCAATCGTCCGCAGCCGCCGGTTGCCCAGATGGTCAATATCGTCAATCTCGCCGATGCCGTTGCGCAGGCCGAGAATATATTTCATCGTATGCAGAAAATCATCCGCGCACATCGCCATCCGGCTCAAGTCAACATCCAGCCCGAACTTGCGATTCAGACGGAACCGCCCCACCGCTCCCAGCCGATAACGATTGGTGTCGTAAAACTTCTCCTCAAAAAGCTGCCTGGCCTTCTCGATATTGGCCGGGTTGCCCGGACGCAGCCGCCCGTAAATCTTCGTCAGCGCCTCGTCGTGCGTCGTCGTCCCGTCCTCGGCAAGCGTATTGAGCACCAGCGGATCGACCGCATTGGCAATGACTTCGACCGCATCCAGGCTGCTGGCCTGAATCGCCGTCATCGCGTCGCCGATCTGAGTGCCGGCCTCGACCAGAATCTCGCCCGTCTCCGTATCGACAATCGGCCCGACCGACCACATCGTCGGCTCCAGCTTCTTGGTCTTGACGTTCTGGGTCTTATAGAATAGGCGGATGATGTCCTCGGTCTTGCCGTATTTTTCGTCCATCGCCCGCAAAAACGTCGTCGCCGGAATCTTGCTCGACTGGTCGATGCGAATGACCAGCACGTCCTTTTTGGTCACGCTCATCTCGATCCAGCTTCCGCGTTCGGGGATGATCCGCGCCCCGTGCAGCAGCCGGTCGCCGTCCTTGTTGTCAATCACAAAATCCACACCCGGACTGCGGTGAAGCTGATTGACGATCACGCGCTCGGCCCCGTTGACGATAAACTCCCCGCCGCCGATCATCGTCGGAATCTCGCCAAGATAGATCGCCTGTTCCGGGATATCCGGCGTGTCCTTGCGTTTCAGACGGCAGGTCACCTTCAGCGGATACGCATAACTGAGCCGCAGCTCTTTGCACTGCTCAATCGTATAACGCGGTTTTTCCAGTTCGTAGCCCAAATACTCCAGCTCGATGGTCTTGTCATAGCTGACAATGGGGAACACCTCGCGGAACAGCGCCTCCAGACCGATATCCGCGCGCTGATCCGGCGCGACGTTTTCCTGAAGAAAACGTTCGTAGCCTTTCAACTGCACCTCGATCAAATCCGGTACTTCGACGGCATCCGCGATCTTCGCAAAATTACGGACTGTGCGTGCTTTCATGCGACCTGTCTCCATTTCGCCTTATGCTTGATTTGAACCCGTTCCATTTCGAACGTGTCGCGTCCTGATTCTTATAGACGAGACAAGGCCTTTGCGGCCGGAACATCTGTCCCGACCGCATTCGGCCTGCAATATCCTATTTTACTTGATTTTAACCCATCACACCGCCGCCGCGATCCGCAACGGCCGCATGCGATGCACCAACTCGGAATTAGACCAGTTCAACCGTCGCACCGGCCTCTTCAAGCTGCTTTTTCGCCGCTTCGGCTTCGTCCTTGCTGACGTTTTCCTTGACCGCCTTGGGTGCGCCATCGACCAGGTCTTTGGCTTCCTTCAGGCCCAGATTTGTCAGGGCGCGAACTTCTTTGATTACTTGGATCTTCTTTTCGCCGGCTGCCTTGAGCATGACCGTAAAGCTGGTCTTCTCAACGGCTTCCGCCGCTTCGCCGCCCGCTGCCGGGCCGGCCATCATCACCGCGCCGCCTGCGGCCGGTTCGATTCCATGGACTTCCTTGAGGTAGTCGGCCAGTTCTTTGGCCTGCATCAGGGTCAACCCAACAATCTTGTCGCCCAGTTCCTTAATTTCTGCTGCAAATTCACGTTCTGACATTGCTAAAACTCCTGTATAGTCTGCGTCGCAAAGTAGCCGGACTCCGCCGTCCGTTTAACCGATTGTTTCGGACAACTCCGCGACAAACCGAAATAATTCTTAGTTCTGAGTTCTGAGTTCTGAGTTTTGAGTTTTGAGTTTTGAGTTTTCAACACTCTGAATCAACTCACAACTCTTAAATCACATCTGAAATCTCAAATTTGAAATCTCAAATCAAAACGTCCCCGGCCAACGGCCGGCTCCACACTTTTACCCTTTACCTTTTAACTTTTAACTTTTCTTACGCTGCTTCTTTCTCGCGTTTTTCGATCACGCTCTTGATGCACCCGGCAATCGCGCCGCCTGCACCCAGAATTGCCCCGGCCACCTTGCTGCCCGGCGTCAAGGCGATCTGAACGATCTGACCCTGCAGCTCGGCCCGCGTCGGCATCGTTGCCAGCGTCTTGACGCCCGCATCGCCCTTAACGACCGTCCCGTCGATATACCCGCCCTTCAGCTCGATGGTCTTGAGCTTCTTGGCCCAGGCGACCACTTCTTTGGCCGCAATCCCGGCGCCTTCGCCGCCGAACACCACGGTACACTGGCCGCTGTCGAACAGATCATCGGCGCCCTTCAGCTCCATCTCCTGAAGCGCTCGACGCATCAGGTTGTTGCGAACGACCACAGCACGAAGACCTTTTTGCTTCAGCTCGCCGCGCATCACGTTGTTATTGACGCCGCTGACACCCATCGTCGAGATCACCACAAACTCGGTCATCCCTTCGAATTTCTTGGCGTATTCGCTTTGAACCAGTCCCTTGACAAAATAACTCATCGTTTCACCTCGTTATCTATTTATCCCGCCGTAGGCGGCTCGACACTTTCACCTTTTCACTTTTTACTTTTAACTTATGTTACGCCCCGCTGACCTCAAGCTGCACCGACGGACTCATCGTCGCGCTGATGCAGACTTTCTTAATGTACGTGCCTTTAGCACCCGTCGGCTTGATGCGTTTGATATGGTCGATAAACGCCTGAATATTCTCCTGAAGCTTGGCATCGTCAAAGCTCAGCTTGCCCACAACACCGTGCACATTGCCGCCCGAATCGTTGCGAAACTCCACTTTACCGGCCGCAAATTCCTTGATCGCCGTGATCACATCCGCCGTCACCGTGCCGTTTTTCGGCGAGGGCATCTTGCCCTGCGGCCCCAGCACACGACCCAGCTTACCCGCTTTGCCCATCACCTTCGGCGAAGCAATGGCCACGTCAAAATCCATCCACCCGTCGGCCACTTTCTTGATCAGCTCATCGCATCCGGCCTCAATCGCGCCGGCGGCCTTGGCGGCCTCGGCTTCCGAATCGTCGCAAAACGCTATCACCCGACGCGCCTTGCCGATGCCGTTGGGCAGACTGATCGCTCCGCGAATCATCTGGTCGGCCTGCTTGGGGTCGATCCCCAAGTGCATCACACACTCCACCGTCTGGTCGAACTTCGTCGAGGCGAAGCCCTTGAGCTTCTTGATCCCCGCGTCCATCGGCTGCGGCTCTTTGACCGCCTTTTGTAATTCACTTTTGTAACGCTTGCTTCTTGATCTCATCGCTGTCTCCGCGAAATTAGTGTTTCGCTCCCACTGTCGCTGCCGTGGTTTGCAGGTCCCGTTCAGGACATTTCAAAATTGGTTGGAGTTCAAGCATCAGCTTGATAATTCACCGCCGCCACCGGCGGCCACCACACCTTTAACATTTTAAATTGAACATTTAACCTTCAATCTCAATGCCCATACTCCGCGCCGTCCCTTCGATAATCCGGTCGGCCTGGTCCAGGTCATACGCATTGAGGTCGTTGAATTTCATTTCCGTGATCTTGCGAATCTGCGCCTTGGTCACCTTGCCGACCTTATCCTTGTTGGGCACACCGCTGCCCTTGGCCAGGTTCGCTTCCTTTTTCAGCAGCACCGCTGCCGGCGGGCTTTTGGTGATAAACGTAAACGTCCGATCCCCATAGACCGTAATTTCAACCGGAATCGCCATCCCGTCGGCCTCACGCGTCCGCTCGTTGAACTGCGAGACAAACTGACCAATATTCACGCCGTGTTGACCCAGTGCCGGGCCGATCGGCGGTGCCGGCGTCGCCTTACCGCCCGGCGCCTGCAGCTTAATGACCGCTTTGACTTCTTTTGCCATAATGAGTCCTGTTTTTATCTCTCGCCGAAGGCGAATCCACAATTTTGATTTTTAACTTATTATCTTTAACTGTTTTTTATACTTTATCAATTTGCCAATACTCAATATCCAGCGGCGTACTGCGACCGAAGATCGTAACGATCACCCGCACCATGCCCCGCTCGGCGTCGATAAAATCCACCGTGCCTTCAAAATTCTCAAACGCCCCCTCGCGGATCTTCACCATATCGCCCTTCTCAAATTCCATCTTGATATTCGGCGTATCTTCGGGCTTTTCCGCTTCCTTGAGCATCTTGGCCACATCCGTGTCGCGCATCGGCGTCGGAACCCCTTCAGTCCCGATAAAATCCCCCGCCCCCATCGTATCCTTGATCACGTACCAGGCATTCTGCGGCACTTTGCCGTCCTCGCCCAATTCCATTTCCATAAACACATAGCCGGGGTACAGCTTGCGCTTGTGCACACGCTGCTTGCCGGCGCGGATGCGTTTTATCTGCTCGGTCGGCACCAGAATACGCCCGACGCCCTCAACGCCCTCAACCTGCATCTTGCGCGCTAAGGTTTCGCGAACCTGCTCCTCCTTATTGGAGGCGACCCGTAATACAAACCATTGCATTGCCATCAGCGCTGGATCCTTGTTCAAACCGCCCGGTCGTTAATATAATTTCACAACATTATCAAAGAACGCATGCAGCGCCAAATCCCACACGCCGATGCCGATCGACATCACCGCCACAACGATAATCACCACCATCGTCGAATTGATGATCTCTTTGCGGCTGGACCAACTGACCTTCTTGATCTCGCCTTCGGCTGCGATCAAAAAGTCCGCCACGCTCGGCAGATTGCTCAGCCACCAGATCAGCCCGGCAAACACAGCACAAAGTCCCGCCGGAATCAGCGTTTCCACCCAGACGTTCGTCGTCGTCGCCTGCAGCCGCAGATGCAGCACCACACAGCCGTAAGCCGCGATCACGAAACACACCAGTCCCGTCCAGAGACGTGTATTTTTACCTTGTCCGCGTTTGTATATCTTCAGATTCATCGTTATGACACCTCGTTATATGCCGTCGTCAACAGCCGCTTGGGTTCGCCTCTACAGATCGCATCAACAGGCCAGGAGGGATTCGAACCCGCAACCTGCGGTTTTGGAGACCGCTGCTCTGCCAATTGAGCTACTGACCTAAAACCGCATCGCCGCACATCGTCCAGGCGTTCGCCTGTTTCTTGCCGCGGCAACGCCGCCTCTGCACTTGTTACGTTTTACCCTTTACTTTATTTACGGCGAAGCTTATGCACCGTATGCTTGCGCTCACGCTTGCAGAACTTCTTCAGTTCCAGCTTCGGAGCGCCGCCCTGCACATTGACCGGCGTGCGATAATTCCGATCGCCGCAGTCTTTGCACTCCAGCCACACCCATTCAGTTTTTTGCGCCTTGGCCATACTCGGGTAATCCTCTCTAAACACGACAACCTCCCCGCCCCTTGTCGTCGCGGAAAGGTCGAAAAAGGCGCCGCATCAAGCGTGCGGCGCCGTCTGAGTTATTGGTTCACTACTCGACAATCTTGGTCACAACGCCCGCGCCGACCGTGCGTCCGCCTTCGCGAATCGCAAACCGAAGGCCTTCTTCCATCGCGATGGGCGAGATAATCTCGGCCGCCATTTCGATGTTGTCGCCGGGCATACACATCTCGACCGGCTTGCCTTCACGGCTGCGGATCTCAGTGATCGCGCCCGTCACGTCGGTCGTCCGGAAGAAGAACTGAGGACGGTAGCCGGGGAAGAACGGCGTATGACGGCCGCCTTCGTCCTTGCCCAACACATACACTTCCGCGTTGAACTTGGTATGCGGCGTAATGGACTTGGGCTTGGCGATAACTTGCCCGCGTTCCAGGTCTTTCTTTTCGATACCGCGAAGCAGCAGCCCCACGTTGTCGCCCGCCTGACCCTGATCCAGCGTCTTGTTGAACATCTCAACGCCCGTACAGGTCGTCTTGCGAACTTCCTTGGTGATACCGACGATTTCCACTTCCTCGCCGACCTTCACCATGCCGCGTTCGATACGGCCGGTACCGACGGTACCGCGGCCTTTAATGCTGAACACGTCTTCGACCGGCATCAGGAACGGCAGATCCACCGCACGTTCCGGCACCGGAATATAGGCATCCACCGCATCCATCAACTCGTCGATGCACTTGGCGGCCTCGTCGTCCTTGCATTCGGTTTCCATCGCCTTCAGCGCCGAACCGCGAATGATCGGAATTTCGTCGCCCGGAAATTCGTACTTGCTCAGCAGTTCGCGAAGCTCCATCTCCACCAGGTCGATCAGTTCCGGATCGTCCACCTGGTCGATTTTATTCAGGAACACCACGATACGCGGCACGTTAACCTGACGGGCCAGCAGAATATGCTCGCGCGTCTGAGGCATCGGGCCGTCGCTGGCCGCCACCACCAAAATCGCCCCGTCCATCTGGGCGGCGCCGGTGATCATGTTCTTAATGTAGTCCGCGTGACCGGGACAGTCCACGTGAGCATAGTGACGTCCGGTCGTCTCGTATTCGACGTGCGAGGTGTTGATCGTGATACCACGCTCTTTTTCTTCCGGGGCATTGTCAATCTGGTCATAGCCTTTGACCGTGCCGCCGAACTTCTGCGCCATGCGCATCGTAATCGCCGCCGTCAAGGTCGTCTTCCCGTGGTCAATATGACCGACTGTCCCGATGTTCACGTGTGGTTTTGTACGCTGAAATACGTCTTTTGCCATTTCTGCAATCTCCTGATATTCGGTTATGTCCTCTAACCAGCCAAGTTTCCGGATTAACTATCGTCTGTCTCAACAACAGCGCCTGCACTCTATCAATATATCACACTCGGTCCGGCCGAACCCAATCCGCCGGCCTGTTTGGAATACCGAGCTGCTGATGGGATTCGGACCCATGACCTCGTCCTTACCAAGGACGCGCTCTACCGACTGAGCTACAGCAGCAAGTCTCTGTAAATAAACAAATTAAGGAATTCCCCCCGCATCGGGAAAAACCTTAATCCCACCTTAACACACCCGGCAAACCGGAATGTAAAGAGGGATTCTTCGTCTCTGTAATCAGAGCAAAGAGAAGAGTATATAAATTGAGACACACAAAAGCAACCAGAAAAAAAAATTTTTTGAAAAAAATTCGCCCCACCAGAAATTACGCCCCATTCTTCCGATTTTGCATCTAAAAAACTCGCGTGCTCTACTTTTAGTCAGATACCGTCACCCCGGCCATCGGGGAAAGCAGGGTTTTCCAGTGGTCCATCCGTGAAACAAAAAACGGACTTTCTGTGTCGTATTTCAGTGCATCCAGCCTTTCAAGCAGCTCTTTCTTGGCCGCATCGGTAACAATCTCAGCGTAGAAATAATTGTCCAGTTTTTCTAAAATAAGGGAATTTCGACCCAAGCTGCCCCGTTCCAGTCGCGACTGGACCAGTTCGGCCGCCGCCTCATGAAAACCTGCAAAAATCAGTGTATCAAGCAATTCTGCCCCCGTCGCATCCGGAAATACCAGGCTTACCCCCGCATCCTTGGCCCGTTGCAAATACGCCGCCAATTCCTTCGGCTGCCGCTGTCGCACAAACCACCCCGCCAGACGCTCCCGGCTTTCCGCCAGCAGCATCTCATTCTTCTCCGAAACAGCCTTCTGCTCAGCCAGTTCCAGCATCTGGCGCACCAGTGCCGCCGACGCCCCGTTCTTATCCAGACGTTCGGCCCATTGCAGCACAATTTGCCCCTCCGCCCGCTGACAAATCGCCCCAAACGCCTCGATGGCCGCCTCCGATTGGCCATTGGAGGACACATAGCCGCTAAGCCACTCCAAATCCGCTGGCTGACCGGCCTGTCCGGCGGCGTCAAACACAAGCTGCCGCAACGCCGCACTGGCATCCTGCAGCACATTATGCTGCTTAAACAACCTCAGCGCCTGCGCCTTATCAATATGGGACAGCCCCGTCGCCGCCGCAAGACGCACCGCGGGATTTTCCCGGATGCCAACCGATTCGACAAAATAGGGCTGGTACATCCGAGCCGCACGCTCACGCTGCGCCCCGCGACCGCTCAGGCGCGCCATCATCGCCAGCAAATCAGCACGCAGCGTCGAACCGCGCTCCACCGAAAGCGTGTAGCGAGCACTGAAGAGCTTAAGATATTGCTCCGCCAGTTCATCCGAAAAACCTTCCAGTTCCAGAAGCTTCCGTGCAATCTCCCCCCCCTTTTTAGCCGTCTCAATATCGTCCGAGTTCAGATAGCCGCCGGCAATCTCAAGCGTTTGGAGCTTGATCTCGCCGGGCAGTTCAATCTTCGACCCCGGCGAAAAGGCAAAAAAGCACGCCTCACCCAGCGCCTCAAACATGGCCAAGGCAACCTCCCCGTCCTGCTCCAGGCGAAACCGTTCCAGCAGCTTTTCTGCCGGATTCAGCGCGCTCATATTGTTCAGCACCTGCGCCGTCCGCAATCGAACCTGGCGCGTTTCGTCCCCCAGCAAGGACAGCAGTTTCTCCCGCAAACCCGCTGGCCCATTGGACAAACTGCGTTCAATCTTATCCAGCGCCCACAATCGGATCGGCGTCAAATCCGAGTCCAGCCGCTCAAGCGTCATCGCGCTGCGCGACGCCTCGTCGGCGGTTTCAAACTGTTTATCGAGTGCCCCCAGATACAGCCGCTGCCAGCGATCGCGCTCCGCCTGCATCTGGCGCAAGTTCATCTCCTGACGCAACAGACGCTCTCGATGAATGTCCTCGGGACTTTTCTCCCGCAAATCACGAAGAATCTGCTCCCACACCATCCGAGCGGTTCCCGTGGAAATGCCGAAGGCCTCCTTCAGCGCCGCTTCTGCCGCACGCGAAACGTCCGGATCCGCCTTGTCCAATAGCTCGATCAGAGCCACTAGGGCTTCCGGTTCCGGGCGAATCTGAAGGGCATAGAGGACATTCAGCCGAACACGCCTATCCAGCGCAGTGTCATGCACTATCTCAATGAGCCGCCCCTCGATAGCCTCGTATCGAAAAACCAGCAGTGCCTCAGCCGCAAGGCGCGACAAATCCGTATCTAACCCGGCCAACAGCGCCAGCAGCGGCTCCAGAAAGAGGTCCCGTAAGCCATCGCTCGCGCCGATAGCCCGGCTCTTGATCAGCGCACGACACACCGCCTTGACGGCGGAGGAATTATCGGACAACTGAAGCGCCGAGGCCAGCACCTCACGCCCGGCCGCCTCACGCCCCAGCAGCAGGCCAACCGCCGCATCCATACGAATCTCCTCCGTACTGCCCTGCAGCAATGCCTCCCGATAGATGCGCAACTGACGAGCGGTTTCCTCCTCAACCGCCGGGTCGAAAACCGATGGGGCATCCGCCGCGCGCAGCGCCAGCGGCAGGGTCAGAACCCCCGCAAAAATCACAATGAATAACCACCGCATCGGCACATCCATTCCCTTCAGTTACGCAACTTATTCCTGCGTAATGTTTCTTCGACCAAACACCCCTGATACTATCACAAAAAAGATCAACATCAAAGGTCTGCGGATAAAAAATAGTCTAAAACGGAACAACAAGGCAAAAAAACACCCTCGTCTTTTTGTTATACTCCGATAATGGCCTGAAAGTTCACCCCAAAAAATAATACCGCCGCCTAAAGCGCTCTCTCCGATTTTGCCCTTTGCCTATTTACTTTCTGAGCAGTTCCAGCACGTCCAGCGGAAGTTGCAAAATCGGCAGAGAGATCGTCCGTATCTGGGGGGCGTCCATCGCACCGCGAATCTCTATCTTCCATAATGCCGACCCCAGCCCGCGCAGCAGCGAGTCAAGAATAAGAGGTTCAAGTCCCGATAATCCACCCAACGCGACCAAGTCCATCGTAATCCGGTTGGTATTCAGATCCAGCCGCCCCTGACCATGAAACACAAACGGCCGCCCGAAAATGCGAATGCGGTCAATCACCAGTTCATCGCCCATCACAAACGCCTCAATCTCCATCCGATTGAAAACATAGTCTTTCGGCTCGCGAAACTGAATCGCCGTCAGCATCCGCCCGATCAGCGACTGTTGCCCCAACTGCATGTTCGTCACCGACACCGACAGCCTTCCCTCTTTGCTGTCTGACCGGCCGATTCGCCCCTGTACGTTCATCGTCCCCGCCGCCTGCCCCCGCTGCCTCGGCTCATCGTCTTTAACCCCCGATGCCGGAACCGACGCAACAAGACGATCCACCCCTATCTGCTCAAAACTCAAGCCAAGCGTATAGTCCAGCAGCGACGCCTCATTGACAATATCCACCGTCGCCGACCCGACAGCCTTCCCGTTGCCCACCTCCACCAGAAAGTTTCGACTGGCCAAGACCCCCTCGTTCGGATCATACACCATCCGTCCCGACAGCCGGTCCACACGCCGCCCGCGAATATCAAAATCCTCGGCCCGATAGGCCGCATCCACCTGTTTGATCTGATCGGCGGCATCCAAAGCAATCCACCCCTCAATCCGACCGTTCAGATTGCCGACAATGTCCGTCGACCCGCTCTTGATCCCGTCCAGCCTAACGCGCCCCGTCGCCTCGATCCCGCCGAACCCGTCCTCACCCAACGTCAGCAGAGCCGACACAATCGACGCATCCACTCGCCCGGTGACATCCAACCGCTCGTACGCAGCCCGCATTCGCTCCGGCATCGCCGCTGCCAGCGCCTCGCCGAGCAGAAGCCCTTTGACGTGAAAATCATCCAAACGAACACGCCCATCCTCAAATCGCATCGCGCCAGAGACCTCCCCGACCGTCTGCCCATCTACCCATACCGGATTATCCAGACACACCACCGTCAAATCCGTCGGCTCACACCCCTCTGCCGATACATTCCGGCTCCAGCGGCCCGCAACATCCACCGCCCCTCCCAGCCGAACCCCCGGCGGAAACGGGATTTGACCGTCCGCCGCCGCCCAAAACGGCTCGTCCAGGTCAAACCCCACCGCCTCGACCGCTAAACAAAATCCCGGCGTCTCTCCATCGTCTCCCGCCGCCGCGATGTGCCCGCCCAGCAGCAGACGCCCATCCCCATACCGAGCGGTCATTTCCCGCAACCCGATCGTCTCCTGCGTCAAATCAGCGATAATCCGAACATCTTCCAGCGGAATCGCAAACCCTGCCGACACCAGCCGACGCCCCGCAACTTCCAGATGCGCCGCATAGTCAAAAGGACGCTCCCCTGTCATATCCGACTTAACCGTTACATCCACAGAGGCCGTCGCATCCAGTTCAAACTGTGCCAACACATCCTGCTGCGCCTGCGGCAGCGCCCTGACCAACTGCTCATCCATCGGGATATGCGCAGCCCGCACGCGCACCGAAAAATCATCCGCACCCGCCGCAAAACCATCCAGCCGCACCTTTCGTGCATCGGCATAGTGCGCTTCGATACTGCTTAATGTTGTCCGGTTCGGCTCAAACACAATCCGACCCGTCAAATGCTCCAGCGGATACGGAAAATGCTCATAGATCGCCCCAACGTCAATCAGATCGACTGCCAGCAGCCGATCCTTGCGCCCATCCGAGAACCGCCGATACGTATGATCGATCGCCCCCATCCCCGACGGCGAAAACGCAAACCACATTCGCTTGGCCTCCGATCCCAGCGCCCGATAGACATCCTCATCAAACGCAATCATCCCGCTGACAACCCGAAGCCGAATCTCCATCTCCGACCCGAAATCGTCAATCGACCCGTCAATCAAAAAAACCGACTCGCCATGCCGAGTTTTCAGCGAATCCAGCGTCAGTGACCGCCCCGAAAACGTAATCACCCCCTCCATTCGCTCCAGTTCATAGGGAAACTGCGTATCCTCAATCGTAATATCCCGACACACCACCTGCCCCGTAATCGCCGTCTGCCCCAGTTCATCCCACCGTCCCTGAAGCTCCAGATCGACATCCCCCCGCCCCCGCGGCCGATACTGCCGCAAAAACCTCTCCGCCCACGGCCCCAGCAGTTCCATTGCCGAATCACCATACACCACCGTATCCGGCGAATGCGTATCCGAAATCACAAACCCCGCCAAATCCGTCTTCACATCAAACGCCCCATCCCGCGCAAGCTCCAGCCGCCCCGACGCTGTGCCGACCCCCTCGCCCATCCGAAACGAAAGCCGCTCGACCTCAACGGCCTCCGCATCGAACGCACACATCAGCTCAACTTCATCCAAATTCCACGCATTGTCCAAAATCCGCACACGCGGCATCCGCACCTGTCCCGCCAAAGACAATTCGCTCTTTTGCCCCGCACCCCCGACGCGCAGCACTCCCTCCGCATGACTTCCCGACAATGCAAGCCGCTCATCGGCCCGTAGCGAAAATCTGTATTCTCCCGCCTCATTCGTCGTCGTAATCTGTCCATCCAGCCCCACGGCCGCCACCGGCACAACCCGCCCGTCAACAATCCGCCGCACACGCACCGCACCCCGCTCAATCCGCACCACCGGCAGCCGGGGAACTCCGTCCTCGCGCCCGCCAAGCCCAAGCCGCAATACATTCCACCCGCGCTCCTTCTCGAACTCAGCCGTCAGCACCGCATCCCGCACCCCTACCGACCGAACGACAACCCGCCGCTTCAAAAGCTCGCCCAGCGCAATGGTCACCCGCACCCGCTCGGCAAAGAAAATCGGCGAACTCGCCAATGACGCCTCATCCTCCGCAACCGCCAGCCCCTTGACCAAAACCCCCAGCCCGCTGAACCGCACCCCCTGCACAGACACCCCCGCATCTGGAAACCGCCGAGCCAACACCCCCTCCAGCACCGGCGGCAAATACCACGCACTGCCCAGATACGCCGCCCCCCCGACCGCCGCGGCCCACACCATCGTCCGCAGCAGCCCGCGACCAATCCATCGCAAAATCCCGCGTCCCTTACTCATCGGCTCCCGTAGGATGGGCTTTAGCCCATCAAGAAAGTGATTCGGCCAAAGGCCGACTCCGCAATTTTACCTTTTGCCTTTTACCTTTTGCCTTTATTTCAGTGCCTTATCCGCAATATCCCGCCGACAATACGCCCCATCAAACGAAATCATATCCACCGCCTCATACGCACTCGCCTTTGCCGCGGCAATCGTCTCGCCCAACGCCGTCACCCCCAGCACGCGCCCGCCGTTTGTGACGATATCGTCGCCGTTTCGCGCCGTGCCCGCATGAAACACCATCACATCCTTCAGCTTACCCGCCTCATCCAGCCCGCGGATGACCTTGCCCTTCTCGTACGCCCCCGGATATCCGCCCGACGCCATCACGACGCACACCGCCGGCCGCTTGTCCCACGCCAGATTGACCCGATCCAGCTTGCCCTCGCACACCGCCCACATCACCTCCAGCAAATCCCCCTTCATCCGCATCAGAATCGGCTGCGTCTCCGGGTCGCCAAACCGCACATTAAACTCCAGCACCCGCGGCCCGCCCTGCGTCAGCATCATCCCCGCATACAGCACCCCCTTATACGGCGTGTCGTTGCGATTCATCCCATCGACCGTCGGCACCAGCACCTCCCGCACAATCTGTGCCATCAGCTTGTCGGTCACTATCGGCGCCGGGCTATACGCCCCCATCCCGCCGGTATTATCGCCCGTATCCCCATCCCCGATCGGCTTATGATCCTGCGCCGACTCCATCACATAGATATTCCGCCCATCGACAAACGCCAGGATCGACGCTTCCTGCCCCAAGAGCTTGTCCTCGACGACCACCGTCTTGCCCGCATCGCCGAACATCCCATCGACCATAATCCGCTCGGCCGCCAAAATCGCCTCCGACGGCTCATCGCACACGAACACCCCCTTGCCCTTGGCCAGTCCGGCGGCCTTGACCACCACCGCCTCGTCCCGGCTGGCGATATACGCCTTGGCGTCCTCAAACGACGTAAACGTCCGGCTCTCGGCCGTCGGGATGCTGTTGGCCCGCATAATCTGCTTGGCAAACGCCTTGTCCGCCTCAAGTTGGGCCGCGGCGCCGCTGGGGCCGAACGCCCGGATTCCGACCGCCTCAAACGCATCCACCGCCCCGGCCGCCAGCGGATCCTCCGGCCCGATCACCGCCAGATCAATCTTCCTGGCCTGCGCAAACGCCGCCAGACCCGCCACGTCCGTATCCGCGATATCGACGTTCGTCCCATAATCGGCCGTTCCGGGGTTGCCCGGCGCAATATACAGATGATCCAGCTTGTCCGACTGCGACAGCTTCCACGCCAACGCATGTTCACGACCCCCGCCGCCAACCAGCAAAACCTTCATAATTTCTCCATATCTTAGACACAGATTCACACAGATTAACGCAGATTATAATAATTCTTTCTATTTTTTACCAAAGCAAAATCAGTGTTAATCCGTGTCGAGAACAGACCGATGAGGAGGGGGTGTTGGTATGGGATTAGATGATAGAGGATAGAGGTTAGATGATAGAGGTTAGATGATAGAGGTTAGATGATAGAGGTTAGAGGATAGAGGTTAGGGGATAGAGGTTAGGGGATAGAGGATAGAGGTTAGAAGATAGAGGTTAGAAGATAGAGTATAGATGACAGAGACTTGGATCTGGATAATTTAAAACCAACAAATCGTCCATCGTCAATCGTCAATCGTCAATCCCAATCAGCGTTCACGCTGATTGAATTGATGATCGTCGTGTCCATCCTCGGCATATTGGCGGCCATTGTCTATCCAGAATTCCAAGGGCACGTCCAGCAGGCCAAAGAAGCCCAAGCCAAAGCAAACCTAAAACTCCTAAGAGAAGCCATCGAACGCTACGCCGCAGAACACGGCGGAGTACCACCGGGGCATATTAGTAACAATCCGAACAATCCGCCGACCTTCGTGATTTTACAGAATCAACTTACTGTTACCAAAAAATATCTTTCAACATTGCCGAAAAACCCCTTTAGCGATCAATCGATTATTCGTGTACTCAGCAGCGAACAAACGCTTGACGAAGCCACCGCTGCGATATATTCGCCTTTTGATGCCGGGTGGATTTACCATCCAGCCACCAAAAGCATCAAACTGAACTGGCCGGGGACAGACAGCCAAGGCGTCAAGTTTTTTGATTACTGACTGACTTCGACTTTATGAAATACAAGAAGTTCAGGATTTGCGTCAATAAAATCTATCGGCGGCTCATCCGCACCCTCCAGCCAGCCGTAGCTCCGCCATTCGATGTTCCATGTTGTGCCATCCTCGGTGACAGGTCCTTCAAGTTTGTCAATCACTCGTCCCTTCAAGGCACCCTCGACAAACTGCATCGTATAGCTGTCAATCGTAACCGTCGCCTTGAGCCGGTTCGTTAAAGGAACGTATTCGGTCTGGAGCGGGCCGAGGACGGCGACCATATAGGTGCCGGGGTCGGGGCCGTCTTTATAGACGCCGCCTTCCTCGGCGGTCATCGGGCCAAAGACGTAATGATGCATCCCGGTAATCGCGCCGTCCCGGTCAAACGTGATCGCCCACTTCTGCTCGGGGCCGAACCAGGTTTCCCACGTGCCGACCATTTCGGGGGGGAAGGGGGCGTTGGGGGTTTTCTGCAGAGGTTGACAGCCGGAGAAAAGGCAAAAGGCAAAAGGTAAAAGGCAAAAGGCAATTCTTAATTCTAAATTCTTCATTCTTAATTCCTTTTTTGTAACCACAGATTACACCGATTTACGCAGATTAATTTTAACCACGAAGCACACGAAGAGCACGAAGGATTTATAAATAATTCTTGTCTTTTTTTTATTTTTATTCCTATATTTTCTTCGTGTACTTCGTGTTCTTCGTGGTTCAACCTTTTTTGCGACGAATCAGCTATAGGGTTTAGCGATTAGAGTTTAGTGCTTTTTACATAAATCCGTGTCAATCAGCGGAATCCGTGGTTGTGTTTTCGAAGGCTTCGAGTTTGGTCGAGCAGTCCAGCAGGTTCTGCATCAGGGTTTGGATTGTTTCGGCGTATTTGGCCTCGACTTCTTCACACGAGATTGCCTCGGCCGGGGTCTCGGTCTGGCTGGCCTGCAAGGCCGTCTGGCACTCCAGCAATGCGGCGTTCATGTTGCGATCCAACTGTCCATATCGCGTCTGCCAGTCGGCGGCCTGCTTTTTCGATTGGGACAGTTGACCCGTGAGGTCGGCAATCCGCTTGTCCCGGTCGGCGGCCTGCTTTTCGAGTGCCTCAACCTGCTTTTTGAGTTGGATGTTCTCTTGGCCAACGAGCTGCGCCCGGCGGATCATATCGGGCGAGCCGGATGTCTCGGCGTCCGGCGCGGTGGGCTGGCTGCAGCCGGAAAGAGATAACAGAATACAGAACACAGAAGACAGGAGAAAAGTGCTTAATTTTGAATTCCTAATTTTCAATTCTTGAGTTCTTGGGTTCTTGGGTTCTTGGGTTCCTGGTATCATTTTTCATTCCTTTTTTGTAACCACAGATTACGCGGATTTACGCAGATTAATTTTAACCACGAAGGACACGAAGAGCACGAAGATAGTTCTTAGTTCTTAGTTCGTAGTTTTGAGTTATTTTATTTTTTCTGGTTCTTTTTGGTCAAGAAAATTTTGTCTTGAAATGACGCTTCTGCCGAGTTCTTTTTCGGTCGCTTTTCGGGCGGTGCCTGCGACGGCGCCGCCGCGGCGGGCGACTTGCTTGCTCTTATCAAATGTTTCCGGACGTTCTTTGTGCGATATTTCGGTCGTTACCTTTTCGCCGAGCATCGTAAAAATCAATTCTAAATCGGTCATATGGTCGCGAAGATTTTGTTGTTTTTTGGAAAGCCCTTTGAGTTTTTTGTAGGCCGTCGGGGTCAGGCCGAAGGTCGCCTTGGATATCTCGGCCGTCAAAATCGCAAAATCTCGCTCACGGTCAATGCCTCGCTGTTTCCATTCATCGGTCAGATTCTGGCGGATGGCAATGCCCCGCAGCCGTTTGTCAATCCAGACCTTGGGGTAGCCCTTCTGCTCATAAAGGGACTTCATTCGCTGCTGCGCCAGTTCAGGGTTTTCAATCTCCTGAACGCGCTCGTAGCCGACCCTGGCCAGCCACCGCTTAAACGGCTCGGCCTTGGGCGAGGGGATGGATTGGATAATCCGAAACAGGGCCTCGGCGTCAGCACAATCCATCAATCGCATTTTGCCGTCGTTGGCCTGCATTTTCAACTGACTACAGATTGTAGTCGGTTCGCTTCCTTCCTTTTTAAGCCGGGTTTTTAGGACACTCCAATATTTCCGCGGTTCAGGGGTGTCTGTCAATATGCCGCAGACATCCACGACCGAGAAATACCACCGGTCATTGTGCCAAATCCGACGGACTTGATTGCTTTCAAAAACGATGATTTTAGTCGATTCCATGACTCTTGGCTCCTTTTTGCCACAGAGTTTATTTGCCGCTGATTAACACCGATCAGCACAAATTTATTCTACCACGAAGGGCACGAAGAGGCACGAAGTTTTTTTGGAACCACAGATTTCACCGATTCTACGAACTAAGAACTAAGAACTCAACTGTCAATCCTGTTATCCTGTCTAAAATTTTTTTGACACGGATTAACGCAGATTAACGCAGATTATAAAAAAATAGTCTAAAAAAATCAGTGAAAATCTGTGAAATCTGTGTCTAAACTTTTTGCCACTAATTATCACCAATTGGCACAAATATAATACTCTCTATTTTTGTTTTTATCCCTATTTTTTTCTTCGTGTGCTTCGTGTTCTTCGTGGTAAGAAAACATCTTGTCAATCCTGTTATCCTGTCTAAAAATTTTTTGACACCGATTAACACATAAATAGTATAAAAAATCAGTGAAAATCAGTGAAATCTGTGTCTAAAAACCATAAAATAAAAGAGGCTCGTCCTTGCGGGCGAGCCTCTTTACACACTTTGTTTTTACTGAGTTTGGTAATTCAGCAATCGCTTATTTGCGGCGACGCAGGAACAACGCGCCAAGACCCAACAGACCCATTGTCATCGGCTCAGGAACTACGGCCAAGTACAGGCTGGCACCTTCGCCACTGGCAGCATCTACAACATCAATCTGGATGTCATGCTGGCCTTCTGCGGCTCTAAAGTAACCCGGCAGAGCAACTGAAAACCATGTGCCCGCATCAAAAGAAGTCACTTCGGCAATTGCCCACTTAATCTGCCACAAACCGCCATCCCAAGGCAAGCCTTCGCCCAGAGCATCTTCACCTGTATAGGAATCTAGGATCGCTGCTACACCAGGACCGCCATCGCGATAGGAAATGTCGCCAAGCAAGCCTGTACTTCCGCCAATAATACCAAAATAGACGTCTATACCGCCAATTAAGTCTTCGGTATTACTTACTACGACTGAATCATTTAAATAATCAATCGTAAAGGCCGCACTTGACATTGCACTGATTGCCAAAACCAAACTCAGAACCATTAACTTCTTCATCATCGTTCCCCTTTCATACATTAGTTGTGTTTTTGTTTGTACAAACTTACGTTAACGTTAACTTTAGTGTAAAGTGTGTGTCAATATAAATTACAGATTGCCCGTCCAATAATGATACTGCGTCTGCTCGCAAACCGGAACTTCAGCTACGACCTTGTTGAAATACTGAGCCAAAACATTCAAGTCCGCAACAGTTACCCATGTACGGTTTGCACCAAGTCCGGTACTCCCACGGTTGAAATCGGCACAGACACCAGGGAATCCGCCAAACGAAGAGACCAAAAGATCAGCTTCAACTTTGTTAAAGGCGGCGGCAAGAATGTTCAAATCTGCGACAGTTACCCACGTACGATTAGCACCTAAACCTGTACTTCCACCGTTTGCATCGCCGCGGCAGTTGCGCGGAAAGGCCCAGCAGTTCGGACGGCCAGCTGCTGCCCAAATGCCATACTGTGTTGCGCCAATTGTTGACTTGACGGGTTCGCTGACCATGACGATGGGACCGTATTCGGCGGATTCGACCAGTGTCGCGGCATTGCGTGCCTTGACCTTGACATTGAAGCTATAGTCATTCGCTGCAACTACACCAGCACCACCATAGACAAATGTCTTGGTCTGCGAGGCCGCGCCCCACGCCGTCCAGTTGCCATCGCCAAAGTCGAAGGAGTACTCAATCTCGCCGGCCACGTTGCTGCTGGCGGCGGCGGTGAAGGTCTCCACACGGCTGGCATTCACGCGGGTCTGGTCAATGTTCGTACCGGCCGTCGTCTTGGCCAGAGCGCTGCAAACGACCTCTTCGACCACGCCGCCGTCTATCAGCCACTGGGTGGGCTGTACGGCCACGACTTCGACACCGTCACCGACGACGCCGCCGCGGAGGGTATCCGCTGCGATGCTGATAACGGCATCTCCGGTCAGGTCAAACTTAATGGTCATCAGTTCACCGGAACTGCCGACGCCCGCCTGCTCGCCGAGCTGGTCCAGTGCACCCATGCTGACCGAAAACAGGCCGGCCGGAAAGCTGTCCAACTCGCCGCGTTCGTCGGCCTTGGCCAGCGGATGTCCCAGATCGATATCATAGAATCCAGGGGTATCCGATTCAACGGTGAACGCATAATCCATATACGTGTTAAAACCGAACGACTTTCCGTCGATTTCCCACAACGCCAATACGGTTGCGGCGCCGTTATTCGCGATGGTCGCATTGCCGTCGGCCTCGATCCTGAGGGCAATACCGCGGATAATTTCGCCTTCGGTACATTCGTACCACAACTTCAGAACACCATTCCCCTCGTCCGTGGCGTTAATGTTGACCACCGCGAACGCCGGCACAGCCATAGCCGCGACCAGCATTGCCAAAACAAGCTTTTTCATTCGACACCATCCTTTTCTCTTTTACTTGCGTTACAGCTTTATGTCACAACCCGAAAGGCCACGCGCCCCGCAGGCGTTCTCGCAATCGACTACTATGCTTTCATCCGTCCGCAATATCGTACCCCAAAAGCAACCCCCGGACTCTCCCATCCGAAATTCAGCTTCCTTGGTACACTGCTGATAGTACTATAAATCGCGTCCCGATGCAAGGAAAATGTGCGGAATAACAAAAATTTTTCCCATAATACACGTATTTTCAGTGCTAATACGTCCTGTTGTCGCCCGCATCTGCCTTTTTTGGCCTAATAATGCGGATTTTATGCGGACGGCACGGGGGAAAGCTTTAAAATTTAAAATCAAAAGTTTCAAATCAAAACTGAAAATTTTTAGTTTCCGCGGGCGACTTGGCCGGCTGTTCTGCCTCCTGCCTCCTGACTCCTGCCTCCTAATTCTCGAACTCAAACGGCTTTTTTGCCAGTGAAAACGGTCTTTCGCGTCCGATATTATTAAGCAGGCCGACGGCGATGAGGTGGACGACCATACTGGAGCCGCCATAGCTGACCAGGGGCAGCGTCAGACCGGTGATGGGCATCAGGCCCATGGTCATATTGACGTTGACCAGCACCTCGACGGCGAACATCGCCCCGATCCCGGCGGCCACAAGGCGACCAAACGCATCGGTATTCAGCCAGGCGATCTCCATCGCCGCGGCGATAATCACCCCGTACAAAAGCAGCACCACCACGCAGCCAACCAGGCCGAATTGATGGGCGATGGCCGCGAAGATAAAGTCGTTGTGGCGTTCGGGCAGGTAGTCGTAGCGCAGATACGGCCCGCGGCCCAGGCCGTAGCCGCGAATGCCGCCGGAGGCAATCGCCTGTTTGGAGTGGATCAGGTGGTAGCCTTCGTCGCGCCGCCACGTCCGCAGCTTGTCGGTGTCGCCGACGAGGTAGGCCGCCAGACGCGGGCGGGATTGGGCGGCGGCGAACACCCGCTCGTTTTGCAGGGCGACCGAGGAGATGCGCATCCGCTGGTATGGATGCATAAACTGCCAGAGGATCGGGGCGGACAGCAGCGCCATCCCTATTATAAGGAGCAGGTGCTTGACCCGTGCCCCGGCCACGAAGAGCATCGTAAACAGGATGGGCATCAGCAGCATCACTGTGCCGAGGTCGGGCTGACGCATAATCAGCACGATGGCCAGCAGAGTGATGGCGAACGGGCCGACCAGCCCCTTGAACATCCGATAATTCTCCCGAAACCGCAAATACCACGCCAGCGCGAGGATAAAGCCGACTTTGCAGAACTCCGACGGCTGGATGTTGACGACATCCCGCCCCATTATGGTGATGCGGATCCAGCGGCGGGCACTGTTGACGACCGGCACAAACGGCAGGTCGATGTATTTATCCAGCAGCAGTACCATCAGCAGCCCCAGAATCCCGGCGTAGATGGCGTAGCTGTACGGCCCGATCCGCCGATAATCGACCAGGTTGACCGCGACCAGGCACGCCAGCCCTGCGGCGGCATAGAGGGCTTGCTTGAGCCAAAAGCCGGCATAACGCGATTGCTGCAGCTCGATGCGCTCGTCGCCGACCGCCGGACTGTCGGCGGCCTGCGGCGCGTCGGTGCGGGGGTGGCCGATGGCGTAGATCGTGACCAGACTAATGCACACCAGCGCCAGCGTCGCCAGCAGCAACGGAAGCCGGGCCTCCAAAAACCGCCCGGACAACAAATCAAATCTGTGTCGTCGCGTCTCGATAGTCAATTACCTGATTAACATTCCGCACACTCTAACTTCTATCCTCTAACCTCTATCCTCTGTCATCTGCCGCCTCACGTCGGCGACCAGTTGCCCCAAGGCCGTGTCCAGCGGACCGGGCAGGGTGACGCCGGCCGCCAGGGTGTGGCCGCCGCCGCCGTAGGCCTGCGTGACGGCCCGCACGTCCACACCACCCTTGCTCCGCAGCGAACAGCGGTACTTGCCGTCGGCCAGTTCGACCAGCAAAATCGCAACTTCGACGGTGCCGATGCGCTGGCATTCGTCGATGAGATTTTCCGTATCCGCCCCGGACGCTCCGGTCTCGTCAAAATCCTTTCGCAAGATATACTGCGTGGCGATGCGGCCGTTGTGGTGCAGCTCCAAATGTTCCAGCATTCGCGTCATCAGCGCCAGACGGGCGGGCGAAAAACTCTGATACAGCCGCCTATAGACCTCGTTGGGATGGACGCCCACGGCCACCAGCTCGGCGGCGGTATGCAATATCCGGCTGTCGGCGTTACCATAACGAAACCAGCCGGTGTCGGTGGCCAGGGCGATAAAAATCGACTCGGCGATCCGCGGCGTAATCGTATGCCCGGCGGCTTTGAACAGGTCATAGACGATCTCGCCGGCGGCGGCCGCCTGCGTATCGATCAGCTCCACATCGCCCAGATGATCGCCCGTGATGTGGTGGTCGATGACCATGATTTTCGGCGTCCCGGCCGCCCGCGCAGCCTTGATAAACGTCTCAAGCCCCGGCAATTGGGTATAGCTGTTCGTATCGACGATCACCATCAGATCGCAGTCGCCATAGACCCGCCCCAACTCCTCCGGCTTGACGTCATTGCCCAGCACCGGAATCGGCACATCGAACAACTCGGCGTACCAACTGGCCAGCGGCGACAGCACCAGCGGCAGGGCCGTCTTGCCCGCCGTCGTCACATACTCGGCCATCGCCCGCATACACCCGCAGGCGTCGCCGTCCGGCTTTAGATGCGTCGTAATCAACACCCGCCGGGCTTGCTCCAGCATTTCAATCGCCGCCTGAAATTCACCGTTGTTCGGCATCGCTAAGAAAAATCCTTTCGTAGGATGGGCTTTAGCCCATCAAAAAAGTTTAAGTTTAAAATCAAAAATTTAAAGCCCGAATGTAAAACTCAAAACTGACGATGCGATTTCGATTTTTTCATTTTGAATTGTGGTTTTAACTTTTTGACTTTGATTTTTAAATTCTTTTGTCCTCATATCAATACCGCCAATGCATCGCGGCAGTCCTGTTCGATCTGGTCAATCAACTGCGTGCGCGACGCAAACCGCCGCTGGCTGCGAATCCAGTCCATAAACTCCAGTCCCACCCACTTGCCGTAGAGATTTTCCACGTTGACTTCCAGCAGATGCGCTTCCAGCAGTAGCGGGTGTTCGGTGACAAACGTCTTGGCCCGGCCGATGCTCAGTGCCGCCGGGCGACGCAGCCCGCCGAAGCAGACCTCCTCGAACGTTGCGCCGATGACCGCATACCCCGCATAGACGCCCTCGCCCGGCAGCATCTGCTGCGCGGGGTGGACATTGGCAGTCGGAAAGCCCAGCGTTCGGCCGATGCCGCGCCCGACGACCACCTCTCCCATCAGCCGATACGGACGGCTCAGCAACTGAGCGGCGGCATACACATTGCCCTCTTCGAGCATTCCGCGAATCAGCGAACTGGAACAGGTCATCGCGCGGCGTTCTTTGCCCAGCCGCACCTCGGTAAAAGGCACCTCGACCACCGAAAAGCCCCGGTCAGCACCGAGTGTCCGCAGCGTCTGGACCGTGCCGCTGCGTCCGTAGCCGAAGGTGAAATTCGGCCCTTCCACGACGACCGACGGCGACAGGTGCGACATCAGAAAGTCGTCCACAAAATCCGCCGGCGACAGATTTAACAGACTTAAGCTGTCCCGAATCACAATCGTATAGTCGATGCCCGCCGCCTGAAACAGCCGCAACTTCTGCGGCAGCGACGTCAAGACCCCCGGCACCTTCTCCGGCCGCAGGATCGCCAACGGATGCGGGTCGAAGGTCATCACCGCAACGTGGGCCTGTCGCTCGGCGGCGGCTTTTTTGGCCGCGGCCAGGATCGCCTGATGCCCCCGGTGCAGCCCGTCAAAGTTGCCGATGGTCAACACCAGCCCCCGCGGCAGCCGTCCAATATCCTGAATATCCTCAATGGTACGCATAGTGCTCATTATTCCCAAACCTGTCATCATACCGCCCCAACAGCCGCTCGGCAACATTTTACTTCGCCTGCCGGCGAAGGAAAACCGAACCCAAACCGCCTGTTGCTCCCAAAAGCGGGATAACCGGATTCACAGAGAGCGTGTTTTTCCTCCTTGACCCCACTCCGAGCCTGCGATACAGTACGCACAAAACAGAATCGCAGCGCTATACGGAGACAGCATGGCACAGAATGAACAGGTATTGGTGGTCAAACGGTCGGTACTGGAAGAAACGGGGATGTTTCAGGGGCTTGCCTTTGATGTGGAACATCGGCTGGCGCGGTTGTTTGCCCCCGGCACGGCCCGGTTTATACCGCGCGTTGAGGCCGAAAACGATCCGAATTTCAAGCAATTGATTTCGTATGTCCTTCTGTGCTGCAACGGCAAAATCCTTAGCTACGTCCGCGGCAAGCGGGCCGGTGAAACGCGGCTGGTCGGCAATCGCTCCATCGGCATCGGCGGCCACATCAACCCCGTCGATGACATGGCCCTGTTCGGCGATTTTCGCGAGACGTATCTAAACGCCGTGCAGCGCGAAGTCGAGGAGGAAATTCACGTCAAAGCCGGCTACACCGACCGCATCGCCGCGCTGATTAACGACGACTCCAACGCCGTCGGGGCGGTGCATCTGGGCGTCGTGCACATCTGGACGCTGAACAGCGAGGCCGTCGAAAAACGTGAGCAGATGATCACGCAGATGGCGTTTATGACCCCCGAAGAACTGCTGGCCGAACGCGACACGATGGAGACCTGGGCGCAGCTTTGCCTGGACGGCCTGACAACGCTGGGAAACGCCGCCCCGCTCTAAGCTGCCCGTTCATTCTCTTGTGCAGTGATCAATTGAGTGGGACGCTTGATGGATCTGCTCCGTGGGCAGCGAGAGAACCGATCTGCGTCCGAATGCAGACCAAATCATAGTACCGTTTACCGATGAGGATACCCAGCGGCAGCAGGCAGATCAGGTTAAAGAAGAGCGGCATTAACAACACGGTCGCGTCGTAGCCTCCATCCAATATACCCACTATTCCCAGCGGACTAAAAAGAAATAAGGTTTCGTTTTCAAAAATTGCCCCCAGGATAAAGGGCAGCACACAATACAGAATCGCCAAAAAGCCCAGCAAATAGCCGATTTTATCATTCCGCGGCTGCCAGAGCGCGTATGTCTCGATCAATGCCAAAATCACCAACAATGCACTGAAGGTAATGATCGACAGCCACAGAAAATCAACCCTATCCGCCTTGGCCGTCAGGCCGGCCGCAATTGCAAACACCAGCCAGATAACAAATAATACCAGACCTCCGACAATGTTGGAGTTGACCAGCAATCGCCAGAAAAGTCCAGTGGCCCGATGGGCGGTGCGGCTGATTTCCAAATACCGGTCAAAACTTCGTATGGCAAACAGCGGCACAATCCCCACAAGTAATAGCCCCGACAACCAAACCCCCCAAACGATACGATGACCGTCCGGCCCCAGCAAATAGACATAAAACAACCCGCACAGCACGACCATAAACGTCAGCATAAACAACCCCGCTCCCACCCGGCTAAACAGCGCTTCGTACTCCCGCGTAAAGCGCCGCAGCAACCCAATGTAGGCCCACGCCGCGACAAAGAGCGTGCAGCATGAAACCAGGTACAGCACCGGCATTGCAGCCCCGTAGAAAAACGCAGGATAGGTTTCGATTTGGCCGCCGCCTACAGTTGTCCTCATCATCCCCATCAGCGGACCGAATGTAAACAGCCCGACGATCAGCACCAGCGGAATTGAGCTGTGTGCCTTGGACTTCTTATACGACAGCACCGAAAACAGCAGCGACACGAGATTGAGCGCTGCCGTAACCGACGCCAGCACAGCCATCATCTGCAGCATCAACGCAGCCGGGATGCCGCCGGCAAACCCGAACGCCAGACACAGCCCCAGATTGACCGTCGCGATGATCAGACAGAGCAGGTTGCGCCCGACCAGTATTCCGACCGCCTTCTGGCCGGCGCGGATCGGCAGCATCCGGAAAAAGTCGAACGATTTGTCCGCAATTTCGCGCGCCACGACGTTCGAACAGTTGGCCGGACACAGCAGCCAAAGCATAAACACCTCCAGAATCGCAAACTGAACGAACAGCCCCTTGTACAGTTCCGTCAGCGTTGTATAGGCCCCTTCGCCATAGCGATAAATCGAGCTGTTGATAAACAAAATCAGCAGCGCGACGCACACATAGAGCGCCCCGAACACCCACACCTGCTGCGGGCGAAGCTGGCTGAAACGGTAACGACGAATAATCGGATTGGCGCACATGGCGGCCTCCTGTCAACTGATGTGCAGATTTTTTTCGATGGACAGCGTCATAAACAGCTCTTCCAGACTGGTCTTGTGCCGGGCCAGTTCGACCACTCCGACGCCCCCGGTGACGAGCGAACGATTGATCTCGGCCACGACCTCCGGCCCGCCCCCGCAGGTGAGCGTAAACGTATGGTCAGACGCGGCCACCGCCTCAACCGACGGCAGGCCCCGCAAAATCCGCTCGGCCTGAGCGGTGTCGCCGAGTACCTTGACGACGACCGCCTGCTGGCCGGCGATCTGACGTTCGATCTCCTCGACGCTGCCGTACATCACCAGCCGCCCGGCGTTCATAATCGCGATATGCGTGCAGAACCCCGATAGTTCCGTCAGAATGTGCGACGAGATGAGGATGGTCTTGCCTTCCTGTGCCAGCCGCCGCAGGATGTCCCGAAGCTGTATCCGCGCCATCGGGTCCAGCCCCGAAGCCGGTTCATCCAGCAGCAGCACCGACGGCTCGCGTACCAGCAGCGTCGCCAGCCCCAGCCGTTGAACCATACCCCGCGAAAGGTGCCGAATCTGGCTGTCCTTTTTGCTTTCGAGCGATACTGTCTTGAGTGCGGCATCCACGCGACCGGCCACCTGTTGTGACGGCACATGATAGGCCCGTGCAAAAAAGTCCAGGCATTCCCGCAGCGTCAGGTCGGGATACAGATTGAAAAAGTCCGGCAGGTAGCCGATGTTTCGCCGAATCGAAAGAGGTTGTTTTCGCAGATCCGCCCCGCATACCGTCGCTGTTCCATCCGTCGGCACCAGCAAGGTCGCCAGCATTCGCAGCAACGTCGTCTTGCCCGCCCCGTTAGGTCCGATCAGCCCAACCACCTGACCCGCCTCGGCTTCAAACGACACGTCATCGACTGCCACCAAGGAGGAAAATTCCTTTCGGATGGCCTTCAATTGAACAATACCCATTATCTGTCCCTTCCATAAAGAGTCGGATAGCTATCGCTTTCCAGGGCACTTCCTATGCCCATAACCGTATAATGTTCCTATATTATTGTCAAAACAATTTCCCCTATTTATCGCACCCCGCCCGTTCTCGCCACCAAAATTGCATTTTGCGAAAAGTCATTTGATGGCTATAATTACGGAAAATGCCATTGAATCTTAAATTTAGTCCAATTTGTCTTGTATTAAGCCAATGCTCAATGCCAATACAACTATAACAGGTCAAGAAAACACCAATAAACACGGTCTTGCGGGACTGGTGCTTTCGTTGACAGTTTTGCCAACACTGGGCATAACGGCACTGCCGTCTCTGATTGTCTGTCTACTAGGGCTTGTCTCAAAAAAACGGCGCAAGCGCAGCCTCTACGGAATACTGATTACCTGTGTATCGCTGATTCTTTTACTTTTTGCCTTCATAACCTTCACGCCGCCGGGTTCAATACCTCCCCCGCTCAATGTTTACAAATTCAAGAGAGCATGCTCTCAGGCTGCTTTCTGGCTGGATTTCAAAAAGGAAGCAATCGTCGATATTCAAAGTCAAAACACATTTATACTTGTCCGCCACGGTGCAATTCACTATCGCACAGAACCCGGCTCATTTCAAGCACAGGAAATCATAGATTTTGCGGAAGCCAACGGCTGGAAATATCATCTTTCGCTGCCGCTATTTGAAGAAGATTTCAAGAAACTTGAAAACAACTCGTTCGATGAATACAGAGAAGCTGATCTTGCGGCAGTAATGTTCTATTTCATATACGCCCCGATTCAAATTAATACTGATTGTAAGGTCTTAGCGTTTGAAACCGGTAATGTCCATGGTTATGCCAGTGCAATTTTTATTTCCGATGATGGTTCGGAGATGGTAGTCTATTATTATAGTCCGAGTGTACCCGATCCAGCGATGAAATTCTGGCTGCCATTTGGCTTTGAAGAATTAAGGGAACAGCGAATGCAAACCACAACATTTGAAAGAAGCATGCAATGAAACTCGAACAGATTCGCCGGGCGGTGGAAGCGGTTGCGCCGCTGGCGCTGGCGCAGGACTGGGACAACGTCGGCTTTCTGGTCGGCGACCCGACGCGGAACATCCAGCGGATTTTGCTGACGATTGATACGACGCGGGCGGTCGCGACCGAGGCCAAACGGTTCAAGGCCGACCTGATTTTGGCCTATCATCCCGTGATTTGGGATGGGTTAAAGCGCATCACCGCCGACGGGCCGACAGCGGCGATTTATGAGCTGATCCGGGCGAATATCGGCGTTTTTTCGATTCACACCGCGCTGGATACCGCCGCGGGGGGCATCAACGACGCGCTGGCGGCGATTTTGCCGCTGCAGGACGCCAAACCCATCGGCGATTATGTCGCAGACCCCGCCGGGCCGCAGTATAAGGTCATTACCTTCGTCCCGCACGATGCGGTCAATGCGGTGGCCGAGGCCCTGTACGCCGCCGGGGCCGGGGCCATCGGCCAGTATTCCCACTGCGGGTTTATGGCCGAGGGCGTGGGGACATTTTTGCCGCTGGAAGGGGCCAACCCCGCTATCGGCAAGCGCGGCACGCTGGAGCGGGTCAGCGAAATCCGGCTGGAAACGGTCGTCGCCGCCGACAAAACGGCCGCCGTCATCGCCGCCCTGCGGGCTGCACACCCCTACGAAACGCCCGCCTTTGACGTATTCCGGCACTGCGATGTCGAGAACAAGCTCGGCCTGGGGCGGATGGGCCATCTCAAAAAGCCGACCTCACTTGACGCCATTGTAAAAGCCATAAAAACCGCAACCGGCACCCGCGCCGTCGGCCTCATCGGCCCGGCCAAACGCACCATCCGCAAGGCCGCCGTCTGTGCCGGCTCGTGCGGCAAGATCCTCGACACCGTCATCGCCGCCGGCTGCGACCTGTACCTGACCGGCGAGCTGAAACACCATCAGGCCCTGGCCGCACAAGAGGCCGGGCTGACCTGCATTTGCCTGTCGCACACCGTCTCGGAGCGGTTCGCCCTGAAAAATTTAGCAAAAACATTGAAAAAACAGCTCAACGGTGTCATAATACGGGTCAGTCAAAAAGACGCCGACCCCTTCACGTGGAAACAAGTCTGATGCAGGACGAAGAACAGGATTATAAAGACAATAAATTAGAACAAAGCCTTGCCGATGAGGCGCAGGCCGAATCGCTGCACCCACGAGCTGCGCTTGAAGGTGCCACCCCGACAGCGCCTGTGTCGGATGCCCAGCCGGTGGAGTTTGTGGCCGATGACGCCCCGCTGCAAAAACCGGCCATTGCGGACGAATTCGCTGGGAGTTCAGGCTTAAGCCTGGAAGCAAATGAACACGTCCAAGCGGATGCGACAAACAGCCCGACCGACGACGACGAGGAGGAGACGGACGCGGACATTGAGCCGCTGGAGCCGGAGGAGTACGAGACGACGCTGGAAACGGTCATCGAGGCGGTGCTGTTTGCCAGCGACGAGCCGCTCACCCCCAAGCGGCTGGTGGATATCGCCGAGGCCGGCTCGGTCAAGGAGATTCGCCAGTGCGTCCGCGACCTGAACAGAAAATACAAAAAAGGCGGCTTTTCCTTTCGCATCGAAAAGATCGCCGGCGGCTTCCAGATGATGACGCTGCCGGCCTTTAACCCGTGGCTAAGCAAGCTCATCAAGGTCCGCACCGACAACAAACTCTCCCCGGCGGCGCTGGAGACGCTGGCCGTAGTCTCCTACAAGCAGCCCATCATCCGCGCCGACGTGGAAGCCATCCGCGGCGTTGCCTCCGGCGAGGTCATCCGCAACCTGATGTACAAAGGCCTGGTCAAGATCGTCGGCCGCGCCGAAATCCTCGGCCGCCCGATGCTCTACGGCACAACCAAAAAATTCCTCGATGTCTTCGGCCTGGCATCGCTGAAAGATTTGCCGAAAGTCGAGGAACTCAAAAACCCTGAGAAATAATCATTATGGACGTATTACTCTTAATGCTGTTGTGTTTTGCGGGGTATGGGGTCGCGTATCATACGTATGGCCGCTTTCTGGCACGGCGTATTTTTAAGCTGGATGCCGCGGCGCCCGTCCCCAGCCATGAACAACGGGACGGGATCGATTTTGTGCCGACGCGAAAAGGTATCGTCTTCGGGCATCATTTTACCTCAATCGCCGGAACAGGCCCCATCGTCGGACCGGCCATCGGCATCATCTGGGGCTGGCTGCCGGCGCTGCTGTGGGTGGTCTTCGGCTGTATCCTGATGGGGGCGGTACACGACTTCGGTTCACTGGTCGTCTCGCTGCGTAACGAGGGCAAGAGCCTCTCCGAGGTCGCCGCCCGCTACATCAACAAACGGGTGCGGCTGATCTTCTTTCTGGTCGTCTTTTTGGCACTGCTGATTATTATCGCCATGTTCGGCGTCGTCATCGCGACGGTGTTCAATCTGTATCCGCAGTCGGTGCTGGCAGTCTGGTTGCAAATTCCCATCGCCGTCGGCTTGGGCTGGGCGATCTACAAAAAGAACGCCAATGTCGTACTGATGACCGTAGCGGCGGTGGCGCTGATGTATGGGACAATCGCGCTGGGCGCCTGGAACGAGCATACTGGCTGGTTTCCGACGCAGTTCCCGGCGGAGTGGCCGATACCCGCGACGGGGATATGGACGATTCTGCTGATGATTTATGCCTTTTTCGCCTCGACGCTGCCGGTAACGGTGCTGCTCCAGCCGCGGGACTACATCAACGCCTGGCAGTTGTTTATTATGATGGGGCTGCTGGCGGCGGGCGTGGCCGTAACGGCACTGACCCGGACGGACTTTGAGCTGGTCGCCCCGGCCATTCAGGCTGCCGGGCCGGATGCGCCGCCGCTGTTTCCGATGATGTTTGTCATTATCGCCTGCGGGGCAATCAGCGGGTTTCATTCGCTCGTGTCAGGGGGCACCAGCACCAAGCAGCTCGCCCGTGAAACCGACGCCCAGTTTGTCGGCTACGGCTCGATGCTGATCGAAGGGGCGCTGGCGGTGCTGGTGATTGTGTGCATCGCGGCCGGGCTGAGTCTGGGCGTCGGCGAGATGGACGGACACCAGGCGTGGACGCATTATTACACCTCGTGGATGGGCGAAAAAGGCTTGAGTGACAATCTGGCGCCGGTTATCAGCGGCGCCGCCAACATTATGCAGTCGCTAAGCATCCCCCAGACGCTGGGCATTGCACTGATGGGCGTGTTTGTGGCGTCGTTTGCTGGCACGACGCTGGACACGGCCGTGCGGATTCAGCGGTACGTCATCGGCGAGCTGGCCGAGGATTTCAAGCTCCCCAAGTTGTCCGGGCGATGGGTTGCCACGACGCTGGCAGTGCTGTCGGCCGCGGCGCTGGCGTTTATCAAGACCGAGGGCGGAACGGTCTCCTTCGGGGCCGACGCCACCGGAGCCAAGGTGCTGTGGCCGCTGTTCGGAACGGTCAATCAACTGCTGGCGGCGCTGGCGCTGCTGGTGATAACGATGTACCTCAAACGCAAGGGCGGCGTCAAGTACCTGGTCACGGCACTGCCCTGCCTGGCGATGCTGGTCGTGACCGGTTGGGCAATGGTACTCAATGAGATTGATTATATCGAGACCAAAAATTTCCTTTTGGCTGGTGTCGGGGCAATCGTGCTGGCACTGGCAACATGGATGACAGCCGAAACCGTGCTGGTATTCGTGTTCGCCCGTTCAACGGACGCCCCGCAGCCTGCCTGACCGACAAGTCGTCAATCTTCATCCTGAACCGCCGACACACGGATTTTCAGATGTACTGGGTGGTCTGTTGTAGTGGATACTTGGTCACCTGTTGCACTGTGCGGCCCGCAGTGAGGTACAGATGGGGTTGACCATGTACAGCAGCAGCAAGGACATTTATTCGTCCATGTGCAGCAGCCGGTTGCCCGCCCGGGCACGCTGACAGTCGCCGTCGTGAAGGGATCCCAGCATCCCGGAGAGGGCCTTGAAATATTTGAATCCCACAAGCTGGGATTCTTTGATTTATTCACGTTTGGCACTCATAAACGCGATTAAAGCATAAAGGACATGCTGGCGCTACTTTAAAATAGGCAATTTGTAAAAATTTTAGTAGGGCCTTAAAACAGAGCAAATCGAGTGCCGAACAGGATTGCATTTTTCGCCAATAAACCATCAAATAAAATGTTACTGTACGCTTTCCAGCCAGTGTCTCGCCAAGATGGCCAAGTCTAAGAAGTCCACCATGCCATTGTTGTTAACATCGCCGGGGATACCGCCAGCAGGAGGGGCAGAACCGAACTCATAAGCACCCATATCGACAAATGCGACGGGGCCGATACCGATATCGGGCATATCGGGATCATCAACAGTCCGTACATTCCCGTCCAAGTCCACCGCACTGGTGTCAAAGCTGGTTCCCGCGTCGATACAGGGGGATCCCGCCGAAAGACGTAAATCGCCAAAGTTGTCGTTGGTGCTTTCGTCGAAGGCAGGGGTGGAGGAATTGTCGCCCCAGCCGTCTCCGCCATCACTGGGGGTAACGGCAAAGTTCGGGTCAGCCGCCAGATTGCCCTCACCGGTTATCGCTACGCCGAAGTCACTGTAGGAGACCGCCAATGTTCCGCTGTCTTTCGCGATATCCGACCCTGTTGGTGATGTATTATCCCATGCTATCGTATTGACTATATTGAGGATGCTGCTGGATGTCATGAGTATCCCGCCGCCCCGGGTAGGAGCATTGTTAGCCGTAAAAGTACAATGCTGCATATCAGTCGTGCCGGCCTCGGTGTAAAAACCACCGGCATACATCTTGGCATAATTGCCGATAAACAGACAGTGGTTCAGGCGGAGTGTACCGGCGCATCTATGTACAATAGCCCCACCACGTTCGTTGTTAGCGCGGTTTCCCAGGAACTGTGAATAAGCGAACGTCGGGTTTTGGGTGCCCTCATCATTGTACACGGCGCCTCCCCAAGCGGCAGCGGGGTTATACGCAAAGAGGCAGTGGAGAATGACAGGAGAACTGTTCAGTCGGTTAAACATCGCACCGCCGTAATTGCTGGTGTTGCGTGTAAACGTGCAGCCGGTATAGCGGGCATGACTTGCATTGTGATTCATTACGGCTCCGCCTTCGGTTGTTGCGGTATTGTCTGTAAACGTGCAATCGTCAAAAACAGCGGAGCTGTTGTCGTTGTGAATCGCACCGCCATAGCGTTTTGCGATGTTGCCATCGAAATCGCAGCGGATAAATGTGGGGATGCTGGAAACGGTGTTATGGGTCGCCCCGCCGTCTAAAGAGGAAACCTGATTTCCCGTGAAAACGCAGTCCGTTACGGTTGGCTTGCTGCTGCTCGTGTTTTCCATTGCTCCCCCGCCATTTACGGCAATGTTACCACTGAAGGTGCAGTTGGTTATGGTTGGGTTGCTGCTGGTCCAGTTTTCCATTCCACCGCCGTATGTTCCAGCCGTGTTGCCGCTGAAGGTGCATCCGGTTACAACCGGACTGCTTTGGTTCCTGTTATCCATCCCGCCGCCGGCAAAATTCGCATGATTTTCAGCGAAGGTGCAATTCGTTACCGTGGGGCTGCCGGGCTTGTTATACATCCCGCCGCCATCGCCGGTGACAGAGTTCAGGGCGAAGGTGCAGTTGCTCACGGTCGGGCCGCTTTCAGCATTGTACATTCCGCCGCCATAGCGGTACCCGCTGCGGTAGGTACCCATGCCATTGGTGAGGGTGAATCCATCGATAGTCGGCCCTTGATTAGCACAGGTGACGATGGACCCCTTGAAAGAAGTCAAAGCGACCGTACTACTGGACAACATATCGATAAACCGCCCATCGATAATGGTGTCATCGGGATTGCCGCTTTGACTTTTCAGTGTTATCTCCTTGCCTAAAAAGGTAATGTGCTCATGGTATGTTCCCGGAGGAACCTCAATGACATCGCCGTTGTCGGCCGCATATACGGCGGCCTGAATCGATGCAAAGCGAGTCCCTTGGGTGAAGTTGAGGATCGGATCGGTCAGCTTGATCAGGCGGACACAGTCAAATACAGCCTGAGATCCTCCGGAAACCAGTTCGATTCTTAGGATTTGGCCGACGAACGGATCTTCGGGTTGGACATCGTAATTGACCACGGCGGTGACAAAGCCGCCATTCGGCGGTATGGGCGCACTGGTACTGGCCAAAAGCGTGCTGCCGGCGTAGAGATTAACGGCATAACTGACGAATGCGACATTGAGCCGATCGCCAACCTCCACGATGAGGGAGTACACGGTATTGGCCTGGAGCGTCTCAAAAATGATTTGAGATAAGTTCCCAGCATCCACGTAAGCGACATTATTGCCCTGGGGCGCCAAGTCGGCGAATGCGGCGGTGTTAGGATATAACGTCCCGGCATTTCCGGTAATGGTCCAGCCGTTAGCGCTCGGAGTACTGCCTCCCGCGCCCAGCACGTTACTCTCAAATCCAGGATTCGTTACGCTGACAACCTCCGCTAACGCTGCCTGCATTGCGCAGATGACAAGCATAGAAACCGCAACCAAAATTGTTTTCGTCTTCATTTTTCTTCCCTTTCAAAAAATGGTTAATAAATATGAATTGATGAGGTGACCGCGCACCCGCAGCGCGGATGGTGACAGAAAGAAGGTCTTGGAAAAGGCCGGCAAAGGAATATCGGGATTGGTTTCTCCCACTCATTATTAACCTTGCTAAGCCATAGAAACGGTTCGTCAACGAGATGTATATTCCTGAAATGCGTCATTAATTATATCTGTGACCGGTGGCGAAAGCAATCAAATTCAAATAAAAAAACTGCCGGCACACAAAATTTTTGAAATCAGTATTATTACGGATTTTTGTAGCCGTAAAGGCAGTTGTAGAAAATTAAATCCGGATTGCCTCCAGCGTAAAAAGTTTGGTCTTGTCTTACACAAAAAACCATCTGACGGCTGAATCGGATGTTAGCCGTGCATGGGATGGTTTTTTCTTGACCTTGCCGGAGTGAATTTTGTAAAATTATCGATACCGTTAGGAGAAATTGTGTTTGTTAACCGTTTAAATGGGAAATGTCAGATAAAAATTGCTTAAACAGTACAGGAGATTACCGATGGCTCGAAGTGTCGGCACAGCTCATACATGCTGTAAGTACCATCCAAAAACAGCCATTACGAATTGAATCCGTGGTTCCATAACACAGGTCTCCTGCCAGGACATAATCGACCCTCCGTTTTTGAGGGCCATTATAAAACCATTCTGTTACCCATGTCCTTAGCATAATCTGTTACCTATGTTACCGGTATGTACCGTCCTGATTGTACCCGGTTTGGCCGTCTCTGCAAGCGGCTGGCGGGGATACAATCGGACACTTCGTCGGCGGAGGTTATACGGAGACCGCTTCTTCGGCCGGTACGGCATCGGGGGCAGGTTCGGCGTCGGGGTGGTATTTCGGCAGCAGAATCTTGAAGATTGCGCCGCCGGCGGGGTTGTCTTCGACCCAGATGCGCCCGCTGTGCAGGTTCACCAGTTCCTTGCAGATCGCCAGGCCCAGCCCCGTGCCGTGCTTGCCGGGGCCGACGTGTTTTTCCACCTGCACAAATCGGTCAAAGACCCTTTCTTTATGCTCGCCGGGGATGCCGGGGCCGTTGTCCTCGACGCTCAGGCTGACGCGGTCGGGGCCGTGGGAACAGATGCGGACCGTAATTTTGCCCGTATTCTCCGGCACGAATTTGGATGCATTTTCAATCAGGTTATTGATCACCCGGGCGATTTTTTCATGGTCGGCTAAGATCAGCAGTTCCTCGTCGGGCAGCGACAGCGTCAGCTCAATGCCCTTGTTCTCGGTGACGAATCGAATCATATCCACGATTTCGCCGGCCACTTTCTGCACGCAGAGCACTTCCCGATCCAGCTTCATCCGGCCCATCTCCAGTTTGGAGATATCCAGAAAATCGCCGATGATCGTCCCCAGCCGATTGATCGCTTCGTCGGCAATCTTCAGGTTGTGTTCCAGCTTCGGCGGAATCTTGCCCATCACCCCCGCCATCGCGTTGGACAGAATATTTTTAAAGATCGTCAGCGGCGTCCGCAGTTCGTGCGAAACCGTCATGACGAATTCACTTTTCATCCGGTCGTACTCGACCAGTTTTTGATTGACTGCGACCAGATGCTCATTCTGTTTGTGCAATAGCGTGTCGGACTGCCATTTGGCCGCCAGTGCCCTGGCGAACTGCCGGATTTCCTGCGCGTGCATAGGCTTTTGAATATACAGAAGCTTGTCTTCCGGCGGCACACGCTGCGCGATTTCATTGATATCAAAATCCGAATAGCCAGTCATCATCACGATTTGAATGTTCGGGTCGAGTTTGCGGATCTGCTCGGCCGCCCAGACGCCGTCCGGCCCCGGCGGCATCCGCACATCCAGAAACGCCGCCGCAAAGGGCCTATCGTCCGCGACGGCCTGCCGCACCGCGTCAACCGCTTCGTCGCCCTGACAACAACAGTGCAGGTCAAAGCCGGCTTGCGGACAGACGCCGTTGTCTGTGACGGCAAACAGCCGACTTTGGAGGTCTTTTAATTCCCGGCCGGTCGCGTTTTCGGGTGCCAGCACCTTGCACAGCTCCTCCAGAATTTTCACCTCGTCATCGGCCGCCAGAATGCGGCGATTGGGCACACTTTCAAGACTCATGGACATTGTTCCTTTCACGTTTACTGTCTGCTGGGCATTCCGTCGCCGCTATTGGAATCAGCAGATGAAAATACGCACCGCAATGCACGCCGTCGCTGCTCGCCCACAGGCGGCCGCCCATCGCATTGATTGTGACGGCGCACCAGTGCAGGCCGATGCCTGTCAGTCCCTTCGTTTTGGACGACGACCCGCGCTCAAAAATTCGTTCCAGCGATTCGGCGGCGATGCCCGCTCCGTTGTCGCGGATCGTCCAATGCAGCCTGTCCACCGGCTCGCCCGGTTCGATGGTGCACCGAATACTGATCTTGGGATACAGCGGCTTTTCGCGCTCCAGCGATTCGGCGGCATTGATCAATAGGTTTTGAAGAATTTGGACAAATGTGGTCGGATGGACGGGAATGGACGGCAGTTTTTTGATCGACGCACTGACATCGATCCGATTGTTCTTTCGATAGTGTTCGGGCACAAACTCCAGTGCGTTATTCAGCAGCTCAATCGGCTCAATGTATTCGACGGGTCGGTCCTGTTTGATGCCGAAGCTGCGCTGGGTATTGAGCATGTCTTCGATCTGCACCACCTGCTCGAACAGCTCGTCCAGCCCCGCCACCATCTCCTTGAGCGTGTCAATCACGTTCTGGAACGACAATTCGACGAAGCGGGTCAGATCCTCTCGCCGCTGCGGGTCCAGGTGTGCGTCCTGCAATTCCCGCTGCGCCTGCGCCAGGTTGTCCAGCGAGATATCCTGAAAATGTTCCTTGATGCGGTCGATGCGTGTGGTGATCGGGCTAAGGGCGTTGCGGACGTTGTGCAGAATCCCGGACGACATCTCCGTGACGCCGGAGAGGTAAGATTTTTCCATCAGTTTGATTTGCGCGTTCTGCACGCGGCGGCACATCTGATCAAACTCCGCGACCAGTGTGCCGATCTCATCCCGTTGAGAGAGAGCAAGCTTTCCCGTGGCGCGCCCGGGGTGTTCGATGGCAATGATGTGCCGGATGAGTTTGACAATCGGATTGACAATCATTACCTGAAATACGCCCGTCAGAAAGATCACCGCGACAAATCCGATCCCCAGCTTGATTAAAATCAGTTTGTACATCGTCATAATGCCGTGATCACTGATCGTTCGGTCGTGGAAGGTTTTCAGCAGGATTGCCGGCTGATTTTGATAGTCAAATAAAACCGTCGAAATCTGAAAAAAATTATCGCTGATGGATGCAGAGTGATACGGGTTCTGCCGATTAATCCGGCTTAATAGCTCGGCATTCCTGTTTTTTACCCCTTCATCCGACAATAAATCCCATTGAAAATTAATTTGGAATTGCTTGCGTATGGCCAAAAGCTGTTTGTCAGAGATGAACTGTCCGGCTAACACCGTCCCTTCGACACTATTTCTTTTCGCCGGATCGACAATCGGTTCGGCGACGACATAGGCAAACGCCCCGTTCATCCGGACGATGCCGTTTCTGGAAAACCCCAGCAGGTCTTTGGACAGCAAGGCCGTTCGGTCGCCGATCAGAAGTTGGCCCAGCGTATCTGCGTCCAGGCCTTCCGACACGATGTGCCAACGCGGATTCCATTGGACGTCGTACAGCAGCACAAAATCAAAGCCGGCGAGTTCATCTTCGAACTGCGGCGGCGCTTGGGTTTGAAGTATTGTGTAAAAAGAACTCGAATGGACATGGGAAACAACCTGCTGCTGAAGGGCGGAAAATTGACCGTTAATGGCATTCAGCGCAGACTCCACGACGCCCTCGGCCTGCCGTTGTTCCTGCGCGGTGAACACCGGATACATCAGCCAGCGGTAGGTCGCGTACTCGACCACCAAACAGCCGCAAAACAGGATGAGCAAAATCACCAGGATACGTTCACGGAGCGACATTCGTCGAACTCTTTCGCTGAACTACATTGCCTTTTCCATTTTTATTTCGTCTGTCAATATCTTCAATACATACCAACAGGCTTCGCTCTATGGTTTCGGCAAACAAACGCCACTAAATAATGGAAAAGAAGAAACACTGAGGTGTTTTCCGGATTTGTACCTTTTAGACCCCGGCTCGTATCAACGCAAGTCGATTTTTATCGGTCATTTGACTACATCATAACCCATCACCTTGCCCTGTTGTTCAATGTAATCCATAAAGATCGGCAGATCGTCCGGAAGTGCAACTCGTTTGCAGTTCCCTTCGGGACAGACAACCCCCAGAATTTGTCGGCTTTCAAACACCCTCGGATTCACCTCAAGGGCGACCTTGAACCCATACTTCTCTACTGCCGACAAGGTCGGCGTCGGGTAGGCACGCGGCTTTGCGTTTTCGCACACTCCCGGCACGAGCATCGGAGACACCGTCCCGTCGTCCAGCCCGATGCCGATGTGCCGTACTTTCATCGTCACCATCAGGTTTCCCTCATACCAGATGCCCCGCATCGATTCGGCTGCGGCGCGGGTGACGGCGGCCGATTGAACCCCCAGATCCTGGAGCGTTTCGTTCAGCGCATGCGTCATCGCTGCATTATAATCCCGCTCCGTATCCCGCACTGCCGCCGTCCCCATCCATACGCCTAACAGATTGGAATAGTTATCCTCCCACGAAAACGCCGACGGAAACTCGGGCACAATGCCCATCGACTTGTAGCCGAAAAACGTCAGCACCTCGTGCCAGGTTGCCATCATAAAGGTAAAGTGTTGGGCCAGTTCCAGCGCCACTTCGTCGGCGATCGCTGACTTTTCGTCCTTGGGCAGCGTCTTCCAGTTCTCCGGATACGTCAGGCTGACATAATAGATCGACGGATCGACATTGAGCTTGAACGTGAAACGACAATCCGACTGCATCAGAAATTGTTTGTTTCGGTAGTAATGATACCGCACATGGTCGGCTGCAATCCTGAGGTGGACAATATCGATATGCCCGCCGTGACAGGTATAGACGACGCCGTTGTTTTCAAAGAAAAAATTTGAGTAGTTGTGTTGGCCCAGATTTGCCCCGTCAAGGAAAGGCGCGCCGGGCGTGGCCGTCGCATAGCTGCCGAACCGCGGCCGCGGGGCATTTTTGGCCATACAGCCGCCGAGTGTCAAGGCCAATGCGATCCATACCGGAATCCACCCGCATCGCTTAAGAACCGCGATTGTATGTTTATTTTTCATTATCATCTTCCGTGTTGTCATCCTCTTCAACCTCTTCGACCGGACTATCGTAAGCATCGTCGTCGCCTCGTTCATTTGTCAAATCAGCGTATCCTGCCACCTCGTCGGCTACCATATTCTTGCGCATCGCCTCGTAATCGTCCAGCGTCATCGTCACCTCGCGCGCCTGACTGCCTTTGTATTCGCCGAGGATACCCGCCGCCGCCATCATCTCGATGATGCGGCTGGCCCGTGCATAGCCGATGCTCAACCGCCGCTGCAAGAGCGAGACGCTGCCGCGTTTGCTTTCCAGCACCACCCGCACCGCCTCGTCGAACATGTCGTCCTTTTGTGTTCCGCCCAGATCGATGGTATTCAGCTGCATCAACTCAGGATGATACTGCGGCTGGGCGACATCTTTGAGGAAGTTGACCACGCCGCGAATCTCTTCGTCGTCCAGAAACGCCCCCTGCGACCGTACCAGCTCGCTGGTGCCGGGCTTGAGGAACAGCATATCGCCCTGCCCCAGCAGCGTCTCGGCGCCGTTCTGGTCGAGAATAATACGGCTGTCCATGCGCCCCGCCACGCGAAACGCGATGCGCGAGGGCATATTCGACTTGATCAGCCCCGTCACCACCGTCGCCTGCGGCCGCTGCGTCGCCAGCACCAGGTGAATCCCCACCGCCCGGCTTTTCTGGGCGATGCGCACGATATACGCCTCAATCTCCTTGGCCGCCGTCATCATCAAATCCGCCAACTCATCAATCACGATCACAATGTGCGGCAGCTTCTTGGGGATCTTGGCCTCTTCCTCCGGCGACGTGGGATTGAACCGCTCGATCAGCTCTTCCTGTGTCAGCAGGTTATACGAAGCGATATTGCGTACCTTCGCCTCGGCCAGCAGTTCGTACCGCTCGTCCATCTTTTCCGTGGCCCACTGCAAAATCTGTTCGGCCTTGTTCATATCCGTTATCGTCGGACACATCGAATGCGGAATCGACTCAAACGCAGCCATTTCCACCATCTTCGGGTCGATCAAAATCATCTTGACCTCGTCCGGCCGCCGCGTCAGCAGAATACTGATCAGAATGCTGTTGATGCACACGCTCTTGCCCGAACCGGTCGTCCCGGCGATGAGCAAATGCGGCATCGCCGCCAGATCGGACACCAAAATCTCACCCGACGAGCTTTTCCCCAGATACAGCGGAATCTGCATCTTGGCCGCTTCGCCCCGCACCAAAAGCTCTTTGAGCCGCACCGTCTCCCGCTCGCTGTTGGGCACTTCGATGCCGATGGTGTGCTTGCCCGCCAGCGGCGCGACCACACGGACCGACCCGGAACTGGAACTGACCGCCCGCGCGATGTCGTTGGCCAGCGTCGAGATTTGGCTGACCTTCACTCCCGCCGCCAACTCCAGTTCGTACATCGTAATCGCCGGCCCCGCCTCCGCGTTGACCACCTGCGCCTGGATGCCGAACTCATCCAGCAGCGCCTCCAGTATCTTGGCCTTTTCTTCCACCATTCGCTCCTGAATCGCCGAAAATCCTTTCTCCGGCTCCTTGAGCAAATCCAGCGGCGGAAACTCGTAATCCTCATAACTCTTTTGCGGCACCGAGGCCGGCTTGTGTTTGGGTTTCGACGCTGCGGGGGGGGTTGCTATTGCCGTCGGCTTAACCTTTGGCGCCGCTGCCGCCGTCGGTTCGGCTGCTGAGGCCGGGACAGGCCGCTTTGCCTCCGTCGTTGGGGGCTGGGCGATTTTTTCACGATAGCGGCGCATTGCTTCTGCGAAGGTCTTTTCCTCGGCCTTCTGTTTTTGGCTTAGCCGCGTCCAGATTTCACCCAGCGCCTGCGACTGTTCTTTGGCCGCCGACAACGCCGGTCCGGCCAGCCCGAAGAGTTTCAGCACACCCATCCCGAACCATCGCGCCAGCGTCAGCACGACAGTATCGGCCGCCACGGTCGCGCCGACGATAAAACTAAAAAACACGATGACCCAGGTTCCCAACTGGGAGACGTGAATCGGCAGGAATGTACCGGCCGCAACGCCAAGAATCCCCCCGTTGCCCCAGGGAAAATCACCGCTGCTGTAAATGTGCCCCAACATCAGTCGATACAGGTGTCCGCCGTTTTCACTGTTCGGCCAGAGCAAATACCACGACGTTGACACCGCCGCCGTCACCAGCACCAGGCCAATCGCCCGCAGGACCGGCTGGGACAATCCCTTGCCCGATAAATGCAAAAACAAGCATGCAATCAGCCCAAATAGCCCGATAACAATCCCCGGCCCGGCATAATAGAGCAGGTAATAGGCCGGAACTGCGCCAATGCGGCCGACCCAGTTGGCCGTCGGCTCATTGTGCGGCCAGACATACTCACTCGGCGCATCGCCCATATCAAAGCTCAGCACACTGCACAGCAGCAGCACGCAGACGCACAGCAGCCCCCCCTCAATTGCGACTTTATATAAATATCCGTGTTTCAAATTGACCTCTAATTTTGCTGACCGCTGACCTCTAAATAATCTATATCGGTAAATCCCCCGCGTTTTCTGCAAGACTTGCCTAATAATACTGAAAACCGCCCCAAAATACAAATCATACGGGGGAATTTTAAGCGTAAAGTCACAAGGTTAACGCGAATCCGAGCCGGCAGGTCACACAGCCACCCCTGTCCGGCTGGCACAGGACATCCCCCGTAAAATGGAGGGAAGCTTTGTTAAATCGGTCGGCGGAGGAGGATGCCGCTGCGGCGCCAGTTGAGGAGAAAATCGGCGGTTGGGACGTACTGAAGCCCTTCGGCCGGGTCGGCGACGAGGATGTGGTTGGCGGTGATGTCGAGTACCGCCACACAATGGTCGCCATAGAAACTGTCGCGCATCATGGCCAGAAATACCGCGTCGCGGGGGATTGCGGCCAGCGAATCATACATCCCGAACGAACAGAGCAATCCGAGCGGCTCGTAATGATTGCGCACCGCGAGATAGAGGGTCCAGGGCGATGTGCCGATGGCGGGGCTGGTGCGCGCGGCGACCGCCAGTGCGCCTTCGTCGGCGTCAAAGCCCAGCCGGCGCAGAGCGGTGGCCGCTGCGGCCGGGCCGCAGGTGAACGGCTGCGACTGGCGACAAACGCCGTCGGCATCAAATGTGGTGTCAAGGGCCGCCAGTTGGCCCTGCACTGCTGCGGGGGCGACGAACGGAAGTATTGTCAGCGCCGAGACATACAGCGCCATAATGACGCAGGTCAGCAGTCGGATGGCCGGGCGCGTCAGTTGGGCCAGCGGGGCCGACAGGCCGAGCGTGACAGCGAAGACCAGCAGCACGAACCGCACCCGTCCGGCTGCGGGCGGATACAACTGCGGCCAGCGATACACCAGGTCGGGAAATCGACCGGCCAGCACGAGTCCGATAATCAAGAAGGGGATTATCAGTGCCGCGGTGCGCGAAAAGGTGCCGCTGCGCGAGGCGATATGCCCCAAGAGCATCCCCACGGCCGCGATGGCGAACACCCCGATTGTCTCAAGCCACTGTTCCATCGCCCTTTAGTATAGCAGATTGCATGCGGAGCGACAATCCGTTCGAAGGGTTTTCGGTCAAATATTATCGGCATTACCGAGCAGCCGTGATAATGAGGCAGCGACAGGCGGCATTATCGGACAAACCGGCCAGAACGTATCATTTTTTTTTTTACCTTCCTCGGCCAGCTTTCGGAAACCAGTTGCAAAACACTATATCCCAAGCAAATTCGAGATTCGATTATCGAAATCCGAAAATATGGACGTGGGCTTTGAGACCATTTTGCGTATGCGCGCAATATGGTCTTTGAAAGATCCATCTCAATTAAGGAAAAACAAGAGGTATATTCAGTTTATTGTGTTTCCGCTCTGATTCTCAAATAATTGTGTGCCATTTTAAGACAAATATGACACACAAGCGAATTTGTGGCCCATCTATGACACACAAACTAAAATTTGACTATATCCATAAGTTTATTAAATCGGTACCATCCCGCTCAAGGGCAAGAAGGACAACGACACCCTGTCGTGTTACAGGTAATGATCTCGAGTTGACCGATTGAGTACTTAATTGCCTAGTTCTATGCCTATTAATTTCGCCATTTTTTTCGGAACATCTGTATTGTCATAGAATCCATTAAAAATCTCAGAACCTGAACCTATGGCGTGTACTTCAACCGGAATACCTGTATGAGCAAAAGTTGTCCAACCAATACCTGCTTTCTCGGCAAGTATGCCAACGAGAGTAATACTGAGCGGGTCATTATCACTATAAAGCAACTTATCTTCCTGAGAATATTCATGGATATTCACCCGGACACGTTTTGCACTGGACATACCTTTATCATAAGCATCTTCAAGAAGGTCCTTTTCATAATCATTTAATTTGTCATAAACAAGGCCGAAAGCATTTTCAATATCTGTCTTGAGAGCATCAGGGATATTGTCCTCCACGCCGCCCCACTGGCCTGACGTGTATTTTGACCAAACATTATCTTTAAATGCAGCGTAGCTCATGTTCTGATTTTTTAATATCTCAAACGAGGTCGAATACTCCGATAAGCCATTTCCCATTGTCAAACCTCCTGTCTCATGATCTGCAGTAACGACAATCAGTGTTTCATCAGGATGCTCTTTATAAAAATCCATTGCTTTATCGATTGCTTCATCAAAAGCAAGTATTTCATTAATAGCGGTTACCGTATCTTTATCATGGCAGGCATAGTCAACCTGGCCGCCTTCGACCATCATGAAAAAACCTTGATTATTATCGAGTAAATTGATGCCTTTTTCAGTAAACTCAGCGAGTGACATACAATTGTCAGGTCTATCGATTTCAGGAGTAAGCTGATTCATACCTTCTTCTGATTTGTTATATGCAATAACTCTCTCGCCCGGTTTACAAGTACTTAATTCTTCTCGTGAAGTGACAATTTTAAAACCATTATCCGCAGCAACTTCATAAGAACTCTTGGGCTCAACTGCATTTGCATCGCTGATTTCACCTCTTCGTCTCATTCTTGCTCTTGGCGGGGTTGGTTGATGAAGTGAACCACCGGCGAAATAATCAAAGTCACTATTAGCAAGCTGAACTCCAATATTATAATAATTATCCCTATCAGGCTCATGTGCATAGAATACCGCCGGTGTAGCGTGGTCTATTCCTACACTTGTCACGATACCGACTTTCATTCCTTTTGCTTTCGCCCGCTCTGCAATCGTATTTAATCTTGTTTGTTTATCTTGTTTAAGACTGACAACTTCAGTCATGGTTTTTTCACCGCAAGCCAAAGCCGTGCCCGCTGCTGCAGAATCCGTGATGAATCGATTCGCACAGTATGTTGTTATCATTCCCATTGCAGGAAATTGCGTGAAAATCAGGTCTTCTGTTTTTTCCGATTCCGGCTTATTATCATTATAACCTTCTTTCACAGAGGCAAGATACGCTTCAGTGAGATGAATTTGCGCAGACCCCATGCCATCGCCAATGAAATAAAATACATATTTAATTGAATCTTGTAAAGACGATGTAGCTGACGCTGTTGTTCCTGTAGTGGTACAACCAGATAAGACGAGAAAACCTACCAAAATACAAAGGAATACTGAACTCCTGAAATAACGCGCTAATTTCATTGTTTATCCTTTAAGCTAAAATTTTATTTATTGGAATATGCACAATTATAGAGCCTGTTGCACAATGATTTTCGAATCCAACCATTGGATTCGACGGCTGTCTGGGGCAGACGGCCCAATTCTCTGTTTCCCAAACACCTTTTCTTAACTTTTTATAGGGTACGCCTGATTTCGGTCGCAAGGCAGGAAATTGTAAGCCATTCTGTAGTCCTTTACATGTTTAGCAATCCGTTTGGCCTATTATAACCGAAAAGCTGGATTTATTCACTTGTTAAAAGAGCAATTACTGGCAATTATTTATGCAACAGGCTCTTAAGAATGAAGAATAGAGAATTAAGAAAGTGTTTATTTCCTGTTGACTATTTGCAGTTGTCGGTTAACAGTTAACAGAGATCAGTTTTGGCAATTTGGTGTTAATATGGGCGAACCGGTTGCGATTTGCTCAAGCGGGGGGGATTTTTGATTGGCTGCTGCGGGGGGGTGCGGGAATCCGGGTAAAAAAAAAGGCCCCGCCGTTTGGCGAGGCCTTTCGATGTTCAATGTGACTCGGTTAGACCGGGGTTACATTGTTGGCACACGGGCCTTTTTTGCCCTGGCCGACCTCAAATTGAACTTTCTGGTTCTCGTCGAGTGTGGCATAACCACCGGTTTTGATCTCGGTGTGATGCACGAACAGATCGGGACCGCCGTCGTCCGGGCAAATGAATCCGAAACCCTTACTTGCGTTGAACCACTTTACTGTACCTGTACTCACTGCGTACTCCTTGGCCTATAAAAGGCCATTAAACTGTATCTCTCGACCGTTATTTTGTAGGAAGTATGTTCTTGAGAGATCAAAGAAAACACTTCACCCTTAATATATTACGCCGTCTATCGGGATTTTGCAAACAAAAAATAACTTTAAATTGCATTTATTTCTTCTATTTTGCCTACCTCAAAGCCGTGTCTCTTGATATTCCACATCTTTTTATTCGCCGGAAAGCTATTTTTTTGATAATTTTCAAGAAAATAGTTTATATATGCGACCTGTTTTGATATACTGTTCCTGTTCGTATAGGTTCTGGGGGTATGTGTACCATTAGCCATTCACCTTTAACCATTAACCATTAACCATTATGTTTGGAGTTTGAATGATGTTACGATTTGTGCACAAACGCGGTTTTACATTGATCGAATTGCTGGTGGTTATTGCGATTATTGCAATGTTGCTGAGTATTATTGTGCCTGCGCTGAATAAGGCCAAATTATATGCATCGCGTGTGGTCGAGCAGAGCAACCTGCGAAGTCTCGGCGTGGCATTACATGCTTTTCTGAACAACAACGATTATGAATTTTTTAGATACAATACGAACAATTTATGGTTGGCCGAACTCGGGTATTATGTGGATAACGTGGATGAAATACGCTACAGTCCGAGAACGGCATCCGGCATTGAGGAAGTAGTGGGTGCTTACCAAAATAACGGCGGTGACCAATGGGGAAGTAATTGGCGTCCCTGGCTGTGGGCAAAGTCGGCCGATCCCTCCGATCCCACAAAACGATACGAACTGGGCAGTTTTGGGCTTAATGGGTGGCTATATTCGGGTACACATCAACAGCTTGATGCAAACCATCGTAATTTCTCTTTCGGCAAAAGTACCGCCATCAAAAATACGAGCCGAACGCCGGCTATCTTAAACTCGAACTGGCCGGACGCGTGGCCGCGAGGAGACAACGCATTGCCGGCATGGCAGTCGAGTGACAGTTATGAGACAGGGGGAAGAGAATGTACGTTAGGCACTTCCGCAAACAATACGATGATGTTCCGTTTTTATTTAGATGCTGCCGGAACGAATAAGACGAATGTTCTCTATATGGACAACAGTGTCGAGACAATAGACCTGCAAGATCTTTTTATGCTGTCCTGGCATCAAGGTTATCAGGGAAACTCCAACCCGGCCGTACCTCCTCGGCAATTATAACAAGTCGAGCATAATAAAGCGGTTTATGATGAATACCGCCGGTAACGTTAAATTACCGGCGGTTTTTTTGTGCGCGGAAAATCAGGAGGACTTTTCCTTTTTCTGGATTTTGGCCCAGGTGTCCTTGAGAGTGGCGGTGCGGTTGAAGACGAGTTTGTTGGCAGTGCTGTCGGGGTCGGTACAGAAGTAACCCATCCGCTCGAACTGGCAGCGGTCCAGCGGGGCCGTATCCTTCAGCGACGGCTCGATCTTGCAGCCGGTCAGCGTTTGCAATGAGTCGGTGTTGAGGTGGTCGGTAAAGTCTTTGCCCTCTTCGACGGCTTCGGGGTCTTCTTTGGTGAACAGGTGGTCATACAGCCGCACCTCGGCATCGAGGGCGTGGGCGTCGGCGACCCAGTGCAGGGTGGCCTTGACCTTGCGGCCGTCGGGGGCGTCGCCGCCACGGGTGGCGGGGTCGTAGGTACAGCGCAGCTCGACGATGTTGCCGTCGGCGTCTTTGATGACCTCGTCGCAGCGGATAAAGTAGGCATAGCGCAGCCGTACCTCGCGTCCGGGGGCCAAGCGGAAGAACTTCTTGGGCGGCTCTTCCATAAAATCGTCCTGTTCGATGTATAAGACCTTTGAAAACGGTACGTTACGCGTACCGGCGGCGGGGTCTTCGGGGTTGTTGACCGCCTCCATCCATTCGACCTGATCGTCCGGGTAATTGGTCAGGACGACCTTCAGGGGACGCAGCACGGCCATCACCCGCGGCGAGGTGCGGTTGAGGTCTTCGCGGAGGCAATGTTCCAGCAGGGCAAAATCCACCGTGCTGTTGAACTTGTTGACGCTGATGATCTTGCAGAAGCTGCGGATGGCTTCGGGCGAATAGCCGCGCCGCCGCAGACCGCCGAGCGTCGGCATCCGCGGGTCGTCCCAGCCGCGGACGAACTTGTCCTGCACCAGCCGCAGGAGTTTGCGCTTGCTCATCACGGTATAGGTCAGGTTCAGGCGGGCAAATTCGATCTGCTGCGGATGATAGATGCCCAGCGCATCGAGAAACCAGTCGTACAGCGGGCGATGGTTTTCAAATTCCAGCGTGCAAATCGAGTGCGTGATGCCTTCGATGGAGTCCTCCAGCCCGTGCGCCCAGTCGTACATCGGATAGATGCACCAGTCGTCGCCCGTGCGGTGATGCGCCGCGTGCAGGATGCGGTACATCACCGGGTCGCGCATATTGATGTTCGGATGGGCCATGTCGATCTTGGCCTTGAGCGTCCGCGTTCCGTCGCCAAACTCACCCGCCCGCATCCGGGAAAACAGGTCAAGGTTTTCCTCGACGCTGCGATTGCGAAAGGGGCTATCTTTGCCCGGCTGAGTGAGGGTTCCGCGATACTGCCGGGTTTCTTCGGCCGTCAGGTCGCAGACATACGCCTTGCCCTTTTGGATCAGGTCCACCGCCCAGAGGTACATCTGCTCAAAATAATCCGAGCCGAACAGGGTTTTTTCGCCAAACTCCCAGCCCAGCCAGCGGACATCGTGGATGATGGAATCGACATATTCCTGCTCTTCTTTGCAGGGGTTGGTGTCGTCAAAGCGCAGGTTGCACCTGCCGCCGAACTCGGCGGCGATGCCGAAGTTCAGGCAGATGCTCTTGGCGTGGCCGATGTGCAGGTAGCCGTTCGGCTCCGGCGGAAAACGCGTCAGGACGCGGCCGTCCCATTTGCCGGTTTTGCAGTCGTCGGCGACGATCTGCCGGATAAAGTCCAGCCGCTCCGGGCCGGCGGTTTGATTCGTATTCTCTTGGGTCATTTTCGTATCCTTGTCCGTGATATAAAAGGCGTATTTTGACAGGATTAACAGGATTTTCAAGAATATTTTCCGCCGTGTGGAATTGCTTGACAGGGCGAAAGAGTACCGATAGGATAGGGGACGAACTCATTTAAGGATTGCAGCTATGGATTGTCCTATTTGTGGAGAGCCGATGATTGTTTTCGAGCTTGAGGAAATCGAGACGGATTACTGCACCGAGTGCAAAGGGATTTGGCTGGACGCCGGGGAGCTTGAAATCCTGTTGGAAGATGCCGAGGCGACGCAGCGGCTGCTGGCGTCGTTTGCGCCGGCGACGACCGACGAGGGCCATCGGCCGTGCCCGATCTGCCGCAAGCCAATGCAGAAAGTGTGGGTCGGCCACGGGGACGAGGCCGTGCTGATCGACCGCTGCCCCAAGGCGCACGGCTTGTGGTTTGACCGCGGCGAATTGGTCGATGTCCTCAAGCAGGGCGCCCTGGACCCCAACGGCAAGGTTGCCCGTCTGCTGAGCGACATGTACCACCCGGACGAAAAAAATTGACGGCGGTTGCGCCGTGTCTATTTTCGAAGTTTTAATGGCAATGAGTTAACCGCAATGGTTCTTTAATAGGAGTCAAAAAATGCCAAATGTTGTAATTGGGATGTTGATGGTGTTCGGGTTGTTGGTCGTTGTGGTACTGCTGGTCATCGGTATCTACAATTCCATGGTGCGGCTGCGGAATCAAGTGGATAACGCCTGGTCGCAGATTGACGTGCAACTCAAGCGACGGCACGATCTGATTCCGAATCTGGTCGAGACCGCCAAGGGCTATATGACGCATGAGCGCGGCACGTTCGAGGCGATCACTGAGGCCCGCAGCAAGGCGATGGGGGCGCATAACGTCTCTGAGGCGTCCAGGGCCGAAGGGCAACTGACCGAGGCGCTGAGCAAATTTATGCTGGTGGTGGAAAACTACCCGGAACTGAAGGCCAACCAGAACTTTCTGTCGCTGCAGGAAACGCTGGCCAGCACCGAAAACAAGATCGCCTTTGCCCGGCAGGGATACAACGATCAAGTGCTGTTCTACAACAACAAAATCCAGATGTTCCCGTCCAATATCATCGCCGGGATGTTCAACTTTGCCAAACGCGATTACTTTGAGATTGAAAACGAAGCCGAACGAAGTGTGCCGCAAGTGAAGTTTTGAGTTCTTAGTTCTTAGTTCTTAGTTTTGAGTTTTGAGTTAAGGGAGATGCTATGCACAATGGCGCTACCGTACGGGAAAAGAGTTATGATTTTGCGCTGCGCACTGCTGATCGCTATTGGTAACTTACCGGGGAGAATGACATGTTAAAAAAAATCCTGTTTGCTTTAATCTTCATCGTTGTCGGCGGAGTTCTTGGCGGGATTGGTGCAACCACGTATAGCGGTTACTATTTTGTCCGCGGCATGTTTATGCTGCAAGATAACGATATCATAAGAATGGAAATCGCTGCTACAGATGCATATTTCAATGAGTCGCCTGAAGTTGCAATTTGGGCGATGGAGCGTTATTTGGATTTTTTCAACGAGGTCGTTGAACAACGAATAACTGCCATCGAAACAACAAAAGACAGATCAAAAGTCTTTTTCATCGCAACCCCGGGCGAGCGGTGGATAAGCTATGTCAGGCTCGCTTTGCTCTATGGAAAAACGGGAAATGATGCGAAAGCAGCCCAGTGTTTTCAGGCAGCAGCAGACATTAAAGGATGGAATCTTGAAGAGTACAAAGAACCAATGATCGAGTTGATCAAAAAATTAGATGAACGCGTCTTATCGCCAAACGAAGAACCGACGGATTAGTTCCATCTGTGCAACTGAGTTGCTGCTGATTTGCCTGAAGGCCATACCTGAGGTTATTTCTGTTGAATCCTTACAGGATTGAAAAAGCATTTACAACTAAGAACTTAAAACTAAAAACTAAAAAATGTGGGAACAAATACGGGTCAATAAACGGAACTCAGTGATCTTGCTGGGTGTGATGGGCGTGGTCTTGTGCGGGCTGGGGTTTGTGCTGGGGATTGCCTTCGGCGGCTCTCGGGACGCGGGCTGGATCGGGATGTTTGTCGCCACGATTATCTGGGTGGTGATGATGCTGCTCAGTCTGTTCGGCGGCGATCAGATCCTGCTGGCGTCCAGCCGGGCGACGCCGGTGACGGCGGACGTGCATCCGCAGTTGTTTAACATCGTCGAAGAGATGACCATCGCGGCCAATCTGCCCAAGATGCCCAAAATCTATATCATCAACGACCCGTCGCCCAATGCCTTCGCGACCGGCCGCAACCCCGAACACGCCGCGGTGGCTGTCACCGCCGGCCTGCTCGGCAAGCTCAACCGCGACGAGCTGCAAGGCGTCATCGCCCACGAGATCAGCCATATTATTCACCGCGACATTCTGTTCGTCACCGTCGCCGGCGTGATGCTCGGCGCGATCGTCCTGCTCAGCCAGGTGTTCCTGCGCGGGATGTTTTACAGCGCGATGGGCGGACGGCGGTACTCGTCGCGAGGCCGCGGCAGCGGGGGCGGCGACGGGGCGCAGGTGCTGGTGATGGTGCTGGCGATTGTGGCCGCGATCTTGGCGCCGCTGTTTGCGCAGATTCTGTATTTTACCTTGTCCCGTAAGCGCGAGTATCTGGCCGACGCCGGCGCGGTGCGGCTGACGCGCTATCCGGAGGGGCTGGCCGGGGCGCTGGAAAAGATTTCCGGCTCCAACATCACGATGGAAGCGGCCAACAAGGTGACTGCGCCGATGTATATCGCCAATCCTTTTCGCGGCCGAAGTGTCAGCCATCTGTTCAGCACGCACCCGCCCATCGACGAGCGGATAAAGATATTGCGGAATATGGCAGGCGGCGCGGGGTTCAAGGATTACAACGCTGCGTTTGAGCAGGTGACTCATCGCGGCGGCGTGATTCCGCGCTCGGCCGTCAAGCCGGATGAGACCGTCGCCGTGCGCGAGGGGGCAAAAGTCACGAAAACAGAAACCCCCAAACACACCCAGCGGCAGGTTGGCGATATTATGCGCAAGGTCAGCGGGTTTACCTTCCTGCCCTGCTCCTGCGGCCTGCGGCTCAAGCTGCCGCCCAATTTCAAAAGCCGCACCGTGCAATGCCCCCGCTGCAAACGCACTCACAGTGTCTGACAATCCGTATGCGCAGGAACAACGACTGCCTGCAGCGGAACTCGGACTGCCGCCGGGCGCAGACCCGATACGCGAAACGGTATCACGCGGACTGTTATTCGAGCATGGTGGGACAAAAGTCGATGTGGCAGGAGCGGCCGGGGGTCTTTTTGAAGTATTGCTGATGGTATTCCTCAGCCCGCCAGAAAGTCACGGCCGGGGCGACTTGGGTGACGATGCCGCCGGCAAAAGCGCGTTCGGCGGTCAGTTGGCGGATGACGGCCTGAGCGGTCTGTTTTTGCGAGTCGGTATTATAGAAGACGGCCGAGCGGTACTGCGAGCCGACATCGGGGCCTTGCCGGTTGCGGGTGGTGGGGTCGTGCATCTTGAAAAACAGCCGCACGAGCGTTTCATAGCTGATCTGGTTGGGGTCGTATTGAAGATGGACGGCCTCGGCATGGCCGGTGTTGCCGCGGCTGACCTGCTGATAGGTGGGGTTTCGGGTCGTGCCGCCGGTATAGCCGACGGCGGTGGATAACACGCCGGGTACGTCGCTGAAAAAGTGCTCAACGCCCCAAAAACAACCCGCCGCAAATGTGGCCGAGGCGGTGTTGGGGTCGGACGTTTCCTGCTGCATCGGAGCTTTCCTTTCCCCGGCGGCTTGTACCCCGCCAGTCAACAGCACAGCCGAAAGTATATAGGGCAAAATGGTCATTGTTAAGGCCTTGTATCCATACGTTTATTATACGTTTTTACGAAAAGCGGACACAGGCGGTTCGGGTTAATTTAAAGTGGAAAGTCCAAAGGTTAAAACCACAGTTCAAAACTCGAAAGTTGGGGTACGGAGCCAGCGTTGGCGGACCGATTTTTAATGCCACCCCGTCCGCTTCGCGGCCACCCCTCCTTAAAAAGGAGGGGAGCTAAGCTGGGGGCGGCAAAATTTTTCTGGAATTCGGGGCAATTGGGGTGTAAAAGGACGGTTTATGAGGCTTCATTACAAAAATTCGACGCTTGAGGCGTGGGTCATCGCGGCGACGGTGCTGGCGGCGATGACAGCGGCGACGACGTTTGTGATGCTGTACGGGTTTGACCGGCCGGTACTCAGCGAAACGCTGCTGCACGCAGTGCAGATAGCGATAATATTTGTATTTTTTGGTGAAAAACTTGTCCGTCTCTTCAATGTTCTCGATAAACGGCAGTATTTGCGGGCGAACTGGTTTGAGGCGCCGCTGCTGCTGACGCTGGTGGTGGTGGCCGTGGGGGCGGGGCGATGGTTTGCGATTGAGCATCGGGCGGAGGCGATTTTGGTGGCCGTCAGCGCCTATCTGGTGTTGCAGGTCATCAGCAAGGTCTGCTTGAGTATGGTGGTTCTGTCGGCGTCGGGGCTGAATCCCACGCGGGCACTGATCGGGATATTTTTGGCGCTGATTTTGGCCGGGACCGGCCTCCTGATGCTGCCCAAGGCGCAGACGCATCACGATGCGCCGCTGTCGTTTACCGATGCGGTCTTCACGGCCACCAGTGCTACGTGTGTGACCGGGCTGGTCGTGCGGGATACGGGCGGCGACTTTACGCGGATGGGGCAGATCGTAATCCTGACCCTGATTCAGTTGGGCGGGCTGGGTATCGTGATCTTCGGCGGAGTGCTTGCTTTGATGCTGGGGCAGTCATTGAACGTCAAAGAAGCGGTGGCGATGCAGGACTTGCTCAGTGCGCAAACGATGAATCGAATCGGGGCGATGATAGCGTTTATCTTCGGCGGCACGCTGCTCATCGAGGCGCTCGGGGCGGTGATGATGTATCCGATGTGGAGCACAGTGCCGGGGATGGTCGCCAGCCCGGATGAGCAGTGGTTTTTCAGCATCTTTCACGCGGTCAGCGCGTTCTGCAATGCAGGCTTCAGTTTGTGTACGAACAGTCTGGAATTGTTTCATGGGGCGTGGGGCGTCTATGGCGTCATCGCGCCGCTGATCATTGTCGGGGGGCTGGGGTTCGGGGTGCTGCATAACATTGCTTGTGTGCTGTGGTTTCGCTTTTGGCGGATGATTCGGCGGCAGAGCTGTCCGGAACACTTTTTCAAGATGAACCCGCCGGTGCGTTTGCAGCTTCAAAGCAAGATCGTGCTGACGACCAGTGCGATATTGATTGTTGCGGGAACGGTGCTGCTGCTGCTGTTTGAGCAGGTCTCGCCGAATCCGCAGGCGGACGGGCGATTGTTGTCGGCGCTGTTTCAGTCGATTACGGCGCGGACGGCGGGGTTCAACACCATCCCAATTGCCGAGATGTCCGAGGCGAGCAGGCTGACGCTGATCGCGCTGATGTTGATCGGCGGCTCGCCCGGTTCGCCGGCTGGCGGCATTAAGACGGTTACGTTTGCCTTGCTGGTGATGTCCGTCTATGCCACGCTGCGCAAGCGGCGTGAGGTGGAGGTGTTCAAACGCTCGGTGCGCCTGGTGGTGGTCGGGCGGGCGATTACGGTTACGATACTGTTTTTGATTTTGCTGCTGACGGCTACGCTGATGCTGTGTGTGACCGAACGCCATCACGGCTGGCCGATGGGCGATTTGGCGTTTGAGGCGGCCTCGGCGATTGGGACAGTCGGGCTTTCGACCGGCATAACGCCGTTTTTGACAACGGCGGGCAAGTGGATTATCATACTGACGATGTTGGTGGGTCGGCTGGGGCCGCTGACGCTGCTGGCGGCGCTGATGTTCAACGTCAAACCCGCCGGTTACGACTATCCGTCCGAGCCGCTGATGGTGGGGTAATAAAAATTAAAAGTAAAAGATTAAAAATTAAAATTGCGGAGCCGCCTTCGGCGGTGACTTCATTAATTTTGATATATGCATTTTTATTTTTTATGTGAACAGGTGGGCTTATGAAACGATTTGTGGTGATCGGATTGGGGCGGTTCGGCAAGAAGCTGGCGATCGCCCTGGCGATGAGCGGCGCCGAAGTCATCGCGATTGACCGGGAACGCGATATTATTGAGGACATTCGCGACCAGGTCAGTCTTGCCGTGCGGCTGGACAGCACCGACGAAGACGCGATGCGGGCGCAGGGCGTGGAGAAGGCCGACGTGGCGATTGTCGGGATGGGCGAACGCGGGCGGGGGTTTGAGTCGGCGATATTGACGGTGGTCAATCTCAAGCAGATGGGTGTTCCGCAGATCTATGCGCGGGCGGCGGACCTGACCGCCGGGCAGGTGTTCAGCGCCGTGGGAGCGACCGATGTGATTTATCCTGAGATTGAGACGGCTCAGCGGTGGGCGTATCGGCTGATTGCGCCGCATATTGAAGAGAAGATTGATTTTGCGCCGGGTTACAGTTTGGCGAGGGTCAAAGCACCGGCCGGATTTGAAGGCAAGACCGTTATGGAACTGCAGCTTCGTCAAAAGTACAACGTTAACCTGGTGGCGATCAAACGCAGCGAAGAAAACGTCAAGGATGATGGGGAACGGGTGATCAATGTCCCGATGCCGGAGACGGTGATCTATGCCGACGATGTGCTGATGATTGCCGGCTCGGACTTTGACTTGGCTCGCCTGCCGCAGGAATAAATCGAAACCACAGAAGGCACAGATTCCACAGAAATAAAGAGTTTGTTTGTCATTATTAAGAAGTCTAACAAAATAGAAATAGATTTCTAATTTGCAAGAAATAACACACAGCATTCAAGATGAACAATGGTTTAATATTTGTGTCCGATATGGACGGGACGCTGTTGCAGACGGCGGGGCGACTGTCGGACTATAGTCGGCAGACGCTGGCCGAATTGTTGGCGGCGGGGGTGCGGTTTACGGTGGCCAGCGGGCGGGCGTGGGCGGAGATGACGCCGATTCTCGGCGATCTGCCGCTACGGCTGCCGGTGATTGCCGTCAACGGGGCGTACCTGACCGATTATGCGACGGGGCGGCACTATGTGATCAATCATTTGGATGGGGAACTGGCCGGGGCGATCTATGCGCACATTCTGGACGAGGGGCTGCTGCCGTTTGTGGTCGCGCACAACGGGGCGGAGGACTGTCTGTATTGGGAGCGGCTGATCAACGCCGAGATGCAGTGGTATCACGATATTCTCGAGCTGGAGCATGACCAGCGGCTGCGGCGAATCGGGCGGCTGACCGACGCGCTTCGGGACAAGGTGATTGCGTTTGCGGTGATGGGGCCGCGGGAAAACGTGACGGTGCTGGCGGGTCTGCTGGCCGAGCGGTATCCGGGCAGGATGGAAAATTTCCTGTTTGAAAACCCCTACAGCCCCGGCCACTGGTGGCTGACGATCCACGACTGTAAGGCGTGCAAATCGCGGGCCATCGAGACGTTGCTGGAGATGGAGGGTATTCCGAATGAGCAGCTGACGGTTTTCGGCGACCATATCAATGATATCAAGATGCTGCAAAAGGCCGGCCGAGCGGTGGCGGTAGCCAACGCCGAAGAGATCGTCAAACAGCACGCCGACGAAATCATCGGCTCCAACGACGACGACGCGGTGGTCAAATACATTCAGCGCAATGCGACAAAAGCCGCAATGTGATTTCAATGAATGATTCGAACATGATAACGCACGGGACAGGAGACCAGCGATGAGTACCTCTCAAACGGCTTGGCACGCATTGGAGGCCGAAGCGGTGACAGAACGACTGGAAAGCGCAACCGAAGGACTCAGTGCCGAAAACGCCGCACAGCGACTGAAGACGGTCGGCCCCAATACCCTGGAAGCTGAAGAGAGCGTAAACCCGGCGAAACTGCTGATTCGCCAGGTGCACAATCCGCTGATTTACCTGCTGATTGGTGCGGCGGTGCTGTCGCTGGCGGCAGGCAAATTCATTGACGCCGGCGTCATTGTCGGTGTGATCGTGTTCAACAGCCTGCTGGGCTTTTTTCAGGAATGGCGGGCCGAGGGGGCGCTGGCGGCACTGCGGCGGATGGCTTCGCTTCACGCGAAGGTCTTGCGAGACGGCAACCCGATCGAGGTCGAGGCCTCGGATGTTGTGCCGGGCGATGTTTTGCTGCTGGAAACCGGCGACCGGGTCAGCGCCGATGCGAGGCTGCTCGCCGCCGAAGAACTTCAGGTGGACGAATCGGCGCTGACGGGCGAATCGCAGCCGGTCGCCAAGCGATCCGAGACGCTGGATGAGGGCACGGCGATGGCGGACCGCCGCAATATGGTCTGGATGTCCACGAATGTCACCGGCGGCCGCGGCCGGGCGGTGGTGGTACACACGGGCATGCAGACGCAAATGGGACAGATCGCCGGCGCCGTCCGCTCCACACTGCGCGAACAAACACCGCTGCAAAAGCGGATGCATACGCTGGGTATCGTACTGGGGGCGGCGGGTATCGGCCTGGCATTGGTGGTGCTGGCCCTGGAGATTGTGCGGGCTTATGAGGTTACCGAGGCGATTATGTTTGCCGTAGCGATTGCGGTCTCGGCGATCCCTGAAGGGCTGCCGGCGGTCATCAGCGTAACGTTGGCGATGGGCGTGCGGCGGATGGCGGACCGGCACGCGATTATCCGGCACATGCCCGCGGTCGAAACGCTGGGATCGACCACGGTGATCTGTACGGACAAAACCGGTACGCTGACCAAAAACCAGATGACGGTGCGTAAGATGTGGGCCGACGGCAGGACATTTGAACTGACGGGCGAAGGGTACGAACCGAAGGGGCAATTGAAAGACCAGGCAGGCAAGACAATCGAGCACATGCCAAAGGCTCTGGAAGTGTTGCTGCAAACGGGCGTGCTGAACAACAATGCCCGCATTCACGAACAAGACGGGCGCTGGCAGGCCGACGGCAATCCGAGCGAGGCGGCTTTGCTGACGGCGGCACAGAAAACAAGAATAGATCTGCAGGCGCTGCAAAAAGACAGTCCGCGGCTAAGTGAAATTCCGTTTTCCAGTGAGCGCAAATATATGGCAACGTTGCATTCGCAGGAGGGCCGGGGGACGCGGGCGTATGTTAAAGGGGGTGCCGACCGCCTGCTGGAGTTCTGCACGTATGTGCTCAAGGACGGCAATGGGGTGGTGATGGATGACAAACAAAAACAGACCGTTGCACAGGCGATTGAGGATTTCGCAGACGATGCGCTGCGGGTGATGGCCGCAGCGTATGTCGATTTTGAAGAGGACAAGCAGACGCTCGCGCCGGAGGACGTCGAGGGCGGCCTGATGCTGGCGGGGCTGTGGGCGATGATTGACCCACCTCGCGAAGAAAGCGTCCAAGCCGTCCGACAGGCCAAAGAGGCCGGGATTCATCCGGTGATGATTACCGGCGACCACGCCGCCACGGCGCTGGCGATTGCCAAACAGGTTGGCATCGCCGGCGATGGGCAGGCGCTGACGGGGCCGGAGATTGATACGCTGGACAAGCCCGCACTGGCCGCCGCGGCGCTGCGGTCGGGGGTCTTTGCGCGGGTCTCGCCGGCGCACAAGCTCAAGATTATGGAAGCGCTGCGCGAAAAGGGGCATGTGGTGGCAATGACCGGCGACGGGGTCAACGATGCGCCGGCGCTGAAGGGCGCCGATATCGGGATTGCGATGGGACAATCGGGCACTGAAGTGGCCAAGGAGGCGTCCGATATGATTTTGACGGATGACAACTTCGCGACGATTGTTCACGCGATTGAAGAAGGACGGGTGATCTTCAGCAATCTTCGGCGCGTGGTGTATTTTCTGGTCGCCACGAATATCGGCGAGATTTTGACCATGGTTGCGGCGCTGCTGATTGGGCTTGATCTGCCGCTGACGGCGGTGATGATTTTATGGATCAATCTGGTCACCGACGGGGCGTGCACGATTCCGCTGGGGGTGGAACCGAAGCACTGGGACGTGCTTAAACTGCCGCCGCGCGACCCGCGCCAGTCGATTTTGACCGGTGATTTGATTCGTCGCATCGTGCTGCTGACACCGCTGATGGCGGCCGGGACACTGCTGATGTACCATGGGGCACGCCCCGGCGGGCTGGAATACGCCCGGACGGTGGCCTTTACGACGCTGGCGGCCTTCCAGTGGTTCCAAGCCTTCAATGCCAGAAGCCACTACCAGTCCATTTTTTCCATCGGCATATTCAGTAATAAATGGCTGCTGACCGGCGTCGCGGCAGCCATCCTGATGCAGGTCGCCGTCGTCCACACCGCTGTCGGGCGGACGCTGTTCGGCACAACCTCGCTGTCGGCGGCCGACTGGCTCCGTATCGTGCTGATGGCCGGCACCATCTGGGTCGTCGAGGAACTACTCAAACGGCTCGGCGTTCATGGTCGTGCGCCCAAACACGAATGATGAAAGTACCGTTTTCAGACACAGGATAACGCAATGACAGAGACAACAAAGACAACCATAAATCGGCTTTCGGATTATATCGGACAAACGGTGACGCTCGCCGGGTGGGTGTATCACAACCGGGCAAGCGGCAAGGTGCTGTTTGTGGTGGTGCGGGACGGGACGGGTCTGTGTCAGTGCGTCGTCGAGGCGGCCGGCGTCAGCGAAGCGGTCTTCGAGGCCGTCAAGCGGCTGGGGCAGGAATCGTCGCTGACGGTGACCGGTACGGTGCGTGCCGAGCCGCGGTCGCCGGGCGGGGTGGAACTGGCGGTCACGGATGCGGCGGTGATCTGCCCGACGGAGGAGTACCCGATCACGCCCAAAGAGCACGGGGTGGAGTTTCTGATGCGCAACCGGCATCTGCACCTGCGGAGCCAGCGGCCGTGGTGCATCGGGCGGGTGCGGCACACGGTCATCGACGCCATCCGGCGGTTTTTCAACGACAACGGGTTTACGCTGGTCGATACACCGATCTTTACCGCCGCGGCGGGCGAGGGCGAGCAGACGCTGTTTGCGGTCGATTATTTCGGCCAGCCGATGTTTCTGTCGCAGACGGGGCAGTTGTATCTGGAAAGCGCGGCGATGAGTTTTGGCAAGGTGTATTGCTTCGGGCCGACATTCCGCGCCGAAAAAAGGACGACTCGACTGGCATCGGACCCACAGCGGCCCGGGGATGGCGGAACTGAAGATTTGGCTGGCCGAGCAGATTGAGCAAAAAAAGGTCGAACCCAACAGCGGACTGGGGGGGGAGGCGATCGGCTATATGCTGCGGCACTGGGAGGAACTGACGCTGTTTTTAAGGCAGCCGGGGGCACCCCTGGACAATAACATCTGTGAACGCGCCCTTAAAAAAGCAATTTTGCACCGCAAAAATGCTTACTTCTAGGAATACGTTTCAAGAAGATAAGCTGGATTCTTGATGCAGATGTCCAAGGTTACTTCGATTCGATTAACCACAACTGGATGATCAAGTTTATGGAGCATCGCATTATCGATAAGCGTATGCTTCGCCTGATCAGAAAGTGGTTGAAAGCCGGAGTCATTGAGGACGGGCAATGGACAGCGAGCGGAGCAGGCTCCCCGCAAGGAGCATCCATTTCACCCTTGCTGGCGAACGTTTATCTCCACTATGTTCTGGATCTCTGGGTACATCAGTGGAGGCAACGCTATGCACGCGGTGATGTGATTATCGTTCGCTGGGCTGACGACTTTGTCGTAGGGTTTCAGTATGAAGACGATGCGAAGCGGTTTCACACAGAATTGCACGACAGATTGGAGAAGTTCTCGTTAAAACTTCACCCCGAAAAGACGCGCCTCATCCGTTTCAAGCACTTTGCCCGACGGGATTGCAGGCGTTTTGACGGGAAGAAGCCAGAGACCTTCGACTTCCTTGGGTTTACACACTATTGTGGTGTGAACAAAAACGGGAAGTTTATGATCAGTCGGATCACGATGAAGAAGCGGTTTAATGCTAAACTTCACGAGGTCAAGGCAGAACTACAAAAGCGCATGCATCAGCCCATTGGGGAACAGGCCCAATGGCTGCGTTCCGTTGTCAGAGGGTACTACCAATATCATGCCATTCCGGGAAACTGGAAGACGCTTGGGGCGTTCTGTACCCAAGTCACGCGCATGTGGTACAAAACGCTGAAGCGGAGAAGCCAGAAAAGCCGTCTTAACTGGGACCGAATGACAAAGATTGCAGATGCCGTACTGCCCCCAGCGAAAATTCTGCATCCCTGGCCTGAACAGCGGCTGGAGGCGATTGTGCGGGTGGGGTAGAAAATGAGGTTCTACCTTGACCAAGATAGAACCTCTTTGGAAACCCCTCCTTTTAAAAATACCTATTTCTGGGCTTGAGCAAACCCAAGCCGCCAAAACCCAATATCAACAGCGTGGTGGGTTCTGGGACGATTGTATATACTTGCATATTACGTCCATTTTCAATAGATGTTGTCCAACTTGTCCCATCAGCCCATTTACCCGACAAAGTACCACATCCATGTAGTGCGATTTGCCAACCCACAGTAGGTTCACCAACAAAGCTCAACCCGTCTGATGCTTCAAAATCGTAACCAGTAAATCTAACAAAGGAAGAATCTGCGGCACTTACCTTGTTTACCATTCCGCCACTAATAGTTATTCTACTTTGATTTTTGGCATATACTGTTCCTGTGTTGCCACCAGAAATATTTGACCGACTTCTGTCGATTGCCCAAAGAGTCCAAATTGTACCTCCTGAAATGTTTGATCTACTTTCGCCTTTAGTCTCGTGATAATATACAGTGCCGCCAAAAATATCTGCTTTGCTGTTTTGGTGAAGGTATACATACATTTGTCCCCCATAAATATCTACACTGCTCGTGTCATGCACATTTACCCACCAATCACCTGAGGTTATTTGAAAATGGCTACCTCCAGTAATCGATACCTCAATGAACGCATCAGCTCCTGTACTTATAATCAACGGTACAACTGCCAACCAAAGTGTCATTCTCCTGTTCTTCATCTTTTCTGTCCTTTCAAAAAAAAGTTTTCTTAACCATTCAAACACAAAAACTAACCGCAGACAGACACTGCGTCTGATTCGTCTTCAATTTGCGCTATGTCCCAAATCCAAACTTTTTGGAGAATCCTTTTCCCCACCTACCATCTTTCTCCATTTTAATGGCCTCCATAAAATCGGTTTTGGTTACCGCAGAACCTCCATTCCGTTTCAGTGCGATTCGAGCTGCATTAACAAGAACATTTTTAATTTCACCACCCGACAACTCGGTATGACTTAACTCCTGAATAGACACATCGCTGGCCAAGGGCATTTTGGAAGGAATTATCTTTTTCCAAATTCTGTATCGATTCTTCTGTACTGGCAGATCAAATTCCAGCTTTAAAGAAATACGTCGGCTAAGTGCACTGTCCAAGCATCCTTTTCGATTGGTTGACAATATACATACCCCTTCAAAACGTTCAATTTCCTGTAACAGTAAATTAACTGTCCGAGCTTCCCAGTTTCGAAAAGCTGTCTCTCTGTCATAGAACATGGCATCGGCTTCATCCCAAAGCAATACGGAATCGGACTCCGTCGCCTCTCGGAAGGCCCTGACAATATTTTTTTCTGTTTGGCCAACCCAGCAGTTTTGTATTTCCGCGTAATTGATAGCAATAATTGACTTGTTCAATTTATGTGCGATTGCCTCGGCACAGGCGGTTTTTCCTGTTCCCGGACTACCCGAAAAAAGCATAGTAACCCCTTTGCCGTATGCGAGTGTGTCACCTAATCCCCACTGCTCAAAAAGGATGTTTTTGTGTTGTATCTGACAAAGACACATGTCAATCAACTCCTGCATTTCATCAGGAAATATCAACTGGTCAAATGTCACAACAGGTTTTCTGGCAGACTGGCTTTCTCGACGCTGACGTTTGATTTTAAATAGCTCAAGCGACTTTGTGGTCAACTCGAATTCACAGCTTTGCAGGGTGCCTTCGTCTTCTGTCTCATATGTATTTGAAAGACCTCCGCAGACTCGGATATATTCCTCCCTGCGTAATTTATGGTCACGATTAAGAAGAAACATATTATGTCTTATATCGGGGACTTTACCGCTGACAGAGCGGGCTAAACCGATACCTGTGAATAACTCATCATCAGGGCGAAAATGTCCGAGATCTTTACTGGTTAATATCAACACGATAAGCTTTTCTGAATCATTCAGTTTTGACTTGATCAGTTTGTTGAGCGGCCAGTTGGGGTGTTTCTCAAGAGTATTTTTCAATCGCCAGAGATTGTCTTCAATCACCTTGGTAAAGTGTTTTCCAGATGTATGTGTGCGGTAACTGACCTGTACTCTTTCGATAGCATCCGCCCTGTTTTTGGCAACTTTTGAGATGTCATAGAGCTTGTCGAGCAAGGCACTGTAGGATTTGACATCCCATCCGGTGACAAACCGTTTTGTTTTGTTGATAAGAGGTTCTATAAATTCAGAGCCAACGCAGTAGGAATCGTCCTCGCTGTCTTGCTGAATCAGGCGGGATGTCAATAATCTGCTGCCTTCACTTATTGTCCTTATGACATTTAACACAGTTTTGCCACTTCGTTCAAACCATTTTTGCATGGCCGCAGCAGAGGAGACCCCTCGAATAATCCCCAAATGACTTAAGGTAAAAAGCAACAAGACCTCTCTTTCAATCCGGCGTAGCTTAAACTTCTTGATAATATCAACAATATAGACGCTGGAATCTGTTGAATCGATGCACTTATGAAAATAATTTGTCATCTTGATTTCAATCCCTGCATTTATATTATTGCTTTTGCCGTCGCCTAAAAGAGACATATTTTTGTTCAATGAATTACGCAACTCAAATATCTGGAGTATAAGCTCCAATATTTCTTCATCGGATTTAAATGGTGCCGCTGCTTTTCGTGAAAAATCATTATCCGCTTGCATGGAGACTGGCTTGCTCTCGGATTGCTTGTGTGTCGGTTCCGGTTCTGGAATCATACAAAAGGTGTCGTCCTTTAAATCAATACGCAATCCGCATCGCGGGCACTGAATTTCAAAATTTTCAAGGTCTGCCATAGTTTTCTGTCCTTTGATTTCAATAACGCTCCGAGTTCCTGAACCACGAAGTATTATATGGGAGGGGTACGACAGGGTGTGCCGAAGCATATTATAAATCGTAATATGAGCCGAAAATATTAAGATTTGGTGATGCCGATTCGGTCAGCCGTGCTGAGTGTCAAATCAAATAACTATGGGTCTTATTCTGCCCCATACAGTTCTAACCAATAGGTGATGTTGTCGTTACCAAAAGACCCTCCACATCCAATATTGGGCAGGGTCAAAAGCTCGTTAGCTTGATGCTGTGCCCACATATCTTCCGGTTTTTCAATGAGATATCGTCTGATGGTCTGTATTGCATTCCACCGCATCAGATTGTAGTCCCAGTTTGGAATATCGGAATAATTGGACATGCCGTATTTGAGTGCCTGTGTCTGTGTCCGGTAGTGAATAAATGCATCATAAAGAACAGGGCAGTAAGATTGACTGTCAATAATCCCTGCCAATATTTCGACAGCCTGTTCGGATGATTCAGCACGGACAAGACAACAGGCCAATCTAAAATCAATACAGGTTCCGAATATCGTGTTTTCGTATTTTTTCTGCACCGGCAACAGCATGTCATACGCCGCAGTATAATTGCCGCCTGCTATCTGTTCAACCGCAGTCCAATAGAGTTGACGGTCATTTTCATCGGCGGTATATCTGGTCTGCTCCTGAATCGGATTACATCCTTCAAGCGGGTCAATTGTGAGGTCAGCCTTTTCCAAGGTTTTAAGCATTTTACCGTAATAATTTGAATAAAGTGAAAAAATCGGGCTAAGTGCCCCCTCTACCTGATCCGGACTCTTGGACTCAATGCGATTATAGGCGTTGGATAATGCAACAATAAGCTCAATTTGTTCCTCTTTCAACTCTGCCAGATTGTCGGGCAGAATTAATTGGTTTAAGAAATCTTTAACGGCCTTCAGTTCCAAGACTGCTTTTTCCGCGGCGTGCTTTATGCGTTTCTTATCATCTGGATACCATCCAAGGTATCGTTCCATATCGATAAAAACCGCCTCAATCTGAAGGTCTGCGAAGCGAATTTCATCCAAGCCCCCCCTTGGGTTGCTATCGACCTGCGGCATCTGGCGAGCAGGTTCGGCGGATGTCAAAAGCGTGGGGCTATTCATCACGTAAGCAATACCGGCAATGAAGAAAAGCCCAATGAATAATCCGATAATAGAATCTTTTGAAAACTGCATAAAATATTCGGTTCGTTATAGTTGTACTGTCCAATTTCATTTTCGTTCTTTAACTCTTAACGGAGCCAATAACTTATGTCGCTTGTAATGATAAAACCGTGCTGTCTCTCGCCGTTTGCTTTTGCGTTCGATCAAACGTCGAAACCATCCAGGAGCAGTGCGATTGCAGGCGCGACGCAACAGGTCGTCCAACAGCATGCGAACCTGTGGGACCGTCAACGCTGGCGTATACTTTTTTCCCCCGCCGGGTTTCCAGAATTAAAAACCACAGGGCAATAAGCGAGAGTATTTGATGATGATGCCATCCCATCCAGGTACGCACCTCATAATCGGCCAGCCCGGCCTCGCTCTTGGCCCGCTTAAAGCAGTCTTCGATGCGATGGCCAGCCTTGACCACGCGCGCCAATTCATCCAGCGATATCTGGGCTGGTGCATTGGACAGATAATAATCGTACTTCATCGTGCCGTTGGATTCACGAGTGCGCGTCACAACCAACAGCTCTTCTGCGCCGCCTTCTTTGCCGCGTTCCGTTCGTGCCAAAACACGGCGTTTGACCAGCTCTGTAACCAGCGGTCCTTTTTCGCCATCCCGCACATCCACCCGTGTCCAGTCTTTCTCCGCCAACGCAGCACACCAGCAATCAACACGCATAAATGGCTGTTTGGCCGGAGCGCCGCGACCGCTGTAAGCAGGCGGCGTAATCTCCAGATCACGGATACCGGTATCAGAGGGTACTGCCAAAAGATACTGTTCACCCAACCCCCGCAAATCGCGTCTAAAACCACTGGAACGCCCCATTTCGTCATCGCCGGTAATCCACTGATGAGGCAGAAGTTCACGGTTGCCTTCAAGCATATCCAAGGCCAACTCATGCCGGGTTTGATAGCGAATCTCTTTCGGCACGCCGCATTTTTTACGTCGTTTTTTGTCATTGGCCCAGCTTTTCGGCAGATACAAACGCTCATCGACCAGCGCGTATTCTTTCCGCGAGGCATAGGCCATATAGACGCCCACTTGCCCATTGTCCACCTTGCCCAGTCGCCCCAGCCATTGACGCTGAACGCCCACCGATTCGGTGCCGCATTTTTCAAAACCCGACGGGTCAAAACCGATCACGCCGTCGTCTTGCCCCAATCCTTTGCCCACTTGACGCGCCAGTTCCTGCTGCAAGGGATGATGCGACCAAGACGACTGGCCGATAAAGTACTGCAAGCCTCCACGCTGTCGATCATAGCGGTAGGCAATCGACTCGACATTCTTGCGTTCCGCATCCGACAACAGGCCGCCCAGATACATCTGAATATTGGCCTTGGAATCGCGCCGGACAAACGCGGCCACAAACGGCTCAGCAAATTGTTCCAAGCGTTTCAACATCCCGTCCGTAACTTGCGGCTTGATTTCAGTGTCTTGCAGTATTTCACGTTTTCGAATCTCATAACGTCGTTCCATGACAATTCCTTTCCATGGGGACAAATCCCCTGGAAAGTTAATCGTAATATAGACTTATATAACTTTAATGAAATTGGACAGTACAA
>Ga0123333_10000071_pt1 | contig 96493 bp, 85 predicted proteins | sample BioC12SIPDNA_3_FD_89957 | JGI IMG/M metagenome (GOLD analysis project Ga0123333, IMG submission 89957) | Anaerobic biogas reactor microbial communites from Washington, USA - Biogas_R2_B C12 SIP DNA | ecosystem: Engineered > Bioreactor > Anaerobic > Unclassified | place: Washington, USA...
CACTATAGCCGGCGACGCTTCCTGAAGGCCTGCGGGCTGGGCCTGGGAGCCACGATCGCCCTCTCCCTCTGGCGGCAGGCGCGAATCGCGCCGGCCCCGATGCCGGCGCTCGACTCAGCGGCGCCGCCTGTGGCCGCCGCCCCGGAGGAGGCCCTCGCAAAGCCCCCCACACCTGCGGTGGCCGCCAAGCCATCGGAAGCGGCCTCCGGAGCCCCCGACGCCGCCCCGACGCTCGATCCAACGGTCCAGCCCGCTCCTACTACCGAGCCAACGATCGCCCCCGTCCCATCGCCCACGGCGCTACCGCGCGTCCGCTGCCCGTACGGCCTGGTCAACGATCCATATCCCGGCCGCTGCCGGCGCTATACGGATCAGAACGGGAACGGCATGTGCGACCTCTCCGAGACGACCTGAATCTAGGAGCGCTCGATCCGCCGCCAGTGCATCAGGTACAGAGGCGCCGCGAGGAGAAAGAGCACCGCGTTCCTCACCAGATCCAGCACGGCATAGCGCTGCATCCAGCGCTGCTGCATCACAAGGTCGGCCTCCAGCACGCCGCTCTCGGCCTCGGACGGCGTCAGCACGCGCAGCGGCTCGGGATAGGCCAGGGTGGCCAGCCCGCGCACGAGGCCCACGGCGGCGAACACCACGATAACGAGCGTGATCAGGCAGACCAGATACAGATAGGTGTTGCGAGGCGTCCAACTCGCCTTCATGTCACTCGGCCCCCTCTCCGGACATCGGCGATCGGCCGGGATCCTCAGGTGGCGCCTCCGCCCGGCGCCAGTGATAGCGGTAGAGCGGTCCCGCGACGAGCACCAGCGCGAGCTGGCCCACCAGGTTCAGGATCGAGGAGCGCCGGTCGGCGGCGCGCTGGACCTCCTGCTGGCGCTCCCACAGATCCGGATCGTATCCGGTTTCCCTCGGGGCCACCGCCGTCACCAGGGGCGCCTCCGATCGAGGGGAAGGATAGAGGAGCTCAGCCAGGCTGCGCGCCAGCCCGGCCGTGCCGAACAGGACCATCATCAACGTCACGAGGCAGACCAGATAGATATAGATGCTTCGCAGATCCCAACGTGTTTGCATAGGCACCTCCACCGGGGCAGTATACGGCCAGGCGGCGTCCTGCTCAAGGGCCGCGCCCCCGGCCCGCACGCACTCGTTTGGAGCGCTGGCCCGGGCGCGTATGCTGCAGGGGTCGTCTCCGGTCCAGCAACTCACGCCAGGAGGAGCCGCTGATGAGCATCGCCGTGCTGGCCCTGGCGGGCAGCGCCCCGATACTGGCCGTCCTGCTCACGATGGTCCTGTTGCGCTGGCCGGCCATGCGCGCCATGGCGTTGGGTTGGCTCGTCGCCAGCGCGCTCGGCCTGCTGGTGTGGCGCATGACGCCACGCTGGTGGGCGGCGGCGGCGCTCTATGGCGCCCTCCAGGCCGTGGACATCATCCTCATCGTCTTTGGCGCCATCCTGCTGATGAACCATCTGCAGGCCAGCGGAGCCATCGCCCGCATCCGGGCGCACCTGAGCGCCAGGGTGCAGGATGCCCGCGTGCAGCTGCTGCTGATCGGGGTGGGATTCATGACCCTGATCGAGGGCGTGGCGGGGTTCGGCACGCCGGGCGCCCTCGGCGCGCCGCTCCTCACCGGGCTGGGCTTTCCCCTTATTGCGGCGGCCGCCTTTGGTCTCTTCTTCAACGGGCCGAACCCTCCCCTGGGCGCCGCGGGCGTGCCCGTCAACGGGGGCATCGGCTCCGTCATCGACGAGAGCGTCCTCCTGGGCGCGATCGAGCCGGCGGCCTTCCTGCGGGGCGTCGCGGGCTGGACGGGCGTGTTCACGGGGAGCACCCTGGCCATCATCGGGCTCCTGGGGGTTTTCCTGTTGCTCTACTGGTTCGGCGACGCCGGCGAACGTACGGTTCGGGCGGCCTGGCGCGGCACACGGCCGGTGGCGCCGCTGGCGCTGACGCTGGGCGGCCTGGCCGGCGTGACGCAGTTTGCAGTGGGCTGGCTGATGGGCCCGGAGCTGGCCAGCGCCGTGGCCGGCCTCGTCGCCTTGGGCGCAGGACTGTTCCTGGTGAAGCGCGGGCTGCTGATCCCCCGCGACCCCTGGCGGCTGCCGGCGGCCCCCTTCGCGGACGATGCCCCGGCCGCTAAAGTGCCGGAGCCGCCTGCGTCGCTGCCCCTCTGGCTGGCCTGGGCCCCGTACATCCTGGTGGTGGCGCTCCTCTTTGTGACGCGGATGCCCGGCCTGGGCCTGCGCGAGTTCCTGCAGCGCCCAGAGCTCCGCTGGGAGCGGCTGCTGGGCGAGGACATCACCTACTCCGTGCGCCCGCTCTTCATCCCCGGGGTGATCCCCTTTATCCCCGTGGCTCTCATCGTCGCGATGGTGCACCGGCTGCCGCCGGCCACCGCGCTGGGCGCCTGGCGGCGCTCGCTCGGCCAGACGGCGCGGATCGCGCTCACACTGCTGATGGCCGTCTCCATGGCTCAGATGATGATCCGCTCCGCGAGCAACCTGCGATCGCTGCCGGGGATGATGCAGGCGCTGAGCCTCGCCCTGGCGGAAGCGGCGGGCCCGGCGCAGCCGCTGGTGGCTCCCTGGCTGGGGGCGCTGGGCGCCTTTATCACCGGAAGCAGCACCAGCTCCAACATCCTGTTCAGCGCCCTGCAGCACGATGCCGCCGCCAGCCTGGGCCTGCCCAGGACGCTGATCGTGGCCCTCCAGAACGCCGGCAGCGGCCTCGGCAACATGATCTCGGTGCTGAACATCGCCGCCGTGTGCGGCGTCCTGGGCCTGCGCCAGGCGGAGGGCCGCCTGCTGCGACGCCTGCTCATCCCCACTGCCGCCCTGGTCGCCCTGGTGGGTCTGGCCGGCTGGCTGCTGGCGCCAAGGCTCACCGGCCTGTACTAGCGCGGACGAGTCCGGGAGCCACGCGTACTGCGCTGGAAGCGCTGGCGATTTGTGGCCGGCCGGCGGCGATGCTATTATCATCCGTGTGGCAAAGAAGCCCAGGCTCTCGAACGTTGTTCCCGCGCAAGCACGCCCTCTGCCGCTCAGGCGCTCTGCAGGGCCCGGACGCCGCACACAGTGGCAGCCGGCCCAAAGGCCCGCCCTCGCGACAGAGGCGCTTTGTTACCGCAGGCAGCCGGCAGGCTCGGCCCAACCCAACGCCAGTGAACAGGAGAACAGATGACGCAGGATATTGCCTTGGTACAACAGGCCGGCGAACGCGCTCGCGAGAATATCGGGCGCGTGGTGATCGGGATGGAGGAGGCCATCGAGCTGCTGCTCGTGGCGCTGTTCTGCGAGGGACACGTGCTGCTGGAGGACGTGCCAGGCATCGGCAAGACGACGCTGGCCAAGGCGCTGGCCCGCAGCCTGGGATGCTCGTTCAGCCGGGTGCAGTTCACCGCGGACCTGCTTCCTTCCGACATCACCGGCGTGAGCGTCTACAACCAGCGTACGCAAACGTTCGAGTTCCGCCCCGGGCCGGTGTTCGCCCAGGTGGTCCTGGCCGACGAGATCAACCGCGCCGGCCCGCGGACGCAAAGCGCGCTGCTGGAGGCGATGCAGGAGCGCCAGGTGAGCGCGGACGGCCTGACACGCCCGCTGGAGCGCCCCTTTATCGTGCTGGCCACACAGAACCCCATCGAACTGGAGGGCACCTTCCCCCTCCCGGAGGCCCAGCTGGACCGGTTCCTGCTGCGCCTCGCGCTCGGCTACCCCGGTCGGGAAGACGAGCGAGAGATCCTGCGGCGCTTCCGCACTGAGGACCCGATGGAGAGCCTGGAGCCGGTGCTCCAGGGGGCCGAGGTCCTGCGCCTGGCGGCGATCTGCCGGGAGGTGTTTGTTCACCCGGTGATGGAGGAGTACATACTCAGCGTCATCGAGGCCACGCGCAAGAGCGACGACCTGGCCCTGGGGGCCAGCCCGCGAGCCACGCTGGCGCTGTACCATTGCGCGCAGGCGCTGGCGGCCCTGCGCGGGCGGGATTATGTGATCCCCGATGACGTGCAGGCCCTGGTGGAGCCGGCGCTGGCACACCGCCTGATACCCAGCGCGCGGCAGCGACTGTACGGGCAGGCCACCCGCGGCATTCTCGCCGATCTCCTGGCAACGGTTCCGGTACCGGTGGAAGAGCGCTGGGACGGGAGCGGCGAGGGGTGAGAGGCGGCGCCTGGTGGCTCTTTCTGAGCGTCCTGTTCGCCCTGGCCACGGCGACGGGGCGCCACACCCTGGCGATGTTTGTCATCATCCTGGCCCTGGCAACGCTGGTTTCGGAGCGTTGGGGCCGGGATTCGCTGCACCGCGTGCGCTACCGGCGCTACCTGGGCAAGAGCCAGTTGAGCTATGGCGAGGAGACCAGCCTGGTGGTCGAGATCACCAACGCCAAGCTGCTCCCCCTGGCCTGGATCCGGGCGCTGGACGCCTTTCCCCTAGGCCTGTCCGTCTCGACCAGCGAGATCCAGTACACCCAGACTTCTGACACCGGGCTTTTGCTGACGCTGGTCTCCCTGCGCTGGTTCGAGCGGGTGCGCCACACCCACCGGGTAAAGGGCGTCCATCGGGGCCGCTTTGCCATCGGGCCGGTGCAACTCTCCTCTGCGGACATCTTTGGGTTCAGCAAGAGCTTTCGCACCGATAGCACCGTGGATTACCTCACCGTCTACCCAAAGATCGTGCCGGTGGAGGCCCTCACCTATCCCGCCGGCCGGCCGGTGGGTGAGTGGCTCGGGCGCCGCCGCGTGATCGAGGATCCCCTGCGCTTTTCCGCGGTGCGGGAATACCGCTCCGGCGATAACCCCCGCTATATCCACTGGCGCGCCTCTGCCCGCACAGGCGATCTGCAAACCAAAACCTTTGAGCCGAGCGAGACGGTGAGCCTGATGCTGGCGGTGGACGTGGAGACGTCGCCACAGGCCTACACCTACGTGCCCGAACTGCTGGAACTGGTGCTCTCCGCGGCGGCCTCCATCGCCGTGGACGCGCTCCAGGAGCGCTACATGGTCGGGATGTTCATGAACGCCATCGGCCTGCGGGGCGAGAGTTGGGTGCAGGTCTCTCCGGGGAGACACGAGCGCCAGGCATCGGACCTGCTCAGCGCCATGGCGATGGTGGACGCCTTCCGCGGGGCGCCTTTCCTGGAGATGCTCCGCGCCATGCGGGTGAACATGCCCTATGGGGCGAGCGTCGTCGCGATCACCACCGATCCGTCGGAGGAGACCTATGAGGCGCTCAGTCTGATACAGGAGGCCGGGCACCCCGTCCTGTTGCTCACGGTAGGCGATATGCCACCCGTTGTCCCCGAGCGCCTGGACAGCATTCACCTGGGAGGTAGCGATGCGTGGCAGCGCCTCGAGAATCTCTGAGCGGCTGATGGAGGCGCTCGTGCCGGCCCTCTGGTGCCTGATGCACACCATCTGGCTCACGGCCGTCCTGCGCGCCATCTTTGCCATGCCGTTCACGGACCCGGTGGCCCTCGCCTACCCGCTGTGGCTGGTGCCCGTGCTCCTCCTGGGCGGGGGCTGGCTGGAGAGCCGGGTAGCGCATCTGCGCCGCAGCTGGCTGATCGGCGCCATCGCCGGCCTGGTGCTGGTGGTGGCCGTCGTGGCCCTGGTGCCGATGCCCGAGGGCCTGGGGGCGCTGTCGCAGCGATGGCCGCTGATCTATCGCTTTCGCGATGGCATCCCATCGCTGCTGCTGGCCGCGCTGGCCACCGCCGCGATCTGGCTGATGGGCCTGGCCGCCGACTGGACGGATGAACAGGCCCTCTGGCGGGGCTTTGTAACCGGCAGCCTGATGCTGGCGCTGCTGGCGCTGCTGCCGGCCGGGGCGCTGGGCGAGCGCGCTATCCCGTTGGGCAGCGCCATGGCGCTCTATGTGTTTTCCGGGCTGCTGGCCCTGGCGCTGCAATCGCTCCTGCGGGTGCTGGAGGAACGGCGACGCGCGGGCGGCCGGGGGCTGGAGCGCTACTGGCTGGTATCGCTGGGCGTGGTGACGCTGGCGCTGATCATCCTGGGCGCGCTGGTGGCCCTGATCCTTACCCCGGAGGCGGTGGGCCGCCTCGTCGCAGTGGTGTGGCCCGTGGTGCGCGTCATCCTCACGCCGGTGCTCTTTCTCTTCCAGTGGGCCGGCTACATTCTGGTATGGTTGCTCAGCAAGATGCTGAGCGGGCTCCAGCTGACTCAGCAGGACGGCCAGCGGCAGCAGATGGAACCGTCCGTGCCAAGGTCCATGGCGGAACAGATCGCAGAGATCGAGCAGGGCGCCAGAATTTCCCTCGGGCTGCCGCCGGACCTGGTGCGGATCGTGCTGTCGGTGGCCGTCGTCGCCGTGCTATTGCTGCTCGTCTATCTGGTTTGGCGCCGGCGCCGCGGGCGGCGCGGGGCCGCCGCGGTGGATGAAGACCGGACCTCCATCCTCACGGCCGATATCCTGGTAGAGCAGTTCCAGGAATGGGTGGCCAGCCTCCGTCCGAGGCGGGGCGGCCTGATCTATACCGACGACCTGGACGCGAGCGATCCGCGGGAGTCCATCCGCATCCTGTACCGCCGCCTGCTGCAGCTGGCGCGACGCATCGGCCGGCCCCGCGCACGCGGGCAGACTCCGGCCAGCTTTGGGCGCTCGCTGACCATACTCGTACCCGGGGAGGACCAGCGCATCCGCGAGGTGACGGACCGGTACGTGGCCGTGCGCTATGGCGACCACGCGCCTACCGCCCAGCAGGTGCAGGCCACCCGTGAGGCCGTCGATGAGGTGGAGCGGGCGTTGAACGCACGCGAAGGGCGCTGAGCCCGCGCCTCGCGGGCTCCGAAGGACTGCGGACGATGGACGAACGCACCATACGGATGGCGAGTGGGCCCGCGGACGTCGACGCGATCTGCGCGCTCGACCCCATCGCCGAGCACGACGGCGGAAGGCGCAACACGGTGGCCCGGGCGGTGGAGGCGGGGCATTGCGCCGTGTGCGTGGTGGAGGGCCGGATCGCCGGATACGTCGTTTGGGAGTATTCCTTCTTCGAGCAGGGCTTTGTGAGCCTGCTGATCGTCGCCCGGGAACGGCGGCGCCAGGGACTGGGCCGTGCGCTGATGGCCCATGTGGAGGGCCTGTGCCGGACGCCCAAGCTTTTCACGTCCACCAATCTCTCCAACCATCCGATGCAGGATCTGCTGGCCCGGCTGCGGTATACGCAAGCCGGGGTGCTCCACCACCTGGACGAGGGCGATCCGGAGATGGTGTACGTCAAGCACCTCGGGGCCTGAGGCGGGTTCACAGCCGGGGATCGATGATCATGGGCGCCGGGCGGCAGCGGACAGACGCCAGACACGATCGGGATGGACGGATGCATCTACCCAGGCTCTTGCCGCGCCTCAAAGGCTTCTGGCCCCCCGCCGCCGGCCGCACGCTCTGCTGCTGGGCGCTGGCCTTTGTGCTCAGCCTGCCGGTGGCCATACCCTCGCTGATGCACCCGCTGGAGGAGCGCAGTACCGATATCGCGGCCTTTCACCTCTACCGCAGCATCCTCTTCTCCGACGCGCTGGATCAGGGCTGGCTGTACCCTCGCTGGGCGGACGCCCTCAACGGGGGGCTGGGAAGCCCGCTGTTCTCCTATTGCTCCCCCGGGCTGTACTATGCCGTGGATCTGCTACACCGGACGGGGCTCTCGCACAGCGTGGCGTGGCGGGCGCTCGCGGCCCTGGCCGCCAGCGGCGCTGCCCTGGGTGCCTTTGCGCTGGCGCTGGCCATCGGCAAACACGTTAGCTGGGCGCTCCTTGCGTCGGCGCTGTACGTCTATGCCCCGGCCCTGCTGCGCGACCTGTGGCAGCGCGGATCCCCCCAGGGGCAAGCGACGGCCCTCTTGCCGTGGGTCCTTCTGGCGCTCTGGCGTTTGTGCGAGCGGCCCTCGGGGGCGCGGCTCGCCCTGGCCTCCCTGGCTGTGGCGTTGCTGCCGCTGGTGCACAGCCTCAGCACCGCCCTTTTGGCGCCCGTCATCGTGCAGTTTGGGCTCTACCTGATCGTCCTCCGTGGCCAGCGGGCCGCGCGAGGGCTAACGCTGGCGTGCCTGTTGGCGCTTGGCCTCGCAAGTGTCCATGTGAGTCCCCTCCTGCTCGAAAGGGAGTCGCTTCAGACCGAGCGTGCGCAGTGGGAGGGGGCCGATCCCGCAGCCGAACAGGTCGCGTGGAGCGATCTGGGGCTCCGCGTGAGTGCGCCCGATGCGGGCATACCCAACCTCAACAAGTTGAACTACCGGCAGGTCGATGCCATACAGATGGCGGCGCTGTGCGGCCTCGCCATCGTCCTGGCCGCCTCCTGGCGGCGGCTCGATACGCCGGCGCGGCTCCTCACGCTCGGCGGCCTGGGGATCGCAGCCGGCGCAATCGGGCTCCAGTTCGATTGGGCCGCGCCGCTCTACGCCTGGCCGGGCCTGCGCCTGCTCCAGTTCCGGTGGCGGCTGCTCTCGCTGCTGGCACCCGGCCTGGTCCTGGCCATCGCATCGATCCCCTGGCCCAGGGGGGCCGCAGCCAGCGGTGCCCTCCCAACCTCCCTCTGCTACGCGCTCATGGTCCTCTCAGCCCCGCGCCTTTACCCTGAGATCCTGCCGGTGCTCCACCAGGTTCGAGATGATGTCTCCCCGCTCGAGATCACGCACCTGGCGTACGAAAGCGGCGCTTACGATCTCTCCACCGGCGAGTTCCAGCCGATCTGGCGCGAATGGGCGTATACCGAGGAGGAGATGTACTGGGCCGTGCGGACGCCCATCGCCAACCTGCCGGAGGGCGCGCAGTGGCTGGCGGACGAGCGCACGGCGCGCACCCGGCTGGCGCGGTACTCGAGCCCGGTGGGTTTCGAGGCCAGCCTGCACCTGCTCTACTTTCCGGGCTGGGAAGTCACCGTGGATGGCGAGCCTCAGGCAGCCTACCCCTCCGAGGGCGGCGGTTATCTCACCGTACACGCGCCGGCAGGCGAGCACGTGATCTCTGCGATCTACCGGGGCACGCCGGTACAGCGCGCCAGCGCGGCGGTGAGTGGCGCGGCTCTGGCGTGCTGCCTGATCCTGGCAGCCGCCTGGCGCCGCGATGCCGTCACCCATCCGCCGGACGAGCCCCTCGCCGCGGAGCCCCGCCTCGTGCCGCTGGCGGCCATCCTGTGCGTGCTGGTGGCGGCCAAGCTCCTCTGGATCGATCCGCACACCACGCTCCTCCGGTACGCGTCCACCCGGGAGAGCATCCACGGTGCCACCGCGCACGTGGACGTCCGCTACGACGGCGCGATCACGCTGCACGGTTGGCGCCTGGAGCAGACGCGCCTGCAGCCCGGCGAACCGCTGACGATCACGCTGTACTGGTCCGCCGATGAGTTCCCCGACGCCAATATGCCGGGAAGCTTTGTGCATCTGCTGGGAACACAGCCGAACCCCGAGAGAGGCGACTATCTGTGGGGGCAGAGCGACACCAGCCACAGGGTGGGCCAGTGGGAACAGGGCAAGCTTTTTGCCGACACACACACGCTCGCTGTCGATTCTGCTGCGCCGGACGGAGCCTACCAACTGGAGATCGGCTGGTGGTGGCCGGAGACGGGCGCACTGTTCCAGGCGCAGATCGCCCGCGGCCCCGCAACGCTCACCGTGGCCGATCCCGGATACCTCGTGCTTGGCGGGCTGGAGATCATCGAGTAGCGCCTAGAGCACGTCGCACAACAGGTGGATATCCTCTGGCTCCTGTGCATACAGCCCGGGGTCGGGCGTCGGGTTGAGCCGGCAGCCGCGGGCCAGGTAAAAGCCGATCGTGTGCTCCGAGGGCGTGGCCGAGATATACATCGCCCTCGCGCCGCGGCGGCGCGCTTCCGCTCGGGCGGCCTCGAACAGCCGCGCGCCCAGGCCCTCGTCTCGATGGCCGTATGAGACGTTCAGGAGCGAGAGCTGCACCTGCTCGGGCGCCGAGGCCACGGGCGCCGGCTCCAGGCTGGCAATGCCGACCAGGCGCTCCTCCACAAAGGCCCCGAGAATCCAGCCGCCGCCATCGTGGCAGGCCTGGAGCGCCCGGACGATCCCGTTCATCGCGCCGGGGGGCCAGCCCTGCATATCGTACACCTCGGGCTGGAGCACCAGTTCGCCGCTCTCCACATGGTACACCCGGTCGATCCGCTCGCGGCGGTCCAGCCGGCGCACCTCCAGAATCTCGTCACGACTCAGCAGCCGCAGCTCAGGCTCGGCGGGCCGGGGCGCCTCCCAGGGCACGGCGCCCTGGGCCAGGTACTCCTCTCGAAGGAGGCCGTAGACATAGTCTCCGCTGACCGGGGCGTCCCGTCGCTGGTGGTTCGCGCGGATGTGGCCCTCGCGGGCAAAGCCGCAACGCTCGGCCACCCGCGCCGAGCGCCCGTTCGTATCATCGCAATAGATGCTCGCGCGAGTCCCGTGCAGGGGGCCAAAGATGAGCCTCAGCGCCCCTCGGACGGCCTCCGTCACATAGCCCTGGCCCTGGTGATCCACGTCACAAAAGTAGCCCACGACAAAGCTGCCGACGTCCCAGTTCATGATCCCGATATAGATCTGGGCCACGAACTCGCCGGTCTTGCGATCGAACGCGCCCAGGAAAAAGGCGATGCGCGCCGCCCAATCCAGTGCGAACTGGCGCACCGTCACCTCGGCGTCATCCACCGAGTTGATGAACATTGCAGCGTTCCCCGATTCATAGGTGGAGAGATGCTCGCGATTGCGCCGGCTCATGGCATAGTACCAGGGGCCATCGCCGCGCTCATAGGCTCGCAGCATCAGACGCTCCGTCTCTACGCGCGAGGGCAGATCCAGCAGCAAACGATGCATCGCTCCTCCTGTGGGAAAAGGGCCCGGATGGCACGCCGCGGATTGTGCGCCCGTAAGGCCTGGCACGTCAAGCCGCCCGGACGTCCTTGACACCTCCTCCACCCACGGCCATCATGGACGGTGCCGGCGAGCGCCGGCCACACCGCAACGGAGGAGGCCTACATGCGCGTACTGGTGATCTGTGATGACTACTACCATCCGGCCAGCGTCGTCCACGCGGGCCTGAGCCTGATGGAGGGGCACAGCCTGGACTATATCGAGGATGCCGCCGACTGGTCCGCCGAGCGCATGGCGACCTATCCGGCGGTGATCTATGCCAAGTCCGACAACATCACCGCGGCCAACCGCGACCCGTGGGTAACGCCGGCCGTGGAACAGGCCTTTGGCGAGTACGTCCGCGGCGGGGGCGGGCTCCTGGCGATCCATTCGGGCACGGTGTACAAAGCCCTTCCCGGCATGCGCGCCCTTTTGGGCGGCGCGTTCGACTTTCACCCCAAGCAGTGCCCTGTAACGATCGAGCCCGTGCCCGGGCACCCGCTGGCAGCCGGGGTGACGCCCTTTACCGAGGTGGACGAGCACTATCACATGATCATGGACGACCCGGCAGCGGAGGTATTCCTCATCGCGCGCTCCGAACATGGGGAGCAGCCGGGCGGCTGGACGCGCCAGGAGGGCGCGGGCCGGGTGTGCGTGCTCACGCCGGGGCACACCGTCGAGGTGTTCGCACACCCGAGCTTTCTGCGGCTTATATCCAACGGATTGACCTGGTGCGCGCCACAGGCGTGAGCGCCACCACCAAGGGGAGCGAGGTGTAGCATGGGCAGAGTGGCGGTGGTGACGGGCGCCGACCGAGGCCTGGGACTGGCGCTCACCGCAGGGCTGCTGGCGGAGGGCTGGCGCGTCTTTGCCGGCCAGTATCTGCCCGAGTGGCCCGAGCTGAGCGCCCTGCAGGCCAGGACCGGTGACACCCTGACGATCGTGCCGCTGGACGTGGGGGATACTGCCTCGGTTCAGGAGGCCGCCGGCGCGGTTTCCGCCCGATGCGAGGGAGTGGATCTGCTGGTGAGCAACGCCGGCATCGGCGCCGGCCGCGGCGATATCGACACCGGGCTGGACTATGACGGGATCGAGCAGTCCTACAACGTGAACACCCTCGGCCTGCTGCGGATGGTGGAGGCTTTTCTGCCGCTGATGGACCGTGGCACCATGAAGCGGATCGCCGTGGTCTCCTCGGAGGCGGGCTGCATCACGCTGGCCCACCGGGATGGCGGATTCGGGTATGGAATGAGCAAGGCGGGCTTGAACATGATCGCCAAGCTGCTGTTCAACGACCTCCACCCGCTGGGCTATACGTTCCGGCTGTACCATCCGGGCTGGATGAGGGGGTACATGTCCGGCACCAAGGGCACCCAGGGAGACATGGAGCCGGAGGAGGCTGCCGTGCCGGCGCTGGCCTATTTCACGGGGCCGCGGGAGGACGAAGGTCGGCTCGTGCTGATCGACTATATGGGAGGAGAGTGGGCATTCTGATGACAGACATCACCTCTTCCGGACGGGTAGCACTGGTCACCGGCGCCGATCGCGGACTGGGGCTGGCGCTCTGCGCGGGACTCTTGGAGAAGGAGTGGCGTGTCTTTGCGGGGCAGTACATGCCCGAGTGGCCCGAGCTTGCCAAGCTGGCGGAGGCGCACCCCGGGCGACTGATCCCCGTGCCGCTGGACGTCTCCAGTGGCGAATCGGTGCGCACGGCCGCGGCTGCCGTTGCCGCACAGACGGCGCGCCTGGATCTGTTGATCAACAACGCGGGCGTGTATGCCCGCGAAGCGGGGCGCCGCTCGATTCGCGAGGAGCAGGATTACGCGGAGGCGATCCGGATGCTGCGCGTGAACGCCATGGGGCCGCTGCGCGTCACCGAGGCCTTCCTGCCCCTGCTGGAATCCAGCGACCTGAAGCGGCTCTGCTATATCTCCTCGGAGGCCGGCAGCGTCGGGCGCGCGGAGAGGCGCGCCGAGTTCGGCTACTGCGCCAGCAAGACGGCTCTGAATATGGGCGTGCGGTTGATGTTCAACCGGCTGCGGCCCCGCGGCTACACCTTTCGCCTGTACCACCCGGGGTGGATGCGGACCTACATGAGCGGCAGCAAGAACCTGGAGGCCGAGCTTGAGCCGGAGGAGGCGGCGCGCCCTGCGCTGGCGTACTTTCTGCGGGATCGGGCCTATGATCCACATCTGGCGCCGCGCAACGACGAAGACCGGCTCGTCCTGCGCGACTGGCGCGGGGTGGAGTGGCCGTTCTAGGCACGCGGAAGGGCCACCTCCCAGGCGCCAGCCGCGGCTGGCGCTTTTCCCTGTGCGACTCCCCTAGAACCATTGCGAAGCGGCCCAGGGGGCTGTACGATTAGCGTAGCAGCGTGCCACGCAACGGCGAGCGCCCCGCGGGGTTCTGGTAGACGAGTGGCCGCTGGCCTGCATGGCCTCGCCACGAGTGAAAGCGGCTCGATCCTCTCGAGGTAAAGGAGCGCCATGAATGTGCTTCAAAAGCTGACTCGCCGTCTCTTGTTCGCACTGCTGCTGGCAGCGGCCGCCCTGGGTGGTTGTGCCGGATCGCTCCCCGATGACGGGCCCGAGCCGGTAATCTCCGAGGCCGCCTGCCGGGCGATCGTCGAGCGCGTGGCTGCCGCGATCCAGACCACCCCCGCGGGCGGCTCGTTCTCCGTGCAGGCCACCCAGGACGAGCTCAGTTCATTCCTGGCCATCGGCGCCGACGTGCTGGAGCACTACCGGCAGGCCCGGGACGCCGGCACCGTGCCCGAACCCCGCCAGATCCCAGGCTTTGAGGTCTTTCTGACGGATGCCCAGTGGCAGACGGCCATGGATGACCTGTACGCCACCACCAGCGGGCCGGGCGCGCTGCTCGTGCGCCTGCAGGGGAGCATCCGCCAGCCGCGCGCCTACCTAAAGCCGGATGGCGTGCTGGTGCTTCGCGGCCAGGCCAGCGCCGCCGGCCTGGCCGTCCCGCTGCGGGTGGTGCTCGCACCCGAGAGCGGCGCTCAGGGCTACACGCTCCGCTTCGCCGGCGGGCAGCTTGGATCGGTGGGCGCGCCCAGCTGGGTCAGCTCGCTGTTCGAGGACGCCCTAAAGCAAGGCATGGAATCCGCCATCAAGTACGTCACGATCGATTCGATCGAGATCGTGCGAGGGGAGATGACCGTAGGCGGAAGCGTGGTGCAGCGCTAGCCGATTTGCCCTAGTCAAACTGGGGCGAGCGAAACTCAGGATAGCGCGCCAAAGCCATGGCGATGTCGATCTGGTCGCCGGGCGGCTCGTCTGCCGGATGGGGTTGCGGCTGGCGATAGAGGACCACAATGAGGATCGGCGCCATCCACTTGGCCAACTCGGACTCGGTGGGGCCCAGCCAGGTGGCGTTGAGCACGCGCGTCTCCCTAAAGCCCAACTCGGCGGCCAGTTCCAGCCAGCGGGTACGCGGGTAGCAGGAGATGTGCGTGCGATCGGCCCGATCCAGCAGGGAGACCATCGCCCCGGCGATGGGCCCATGCTTGTTGGGCACCGCAAAGATAAAGCTGCCCCCCTGGCCGAGCATCTCGCCCACGCGGGCCATGACGGCGGGCGGATCCGGCAGGTGTTCCAGCACGTTGAGCGCCAGAACGAGATCGTACTGAGCCTCGGTCTCACAGGTGGCGACGTCCCCGACCAATAGCCGCGCATCGGGCAGGCGCCGGCGCGCCCTGGCGATGGCATCCTCCGAGATGTCGATGCCCGTCAGCTCATAGCTCCCCTGCAGCTGGGCCAGCAGGCGCCCATCGCCGCAGCCGAGCTCCAGCACACGCCCGGAGCCGCACGTCTCCCGCACCAACCTTGCGTAACGGCGCGTGATGATGTCCCGGTAGAAGGGCAACCGGTCGCCCAGAGTGTCGAAATAGCTGGCGTCATAGCTTTGGCGGACGAACTTCATAGAGTGCCCTTCGCGTGGGTGTCGGGCGCGCGATCAGGCCGATGGCCGTGCCCGGCCGCCCGGCGGCCCCATTCTAGCCCGCCCTCGCGGGAAAGCAAGCCGTCCGGCCGGATCGGGCTCAGGGCGCGGCCCAACGCAGCGAGGAGAGGATGGCGTCGGCGGTCCGCTGGGCCTCCTCGGGCAGATCACGGCTGCCGCCCTCCTGTGGCGCCCGGTAAGCGTCCATCCAGAACCGCAACTCTCCACGGGCGATCTCTCCGCCCCCGCCATACAGTATTCGGACGTCCGCCCCGCGATCCACCAGAGCCTCGCGGGCGACCGCCACGCCCATAAAGATGAGGCTGCCGCGCGCCACCACCTCCCCCTGGCCCATTCCGGTGGGCAGAATGCTCACCGCCTCGTCCGCCCAGCGGTAGGCCAGATGGATTCGGTTCGCCGGATCGGCGCCATCCGTCAGGTCCAGGCGATGGCCGGACATGGTGTCCACCCCACCGGTGACCTCGGTCAGGCTCCAGCTTGACGGGTACCGCAGCAGAAAGCCGAAAGTTGGATGCTCGAAAGTCTCCCAGCCGGCGTAGGTCTGCCCTGCGAGCCAGGCGAGATCGGGGGCGTAGGCGCCGGCCAGCGGCGTGGCCGTGCGGGCCGCCGCAACCGTCGGGCTTGGGCGCAACCCGGAGGTAGCAGAAGGAGCCATGGACGCCGCTCCCGTGGCGGTGGCCATCGCCCGTGCGCTCGGCTCGCTCTCGGGGTCATCCTGGCCGGGAGGCCGCTGCAGGCCGTTGCAGCCGAGGGCGCCGACGGCTAGCGCGCCGCAGAGGAGCGCGGCGATGGCCCACCGGAGGTCCGTATGCATGCCCATGGTCCCTCCTGCTCCCAAACAGGGAAGCCCTATGCGGACGCGGATCCGGCAACGAGCCGGCAATCTGGCGGGGCGAGCCCTACCCGCTCGATCTCCCGCGCCGCCCAAGGGCGGCGCCAAGCGCCTGTCGTTCTTCCCGCGAACCCGGCTCAGCGCAGAGCCGCCTCCAGGTGATCCGCAGTGGACGCACAGGCATCGCGCGAAGCGCGGATCACAGCGGCCAGCCGCTGGCGAACCTCCGGCTGGGCAAAGGCCCGCACCATAGCGGCATCGCGACCATTGCCACCGACGGCCGCCCAGGCCTGCCACATCAGGCTGTGCTCTTGCGCCATGCAGGCGGCGGCACGCAGCAACTCCACATCGCCGGCGAGGCTCGCATTGGCCGCCTGGGAGAGGAAAACGGAGCCGTACCAGCGCAGCTCCGCCAGGTTGCCCACGGCGTTATCGTGCACGTCATAGCAGGCGCAAAGATCGCCCGAATCCGTCTCCAGTGCCGGGCCATCCTCCAGCAGCGCCTGCGACCAGGCATCATAGGCGGCCAGGCCTGCGGGCCTGCCGGCGATCCGGGCCGTACGAATCTGCTCCAGGCCGCGGCGCAGGGCCTCCCGCACAGCCTCCCCTAAGGGCGCCGGAGCGGCGATGCGTTGCCCGATGGCCACCAGAGCCTCCAGGTGGGAGTACCAGTCCCGCTGGCGGAACGGCCCGGATGGCTCAAAGGACAGGCCCACGTTGAACTCTGCCATGTCCTGGAAAAAGGACCAGCCCAGGAGGACGTCGCCGGCGGCGTCATACCCGGTGATGAGGCTCGCCTCCGGCGGTCCGGCGAGGCCGATGGCCACAAGCGGCAGGCGTTCGTCGAGATGCGCGATTATGATCCGGCGCAGATCGGCCTCGTTGGGCCAGCGCGCGCTGCGCACAAACACGCTGCCCTCGTGGCCGGCCGCCTCCAGCCCGCGCCGGAGGGGCTCAGCGGGATCCGCGGCGAGCCAGCGCACGTCGCCGTTGGCAGGCGACCATCCAGGCTCCCAGACGAGAGAGAAGGCCTGCCCCGTGAGGCCCATCAGCCAGGCGTAGCCGCAGTGAATCGGGCTGCCTGCCTGGTGCCGCGGAAGATGCGCGCACCCCGGCAGTTCACCCAGGTACTCCAGCGCCGCGCGCAGGCAAGCCGGGTAGGTGATATCCTCGGGGCAGCGTGCCCCACCGGAGTAAAAGGCAATCCGGGGAACACCCTGAAGCAGCAACCGGTCGGAGCCGGAACGTCCAGCCATGGCACCTTCTCCGCAGCCTGCGGGGGCCCAACCAGCCACGATGAACGGCCGGAATCGACGAGCAGAGGCCGCGTGCCCTCTCAGGGTAGCATGTGCGCCGGCCGAACACAAGGGGGTAACGGGAGAACGCGCGCAGGTGTGCCGGTAGCTAGCAGAGCGCCGTGCACAACCGGGCGTAGATCGCGTGTGCGGCGCGGCGGCCGGCGCCCACGGCGGCCGCGGCCTCGAGCCCCGGCTCTGCCTCCTCGAGCACGTGCGCGCCCGGGCGCAACGCCAGCTCTGCGCCCTTGCGCCAGGGGAGGGCCGCCACGTACGCAGCATCGCAGCTCCCCAGGACGGTATCCGGCAGCGCGCCCGCCGTGCACCCTCCCTGGTGGTGGATGCCGGGCAGCAGAACCCCGGGCAGGTCCGCCACGGCCTCAGCCGGCACCGGAGGCTCGTGAGCCTCCTCCAGCAGCAGGACGTGCGCTCCCGCGAGGGCCAAGTAATGGGCGCAGGAGAGACCCGCCAGATCGCCCCCCAGAACGGCGATCCGCCAGGGGCGCGGCGCCCCCTGAGGCGCGATCCAGCCCCGCTCGCCGGCGCTGGCTTCACGGCGGGCCAGGCGCAGCAGATCGGCGATCCGCACCGGCTCCCCGGCATAGCTGCGGCGGTAGCAGGCGGCCTCGCAGCGCTCCGCCGCCGGGCACACCGTGCCACAGAGGTTGGCAAAGGGCATGCGGCGGTGTAGCTCCCGGGCGGCGCCGGTCCAGTTCCCGGCCTCCATCCGGCGCAGAATCGCGGGGATGTCGATGCCGGCCGGGCAGGCGGCCACACAGTCGGGGCGTTCGCAACCCTGGCACTGGGCCGCGGCCAGCCAGGCGTTCCCTTCATCCAGCAGCTCGCCAGGGGCAAGCGCCGGCCGCCGGTAGGGCGCCTCCAGGATGCGGACGTACTGCCGTGGATGCTCGCGCGGCTCGTACTCGGGCATTCGCAGATCACGCAGCACCATGTTGGCGGCACCCACACCGGAGATCACCGTGGCCGGAGCGCCCGTCGCCATCACGGTGGAATCCCCGCAGAGGTAGAGGTTCTTCCACTCGCTCCGGGCGTGCAGCCGCTTGAGCATCTCCTGGCCGATGGCGTTCTTGGGGCCACCCACGGCCCCGCCATTCTTGAGCAGGTAGCGCTCGATGGTGGTGGGAGTCCCCACCAGGCGCTCCCGAATCCCGGCGGAGAAGCCGGGCCAGTGGCGCTCGATCTGCGCAAGCATCGCCTCCGCGGCGGCCTGCTTGTGAGCGAGATAGGCCTCGCCGCCATCCTCCGGGGAGCCGGGCGCCGGCCAGGGCTCCAGATTCGGCGATATCGCCATGATCGACACGCTGCCCGGAGGCGCCAGCGTCTCATCCACCAGCGAGTTGATGTACAGGGTGAGGTCGGTGGAATCGATCTCGCTCCGGTTCTCGATGAACACCTCCCAGGGCCGGGCATCCGGCGGAAGCGCCGCGCGATCCACCTGCAGGTAGAGCGTCATCGAGGGGAAGGTGGGCTCCAGGCCCGCGGCCCAGGCCAGGCGCTCAGGGGCGATGTGCTCCGGCCGCACCAGTTTGCCGTACAGGTTCCAGACCGTGGCGTTGGCCACCACCCGCGGCGCATAGATCTCGGCACCGTCGGTCAGGCGGACGCCGTAGGCGGCGCCCTCGCGGATCAGGATCTCATCCACCAGGGCATGATACAGCACCTGGCCGCCATCGCGCTCAAAGGCCCTCTCGATGCGGTTGGGCAACATCTGCGCGCCGCCGGCGGGGTAATAGGCCCCGCCGATATGGTTGTCCAGAAACAGGGTCGCCGCGAGCACCGCGGGCATTTCATCGGCGGTGCAGTAGCAGTAGGCCGAGCAGAGCTTGTCAAAGTACTCGATGGCCTCCCCGGTGTGCAGATAGCGATCGAGCAGCACACGGGTGGGCGTGTTGAGCAGGCGCTGCATACGCAGCACCTTGAGCGGGCCGCTCATCAGCTGGCGGAGCCCCTGCCGGTGCGAGAGCTCCGAGGGCGGCACCACCACCTCGTTCTTGATCACGATATGCTCATAGAGAGAGTAGAGATCGCGGTATAGAGCGCGCAGCCCGTCGTGCTCCTCAGGAAAGAGCGGATCCAACTCCTGCAGGTAGCGCTCAACGTCGGCCCAGAAGATGATCGGGCGCCCGCCAAAGGTCATACGCATGAGCGGCGAGTGCTGCAGGACCTCCACCTCCTCCTCCAGCTCGTTCAGCAGAAAGCGAAACGGCCGGAATCCGCTCTCCCCAAAGCCATAGAGCATGGCGGTACCCACATCGTAGGTGACGCCCTTGCGGCGAAAGGAGGTGCACGAACCGCCCGGCTTTGCCTGCTGCTCGATCAGCAGCACGGAGAGGCCCCGGTGGGCCAGCAGGCTGGCGGCCGCCATGCCCCCCAACCCGGCGCCCACGACGATCACGTCGTACGCTTCGCGCAGCACCGTATCGCGCAACAGCCTCATGGCATCCTCCTCAGCGCGCCCGCTTCTTGAGCGCCTGGCCCGCCGCAGGCCGCCCGATGAGTGCGCCATCGGGCCCTTGCCCGCCGAGCGCAGCTGCCGCCAGGAATCACCACCAACGCCGATCCGTGGCCTGATTATAGCGCGCGCTTTCGGCTCCACAACCGTCTGCAAGCAATCCTTGACGCGCCTCCTTCCGCCGATTACCATGGTGGCGGTCCGGATTCCAGCCGCGTGCCGCACCTGTGAAGCAAAGGAGCCGAGCATGGTCAAGATGGTTCTGATCGGTGGGGGAAGCCCCTTTACCCCATCGGTGTTCCAGGCGATTGTCGAGAACGCCGCCGCCCTGGATGGCAGCCAGGTCCACCTGCTGGACCTCTCCGAGGAGCGTCTTTCGCAGATGAAGAGCCTGGGCGATGCGCTGGCGACGCGAGCCGGCATGAAGCTGACGGTCACCACCGGCACGGACGCGCGGGCCGCCTTCGATGGCGCCGACTTTGTGTTCCCCGGCTACCGGGTGGGCGGGATCGATGCCGAGAGAGCCGACCATGTGATCCCCACGCGCCACGGCATCTGCGGGGACGAGACCATGGGGCCGGGCGGAACCTTCATGGCGCAGTGCACCATCCCGGCCACGGTGGCCTACGCGCGCTTGATGGAGGCTATCTGCCCACAGGCCTGGGCGATCAGTTTCGTCAACCCCACCAACATGGTCGCCGAGGCGGTTTGGCGCGCCACCCGGGCGCGGTTCATCTCCGTTTGCGATTGCTGGCCCGGCTTCCGGGAGCTTCTCTGCGAGATGCTGGAGGTTGAGGATCGCGATCTCGTCGCACGGGCGATGGGCGTGAACCACCTGACCTGGCTCACCGAGGTGCGCGTCCACGGCGAGGACGTGTACCCGCTCCTCCGCGAACGCCTGATGGCCAACCGCCCGGCCGATGAATCCCCCGACGAATGGTCCTTTGCCATGCGCCAGCTGGACACCTATGGCTATATGCTGGTGTGCTCCGGCCACCCGCAGATGCTCTGGGAGCATGACGCCGCCATGGCGGAACGGCGTGACCGCTGGGAGGACCCGACCATCGGCGGCCGCAGCGCCCGCCTGAGCGAGCACTGGGCGTTTGTGGACGCGATGATCGCCGGCGCCCCGTACGATCCCAAACGTCAGTGGCTGCGGATGCACCACCCGAGGCACGCCATCGGGATCATGGTGAGCATCCTGACCAACGAGGGGCGTGAATGGGGCGGGATCAACTACCTCAACCGGGGATCCATCAGCAACCTCCCGAACGATGCCGTGGTGGAGGGCACCTGCGTCGTGGGCGCCGGCGGGCAGGTGCCTCTGGCGATGGGCATGCTCCCGCGGCCCTTTGTCGGGCTCGTGATGCACAACATCACCTGGCAGCACCTCACCGTGGATGCCGCCCTCTCCGGGGATAGAAAGACGCTTTACCAGGCGATCCTGGCGTCGCCCTATGTGCACGACATGAAGGCCGCCCGGGAGATCATGGATGAGCTCCTCGTGGCGCATGCCGGCCTCATGCCCCAGTTCGACTGATCCGGCACGGAGGTGAACACCATGGCAAACCGTTTCCGGCCTGTCGTACGGACCGTGACCCTCACCCGGGAGGACATGGCGCGCCTGCTGGCGATGCCGCTGGAGGAGATGGACGCCTGGAGCCCCGTGGACGTGCGCCTGTACGACACGGCGCCACTATCCATGGAGGCCATGGCCCGCATCATGGTCGAATGCATCCGGACGAACAACGCCGCGGGGCGCATCACCACCCTGATCCTGCCTGTAGGGCCCACCGCCCAGTACCCGATCGCTGCGGACATATCGAACCGGGAGCGGGTGAGCTGGCGCAACGTGTGGACCTTTAACATGGACGAGTACCTCGACTGGGAGGGCCGCCCGGTGCCCGAGAGCCACCCGATGTCCTTCCACGGCGCCATGCGCCGGGATCTCTTTGACCGGCTCGATCCCGAACTGGCGATACCCGAAGAACAGCGCTGGTTCCCGGACCCGTTCGATCCCGGCGCGATCGACGCCCAGATCGACGCCCTCACGGACGGCCAGGGGGTGGATATCTGCTTTGGCGGAATCGGCGAGCACGGCCACATCGCCTTTAACGAGTCCCCGGATCTTCTCACGCACTATGCCCATCTCACGCCGGAAGAGTTCAAGCGCTCGGCGACGCGGGCGCTGCCCCTGAACCCGGAGACGCTGGTGCGCGCGCTGCGCAGCCCGATGTACACTCTGTGCCCACCGGGAGCCGTGACGCTGGGGATGCGGGTGCTCCTGGGGGCCCGGCGCATCGTCCTGGCGACCACGGGCGATAACCCGATCGCCCGGATCGCCGCCATGCACCCGCCCACGATGGACTATCCGGTGACCTACATTCAGGAGCACGCGAATCCCAGGGAGACGGTCACGCTGCTGGTGGCGCGGGCGCGCTGAGGGCGCCCTTCCGGCACGCGGGCGGCGCGAGGCCGCCTGAAGAGGAGATGGCGATATGAATCCCTTCCCGAGCTTGGAGATCGAGGGGCTTGCGATCCCGCGCGTCATCTGCGGGACCAACGCCCTGCTGGGCTGGAGCCACGTCAGCGCCGGCCGCGATGCCTGGATCCGGCGACACTATACCGCCGAGCGGATCGCCGAGGTGTGGGCTCGCTGCATGGAGCTCGGAGTGAACGCCGTCATGGGGCCGCTGTTCCCGCGGCTGCTTGAGGCTCTGGAGGCCACCGAGTGGCTGACCGGGGCACGCCCCATGTGGGTGGCCACCACCAACGCCACGCAGGGGCCACGCGGTCGCGAGCGGGATTGGGCGGCGGCCCGGGCCGGTGGCCGGGCGGACGAGGCTCGCGCCATGGTGCGCGAGAGCCTGGCGGAACAGGCCCGCGAGATCGCCGCCGGCGGGGCCCGCATCTGCCTGCTCCATGGCGATACCACGGACTCCTGGCCCCTCAGCGGCGGCCGGCTGCAGGATCTGCCTGAGGCGTTAGCGACCATCCGGGCGGCGGGGCTGGTCCCCGGGGCCATGACCCATGAGAGCGCCCGGCTCAACCTGCTGGTCGCCGGAGGGTACGACCTGCCCGTCATCGGCAGCCCGGTCAACCGTGCGGGCTGGATGATGTCGCCCGACCGCGAGGCCGCACTGGCAGCCGTCTCCGGCGCGGGGCGCCCGATCCTGGCGATCAAGACGCTGGCCTGCGGCCGCGTGGAGGAAGGGCAACTCGCCCAGTGGCTGACGTGGGCGGCGCAAGTGCCCGGCGTGGAGGCCATCGCCCTGGGCGTGGGCTCCGCAGAGGAAGCGGAAGAGAGCGTGCCCATCTTGCGCGCCGCCTTTGAGCGGCGCGGGACGGGCGTGGCGCCGTGATCACCCTCTACACGATCGGCTCCTCCGGCTGGACCGCCCAGCAGTTCTTCACCGCGCTCCAGCAGGCCGGCGTGCGCCGCGTGCTGGATATCCGGCGGGGGGGCAACTCCCTCCTCTCCGGCTTTGCGATCAAGCGTGACCTGCCCTACCTGCTGCGCGCCATCGCGGGCATCGAGTATGTTGCGCTCCCGCAGCTGGCGCCGCAGGTGGAGACCTTTCGCGCCCACAGGAGGGGCACGCTGAGCCATGAGGACTATATGGTCGCCTATGCACGCCAGCTGAACGAGTCCAACGCCCTGGCCTCGCTGAGCGGGGAGCTGCTGGATGGTGGCTGCCTGCTGTGCAGCGAACACGATCCGGCCGAGTGCCACAGGCACGTGGCGGCCGACATGCTGGCGGACCGCTGGCCGCAGCTGCGCGTAGAGCACCTGATGCAGCGCCCGCCGCGCCTCCCCCTGGCCTGAGCGCCCGACGTCAACGGTTGTGGCCAAGCCCCACGCTGCGCCAGCGGGAAGGCTGGCCTCTCTCCAGTACCGCTATAGGCACCCGCCGTGTTCACGCAGGCGTGAGCCTTGCCGGTGTTTCCTCGGAGCGACCCGGGCTGCACGCGCCGGGCATCGCGACCTGGTTCACGCCGTAGCCCGCCAGGGTGCGGTACTCCAGGCGCTCATCCCTCCCGAATAGAGGGGCCTCGATCGAGCGAATCGCCCCGGAGAAGCGACCGCCAGGAGCCTGGGGCGGGTTGGGCAGCCGCCGCCTCTGGCGTAGAATAGGCCCGCACGTGAAGCGAAAGGAGAGCCTGATGCGCGCGCCCCCCACCCCCCTCCCGGAACTGAATGAGCTGCTGGCAGCGCTGGTGGATGGGCAGCGCCGTGTCCTCGGCGAGGGGCTGATCGGCACGTATCTGCAGGGATCCTTCGCGGCCGGCGACTGGGACGCCTCCAGCGACGTGGACTGGGTCGCGGCGATTGCAGAGCCCCTGACAGACGCTCAGGTGGAGGCTCTGCAGGCGCTCGCGGTACGCCTGTTCGCCTGGCCCACCCCCTGGGCGCAGCACTTGGAGGGCTCCTACATCACCGTCGACGCCCTGCGCGATCTGGGAGATCGTCCCCTGCAGCACTGGTACCTGGACAACGGCTCGGTGCGCCTGGAGCGCTCCGACCATGACAACACCCGGGTCGTGCGCTGGACGCTGGAGCATCACGGTATCGCGCTCCACGGTCCATCTGCGGCGACTCTGGTGGCTCCGGTGCCGGATGCCGCGCTGCGGGAGGAGGTTCACGCCGTATTCCGCGATTGGGCCGCCGATCTCACCCGGGAGCGCATCTCCACCCGCTGGTACCAGCCCTTTGTGGTGCTCTCGTACTGCCGGATGCTGCATACCCTCTCCGAAGGAGGCGTGTTCAGCAAACGGGCCGGTGCGGATTGGGGCAGGGAACACCTGGATCCCCGCTGGCATGGCTTGATCTCCCGGGCCTGGGCAGAGCGCGAGGACATTTGGCCCAAGGTGTTCCTGGCCGCGGACCCCGAAGAGGTGCGTGCGACCCTCGCCTTTGTCGAATACGCCACGGCCCTGGCGGACCGGCTGATGGGCCAGAGCGCCGCCACATGACGGCGGTTGCGGTGACCCTCGTCGCCCGTTACTCCCCGGATTGGCCCACGTGGTACGCGCAGATCGCCGCCTACCTGGCCGGCCCGCTGGAGGGGCTGGTGCTGGAGATCGAGCACCTGGGCAGCACGTCCATCCCGGGGATGGTCGCCAAACCGATCATCGATCTCGTCGCTGTGATCTACCCGGGGCGATTCGACCTCGCGCGGGAGCGGCTTGCCGGGGCGGGGTATGACTACCGGGGCAACCAGGGGATCCCAGGGCGGGAGGTCTTTCGCGCACGGGCGGAGGCGCCCGCCGCCAGTCTGCCCGCCCACCACCTGTACCTCTGCCTGCCGGAAGCCCACGAGTTGAGCAAGCTGCGCGCCTTCCAGTCCTATATGCGGGAGCACGCGTCCTGGCGCGAGCAGCTCAGCGCCCACAAGTGGCGCCTGGCCGAGGCGCTGGAGAACCGCCGCCAGGGCTACATCGACGGCAAAGATGCGATGATGCGCGAGATCATGCGATACGCCTGGGAGGCTGCGGGCGTCGTCCCGACGCCGGGTGGGCCGCCCCGCGCCGATGAGATCCGCCTTTTTCTGGAGTGTTACCCCTCGCCGGTGATGGAGCTCGCCACCTCGCTGCGGGGGATGCTCCGCCGGCTGCTGCCGGGAGCACAGGAGACGCTCGATGCCCCGGGGCGCCTGGTGGGATACGGGTATGGCACGGGCTATCGCGACACGATCTGCACGCTGATCCCTGGGAAACAAGGCGTCCGCCTGGGGCTGCTGCGGGGCGCCTCGCTGGCTGATCCCGAGGGCTTGCTGCAGGGCCAGGGCCGAGTCCATCGCTCCCTGTACTACCGTGCCCCGGCGGATCTCGACCGGCCGGGCAGCGAGCCGCTGGTGCGGGCGGCCCTGGAGGCCTGGGAGAGTGCTCAGGAAGGCAGGCCATGAGGCGGAGGTCAATGTTAGTATACTCTGTATACTCTGTATACTCTATTCTTCCGTTAGTCGTGCGGCGGCGCTCTCGCCCGGGTGAGGCCTGTGAACGCTGATACCGGCGCACCGGCCCGGCCGGACAGCGCGAGGGGCGGGCCGGCCACCCGGGGGATCGCCCGGTGGGCGCCCGTTGCCCTGGGGGCGATCCTGATCCTGGCGCTCGGCCTGCGCGTCTGGCGGCTGGACGAGCACGCCCTCTGGTGGGACGAGGGCAACAACGCCTACTTCGCCCACGCCACCCCGGCTCAACTGGTCGAGATGGCGCGCCTCACCAACGACACCAACCCGCCGGTCCATCGCCTGGCGCTGGGGCTCTGGCTGCGTCTGCTGGGCGATAGCGCGCGCAACCTGAGGCTGCTCTCGGCGCTCTGCGGCACCGCCAGCGTGGCCCTGGCCTACGCCTGGGGGCGCCGGCTCGGCGGCGTGAGCGCCGGGCTCCTCGCCGCGCTGCTCCTGGCACTCTCCCCCACGGCCATCTACTACTCGCGGGAGGCCAAGGGCTATCCCTGGGTCACCTTGTTTGCGTGGCTCGCGCTGACGGCCCTGGTCGCTGCGGACGGGCTCCCGTGCTCGGCGAGCCGCCGGCGCCGGCTGGCGCTCTGGTGCGGTTATGTGCTCGCCTCCACCCTGGCGGTGGGCGCCCACTACTATGCGCTGTTTGTGCACCTGGCCCAGGGCGTCTGGCTACTGGGCGCGGTGGGGCGACGCTGGCCGGGATGGAGGCCGGCGGTCCGCCGGCTGCTCCCCTGGACCCTCGCGCAACTCGCCGTGGCGGCGCTCGTCGCCCCGTGGCTCTGGCTGACCTGGCGCACCGCCTACGCCGGGGCGGAGGCCATCCCCCTGGAGCGGGGCGCGCTCGCCGCGGGGCGCTATCTGGCCGGCATGATCACCCGCCTGGCCGCCGGTCCGGCCCCCCAGCCAGCTTGGGCCTGGGCCGCCGGCATGACGCTCCTGTTCCTGGCGGGCGCCGGGCTCGGCGCGCCCCGGGAGCGTGGGGGCGATGGGGCGGGCGCCTGGCTGGTGGCGGCGGTGGCGCTCGTCCCCGTCGGCGCCGGGTATCTGGCCCAGCGGCTCGCCGTGATCGTCATACCGCGGTTACTGCTCTATGTGGTGCCGGCGCTCTGCATCCTGGCAGGCGTGGGATTGGCGCGCTGGCGGGGCCGCTGGCAGTGGGTGACGCTGGCCGCCACCCTGGTGCTGGCGCTGGGCTGGGGCATGAACCTGCCGCGGGCCTACGCCGCGCCGGCCCCGCCCGAGGAGGACTTTCGCGAGCTGGCCGCCGGGCTCGACGCCTTGGCACGCCCCGGGGACGTCCTGGTGGTGAACTACATCTGGCAGGAGGGGATGCTGCGGATGTACGCCCCACGGCTGCCCGTGAGCTGGCGGCTGGGCTGGTACACGGAGGCCTCCGTGGCGGAGGCCATGCAGGCGCTGAGCCGCGAATACGAGCGCATCTGGCTGATGTCCTACCGGCAGCCGCTGCAGCACCCCTCCAACCTGGCCGGCTGGTGGCTGGAGAACGAGGCGGTCCGCGCCCTCGCCTGGGAGCGGGGCCACACGCGGCTGGCGCTCTACCTGCCTGCGTGTGCGCCGCTGGAAGCGCCCATCGAGCACCTCTTCCAGGGTGGCATGGCGCTCCGGCAGGCGCCCCTCGTACACTCGGCGTCCGCGGGCGACGTGCTCACGCTCACCCTGGCGTGGCGGGCCGCGCCGGAGACTCCTCCCCTGCCCGAGGACCTCACGGTGTTCCTCCAGTTGCTCGGCCCTGACGGCGCGCTGGTGGCGCAGGCCGACGGGGACGCCGCTAACGGGCTGGCGCCGCTTGCAGCAACGGCCCTCGGCGAGACGCTGAATGACTGCCGGGCGCTCACGCTTCCCGCCGGTATCTTGCCTGGCACCTACACGGTGATCGCGGGCCTCTACAGCCGGACGACCGGCGCGCGCCTCCCCACCGCCCAGGGAGCCGACCACGCAACCCTGGGGACGATCCAGGTTCGGGCGCAGTAGTGCCCCCGGGCGCATGGCGAAACTCGCCCTCTCTGCTCCTTACTACATCAAAACGATGGTAGCGCTCGCGCACACGGCGCGGTTGCGCTATACTGGGAAACATAGCCTGACCGGCCGCCTGCGCGACCGTACCTGTCGCAGAGACAGGCTATACAGAGCGTACAACACTCCGAGCGGAGGTCCGGAATGACCGATCGAACGCAGACCAAGGCTCAGCGACTGGGACGCATCAGCCACTTGTTGCATCGCAACCCGCACGGACTGACGGTTCAGGAGCTATCCAGGTTGTGCCAGGTACACAAGCGCACCATCCAGCGCGACCTGCGCGATCTGGAGGGGATGGGCGTGCCCATCTGGGTCGACGGTAAGGATCCCCCCCGCTACGGCATCACGGAGGGATACTACCTGCCGCCGATCCATCTCTCGCTGGATGACGCCCTGGCGCTTTATCTGGCCGGCCGGCTGCTGGCGCGCCAGGCCGATCCGTACACGCCGCAGATCGTCCAGGCGCTGGCGAAACTCGCAGGCATCCTGCCGGAGGCGGTGGCCAGGCACGTGCAGGATACCGTGCGGGAGATGGCCTCCCACCGGGCGGCGCGGGATCTCTCAGAGATCCTGAGCACCCTGGCGCTCGGCTGGGCGAGCGGCCGCGTGATCTGCATCCGCTATCAGGCCATCGGGAGCGAGAACATCCACACCTACCGGATGCACCCCTACTTTATCGAGGCCTGCGGGGAGTACCGCGGCTTTTACGTGATCGGCTGGGCCGATTACTTTGAGGATATCCACACCTTCCGAGTCGAGCGCATCCACGAGGCCCGCCTGACCGAGGAGACCTTTGAGATCCCCGAGGGGTTCAGCGGCGCCGACCTGCTCAGCGAGGCCTGGGGCGTGATGTACGGGCCAGAGCCACAGCCGGTGAGGCTGCGGTTCGCCGATGAGGCCGCCCGGCGGATCTGCGAAACCCAATGGCATCACAGCCAGGCCCTGGATACCGATGGCGGCGGGGGTTGCACCTTGAGCCTTTCGGTGGCCCATCCTGAGGAGATGCTCTATTGGATCCGGAGCTGGGGCCCTCAGGTGGAGGTCCTCGAGCCTCAGTGGCTGCGCGAGCAGGTGCGCGACGAGGCCCTCGCCATGGCGCAGGTGTATGACCGCCGCAACTAGCCCACGGCAGGGGCCGCCGTCACGGTTGTGACCGCTGCACGTTCTTGATTCCACGGCAGGGTGGCACTATGCTTGTGCCCGCGCGCCCGGATGAGCGGGAGCGCTGGAGGATGGATGGACCGGTGAGCAGCCAGACAGGCCGGGACAACGGGCCACGCCCAGAGGAGCGCCTCCGAGCCGCTGGCCCAGCCGGAACAGCGGCCGGGCGGGCGGGAGCCTTCCTGGCGGGGGCCCTGCTGGTGGCCGCCCTGATCGGCGCGTTGACGGTGCACCTGGCCGCACCGGTTCTCCCCGAGGATGACGCCTACATCACCTACCGGTATGCGCGCAACGCCCTCTCCGGCGAGGGGCCCGTGTACAACGCGGGCGAGCGCGTCTTTGGCATCTCCACGCCGCTCTACCTCGGCTGGCTGGTGGCCCTGGGGCGCGCACTCCCCGCGGCCGATCTGCCAGAGTTGGCCGTGCGCAGCAACGCCCTCTGGTTCGTGGCCGCCGCCCTGGCGCTGGCCTGGCTGGTCGCCACCGGAACGGGCTCGCGCCCGGCGGGCGCCCTGGCCGGGGCTCTGGCCGCCGCCAGCCCGCGCATGCTCGAGATCTCGCTGGGGGGGATGGAGCCGTTCCTCTTCGCCGCCCTGGCGCTTGGCGGGCTGGCCGCACAGGCAAGCGCGAGGCCGCGCCTGGGGGCGCTGCTGGTGGGGCTCTGCGCCATCTCCCGGCCCGAGGGGCTGCTCGTGGGGCTCGTCTGGGGTGTGGGCTGGCTCGCCCGGCAGCCGGGCCGCCCGGCGGGGAGAGCGTGGGACTGGCCCGCCGCCGCGCTGGCGGCGCTGCCGTTGGCCGTCTGGTGCCTGGGGGCCACGCTCTATTACGGCACGCCGGTGCCGCACTCCCTGGTGGCCAAGAACGCGCCGCTGTACCTGATCAGCGCCGGCGTAGCCGCCCTCACCTACCTCGCGGCCTTCAGTCGCTGGTCCGTGCCTGCGCCGCTGGCGGAGGCCTCCGCGCCCATCGCCATACTGATCGCCTTGCTGACCCTGGTCAGCGCCCTGTGGGTGCTGCTGCGCTGGCGGGGAGCGCGCCAGCGGGCGCTCTGGGCCCGTGTGGCGCTCCTCACGTCGTTCATCGCCATCCTGTACTCGACGCGCGGGCTGCGGCTCTTTGACTGGTACCTGCCGCTCCCCTGGCTTCTCTGGCTCGGGTTCCTCCTGGGCGCAGCGGCCACGCTCCGGGCGTGCGCCCGCTGGCGCAGCGCCTGGATCCCAACAGCGCTCCTGATCCTGCTGGCGGCGGCGCCCACCCTGTACGACCTCGGGTGCTGGGCGCTATCGGGCGAACGGCTGCCCGAGCGCACGCCCTACCGCACGCGCATCATGGCTTACGCAGAAGCGGGCCGGATTGCCCGGGCGCTCGCCGCTCCCGGAGATGCCCTGATGGCCAGCGAGATCGGCGCGCTGGGCTATGCCTATGGGGGTTACGTGTACGACACCGCCGGGCTCGTCTCGCCGGCGGCGCTGGCGCACCTCCCCATCCCTCTGGAGGAGCGCCCCGGGCCGCTGACCGGGGCCGTGCGGCTGGGGTTCGCGCAGGCGTATGTGCCGGCGTTCATCGTGGCGATGCCGGGGTATCTCGAACGCACGCTGGCGCCCAGCCCCTGGTTCGCCGAGCACTATGAGCAGGCGGCCGAGGTGGCGCTGGAAGAGACGATGGAGGCCGGCGGCACCGTGCAGATCTGGCGCCGGACCGCGCCGAACACCGATGAGTGAACCGACCAAGGAGGGCCGCATGCAGGCAAGACCACGTGAGCGCGTTCGGCGAGCGGCGATGGTGCTGGCGGTGGGCGCGGGCCTGTGCCTGGTGGCGCCGGGGCGCAGCGCCGCCTACCTGAACCCGGGCACCGGCAGCTACCTCTTCCAGCTCGCTTTGGCGCTCGTCCTGGGGGGAGGATTTACCCTCAGGGTGTACTGGAAGCGGATTCGGGCCTGGTTCCGGCGCCGGCGCGGCGAAGCGGAGCCGGCCGCGGACTCGGAGGCTGCCGGGGGCGCTACCGCAGAGGAACGCCACGCCGATGAGCGTTGAGATCGACCCCTCCTCCTTCCGCGACCCAAGCGGCTTTGTGTTCCGGCGGGCGGGCAGCCTGCACCGGCAGGTGAACGCCTGCTACCGGGAGGACTATGAGCTCCTGCGGGAGAGCGGGCTGTACGCGGAGCTGGTGGGCGCCGGGCTCCTGATCCCCCACGTCGAAAGCGACGAGCCCCCGGCCCTGCCAGAGCTGGCCTATCGCGTGATCACGCCGGAGCGCATCCCGTTCATCTCTTATCCCTACGAATGGTGCTACGGCCAGCTCCAGGATGCGGCGCTGGCCACGCTGGATATCCAGCGGCGCGCGCTCGCCCGTGGGATGACGCTCAAGGACGCCAGCGCCTACAACATCCAGTTTCACAGGGGGCGCCCGCTGCTGGTGGACACCCTGTCCTTTACCCGCTATCGCGAGGGCCAGGTGTGGGACGCCTACCGCCAGTTCTGCCAGCAGTTCCTGGCGCCGCTGGCGCTCATGGCCCTGGTGGACGTGCGGCTCGGGCTGCTCCTGCGAGAGCACATCGACGGCATCCCCCTGGACCTGGCCGCCGCCCTCCTGCCGGCGCGCTCCTGGCTCCGGCCGGGGCTCGCCACGCACCTCCACCTGCACGCGCGAGCCCAGGCCCGCCACGCCGATACGACGCGCCCGGCCCCCGAGCCGGACGCCGGCCGCAGCTTTGGGCGGACCGCCATGGAGGGGCTGATCGACTCGCTCCACGGGACGGTCGCAGGGCTGGAGTGGGCCCCGCCGCGCGCCGGATGGTCCGCCTATTACTACGAATCGAGCTATAGCGCCGAGGCCCGGGCGGCCAAGGAGGCGGCCGTGCGCGCCTGGGTGGAGCGCGTGCACCCCGCCACGGTATGGGATCTGGGCGCCAACACGGGGCGCTACAGCCGCATCGCCGCCGAGGGCGGGGCCTACACCGTGGCCATGGATTCGGACGCGGCCTGCGTCCAGGCACTCTACCGGGCGGGCGAGGGGCGCGGCCGTCTCCTGCCGCTCGTCATGGACCTCACAAACCCCAGCCCGGCGCTGGGCTGGGCGCACGCGGAGAGGCTCGCGTTGCAGGCCCGCGGCCCGGCGGACCTCGTGCTCGCGCTGGCGCTAGTGCACCACCTGGCGATCTCCAACAACCTGCCCCTGGCGCGGCTGGCGGACACCCTGGCCGGCCTGGCGCCCCGGCTCGTCATCGAGTTCGTGCCGAAGGAGGATCCCCAGGTACAGCGCCTGCTGGGCCTGCGGCGGGACATCTTTGCCGACTACACCGGGGAGGGCTTTGAGCGGGCCTTTGCCGGCCATTTCCGCACCGTCGAGCGGAGGCCGCTCCCGGGCACGGGACGCGTGCTGTACCTGCTGGAGGCCATCGCGCGATGAAGCGCCCGCCTCGCCTCCCGCTCTACCCTCTGCTCCTGGCGGCCTCGCCGGCCCTGAGCCTCTACGCCCAGAACACGGCGCAGGCTACGGCGGAGGATGCCGCTCTGGCGCTGGCCGCCACGGCGCTCCCCGTGGTGGCCGCCTGGCTGCTGGCCCTCGCGATCACCCGGCGGCCCGAGCGGGCCGCCCTGATCGCGCTTCTCTTTGCGGCGGCCTGGCTGCTCTTTGGCGCGGCGAGCGACGCCTTGGCCGCCCTCCTGCCGCGCTGGATCGTGCCCCGCGACGAACGCCGCTGCCTGCTCCCCGCGCTCGCCGCCCTGATGGCCGCCGGGGGCATCTGCATCGCGCGCACGCGCCGGGATCCCCGCGGGCTGACGCGCTTTCTGGGGACGACGTCGATCATTCTCACGCTGGCCGTGCTGGCGACACTGGCCTGGAACGGGCTGACGGACGGCCTGCTATGGGCGCCGCCGCGGGCAGCCGCCGCTGAGACGGCGCCTGCAGCGCCGGAGCCCGGCGCGGGCGTGGCGTGGGAGACCGCCGCCGGAACGGAGGCGCTGCCCGATATCTACTATATCATCCTGGATGGCTACGCCCGGCAGGACATCCTGGCGCAGCACTATGATTATGACAACAGCGCCTTCATCGAGAGCCTGGAGGGGATGGGGTTCATCGTGGCACGCGCATCCCGAGCGAACTACTCGCAGACCCTGCTCTCGCTGGCCTCGTCGCTCAACATGCGCCACATCCCGGACATGCTGGCCGGCGACTATGCCTGGGGCCCCGCCCGCACACGGCTGATGCACGCCATCGATTACGGCGCCGTGGCGGACATCCTCCGCGAGGAGGGCTACCGCTTCGTGACCTTTGAGACGGGCTACGAGGGCACCGCCATCCGCACGGCGGATCTGCACCTGGAGACCGGCGCCGAAAGCGCCGGCTCGCGCCCGCTCACCGCCCGGGCGCTTTCCTGGACGCCGCTGGCCGCGTTCCATGATGTGGGCGCCTATACCTACGCCGTGGCCCACCGCGAGCGGATCGAGACGATCCTGAGCCTGCTGGCGGAGCGCCCGGATGGCGCTGGCCCGCAGTTCGTGCTGGCTCACATCGTCTGCCCGCACCCGCCCTTTGTGTTCGGTCCGCTGGGGGAGCTGCGTGTCCCCCCGCTGGCCGATACCAGCGATGGCAGCCACCTGCTCACGCGGGGGCACCTGAGCGCGGCCGACTACCGCCGTCGCTACCGGGACCAGCTGAGCTATCTCAACGGCCGCGTGCTGGATACGCTGCGGGCCCTGCTGGACGGAGCCGAGCGCGAGACGGTGATCATCCTCCAGGCGGATCACGGGCCCGGCTCCATGCTGGACCAAGCCTCGGCGGAGCGCACGCACGCTGGCGAGCGGATGAGCATCCTGAACGCCTACCGGCTGCCGGGGCTGGCGGGCTCGCCCGTGTATGACACGATCACGCCGGTGAACACCTTCCGGGTGATCCTGAACGGCTACTTTGGGGCGGACTATCCCCTGCTGCCGGATGTGAGCTATTATGCCCCCTGGGATGCGCCGCTGGACCTGGTGGACGTGACGGAACAGGCCGTGCAGGAGGCGGGAGAGTGAGGGAAGAAGGAGATCAGCCGCCCGAGGAGACGACCACGCGCATGCGCAGGGTCGTGCATACGCTCAAGAGCCTTCCCCCGTACCCGGTGCTGTTCGCCATCTCGCCGGTGCTGAGCCTGTACGCCCAGAACACGGATCAGGTCACCGTGCAGGAGCTGGCCATCGGCCTGGGCATCACAGTGCTGCCGACCATCCTGATCTACTGCCTTGTCCTGGGGATCGCTCACGACGGAAGGCGTGCGGCGCTCGCGGCCGCTGTGTTCCTGGTCTTCTACTCGTTGTACGGCACGATCAGTTCCGGACTGAAGATGCTTCCGATTCGTTGGATTACGCCAGACACGGATCGGCGCTATGTGTTGCCGGCGTGGACATTGCTGTATCTCCTATACAGCCTGTATGTACTGCGGACGCCCCGCCGCCTGAACGGCTTGACCGCTATGCTTAACGCATCCGCGGGCTTTCTGCTGGCCATCACGGCGGGACTGATCGCCCTGCAATCAGTGGGATCAGAGGCCTCTATCCGTCGCCGTGAAAGCCCGGGGAGCAGTCTACCTGTAGCCGCCATAGAGGGTGTTACCAGACAGGTGCCGGACGTCTACTATATTGTCCTCGACGGCTACGCCCGCTCAGACGTGCTTCGAGCGCTCTATTCGTACGACAACGAGCGGTTTCTGACAGAACTCAAGCACCTCGGCTTTGTGATCGCCGACGATAGCAGATCCAACTACTGTCAGTCCATTCTCTCCCTGGCATCGTCTCTCAACATGGACTACATATCTGAGCTCCTGCCTCAGGCAAAGCCGAACGGCCGCAGCCGAAGCCCTCTCGTCCGTCTGCTACGCGATTCCTCCGTCATGCGGCGGTTCAGGGACCACGGATTCCGCGCTATTGCCTTCGAAACAGGCTATTCACTAACGGACATGACGACCGCGGACGCGTTCCTCCGGCCAGCCATGTCCGGCCTCACTCAGGGACCGTTTGTCGACCGCATACTTGCAGCCACTCCGATCCCCGTGTTGCTTCAGACGGACCGAATGTCAGGCTACGATTTACACAGAAAGAGACTCGAGTTTACTTTCGCCCAGCTTTCGAACCTGGGAGTCGCTGCAGGGCGCAAGTTCGTATTCGCACACATCGTTGCTCCACACCCACCTTTCGTGTATGGCGCCCACGGGGAACCCATGGAATGGCCCTGGCCGTTCTCCCTGAACGACGGCAGCCATCTGATACGACCAGGAGGCATGACGAGAGACACATTCGTCACGGCCTATCGCGACCAGCTTCATTACGTCAACTCGTTAACGCTTGACACACTAAAGTCCATCATCGAGCAGGCTGAGATACCACCCGTGATTGTTCTTCAGGCGGATCACGGGCCTGGCTCTCTGCTGAACAATCATGACGCCGAAGATACTAACATGGGCGAACGGCTCAGCATCCTCAACGCGTACCTTATCCCAGGTGAGGCGGGCATCGATGCTTCGGCAATCTACGACTCCATCACGCCGGTGAACACGTTTCGCATCATTATGAACGGGCTTTTCGGGGAGGAGCTCCCGCTGCTACCGGACCGAAGCTACTATTCCACTGGGGACAGACCGTATGACTTCGTCGATGTGACGGAGCGAGCGGTGCAGGAGGCGGGAGAGTGAGGGAAGACAAGGGAGCGACTGCGAGGCGGCCAACGTGAGCATTCGGCGGCGCACGAACGCGGACATGTCAGGAAGGCGAAGACGAACATGACCGTTCAGGTAACTGGGAACACCTCGACAGTAACAAGTGAGCCGATTACGTACCGGCTGATCTGGTTGCTCCCCCTCGCCCTGGCATGGCGATCAGGCTGATGGATAGGACAGATCTCACCTTTCCAGCCAATGATGGTGGGCTGTTCTACTCAATGATCCGGGACCTGCAGGCGAATGCCTTCCGTCTTCCCCAGTACGCGTCGTATAATGGCGGAAGCATCCCCTTCGCCTACCCTCCTCTCGGCTTTTACCTGGCCGGTGCGCTGGACGTGACTATGCCTGTCTCACTGGAGGCATTGCTGGCCTATCTCCCTCTCGCCATCAACCTCTTCGTCGGGCTCGCCGCCTATTCTCTCGCATGGGAGCTGTTCGGCAGTCGATGGACTGCCCTGGCTTCCGCCGCGGCGTGGTATTTGCTCCCGGATTCAGCCCGCTTTCTCGTGATGGGCGGAGGACTCACCCGCTCGCTGGGCCTGCTCTGGGCCGTTCTCGCGATCCACTCCGCTCACCGCATGTACGCACGCGGCTCGGCCCGGGATGCGCTGGCCACGGCTGCACTCTCCGCTCTGGCATTGGCGACGCATCTGGAGATGGCCTGGTTCGCAGCGTGGGCGATAGCGTCCCTCGCCCTTGTGAAGGTGCGCTCCTGGCGCACTGCTGCGCTCTCCGCCGGCGCGGCCCTCGGGGCACTGGCCCTCTCGACTCCCTGGTGGGGGACGGTGATCGCGCGCCATGGGCCGGACGTCTTCCTGGGCACACTCTCCGGTAGCGCCGGCGAATGGCCCTGGACCTACGCCCTGTCCATGCTGATGCGCGGAGGCATGCACAACGAGCTTCTGCCTGTGATAAGCGTCATAGGCCTGTGCGGCGCCGTGCTGGCCGTACACCGGCGTCAGTACTGGCTGCCGATCTGGTTGCTCGTGGTGTTCTTGACGGCGAAACGCGGCCCCTCCCCCACGGCCACAGTGCCACTGGCCCTGCTGGCAGGGTACGCCCTGGTCACCTGGATCGCCCCCAATCTAGCGCGGGTGCGGCTGGCGGTTGGCGGGCTGGTGTGTGTCAGCGTTCTTCTGATAGCACTGCTCGACCATATACTGGTGAATGCGCCCGTGCTGACTCCGCTATCCGAGGGGGAGCGACAGGTGATGGTAAGCCTCGCCGACGACATCGGTCCAGAGGCCCGCGTGCTAGTGCTGCCCACCGACGATTGGGCCGCAGATCGATCGTCGGAGTGGTTCCCGGCGCTATCCGGGCTGGTCAGCGTGGCGACAGTCCAGGGGAGCGAGTGGCTTCCTAACGGCGAGTTCACCCGGCGCATCGATGCCCATGACGCGCTCCTGAACTGCGTCTACACGGCAGACACGACATGCCTGCAGGAATGGATCGAAGGCTCGCCTATCCCCGTGGACTATATCTACGTTCCGCAACATGAGGCCATCGAACGGGCACCCTACGTTGAGCCCGGCACGCCGGCATGCACGAGCATCGAGGCCTCAATCCATCGCGAGGGCCAGTACCGGCTCGTCCTGTCCTCCCCCGCCGCGCACGTCTACGCCGTCGCGCCCTTCCCCGCCCCCTAGCCCCTTTCCCCCAGCCAGCGCACCACGTCCGCCAGGACCGTGGCGTGGTCCAGGTCGCTATGGGGCTCGTGCAGGCCGCCGGGCTAGATGCGGCGTCCTCACCGAGGGGTTGCGTTGCCGATGACGGCGGCCCATCTCTCTACGGCGGTCGCGACTCGCGCGCCAGGGCCATGCTCTCCTGACCCTGATGAGATCAGTGGCAGGGCCACTGGTCGATATCCTCACTCGCTAGAGCTCAGAACTATAGCGCCTGCTCGGTGCGCTCGCAGACAAACGGCCGAAAGTGCCCGTCATTGCCATCATTCTGGTGTATAATAGCGCATACAGGCATTGTCCGTGTGCCGGCGTGATCTGGCTGCCAGTGTACAACTCGCTGAGCCGGGGAGGCCTTGTGCGCGGCCCTGAGGGTCCGGCAGAGCATCGTACTCGGCCTCGGGCACAGAGGCCATAGTCTCTCCAGGCTCTGCCAGCAAGCCAGCGCGGGCTTAGGCGGGTGTACCGATGAACGACATAGACGAAATCGTTAGCGACCTACTGATACGGTTTTCTCCGAGACGGCAGCCCGGGCGCCGCAACTGATTCGAAGCCGCTTGCGGCAAGCAGGTCTGCTACGAGACTGCTGCCGCGTCACAGGGAGCTTGAAGCAACCGTGCCACAGACAGACGACATCGTTGACACTGCCAGATGCCCGAACATGGCCGGTCGCGTTATCATCCCACTGGCTGTTGGTCTGGTATGCCTCTCGTGGATTCTCCGGGCGGCCACAGCCTACGTGCCGTTCCAGTCCTACGGCTTTGACTTTGGCTCGTATTACGCTCAGGCACTCGTGTTGCGCGACGATCCCGCCCGCATCTATGACATCCACGCCGCACTGGGTCGTCTGCCTGGCGCCGCACCTGGGCTTCCGGGCATGCCCCTTTATGTGGGCCCAGTATCATACCCTCCCGCCTTTGCCCTCCTGATGGTTCCGCTAACGTACCTCCCAGTCGATCACGCCTGGCTGCTATGGAGCATCACCAACCTGGCGGCGACCGTCTGGTTGGCGAGCCACGCCGCATCTCACTTCCGTCCCGAGAGACGAGGCCTGGTCACTATTCTGGCGCTGCTCTCAACGCCCGCCTTTGCGTCGCTCTTTTATGGCCAGCCCACACCTCTCCTGGGAGCAGCCCTTTCATTTGCCTATGATCGGCTCCAGCGCCAACGTGATCTGCGGGCCGGGATGTGGCTTGGTCTCCTCGCCATCAAGCCGCACTATCTGATCTTTCTGAGCCCGTGGCTGATCGTGCGGAGACGCTGGGGTGCAGTTGCGGGCTTGGCGGTGACTGTCGCCGTGATCGCGCTGTTGTCGTTGGCTGCGGTAGGTACCTCGACGCTCCTGACCTATCCGCTCTCTTTGGCAGATCAGGGCGACTTTTCCGGCACCGGCGGCACGGCCAACGTCGGGGTAATGGTAAACTGGCGCGCTCTGCTGGTACTCCTTTGGCCCGACGTTGGTTCGGCAACAGGCATAGTGATCGTGACCGTGCTGGGAGTGCTCACGCTAGTCCCCCTCGTCGTGCGCATTCGTAAAACCGCCACGCCCAACGAGGAGGGCACCTCGCTGGAGTGCGCATTAGTGCTTATGGCAACGGTCCTGGTTAGCTACCACAGTCACGCTCACGGGATTCTCCTGTTGCTGGCCCCACTCTGCGAGGTGCTGTCGGATCCGCGATACCGGTACTCGAGGACCATTGCCACCCTCGGAGTCATTGTGCCGGTGTTCTTGATGGCCCCGATGCTTCTTCTGTCCGGAGACGTCAGTGCGGCATACCCCTTAACCGGGGCATTCCTGTTGCTCCTATACGCCTCACTCCTGTGGGAGAGTCGGCCGGCATTCGACGGGCACCCAGCAGCCTCAGCCTCTGTCATGGGTCAGACTGAGGCCTCTCCGAATGTTAGCGCTCCCTTCCCCGCCCCCTAGCCTCTTTTCCCCAGCCAGCGCACCACGTCCGCCAGGACCGTGGCGTGATCCAGGTCGTTGTGAGGCTCGTGCAGGCCGCCGGGGTAGACGCGCAGGGTGTGGTCGCCCGGGGGCAGCGCCGACACAAAGGCCCGCACCGCGGCCACCGGCGCGATGGGGTCCTCCTCCCCGTGCAGGAAGAGCGCCGGCGTGCGCAGCGGCCCCGTGCTCGCCCGCACCCGTTCCACCGCCAGCAGCCCCTCCAACGCCAGGCTCGCCGAGCGGCTCCAGTGCACCAGGGGGTCCGCCTCGTAGGCGCGGGCGACCTCCGGATCGCGCGAGAGGAGCCTGCCGGGGAGCGCGACCTTCATGGTGAACCCCGGCCAGACGCGCGCCAGAGCACGGAGCAGGGCCGCCTGCCAGGCGGGCGCCACGCGGCTGGCATCCAGGGGCGCCGCGGAGAGCACCGCCCCCGCCAGCCCGGCGCCATCCCGCCGAATGAGATCGAGGGCGATCAGGCTGCCCAGGCTGTGGGCGTAGAGGTAGAGCGGCCGGCCGGGCACGAGCTGCCGGGCGCGCTCAAGGGCCAGAGAGAGGTCCGTGCCGAAATCCGCCCAGCGCGCGAGGGCGCCGCGGCGCCCTCCGGAGCGCCCGTGGCCCCGTAGATCGCAGCCACAGAGCAGATAGCCCGCCCCGGTGAGGGCCTCGCGCACACGGGTGTAGCGACCGGCGTGCTCGCCCAGGCCGTGCACCAGCACCACCGCCCCGGCCGCCTCGCCCGCCGGCCACCAGGCCTGCCAGTGCAGCGGGCAGCCATCGGCTGCCTGCAGACTCGTTTCCTCATACCCCACAGGTACGCCCATCACCCCTCCCCTCCAGCTGATTGCGGGCGGATTCTAGCCTTGCCTCCGCCCGGCGCGCAAGCGGCCGCGCTCCCGAGCCGAGGCAACCTGCAGCGCATCTGGACGGAATCGGCGGAAACCGTCATAATGGAGCGACGATACGCTCGCCGCGTGGCGGCGCCAGCCAAAAGACGGAGGGTTACGGTGGAGTTCAGCGAGCTGATCCTGCAGCGTTACAGCACCCGCGCCTACAAGAGCACGCCGATTCCGGAGGAGGCGCTGGCCCGCGTTCTGGATGCGGCGCGCATGGCACCCTCAGCGGGGAACCGGCAGCCCACGGGCCTGGTGGTGATCCACACAGCCGGCCGCGAGGAGGAGCTATCGCGCATCTTTGCCAGCCCCTGGTTCACCCAGGCCCCCATCCTCATCGCGGCCTGTGCCGTGATGGAACAGGCCTGGACGCGCTGGGACGGCAAGTGCTATGCGGACGTGGACGTAGCCATCGCCATGGATCACCTGATCCTCGCGGCGGCGAACGAGGGCCTAGGCACCTGCTGGATCGGGGCCTTTGATGACGGCGCGGCCCGGGAGATCCTGGGGCTGCCCGAGAAGGTGCAGGCGGTGGCGTTCACGCCGCTGGGGTATCCCGCGGATGCCCGCCCGCCCAAGCAGCGCCGGCCGCTGAGCGCCATGGTGCACGAGGAACGCTGGTAGACGCGCAGCCGGAAGGAACCCATGCATACACACCGCCCTCGCCCGTGGCGTGTTAGCCTCCTGCTGGCGCTGCTGGCCGCGCTGCTGCTTGCGCCGGCGGGCGGCCCTCTGGCGGCCGCCGGGCCGATCGGGCGTGCGCCGTTCTGCCGCGAGGACGGCCTGTGCCTGAGCGCCCCGCACGAGCCGGGCGCTCTCGCGGCCACTGCCGCCGCGGCGCAACCGTCTGAAGGCTGCGCGGGGGCGCTCCTCGTGCGGCGGGCAGAGGGCACCTCGCCGGCCGCGCTGGAGCGGGCCCTGCGCGCGGCGGGCGTCTCCCGGGCCGAGGGGTTGCTGACTCCCGGCTGGTGGCGCGTGTGCCCCGCCGAGGGGGCGCCCGGCCTGCGGCCCGAGGAACTGGCGCGGGTCCCCGGCGTGAGCCTCGTCGAGCGGGACGGCCTCGCGCGCGCCGCCCTTCTCCCGAACGATCCCTACTACCCGGTGCAGTGGGCGCTGCCCAGGGTCGCCGCGCCCGACGCCTGGGAGATCACCACGGGCTCCACGGACGTGCTGATCGCCGTGATCGATAGCGGTGTGGACGCGCTCCATCCCGACGCCCCGGCGCACCTGCTCCTGGGGTGGGATTTCGTCGCCGGGGACAACGATCCCGAGGACGATTACGCCCACGGCACGCACGTGATGGGGATCGCGGCGGCCCGCATGGATAACGGCACCGGCGTGGCGGGGCTCTGCCCGGACTGTGCCACCCTGGCCATCCGGGTGCTGGGCTCTGCGGGCACGGGCTCCTGGTCCGACGTGGCCAATGCCATCAGCTACGCTGTGGACGCGGCGGAGCTGCTTGGCAAACGCCTGATCATCAACCTGAGCCTGGGAGGCGAACCTAATACGGTCACGGCGGACGCGATTCGCGCCGCCCAGAGCCACGGCGCGCTGGTTCTGGCAGCCGCCGGCAACTATGGGCCGGGGGAAGCCATGTTCCCGGCCGCTCTCCCGGGCGTGCTGGCCGTCAGCGCCTCGGATAGCTACGATCGCCCCGCCGCGCCACCCAGTGCCACCTTTTACACGCAGGAGGGCGATCTGGGCGCGCCGGGGGTGTACATCTACTCCACGGTGCCTTCGTGGTATGGCGTGCCATCGGGGTTCGCGCCGGGCTACTATTACATGAGCGGGACCTCCATGGCGACGCCACTCGCGGCCGCGGCGGCGGGCCTGGTGTGGGCCGTGCAGCCCGGGTATGAGGCCTGGCAGGTGGCCGTGACGCTCCTGCGCACGGCCGATGTGCCGGGGAACTGGGATACAGCCTACGGTCAGGGCCGGCTCAACGTTGCCGCTGCGGTGACCGCGGCGGAGATGGCCGTGCATCAGGTGTACCTGCCAATGGCGGCGCGCTAGCGGGGAGCCTCAGGCCACCCGCCAGGCCTTGTCCGCCATCAGGTTGATCTGCCCGCGGGCGCGCTCCACCACGCCCTCCACCCCCAGCACGGCGGAGCCGGTCCACACCGGGCGCAGGGCTCGGAACACCTGCGGCCGGACGATCACGTTCATCAGGTTCCACTCATCCTCCAGCGTGAAAAAGGCAAAGCCCTTGGCCGTGGGCGGCTGCTGGCGAATGACCACCTGGCCGGCGATGCGCATCCGCTCGCCGTTGCGGGCCTCCTCCAACTCGCGGCTGGTGTAGAACCCCGCCCGTTCCACCTGCTCCCGGTAGAGCTCCATCAGATGCCTTTCAGCGGAGAATCCGGTGACGCCGTACTCGTGGATCAACTCCTCCGGGAGCGTCATGGCCTGCAGCTCCACGCCGTCGGGAGAAAGGGGCAGCGGCAGGGCGTCCTCGCGATAGCGCAGGCGCCCCAGGGCCCAGAGCAGCCCCCGGCGGCCGCCGGTGTAGCGGCGCTCCCAATCGATCAGCGCGCCCGCCAGGATCAGGCGCTCCACCAGCTTGCGGGGCAGCCGTGTGCGCCGGCAAAGCTCCTCCAGCCCGCTGTAGCCACGATCCGGGCGGGAGGCCACCAGCATGTCGGCCCCCGCCTCCCCCAGGCCATCCACGTACTGAAAGCCGATGCGCACCCCCCAGGCCTCGCCGGGATCGTCCTCCGCGGGCACCGGCTCCAGCGTGCAGGCCGCCTGGCTCTGGTTGATGTGCACCGGCAGAATATGCACGCCGTGGCGGCGGGCGTCGCTCACCACCACGCGGGGGGCGTAGAACCCCATGGGCTCGTTGTTGAGCACCCCGCAGTACCAGGCGGCGGGATAGTGGGCCCGCAGCCAGACCGTGTCATACGCCGTCTTGCCAAAGGCGGCCGCGTGCGACTTGCAGAACCCGTAGGAGGCAAAGCCGGAGAGCTGGGTAAACATCGTATCGGCGACCGATTCCGCCACCCCCTGAGCCACGGCCCCCCGCACAAAACGCTCCCGGAAGCGGGCCATCTCCTCCTCCGCGCGGTGCCGGGACATGGCGCGGCGCAAGAGATCCGCCTCTCCCGCGGAAAAGCCGCCCATGGTCATCGCCACGCGGATCACCTGCTCCTGAAAGACGACGATCCCCAGCGTTTCCGCCAGGATGGGCTCCAGCATGGGGTGCATATACTGCACCGGCTCCAGGCCCTGGCGCCGCCGGAAAAAGGGGTGCACCATGTTACCCTGCAGCGGCCCGGGGCGGATCAGGGCCACCTCCACCGCCAGATCGCTGAACACCTCCGGGCGCATTTGTACCAGCGCCTGCTGCTGGGCGCGCGATTCCACCTGGAAGGTCGTCACGGTATCGGCGCGGCAGAGGACGTCATACACCACGGGGTCATCCAGGGGGAGCGAATCCAGGTCCACGTCCACACCATCGGTCTCACGGATCCACCCCAGGCACTCATCGATGGCCGAGAGGGTACGCAACGAGAGCAGATCGATCTTGATCAGGCCGGCGTCCTCGACATTGTCCTTGTTCCACTGGATCACCACCCGCCCGGGCATGGTGGCGCGCTCCAGGGGGACGATCTCGTTGAGGGGGGACGCGGTGATGCACATGCCCCCCACGTGAATGCTCAGATGGCGGGGGTACCCCTGGATCTCCTGACACAGCGCGGCGAACTGCTCCCACAGGCCCGGGTCCACCTGAAAAACGCCCAGATCCTGGGCGGGGATCCCCCAGTGCCCCTGGCTCTTGGCCAGGCGATCCAGCATCTCCGGCGGCAGATCGAGAGCCTTGCCCACATCGCGGATGGCGGAGCGGGCGCGGTAGGTGACATAGTTGCACACCATCCCCACGTGATCCTCGCCATAGCGGTCATAGACGTACTGGATCACCTCCTCGCGGCGCCGGGAACAGAAATCCAGGTCGATATCGGGCATGACGCGGGCCTCGGTGCTCAGGAAGCGCTCAAAGAGGAGGTCGTTGGCCAGCGGATCCACATTGGTAATGCCCAGCAGGTAGGCGACGATGGAGTTGGCGGCGGAGCCCCGGCCACGCACCTGAATGCCCCGCTCCTGGGCCCAGCGCACGATATCCCAAACCAGAATAAAGTAGCCGGAGAGATGGGTCTGCTGAATCACCTGCAGCTCATGGCCCAGCTGGCTCCAGGCGGCGAGGTCGTCCTGCGGGTAGCGGGCCAGCAGGCCCGCGGCGCACAGCGAGGCCAGCTGCTCATCGGGGGTGCCCTCCGTCTCGGGCACGGGGGGGATGGCCTGGGCGCGGAAATCCAGAGTCACCTGGCAGCGCGCGGCGATCTCCAGGGTGTGCGCCAGGGCCTCGGGATAATCGGCAAAGAGCGCCGCCATCTCCTGCGCGGATTTGAGATAGAGTTCCGAGTTGGGGTAGAGAGCGTTGCGGCAGGCGTGCAGCGGGCTGTTGTGGCGGATGGCGGTGAGCACATCCTGCAGGTGATGCCCCTCTCGCCGCACATAGTGGACGTTGTTGGTGGCCACGAGGGGCACCTTCTCGCGGCGGGCCAGGGCCGCCAGGGCATCCACCAGGGCGTCATCATCGGGCCTGAGATGGTGCTGCAGTTCCACATAGAGCCGGCCGGGAAAGAGCTCCTGCAGCCGAGCCAGGGTGCGCTGTGCGCCCTCCGCATCGCCGGCGAGGAGGGGCGCTGCCAACACCCCCTGCCTGCAGCCGGTGAGGGCGATGAGCCCCTCCGTCTGCCCCGGAAGGTGGCGCCAGGCCAGGCGGGCGCGCTCCTTTTCCCCGTCGAGCTGGGCGCGGGAGATCAGGCGGCTCAGGTTGCGGTAGCCGGCGTCGTTCTCGGCCAGGAGCAGCAGATGGCGCGCCGGCCCGTCCCCATCCTCCTCCATGCTGAGCTCGGCGCCGATGATGGGGTGGATGGCGCGCTCGCGAGCGCCCACGGCGAACTCCACGGCGGCATACAGCCCGTCATGGTCGGTGAGCGCCAGCGCCTCCATCCCCAGATCCCGGGCGCCATCCAGCAGCGCCGTGGGGGTTGCAGCGCCATCGAGCAGGGAGAAACAGCTGTGGGCGTGCAGTTCCACATATGAAGTGGATCCGGCGGCGGATGGCCCGGGCATCAGGCATACACCCGTTCGAGGAACCACTCCTCAGTGAGGAGGTCGCAATAGAGCACGCAGAGCAGGCCGGAATCGGTGGTCACCTCCCAGTAATCGCGCCAGAGCTCGACACCGGTCCACCAATCCAGGTGTACACGCCAGTGCCGGCTGACCTGGGCCACGGCGTGCGGGCGCTGTTCCCAGCGGAAGGAAGCGGGGCGGCCGTCCGCGCAGGTCATGGGCAGATATTCGGGCCGGGCCCAGAGGGGGCTCACGGTTGCAACACCCGAAAAGCGTATCGCTGGGGCAGGATGGCGGCCTCCGGATCGACCATCTCCACCCGCACCAGGCGGGGGGCGTGCCGGCGCGTGAGGGCGGAGACGATCTGCCGCCACTGCTGGTCGGTTTCCTGATCCTCAAAGAGCCGCATCTGGCGCCCGGGGGCCGGCTCCAGCCCCAGCAGGGAAACGGTCATCTCCGCCACGCCCTCGCCCTCAGGGGCTCCCTCCTCCGGGTCCGCGGCCGGCCCGTGGAGGGCGGAAAGCATCCGCTCCAGCAGGGCGCGCACAGTCTCAGGCCCGGGGGTATCCCCCAGCCACCCGGCCCGGGACCACTCGCCACCGGAGGCGAACCGCACCCACAGCGTGACACGGCGGATGGCCCAGGCCGGCCGGGATACGGGGAGATCGGCCAGGGCACGCTCAGCCAGCCGCGCAGCGCCCTCCACCAGGGCCTCCAGGCGGCTCTCGGGCTCGTCATACAAGTGGGACGCCGCAAAGGTCTGGCAACGGCGGCCCACCACCGGGCGGGCGTCCTCCCCGTTGGCCAGGCGCCAGGCGGACAGGCTCTCCGGGCCCAGTTGCTCCACCACCGAGATGGCGGGGAGGGCTGCCAGACCGCCGATGGTCAGGATGCCAAAGAGCCGCAGGCGGCGGAGCGATTCGGGAACCAGCGGCAGCCACTCCAGCGCCTGGCCGGAGAGATAGCGGGCGTCCGGCTCGGAGACCACCCGGTAGCCGGGGCTGGAGCGGGCCGTGCCGGCGGCCACCTGGGCCGCGAAACGCCCCCCCGCCACCCCCAGGCGGGCCGCGCGGTTATCGACATCGGCCCAGGTGGCGCTCACGGTGCGCACGGCCGCCAGCACCGCCCGGCACCAGGCCCCCTCGTCTCCATAACGATCGCCCATCCCCGCCGCCTCCAGATAGAAACGTGTGGCATCCTCCAGCCCCCACTCCACCGCCGGGGAATGGGCCGAGAGCGCCTCCCAGAGCGTCTCCAGGGCCGGGCCGGGGGCCTCCTTCAGGGATAGACAGGCCACGCGAGACATCCTGGTATGCACGGGCACCTCCTAGCTAACAGAGATCGTCAGATTCGTCCGCCCGCCCTGGGCGCCGGAGCGGGATTTGATCACCTGGACACGGGTGATATAGCCCACAACCTGCCGGTGCCTCTGAAGCCAGCGCTGGCGCTCAAAGAGCAGGCGCAGGTCCGCGGCAAAGGGCAGCGGCAGTCCCTCGGCATACTGGCCGGGGACTGCCGTCTCGGTGAGCACCAGCAACGTGGCCGCCGCCCGCCCCAGGAGAGGGGCCCAATCCCGCAGGGCCATCTGCAACGAGGCCAGATGCTCGGGATTACCCAGAATCCGGGTATCGTGCATCCGGTCGAACAGCGCCAAACCGCCGAACCCGGCCCGCAGCAGATCGCCGGTCATGGCCAGGCCCTGGGGCAGATCCTCGGCCTGCAGAATGGCCAGCCCCTCCAGATAGACGCCGCAACGCGCCAGGGCGGCGGCATCTATCTGCCCTCCCACGTCGATATAGACGGTGTGCAGGCGTTTGCGCTGGGCCTGCGCCAGGGCGCGCGCCGCCGCAACCAGATGCCCCGCGGTGCCGCAGCCGATCAACTCCGTCAGATGGCCGCGGGGGAACCCGCCACCCTCCCGCTCATCCGCCGCCAGAATGGCATCCAACTCGAAAGTCCCGCTGGATAGCACCCCCTGGCGGGGGGCCTCCCGGGCGGATACCAGGGCACGCTCTCCCCAGCGAGCCTGGATGGCCGCGACGGTGCTTGCCAGACGTAGCCCGCGCTCCAGTTCGACCATGGCCAGCCTCCTATCACAAGGATATAGAACATACGTTCTATTGTCAAGACCGACTTAACCTCTTGACACGCCCCCCGCCCTCCCGCATACTGGCTCCAACGAGATGCAACCGCACACAAGGGAGATCGCCTCATGACGCAGGAAACCACCGCCGAATCCACGATCAACCGGCTTGAATCCCGCCTCAAGACGCTCCAATCCGATGCCCTCTTTACCCGAGATCGCGAGAACCTGGCGGAAACGGACGCCCTGCTGACCGCATTGCCCGGGCGTGTGGCCGGGCTGCGTGCCCGCCGCTACGCCTACAAGGCCACCTTTGAGGAACGCATCGCCGACCTGGCCAAAAGCTGGCCCGCGGCGCAACGCCAGGCCAACGGAAACCTGCAGATCCAGGCCACCGCCGTCCGGGACGACTGCGCTCGAGCAGCGGAAGCGGTAGGACGGCTCGTCAGCCTCAAGAGAAGCCCCCTCACCGCGGCCAAGCCCACGATCGATCGGGTCGACCAGACCCTGGACGAGGTCGAGAAGCGCGTCGCCGCGCTCCAGCGCACGGTCGCCTCGACCTACGAGCCTCTGCAGAAAGAGGTCCAGTCGCTGGAGCGCGAGGTCAAGCAGTGCGAGCGCAACATGGACTGGTTGGACGGCGCCTCTTTCCAGCTGAACGCCGGGGAATCGCTGGTGGAAGCCACCGAAGCGCGCCTGCTGGAGGGCGAAGGCGACGATGGCATGGAAGGGATCCTCTTTGCCACGGACCAGAGGCTGCTCTTTGAGCGGCGCGAAAAAGTGGCGCGCAAGAAGGTTCTCTTTATCACCACATCCTCGGAACTGGTGAAAGAGCTGCGCTGGGAGGCACCGCTGAACGAAATCGAGACGCTGGAGGCCAGCGAGGCCCGCAAGCTGCTGAGCAAGCGCGAGTTGCTCGCCATCACACCGGCCTCGGGCTCCGCGGCGCCTCCGGCGCGCTTCCGGCTGGAGACCGATTCCGACGAGTGGCGCGCCCTGTTGCTGCGCTGCAAGTCCGGCGATATCGACGCCGCACGAGACGCCTCCGCGCCGCCGGTGAAGGATTATCTGGTGCCCGCCAAGTGCCCGACCTGTGGCGGGGCCCAGGGCAAGGCTGGACGCGTCCGAGGGACCTCGGCGATCCGCTGCGAGTACTGCGGGGCCACGATCGTCCTGGAGGAGGCCGGCTGAGCAGCGGCGGGGGGGAACCGTAGTAACAAAACGGGGCGGCGGAGAGTGATCTCCGCCGCCCCGCCTCTATCTCTACGAACCGCTCGCCCTAGGGCGCCACAGCGGGCGCCGCGTGCCAGCCATCGGCGATGGCGAGCATCGGCGTGTTCACGTCAAAGGACTTTGTATCCTCTGTGATGTTCGTGGCGAACCAGAAGACGTGCCGGACGTACGGGTCATACAGCGTCGCGACGTCATAGTTGCGCACATCGGCCGCATAGTCCTCCGGGCTCGTGCCGTAATCCCGATAGCCGCGCTGCCAGTGCGGCCCGCCCGGGGCATCGAAAGCGGCCAGCACCTGGCCGTCCACGCACACGTCCAAGATCAGCGGCGGGAGGCTCTGCCCGGGGAGCGCCACGGCCAACTCATCCATCAGACGCCGGTACAGCAGCGTGGTCTGTCCCATCGACGCCGTGAGGGTAGGCGCGCCGGATTCTGCCAGGAACAGATAGTCCGCCTCAGCGATCGCCGGCGCCAGGGCCGCAAACTCGCCCTCGGCGAAGGGATACGTCTTCATCCCGCCGATGCCGGCCAGATAGCCGTCGGCATGCATAAGGCGGAGCCACTCGCGCTGGAAGGCGATCCAGTCCTCCGCAAAGGCGGCGTCACCATAGACGTAGGCCCAGGTGGACATCCAGGCGTGGATGCTTCCCCGCGTCGCCTCGTACGTGGTGCGGAAGCGGTCGTAATACCCCCGGGCGCCCTGCTCACGCCTGCGGATAAAGGCCAGCTCCTCCTCCTCGTTCAGATAGTTGCGCCCGTAGCCCTCCAAACCTGGCAGCACATCGCCCGCACCCCAGTGGGCCGGGTTGATGGCCAGGAACGCCCGCATATTCCCCTCGCTGAGGAGCCCATGGGTCGGCTGGCCGGCCTCGGGCGGCGCCAGCAGATAGGGCCCGATATTGGAACGGTATGCCAGCTCGCCGGTGGGCAGAGGGAGCGCCGTGGGTGCCAGCGTGGTAGACACTTGAGTGGTCGACTCCTCCAGGGAAGGGGTCGGTGCTGCGGTCGCCGGCTCAGCCGTCCGCGTAGGGGCGGGCGTCTGCGTTGCAGGGATATAGGGCGTCTCCGTAGGCTCACTGGTCGCCAGCAGGCGGGGCGTGGCCGTGGGCGATGCCTCCTGTATCCCGCAGGCCGCCACGATCAATACCGCCAGGGCCATGAACCCAAGCTGCAGAGGCGTCATCTTCATCTGTGTGCTCCTTTCCACGCCCGGCAGAACCCGCGTAGCCACGCGTCCCGGCCGGGCCGTAACCTATAGTATACACCAACATACCCCTATGCCGGGGATTGCCCTGGACTGCGCCGGAGCGCTCCCGTAAGGGCCTGCGCGCTCAACGATGGTGCGCCCAAAAACGCACGCTCCCCGGTTGCGCCGGCGACGCCAGGCGCTATAATGACCGGGTTAGCACTCGGTGGGAGGGCGCGTTGTCCTGGGACGTCTTTTTCGGTGCTTTGGGGCTCGTCTTTGTGGCCGAGCTGGGCGACAAGACCCAGCTGGCCATACTTTCGCAGACCTGCAAGTTTCGGTGCACGTGGCCGGTATTCGTCGGGGGCAGCCTGGCCCTGATCGTGGTGACGGCCCTGGGCGCCGTTGCCGGGCAACTCCTCAGCCGCGTCGTGCCGCCGCAGATCATCCAGGTTGCTGCCGGGATCGCCTTTGTCATTATGGGGATCATGACGTGGCGCGAATCCCGGCGGGCAGACGATGACGCAACGGACTGCGCCCTGGACGAAGGGGGCGGTCAGCGCTGGAACTGGCGCGCCTTTGGCTCCACCTTTGCACTGCTCTTTGTCGCCGAGCTGGGCGACAAGACCCAGCTGGCCGTGATGGGGATGGCGAGCGGGGAGCCTTCGCTGTGGCCGGTGTTCGCTGGCGGTGCGCTGGCCCTCACCGCCGTGACGGGCCTTGCGGTGGTGGGTGGCCAGCAGCTTTGCCGGCTGGTGCCCCGACCCAAGATGCTCGGCACCGCGGCCGTGCTCTTTGTGGGCCTGGGCATTCTGATGGGCCTTGGCATCATCTAGCGCGGCGCATCGATGGCACGGCATGGGATGAGGAGACAAGGGAGGGAAACATGCACGTACTGATCATCGAATCCAGCCCAAACCGTGATGGGCTAACGGCCGCCTGCGCACAGGCTGCCATTCGGGGCGTTGAGGCCGCGGGAGGCACGGCCGAGGATGTGCGGCTCAAGGACCTCAGGATCGCCTCCTGCAACCAGTGCTCTGACGGTTGGGGGGGCTGCCGCCCGAACCACCGCTGCGGCGGTGTACAGGACGACTTTCAGGCCCTGCACGAACGAGCCATCGCGGCGGATGCGCTGGCGCTCGTCACGCCGGTCTATTGGGGCGACCTGAGCGAAGCGATGAAGAACTTTACCGATCGGATGCGCCGCTGCGAGGCCACCCTGGGCGAGGAGAGCCGGCTGGCGGGCAAACCGGTGCTGCTGGTTGCAGCGGCCGGCGGCAGCGGGAACGGCCTGATCAGCTGCCTGACGAACATGGAGCGATGGGCGCAGCACGTACGCGCGCTGCCCTTTGACCTGATCGGCATCAAACGGATCACAAGAGCCTACAAGCTCGAGACGATCCGGGCCGCAGGGGAGGCCCTGGCGCGCTATCCCGGCTGACGTGAGCGTGAATGCCACGAGGGGGGAGCCATCGGCTCCCCCCTCGTGGCATTCACGCCCGGAGGGCCTGAAGCAGACGCGCAGCGTTCAGGGGCTCGCCGCTGAGGAGCACCTGCGCGCGGAACAGGCGCGCCATCAGCCGGATCGTAAGGATCGCAGTCACAATCAGGATCGCCATGCTGAGCACGATCTGCCAGAGGGGCACCTGCGCGACCGTGAGCCGCAGAACCATCGAGATCGGCGCGGACCAGGGTATCAGGCTCAGGGCCACGGAAAGGGCGCTCTGAGGCGACTCTACCAATGGCAGCCAGAAATACATGGGGATCATCATCGGCAGCGTGATGACAAAGACCCAGTTCTGGCTGCTGTGGATATCCGGTGTGATCGCGCCCAGCCCAGCCATCAACGCGGCATAGAGCACAAACCCGCCAGCCGCATAGCACATGAGCAGCAACAGCTGCGGGCCATCCAGGTTGAGCCCCGCGAGCATCGGCTGCAGGTTGATGCCGGGCACCAGATCCACCAGGGCCAACGCCAGCACCCAGCCCAGATATTGCACCACGATGAGCGCGCCCATCCCCAGCAGCTTGCCCATCAGCAACTGCCTCGGCCGGATGGATACGAGCAGCACCTCCATGATGCGGGACTCCTTCTCCTGAGACAGGCTGCGCAAGAGCAGGCTGCCGCCGGTCAGCAGAGGCACCATGATGGCCGCCATCACGGCAAAGGGCATCATATCCAACCCGCCCCCCGCCGGCTCGGCGCTCTGCTCGAGAGCGAGATCCATGCCGCCAGGCCCCATGGGCAGGAGCAGCCGTTCGGGGTGTTCCCCTCCCACCTCAGCCACCAGAGCGTTGGCCAACAGCATCTCCATGAAACCCGATTCCGGTCGGCTGGTGGGCAGTGTCCGGCTGACGTAGCGCACACTGCCGCTCTCGCGATAGTCTGCCGGAATGACATAGAAGGCGCTGACCTGGCCGGCCCGGAGCGCGGCGGCGGCCTCCGCCTCATCCCCATAGGCTCGGAGCGCGTCCGGCACCGGCACTGCCGCCAGCAGCCCCGCTTGGTCCACATACCCCACCGCAGCCGTCGCCTCCTGAACAGGCGCCACCGCTTGCTGGGCGGACGCATCAGCGTCCGCACCGACGTTCCCGGACACGAACATGATGACCAGTAGCATGATCGGAGTCCCCAGGGCGGACATCCAAAAGCCACGGTTACGGATACGCTGCAAGAACTCGCGTTGTGCGATGATCCAGGTCGTGCTCACGCCGCGCCCTCCTTCCGTGTGCCCAGCGCGCTGAGGATGCCACGGGGACTGAGGATCTGGCCGTACAGGAGCGCGGACGCCCGAAACAACCGGGCGACGGCGGCGATGGCCAAAGCCACCGAGACCCATAGCAGCACCGCCGCGAGCCAGAGTTGCCAGGGAGGCACCTCCGCCATGGACATCCGGAAGAGCGCCAGCACCGGTGCAAAGGTCGGTATGACGGACAGGATGGTCGACGCAGGCGATAGCGGTGCCTTCATCACAGAAGTCAACATCCAGATCGGCGAGACGGCCAGGATGGCGAGCAGGCCAGTGATCTGCCGTGCCTGCTCACGCCCGCCCGAAATGACGCCCAGGCCTGCCGCCAGCGAGCCGTAGAGCAGGTAACCGGGGACGCACAGCATCACTGCCCAGCCCAGGACGTGCCAGGGCACGTCCGGCCAACCCCCGGTCCCCTGGTTGATCCAGACGAGGGCCAGCGCCACGGCCGCAGCCAGTAGCCAGATGCCCGCCTGCGTGATGGTGAGCAGCGACAGGCCCAGCAACTTGCCACCCACCAGTTCCACCGGGCGCAGGGAGGTGAGCACCATCTCCATGGAGCGCTCCTCCCTTTCGCGCATGATCGCCGGAGCGATGCCGTTCAGCGTCGTCGTCAGCATGAGCGCAAAAAGAACGCTGAGCGCGATGGGCGCCATGGCCCAGAGCGTCACCTCAAAGCCATCATCTAGCCTCGCGCCCTTGGCGAGAGCCTCATACTGCCAGATAGCAGGCTCCGCCAGGCGTTCGTGCAGCCAGGGCGGGGCCTCGGGCGCCAGCCCGTATCGAAGCGCACGCTCCAGGCCCTCCATGGCGCTCGGGTCCGGCGCCTCGGCACCGTGATAGGCGAGGGTGCCCTCTGCGAGGTAATCCGCGGCCACCACGAGGTATCCTTCCACAGTGCCCGCCACACGGGCCTGCTCCGCGTCGGCCTCGGTGTCATAGCGTTGCAGAGAGATCTCCTCCTCGCCGGATACAGGCGTAGAAGGATCCAGTGCGCCAGACAGGTCAACCAGGCCGTACGTCGCGGCACTATCCCGCTCATCGAGAAGGATCGGCACAGCAGCGACCACGACCACGATGAGGGGAAGAACGAACGTCATCACCAGAAAGGTGGTGGAGCGCACCTGCCCGAGGTAGGTTGTGCGCGCCACCAGCCAGAGCTTGCGAAAGTTCACGGCCGCACCTCTTCCTCGCCGGTCTCGACGCGATGGCCGACCACCTGCACAAAGATGTCGTCCAGAGAGGTGCGCAGCCGTTCGAAACGGTGTACCTGGACGCCCGGCGTGTTCACCAGGGCACGCAGCACATCTTCCGGCGCCGTTCCGTCGCCCAGTGCCAGCCGGTAACCACCATTCTGCCTTTCCGCGCTCACAACTCCCGGCACGGCGCCGATATCGCCGCTCAGCTGCACCTCCACGGTGTTTGTGGAAAAGCGATCGCGCACCTCGTCCAGCTCGCCGTACAGCATCGCCTGCCCACGATCGATCAGCAGGATCCGCTGGCACATCTCCTCAACCTGGTGCATCTGGTGCGTGCTCATGATGATCGCTGCGCCCCGCGCCCGCATGGTGTAGATCAGTTCGCGGATGACCTGCGTGTTCACGGGGTCCAGCCCCGAGAAAGGCTCATCGATGATCACCAAGTCCGGCTCGTGCATCGCCGCCGCCACGAACTGCGCCTTTTGCCCCATGCCCCGGCTCAGAGCCTCGGCCTTGAGCTCACGAGCATCCCACAGGTCCACCTGTTTGAGGTATCTTTCCGCCCGCTCCTTGACGGCCGCCAACGAGAGGCCCTTGAGCTGTCCCATGAACAGCATCAGGTCCCAGAGCTTCATGTCCCGGTACAGCCCGCGTTCCTCTGGCAGGTAGCCGATCCGCTCCTTGGTTGCCTCTGTGAAGGCCCCGCCCAGGACCGCTATCCGGCCGCTATCCGGCCGGATCAGATCCAGGATCATCCGTATCGTAGTGGTCTTGCCCGCCCCGTTCGAGCCGAGCAACCCGAATATCTCCCCATGTAGCACGGCAAAGCTCACTTCCTGCACCGCCCGAACCGTTCCAAAGCTCTTGACCAGATGCTCAACGTCGACCGCAATCGCTGCCATAAAGCGCCTCCCCGCACAGATAGCCAAGCCAGAGAATAGCATAGCAGATCCAGCATAGACTCTCAACCCTATACGCGGGCTCGCAACGGCAAGTTCCGCCCGGTTTACGAACGAGCCAGAGCCGTGCTACCATGGGGACATGCATCCACCCCGGCACGATTGGGGGAGACGCGTTCGATGATAAGGGCACTCCGAACCGTGGCCTTCCTGGGGCTCTGGTCGCTGGCCTCGCTTTCCGCGCGCACGCTGGGGCGGCCCGCGATGCTCTACCTGCACGCGCCCTGGGGCGGGCTGGCCGCAGGCGCGCTGGCGGGAACGCTGCAGTGGGTGCTCCTCAGCGGCCTGCTGCCCCCGCGCCTGCGCGGAGATGCCTGGTGGCCGCTGGCGACGGCACTGGGCATGGGCGTTGGCTCCTTCGCTCAGGGGCTACTCGCACCCGTCCTGGCGGCGCTGTGTATCGAGGGCGCCGGGGGCCTGGCACAGGGAGTGTTGCTGCGCCGCTCACTCCGGGGAGGCGAGTTCTGGCTGCTCGCCACGGTGCTGATCGCCGGCCCGGCGGCAGCCGCCGCACAGCTGGCGGCCGGCTGGCTGGCCGCGCGCAACAACCTGCTGGTGGCCCAGTTGCTGGCCGGCGCCCTCCAGGGGATGCTGATCGGCGCCGTCACCGGGCCGGCGCTGCTGGCGCTGTGGGCCCATGCCAGCCGGGCCAGGCTCGCTCCTCGCCCCACTGAGGCAGACGGCCGCCCATGCCCATAGAGGCGGTGCTGCTGGATCTGGACGATACCCTGCTGGTTGAGGTCGCCTCCGCCGACGAAGCCATATACCGCGCCTGCCTGTTGGCCGTCCGGCGATATCCGGTGCATCCGGACCGGCTGCACGAGAGCGTCCGGCGCGTGGCTCGGCGTGAGTGGTACGCCCTGCCCGAGCATCCCTACGCGGAGGCGATCGCCATCTCCTCCTGGGAAGCCCTCTGGGCGCGCTTTGAGGGCGATGACCCAGCCCTGGTTGCCCTGCGCGCGCAGGTGCCCGCCTACCGCCGAGCCGCCTGGCGCGGCGCACTGGGGGAGCACGGCATCGTGGACCCGCATCTGGCAGATGAGATGGCCCGCACGTTCGTCCTCACGCGGCAAGGTTTGATGACCGTGTATGAAGACGTCCCTGGTACACTCGCGGCGCTCCGGCCGCGCTTTCGCCTGGGCATCGTCACCAACGGGCTGGCCTGCCTTCAGCGGGACAAGCTCCGCGCCTCGGGCCTGGAAGGCCAGGTGGACGCCTTTGTGGCTGCAGGGGATATCGGCCAGGCCAAGCCCCATCCGGCGATCTTCCGCCACGCCATGGCCGCTCTGGACGTATTGCCCGCGGACACCGTCATGGTCGGCAACAGCCTGCACTCGGACATCGCCGGTGGCCGCCGCGCCGGCCTGCGCACCGTCTGGCTCAATCGCCAATGTGCTCCGCTGCCGGATGACTCCATGCCCAACGCCGAGATCGAAAGCCTGGACGAGTTGCCCTGCCTGTTGGGCTGAGCGGAGCCCAAAGCGCAGGTTCGCGAGGCCGCCTGCTTGACAGGCATCCGCCGGCCGGCATAATCGGATCCGTCCACCAGACTTTTGCGAGAGGTGAACCCATGATACGTGGCGTATTCCCCCCGATCGCGACGCCCTACACCGGCCAGGGCGCGCTGGATACCGCGGCGCTCGCCGATAACATCGCCCGCTGGGAGTCCACCGGCCTCAGTGGCTATGTGGTGGCGGGCTCCAACGGCGAATCCGCGCTGCTGGAGGATGACGAGGTTACCCGGGCCGTGGAGGTGGTGCGGCGCGCCGCCGCGCCAGAGCGCCAGGTGATCGCCGGCGTGGGCCGGCAATCCACTCGCGCGACGATCGAACTGAGCAGAGCCGCCGCGGGCGCCGGCGCGCAGATCGCGCTGGTGATGACACCGTCGTTCTTTGCGGTGGAGACCACGCCAGAGGCGTTATACCGGCATTATTGCGCCGTGGCCGACGCTTCGCCGATCCCGGTCCTGGTGTACAATGTCCCCAAGTTCACTCACCTGAACATTGATGCCGCCACCGTGGCGCGGATCGCCGGCCATGGTAACATCGTGGGGATCAAGGATAGCGCCGGCGACATCGCGCAGATCTGCGACCTGGTGCGGCAGTGCCGCTCCGGGTTCGATGTCCTGATTGGGAACGGGCCCGCCTTTCTCCCCGGCCTGCTGATGGGCGCCGTGGGGGGCGTACTCGCCGTCGCCAACGTGGCCCCGCGCCAGTGCGTGCGGGTGTACGACCTCGTCCAGTCCGGCCGGCTGGCAGAGGCGCGGGAGATCCACCTGCGCACGATTCCCATCGGCAAGGCCGTGACCTCCCGGTGGGGAGTCCCAGGCTTGAAGGCGGCGCTGGACCTGCTGGGATATCATGGCGGCGAGCCTCGCGCGCCGCTGTTGCCGGCCAGTGACGCGGTGCGCGCCGAGATCCGTGCGCTGCTCGTCCAGGCCGAACTGCTCTAGAAAGGAGCCGCCATGCCGCCACTATCCAGCGTGGTGCTGTACTGGTCCGCGGGAGGCAACACCGCGCAGATGGCCCAGGCCGCCGTCCAGGGCCTGCAGGAGGCCGGGGCCGAGGTGACGCTGCTCTCGATGACCGATCTCCGAGCCGAGGAGATCGATCTCGCCGGCTACCATCTCGTTGGCCTGGCCTGCCCGTCCTACCACTTTGGCGCGCCCGCGCCCGTGAGACGTTATGTCGAGCAAGCCCTTCGTAAACACGAGGTACGGGCGCGGGCGCCCGTCCTCACGCACCGCTGGGGCGTGGCGATGGTGACCTACGCCGGCCCTCATACCGGCATCGACGAAGCCACGCCCGCCGGCGATTATCTCGTCCAAGGGCTCCGGCATATCGGCAGGCAGGTGCGCGGTGTGTGGTACACCGTGGGCGCCTTCCACGGCGACCCGGATCAGGAGAACAACCGCCTGGGCTGGCTGGGCGACATCCGCGGCCGCCCGAACGAACACGACCTGGCCGTGATCACGGCGAACGCCCGCGGGCTGGCCCACGTGCTGCAGCACGAACTGGCCGAGCCGGAGGCCTAGGAGCCGGGTCCAGGCGCGGTGGCAGCAGGCGCCGCCGGTAGAGCAAAACCCGGGCCGCGCGGGCTCGGCCAGCGACAGGCAAAAGACAGGGCCACCGATCTCTCATCGGTGGCCCTGTTGGCTGGCGCGAGCGGGCGCCTAGGATACCAGGCTCTCCAGTTCATCGAGCAGACGCTCGAACTCGGCGAGAGCCGAGGCCACGGGCTGCGGAGTCGTCAGATCGACACCGGCCCGCCGCAGGACCTCCAGGGGCTCGTCGCTGGCGCCGGCCTTGAGGAAGGCGATGTAGCGCTCCAGCGCGCCAGGCTGCCCCTCCAGGATGGCCTTGGCAATCGCTACGGCGGAGGCCATGCCTGTAGCGTACTTGTACACGTAAAAGTTGTAGAAAAAGTGATCGATGCGGGCCCATTCCCAGGAGATGGGCTCATCGGCCTCATCAAAGGCGATCGCGTCGCCGTGGTAGCGCCTCACCAGCTGATAGTACGACGCATCCAGCCCATCGGCAGTGAGGGGCTCGCCCCGCTCCACCGAAGCATGCATCTCCTTCTCGAACTCGGCGAACATCGTCTGCCGGAACATTGTGCCGCGGAAGCCATCGAGATACCGGTCGATCAGGTAAGCCCGCGTGGTGCGATCATCGATCGTCCTGAGCAGATAGTCGTTCAGCAAGGCCTCGTTGGTGGTGCTGGCTACCTCCGCCACGAGAATCCGGTAGTTGGCCTGATGATAGGGCTGGGCGTGGTTCGCGTACCAGGTGTGCATCGAGTGCCCGAGCTCGTGGGCCATGGTAAAGACCGAATCCAGCGTCCCCGTAAAGTTCAGCAGGATGTAGGGATAGGTGTCATATCCCCCTGACGAGTAGGCCCCCGAATGCTTCCCGGCGTTCTCGTAACGGTCGATCCAGCGGTCCTGAATGCCCTGGCGCACCGTGGCCACGTACTCCTCTCCGAGGGGAGCCAGCGCGCGGCAGATCAGGTCGGCGGACTCGTCAAAGGTGTACCGGAGCGAAACCTCGGGCACGGCGGGCACATACACGTCGTAGAGATGCATGCGGTCGACGCCGAGCAATCGCTTGCGCAGGGCCATGTAGCGGTAAAAGACCGGCAGGGCATCATGGATCGCAGAGATCAGCGCATCGTAGACGGCCACGTCGACGTTGTCGTCAAAGAGAGCGGCCTCGATGGAGGATGCGAACCGGCGCACGCGCCCGACGAAGATCGAAGTCTTGACGGCACCATCCACTGTGGCCGCGATGGTGTTCCGGTTGCCCTTGAACTCGTTGTAGTAGCCCTCAAAGGCCTGGCGGCGAACCTCCCGATCTGGGCTCTCCAGACGCGTCAGGTAGGAGGCGTGCGTCAGCTGCTCCACAACTCCCTCGCCGTTGGGCGTCTCCGGCAGGCGAGCAGCCAGATCCACATTCTTGAGCACGCCAAAGACGCGCTCAAAGGTGCCCAGCGGCTCGCTCGCCATGGATAGCAGACGCTCCTCGGCAGGCGAGAGGGTGTGTGGCTTGCCTCGCAACAGTTCCTTGAGCCAGATCCGGTAGGGCGCCAGCGCGTCCGAGGCCATCCACTGCGCCATCACCTCGTCCTCGATGGTGAGCACCTCCGGCGCAATGTACGAGCCCGCGGTAGAGAGCTCGATGTACAGGGAGCGCGCCCTCTCCTCGAGTTGCTGAAAGTGGCTGTTACCCAGGTCCTCATCCGCGTGCAGATGGGCATAGAGAAAGACGCTCTCCATCTCGCGGTCGGCGGCAAAGTAGGTCTCCAGAGCGGAGGCGAGGGTCTCGGCGGATTCAGAGAGCCGGCCCTGGAAGCTCGCCACCTGTCCGGGCAGCCGCCGGGCTGACTCCAGAGCGGTCTCCCAGGCCTCGTCGCTGGGGAAGATGGCGGCGATATTCCAACGATCCTCGGCGGCAACCTGGTCACGACGACGTACCGGTTGTGCGGTCATATCGGCTCCTTACGGGTGCTTAGAGAAAACGCAACACTCCGATTATAGTCCGCCCGGCCTCTCGATCAAGACGACCCGGCGGGGCACGCCGGCCACGGTGCCAGCGTTCGATCCGGGACCTTGCCTGCGACCGGAGGCCTGGCTATACTCCGCAGAGCCCGTAACGACATGCCCGTACCTGAGGAAGCCCATGCGATCACTCTCGTCCCGCCTGCGCCCTGGCGCCATCCTGCTGGCCCTGCTGTTGGCTCTCCAGGTCCTCCTCGTGGCGCTGCCGCCCTCTCCAACCGCTTCGGCGCTAAAGTGGGCCTCTCTGGCGGGCGTCGCGTTGCTCGCGATACAGAGCGGCCTGGCAAGCCACAGGTCTGCGGCCGAGGCGCGCGCCCTGGCCCGGCTCCGGCAACTCCTGGGCGCTCCCACTCAAGAGCCGCCGCTCCAGCCACTGGTAACGCTGGGGACCGAGTTGCTCCCCGACGCGGCAGGCTGCGCCCTGTACCTGGCCGATCCTGCGGGCCGCTCGCTCTACACCGCGGCCGCCGCCCCACAGGGCCCCCATGGAGCCCCAATCCCGGCCGTGGCCCAGCGCGCCTTCCAGGAGCGCCGCGAGTTGCTGAGCGCCGATCTCGCCCCCGGCGCAGCGCTCTCTGCGCAGGAACCCGGTGCCGATTCCTATGCCCTCCCGGTGCTCGCCACGGGCGAGCCTCTCGGCGTGCTGGTGATCCAGCTCAAGGGGCAGCAGAGGCCGAATCGCGCGATGGAATCACGCTCGGCCCTTTTGGCGGCGGCCGCGGGCGTCATGCTCCTCGAACACCGTCTGCGCCAGTCGCTGGCTTCCGCCCTGCCCCAGGGGCACCTGGTGCTGGATGCGCTCACCGATGCCGTGGTGGTGCTGGACGATCACGATCAGATCCTGCTCCACAACGGCGCACTGGCCACGATTCTGGGCCCCGATCTCGCAGGCCTCAAGGGGTCTCGCCTGCAGGTACGCAGCCCGGACGTGCGCGTCCAGCGGCTGGCCTACCTGGTGGGGGATACATCCGCCCCCCGGGCCACGCGTCGTCGCGTCGAGATCGACGAGCCCATCCACGCGACACTGGACGTTGAGCAGGTGCCCGTCCGGGACGAGGCCGGGCGCACCGTCCGTGTGGTCAGCATGCGCGACGTCACGTCCACCAGCAACGCGGTCGATTCCCAGACCACGCTCCTGCGCGCCACGGCACATGGCCTCCAGGCACCGCTGGCCGCGCTCAGCGCCCGCCCGGAGAGCCCCGAGCTGGCAGAGCCGGCGCGGCAGTTGGAGCGGCTCCGGCAGGACCTGCTCGCCGTGGCCGAGCCGCTGGAGAACCTGACCCAAAGCGCCGCGGCATCCGTCACCTGGGGCGTATTGCTGACGCGCCTGAAAGAGGAATTCTCAAGCGCCATCCAGGACCGCGTACGGGTGCACTCTCATCCCGCCCTGGACTCGCAGCCCGTGCCGGACCTCTGGCTCGATCACCTGCTCATCACGCTGGTCGAGGAGGCGGCGCGCTCGTCTCCCGAGGGGGTTCTGACGCTGGATGTGGAGGGCAGGCCGGGCGAGATGGTCTTTTCCGTGCGGGCGTCCGCCGCTTCGGCGGCCGGCGATCCAGAGGCGAACTCGCTGGGCTTTGGCGCCACTCAGGCGACCCTCAGCCTGCAGGTTGCCCGCCGCCTGGCCGAAGCTCTGGGAGGTTATCTGTGGCAGGCGCAGGAACCCGGCGCCCTGCGCTTTCAGCTGATCCTCCCCACGGCGCGGCGCCGTGGCGCTGTTTAGCGGGGCTAGCGATCCGCCAGCAATCGCTCGGCCCTGGCCAGGTCGGACGCGGTGTTGATGTTGAAAAAGGGCCGCAGCGGGTCACCGGCGGGAGGGAGCTCCTCAAGGTCGATGCAACGCACCGACAGGCCAAGAGACAGAGCGCTCAGGCGGCGCTCACCGCTCGCCGCGAGCGCCCTGATGCTCGCGACGGCCTGGCGCCGGTACAGGGCGTGGAGCGGCTCCAGGCCCAGGGGCACCCGCGGCATGGCGACATCGGAATCGCCGATGACCGTGCGCTCATAGCAGAGCAGGGCGGCCGAAATAAAGGGCATGTCGCAGCCCACCACCCACACCAGTTCGTGCTGCGCCCCCTCCAGAGCGGCCACCAGGCCCGCAAGAAGGCCCCCGCAAAGGGCGCCCTCGTGGACGATGCGCCAGGGGCCGCTGATGGGCAGTTCCTGCCCGGCGCGCAGCACCACCGTGAGGTCATCGGTGAGGGGCGCCAGTCGCTCCGCCACCCGAGTGAGGAGCGGGCGCCCGCCCAGCAGGATCGCCCCCTTGTCGTGGCCCAGACGACGCCCTTGCCCACCGGCAAGGATCGCCGCGCTCGCTTCGGGCACGCTATCCACGACGCCTCCTCCATGCGCAGGCGTAGCCGGCCTGCCGCCGGAATGGAAAACGGGGGATCCGCATCGCGGAACCCCCGGAATCGTCAACTGAACGGGTGTATCAGGAGAGGCTCTTCTCCAGGAACGTCACGGCCTCCTGGACCGTGGTGATGGCCTGCGCGTCCTCGTCCGAGATCTCGCCGCCGAACTCTTCCTCAAAGGCCATGATGAGCTCGACGAGATCGAGCGAATCGGCCTCAAGATCCTCCCGGAAGCTGGCCTCCAGCACCACGCGCTCGGGCTCGACTCCCAGCTGGTCCACGATGATCTGCTTTACGCGATCGAATACTGACATCCGTACCTCCTCGAACCTGATGTCCCGGCCTTCGGGCGGGATTCTAGCATGGCCGGAGGTCCCGGTCAATGCCACCGCCACTGTGTACCATAACCCTCAATGTGCGGACGGGTTACGCCCCGCGCAGCCGTGCACGCAGCATCTCACGATTCTGGGCCCGCTGCATGGCGTCATCCACCGAGACGAGCCCGCGTTCGCACAGCGAGACGAGCGCCTGATCCAGCGTCTGCATGCCGAGGCGGCCGCTGGTTTCAATGACGCTGGCCAGCTGGATGGTCTTGCCCTCCCGTACCAGGTTACGGATGGCGGGCGTGGCGGTCATCACCTCCACAGCGGCCGTGCGCCCGGAACCATCCCGCAGCGGGACGAGCACCTGGGATAGCACACCCTGGATCACGCTGGCCAACTGCACCCGGATCTGTTGCTGCTGGAAGGGCGGGAACACATCCACCAGCCGATCGATGGTCTGCGCCGCGCCGATGGTGTTCAGCGTGGAGAGCACCAGATGGCCGGTCTCGGCCGCCGTCAGGGCCGCGCTGATGGTCTCCACGGTGCTCATGTCGCCGACCATGATGACGTCCGGATCCTGCCGCAGGGCCCGGCGCAACGCGTCAGCATAGCTGAGCGTATCGCTCCCCAACTCCCGCTGAGTCACAAAGCAGCGCCTGTCCCGCAGCAGATACTCGATCGGGTCCTCGATGGTGATGATACGTCGCGATTCGCGGGCGTTCAGGTGGTTGATCATCGCGGCCAGGGTGGTGGATCTCCCGCTCCCGGTTGGGCCGGTGATCAGCAATAGCCCTGAGGGTTCCATCACCAGCTCTTTGCATATCTCGGGCAGCCCGAGCTCGGCGATGTCCGGGATGGTGGAGCTGAGCCGGCGAATGACGATCGTCACGGTGCCACGCTGGCTGGCCACGTTCAGGCGGAACCGGCCCACGCCGCCCAGGCCGTAGGAGAGATCCAGTTCCTTGTCGCGGTCAAAGCGCGTCCGCTGCTCATCGTTCGTCACCTGATGGTACAGGCGCACCATGTCATCAGGGCGGAGAGCCTCGAACTCCTCACGGGCGACCAGTTCGCCATTCACGCGCAACACGGGCGGGCTTCCCGCCTTCAGGTGCACGTCCGATGCCCCGGTTTCCGCACTGAGCACCATGAGCTCGCGCATCTGCACCATGGCTGACGGCTTGACAGTATATTCCTCTTCACGTTCGATGCGTTCGTCCACTTGTCTCATTGCCTCCCAGCCACACAGGGCACTAGATCAAAAGGCGGAGCCAGGCCTCCCCCGCGATCTCCACGGCCCCCACCGCCACGACGAGAAAGGGGCCGAAAGGTATCGGCGTCTTGCGCGTTGCGCGCCGGGTGATCAGGAGCAGGGCACTCACCAGGCCCGCGAGCAGAATCGCGCTCACCACCACCAGCAGCGTCCCCGGGTACCCAACGATCAACCCGCACAGAAGGGCGAGCCGGACGTCGCCATCGCCCAGGCTGCCGCGCGATACCAGGTACAGCACGAGAAAGATGCCGAGAGCGACCATGCCGCCGGCGAGTTGGCTGCTCAGCCCCGCCGATGCGGGCGACATGCCGGCCGAATGCCCGGCTTGCTGCCAGAACATATAGTGGAGCGGCCGGGGCTGACCCAGCGGCACCCTCAGCGCCGCCAGTGCCAGCGCGGCATAGATGCCCGGGTAGACGATGCGATTCAGGATCAGGCGATGCTCCAGATCGATCACAGCGATGGCGATCAGAAACGCGGCATAGATGCTGTCCGCAAGGAGATCAAGGCTCAAGCCGTGGTGCCACGCAAGCGCAGCAAAGAGCAACGCCGTGATCACTTCAACGCAGAGCACGCGCCGGGGAATGGCCCCGCCACAGATTCTGCATCTCCCACGCAGAGCCAGATAGCTCACCACCGGCACGAGATCGCGCCGGGATATCGCCATCCCGCAGTAGTCGCAATGGGGCGCGGGTCGCCAGATCGGGACACGACGCGGAGCGCGATCGATCACCTGGTTGAGCAGGCCGCCGACCAGCGCCCCCACAATCCCGAACAGCGCGACGAGCGCCAGATCCATCGGGCAGCCCTCCTCGTCACAAACCGCTCAGCCGGTACCCACCGGCCCCTCTAGCGAATCGTCAACTCCATGCCGGCATGGATCTCGCTTCCGGCCAGGCCGTTGGCCGCCTGCAGCGCAGCGACCGTCGTGCCGTACTCGCGGGCGATCGAGAACAACGTCTCTCCGGCCTGCACCGTATGCCTCCGCGCAGCCGACGATTCTCCAGAATTCCCGGCCGCCCCCGGGATGCGCAACTGCTGCCCCACGCGAATCCGGCTGCCGCTCAGCCCGTTGGCAGCCATCAAGTCGGCCACCGTGATCCCATACTGCCGGGCGATGCTATAGAGCGTCTCGCCGGCCCGCACCATATGGACATCCCCAGCGGGGATGCTCAGCACCATGCCGGCGCGGATGGCATCGCCCGTGAGCCCGTTGGCCTGGCGTATGGCCTCGACGGTAGTACCGTAACGCAGGGCCAGCGCCGCCAGCGTATCGCCCGCCTCGACCGTGTGCCGGCCCGCCTGATCGGCTCCCTGCTCCGCCGGAATCTGCAGCGTCACACCCACCTGGATGGCGTCGCTCCGCAAGCCGTTAGCTCGCTGGATCTGCTCCACCGTGACGCCATAGTGGCGCGCCAGGCTGTACAGCGTATCTCCTCGGCGCACGGTGTGCTGCCGAGCGCCCTGTGATGGGCCGGCGGGGGCGGGCGTCGGCAACACGCGCGTAGGCGTCGCGTCGCCTCTCACCGGCGTGGGCACCACCGGGGGCGCCTCATTCGGACAGCGAACCTGGGTGAGCGCCAGCCCGGCCAGAGCCTCGGCATCGCCCGGCAGCAAGCCCAGAGCCCGCTCAAACTGCGTCCGCGCCTGAGTACACAGGCCCGCGGAGATCAGGTCCCAGCCATAGTTCAGCCGTCCGCGCAACTCGCGCTCGATCAGTCCCTCATCGGAGGGGACCAGCGTGCGCATGTGATCGAGGAGGGCCAGCGCGGCGGGCCAGTTGGCGCTGTTCCAGGCGCGCTCCATCTGCGCGCCCAGAGTGGCGAGGTCCGATTGTGCGCTCACAGGCGCGACGAGGGTGAGCAGGATCACCAGGGCGAGAGATGCCACAAGGCACCGCCTGCACGCCTCTCTACCTGTGCCCATGCCGACCTCCTCGCTCTTTATCCCACACGCGCGCCCGTTAGCCTGCCATCATTGTACTATCCCGGATGCCCTCTGTCAGTCGCTCGGGAGAGCGGAGGCAGCCGGCTCTCTCCACTGGTACCCAAGATTCTAGAACCCGCAGGCCTCGGGCAGGCTCACCTCACGAACGTTGGCGAGGAGGTTGGCGGCATGCCGGGCGAGGATCGCCACAGCCTCCGCATAGTGCGAATCGAACTGCTCCGGAAGCCACTCCAGCGCCATCCAGATCTCTCCAAAACGCCGGTCTGGGGTTTCCATGGGCGCCGCGACGATGGTCCGCGCACCCTGCTCGAAAAGACGCTGGCGCAGATCCTCTCCGGGGATGTCGCCTGCGGGCCAGACGGCCAGGGAATCCCGTGCGGCCGGCAGGGAGGAAGTCTCCAGTACCGTGAGCCCCTCCAGCACACCCGCCACAGCAATCGCCAGAGGTGCGTCCTCTCCAGGCTCCTCCAGCAGGATCGCGGCCCCGAGAGCGCCGGGCTGGCCCAGGGCCAGCTTGACCAGAGATTGGCACACCTCGCAGAGTCCTGCCCCCTCGCGTACCCGCCGGCTGAGATCCAGTACCGGTGCGAGAACACGCAGCCGGGCTCGCTCTCTGGCTACTCGGGCCTGGAGCAGGGCGCGGGCCACGGCGTCCACCAGGTCATTGCGCCCAAAAGGCTTTGTGATAAAGTCGATGGCGCCCGCCCGCAGCGCCTGGATGGACACCTCCAGTGAGCCCATACCGGTGATCACAATCACCGGAAGATCGAGGCCCATGGCAGAAACGCGATCCATCAAGTCCAGGCCGGACATCTCGGGCATGCGAATGTCGGTGGCCAGCAGATCGAACTTTTCCGTGGCCAACAGCGCCAGAGCTTCCTTTCCGGAGGAGGCCGTCTGGACCGCATATCCTTTGAGCTCGAGGGCACGCGCGCAAAAGTTGAGGACGTTGGGCTCATCATCGACCACGAGAACGCGTCGCGACATGTCAGCCTTCCCTTGCCGTTGCCACGGCCGCCAACTCCATCTCCTCCAGGCACTCCAACCAGAGGTCCACAAGCCTCGCATCCCATTGCGATCCGGCGCCGCGCTTGAGCCGGCGCCGCGCCTCGTGCGAATCCAGCGTCGATCGATAGGGGCGATCCGAAGTCATGGAATCGTAGGCATCCACGATGGCCAAGATGCGGGCGCCGACCGGAATGCCGTTCCCGCCCAGAGCGTCGGGGTATCCGGTGCCATCCCAGCGTTCGTGATGGTGCCGCACCAGGGGCACAATCTCGCGCAGGCTCTCCATCCCCATGAGGATCTGAGCACCCTGCACCGGGTGGAGCAGGACTCGCCGGCGCTCCGTCTCCGTGAGACGGCCGTTCTTGCGCAACGTACGGCCGGATACGCCCAGCTTGCCGATATCATGAAGCAGGCCCGCAATCGCGATCGACTCGACCTCGGCCGCCTCAAGGCCGGCCCGCGCGGCGAGCCGCCGAGCATATTCGGACACGCGGCGCGAGTGCGCGCGCGTATCATCATCATAGGTACCCAGAGCGTCCACCAGGGCCTGGGCCGCCCCCATGTTCATCTCGCTGAGGTTCTCGACGGCCGCCCTCAGCTCCCGTCGGGTGTGCGCCTGGCGAAGTGTCAGCGCAAACTGCGCCCCGAGGATGTAGAGAGCCTGCGCATCCGAAGGCGTGTAGGCTCCGCCGGCAGCCGCTCGCGCCAGCCTCAGCGTCCCCAGGCGGTGGCCGCCGCTCTCCAACAGAACGGTCACCGCATAGCGGCCCGGCAGGCTCGGCTGCTCCGGCGGAAGCTCATGAAGAACCCAGGGCTCGTCGCCCGAAAAGACAGCGGCCCCGGTGGCTTCCAACTCCACGGGGGACAATGTAACCACCTGAGTGGGGAGATCTTTCATCTCTTTGGCGAGCCGGGAGCAGGTATCCTCGACCGCATACGGCGTGGCCAGCGTCAGCAAGGCGCTATCCACGACGAACCATCGCTCGATCATGGAAAAGATGTCGCGGCAAGCCGATTCCGGATCGGGCGCGCGTGCGATGGTGCGATGCAGTGATAGCAGCTGCGCGGGAGGCGCATGCCGCGCGGCCAGCCGCTCCTCACGCTCGGCCAGGCAGCGGGCCACCTTTTGCGTCAGCTCCTGGACGTCAAACGGCTTGACGACATAGTCCTGCGCCCCCATCTTGAGCACCTGGATGGCGCTCTCCAGCGTGGCGTGTGCCGTCAACACCATGGATCCCACATCGGGATAGAGATCCCCGATGTGCTCCACAAGCTCGACGCCGCTCATAATCGGCATACGAAGGTCGGTGATCACGAGGTCGTAGCTGGCCCTGGCCAGGCAATCCAAAGCCTCTGCACCGTTGCCAGCAGCCCGCGCCCGGTAGCCGGCCCGCTCCAACACCTGAACGATCAGCGCACCGACATCCGGTTCATCGTCCACGACGAGAATCCGCGCGGATCCAGTAAGCGTCATAGTGCCCCCAAGCCAGCGCCGGTCACCGCCGGCGAATCCGTACTTTTCCCACACGTGAGAGTATAGCCCTCACATGGGGCGCCGACGCTAAAAGTATCGTAAAGCAGCACTGAACTGTGTGTGAAGGATAGGTAATCCGTGGATGGAGACCGAGAGGAAGGGGAAAACAGGCGTAAAGGAAGGGCCAGAGCAAAGCTCGGCACACTGAGCGGCTGGCTCAGTCCCGGCGGCGCCGAGGCCAGGGCAGGCGTAACGGATGGCGCTCGGTCATGGGCCGAGACGTTGCCTCCACGGCGGTCGCCATACCGTTCTCGATGGCGCCGGAGACGTCGTCACCGTCAGCACTCGGCTCGACGCCGACAGCTTCCGCAGTGAGTTCAAGGCTCTGGAAGGGCTCGGCAGGCGCACGCAGGGCGCGCTGGAGACGCTGGCGACTGCCCGCATCGGGCGCGGCGCGCGTCCGTGCCTCCAGGTAATGATCGATGTCGGCACGAGAGCGCAACGCCGAGAGCGCCCGGATGATCACGCCCTCGGTCCCCTCGGGAGCAGCCAGGAGTGTGTCCACCAGCGGCTCCGCCGCGGCAACCTCCTCCATCAGAAGCGCCTCGATCAGCCCCTCATGGTGCTCGGGAGCACTAAAGGTGAGCGCCCTGGCGAGCGCATCCCGTGCGCCGAGCCCGCCCAGCAGCCGCGCCACCGGGCCCGTCACCCGGGGATCCGGGCTGTGCAGGGCCGTCAGCAGCCGGTCCCTAGCCCCCTGGCCCAATCCCTTGAGCAACCGCTGGCAACGCTCCCGAATGGCCAGGCGGTCGGCCGTAAGCCCCTCGATCAGCGCATCAAAGGACGAGACGCCGATGCGCGCAAACGCTGCCTCTGCGGCGTCGGCCACCTCCATGCTGGCATCGCCGAGCGCCCGCAGGAGCGGGGACATATCCAAGAGATCGGCCACCTGCCCCATCTCGACGGCGGCCTTCAGGCGGAGGGATCGATCCCGGCTGCGAAGATCCGCGCTGAGGGCCGCGGTACGCCGCAGAAAACGCACGTCGCGGTAATACGGGGTTTCCTCCTCGATCGCGGCAAAAGCCTGGACGGCCGCAGGCCAATCCCGCTGGCGGTAGGCCTCAACGCCGGACCTGTAGAGTTGCTCGCGGCGCCATTGAGCGGTTTCGGCGGTGCTGATCATGGTGTCGAGCCGATCCAGATCGCGGTAGCTGGGCGACAGCAGGCGCAGCTCTTCGGCACGCTCGCGGGCAACGGGCCAGTTCTCTACCTTGATCTCATCGCGGAGCCGGGTGTAGAGAGAGGAGAGCCGCTGCTCGCGAGACTGACGCCGGCGCAGCCCGGACGCGTACCACACTCGCCCCACCGTACCCGCCAGAACGGCCACCAAGCCGATGGGCAGGCCCCAACCGGAGAGCCAGAACACGATGCGCCGCATGGTGTGCCCAAAACGGCTTTCCACCGCGGTGCGGAAGGAGAGCTCCGGTACACTGACGACCCCCGCACCCGTGCGAAGAAGCGGCGTGATGCGCACCGCGCGCGAACCAAAGAGCGTGGGCTGCAACTGGGTGTCGGCGTGCTCCATCCTGAGGCTGTAGGGCAGCGCATCGGGGTAACCGGGTTCCACGCTCAGGCGCCCCGCCACCGGTAGGCCGCCCTCCCCCACAAAGGACACCGTCGTATCGGGCAGGGGGAAATAGAGATCAAACGAGCCCTCGCGCTCGGGATCGATCGCGCGGGCGTAGACGGTCAGCACGGCGTCACCGTCGAAAGCGCCATGGTACGGGACGCGGACGGGGTACACCAGGCGCACTTCAACGCCTTGCAGGCCATAGGGCTCAAGATCGACCGGGGAGGCGGCGCGGCGCGTCGGCGCCACGGCCGCACGGATCGACCAGCTGATCGCGGCAAAGGCCACCAGGATGGTCAGCCCGAGCACGATCTTGCCGGGGGTCCCCGCAGCCAGCCTGCGGATGGCGGCAAACCAACTTGAGACCTTGTCTCGCATAGACCCAATGCCTTCCTGTTGCCTCAGCGCCCGGTTGAGCCGAACCCCTCTTTCCGCGAGACCACGTCCTCCGGCGGTCCCGCGAGCCGGCTGAATGCCTCCCGCCTGGCGGGGAGAGCCCACATCTGGGCAATACGCTCACCGTGACGCACCAGCCGCGGCCATGGGCAATAGATCAGGGCGCACAGCTCGCGACCGTTGAACTCGGACTCGATCAAGCCATCGTGTACGATCAGCCCTCGCAGGAACCCGCCGCTCCTGCCGGTGAGGCGGACGATGGCATCCTCCGGCATACGCAGCGCCACGCCGGTGGGAATTCGAGCCTGGCCCCATACCAGGCGCCACCCGCGCCCGGGGAGCCGCGCATGCAGGTCTAGAGCGACGCCCAGATGCTGTTCCGGCGCTAGGGCGCCCTTCCCTACCAGCCAGTAATCGATGGCGTTGCTCGCGCCAACCTGCATAGATACTCCTCGCGGCGATCCAGACGGATGTAGATAGCCGGATTATAGCACGCGAAAAGATCGGGCGCTAAGAGCAGCCCCAGCGCGCCACGGTCACAGCGCACCAAGCGCGAGCCGTTTGCCCGCCTCCCCGCGTTGTGGATAATCCGCATGGAACTCGGGCTTCATCAGTGCTCAGGGAGCGAGAGAGAGAGGAGGGTCAGCATAGCCAGGAGACAGCTACTGCGCTCAGGGCCGTGCACGCAGGCTCAGCTGGAGAGCGATACCTTTCAGGACTGGGCCGTGCGGCTGGGCGAAAAGCCGACGCATATGTGGCGCAAGATCTGGGAGTTCTGCTACGTGGCGCAGGCACTGGCCGAGCGCGGCATGCTGCGCCCGGGGTGCCGCGGGCTGGGGTTCGCCGTGGGGCAGGAGCCGCTGCCGGCCATGTTCGCCAGCCTGGGCTGCGAGATCGTGGCGACGGACATGCCCACCGAGCTCGATGCCGACCGCGCCTGGATCGATACGGGCCAGCATGCGTCCTCGCTGGAGGCGCTCAACACCCGGGGCATTTGCCCGCCGGAGGTGTTTCGCTCCAACGTGAGCTTTTGCGCGGTGGACATGCGCCAACTGCCCGTCGACCTGGGGCAGTACGACTTTGTGTGGTCATCCTGCGCGGCGGAGCACCTGGGGAGCATAGCGCTGGGGCGAGCCTACCTGGTGAACGCGGTCAAGTACCTGAAGCCCGGTGGCGTGGCGGTTCACACGATCGAGTACAACGTGAGCTCACGGCGGCACACGATCGATAACAACAGCACGATTCTCTTTCGGCGACGGGACATCCGTGCCATCGGGCGCGAGCTGCGCCGCTCCGGGTACCGGGTGGATCTCAGCTTTCGCGGAGGCCATCTGCCGGCTGATCGCTACGTGGATCGCCCACCCTACACGATGGACGTCCATCTGAAGCTGGAGTTGGCCGGCCGTACGCTCACCTCCTACGGGCTCATCATCGAGAAACCCGCCGCAGCCGGCGGGCGTACAGCGGAGTAGGAGGTACGGCAGCGTGCGTGCATTTCTGATCGTCTGGTTCGGCCAGCTCATATCCCTGATCGGCTCGGGGCTCACCGGATTCGCGCTGGGCGTGTATCTCTACGACCAGACGGGTGCGGCCACGCAGCTGGCCCTCTCCCTGGTGGCCGCCAGCGTGCCCAACCTGCTCCTGCTGCCCTTTGCCGGCGCGCTCGTCGACCGGTGGGATCGGCGAACGGTTCTGATCCTGAGCGATACGGGCGCCGCCCTCGTGACGCTGGCGCTCTGGGCGCTCGTGCTCACCGGGCGACTGCAGATCTGGCATGTGTACCTGGGGAACGCGGCCACCTCCGCCCTGGGCGCCTTCCAGAGGCCAGCCTATCTGGCCCTGCCCAGCCTCCTGGTGCCCCGGGAGCACTATGGCCGCGCCGGCGGGCTCATGCAGGTGGCCGAAGCGGCCTCCAGTATCGTCGCCCCCCTACTCGCCGGTTTCCTGATCATCGCGATCCGGATAGAGGGCGTGTTCCTGATCGACTTTGCCACCTTCCTGTTCGCCGCCGGGACGCTGCTGTTCGTGCGGATCCCGCGCGCTAGGGATGACACCCTCGCGGAAGGCGGCGGGCAACCTTCGCTCCTGCGAAACGCCGTTTTCGGGTGGCGTTATCTCCGTGAGCGCCAGGGGCTGTTCGGTCTGTTGCTCATGTTCGCCGTGGTGAACTTTGCGCTGGGGTTCTATAGCGCCATGCTCACCCCACTGATCCTCTCACAGTTCGATGCACAGGTGCTCGGCAGCCTGCTATCCATCAGTGGCTTTGCCATGCTGGGCGGCAGCCTGCTGATGAGCGTCTGGGGAGGCACACGGAAAAAGATCCGAACGGTGTTCGCGGCCATCGTCGCCGGAGGGCTCGGGATGGCACTGATCGGCCAGAGCACCGACATCCTCCTGATCGGCGCCGGCAACCTGCTGTTCTTTGCCGTCGTGCCCGTGGCCAACGCCGCCAGCCAGGCGATCTGGCTCGCCAAGGTCGCCCCGGCCGTCCAGGGGAGGGTCTTCGCCGCCCGTCTGATGCTCGGCAGCGCCATCACTCCCCTGGCCTACCTGCTGGCGGGGCCCCTGGCGGATCACGTGGCCGAGCCCCTGATGGCCGACGGGGGTGCTCTGGCAGGAACGCTGGGCCGCTGGATCGGCACGGGCCCCGGCCGTGGCTACGGGCTGATCATCATGGTCACCGGCCTGGTGGTGACGCTCGCTCCGGTCGTCGCCGCGATGGCCGGCCCGGTCCGACGGATCGAGGACGATCTGCCGGATGCCGTTCCGCACCAGGCGCCCGGCGCGTAATGTTGCCGGGCCTGAACTCAGCGGACGCGCAGGATGCGGGCCCACCGCGGCGGCACGTCGACCGACGCCTGGCCGCCCTGCACCTGAAACCTCTCGCCGGGATTCAGCAGATCGTCCAACGTCTCCCCGGATGCGGGCACCTGAAGAGTCGCGGCGCTGGCTGCCGCATTCACCAGCACCAGTACGGAACTCCCCTCGGCGCTCCGGGAGTAAGCCAGTTGCTCAGGGCGGACCAGGACCGTGCGATAATCCCCGAGGTACAGCGCCGGCGTTGTGCGCCGGATCTTCGCCAGGCGCGCGATGGTATCCGGCAGCGCGGGCTGGGGACGAGCTGCGCCCTCCGGCGGGCGCGGCAGGTAGGGGCGCAGCGGGCCATCGTCCCCACCCCGCTTGGCTCCTGGCAGGCCCCACTCGCTTCCATAGTAGAGCGAGGGCACCCCGGGCATGGTCATCAGCAGGCAGTACAGGGGAAAGAGGTGCGCCGGCTCGCGCAAGGACGTCGCCACCCGGTTCACATCGTGGTTGTCGGCAAAGTTGTAGAGCGGCAACGAGCGGTACAGCCCCTGCTCGCCGAACTGCCGGTCCAGAGCATGGGCCAACTCAAAGTAGTTGCGATCCACATGGCTGGAGTAGAGCGCCTTGTAGCACTCGTAATTCGTCACGGAATCCAACAGGCCTGGCGCGGCGAAGCGGCGGTAATCGCCCAGCACGACCTCCCCCAGCAGCCAGCAGTCCGGCCGCACGGCACGGCAGTGCTCGGCCAGGGCACGTAGAAAGCTCGTCTCCAGGCAGTCGGTCGCGTCCAGGCGAAGCCCGTCGACGCCGTAGACGTGGAACCAGGTCTCCACGGCACCAAAGAGATGCTCGCGGACCTCGGGTACGGCGAGGTTCAGCTTGACCAGGTCATAGTGACCGTTCCAGCCCTCGTAGGCAAAGGGGTCCCCATAGGGGCTGGCTTTGTGGAAATCCAGCCCGGCGAACCAGCCCGTGTAGCGTGAACGTTGGCCCTGTTCGAGCAGATCGCGAAAGGCCCAGAAATCCCGCCCCACATGGTTGAACACGGCATCGAGGATCACACGCATGCCCCGGCCGTGGGCCTGGGCCACCACCTCCGCCAGCAGCGCACCATCGCCAAGGCGGCGATCCACCGTGTAGTAGTCGGCCGTATCGTATCCGTGCGCGCTAGCCTCGAACACGGGCCCCAGGTAGAGGGCGTTGGCCCCCAGGGAGGAGATGTGATCGAGCCAGTCCACGATCTGGTGAAGCCGTGGGACGGGAGCCGACGAAAAGTCGTTCATGCGCGGCGCGCCGCAGAATCCCAGCGGGTAGATATGGTAAAAGAAGGCGTTCTGCGCCCAGGACGTCATGATAGGCTCCATTTCCAGCTTTGATAGAGTGAGGCGGGCTCTGCCCCGGGACGCCGGGTCGTGCCGGCCCGGTGGCGCGCGGCGTTCAGGAGAGTATCCCGTGCATGAACTGGTGCACCGCCCGGTAGATCACGTCATCCCCCAGGGCGAACGCGTCGCTCAGCCAGAGCCCGGTGTAGGTGTTGATCATCCCGAGGAAGGTGGCGGCGTAGGCCTGCTCGCGGCCCCGCATATTCCCGTGGTCTGCCGCCGCGAGGGCAAAGAGCTCCTCGATTCTCCTCGTCAGCCGTGCATGCCAGGGCCTGACGGCCTGGAAGGCCTCGCTTGCGGGCGGCGCATAGAACAGGGTCCGCTGCAGGCGGCAGAACTCGGGGTGCTCGAGGGCATGGGCAAAGCAGGCGCGTACCACCCGCTGGAGCGTCACAACCAGATCGTGCTCGTAGCAGGCGGCCTGCGCCACATCATCGAGCAGCACCTCAAAGTCACCAGCCAACAGGGCCTCCAGGAGCCCTCGTTTGCTGCCATAGTAGTGGTATAGCGTCGGCTTGGTGATCCCGGCTGCATCGACGATCTCCTGCACGCCCACCGCATCGTAGCCGCGCGCCGCAAAGAGTCTGCCGGCGCATGCCCGTATCCGCTCTCTCGCCATCATGTTTGCTCCGATCCGCCCTCCAGTATACCGATCGGTATAGGACCTGTCAAGGGACACGGGGCGGCAGATCCCGGCCAGGCCATCGGCTGCTTGACCCTTTCCACGCCAACTGTTGACAGAAAACCAAAGCGGGCCTAATGTCCTGTGTGTCGATCCTGTTCGTACCCGGTACATGGAGGTATCGTCGTGAAACTGAACGACCGACTCAAATCACATGGTACATCGGTCTCGCCCTCGCCGTCCTCTCCCTCGTCTCGATCCTCTTTACCATCCCTGGCATCACGGACACCATACTGCTCGGCCTGGTGCCCTTTGCGGGGCTGGTCCTCATGTTGATCGAGAGCATCACGGCCAAGGTATAGGCCAGCGGGCCCTGAAGCCCGCAGAGGAGACGTATTTATATGGATGACCTATTGAAGGATCTGATCGCGGGAGACGATAACGAAGAAGACGAGGCCCGCGGGCTGGGTGCGCTGAGCGGGGTGCTCGGCAGTCTGCTCGCAGGCGCCGGAGGGGCCCCGGCGGAGGCTCAGCCGGCTCAGGGCGCCGGGCTGGGCGCCGCCGATCTGATGAGCCTGCTGGGCGGCCAAAGCGCCGCAACGCCTCAGGCACCCGCCCAGGGTGGCGGCCTCGGCGATCTGCTGGGGATGCTCACCGGGGCAAGCGCACAACAGCCGGCGCCAGCCGCGCAGAGCAGCGGGCTTCTGGGCTCATTGCTGGGTGGAGGAGCCGGCCAGGCCCAGGCGGCGAGCCCGCTCACCAGCGGCATCGCCAGCGCGCTCGCGCAAAAGCTCGGCGTGTCGGAAGCTATCGCCAGCACCATCATCACCTTTGCCGTCTCGATGCTCCTGCAATCTCTGCAGAAGCGGATGGTCCAGCGCCAGGCGCCGGGAGAGGGCATCGCGATCTCGCGGGAAACGGCAGAGGCCCCTGATCTGGGGGACGTCCTCAAGACTCTGGGCAGCCGCGGGGAGATGGCCGCCGCCCCTGTGCCAGCGCAGGCCTCGGCCCGGCTGGCCGCGCAGGCAGGGATCGACCCGGCGACCGCAGAACGTGGCCTCGCTGAGGCCCTCCGGCTGCTGGCCGGAGAGTAACGTATATCATATCAACGATTGTAGAGTGCAAGGAGGCACGTCGTGGCCAAGAGAGAAGGACTGATCAGCGGGCTTTTGGGCCGAGGCAAGAAAAAGAGAGAAGAGGCCGAGGCGCAGGCGAAAGCGGCGGCGGCGGCCGAGGCCAAGGCCCGCCAGGAAGCGGCGGCAGCGGAGGCCAAGTCCCGGCTGGAGGCGGCCGCGGCCGCACGCAAGGCAGAGGAGGACAAGGCCAGGGCGGCGGCAGAGGCCAGGGCCAACGAGGAAAAGGCCAAGGCCAAGGAGGCGGCCGAGAGGGCCGCCGCGAAGGCGGAAGCGGACGCTCGCATCGCGGCAGCGGCCGCGGATAGCAAGGCCAAGTTCGAGGCGGCCGTCGCTTCGGCACGTACCGAGGCCGAGGAAAAGGCGGCGGAAGCCGCTGAGGCGGCTGAGGAGGCCAAGGCGCCCAGGACCTATACCGTCAAGCCGGGGGATTCCCTGAGCGTCATCGCGCGCGACCAACTCGGCGCCGCGTCCCGGTGGCCCGAGATCTATGAGCTGAATAAGGCTGTCATCGGTGGCAACCCGAATCTCATCCATATCGGGATGGTGCTGACCCTCCCGGACTGACCGCCAGACGAGCTGCACCTGTGCCGTGCAGCGGATAGCGCATAGGAGGCACGGTATGTCCAGCATAGAGGACAAGGCCAAGGAGATGGCCGAGAAGGCCGCCAGAGAGCGGGAAGCCGCTTCCGAGCGGGCCAGATTGGGCAAGGCCGCCGCGGAGCGCAAGGTGAACGACCTCAAGGCCAAGGTCGAGGCCGGAGCAGAAGAGACCCGCAGTCGCCTGGATGAGGCCGTCGCGGCGGCCCGTGAAAAGGCGTCTGCCGCGGCCAAGGAAGCGGCGGGGGCGGGCAAGTACACGGTCAAGGCCGGTGACACCCTGAGCACGATCGCGCGGGACATCCTGGGCGATGGCGCCCGCTGGAAGGAGATCTACGAGCTCAACAAGGCCGCCATCGGTGCCAACCCGGACGTGATCAAGGCCGGCATCGAGCTGACGCTGCCCAAGTAGAAACGAATAGCGCGAACAAGTGAAAGGAGGCGGGCCAAAAGCCCGCCTCCTCTTTGTGCGACTGGGGCGCCCTCTTTAGCGCACCCGGATCTGAGTGTAGGCCTGCTGCGCCTGACCATCGAGATCCTGGGCGATAAAGCCCACAACATAGTCGCCCGCGGCCGCATCCATCTCCACCCAGGTGAACATGCGGTCCTGGAACACCAGTGTGCCCCCCGCCTCATAGGCTCGCTCCACAACCCTTCCCTGCGCGTCCAGATCCAGCCACTCCTCCAGCACCGTGAAGGAATCCCCGGTCTGAGGGTGTATCTCGCGCGGCGCGCCCGTGAACGCCTCTCCCGTAAACCCAAACACGCGTTGCAGGGCGCCATCCATAAAGTACAGCCGGGCATAGCGGGAGTCGCCCTCCCCCGTGCCAAAGGTGTAGATGCCATCCACGGCATACACCGCCTCTTCATAGCTGGCCCCGTAGGCCTGCGGCTTGAGCGTCGCGGGGACGGCATTCTGCCCGTCGTAGAGGTAGTAGACGATCGGCTCCCACTCGAACTCGAGGGTAAAGGCAGCCTCGGGCCACACGGGATAGTAGACGCCGTCGAGTTCGCGCGTCTCGGGCGCCTCCAGGTAGTCCTGGTCGACAACCATGAGCGAGTTCGCCAGTTGATCATAGTAGCCCGCAAAGAGGAGCACGTGGCCGAGGTTCTGTGCCGTGATGTCGGTGCTCAAGAGCACCGCGTCTCCCACGCTCACCTCCTGCGCGGAGGCCCGCACGGGAGCGATGGAAAACTCGCCTCCGCCGGGGGCAGTCACAACAGCGTCCGCGCCGGGGATGACAGCCTCCAGCGCATCCTCGGTAAAGGATCGCCCGGTGTAGTGGTAGCCCAGATAGTCGTCCCACAACGAGGTGGAGGCAAACGTATCGGCGATCACGGCGTAGGAGGGCGGCCCGGTCTGCGGCGTGCGGTACAGGGTCGAGTTGGGGAAATAGATCGCCACGCCGGTGGCGCCCGGCTTGCCGGACCCGTGAGTCTCCGCTAGCACCGCATCATCCAGCGCAGCCAAAACGTTCCTGGCCGCCTGCTGAACGGCGCCGGTCGAGCGCTGCCCGATCAGCGAGGCCAGGTGGCCAAGGTCGACATAGGAAGGGGGAACCGAGGAGCCAAAGATGCTGGTAAAGCTCTGCGCATAGCTCCGAGCCTGGGCCACCTGGCGCTGATCCGCCTGCTGCAGCGCGAGGCTGAACTCGTTCACACGGTTGGTGAGAGCCTGAACCTGAGAGAGGTCCACGGCACTCAATGTCACCGCCTGGCCCATCTGCGCCGCCAACTGGTCGCTGGTGGGCACGGAGAACCCGAACAGGCCGCCCATGGGCGAGCCCTGCCGCAACAACTCGGCCCGTGCGGTGGCATCCACAATCCGCTCGTCGTCACGGATGTAGCTTTCCACGATCAGGCGGCTCAGTTGAGCGCCATCCATGGAGGGATTTCGTGTGAGGTCGCCGAGGAAGCTCGCATAGGCCCACCCAAGGGCGGGCTCCGTCTCCTCAGAGGCAACCGCATAGCGGGCATGAGCCGCCAGCGTTGAGTAGACCTCCAGTTGCCCCATCAGGCAGGCGTCCATGCCGATGAGATCGAGCTTGTCCACACCGGTTCGCTGGCGAATGGTCGCGAGCGCACGATCCAGCTCATTGAGGAAAATCTGGTTGCCCAGCGCGGCCGAAAGGGGCGTTTCGTTGCTGGCGCGCCGTGCGGGATCGGGATCGGACCACCCCCCCGGCCAACCCATGCCGTGGTCGGACATGATCAGCGCATATCGATCGGCCGGATAGGCCTCCATCGCCCAGGTGACAAAGTCCACCAGGGTATCGCCGTCGGACATATCGGCCTCGCCCAGTTCATCGAGGAGCTGAGAACCGAGCCGTTCCAGGTCGCTATCCTGCGTCACCAGATACCGGCGTGTGCCGGTCCAGTTGCCATCGCCTTCGTAACCGCCGTTGTACCGGTCTATCTGCGTCACGATGCGGACGTTCTGCGTCGAGCCGGCGCGCTCGGCCTCGTTCAAGTCGATGTAGATGTCCCGCTCCAGAACCTTATCGTCCGCGTCCTGGTAGAGCATCACCAGCCAGCTCTCGCCGTCGGCGCTCCCGGAGGGAATCACGATCTGGCGGGTAGGCTGCATCTGGACGGGGGTATCCGTAGGCTCGGGCGCATAGCTCACGCCTGGCTCACTGATCTCGCCGATCCCGCCGACGGAACCAAGCGAGTCCAACCCGAGATCGCCCAGGCCCTCGCCACAGCGGGAAAGCAGCACGAGGACACAGACAAAGAGGAGCGCCAACCCGACGAGGAGCACCAGCGTACGGGAGGAACAACCGCCCGTGCGCTGCCCACCGCCGGTTGCGCCTCCCGCCCCGGAGCCCGACGCGGCTCCCTGCAGGAGCCCGCCGAGCAACGAACCCATCGAACCCATCGAACCTGTCGAACCGCTCGAAGGACCGGCGCTGCCGGAACCGTCGGTATAGGTAGGCGTCGTTGTACGGCGATTCTGTCGCCCCTCACGGCTGGGAGCCTCGGCCCTCCCACGGGGAATGCTGCTATCGGTTCCCCGCCTGCGCCGCTGCGCGCGCACGACGGGCTTGCCACCCGAACTATTGCTATCGCTCATCTTTACCTCCGGTTGCCTCGTTGCAATCACCCTGAGCATAGGCCGACGGCACGGCGTGTCAACGCGAACGCCCTTTGCGTCCCCCTGGCCATGTAGGCGCCCTTTCCGACGTAAGGCTAAACGCTTCCGCGGGCAGGCTCGCATCCAGCGGCCGGTTCACTCCACAATTCGCGGGGGAATGATGCCCGAGTGCCTGAATAGGATCCTGTGCGTGGTCGTCATCGCGTCGCTGATCCTCGCCCTGCAGAGGTCGAAGGGGGGGACGGCGCCTCAATCGCCGGCGCAGCATCGCTTCCGTGAGGACGCCTTTTCGCGGCCGCGGTAGCGCGGACGCGATGATCTGTTTTCGCCTGCAGAACGCTCCTTCTACGGGGTCCTGCAGCAAGCCTGCGTGGAACGCTGGGCGATCCTGGCCAAGGTCTCACTGGGCGACTAGTTTTACACCGCCGGAGGTAACGCGAGCAGCCGGAGGAGCGCACTGAACCGGATCGACCGGAAACACACGGACTTGCTCCTGTGTGCCCCCCTCACCCTGCAACCCGTTCTGGCGATCGAGTTGGACGACAGCAGCCATGACCTGTCCCGCCGCGCTGCGCGTGACGAGCTGGTAGAAACGGTGTTTGCGCAGGCCGGTTTGGCTCTCCTGCGCGTGCCCCTACGCCGGGCGTACGGGACGGCCGACGTGCTAGCGGAGATCGAGCAGGCGCTTCAGGACGGATCCGCCAGCCCGGGCGAGCCTTTGCTCACGCTGACGGCCGAGGCGCCGGCGCTCCCCGCCCCGCGGAAGGCGGCGCCCCTCTGCCCCCGGTGCGGCCCGAGGATGGTCGTGCGCGTGGCGAAGCGGGACACACGGCAAGGGACGTCCTTCTGGGGATGCCCGAACCATCCCCGCTGCCGGGGCGTGCGCCCCATCGTCGGCGGGCCGGCATGGGGAGAGCCGGCCACGTTACATGGCCGGCTCTGGCGTTCACTCGCGGTCATCAGCCCCTGGCGCCGTAGGATCCCCCGGGCACCGCACCCTCACGGCGGGCGCGCACCGCCGCCATGCTGGCGGACTCTTCGTCGCGCAGCCTCGTCACGCGATCGAGCACCTCGGCGAGATAGCGCGCAGGGAACTTGACCGCGCCGTTCTCGTCCATGTGGATGATCTCTCCCGGGGCGACGTCCATCCCGGCCACCGAGACAGGCGCCTGCAGCGCGTGGATGGACATCTCGCCGTGTCCCGCGCAGACGCCGCTGGTGAGATACTGAAAGCCCATCGGCCGGATCTCGTCGATATCCCGCGAAGGCCCGTTGGTGATGGCGCCCACGCAGCCGGCCACCTGCATCGCCGTGGTCATGTTGCCGCCTGAGAGGCCCACCTTCCTGGCGATCTCCGGCGGGAAACGCTGCTCAAAGACAAAGATCGTCGGCTGCGAAGAGGCCTCCATGGCCGCGACCACATCCGCCATCGTGTAGCGCGCGTAGCCGGGATCCGGCAGACCATAGATCGCCGTCACGGCGTAGCCCACAACCGGCCCCAGCTCCGGATACCAGCAGCGCAGGCTGGCATCGGTGTACCAGTTCATGTTCCAGGGGTGGTACAGGCTCAGACAGAGTGGATTCTTGGGATAGGTGGCCACCACATTGGTGATACTGGGGGTGTCAAAGCCCTTGAGGGCCTCGAGCATCTCTCGTTCGTTCGCCATTGCCCCTCCTTGTAATCCTGGGGATGCTTCGTATCAGGATAGCATCGATCGCAAGCGGCTGCCGTTCTCGCTCCAGAAGCGACGCAGAATCCCCACATCGGTCCCGATACGAAAGTGCTTGACGCCCAGGTTCCGGTAATAGTCCACGTTGTCCAAGCTCTCCAGCTCGATGCGGGGAGCGACGCCGCGCTTGAGGCAGGTCTCGATGACAAAGCGCTCCGCCTCCTTCACCTCCGGGTCGCCACGCTTGATCCCGCTGGACATGGTATAGTCCGAAGGTCCCCACTGAATCATGTCCACGCCGGGGACCAAGCAATTATCCAGATCGTCCACCAGGGAGCGTTTCTCGGCCATGATGGCCACCACCACGTCCCGCAGGGCCTGCGAGAACTCGGCATGGCCGCTCGAATCATAGGCAAAGCGGCGGGCCGCCGCACCATACAGGCCGCCATCGGTGGGGGTATCGGGCCGGCAGATGCGCACGCACTCCTCCACCTCGGCGCGATCGCGGCAATCGACAAAAAGCACGCTCTGGAAGCCGGAGCCGATGGCCCGCTGCGCGAGGAACAGCCGCGGATCCTGATCCAGTTTGATCATGGTGCCCATGCCGTACAACTCGGCTGCCCGGCAGAAATTGTCCATCCCCGCCATATCAAAGGGGCCGTACTCGGAGGCGAACTCCACATAGTCATACAACCCCATCTGCCCGACCATCTCTACAATATCCGGCCAGATGCTGTTCACGCGCACGCATAGGCTCGGCTTGTCCTCGTTCAGCAGTTGACGCAATCTGTTCGGTCTCATCGTGATCCTCCTATCGCTTGTCCGTCTGCACGCAACCGGGCGGGGGGCTGGCGGTCCGAGTCTACGCCGGCCGCGATGGGCTGGCAAGCCTCCGGTGGACTCCTGGCTCGATTGCGCCGGAGCGAGCCCGCTCGTATCATGCGGGCGCCTGAAGGGCGCGGGCCGGTTGCCCACGCCACGGGCGCACGCCCACTCATGCAGAGCCGCACCTGCTCAAGGAAGGAGATCGGACCGATGGCAGACATCAAGCGCATCTTTCAGGTGGACGGCCAGCCCTTTTTCCCGCTGGGGGGCCAGGCCAAGAACTCGAGCGGCTATAACCGGGCGGAGGCGGAGACCGCCTTCCGCGCCTTGAGGGAGATGCACGGCAACACCCTGGAGATCCCCGTCTATTGGGAGCAGGTGGAGCCCGTGGAGGGCACCTTCGTGTTCGACGGCGTGGCCGACCTGCTGGCGCTGGCGGGCGAGTACAGGTGCAAGCTGGTGCTGCTCTGGTTCGCCACCTGGAAGAACGGGGACATGGATTACGCGCCGGGATGGGTCAAGGCGGATCAGCAACGCTTCCGCCGGGTGATCAACCCCCTGGGGGTGCCGATCTGGGGACTCTCGCCCTACTGCCAGGCGAACCGGGATGCCGACGCCAACGCACTGGCGCACCTCATGGGCTACCTGAAGGAGCATGACCGGGAGCGCTCGGTCATCGCCGTGCAGGTGGAGAACGAGCCGGGGACCCTGTGGAGCGACCGCGACTATGCCCCGGAGGCGGAGGCGATCTTTCAGGCGCCCGTGCCTCAGGATCTGGTGGAGGCCATTGCCGCGGCACCCGAGAGCCCTGTGCATGCCGCCTGGCAGATGGCGAGCGCGAAGAAGCAGGGGAACTGGCCCGAGTTGTTTGGACGCTACGCGGGCGAGTACATGAACGCCTGGGCCATCTGCCGCTACATCGACCATATCACCGGATGCGCCAAGGCGGTGTATGACCTGCCCATGTACGTCAACGTCTGGCTGGCCGAGCAGTTCTTCCGGCTCGCGGGGGACTACCCCTCGGGCGGAGCGGTGAGCCCCGTGCTGGACATCTGGCTCTGGACGAAAAAGCACCTCGACCTGATCGCGCCGGACATCTACATCCCCTACACGGCGGGGTATCGCCAGATCTGCGCCAACTACACCCGCCCGGATAACCCGCTGTTTGTGCCTGAATCGGGCTCCATGGGACCCAACGCCTGGCAGATGATGTACGCGATCGGAGAGTACAACGCCATCGGCTATGCCAGCTTTGGCATCGAGCACATCCTGGATGACGAGGGCGCCGTGGTGCCCGCCGCGCAGCAGGCGGTGGAGAGCTTTCGCGCCGTCGCCGAGGCGATTCCGCTGCTCCTCCAGTATCAGGGCACCGACCGGATCCACGCTATCGCCCAGGAGGAGAACCAGAGCGAGCAGTTCCTGGACCTGGAGGGCTGGTATGGCGTGGTGACCTTTGGCTACGGAACCCCCGGCTTTGTCGGGCGGGATTGGCGCCACGCCACGTCGGGAAACCGACGGGTGCTCGACGCGACGCTGCCGCGCGGCCGCGGCCTCCTCTTCCAGGCGGACCGCAATACCTTCTACCTGGTGGGTGGCGCTTACCAACTGCATCTCTGCCGCAAGGGCAGCTGGGGCTCGATGGCCTCCTTCACCATGCTGCGCGATTTCCACCTGGACCGGCAAGGTCACTTTGTTACGGTGGACGAAGGGCACTTTGAGGAGGGTGCGTTCGTCGTGGACCGCCGGCGCAACGGGGACGAGATCGACCATGGCGCCTGGGTCGAGCCGGATATCCGCGTCCTGCGCGTGGTGATGAGCGACTGACCCCCACCCGCGAAGGCACAGGGGAGCCGGCTCCCCTGTGCCTCCGCGGGCCCCTCGTTGTGAGAGAGCCCACCCGGCGCCCCGCACCCCACAAACCGCCCATGCTCCCTTCACAGATCCTCCACATGACGGCGGTACACTATAGCCAGTGACAGTCAAAGTGACTGAACAAGCCGATCAGTTCACGTGGAGGACACCGAATGAACATCAAACGTATCGTTAGCACAGTGATCGTCGCCTCCGCCCTCCTAGCGATCGCCATCCCCGCCATGGCGCAGGGGCCCGCCTCGCCCGAAGGTACGCTGGGCCGCTGGGCACCGCCGCTGGCCGGGCCTCCCGCGGGAAGCCCCTGGGGCAACCTCGCGCCTGGGAGCGGGGATATCACCGAACTCACCGAGGCCGAGATCGCCGGGCTCGAGTTCATGCGCGAGGAGGAAAAGCTCGCGCGTGATGTCTACACGGCGCTCTACGAGCGGTGGGAGCTGGATGCCTTCCAGCGGATCGCCGGGAGCGAACAGCGCCACCTGGAGACAGCCCTGAGGTGGCTGGAGCACTATGGGATCGCCGATCCCGCGGAAGGTCTGGAGGCCGGCGAGTTCGCGAACGCCGAACTGCAGCGGATGTACGATGACCTCGTCGCCCGGGGCGGCACGTCGCTGGAGGAGGCGCTCCGCGTGGGCGCCGCCATCGAGGAACTGGACATCCTGGATCTCGAGGACTACCTGGCGGGCACCGAGAACATCGCCCTGCAGCGCCTCTACAGCAACCTGCTGAGCGGCTCCCACAACCACCTGCGGGCCTTCGCCAGCCTGCTGGAGAGCGAGGTGGCGGTCACTTATGAGCCCCAGCATCTGGATGCGGAGAGCTATGGGGTGATCATCGCGAGCGAGGGCGAGCGTGGCCCCGGCCGCGGCATTGGCCGCCAGATGAGCGGCGTCGGGACGGGCGAGTGCACTGAGAGCTGCGAAAACGGCGCCCCCCGAGACGGAACCGGCGTAGGCCGGGGAGGCCGGATGGGCCGAGGCGGCGGGCTCCGCTAAAGACAGCGGCCTGAACGCTGGTCTGCAAGCGAAAAGCAGGCGGCAGGGGGTGTACCCCCTGCCGCCTGCGCTGCGTGAACCCGGCTAGCGCCACATCAGCGGGAACCAGAGGTGTGGCCCGTCTCCCTGGGCTTCCCAGCGGACGGTGGCGGCGCCCTCATCGATCTCGGCGGACACCGGCTCCAGGGCGATCGCCATGTCCGTACCCAGGCTCAAGTCCAGCACGGCCAGCGGGCCCGGCCGCGCGGCCTGGCTGCCGGCCAGCGCCAGCCGGATCTCGCCGGGCGCCGGAGCGTGGCAGGCAGCCATCCAGCCGGGCGCACCCTCGCCGGCGCTGCATCCGGCCACCGTCGTGCCCGAGGGCGCTCGGAGAGCCAGCCGCAGGCTGTAGGCCGGCGCATCCGAGGAGACGAGCGCTACCGTCGCTCGGACGTGCCCCGCCGCACCGGCCGCCGCCAAGGTGAGCCGCAGCCGCACCACGGGCCGCCCGGCGGATCCGGTGGCCTCGGGCCCGCCACCCCAGTTGCCGGAGATGTCGCCCATCAGCAGCCCCACATAGTCCTGGGCGGTGAGATCATCGGAATATTCCGGATAGGTGCGGCTGGCGGGCGTATAGCGCCAGTCCGCACCCGTCAGTACCGAGGCATAGGGCAAGCTCTCGATGGAGGCGCGCAGGATGTAGGAGGCATCGTAGGCCGTCGCGGCGTTGTTCAAGGTCACATCGGCGGCCGCCAGGGCCTCGTCCGCCAGCGTGATCAACCCGGCTGCGTGCTTGAGCGCCAGCGAGGCATCGTACGGGGAGACGGCCTCCTCATACACACCCCTGTCTCCGGGGGTAACGGCGTAAGCGCCCCGGTACAGCCCGCCGAGCGTATAGGCGCCCGTCATCGAGGAGGTGGCGGTGATCGTGGCGCTGCCGGAGAGGGCCACGGGCACACCCGGGATCGCCCGATCCTCATTCCAGAAGGTCACCGCACCAGAGATCGTGCCCAGGCGGACGGTGATCAGATCCTCCTGTGTGCTCGTGGATTCGCCGCCATCGCCGCTGGCCGTCAGGCTCACGTCGTAGCTGCCGGGCTCGGCATAGACGTGTGAGGGATTCGCCTCAGCGCTGGTGGCACCATCGCCAAAGTCCCACAGATAGGTGCTCACCTTTCCGGTGGACTGGTTGGTAAAGGCCACCGTCAGAGGGGCGAGGCCACCGACGGGGGCGGCGTTGAACGCCGCCTGGGCCGGCTCGTGAACGACGATGTACCCGAGCTTGGTCTCGGTGTCCGTCCCACCGGGGCCCGTGACCGTCAAGCTGACGTCGAAAGTGCCTGCGTTGACGTAGACATGCGTCGGACTCTCCTCCCCACTGGTGGTGCCGTCCCCAAAGCTCCAGGCGTAGGTCTCAACCTCCCCGCTGGTCTGGGCTGTAAAGGTCACCGTGTGGGGCGCAGGACCGGCGGTATCATCGCCGGAAAAGTCCACAGCAACCGGGCTGTGCACCGTGACGCCCCCGGGAACCGACGTCACCGTGAAACCGTTCTCGTTGAGGTCGGCCGAAGAGAGAGCGACCTCGGCAAAGCCGAGAGCCCCCGAGGCTCTGAACACCAGCCGGACGAACTCGCCGCTTGCCGTGACGGGGACCGCGCCTGCAAGCGATACGGCGACCTGGCCCGGGGTGGACAGATTGGCCTCCAGCGACCAGGCGCCGGTCAAGGCGCCCTGCTCCACCCTCGTGGCCGTGAGCCGGCTCGCATCGTAGCCAAAGACCAGGTCGGCGCCATAGACCTCGCCCTCGTCCAGCGCGATCTGGACCGGCACCGCCACCTCCTGCCCCTGAGTCCCGTTCACCGTAGCCACGTTGAGGCCGGCCACCGCCGGAGCACCGTACTCGTAGGCGCCCATATCCACCGTCGCCGTCAGATCGCCGTCCCCGTCGTACACACGGTCCCGGCCCGCCAGATCCGTGAGGACGCCCTCCGGGAGGGCGGTGTTCAGGCCCACGTCGATCGCAGGCGAGCCCGCCGTCAGGCTCAAGTTCCCCGCGGCGGCGTTCGCAAAGGCGGGATCGGTGGCCAGGTTCCCACCACCGTTCGATCCCAGCGTCGTGCTCCATTCGGGGCCGCTGCCCTGGATGAGGCTGTATTCCGTTGAGGAGGTGTCGTAGGCGCTCATCTGCGGGCCACCGGCACAGGTGTTGCCCCAGAGAATCGTGTTGGAGAGGTGGAACCGGGCTGTATCGGCCTGGGCGCATAGCCCCCCACCCAGGGTGCTCGCCTGGTTGTCTGCGACCGTGACGTTGACGAGCGTGAAGGTGCTGTTGCTGGCATAGAGCGCCCCGCCGTTCGCTGTGGCCGAGTTCTTCCAGAGTACGACGTTGACCAGAAGGGTGGTGCCCGCATCGTAGGTCGCTACAGCCCCGCCGTTACTGCCCTGGTTCTCGGCAAATACCGAACGCGTGATGGAAAGCGCCGCGCCGTTGTTGTACAGCGCCCCGCCGGCCGTGTTGGCTCGGTTCCCGTTGAACAGCGTTCTCTCGGCCAGCAGAGACCCGCCCTGAACCCGCAGCGCGCCGCCCTTGCTGGCCTGGTTTCCGACAAAGAGCACATCGGCCAGGTGAACGGTGCTGGCGGTACTCACCAGGCCTGCGCCCTCCTTCGCGACGTTCAGGCCATCGCCGCCGGTGATGATCAGGCCGTCCAGGGTCACCACCTCAGCAGCGCTCGATACAGTCACGACCTGGTGAGCGTTGGTGCCGACGATGTCGGCAAACGACTGCGTGACGCCCCCGATCTGCGCGTCATCGCCGCCGATATCGCCGCTCAGGATGGTGCCGTGCGCATCGGGATCGCGCTCTGCGAGCGTGGCCTCGTCGCCCGCGAAACCGCCGTAGAGCGAGACGCCCCCCGGCACCGCAAAGGTGCTCGCGGCTTGCGCTCCCGGCCGGTAGATGCCGCCGGCGATCCAGATCTGATCGCCCGAGGAGGCCGCGTCCAGCGCGGCCTGCAGCGACGGGTAGGCCGTGGCCCAGGTGGCGCCGTCGGGCGCTGGTGCTTCAGAAGATGCGTCCACGCGGAGCACGCTGGCATCTGAACGCACCGGAAAGAAGGGATGGACCAGACTTGTGAGGGTGAGGGACAGGATGAGGACGAGAGTGGAAGCGAGGCGGGCAGCACGGTTTCCCATGGTGACTCCTCCGCCGGCGGGCGCCGGCCGAGCAACTGACGGAGCACAGCCGAAAGGGGCGGACGTCACGGGCGCGGCAAAGCGCTCTTATGGTAGCAGATCGCGTGCGCTTATACAAGGGGTTCGCAAGGCATTCTCAGAAAAAAACATGTCACGCTGGGCCAGAGCGGGGGGCGCAGAATGGGCAGACGAACGAAAAGAGGAGAGGAGGTGGCGTGCGCTGGCATCGGCCGAGAAATGACAAACCGCCCGCGAGCGGCCACTCACCTTCCGGTGAAGCATCTACGGGCGGAACGCGCTTGTCTGTATCTGTCCGGCAACGACGGCGTGGCTACCAGCTCCCTGACGCCAGAAAGCGATACATATGGTACCCCCAAGGGAATTCGAATCCCTGTCGCAGCCTTGAAAGGGCTGTGTCCTAGGCCACTAGACGATGGGGGCACGGATCTGCACGATTGTAGCACCGCGGCCCGCGGCGGTCAAAAACCCCTCGGTTACCCGGCGATCCTGACGGCGGCGCGCAGAAAGCCCTTGTAAACTGGGCTGCCGCACGCTATGATGGCCGTAGTGTTGCGCCCCTCGGGGCGCTTACGGGGGGATAGAGCGATGGACTCGACGCGGAATCCAGAGGAGCGCGGCTTGCTTGTAGGCGTCCTTGTCGGCATGGCGGGCCTCGCCCTGATGATCGCCCCGGCGGCCCTGAGCATGCGCGGGATGGACGGAGCCTATGCCCTGGGCGCCTTTGGCCTGATGCTCTTGATCCTGGGCGCCATCACGGCCGCGGTCCGGTTGCCCCGGACGCGCGCGGTCGACCGGATGCTCGAGGGGGTGGACTTGCTGGCGCGCTGGCAGTACGGCGGCGAGCTCCATGGCAGGCAGGTGGCCAACGACCTGCAATCCCAATTACAGCGGAACCGCCGCTTGCTCCTGATCATCCTCGCCTGGTGGGCCGTATGGGTGGCCGTATTCACGGTGATCGGCCACGCCGAGGGCCAGGGCGATGCCATGCCCCTCTTTGTGGGGATCATGGTGGGTGTGCTGGCGATCGTCGCGGCGGCGGCCCTGGGGATCCCGCATCTGATGGCGCGGCGCGCCATGGCGCGCCCGGAGGCCCTCATCGGGCGCCACGGGATCCTGCTCCACGGCACCTTTTACTCGTGGGACGCCCCACTGAACCAGTTGCAGGAGGTAGCGCTCTCGGAGGACTCGCCCCGTCCGCAGCTGGTGATCACCCTGAGGTCACGCAGCGGCCCGTATCTAGCCTATGGGGCGCCACTCCACCTCACGGTCCCCGTGCCGGCCGGTGAGCTTACGCGGGCACGCCGGATCGCCGGAGAGTTGAGTCTGATCGCCACAGGCCCGCAGCTCTCAAGGTCGCACGCCGAGCTGTGATACCCCTCACGTGCGGCAGAGATCGTCCACGACGATGCGCAGCATGATGTGGGGCCGGTGGGCGGCCAGGCGGATCAGCAACGCCCGTACCCAGAGTGTCGCCCAGGCCATCTCGAGGCTCTCCTCAGGGTGGTGATCAGGCTATACGCGAGCGCCCACGTTCCAAGGCGGCTCGCCCGTCGTCCACCGATCGACTCGATGCCGAGCGCCCCGCTCAGACAGACGGCTGCGGCCACGAGAAGGCGCGCTCGGGTACGCGGTGCAAGCCGCCTCAGAAAACCCCAGTAGAGCACCCCAGCAGGGCGATCAGCGTGACGCCGGCGATCACCCAGGAAAAGTACAGCAGGCCGGCCCTCTGCAGCCCTAGGAGCCGCCTGACAGGCTCCGAGAGCATCTCGTGAAGAGCAAAGAACTCCTCTCCGGCCATCACCGCGAACCCGGCGGCGAGCCCTGCCCAGTGCCAGGCATCCCGATCACTCGTGCGCCACCCGGCCGCCGCGATGAGAGCCAGGAGCGCGGCGCATCCCAGCAGGAGGAGGACCGAGTAGAGCGTGGGCAGGCTCGATTCGAAATCGACGTTGAGAAAGCCGAGAAGCGCCAGGGGCTCCCCTGTGGGAAAAGGTAGGGATGGAGCTGCCCGATAACGCTGAGGGTCACCAGCAGGCCGGCCGGCAGGGCAAGCAGCGTCGTCAGCCGTCGCAGGCGCAGGCTGAGGTCCACAGGGCTCATGGGCTACTCCATACTCGGTGGGCGTCCTCGGCCGGAGCGACCCTCACGACTGTACGGCAACGTTCTTATCCGGCAGGACACCAGTTTTCCGTTGATCTGGGACACAATCGGCGCATTCGCCTTGACGCACGGTCCCCAAAATCCTAGCATGTGAGCGGTTGCGTCACAGGCAGAAGGATAGGCAGGAGGGCCATCACGTGCAGCGCATCATGAACCCTGAGGCTCTAGCGTCCCATGGCAACGTGCCCGGCCGCCGGGACATGGTGGAGATACTGGAGGCGGGCCTGCGCGCAGCGGACCCGTACAACAACACGCGTGCGCTCCTCCAGCGCGAGGGTACACGGCTGATCCTGGACGGCGACTTTGCCCCGGCCGAATGCCCCGCGGGCCTGCCCACGGGCCCCCAAGTCATCGACCTGGATGACGTGGAGCGAATCTATGTCGTGGGGGCGGGCAAGGGCATCCAGCGCGTGGCCCTTGCCTTTGAGCACGCCCTGGGAGATCGGCTCACGGGCGGCGTTGTCATCGACAAGCATGGGCAGGATCTGGAATGCACCCGCGTGCAGGTGGTGTACGGCGCGCATCCCCTGCCGGATCAGGGCTGCCTGGACGGCTGCCAGCACATCCTCGATCTGGCCGGAACCCTCACGGAGCGCGACCTGGTGTTCACCCTGGCGGGGAACGGCGTCTCCAGCCTGCTCACGCTGCCGGTGCCCGGGGTGACGCTCGAGGATCTCCGGCGCGTCACCCACATGATGCAGATCGAGCGCGGCGTCCCCACCGGCGACCTCAACCCGATCCGGAACCATCTGGATCAGATGAAGGGCGGCAAGGTCACCCGGGCCCTGCGCCGAGCGCGGGTGGTGCACCTGATCGCCTGGGATTGCCGCACCTACGATTGGCTGATCGACACCAACGTCTGGCTGCACTTTTTCCCCGATCGCTCCACCTATGCGGACGCCGTGGCCATGCTCCATAAATGGGACGCCTGGGACGCGGCACCCGAAGCGGTTCGGCGGCACCTCTCCCAGGCTGACCCGGCGCAAGAGACGATGAAGCGCGCCGAGTTCGAGGCGCGGGGAGAGCGGATATTCGGTGTCATGCCGGAGCGGATCGGGATGCTTCCCAGCGCGACCGCCCGGGCAAGGGAGCTGGGCTACGAGGCGCACATTCTGGGAACCCCGATGCACAATGAGGCCAGCGCATACGCCCGTGAGAGCGCCGCCCGTGCTCTGGCCATCGCCTCCGGGCAGGAGCCGGCCTATCGCGCGCCGTGCGTCCTGATCAACGGTGGCGAGATGATCGTGACGGTGGGCAAAGAGAACGGCATCGGGGGGCGCAACCAGGAGCATGCTCTCGCGGCGGCGACGCACATCGCTGGCAGCGAACGCGTGGTAATCGGCTCAGTGGATAGCGATGGAACCGACGGCCCCGGCACTCAGCTGGTGCCGGGATGCGAGGGAATTCCCTCGCTGGCAGGCGGCATCGTCGATGGTGAGACCATGAAGGAGGCGAGCGAACGAGGAGTGAATGTGGCGGAAGCTCTGAGGCGCCATGATACCACACGAGCGCTTTTGAGCCTGGATTCGGGCGTGATCGCCACACGCAACATCAGCATGAACGACCTAACCGTTGCCCTGGTAATGGGCCCAGGCTGAGTGCAGAAAGGATACACACATGGGGGACGGATCACTCATCGCTTCGGTAAAGGCGCGGCAGATCCACTCGGACCGGGGACACCCGGGGGTTGAGGTTCGTGTCACCACCCGGAACGGCGCCACAGGTGTAGCGGTGGCTACGGCAGGCGTATCGGTGGGCGTACACGAGGTGCAGTTCGCGTACGATGGCGGCACGCGCTGGGGCGGCAAGGGCGTGCTCAAGGCCGTGGAAAAGGTCGATACCCTGATCGCCCCCGCGATCATGGGGCTTGACGCCTCCAACCAGACGCTCGTGGATGACGCGATCATCGCGCTGGATCCCAGCCCGATGAAGACCAACATCGGTGGCAATGCCACGGCCGCTACGTCGGCGGCTGTGCTGCGTGCAGGCGCCGCCTCGCTGGGCATCCCACTGTACCAGCACATCGGCGGCGTGAACGCCGTGCGCCTGCCCGTGGCGGGCACCATCGCCATGGTGGGCAGCGACCGGTACGGCGGCGGCGGCAGCGAATCGGGCGGCAAGCCCAGCTACTCTTTCCTGTGCTATGGCTATGACACGTTTACCGAAGCCCAGTACGCGGCCTGGCAGGTATCCAGGGTCTACGCTCAGATGATGCACGAAAAGTGGGGCGTCAGCGGGCGAGACGGCTTCCTGTTCCTGCCCGTGGGCGCCATCCAGCACGACAAAGAGTTCTGGGAGGTGATGGCCAGGGCCATCGAAAAGGTCGGCGAGGGCAGAATCGGGATCCAGGTGGACGTCGCTGCGGGCACGTACTGGGAAAAGGACAAGGGCCAGTTCGTGGGCCTGTTCTCCGCCGAGCCCAAGACGCCCGACGAACTCATCGAGCTGTACCAGTGGATGACGGCGAACTATCCCTTTGTGGTCGTCGAAGATCCGATGGACGAAATCGACTATGAGGGGCACGCCCGAGTCACTAAGGCTCTGCCTCACATCGAAACCGTTGGGGATGATCTGTACACCACCAACCCGGAGCGCGTGAAGGCAGGCGCCGCGGTGAGCGCCACGGACGCCATGTTGCTCAAGGTGAACCAGATCGGCACCATCAGCGAGGCCTTTGCCGCCGTCCGGCTGTGCTACGATAACGGCATGGGCGTCATGCCGTGCGAGAGCCGCGGCGAGGGTGACGCCATCGCTGATTACACCGTGGGGCTGAACTGCGGCCATCTCCGCGAAGGCGCCCTGGGCCACACGGGGAACCGCTTTACGCAGATCGAGGCGGAACTGGGCTCGCGCGCCGTATTCGCGGGGGCCAAGGGCCTGATGATCGGCGACTGATCCCGTACGCTAAAGGGCCGCCGCCTGAAGCCGGGCGGCGGCCCTGTCGTGAACAAGGAGTGCCGATGGACCCCGTTATCGATATCGTCAACCGGAGCAACCAGCGCGGCGGCCGCATGCTCTCGGTCATCGACCTGCTGGAGGCCGGGACGTTGAGCCGGCCGCAGGCCTGCTGGCTGCTGGCGCGCATCGTCCAGGGATCGTCTTTTCTCGTGGGCGCGCGGCCTGGTGGCGCCGGCAAGACGGCCATCCAGGGCGCCCTGCTCGGCATGCTGCCCGCCGCGGGCGCCATCCGCCTCGCGACGCCTGATTCCGGCTGGGAGGAGAGCAGGCAGGGCGATTGCGTCGTGGCGTACGAGATCGGCCGCGGGAACTGGGAAGCCTACGTCTGGGGCGATAGCCTGGTACGGCTGACGGCCCTGGGGCGTGCCGGATGCCGAATCGTCACCAATCTCCATGCCGATACGCTGGAGCAGGCGCGCGAGCAGGTGGCGGTGCAGTGCGGCGCGGGCGAGGATGGGCTGCGAGCCTTTGAGATCTTTATCCCCGTCCGCATGAGCGGCCATGGCTACGGCCGGATCCAGCGCGTGGTCGAGCAGATCACCTGGTACGGCCCGGGCGGTTGGCAGAGCTATGACGAGAGCCAGGAGACATCGGTGCTCGCCCAAGGCGCCATCGGGCCCTTTCTCGATCGCTGCCTGGCGGAGGGGCTCCGCACCATCGAAGCGGTCCGTGCCGCCTGGCTGGCGGACCTCCCCGCCCTCACCCCCTCCATACCGGACGAGCCGGGCGCGGGCTGAACGCTCCGGCGCCCCGCACGCCCGTCTAGCACGCCTTTTTCGCCAGGAGGGTGTAGCTGAGGGGGATCGCGACCCCGCTGTTCGCCTGCCGCCGGTGGCCGGCGCTGATATCGCGCGGCTGCTCCTCCAAATAGCACACCGCAAGTCCGCTCTCGACCAGCGCCGTGACGATATCCCCCAGCGTGTGTACGAACCAGTACTGGGGCAGCTCGGACTCGTAAGCCGTCCCCCCGACATAATCGAGCCCGCCGTACTCCACATAGGGCTCGGGCACAAAGTAGGGCTCGTGAATGCGCAGCGGATCCAGTTCGTGATCCCCATCGAACGGGAGCATCTCGGCCACCGGGTGGATCTCACGGATCAGGAGCACGCCGCCCGGCCTGAGGAGGGCTGCGGCCCGCGCGAAAAAGCGCGGCAGGTCGGGCAGCCAGCCCAGCGCCCCGGCGCTGATAAAGGCCCGGTCAAAGGCCCCGTCATAGTCCGGTGGAATCTCGTATACGTCCGCGTGCACGAACTCGCAGTCGATACAGCACAACGCCGCCCGCGCGCGGGCCTCGTCGATCGCCAGGTCGGACACGTCAAAACCAACACACCGGCCGGCGCCGAGATTACGTATCGAAAGCAGTTCGACCCCGTTGTTGCAGCAGAGATGGGCTACAGCCTGCCCGGAGACGCCGGCCCGCTCCAGCGCTCGCCGGGTGTCCTCGTCCAGCCGGACGTGCCCGGGCTGGAGAAACGCCTGGTCCAGCCGGGCGCGCGCCGCCCGCTGGTGAAGAGGCATCACCTCGTTCCAGGCCGCCCGTGCCGCGCGAGTATACCGTCGGTAGTCATGCGTCTCGGCCATCGCTCAGGCCTCTCCTTGCGGGTTCGCGGTCTCCCGCTCCGTACCAGGGCCGTGCCCTGACCCGCTCAGCAGGCACACCAGGGCGCGGCGGATCTCCTCCGCCGCGGGCGGGCAACCCGCCACAAAGGCAACGTCGCGCTCCGGGTCCATGCCGAGAGAGGGCGCGCGATCCAGAACAGTTCGAGCATAGCTCTCCGAGCACGCGCCCACCACGAGTACCCGATGGCGGCGGGTCGGATCGGCATCCGGCCCAACGAAAACCGTGTCACCCGCAGCGGTGACGCGCAGGTCCGCCAGGTCGGCCGCGGGCAGTGCCTCGAGCGCAGCCAGCGCGGGCGCGTGGCAGAGGTCGCACAGGCAGCCCATCCGGCGCAGCGCACGGTGGACCGCTTCCGCATCTGGCGGGCAACCAGGCACATACTCTCCCAGCCCGGCGTGCTCGGCGGCGCACTGGCCCACCGCGAGCACGGTCCCTCCAGAGGAGATCGGGCCCTCGTATTCACCGTACACGGCCGTCAACGGCCGAAGCAACCGCGGCGGGCGCGCCCGGCGCAGCGACGAGAGCACAGCCACGCGACACCCGCTGCAGGCATCCCCATCGCAGAGCGTGAGGCCGGGCATGATGAGACGAAGCTCGTCGCCAGGCGTCATAAAGGGATGGCAGAGCCCGGCGGGCTCTTCGCCCAGGCAGGCGATACGCGCCAGATCCCCGCAGCCCACGCCATCGTCAATCGCCCACTGGAGGTAGCGCGTCCGCTGGTTCAGGCCCATCAACTGGCGCGACATGACGTCCACCGCCACGGGATCGTTGCCCGCCAGCATGGTGCGCGCCCCCGCCGGGCGCCTAAAGTCGGTACCGCCGGCGATCCCCTCGGCGCCGTCCCAGCCGTCGACGACCACCAGATCCGCCGGCCGGATCCGGTTAATGTCCGCCAGGGCCTCCTCGAGCAGGTACTGCCGGTGTATCTCTGTACGGTTCACCTGCGGCGTCAGGGCAAAGCTGTTCTTGAGCGCCACGGTGTAATCCGCGGAGATGTGCGTCTTGAGCAACGGCACCGAGATGTACAGGTCCGCCTCCAACACCAGTCGAGAGATCGGCAAAGGGTGCGGGTAACGAGGCCGGCCCAGCGGGACCAGCCGATGCTCGCCCGCCTCCAGGTTGTAGAGTTCCACCCCCTGCCGTTCGGCCATCTCGCGCCAGCCTCCCGCGGGAAAGGCGCTGGCATGGGTGGCGCCGTAGGCAGCGGTGCCCTCGGCCACCACCAGGCGCCCGGGGTGCCACCCTTTGGCCCGCTCCACCAGGGCCTCTACAAGTTCCACATGCGTGGTTCCCCCACTGGAGGAGGGTGCGTTCGCGGTGATATTGGGTTTGATCACGATGGTGGCCCCGGGGGCCACGGGCGGGCGCCCGCCGTACAGATCATTGAGTAGTTCGGCGAGGATGCCGGCCACGTCCTCAAAGCGGGTCCAGCGCCGGATGCTGACGGTGGGAGTAACGATCTCGCCCCTCCTGTGATGACGCATTGACAGCTCAAGCCTGCGCGCCTACATTATCGCCAGAGCGCACGCGCTCACAAGTAGATTTGCGGGGGAAGCCATGCGACGGATCGAAACCGCCCTGGAGGGCGTGTATATCCTGGAGCCGCGTGTCTTTGAGGACCGGCGCGGCTTTTTCTTTGAGAGCTACAACGACCGCGCCCTGGCAGAGCTCGGAATCACCGACCGCTTTGTGCAGGACAACCACTCACGATCGTGCCGGGGAACGTTGCGCGGCCTCCATTACCAG
>Ga0123333_10000074_pt1 | contig 95708 bp, 75 predicted proteins | sample BioC12SIPDNA_3_FD_89957 | JGI IMG/M metagenome (GOLD analysis project Ga0123333, IMG submission 89957) | Anaerobic biogas reactor microbial communites from Washington, USA - Biogas_R2_B C12 SIP DNA | ecosystem: Engineered > Bioreactor > Anaerobic > Unclassified | place: Washington, USA...
GTAGATCTCCAGCGGGCCGGGCGTCTGCACCGGCGGCAGGAGGCGCTCGACATCGAGCATGGCGGGCGTCAGGTCGGTGTCGTGCGTGGCGACCGTGCCATCGGACAGGGGCAGGAAGAGATCACCCAGCGGGGCGCCCTGCACGCGGGTGAGTAGCATCGCCTTGCGGTCCCACCAGCGGCGGTGCTTCTCGATCAGCGCAAGGCCGGCGGCGTCCAGCGTGATGTCAGTCGTCATCGGCGGTCCCTCCAGAAGCGCTGGACGCCCTGTCGCAGACGGGCCTGGTCCAGCACAAACGTTCACAGGGGCGGGTGCGCGCTCATCGCCGCAGCACAATCGACCCCGCTCGCGACGGAGCCCACGCCGTCGCGGAGCGTCAGTACCGCGCGATCTCCCGGCGGGCGATCTCGACGGCGCGGCGGGCGTTGTTCAGGTTGCCGTGTACCGTATAGACGTCGCGGACGATGAACTCGACGAAGACGTCGCGGGTCGCGTCGAGCGTGGCGCGGATGTGCGCCGCCCAGGCCTCCTCGTCCAGCCGCTGGTCCACGCTGAGGAAGTTGGGGTCGGGCTTGCGCGAGTAGACGATCTCGGTGCCCCGCAGCGCCTCGCCCATCATACGCTCATCGCACCAGCGCGAGATGGAGACCTTCTTGAGGTGTGGAAGCGCGCTGATGTCGTCCCAGAAGGGGTGCGCGGGCTCGCAGCAGCCGTAGTAGAGCAGGCCCACGGGCTCACAGACGTCACGGTAGTAGGGGAAGCAGAACTCGTGGAACATGCGCGGCGAGATGCCGACGGTCTCCTGGCTGTTGGCGTTGCCCCACATATCCTGCAGGCGGGCCGGGCCACCGGTGTAGCCGGGCGCGGGGAGCCGGTTTGTGAAGCAGTAGCTGGAGCCGAAGCTGTCCTCGTTGCCGTTGTTGACGCGCAGCAGGCCCTCGGCCTCGGCCCAGCGCATCACGCGCAGCGCGTTGTCGCGCAGAAAGGCCATCAGGCGGTGGACCTCATCGGGCATGTCGAGCATGGCCATGAAGTAGGCCTGCATGCCGATCAGCTCGACGACGCGGTGGGTGAGCATCGAGCAGCCGAAGACGCCCGTGCGCAGGCGCACCTCCAGCAGGTCGCCCAGCAGGTCCTCCAGGAAGGCGTGCCAGGCGGCGGTGCGCTCGCGATCGACACGACAGACCGCGGGCCGCAGCTTGTCCAGGTCGCGCTTGAGGTCCTTGATGGGGTGATCCCACTCGTAGCCGGTCTCGATGCCCTCGGCGTCCTTCACGGCGCGCATCGGGATCTGCACGCCGAACTCGTCGATGTCGACGAACCAACCGTAGTCGAAGGTGTCGGAGATGACCTTGTCGTCGTCGATGAGCTCGTGGTTGCGGATGTTGCGCAAGAGCTGGGTCTCGATGCCGCGGCCCACATCGCTGGTGCAGCGCAAGACGGATGCGGGGAGGAAGTCCCGGTCGAAGGTCCAGGTCTCAACGAGGAAGAGGGGGCGGGCGCCGGGGCGACCGTCGTTCAGGTCGTACCAGGCCTGCTTCCGCTCGGCCATGATGGGCAGCGCGGCGATCTCGGCCTGCCGCGCTGCCAGCACGCGCAGATAAGCGCGCTCTTCTTGAGGTAGATGCCATTCCATAGGGTAGCCTCTGTACCGGTCAGGTTAGCTCACGCTACAGCGAAAGGGCGCCGGGCGAGCCCCAACGCCAAGGCGCAAGGACGCATAGATGCAGCACATCGATGTTCCTCTCTGGGTCTGGGCGCCTGCGCGTCCTTGCCTTGGGGCTCTCGCTTCCCGCATTCCGGTCTCTCCGCGGCTCTGCGTGAGATCTCAGTCCCACCAGGGCTCGCCATCGGCGCGGTTCGCCTTGAGATAGTCGAAGTCGAGCTCCAGGCCGAGGCCCGGACGCATCGCCACGTGCATGTGACCGTCCTTGATGATGAGCTTCTCGCCGGTAGCCTCTGGCGCAGCGGCGGCGTTGCGGGTGCACTCCATCAACGGGCAGTTGAAGATCGCGGCTGAGACCTGCTGCGAGGCCATGTTCAGCACGTAGCCGCTGACGTTGTGCAGGCTGATGGGCACCTGGTAGAGCCCTGCCAGGTCGGCGATGCGCTTGGCGCCCGTGATCCCGCCGCAGTTGATCAGGTCGGGCTGGAGCGCGTCGACGACGGCGTGCTGCAGGAAGGGCAGCGCGCCCTCGGGGAGCTCGATGTTCTCGCCGGTGAGCAGCGGCACGCCGGTAGCGTGGCGCAGCGCGACCCACGCCTCGGAGAAGCGGGGCGCGAGCGCGTCCTCGAAGAAGAGCGGCCGGACGGGCTCGATGGCCTGGGCCACCTTGAGCGCGCCGGGCAGGTCGAGCTCGTTGTGGCAGTGGACGATGATGTCGATGTCGTCGCCGAGCGCCTCGCGCGCGAGCTCGTAGGCGCGCCCCACGCGACGCGCCTCCTGGACGCCGATGCTGGGGATGGCCTCCTGCATGTGGGCGCCCAGGGCATGGTGGATATCGATCTTGTAGGCGGTGAAGCCATGGGGGTCGTCGCGCAGGCCCTGCGCGCGGACGCGCCACTCATCGCGGCTCAGGAAGTCGCCGCCGGCGCAGTGGGAGTAGAGCTTGATGCGGTCGCGAAAGGGGCCGCCGAGCAGGCGGCAGACCGGCAGGCCGAGGAGCTTGCCCGCCAGGTCCCAGAGCGCGATGTCGATGCCGCTGAGGACGCGCACGACCCGCCCGCGCTGGGGGTAGCTGTAGAACATATGCTGGAAGTGGACCTCGATCGCCAACGGGTCTTTGCCGATGAGGCCGAGGTGCGGGAGCCGTGGGCCCTCCAGGCCGTCGATGACGGCGCGGACGAAGGGGCCGCTGCCGTGGGTAGGGCCATAGCCCGCGACGCCGGCGTCGGTCTCGACCTTGATGAGCGTGGCGCCGAAGCGGGGCTGGAGCGCCTTGATCGCCGTGATCTTGACCTGATCGCGGAGCGCGTCGGCCTGTGGCAGGACGCCTGGGGTGGGTGTCGTCATCGGTATACCTCCGTTGGGTTGGCGGTGATAGGGTCACGGGCCGTGGTCGTCGTGAGTCATACCGGCTGTCCAGGGCCGCTAGAGTGAGAACAGCGTACGCAATCGCTCGTTTGCTTCGGCCTGCAACCGTGGAGAGAGGTGTCCCAGGGTGCGGCTGATGATAGACGTCGTGGTGGTCATCAATCGATGCAACTGAAGCATGGATGACGCACGCAGCCCCGTGAGAGCGAAATCGGGATGCTCCACGCTGATCACCAAGTCAGTCGGCAACGGGTGAGGGGACACGCGACTGGTAATGAATGCCAGCACAATATGGCGACGCGGCCCAAGAGGCTCCGTGAGGCAGACTGCTGGCCGAACCTTGGTGGTGGAGAGATCGTCAAACGGGAAGGGAACCAGCACAACGCTATGCTTCATCGGCAAAGGGCTCGCCATCGGTAGGTGCGTAGATATCCTCTGCGGCGTCGCTAAGGTAGGCGAAGGCGGGATTGTGAGCAGCGGCGTACAGCCACGTGGACTCGGCCAGATCATCATCCAGCGGGGACAGAACCAGAACGCGCACGCGTACGGGGCCCGAGAAGGGTAGCTTGGCATCGAGCTTAAGCTCCCGGTTCTCATCGACCGTCCCGGTGATCTCCACGGCTGTCATGGTCCGCTCCATAGCCAAGTACTCCTTCCACCAGAATCCACGCCAAGCGCCTTAGCCTGTATCCAGTATACATCTGGCTCGGATAGGGGCAACCTGCCGAGCCCGATCGAGGGCGGCGGGCATGACGTCGGAAGCGCGCCGCGGGGAGCCCCCGCGGCGCGCTTGATGCTACTTTAGGGTCACGCGGATGGCCGTGGCGCCGGGACCCGGCGTGAGACGCGTGCCGAGGGGGTCGGGGGCGGCGGTGGCGCCCTCGACGCCGTCGATCGCGGCGATGCCGCGGAGCAGGACAGTCCACGGGCCGCCGTGTCCCTCTGTCGCGATCTCGATGCGCGACCCGGCGCGGCTCGCCGTGATCGCGAGCGCGGGCTTGCCGGTGGCGGTGGGCACGGTGGCCGAGGCGGTCGTGCCATCCCCCAGCTCGAAGAGGTGGAAGGTGACGCCGTCCGCGAAGTCGTAGTCGGGGCGCGTGTCGACGGCGCCCAGCGCGACGATGGTGTTGGGCCGGGCCAGGAGCGGCAGGCTCAGATAGCCGTGGGTCTCGCGCACCCAGCGCCCGCCCTCGACGACCTCGCCGGTGAGCAGGTGGGTCCAGCGGCCCGCGGGCACGTAGACATCGACGACGCCGTCGGACGCGAAGACCGGGGCGACGAGCAGCGCGTCTCCGAGCATGTACTGTCGGTCGAGCGTGTCGCAGCCGGGATCACCGGGGAAGGCCAGGGGCATGGCGCGCATCACGGGCAGGCCCTGCGTGTGCGCCTGGACCGCGGCGGCGAAGAGGTAGGGCATCAGGCGGCACTTGAGCTTGGTGAAGTGGCGCAGGACATCGACGGCCTCCTCGTCGAAGAGCCAGGGGACGCGGTAGCTGGACGAGCCGTGCAGCCGGCTATGCGACGAGAGCAGGCCAAAGGCGCACCAGCGCTTGTAGACGTCGGCGCTGGCGGTGTGCTCGAAGCCGCCCATGTCGTGGCTCCAGAAGCCGAAGCCCGAGAGCCCCAGCGAGAGCCCGCCGCGGAGGCTCTCGGCCATCGACTCGAAGGTGGCGGTCGAGTCGCCGCCCCAGTGGACGGGGAACTGCTGCCCGCCCGCGGTCGCCGAGCGGGCGAAGAGCACGGCCTGGCCCGCGCCCAAAGCCTCCTCCAGCACCTCGTGGACTGCCTGGTTGTAGAGGAAGCTGTAGTAGTTGTGCATCTTGAGCGGGTCAGAGCCGTCGTGGTAGACAACGTCCGTGGGCACGCGCTCCCCGAAGTCGGTCTTGAAGCAGTCGACGCCCATGTCGACCAGGGCACGCAGCTTGTCCTGATACCAGCGCCGCGCCTCCGGGTTGGTGAAGTCGACCAGGCCCATCCCCGCCTGCCACATATCCCATTGCCAGACGTCGCCGTTGGGCCGCTTGAGCAGATAACCGCGGGCAGCTCCCTCATCGAAGAGCGCCGACTGCTCCGCAACGTAGGGGTTGATCCACACGCAGATGCGCAGGCCGCGCGCCTTGAGCCGCGCGAGCATCGCCGCCGGATCGGGGAAGACCGCTTTGTCCCACTCGAAGTTGACCCAGTGGAAGCCTTCCATCCAGAAGCAATCGAAGTGGAAGACGTGGAGCGGCAGGTCGCGGTCGGCCATGCCCTGGATAAAGCCGGTGACGGTGGCCTCGTCGTAGCTGGTGGTGAACGACGTGGTGAGCCAGAGGCCGAAGGACCACGGCGGCGGGAGGCCCGGTCGCCCGGTCAGCGCGGTGTACCGCTCCAGGATCGCCGCGGGCGTGGGGCCGTAGATGACGAAGTAGTCGAGCGCCTCGCCGGGCACGCTGAACTGCACGCGTTCCACCTTCTCGGAGGCGACTTCGAAGGAGACCAGCTCCGGGTGGTTGACGAAGACGCCGTAGCCGCGGTTGGTCAGGTAGAAGGGGACGTTCTTGTAGGTCTGCTCGCTGGCGGTGCCGCCATCGGCGTTCCACATGTCGACGACCTGACCGTTCTTGACGAAGGGCGTGAAGCGCTCGCCCAGGCCGTAGACGCACTCCCCGACGCCCAGCGAGAGCTGCTCGTGGACGTAGCGCGGTTCCGAGTAGAGCTGCGGCGCGAAGTCGGCCGAGGGTCCCCGGTCGGGCGCGTGCCAGGCCTCGTCGATATCGACGTAGCCGAGCGCGCGCCAGCCGCTGCTGGTGAGCACCCGGTCGCCACCGGGCTCGTGGCACACGAAGTTCACCTGCCAGGCGTCGCCCTTGGCCACGCGGACCGAGAGGTCGCCGCTGCGGAGCGTCGCCGCATCGGCGCCGTCGGCGAGCGAGACGACCGGCTCGCCGAGCGCGAGTTCGAACGCGGGGCCGTGGGGCACGGTGCCCTTGTGGTGCACGGCCTGCACGCGGATGACGTTCTCCAGCGGCGAGGTGTAGCGCACGGTCATCACGGGCAGATTGAGGGTGTCGCCGCGGCCCTGGATGACCCGGGTAGGCGCGGTGACCACGAGCGCGTCATCCTCGATCTCGGTCTTGTACGCCTGGGCGGCCCAGTGGGGCGTGACGCCCGGGCGTATCTGCCAGTAGCCGTTGGTGAATTTCATCGTTTGTCCTCCTTTGGATCACTGATGACGTTCAGGCGGATGATGACGGTGCGCCGGGCGACCTGGCGGGCGGCCGCCGGATGGGAAAAACGCGCCTTCGCCCTCTGGCGCGGGGCATGCGGTCTAGACGTACTGCGCCAGCCACTTCACGGCTTCGACGAGCATTCGCGGCGGGACCTCGTGGCCCACGCCGGCATAGGAGACCATCTTCAGTTTCTCGGAATCGCCGTAGCGCGCCTCGATCTGAGCGTGGACCTCGCGGACGGCACCGATGGGGATGATCGGATCGGCCTCGCCGTAGAGCATGAGCAGCGGGAAGTCGCGCACGCCCTCCAACAGGGGCGGGTACTCGATCTTCTCGGCCGCGGCAATCGCCGCGTCGGTGACGCCGAAGGCGGGGTAGAGCGGCTTGGCGTTGCGCAGCACGGTGGGCCAGAGCGATGGGAACCCGGCGATCATCACGACCGCGGCCTTGAGCGACGGATGGCGCCGGGGCAGGTAGTGCATGATGATCGCGCCGCCCATCGAGGTGCCCATCAGCCCCACACGGCTCGCGTCCGCGGGGCCTGCGACGTGGGCGTAGTGGTCGATCAGGTGGTCGACGAAGCCGGTCGTCACAAGGGTGACCTCCAGCATGCGCGCGGCCGCATCCGCCGGGTCGAACGGCTGCGACCCGAGCTCGCCGTGGAGGTGCGCGTCGAGCGCGACGGCGTAGTAGCCGCGCCGTGCCAGGGCCGCGACGTTGGCGCGGTTGTCCTCCTTCCGGCCCGTGAAGCCGTGGAGGAGGAAGACCAGTGGCAGCGGCGCGGCGGCGTCTGCGTCGTACGCGGCGAGGGTCGGGATGTCGTCGATCCGTTCGGTGGTGGTGATGACGTCCATTGTGCTCCTCTGAATCGCAGATTACAAGATGACGCCCGGCAGTGCGTAGCGCCGTGGCCCCGCAGGGCGAAGTTGCACGTCGCCCCCAGATGGGCGAACTACAAGTTCGCCCTACGATTGGTAAAGTGCAGCGGTCGACGCGATCAGCGCCTCGCGCAGCGGGCGGAAGTCGATGCCGGCGGCCTCCATCCCCAGCAGGGCGCCGCCCACGACGGGCGGCACGGTCAGCCGTACCGGGCGCGCGCGTGGCGCGACCGCCTGAATCGTGGCGAGCATCGTCTCGCCGAGCAGCGGGCTGCCGCTGTAGAGGCTGCCGATCTGGACGACGTCCACGGCGAGCGCTTCCATACGCAGTTGGCGAATGACGCCGGCGGCGAGCCCGCCGAGCTCGCGCCCGGCCCAGCGAACGGTGTCGAGCGCGACCGGGTCGCCCGCGGCGGCGACCTCGAAGACGAGCGGCGCGGCATCCGCCGTGGGGGCCAAGCGGCCCAGGCTGAGGCCCTCCAGCATGTCATCGACGTCCACCGCGCCGAAGCGAGCCACGAAGGCCTCTGTAAGCGCCGTGGCAGGCCCGCGCATCGACCAGGCGAGCGAGATCGACTGGATGGCGCGGTAGACGAGGTCACCGCCGCCGCCGTACTCCGCGAAGAGGCCACCCTCGCCGGTCACGTGGCCCTCGCGCCCGGCAGGGTCGCGGCCCCAGCAGTTGCAGCCTGTACCGGCGACGACGCCCACGCCCCAGCCCTGGGGCGCGCCCGCGACCAGGCCGATGAGCGTGTCGTTGACGAGCGCGGTGGGGCAGGCCAACCCTAGCGAGGCGATGGCCTCCAGGTGGGGCGCCCGCCCGCCCGGCCAGTCGTAGCCGGCGATGCCGAAGCCGGCGCCCGCGACCTGGTCGCGCGTGAGTCCAGCAGAGGCCAGCGCGGCGTCGGTGATGGCGTGGAGAGTGGCGCGGAGGCCGTCCCATCCGACGCCTTCGTAGTTGCCGGGGCCGCCGTGGCCAAATCCCACGGCGCGCCCGGACGCGTCGGCGATCAGGGCGTGGCTCTTGGTGCCGCCAATGTCAACGCCGAGGTAGTAGGCGGTCATAGGGTCCTCCGCAGGGTGCGTGACGCTGGATGGTGCCGCGTAGGGATAGGCCCGGTCGCGATTGTCTGGTAGGGGCGCAGCATGCTGCGCCCCTACGGTGCCCGGCCTTCGGTTGCAGCCGGTCTTCCCATAAACCCGGGACTTCTCTGAGCGCTAGACGGTCCATGCCGGCAGGTACGCCGCGTTGGTGGCGAGCATGTCGTCGAGGACGGCTTCGATCCGGTCGGCCTGGGGGCCGAGCGGATGGACGAGCAGCGCCTGGTAGGCGGCGCGGCGATCGCCGTGGACTGCGGCCTCGACGGTGAGGACTTCGTAGGCCTTGACGGCGGCGAGCAGGCCGAAGCAAGCGGACGGCAGGGGGGCGACGGGCAGCGGCGTGATGCCTGCGCGTCCCACGCGGCACGGCATCTCCAGGACCCAGTCGGCGGGCCAGCCCGCGACGGCGCCGCGGTGCGGGACGTTGACGACGTGGATCTCGCCCAGGTCGTTGTGGTGCGCGTTGAGCAGCTGGGTCGCGACGGTGGAGTAGTAGGCGCCGCCGCGCTTCATCAGGTCCTCGGGCGGCGCGGTGAGCGCGGGATCGGCGTACTCCGCGAGGAGATCGCCCTCGATTGCCATGACCTGCTCAGCGCGCGAGGGGGGCCAGCCATCCTGCGCTGCCAGCTTGCGGCCGGTGTAGTAGAAGTACTGGAGGTAGTAGTTGGGCATCATCCCCAGCGCCTCGATGAGGGCGGGGTCCCACTCAGGGCTGTTCTCAGCGCGCAGCGCTTCGAGGTAGGCGCCGAAGACCTCGGGCCAGACGTCCTCGCCGTTGACGGTGAAGCCACGGTGCCACGAGAGGTGGTTGAGCCCGAGCGTATCGAGGTGTGCGTCGTGAGCACCGACCGGGCGGCCCCAGCGCTTCTCGAGGCCTGCGAGGATGTCCATCTTGACGTTGATGGCGACGTTGCACAACCCGGCCGCAGCGACGTCGGGCGCGTAGCGGGCGAGCGCCTCGGTGACGAGGCCCGAGGGATTGGCGAAGTTGACGAGGAGCGCGCCCGGCGCGGACGCGCGCATCTCCGCGGCGATGTCCAGAACCACGGGGATGGTGCGGAGCGCCTTGGCCATCCCGCCGACACCCGTGGTCTCCTGGCCGATGAGGCCGTGGCGCTTGCCCAGGTACTCGTCGCCGCGCCGCGCCTCCATGCCACCGACGCGCAACTGGGTAATGACGTAGCTGGCGCCATCGATCGCGGCGTGCGCGTCGGTGGTCGTGCGCACGGCGAAGGGCGCGCCCTGCGCGGCGACCATACGCTGCGCGAAGCCGCCGACGACGTCAAGGCGCGGTTGGGAGATGTCCATCAGCCACAGCTCAGTGACCGAAAGCTGGTCGACGCGCGCGAGAAAGCCGTTGACCAACTCCGGGGTGTAGGTCGATCCGCCGCCGATGACTGCGACTTTCATAGGTTAGCCTCCCGGTTCTTTGGATCGCTGATGATGCAGCGGCAGATGGGCGAAGTACAACTTCGCCCTACGCGGGCGGGTTGTGCGCGATCGGTAGCCGATCTGCGTCATCAGCGATCCGTAAGTAGCGATTCTCCTTTAGGCGCCGAGACGGAAGACGCGGTAGGCGCGAGGGGCGATCTCGACCTCGACGACGGCTTCGCCCGTGGGCTGGTTGCGCCAGTCGTGGGTCTCGCGGCCCGCGAGTGCCTCGCCGGTCACCACGTCGCGCACACCGCCCGCGGCAGCGTCGATCACCAGGCCCACGGTCACGGGCTCCGGCAGGAAGGACTCGACGATTAAGGTGTCGTTGTCGTAGACGAAGAGCATCACCTGGCTCGGGCCGGTGAGGCGGACGTAGAGATCGCCGGCGACGACCTGGCGGATGCGGTCGAGCACGCCGGCGGGCAGCTGGTTCAGGTCATCGAAGTTGTCGGGGATCGTGAGCAGGAAGAGGTGCCCGCCGCCGTAGTCGGCGTCCTGGAGCATGGGGTGGCCCGTGGTCTGGGTCATGCCCGAGATGAGCTCCCAGGAGTCGTTGGTGTAGTAGCGGACGTGCGGGATCAGCACGCCGGTCTCGGCGTGGTAGACCTGGAACCAGCCGATCAGGAAGTCCTTGACCGAGGCCTTCTGGTCGGTGACCTCCAGCTCGACGATGTCGTCGATCCGGTGGCCCGGCGCGCCCCGTCCCTGGAGCGCACGGAAGAGCCCCGAGGTGACGACGACGTTCTTGCCCGCCCGCAGGTTGGCCATGATCTTGTCGACGATCGCGGGGTCGGCGGCGGCGTGCTGGGTCAGGAGCACGGTCGGCGCATCGGCTGGGAAGTCGGGCCGCAGGTCGATGGGAATCCCGACCATGCCCAGATAGTTGTGCAGGAAGTCCTCGCCGTCCGAATGGAAGGGCTTGTAGCTGGGGACGCCCACCGGGGTGCCCAGCTCGCCGAGGATGGTGTCGACCTGGTCGAAGGTGTAACCAGCCGCTGCCGCGATGGTGGTCTCCTCGGGCCAGGTGCCGTCCGGCGCAATGACCGGCGCGAGGGCGGCGTCGAAGTCGAAGCCGATGCCCAGGCGCGGGAGTTGCTCGCTGCGTCCGTCCTGCCAGGGCGCCCGTTGCCGCGCCGCGATAGACTGCTGCACCGAGCGGAAGTCGAAGAGCGTGATCTCGGGCGCCTTGGCCAGCAACGTGAGCCACAACTGCTCGGCGTAGCGGTCGAGCAGCATTGATCCGAAGGGGTCGACCCAACCGCCGCCGTTGCCCCCGGGCTTGATGGCGTCGAAGTAGCGGAAGATGAGATAGCCCTCGTAGGGCTGGATATGCTGCATGCCGAAGACGGGGTCGCGCGTCTCCGTGCCGGTGTAGACGCGGTCGAAGAGCGGGGGCTGCGTCTCCAGGTTGAAGCCACACCCCTGAAAGTGGTCGTACCAGTTGGGGTACTTGATGACGACCTCGACGTTCGGGTTGACAGCGCGGGCCGGTTCCAGCACCAGCTCCTGCGCCGCACCCGTCATCAGCGCCAGGCGGTAGTCCGACCAGCTTCGCTCGCCCTTGGCCTCGATGCAGGCAGGGCACTTGCAGTTGGTGAAGAAGAAGTCGTCGAGGATCACCTCGTCGAAGTGGCGCGCGGTGAACTCGGCGATCTCGCGCACCTTCTGGCGATGCTCGGGCCGGCTGTAGCAGAACGTCTCGAAGCGGTTGCGCTCGTTGATGGTGTAGGTGATACCGCCGGAGGTGCGCACGCCGCGATCGGCGAAGAAGGCCTTGGCCTGCAGCAGCCCGGCCTCGTCGGGCATCACGCCATCGCGGTGGGTCTCCAGGTAGACCTTATCCACCTTGATCCAGCGCTGCATGACGTCGAAGCGCGTCCTGAGCCAGTCCAGGTCGGCCATCTGGGTGACCTCGTAGGCGCGGGCGTAGATGGCGACGGTGAAGTTGCGATAGGAACCGGTCATCGGTCATCCTCCTCTAGCGTGCTCCTGCGACCCAGCGCAGGGCGTTCTGAAGCAGTTGCTGGAAGCCCGGCGCCAGCCAGACCTCCACATTGTGTCCCGGTGTGAGCATACAGACACGGCCCGCGCCTTCGGTGCGGATCCAGGCACCGGGCTGCGTCCCGTGCTCTGACGTGGTCGTCCCCAGCACCACGGCATCATCTGCCTCGAGCGCCATGAAGTAGTGCTCGTCCTTCGCGGTGAAGGGCTCGACGCCCTCCGTAAGGGGGTGGCCCGGTTGGGGCGTGAAGGTGACGTCGAGTTGTGGGGGATGCGTCTCAAAGATGCCGCCCATCAGCGCCCGCAGGACGGGGTTGCCGCGGTAGCCCGCGCTGCCCGAGTGGACCACAAGCAGGCCCCCGCCGGCCTTGACGTAGTCGAGGAACGCGGCCTCGACGCGCTCATCGACCCAGGGCGCGTCGTTCGTCGCCGAGACGTTGTTGGACTTGCTGAGCACGACGATGGGATAGCTCGCCATCCGCTCGGCCGACCAGTCGCCCGCGTCCTCGACCCAGTCGAAGTCGAAGCGGTCCGCCAGGGGGGCCAGGCCGCCGCGGACGGTGCTGGCGGGGTGCCAGTGGTCGTCACAGATTACCAATACGCGCATATCGGTTGCCTCCTATGGGGTATGGGAAGACCTTTGAGGTTCCGGAAAACCTCAAAGGTCGGTAGAAAAGGTATGTACACGGCAGGTGCCCGGCGCGACCTCCAATGACTCGCCGGCAACAGGGACGGTGGTGGGCACGTCGCCGAAGTTGGCGACGACGGCGTAGCGCTGTCCGTCTGCACCGGCGACCCACACGCCGCGCACGAGCGCAGGCGCCTCCTCCGTACCCAGTGACAACGGTCCGCCGGCGGTGGCCGCGGTCACCTCGCCTGAGGCGCCGGCCAGGACCGCATATCCCAGGTCGACCAGGACCTCGCCGGGCTGGACAGGCCGCGGGCGCCGCCAGCCGCCGAAGAACCCGTAGTAGCGGCCGCGTCCGCCGAAGACCCCACCGGGACCGGCGGGACGGGGAGGCAGCGCCCAGATCTCCTCGACGTACTGGGAGTGGTAGCGTCCCCCCTGGCGTTCGTGCGAGCGGCCGATGAGGAGCCGCTCGGCGCCGTAGAGCACCTGCAGCCCGAGGATCTCGTCGACCGAGAGCCACATCCCGTCGATCAGCACGACCTCGTCATGAGCCGGTGGTGCCACCAGCACGTGCTCGCCGGAGGCGTCGCGGATGATGCGCTGGCGGTTGTTGAGGACGTCGTTGGCGACGTTGAGGTGCAGGCCCCTGACCTCGACGACATAGCCGAGGCGGTCGGGCGCAGCGACGACTAGCTGGAGACCGACGCAGGTGCGGTCGTCAGGCAGCGCGGCGAAGGCCAGGTGGGTCACGGCCTGGTCGGTGCAGTGCCCGCCCTCGTCGATATGGACGTCGACGCCCTCCATCACGGCGCCGCAGGTGGCGAACCCGCCGGGGAAGGTCTGGACGGTTTGGCGGAGCAGCCGGCGGTGCGCGCCATCGTCGCCGCCCTCGTCGCCCAGGAAGCGCACGACCGGCGCCAGGTTGAGCGACCATTCCGCCGTGCTGATCGCCTGCGGGTCCGAGGGCGGCAGGCAGAGCGCCTGGGTCAGCCCGCGGGCGCGCCAGGCGAAGGACGCCAGCCGGGTGGGCGAGCGGTGGAGGGCGGCGCCGTGCTCGGGCTCGGCCCAGCCGCCGGCGACGGAGGCCTCGAACGTCTGTTGCGGGGTGGGCGACGCCGCTACCAGCGCCAGATAGTGGGCGAGCATCGAGAGCACACAGGCGCGGTCCGACTCCAACCGCGTGTAGTAGTGCGGGTTGACGTCGCGCATCGCGCCCATCCGCGCGCCGTAGAAGGTGCCGTCGTCACTCGCGGCCAACTCCCGCTCGATCAGGCCAAGCTGCTGCGCGGCCAGGTCGAGCGCGTGCGCGTCGCCCAGGGCAGCGGCGGCGAAGAGCAGCGAGGGGAGCAGGTACTCCTGGCAGTAGGCGTAGCGGACGCGGCTGTCGCCACCGATGCGCGCCAGGCGCCCGTTGCCGAAGATCATGCGGCGCAGCACCTGCCAGAGGTCGGCCTGGTGGTGCATCAGAGACTCGGGCACCGGCATGCCGGCGCGGTGCATATCGAAGTAGAGCATTGCCGCGTTGCTCACGCAGATGACCATATAGCCCACGTTGAGGTAGCCGTGATGGTCGAGCGCGAAGTTCGGGAAGAAGTTGGCGCCCACGTGCCGCGCGGAGACCGGCTGGCCTGCGACGAGGGTCGCGTCCGTGGCATCGGCGGGGATCGAGACGCCGTTGACGAAGTAGTCGTGCGCGCGCTCGCGCCAGGCAGCGGCCTCCGGGGCGTCGGGGTAGCGCTGGGCGGTGCGCCACAGCAGCGCGCCGGACCAGATGTTGGACTCGGGGACATTGTGCCCGGAGCTGTTCCAGAGCCCGGCGACGAGGCCGGCGGCGTCGCCGCGGCGGGCGTCGTGGAGCAGCCAGCTGGCCTCGGCGGTGAGGACACGCCGCAGGGCTGCGTGGTCGGTGGCGGTGAGGGCGTCCTCGAGCAGCGCCACGCCGTGTATCCCGCGCTCGATGCCGAGCATGCTGATCCAACTGTGGCCCCACTGCCGTCCGTCGTTGCCGGTGCGGTCGCCGGTGACGTGGGTGGCGAGCGCGAAGCGCAGCGCGGCGAGCGCCCGGTCGCGCCAGTGGCCGGCGTTGGGCGTGTCGGGCTGCGCGGCGAGCGTCGCCATCGCGGCGGCGTAGTTCCAGTTCGACTGCACGCCCCAATGGATGTAGCCGGGCCCGTAGCAGCCCATGGTGTCGTCGCCTACAACGGGGTTCCAGAAGCGCTCCGCGGCGGGCGCCCACTGGGCCAGCAGGGTTACCGCGCGGTCGGTCAAAGAGTGGGTCATGTGGGCCTCCTTCGATGTCGTTGGGGGAATGATAGGCCAGGTTGGCGGGGGGCGCAAGCGGGGAGGGGTGGTTCGGCTTTCCGGTTGACAGAGCATGGGTACGGTCCTACTCTAGGCTCATGCGGAGAATTTCCGTAGACGCAGCTTCTGAGGAAAGCTACGCGGATTAGGTGTACTCAGGATTAGGAGGCCCTATGGCAATCGGAGGTTCTAAGTAATGCGACCCCTTCGGTATTCCATTAACGTCACGTTGGACGGGTGCTACGATCATCGTGCCATGCCCGCGGACGAAGAGTTGCATCGTCACGCGATCGAGAACTTCGCCCGGGCCGATGCCCTTCTCTTTGGCCGGGTGACTTACGAAATGATGGAGGCGGCGTTTCGGGCGCCGGCGCGGACGGGAGTGAGGCCTGATTGGATGGAGCCCTGGATGGAACCCTTCGCTCGGGCAATCGACGCGGCCAAGAAGTACGTCGTGTCGAGCACCCTGGACCGGGTCGATTGGAACGCGGAGCTTGTGCGCGGGGATCTGGGAACGGCCGTCGAGCAGCTGAAGCGGGAGTCGGGTAAGGGACTGTTCGTGGGAGGCGTGAAGCTTGCGCTGGCGTTGACGGAGCTGGGACTGATCGATGAGTACGAGTTCGTGGTGCACCCCAGGCTAGCGGGCCATGGGCCGACGTTGTTCGCAGGGCTATCGAAGTGGATCGACTTGAGGCTCGTGGACCGGCTGGAGTTCGGCTCGGGGGCGGTGGCGATGCGGTATGAGCCGAGAAGGTAGCGGAAAGGCAACCTGAAGGCTGTGGTCGGCCGGTTTGTGGTATGGGAGACCAGGATATGGACACCATCATCGAACGGCTGAAGAGTCAACAGCGGACCCGCATCGTCGCGTTCGGCTCGTCCAACACGGAGCGGCGCATCGCCGGGCTGCACTGGTTCGACTGGCTCGAGCTGGGGCTGGTGCAGACATACGGGCGCATACATACCTGCGTCAACACGGGGCTGGGCGGAGACACGACCCGTGGGCTGCTGGCCCGGTTCGACGAAGACGTAGCGCGCTATCAGCCCCACGTCGTCTTCGTGACGATCGGGGGCAACGACTCCAAGCCCACCTCAGGGCTTGATGCCGCGGCCTATCGCGAGAACCTGCTGGCTGTGGAGGGGCGCATCCGTGCGCTGGGCGCTGTCCCGGTCCTCCAGACCTACTACGCCGCCGACGTGGACGCGCTGGAGCCCGGGCACGGAGCGCGGTTTCTGGCGTTTATGGAGATCGTGCGCGAGGTTGCCGCGGCGACCGGCGTGGATCTGGTGGACCACCTCTCGCGTTGGGAGCCGCTGCGGCTGCGCTACAGTGCGCTCTACCAGACGCTGATGCAGGACGCGCTGCACGTGAACGCGCTGGGGAACATGGTCATGGGGCTCGACTTGGTCCGGGCGTTCGGCGCGCAGCTGGACCCGGCGACGAAGGCGGCTTGCCGCGAGGGCAGGTGGGTCCAGGCGCTGATGGACACGCTGGCGGGCTGAAGGCCCTGTAAACACAGGGCGCAGGCGGTGCTACAATGCCGCGCGTGCCGCAATCCTGTTGGCAAGGGGTAGAGATGACCACAACACAACCCAATCCGGTGTCGCGCTCTCTGGTCTGGATCGCCTGGGCGGTGATGCTCCTGGTGAGCCTGCTGCCCACCGTCTTGCTGCAGGAGGTGATCGGCCGACCCGCCGGGTGGCTGATCTGGGCCAAGTTCGGCGTGATGGCGGCGCTCGCGGTAGCCAGCTTCCTCTGGGCGCCGCTGCGTCCACTGCGCGCCTATGCCCTCATCCTGTTGGTGGTCTTCGGTGCTGAAGAGCTCTCCACGCGCCTGGAGCACACGAGTCTGTGGCGCGGTTGGTTTGGCGGGGTGGCGGCGTCCTTCACCCGCGAGATGCTCGGCATCCAGGTGCGCCGGGTCGCGGTGGCGCTGGTGGTGATCGGCGCGCTCTACGCACTGGGCTACCGGCGGGAGGACTTTTTCCTCGTGCGAGGGCAGCTCGACGCCCCAATCGAGCCGGTGCGCTGGCTGGGCTTCCCCAAGCCCGACCCGTGGACCCACTTCGGCGGGCAGTTCGCAGTCTACATCAGCCTGGGAACACTCGTGTTCCTGGTGATCGGCGGGCGCCCGTCGCCCGCGGCGCTGCTTGGCGCGCTGCCGGTGCTGCCGGCGGTGTTGCTCTTCGCCGCGATGAACGCCTTCGCCGAGGAAATGACCTACCGCGCCTCGCTGCTGGCGACGCTGGAGGATCCCATCGGGCCACGGCACGCGCTCTGGCTAACGGCGGCCTTTTTCGGCATCGGCCACTTCTACGGCGTGCCCTACGGCCCGATTGGCGTCGTGCTGGCGACCTTCCTGGGCTGGATGATGGGCAAGGCGATGCTGGAGACGCGCGGTTTCTTCTGGGCGTGGTTCATCCACTTCCTCCAGGATGTCCTGATCTTCGCATTTATGGCGGTCGGCTCGGTCACGCCGGGAGGGTGAACCAGGGCCGCCCACGTGGTGGGATGGTGCCTGGACGCTGCGGCCAAGCATCGAGTATGGAGCCGTTGAGCGCATCGTGCCGAAGCTAGAAGTCGCGCACCGAGCCGTCGAGGGCGTCGAGCCGCGGTTGGAGCGACGGGCGGAAGGGCTTGGAGACCGCCAGCGCCTCGTCGAACGTGATGCCGAGCCCGGGCCCCTCCAGCGGCAGGGCGTAGCCGTCCTCGACGGCGGGATACGGGCCGACGACATCGGTCTCGCCGGGGCCGTTGACCCAGGGCGCCTCGATCATGGCGACGTTGGGCAAGGCCAGCGCGGCGTGGAGCGTCGCGGCGGTGCCCAGCGGGCCGGCGTTGTTGTGCGGGATCAGGTTGATGTAGTAGAGCTCGCCCAGGGCCGCGATCTTGCGCATCTCGGTGATGCCGCCGCAGTGGCAGACGTCGGGCCGGAGGTAGTTCACCCACTGGTGCTCCACGATCTCGCGGAAGGCCCACTTGTCGTGGTAGCGCTCGCCGGTGGCCAGAGGCAGGGAGGTGTGGGCGCGCACCTGGGCGAGCGCCGCGGGGTTCTCGTGCCGGACCGGGTCCTCGAGCATGAAGGGCCGGTAGCGCTCGACCTGCTGCGCCAGCGCGATGGCCCACTCGGGGTCGTAGCGCCCGTGGCACTCGACGATGATGTCGACGTCGTCGCCCACGGCATCGCGGATCGCGGCCGTGTACTCGACCTGCTGGCGGACGGCGAGTTGGTGGTCGTGGAGGTCGATATCGTCGTAGGTGTGGAAGCCACGGAAGCGGATGGCCGTGATGCCCGCGGCGGCGCGCTGCCGCGCCTGGTCGGCGATCTCCTCCGCCGACCGCCCCGTGACGTGGCCGTAGAGGCGCACCCTGGTGCGTGCCAGCCCGCCGAGAAGCTGGTAGACGGGCACGCCGTGCGCCTTGCCCTTGATGTCCCAGAGCGCCATATCGATGGCGCTGAGCGCCGCGCCGGTGGCGGGCCCACCGCGGTAGAAGCGGCGGCGGAAGCACGACTGCCAGAGGTACTCGATCCGCTCGGGGTCCTCGCCGATCAGGTAGGGGATGAGGTCCTGGAGCATACCGTAGGAGGCCTGGGGGAGGAAGTGGTTGGTGGCCTCGCCGTAGCCGGTGATGCCTGCGTCGGTCTCGATCTTGAGTAAGACGGCGCTGCTGCGGACGTCGGACGTGAGATAGGGCTCGGCGTGTGTGATCTTCATGGGTGCCTCCTGGGTTGAGGGTATGGTAGCGCGGGCGGGGGAGGATGCAAGACGGGCGTGGACGCGGGTGGGGTGTTGGCCGACGGGGCCCGGAAGCCCGAGGCCTCGGCGCGGGGATGAATGCCACACGCTAGTCATGCAGCGCCCCGTGAACGGGGCTCCAGACCCTAAAGAGACGCCGGAAGCCCGTATCAGCGGACACAGGTTGCGGGCGCGGTCCGTTTACGGCCGCGCGGCCTGGATGCCCGAGGCCTCCGCGCGGGGATGAATCCCACGCGCTAGTCATGCGGCGCCCCGTGAACGGGGCTCCCGACGCTGAAGAGACGCCGGGAGCCCGTATCAGCGGACACAGGTTGCGGGCGCGGTCCGTGTGCCGCCGCGCGGCCTGGATGCCCGAGGCCTCCGCGCGGGGATGAATCCCACGCGCTAGTCATGCGGCGCCCCGTGAACGGGGCTCCAGACGCTGAAGAGACGCTGGAAGCCCGTATCAGCGGACACAGGTTGCGGGCGCGGTCCGTTTACGACCGCGCGGCCTGGACACATAGAGGGGCACCGAAACGCCATACAGGGTATACTATAGCCCTCTCATGACGGGATTCGATGGGGTGAGTGTATGAAGCAAGGTGGCGTGACGCCGCGAGAGCGGCTGCTGACGGTCCTGCGGGGTGAGGTGCCCGACTGCGTGCCCGTCTGCCCCGACATCTCGAATATGGTCCCGGCGCGGATGACAGGGAGGCCGTTCTGGGATATCTACGTCTACAGGGATCCGCCGCTGTGGAAGGCGCACATCGACGCGCTCAAGCACTTCGACCTCGACGGCGGCTTCGAGCTCTATGCCTTTGGCGACCTCTTCGGCGACTTGGGACCGGCGTGGGAGGCGCGCATCGTCAAACGCAACCCCGACGGCAGCTTCGTGACGCAGGACTTCTGTGAGGAGACCGGGGCGTGGTCCACCTACGTCCAGGTGCACACGGCCGATAATCCGCCCGCGACCAACGTCCTGCCGGCGAAGGTGGGATTGCCGCCGGTGCCGTCGACCTGGGAGCGCATCGAGGGCGTGCGGGCATGGCCGAAGGGCCTGGCGCTGTGGCAACTCGTGCGCGAGACGATGGGCGACCAGGGAATCGTGGGCATGCCCAGCGGTGCGTCGACGCTGCTGGTCAACGACGAGGCCGAGATCTACGAGTTTCACGACAATCCGCGTAAGTTCTACGACCGGCGCGAGGCTATGCTCGACCTGGTGGGGCGGCGGATGGCGAAGATCGCGCAGCTGGAGACCAAGCCCGACTTCCTGTTGTGCGGCGCGTCGGGGTCGCTGGTCTTCCAGACGCCGAGGACCTTTCGCGAGCTGGCGCTGCCGGTGCTCAAGCGTGTGACCGAGCTGGCGTATGACCTCGGCATCCCCACCCACGTGCACTCGTGCGGCCCCGAGAAGGCGCTGGTGAAGATGGCCGCCGAGGAGACGCATCTCACGGTGATCGATCCGCTGGAGGTGCCGCCGATGGGCGACTGCGACCTGGCCGAGCTCAAGCGGCTCTACGGCGACCGCATCGTGCTCAAGGGCAACCTGCACACGACGTCGGTGATGCTGCGCGGGACGGTGGACGACGTGGTCCGCGCGAGCCGGCAGGCGATCGACGACGCGGCGGCGGGCGGCGGCTTCATCCTCTCGACAGGCGACCAATGCGGGCGCGACACGCCCGACGCGAACATCCGCGCGATGGTGGAGACGGCGCGGACGTACGGAAGGTACGGATAGGGAACAACTGCGAGTTATCAGTTGCCAGTTATCAGTTTTCAGTTGGGAGAGGCAGAGGCCGGCGTTGCGGGACGGGTATGCGGCCTTTCTGCAACTGGTAACTGGTAACTGGCAACTGGCAACTGACTTGGTGGAAGGAGTCATCTCGCGAATATGGATACACGCCCGGTTGCGGTGACGTACGAGTGCGATGTGCTGGTGATTGGCGCGGGGGTGTCGGGGTATTGTGCGGCGATCCAGGCGGGGGGGATGGGCGCGCGCACGATCCTGGTGGAGATGGACGCGGTCCTGGGCGGGAACAGCGGCCCGAACCTGGGCGTGGGGATCACGGGCGCTGACCGCTACAACCCCTATGGCACGGAGACGGGCTTGATCCACGCGTTGCAGGAGGAGGCCGCCTGGGTGGGCGCCTTCACGCCGGTGGACCGGGGTGCGATGCCGTACAACATCGCGCGGCGGTATGAGGCGGTGGTCCAGTCGGCTCTGGAGGCGGCTGGGGTGCGCGTGCTGAAGCGTCACTACGCCCGCGCGCCGCTCCTGGACGACAATGGGCGCATCGTGGCGGTGATCGCGGAGGATCTGGCGGCGTTCCGCACGGTGCGCATCGACGTGGCGCACGTCGTGGTCGAGGCGTCGGGCGACGGCGAGATCGGGGTGCTGGCAGGCGCCGACTTCGACGCGGGCAGCGAGGCGCAGTCCGAGTTTGGCGAGCGCTCGGCCCCGCCGGAACGGACGACGACGGTACAGGGCACGAGCCTGGTGGCCATCGCCTACCGCACCGACCACGAGGTGGCCTTCACGCCGCCGCCGGGCACGCCGCCCTTCGCGCCGCGGCTCTGGCACGGGCGAATCGCTTCGGCCGTGCACCACCACGACGGGTGGTTTGCCGGCGACGGGCGGCTCAAGTTCCTCTACGTGACCGAGGCCGGCGGGACGCAGGACACGGTGCGCGACGACGGCGCGATCTACGAGCAGCTGCTGGTGCAGCTCTGGGCGGAGTGGGACCACATCAAGAACGGCCCACATCGCGAGGAGGCGCGCTGCTGGGATCTGCTGTGGGTGAGCCCCCGGGCGGGCAAGCGCGAGAGCCGCCGCCTGCTGGGCGACGTGATCCTGACGCAGACCGATCTGGAGGCCGGGCGCCGGTTCCTAGATGATATCGCCTACGGCGGGCACGACCTGGACGACCACCGGCCGCTGGAGGCGACGGGCGTGCCGCTGCCGGCACACCATGGCGATGCTGCGCTCACGAGCCGGGGGGCATATGTCCAGGGAGCGGACATCTTCGGGCACAGCATCCCGCCGATGTATGGCATCCCCTACCGGGCGTGCTACAGCCGCAACGTGCCGAACCTGCTGTTGGCAGGGCGGCTCATCAGCGCCACACACCTGGCCCATTCGTCCACGCGCCTGATGCGCACCGGTGGCGCGATCGGACAGGCGGTGGGGACCGCGGCGGCGCTCTGCTGCCGTCACGGGTGCACGCCGCGAGCGCTCTACACGGAGCGCCTGGCCGAGCTACAGGAGGCGCTGCTCGCCGGCGACGTGACGATCCTGGGGCGTTCGGTGGAGGAGCCGGGTGACCTGGCGCCGCGGGCCAGGGTCACAGCGACGAGCGAGCTGCGCTTCAACCACCAGGAGCCGGGGGAGTGGGTGCCGCTGGTGGCGCGCGCGGGGGTCTTGCTGTGGGATTGGCCGCCGGTGCTGGAGGCGGTGGCGCTGTACCTGTGCAACACGTCCACGGCGCGCCAACGCCTGCGTGTGACGGTGTTGCGCGCGCGGCGCGATCCGCCGTGGACGACGGTGGATGCCTTCGACCGGCACGGCCGCAACGACCTGCGCGACGAGGCCTTCGCGGTCCTGGCCGAGTTCGATGCGGTCCTGGCGGCGGGGCAGACGGGCTGGGCGCACATCGACCTGCCCACGCCGCTCACGATCGGCGCCAAGGACGCGGCGAGCGACGACGACCGGCTGCTGATCGCGCTGGACGAGAACCGGGCGGTGCTGTGGGCGCTGGCGCGGCACGGTTGCGAGATCGCCGAGATGGTGGAGCACAGCCATCACGCGCCGGAGTGGCGCACGGTAGGCGCGGCAGCGACGCTACGGCTGACGCCCGCCCCGCCGCTGGGCGAGGCGGCGAACGTCGTGAACGGGTTCCACCGGCGCTTTGGCCGCGGTCCGTTGAACATGTGGTGCTCGGACCCACGCGATGATCTTCCCCAGGACCTGACGCTGACCTGGGAGGTCCCGCAGACCTTCAGCGAGGTCGCGCTGACGTTCGACAACCTGACCGCTAACCGGCACGATACGCCGTGGGAGTCGGGCACGCGGGTGCTGTCCTTCCTGGTGAAGGCCTACGAGGTGCAGGCGCTGGTGGGCGATGCCTGGCAGACGCTGGTTGCAGAGCCGTGCAACATCCACCGCTTCCGGCGTCACAGCTTCGCGGCGGTGACCGCGTCACAGCTTCGGCTGCGGGTGCTGGCCACGCACGGGGCGGGCCATCCGGCGCGGGTGTACCGCGTGGCGGTGAAGGGGTAGCGGCCGCGTCCTGCGTGGTCTGGGCGGAGCGTCTGGCTGGGCGAGGGGGCGTTCCGGCTCGGTCAGAGACACGGCCGGAACGGCAGAGGAGACGTGGGCGGTCCTGGCCCGGGCGGAGCGTCTGGCTGGGCGAGGGGGCGTTCCGGCTCGGTCAGAGACACGGCCGGAACGGCAGAGGGGACGTGGGCGGTGCGAGCGGTCCTGGGCGTGGCGGAGCGTCTGGCTGGGCGAGGGGGCGTTCCGGCTCGGTCAGAGACACGGCCGGAACGGCAGAGGGGACGTTGGCGGAGCGTGCGGTCCTGGGCGTGGCGGAGCGTCTGGCTGGGCGAGGGGGCGTTCCGGCTCGGTCAGAGACACGGCCGGAACGGCAGAGGAGACGTGGGCGGTCCTGGCCCGGGCGGGGCGTCTGGCTGGGCGAGGGCTCGTTCCGGCTCGGTCAGAGACACGGCTGGAACGGCAGAGGGGACGTTGGCGGAGCGGGCGGTCCTGGGCATGGCGGAGCGTCCGGCTGGGCGAGGGTGCGTTCCGGCTCGGTCAGAGACACGGCCGGAACGAGCAGAGGGGACGCTGGCTGAGCGGGTGGCGTGCAGAGTCGAGACGGACCTCGCCACTGACCGCCTACAGCGTGCGCTTGTATCAGGCGGGGCGCGTGGCGGCTTCGAGCGCGTAGAGATAGGCCAGCGCTTCCTCCGCCGTCTCGCCACACATCTCGTGGTTGGGGCGGAGGCGCACGCAGACTTCCGGGCGTTCGGGCAGGCCAAAGAGCTTGCAGCGGTTGTCGGGCGTGAGCTGGACGCAACGTACGCCCGACGCCTTGCCGTAGGGCATACCGGGAATGGGCGACGAGATGGAGAGCGCGATACAGCAGGCGCCGCAGCCGACACGGCAGGGCATCTCGGGCTCGGCCTGTGAGGCCTCGCGGGGGAGCAGGGCGGCGTAGGGCGTGACGCGCCCGCCCAATCGTAGGGCGCGGAGACGGCGAAAGGCCTCAGGCGGCCAGGCGGCGATGCGTGCGCGGATCTGCGCGGCGCAGGCCTCCGGGCTGTCCAACGATGTGTCGACTTCCACGTCGTAGAGCCCGTGCGCGTGCACGAGAGCGTGCTGCGCGCGCGCTTGGCCCAACGTGCGATCGCAGCGCGCCCGCTCGCGAGCCTCGAGCACCGGCAAGGGGCAGCGCACGCCGGCGAGGTAGGCGGGCAGATCGGCGAAGAGCGCCGCGGCCTGGTCGAGCCACGCAGGCTCCACCAGAACGTGGTCGGCAACGACGTTGTTCCCCGTCCTCAACAGCGCCACGATGGCGTGGTGCATCCCCGAGACCAGGCGGTTGCCCACGGCGCCGGCCTCGGTCGCCAGGCCAAGAACGTCATCCCACAGCGGGCGGTCGAGGTACCGCGACGGCAGCATCCAGAGAAAGCGGTCGAGCCCGGCGTCGACGTAGGGCTCGTCCAGGGCGGCCTGAAGGGCGCGCACCAGGCTGGTCTTGCCGGAGCTGGAAGCGCCGTTGATGAGAATGAGAGTGCCGGGGCCACTCCCCGCAGCGCCAGGTGCCACGATCACCGGCTCAGGATGTCGCAGGACAGAAGGCCAGGGCGCCGCTCCCGATGTAGCGCACGGGTAGGTCGGGCAGCCGCTCCGAAAGCAGCTCGGCCTGGCGGCGGATGGCGGGGCTCTCGCTGGCGCTGTGGAGCGTCTCGATCACGGGGAGCCCCATCTCCAGCGCAGCCACGACGATGAACTCGCTCATCTCGCCGATGATGATCGCCTCTGCCCCGAGGTCGCGCGCGGCCTGGGCCATGTGCAGTTGGTTCTCCCCGAAGCCTCCGATGAGAAACGCGAAGCGCTGGATCCGCTGCGCCGGGTCGCCGAAGATGCGGCAGTCGGCGAAGTCCAGGCCGTGTGCCGCCGCGTCGCGAAGCTCGCGGACCGACAAGGGCGCGGGGAGTTCGTCGACGGCGAAGAAGCGCTGGCGCGCCACCTCGCGCAGCCCATCGATGCGCAACGCCGCCACGGCCTGATCGGGCACGCCATCGGCAACGAGCGCATCCCAGTTGGAGTGGCTGCGGTAGACGACGACCCCGTGGCGGTCGAGGAGCTCGCGGCGCAAGCGGTTGGTCTCGATGGCGCCCTCTGCCGGCCCGTCATACCAGGGGCTCTGCTGTGGGGGAAGCCAGAGCGCCTCGTGGCAGATCACCATGTCCAGGCCCTGCCCCACCGCCTCGCGCAGCGACGCGACGTTGGCCTGCCACATACATGCCACGCCGTGGATCTCGCGGTCGGGGTCGCCATAGATAAAGCCCAGCTGGTCGCCGGGGATGCCGGACTCCAGCGGCGCCAACGTTTCGAAGATTCGGGCGATCTCACGTGCTCGGATCATGTCTAGACCTCGTTTCCTTTCTATCTCCAGCCCCAAGCCACAGTATCGATGGACGCGGATCACCGCCCCACACAGGCGACCGGCTGGCACCCCGTCGTGGGGCATAGTATGGCAGCGGTGTGGGCTATGGCGTCACGCGGGGACGCCCACCCGCACGCGCACGTAGTCCGCGATCGCCTCGACCACCGCGTCGCGCTCGCAGTCGCGGAACATCTCGTGCTCGGTCTCCTCGAACCAGACGATGCGTTTGGCCTCGGGCGGCGTCGCGAGCTCACCGTAGACGATCTCGGCGGCCTCAGGCGCCACAGTCGAGTCGTTGCGGCTCTGCAGGATCAGTGCGGGTACGTTGATCTCAGGCAACCGCTGGCGCGCCGCCCTCGAGAAGATCAGGAACTCCCTGACCGCCTCCATAGGGGCGTAAGCGTAGTTGGTGTCGTACTGCTCCAGCGACTTGTCGGCGTAGTTCGGCGGCATGTCCCACTTCTTGAGCACCCGGGTCAGAACGGGGATCAGGAACGAGAAGGGCCGACCCGGAGCTAGCGGGGAGGCAAGTTGGACCGCCGGCGCCGCCAGCACAATGCTGTCGATGATCCCCCCGGCGGCGTGCTCGGCCGCCAGGGTAATCGTCACCAGCGTCCCCATGCTGTGGCCGATGATGATGGCCTGGTCAGCTTCGGTGAGCAGGTCCTGCAGAGCGGCTTCGGCGTCCTCGACCCAGTCGCGCCACTGCACGGTGCGCAGCGCCTCGGGTGACGCGGCGCCGTGGCCGCGCAGCACCGGCATCCGCGTTGGCAGGCCCAGGGCCTCGACCGGCGGCCCTATAGGGCTCACGCAATCGAGGCTGGAGGTGAATCCGTGGATGATCAGGGCACCGAAAGGGTAGCGTGTCATCAGGACCTCCGTACCGACTCTGTCGTTATGAGTTTGAGCTCTCTGAGGCGCCGCCGGCGGGACGCGCAACGATCTACCCGCCAAGCTGTGCCGTTCGCACGTTGTTATGCCAGCTACGATTGTATCGCGGGACACGCGTCACGGCAAGCGCGGGCGATGGTGTCGGCGCCGAGGTGGCGTGGTGCGTCTACATCGACCACAAGAGGCAGTCGATCAGGAATCGGTGGGAAGTGTTACAGCTGGCGCTTGAGGAACCGCGCCCGCGGCATTGGCCCGACCTAGCGAGCCCCATTTCCGGGCTACGATATAGAGAGCGACCCACATCCAGGTTACGGGGATCTGCCATAGGATGCTCGGACGCAGAAAGAAGGACAGGGGAAGTCTCTGGTCGGTGGCGCTATTGTAGACCAGCGCTGGAAGGGGCCACAGGGAAGCAGTCATCAGGTTGATGAGGACATATGCGGCAACAAGCGCGTACTGCCGCCCACGGTTCAGATTCCGTAGGGAGCCGAGCGCGTGCAGCAACGGAAGCAGTAGCAGGACGCCATCAGTCCCCCAACCCCAGGGCGTGCTGGCGAACGACAGGGCCACCAGAAGGGGTAGTTCGGAGCGCCAGCTCCACTCGCACTTCCCCCGCCAGTAGACGACAAGCGCGATGAGTGCAAGAAACGAGGGCGCAAGCTGCAGCCCAACACAATGCCATCCAAGTGCCAAGCGTAACAGCGAGCCCAGTGTGGGCGTAACCCATTCAGCGGGTGCCGAATGGACCCAAACACGGACGAAATCGCCCATGGCGCTTGGTACTGCTGCGACCGCAACGGCCATGCCCACGCCAACTCCCAATGCAGCGCCCAGCACCAACGCGGGCTGTCTTCTGCGGAGAGCCTGTAGGCCGACTATCGCCCAGACAAGATAGAAGAGGTGAGGCTTGATCAACGTCAAGGCCAAGCATACACCTGCGCATCCCTGTCGCCCCTTGTCAGAGAAGTGCAGAAACCCGACGAGACCTATCAGCGTCAGAGGCGTGATGTTCCCAATCTTCAAGACGAACAGGGCCGGCAAGAACGCGAAGACGACTATGGCAATCCCTATCGCCGGGCCAGTGCCACCCCAATAGTACCGCCAGAGCCACTGCGAACACGCCGCAATGATGGTGAAATGCAGGCCGAACCAAAGCAGACGTGCCGTGTGATACGGGAAAGCGCCAGCTGCCATTGTGAACCCAAGCGCCCAAGGAGGGTTCCATACAACCAGTGCCCAGTCGTGCGGCCACCCTACGGTTGCTTGCATCTCCTGGATTAGCGCGACATCGTAGGGATTGCGACCGCTCAGGGCCAGTCTCCCCACGGCCCAATACGCCACGAAGTCATCGAACCCGAGTATGGCGGGAGCCTCGATGTGCGCAGCGATCAGCAAGCCAAACAGCACAAGAACGATTGCCCCCATGGTGAGCCAGAACGCGCGAGTCCTCACGAAGTGCATAGTTACCTCCGCAAATACCGATGCAGGATGACATAATCAACTCGAGCCGATCTCAGTCCGCACTTCTAGTGCCTCGCTGACTGCTGATCCGGCTGGCGCTGCCCAATATCCGTGCGGGCTTCGACGAGCGACCAGAGCTGGGCGCGGGGGTCGGCTTCGGCGTCGAGGTCGAGCGTGATGGCGCCGGTGGGACAGAGGGCGGCGCAGCGCCCGCAGCCTTTGCAGGCAGCGCCGATGACGGCGCGACCGTCCACCAGGGCAATGGCGCCGACCGGGCAGGCGTCGATGCAGGTGTCGCAGCCCACGCACGCGTCGCCCGCGCTGACGGTGAGGCCCGGCAGCCGCGTGACGGTGTTACCGACGACCTCGGGCGCCATGCGGAGCCCTTTGCGGATTGTGCAGCAGCAGTCGCAGCAGAAGCAGACGGTCAGCATCTTGCGAAAGGGGAGCTGGAGCACGAAGGCGTCAAGGCTGGCGTGGACGATGGTGGGCAGCAGGCCTGCAGCGAGCGCTCGCTCGATGTGGGCTTGCCCCTCCGCCACGCTGACGGCGCGCCCGAGCGTGGGATCGATGCGTGCGGCGCCCTCACCGAGAAAGAGGCAGCCCAGGTCGATCGGATAGGCGTGACAGCCCTCCCCGCGGCGACACAGGCACTCGTTGAGGACGACGCGGTGGCTGGCGCGGGCCAGCAGATCGGACAGCAGCGCGTAGGGGAGCACGACGCTCTCCCCGCCCCGGATGGCTTCGTTCACGGGGATGAGGATCGCCTGATTGTCTCGAGGGCTGAAGAAGAGCTTTCCCAGCAGCGGTCCGAGCACCGGCAGCCCGGCGAGCCAGGCGAGGACGTCGCCCAGGCGCCAGATGCGGGCGACGACACGGTAGATCAGGCGGGCCAGCATGGTCTCACGACCTCAAGGGCGTGCGGCGCGCAGCGAGGGCGGGCCGGGTCTTGCGGCGTGCCATCGCATCACTCCACCGCTGCCGTGCCACCCGACTGGTGGCGCGCCAGGGCGTGCGCCAGCATCGTCTCGTAGAGCGCGAGCTGGATGTCGAGGATCTCCTCGGGGCTGACGGTGTAGGCGCGCTCCCCGACGACACCGTGGGGGCACTCGAAGGTGAAGGCGGATGCGCCGCTGGTGTGGTAGACAGCGCTGGTCAGGTTGAACGAGGCCGGGACGGGGCCCTGCTCGGCCCGGGGCTCGAAGGGCCGCCCGTGCTGGAGGCCCAGGCTCTCGAACCGGGCGTAGAGCGCTTCGCCCAGCGCTGCCACCTCCGCCTGCACGTCCAGCGGCACGTAGGCCGGGCGGAGGACGGCGGGCGGGTTCTGGTGGCTGTGGAGCAGGACCGCCAGGTCGGGACCTTCGTCCCGCGCCACCTTCAGGATCGCTGCGACCTCGGCGCTGTGCGGGGCGAAGAACTCGTCGTGCATCGGGTTGATGCCCGCCTCGTTGTAGTAGCACCCAAGGAATCCCACGGCATCCTCGCCCCGCATCGGGTGGCGGCGCTTGCAGTCGGGCCAACCCCAGAGCGTGTCGTCGGCCCGCGTGCCCTGGCCCCAGAAGCGGATGTCATCGTGGGCCATGCCGTTGAGCAGCCGCGGGGTGAAGCGCGCCATCCCGTCGGGGTTGCCGCAGGGGACGATCAGCAGGCGGCAGGCGCTGGCGAGCTCGCAGAGGCGAGGCTGGGGCCGCCCGCGTAGGTCGTGGCCGGTCTCCAGCACGTGGATCAGGTTGACGAGTCCCGTGACGCCCTCGGTCTCGTGGCCGTGCACCGGGCCGATGAAGAGCACGACAGGGCGGGCGCGGCTGGCTTTGTCCATATAGGCAGTGGGATCGAGCCCGCCGATGGCGGAGTTGAAGTTGGCGTTGCGGGATAGGGGCTCGCGCTCGCCGTAGGTCACCAGCCAGACCGGCTGCCGGCCCGGCGAGTGGGCGACGCTGGTGACGCCTCCGCGCTTCACCGCGTCGAGGCGCCGGCGCAGGGGGTCGACGTCGCCGACCCAGAAGTGGGGCACGGGGCGCGGGGGAATGCGTGCCAGAGCCTCGTCCAGTGTCATCGTTTCGCGCAACGGCTCGTCTGCCATGGTGCCTCCTCGCGCACGCCGGAGGAGGGGATCGGCGGCGCAGCCCCATCATAGTCGGGCCGGCGGGCGAGTCAAACCGGCTGGCACTGGGGCGGACTTGGCTATTGGGGATCTTGCGCTACGCTTAGGTCACGCCGCACCCGACCGCTTCCGGAGGTAGTCGCGATGGAGGGCAAGCTCACACCGCAGCAAGCTGTGCAGTTCAGGCAGATGCCTGTCGAATATGAGCTCTGCATGAGCCTGTCTTGGCTCAGCAATCTGCGCTGGATCGCGGGCGCCGGCGTCATTGGGGTCACGATCGTCGCGCGCTGGCTCCTGGGGATGGGAGTAGAGCCGGTTCCCCTGATCCTCACTGGCGTGATCATTCTGGTCTATAACCTGATCTTCCAGCAGTGGCTCACGCGCATCCAGTGCGACCTGGCAGGCAGCAGCACGCAGGCCCACACGCTAGCCCGCGTCCAGATCGCGGCGGACTGGCTGGCGACGACGGCGCTGGTCCACTTCTCCGGCGGGATCGAGAGCCTGCTCATCCTCTACTTCTTCTTCCACATGATGCTCGCCGCTCTGTTGCTCCCTGCACGCGACACCTTCCTCTTTGCGGGGCTCGCGAGCCTGCTGGTCAGCGGCATCGCTGCGCTGGAATACACGGGCGTGCTGCCCCACCACCACGTCGAGGGCCTGTTGCCGGTCGAGCTCTATCGGAGCGTCCCCTACGTCGCCTCGACGCTGGGATTCTTCGTGAGCACGCTGTTTGTGAGTGCCTATCTGGCGACGCGGACGAGCCACCGGCTGCGCGCTCGTCAGGGCGAGATCGTGCGGCTGGGGCGCGACCTGCACCAGGCCTATGAGCGGCTGGAGACGCTCTATGAGAGCGCCCAGGTCGTCGGGTCCACGCTCGAGCTCCAGGAAGTGCTGGACCGGCTGACCCAGAGCACCGCCGAGGTCATGGGGGTGAAGGGATGCACGATCCGCCTAGTGCACGAGACGGGCACTGAGCTGTGCCTGGCGAGCACCTATGGGCTCAGCGATGCCTATCTGCAGAAGGGCTGCATCTTGGTGGACCAGAACCCGCTAGCGCGCCAGGTACTGGGCGGCGAGGTTGTCGCGGTCGCGGACATCACCGCCGACGACCGGCTGCAGTACTCGGCCGAGGCCGTCGCCGAGGGCATTCGGGCCACGCTCAGCGCGCCGCTGCTGGGCAAGGCGCGCCCGCTGGGGATCTTGCGCGTCTATTGCGACCGCCCCGGGTGTTTCAGCGAGGAGGACGCGCACTTCCTGGCGACCGTCGCGCGGTATGGCAGCATCGCCATCGAGAACGCGATGGTCTACGAGGCGGTCCAGAACCTGGAAGAGGCCAAGCGTAAGTTCGTGCTTATGGTGACCCACGAGCTGCGATCGCCCGTGGGGGTCATCCGCAGCCTGCTCAACACGCTGAGCGGTGGCTATGCCGGTGTGCTCAGCGACGTCCAGGCCGACATGATCGGACGGGCGCTGCGGCGCACCGACTTCCTGCAGACGCTGATCGACGATCTGCTGAGCCTGGCGGCGGCGAAGACGGGCCTGCGCACGACACAAGCGACCGAGGCAGTCGATCTGGGGGCTGCTCTGATGACGATCGCGGAGCGGTACCGGATCCCGTCGCAGGATAAGGGCATCGACTTGCAGATCGTCACGCCGGAGGGTGCCTGCCTGTGCACGCCCGCGAACCCCGAGGAGCTCGACCGCGCGCTGACGAACCTGGTGTCGAACGCGGTGAAGTATACGCCGCCCGGGGGCAAGGTGCGCCTGGCGCTCGACGTGCGGGGCGTTGCCGCGCAGTTGGAGGTGACCGACTCAGGCATCGGCATTCCCGAAGAGGCGCTGCCGCACCTGTTCGAGGAATTCTACCGTGCGCCTAACGCCAAGGCCCAGGTGAAGCAAGGAACGGGACTGGGGCTCGTGATCGCCAAGGAGATCATCACCCGCTACGGCGGCTCGATCCGCGTGAGCAGCGCCGAGGGCCGGGGCACGACCTTCACCGTTACCCTGCCCTTGCTCGCCGGTGGCGCCGGGCCGGAGTTGACTGGTACAGCGGATGGCGCTGTGCCATAATGTAACCAACAGACGCTCATAGACCTGGAGGAAGACCATGCCGACCACGCCCAAGACGATCCTTATTGTCGATGACGATCCCGATCTCGTGCTTGCCACGCGCCTGGTTCTGGAGAGCGCCGGATACAGCGTCGAGGAGGCCAGCAGCGGCGAGGAAGGGCTGGAGAAGATGCGGGCCGCGGCGCCGGACCTGGTGCTGATGGACGTGATGATGGCGAATCCGCTCGACGGCTATTACACCACGCAGCAGATCGCCGACGACGCCGCGCTCAACCGCATCCCGATCCTGATGGTCTCCGCCATCACCGACTCGCAGTATGCCGAGCGCTTCCCGACCGACCAGCACCTGGACATCCGCGAGTTCATCTCCAAGCCGGTCGAGCCACAGCAGCTGCTGCAGCGGATCAAGCGTTACGTGCGATAGGCGCCAGCGGGCGCAGCCGCAGACGTGTCTGTGCTGCGCCCTCATGCATCCGGGCGCCAGCGCACCACGCCCATATGGTAGCGCTGGTGCCACGGGATGCCGTTGCTATAGTAAGCGGTGACGAGGGTGCCGCCCTCGACCTGCACAGTCGAGGGATAGCCACCATCGGTTGAGCCCTCCAGCGCCGCGAGCACGCGCGGCGCGCCCCAGGTCAGACCGTCATCCTCACTGAGCCGCGCGCCCACGCCGTAGAGCCCCCTGTTGCGAATGCCGTAGGTCAGCAGCACGCGCCCATCGTCGAGGCGCAGCAGATGGCCCGGATGCTGGGCGCCCAACGTTAGCGCCCCACACTCGGCCCACGTGGCGCCGTCGTCGTCGGACGCCAAGAGGTCGAGGTGCTGGTCGCCCAGGGTGCGGGCCGCCGCCAGCAGGCGTCCGCTGGGCAGAACGAGGGGCGCGGTCTCGTTGGCGTTGCCCGCGCGGATGACGCCGCGAGGCAACCAAGTCAGCCCGCCGTCGCCGCTCGCGTAGAAGAGTGCCCGGTTGTCGCCGCCCGGAACGAGTCCGTAGAGGCACACACCCAGATCGCCGCCGGGCAGCGGCACGATGTCGCCGAAGGGGATCAGGTGCTCCACGGTGCCCGGCGGCGGACCGTCTGCCGGGCCGCGGAGGGTGCCGACACGCGCCCAGGTGCGCCCGCCGTCGGTCGATCGGCAGATCCAGGGGTCGAGCACCTCGCCGGTGTGCGGGCTGGAGGCCTCGCCAACGGGTCCGCGACGGCTCCAGCCGGATGCCAGGACGAGGAGGCTGCCATCGTGCGCCAGGCCGGCCGCCACGTTCATGCGGTTGGTCCCGGGCTCGTGGGGTGCGGCCACGCCGCGGAAATGCCAGGTACGGCCGTCGTCCTCGCTGGCCCACGCAACGACGTCGCCCTCCCACTCACCGTGGGTTGGCTGGTCGAAGATAAAGGCGACAAGCGCGCCGTCGGGGAGCCGCGTCAGGTTTGGCCAGGCGCAGACGTTGTCGATTGCGACGTAACGTTCCATGCTTCACCTCCGGAGGCGTTGTACGGGCCGGTCGGGTCTGTGACAGATCAGGCGTCTACGCGGTGTATAGCACGAAACCCGGGCGGCGACAATGCCAGTCGGGCGCAGGGGAGATGGCCCCTGCCCGTCTGGGCCGTGTCGGTGTCCAACGGCGCAAGGGCCCGAGCCCGAACGGCGCCGCTGCGCGGTCGGAGAGGTGCCCTTCACGGGGACCACGCGGTTGGGCTATCGCAACGCGCGGACCACGGTCTGCTGTAGGCCCGTGCACGCCGCGGCCGCGGCGGCTACGCTCTGCTGCGCAGCTCCGCACCAGAACCGGTGGATGTTGTCGCCGGGTTCATAGTACAGGGATCCGCTGGCCGAGCCGCACGGGGCGGAGGCCGACCAGGTGTGAGTGCCGGCGGGGAAACTGCCGTAGAGATGGACTCCCCCTGGGAAGCACTTGCGCCCGATGCCGGTGCCGAAAACCTCATAGCATAGCGTGCCGCCAGTGTCGTTCTGCACGTAGGCCCAGGCCGTGGGCGGAGCCACCGTGACCGGCTCCGTGTTGCTCCAGCCGCTATCGCCCCACACGTTGTGCGCCTTCACGCGGTAGTAGTAAGTCCCCGGCGACTTTCCGGCTGCGTTCCAGGCGGTACCGGTCCCGCTATACCGCTGCGTGGGGCTGGAGAAGGCCGTGTTGTCGTCCTCCTGGAGCACGTATGAGGTGGCCAAATACGCCGTACCCCAGGTCACTGCATAGGCCCCGTCACCGTCAGCATTGCTGATCGGATTCAGCACGGGCGTGTCGGGAATCGGTGGCCAGCGTTTTGACACCACCGGCATGAACGCCAAGTAGAGATCGCCGTCATCGACGATCGTCACGGTCACAACAGCGTAGGCACCCAATGTGGCGCTCTGGGGGCTGGAGAGGACCAGGGAGAAGGTCTCGTCCGGCTCGGGCAGCGCGTCGTCGAGCAGCACGACCGAGAGGGTCCGGAGCGTCACTCCCGGTGTAAAGGTCAGCGTCCCCGAGTCCGAGCCGAAGTCCTGCCCAGCAAGCGCAGCACCGCTTTCGAGGGTAGTGTAGTCGACCGTGACGGTCACCGGCGAGGACGGGCTCAGGCTGACCGTCAGATCCACAGTCCCCGCGTCCTCGCTCACCGAGGCGGTGCCGGTCGAGAAACCGACCACGGGCAGCGGGTCGCCCCTGACAGTGACGACGAACGCAGTTCCCAGCAGGGCCAGCACAAATGGGATGACCAAAAGCAGTTTGCGCATATCCAACCCTCCGACTTGATGACACGCGTGCAGGCTGACGGCCACGGACCTACGGTAATGGGTGCAGGTACACTACGGTATTTGGGGCGACTCCGCTGGATGTGCGGGGCTCTCATGCTCCATGGTATGCGCTAAGGGGAGCGTTGTCAATCGGTGGCATCTCGCGGTCCTTTCCTGATTTGTGGAAAGTCTCGGGGGCTGTTATCGTCCATCCTTCTCGCGGATCAGGCTCGTGATCCACAGTTCAGTCCCGGTGGAGGGGGGCGGTGGCGGACGCGTGCGCTTACCGTGCGGACGCTTACGCTTACCGTGCGGACGCTTACGCTTACCGTGCGGACGCTTACGCTTACCGTGCGGACGCTCACGCTTACCGTGCGGACGCCCGGAGGGGGATGGCGAGGTGGGCGGAGAGGGCGCGCAGGCGCCGGGGATGCGCTGCACCTTTTGCAGTCGTCCCCGGCGCCCGAGGTGATCCTGTGATTCAGCGCCTCACTGCGTGTGTGGGCTGAGGTTGGACCTCGGAAGGCCCGCGACGCAGGGTCTTACCAGGCGTTCCGGTGGACCTTGGTGTCGTTCCAGCGCTGGGTACGGCCCTTCTCCTCCGCCGGGTGCCCCAGGGCGATGATGGCCAGCGGCACGTAGGGCGCCGGGATGTCGAAGAGGCTCGCGATGCCCTTCACGCGCTCCTCACTCGGGTAGACGCCCAGCCAGACTGTGCCCAGTCCCAGCGCGCGGGCCGCCAGCAGGATGTTCTCGATCGCTGCGGCGCAGTCCTGCTGGAAGTAGCTGGACGAGGTCGCCGTGTCCGCCACGACCACGAGCGCCATGGGCGCCTGGGCCAACATCTTGGAGTAGGGGTGCGCGGCCATGATGCCGTTGAGCTTATCGCGGTCATCGACGACGACGAAGTGCCAGGGCTGGCGGTTATTGGCCGAAGGCGCGTTCATCCCCGCCTCCAGAATCGTCTTCAGGTCTTCCTCCGCCACAGGCTCGCCGGTGTACTGGCGGATGCTGCGCCGGGTAAAGAGAACTTCGAGTGCGTCCATTGGTTCCTCCTTGGGGATTGAGCGTGAGTGATTGCTTCCTATGGGTTGTTGGCCGCGGATGGCGGCAGGCTGACTTCCACCACCGCTGCATCGATCGCCGCCTGTAGGCCGGCAAGGCAGGCCTTGACGGTCTCGACGACGTCTGGCAGCGGGACGAGGGTGCGCTCGTCCTCGGCACGCAGCTTCAGCTCGGCCGCGCCTTGGGCCAGCCCGCGCCGCGCCACGGTGATGCGGATCGGCATGCCCAGCAGGTCGGCGTCGTTGAACTTGATGCCGGGGCTGCGGTCGCGGTCGTCGTAGAGCACGTCGATGCCCGCGCCCTCAAGCTCGGCGTAGAGCCGGTCTGCGGCAGCCTCGGCCTCGCTGCCTGCGGGGCCAAGGTTGATGAGGTGCACCGGGTAGGGCGCGACACTCACCGGCAGGATCAGGCCGTGCTCGTCGTGGTGGACCTCGGCGATACACGCCAGCGCCCGCCCGATCCCGATGCCGTAGGAGCCCATCACGACGGGGTGGGGGTCGCCGGCCTCGTCGACGTAGGTGGCGCCGAGCGCCGCGCTGTAGCGGGTGCCCAGCTTGAAGATGTTGCCGACCTCCACGCCGCGCTCTGCGCGCAGCGGCGTGCCGCAGGTGGGGCAGGCGTCTCCGTCCTGCGCCGCAGCGATGTCGCACACGACGTCGGCGGCGAAGTCGCGCCCGTAGGTCACGTTGCGCAGGTGGTAGCCGGCCTCGTTGGCCCCCGCGACCAGGTTGGGCGACGTCGTCACGGCCTCGTCGACGACAACCCACGCTCCCCGGACGCCCATCGGCGACCCGTAACCCGGTTCGGCACCCACGGCGCGGATCTCGGCCTCGGTGGCGGGACGTAGCTCTTTGGCCCTCACGGCGTTGGCGAGCTTGGTCTCGTTCAGGGCCATATCGCCGCGTACCACGGCGAAGACGAACTGCTCCCGCTCGGCGCCGGCCTCCGCGAGCGTCGCCATCATGAAGACGGCCTTGGCGGTCTGCGCTGCGGTGATGCCCAGGAAGACGGTCAGGTCGTCGATGGTCGTCACGCCGGGGGTCGCGACCCTCTCGATGGGGCGGGGGGCCTCGGGCTTCGCCGCGGGCTTGCGGAAGGTGGCGACCTGGCGGTTGGCGGCGTAGCCGCAGGCGGGGCAGAGCATCAACGTGTCCTCACCGATGGGGGTAAGGACCATAAACTCGTGGGCCATGGTGCCCCCCATCATGCCCGTGTCTGATCCGACGGCGATCGGGTCCAGGCCGCAGCGCCGGAAGATGTTGAAGTAGGCCTGGTAGTGCGCGCGATACTGGGCGTCAAGCCCCGCCTCGTCCGCGTCCAGGCTGTAGCTGTCCTTCATCGTGAACTCGCGCACGCGGATCAGCCCGGCGCGCGGGCGCGGGTCGTCGCGCCACTTGGTCTGGATGTGGTAGATGAGCGCGGGGAGCTGGCGGTAGGAGTGGATCTCCTGGCGAACGAGGTCGGTGACGATCTCCTCGTGGGTCATCGCCAGGACCATGTCGCGCTCTGTGCGGTCGATGAAGCGCCCCAGCTCGGCACCGATGGTGTACCAGCGCCCGGTCTCCTGCCAGATCTCCGCGGGGTTGACCACCGGCATCTTGATCTCCTGACCGCCGATGGCATCCATCTCCTGGCGCACAATCTGCTCGATCTTGGTGAGCGCCCGGTGGCCCAGCGGCAGCGCGCTGAAGATGCCCGCAGCGTGCTGCCGGATGAAGCCGGCCCTGAGCAGCAGTTGGTGGCTCGCCACCTGCGCCTCGCCAGGTGCCTCGCGGAGGGTGTTGCTGAAGAGCTTGCTCATTCGCATAGGGTGTGCTCCTTGGCGGTCAGGTGGAGGTGCGACGTTGGCGGGCGTGGGCCAGGATCTGGCGCGCGGCGTCGCGCGCGCCGACCATCACGTTCTGCACGCCCCCGCCGCTCTTGCTCTGCGATCCGATGAACCACAGCCCCTCGATCGGGGTGTCGTATCCCAGCCCCTCGTGGCCCATCAAGGGCGCACACCCGCCAAAGGCGTGATGGAGCTGGTGCGTGCGCGAGCGAAAGTCCTCTGGGGTTAGCACGACCTGTGTTTTTATGTGCGCGCGCAGGTCGGGGATGATCGCCTCGGCGTGCGCCAGGAGCTTGGCGGTCAGCTCGCGCCGCCGGCCTTGCCAGGTCCCTTCCTGAAGCTCGTTGGGCGCGATCGTGTAGATCGTGAGCGCGTGATGGCCGTCTGGCGCCATCTCGGGCGAGTGGTACGACGGAATGTAGATGAGGAAACCGTCGGCCCCCTCGTGGTAGTCGCCCCGCTGGCACCGCGCGATGGCCGCTTCGATCTCGTAGGTGCCATAGTAGTAGGCCAGGGCCTCGGGCTGGTACGGTCGCGGGTCGAAGTCGACCCCCAGTTGCACCATAAAGACCGACTCCATCAAGGGTAGCTCGTCGATCTGGAAGCCGAGATACGAGGGCAGGTACTGGCGGCCCACCAGGTGCAGGAAGGTCTCCTGGGCACCGCCGGTGGCGATGACCACGTCGGCGTTCTCGGTCTGGCCCGTGGCCAGCCGGACGCCCCGCATCCGGTCGGCGTCGATCAGAACCCTCTCGACGGCGGTGCCGGTGTAGAGCTTCACGCCCAGGTCGCGCAGCATCGCGGCGATGGCCTCCACCAGCGTGCCGCACCCGCCCCGGACGTAGTGGTAGCTCGGGCGCTGTCCAGCGAGCGACGCGCGGCGCGGGATGCGGGTGTCGAAGCTGCTCTCCACGTTGAGCACCGGCACGCCCAGCGCGGGGAACCGGCTGGGGCGCGCTACGAAGTCGGCGAGGATCGACGTGAAGACCGCTTTCAACCGCGCGTCAACGAAGAACTCGTTCATCAGCTTCTCGGCCGACCAGTTCTGCAGCGCTTTGACCCGGTTGAAAGCACGCCAGAGCCGGAGCCGAAGAAGCGTCTTCCACGGTCCGCGCGCCAGGTCGGCGCGCACGTTCAGGGTCACCACGTCGAGCATCCTGTTGTAGAAGCGGTAGTAGGCGCGGATGCCATCGCGCTCCGAGGGGAAGAGCTGGCCCAGCCGCTCGCGGCGCCATTGGGGACCGGGGTAGTTCGCCGGCTTGCGCAGGTCGAAGTCGGGGAAGACGTAGGTCCGGTCGTCCATCTTCAGGGGCACCCGGCTGGCGACCCCGAGGTCGCGCAGGATACGCCCGGCGCGCTCGTCGCGTGCGAAGCCCTCGAGGAGCAGCGGGCCGAGGTCCCACTTGTAGCCGTCCTGGCTCAGCGTCGCGGTGACGCCGCCGATCTCGGGCGCCTGCTCGTAGATCGTGACGGCACAGCCGGCGCGTGCCAGGTAGGCTGCGGCGGTGAGCCCCGAGATCCCGGCTCCGATGACGATGACTTGGGTCTGTGTCCGTCTGCGCTTGGGCATCGGTCTCCCTCCTGTGACCGCGTCTCTGGAGGACGGGCACCCGGTGCGCCCGCTAGATTACCGAACTTTGAACAGCAACACCAGCAGGATGGGAGTGACGATGGCCTGCAGGAGCACAAAGCGCACCAATACCTGGGTGTTGGACCATCCCAGCGTGTGGCGTACGTGGTCGTGGAGCGGGTAGCGAATGGACTTGAAGATGCTGATGCGCAGGAAGCGCAGGAGCGCGACCTTGAGCAACCCGGTGCCGCCGTTGACCAGCACGACCCCGGTGACGATGAAGATGAGGAAGGGGTTGCCCGAAGCCATCACCAACAGCCCCAGCAGCAGGCCCATCGGGCGCGATCCGGCGTCGCCCATCAGCACGGCGCTGGGCAGGCTGTTGTGCCACAGGTAGCCCGCCAGGGAGCCCACCATGACGAAGGCGAAGAGCGCCCAGTTGGCGCCCTCGGGGTAATGAGGCACCAGCAGGTACGCTGAGATGTCGGCGTGGCCCACGATGCCGTAGAGGATGCCGCCCAGGTAGATGAAGGCGAGAATCGAGAGGCTGGCCGACAGGCCGTCGACGCCATCGGTGCAGTTGGTGGCGTTGATCATCAACCAGAGAACCAGCGTCGTCAGGGGGATAAAGATCCAGGGCGGAACCATCAGCGTGGTCTTGATCAGAGGCAGCCAGATCTGGTAGTTGTGGAACTGGCACATCGTGATGGCTGCCAGAAGCGCGATGCCCAGGTCCATCGCGCCGAGGGTGTATTCGCTCAACCCGTGCTTCCGGTCGTCAATGTAGCCTTCGAGCATCGACAGCACGATGCATCCCAGGGCGCCGATGAGGCGCCAATCGAAGGGGATGATGAGCACGACCGCGATGGCGAAGATGGTGATGAAGATGATCCCGGCCCCGCGGGGTTTGCCCTTCGCCTCGGTGCCGTTCACCGCAAAGGCACGCCCCCCGTCGCGGGGCAGCCGGTCCCAGAGGCGGGGCAGGATCGCCCACGTGCCCACCGCCGCGATGGCGGTTCCCATGCCTGCCAGGAAGATATAGGAGTTAAAGAGGCGGAACGGACCGAAGAACTGCTCGAGATACTGACCCAGCCACGGTAGCACTGTCATTCTCCTTTCGGCGGCCACACGGCAGGCGCGTGTATCTCGACTCAGTAGCCCAGGGTGACCGACCGTCGTGGCGTCTGTCCGACGCACCACCCGCCATTATACCAAAGTGCGTGGGCGCGCAAAACAGGTCGCGTGGCGCTGCGCGGTCGCGAGCGGCAAGCGGAGGCTGGCGAGGGGTGCGTTCTGGCGCGGGGCAGGGGATCTAGGCGGCTTCACCCAGCTTGATGGCCTGGAAGATCTTCATCCTCAGCAGCAGCGCCACCAGAACGCCCAACGCGCCCACAAAGAGCAGGCCAAAGAGGACGTAGAACCTGAAGACATCGGGCCACGAGATCTGCACCACGAACGGGGGCACCTGTGCGGCAGGCCCGCTGCCGACCTGGAGATAGGGGATAAAGAGGTTGCTCATCCAGACACCCAGGCCGGTCCCCGCGCCGATGCCGATCGCCATAAGAAAGAGGAGCTCCCACGCCAGGAACGCGGCCATGTGCCGGGCGGACAGGCCGATGGCCCTGAGCACGCCCAGCTCGATGAACCGGGTGCGGAACGAGGAGAGCGCGTAGAGGATGAAGCCGACCACCGTCAGCAGGGCTGCAGCGACAAACCCCACCGACAGGATGCCAAAGAGGCCCTGGCGCTCCGGGCGCTGTTGCTCGGCGGCGATGGCCAGACGCGGCGCCTGCCAGTAAACTACGTTCAGCCCCCGAGCGGTAACGCCGGCCGCGATCTGCGCGTAGGGCACCTGGGGATCGGTCCGCAGCCACACGTTGTATGGAGACTGAGCCCCCGCTGCCTGGAAGACGTAGTCGAGGTTGCCCACGAAGAGCGGGCCTTGCTTCTCGTCGGTGGGATACCAGGTGGGGAAGAGCTCGAAGACACCCACGACCTCGAAGGCGATGTCGGTGCGCTTGTCAAGGGTGTCGATGGCGATCTGGATCCTGTCGCCGGTGCTCAGATAGTGGGTCTGATACACTTCGAGCGGCACCAGAACGCCGTTGGGGACCGCTGCCAGGGTGTTCATCATCGTACCCAGGTTCGTGGGGGCAAAGTCGTCTCGCCAGAACGCCACGCCGGCGAAGTCGGCGCGGTCGAGTCCGATGAAGGTTGCGGGTTGGAGCTTGCCGCTGAGGTGTGCATAGGCCACATAGTGCGCCACGCGCGCAGCTGCGCGTACGCCCTCGACCTCGAGATGCTCCGACACAGGCAGGAAATGCCAGCGCGGACCGCCGCCGCTGTCGTCCGTACCGCTGACCCCGAAGGTGGTTCCCAGAGCCTGGAGCGCGGTGGCCTCGCCCTGCTCGATCAGGCGCATATCGGCGCCTATCTGGTAGTACGACTGATCGTAGAGGTGGTTGTCCATCGTTTGGGCCAGCGAGGCGACGAAGGCCGACAGGCTGAGCGTCATCGTCAGGAGCACCAGTGGGGCCGCGTAGAACCCCGATGTCCGGGCGAGGTGCCGTGCCGCCATCAGGAAGCCCACGGCCTTGAGCCGGGCCGCCACCCAGGCCACCAGGCTCATCAGCCAGGGCAGGACGCGGAGCATCAAGAGCGTGAGGGCGAAGACGCCCAGCGATGGCACGAGGAAGAGCAGCGGGTTCTGGAAAGGGTCGTTGGCCGCGGCTGCATCCACGCCGGGCACCACCAGGCCGCCCTGCTGCCGCAGGAGGTACCCGCCATAGGCCGTTGGGACCAGCAGGAGCACGTCGAGCGCGGCTCGCTGCCACCACGGGGGGCGCAGCGACCGCGCGCGTTCGCGCTTGTAGGTGACCACCGTGTGGCGAGCCGCTCCGATCGCCGGCAGCACCTGGGCCACCACGGCGAGTGCCGCGGTCACGCCACCGATGACCAGCGTGGCGGACGTGGCCTGCGCCTCGAGCCGTGCATCGAGCGAGAAGTCCAGGAAGGTGCGCACCCGGCCCATGAGGCGCGCGATGCCCTCGCCCGAGGGGACCCCCAGGGCCAGGGCGAGCAGTCCGAGGATCGTGGCCTCGAGCGCTGCAATCCCGACGATCTGCCCCACCGTGGCCCCACGGCTGCGGAGAACGGCGGTCTCATTGCGTTGGCGACCGACCGCCAGGCTCACGACCAGGCCGACGAAGGCAAAGATGAGGCCCAGGATGGGGACGCTGAAGGCATAGAGCAGCAACTTCAGCACGTTCGAGGCCTGCCAGTATTTGCTGAGGGCCTCCAGGGGCGACGTGTCAAGGCGTGCGGCGGGCAGCAACGTGACGAAGCGCTGCCGGACGCTGAGGATCCGGTTGGCCAGGTAGCCCACGTCACGGGCGCTTACCCCGGTGCCATCAAAGACCAGGTACCAGAGCGCGATGTAGACCTCGTCCTCCAGATCCGCAGCCAGGCGACCACGGTAAGTGTTCTCCGGCACGAAGAGCACCTGTTCGAGCTTCGCCGGTTCCGAGAACCAATAGGCATCCGCGGGGTCGTCGGCGCGCCAGACGCCGGCAATGCGAACCGGGACCTCGGTGGTGCGAACTGACTGCTCGCCTTGCGTCTGCGCGAACGCAATGAACTGCTCGCCCGTCTGCAGGCCCAGTTCGGTCGCCAGGCGCTCGCTGATCAGGACGTCCACCCCGGTAGCGTCGAGCGATGGCTCGGCGGGCGCCTGGCCCTCGACCAGTGTGGTGTGGGCGCTGAAGTCGTCGGCGAACCCGAAGCTGACCCAAGCCACCGGATCCTGGGTCCTGTCGTAGGCGCCGCCTTCCAGGGCGTAGAGGCCCAGCGTGTCGGTCCGGAAGTGGCGCACGAAGTGTCGAACGGGCAGCCGCATGATGGACGTGGCCTGCTTGCTGATGAAGGTGTCGGCTGCGACCACGTCCTCCCACTCCAGGGAGCTCTGCCACCCGCCAATGAACCGAAAGAGCAACGTGAGGGGAAGGTCTGTGGCCGTTGCCTCGGGCGTGCCCCAGAGCTCCTGTCGCAGCATGCGCGTGTAGACCGCGTCGGCGTAGAGCGGGATGCTGAGCGCCACGGCGATCGCCATCAGCAGGCCAACGGCGGTCGCCACAGCCAGCCAGCGCTGTGCCACGAGCCGCTTGGCCGCAACCGCGAAGATGGCCCAGATGCGGAGAAGGGTGCGCATAGCTCAGGCGCCGGTGTCGCTATCCACGTTTCAGATGCGGAGCGCTCTGGGGCCTGATTCTCTCCAACTGCCGCACCGTCTCGACACCCAGGTGCCCTTCCTGGTAGATGCCCACGTTCATGGTGACCGCGCCGCCGGCACCCAGGCAGTTCCCGAGGAAGCCCGAGAGTTCATCGTCGGAGTAGAGCGGCGGCTCCATGGGCGCAGCGGTGAGCCCCGGATCGAGGAAGTGGTAGTGGTCGGCCGGCAGCCAATCGGCGTAGCCATTGCCGTGGCCCCAGAAGCAGTCGATCGGCAGCAGGCTGTGCCACTGGCAGCGCGTGCCGGGAACGAAGCGGCTCTCGGGCAGGAAGGTGGGGATGGGTTCGGGTGTGCAGCGGGCCAGGGCCCCGTAGGCGAGGAGCTGGGGCGTCTCCGGGCGACCCAAGCGGATGCGCCCGTCCACCAGGACCTCCGTCTCCCCGCTCAGGTAGTCCTGCTCCGGCGTAAGCGGCTGCGTCAGGCCGTTGCACAGACTCCCATCGTTGAAGGCGACGACCCGGTCGGGATTACCGGCGCGGGTCGCGTCGAACCACGCCGGCCAGTCCATGGTGCGGCTGTGGAAGATCGGCCACTCATAGCAGCCATCGAACCACCAGCCATCCATCAGTGGGCCGAAGCGCTCGGCCCACTCACGAATCGCCAGCAGGTAGCGACGCTGAAACTCCGCCTGATCTGTGCCTTCCTCCGTGTTCCACGCGAACCCCTGGTGCAGGGCCAAGTTGCCGGCCACCTCGCACGGCAGATAGGCGATGAAGCGCTTGCCCAGGCCGTGGACCGCGCGGGCGATCTCCAGGACCAGGTCGCGCTGCGAGCAGCGGCCTGGGCCTACCAGTCGATCGATCACGGCGTTGGGGCTGGCGTAGTAGCCGGAGTTCTGCCCGAAGGTGAAGATGAGCCAATCGGCGCCGGTGGCGGCGAAGTCGTGGAGGAAGCGTTCCAGGTGGAACTGGTCGACGGCCTCATCCAGGCTTGTGGCGCGCTCGCCTTCCTCGGGCATGAGGCTGGGGTAGATCCAGTGCACCATCAGGCCGTAGTGGCCGGACATCCAGAAGGTGCGGTCGGGTTGAGAGGACGTGTCCATCGTGAGCTCCTTGTGAGCGTGTGCCGCCAGGCGGGCGGATAGGCGCCAGCCTACGCCCCGGCCCGGCGCAGGCGAAACCTGTGCGTCAGGCGTTCGTCCTGCGGGGTGTCGAGGGGGAGGCTGTAGGTCAACTCCCAGCGTTGCGTCTGGGGATCGAAGTCGGTCTGCCAGTCGTCGTTGCCGTGCCACGAGTGGTCCACGGCGATCCAGTGGCCCTCCACGTGGCGCTCCAGCGTGAAGCCGCGGTAGTCGACGAGGCCGGCGATCGTTGCCGGGACGTACCCCACGCCCCCGGTGACGGTGAAGGCGACCTCGCCGCCGCGGCTGCGGATGCGGACCGGGTAGCGATGCTCCAACGTGCCGCCACGGGTGACCTTGACGTCGAGATGGTTGCCGGCGGCCTCACGGTGGATCACGCGCCACGTGTTCGCGTGGGCCGCCAGTGCCTGGCGGAGGTTCTCGTTGGGGCCGTAGTAGTCCGCCGCGTGCTGCGGCATCACCACGTGAACGATCTCCGCCTCGACGTAGTCGCCGGGCAGCAGCTCGGTCACGCCGGGTGGGGGCAGGAAGTCGACCAGCGACGTATCTTTGCCGTGCACCGGCACGCCGATCTCGGCGACCCAGGCGGCTGCCCGCTTCCCGCCCAGCTTCGCATCCCAGTGGCGCACGACAAGGCCGCGGTTGGCCCAGGCGCCGGCGTCCTCGGTCCACCTCTCGGCCTCGTGCATGGAGATCCACGGAGCCTCACCGGTTAGCTCCAGGCGGTCGGTGCGGTAGGTGAAGCCGCCCCATTGGGCGTCCCACTCGCGGATCAGGCCTGCCGCGTTGCCGTAGGCGAACTTGCGCTCCTTGGTGTAGTTGTAGACATAGCTGCCGCACTGGAAGAGCACCAGCTTGGTGAACGCGACCTTCTCCACGACGTCATAGCGGATGCGGTAGAGGCCCCGGGTGATGTCGTCGGTGCGATAGAGCGATACGGTGTAGGCCAGATCGACCTTCCGGTCGAAGGAGGTCCCGGCATAGGTGACCTCGGTCAGGTTGGGGCCGTGGCGCCGGTAGCGCGTCTTGATGCGGCTATGGGACTGCGGTTCGACGTCGGGGTCGTAGTAGACCAGGAAATCGGCGCCGCCGACGTTGTGGGTCCAGGCCCACTGCTTCTGCGGCGCATCGCCCATTCCCCACACCATCAGCGGGCGCGTGTCGGTCACGAAGCTCCCTTCGGGGTGCTCGGGCTGAAAGCACAGATTCTCGCCCCAGGCGCCGATGGCGGCCTGATTCCACAGCTGGTTGCCGCCCCAGCCCACCAGGCACAGTTGCGCGTGCGACGCCGCCGGGAGCGCGCCCCAAAGCGCGTTGACGCTGGTGTACTCGAAGTGCACCGTCTCCCCGGCAGGGATCGTCAGCATCACCAGCCCGTGGAACCACTGCCCCTCGAAGCGTTGGCTCTGACCGGCCGTGCTCCCCTGTGTGCCGCCCGCGTGCCAGTTCTTCGAGAGCTGCACGGGAACGCCCAGCGGGTGGCCCTCCGCATCGCGCAGGATGGCCGAGACGCCGGTGATGCCAAAGACGCGGCCATCCTTGGCGAAGTTCAGGCGCACCGTGTGGGGGGACGGACCGGGATTCTCGACAGTGATGTTCACGCGTTCGATCCTGTGGTTGCCGGCTTCGGCGTACTCGCCGGTGGCGCCGTCGTTGCGCAGGGCGATGGCGTGCCAGCCGAACTCGCGGCGGTAGGCGACCTCCAGCTCGTGCGCTTCGGGCGCCACCTGGACGGCCCGCACGCGGACAGGATGGGCCTCCTGCGAGACGATCCGGCTGAGCTGCGCCGGCACGTCGGGCGCGGGATAGACGATCACGCCCACGGCACGCTCCTCCCCGGCGGGCCAGTCGTCGATCTCGACCCGTGCCGTACACGTCCGCGTGTCCGGGTCGAAGTGCAGGGCGGTCTGCGCGAACGCCCCAAGCACGGCCAACCCCTCGCCGTCCTCACCGGCGAAGCTTCCCACATCGCCGCCGTCGCTGAAGTTCGAGTAGCCGGGCGGCAGGGTGAAGACGAGCTGCAGGGCCCCGCCGGCGATGGGCTGCGTCGCGGTCACCCGCAGGATGAAGGCAATCCGGTCGGGCCAGGCGCAGAGCTCCAGCCCGCTCTCGCGCACGTCGACCCGTGGGGCGCCCTGTGCGAAGGTCAGGTACGTGAGCCAGCGGCGTTGGAGGTATTTGCCGCTCTCGATCAGGTGGCAGTCCTCGTAGGTGCGTCCCGCGCTCTCAACGGGATACGACTGCCCCTGGTGTTCCAGGGCCGCCGCGAAGGCCACCTCCGGCAGACTCTCGATCAGCCGGTTATCTTGGTGGAGCGCCTCTTCCTCCGAAGGCGGGGTCTCGATCGGACCGAATCTGGTCAGTCGGAACTGGTGGAAGTCGAAGGCCAGCCCATACCGGCTGGTCTGGATGTGGAAGACCTTGTCGGGGGCGCGGAGCCCGGCGGCCCACCACTGGTAGGTGTAGTCTGCGGTGTTGTCCCACATGGTCGCCTCGCCTCTGAGGGGGGCAGGAATGTCCGAACCCCGCAGGTCGGGGGTCCGGCACGCAGGGAGCAGCGTGCCCAACGCAGTGACTCCGATCAGCTTGAGGAGGCTGCGTCGCGAGATAGGGGAATTCACGGCGGCCCCTAGCCAATCAGCACGCGGTGTGGCGTGCTGGCGACACAGCCCCGGTCGTCAAAGACATTGAGAAAACAGACCGTCGTGTTCGGGGGGATGGTCGCCTGAACACGGCCTGTGACAGGGTCGAGTTCAGCGGGCAGCCGGTTGAACCGGCGATCCTGCCACTGCCCGAGCGCGCGGGTGAAGTTGATCTCCGCGGAGACCAGCGGTTGGGCCGCATCGAACTCCGCCCAGAGCAGGTCCCCCTCGATGCCGTGGCGCTTCAGCCGCGGCATCGGCATGCCGCCGCGGAGGTGGCTGTCGGCGAAGACGCCGATCTCGGCGGGCGCCCAGCCATCGGCGTGGCTGTGCGGCATCTCCACGCGGATGCAGAGCGTGGTCTCGCCAGGGGGCAGCCGGTAGGATTTCTGCAGCGAATCCAGCGGATAGGCGAAATCGTTGGTGCCACTCACCCAGCAGATCGGGAGGTCGGCTGAGGGCAGGTAAACGGACGGGTCCCAGAGCGCCAGCCAGCGCGCGACCGCATGCGGCGGCTTGGTGGGGAACACGGTGTCATTCCAGACCGAGTTATCCCCCAGGAAGCCGCAGCCGTAGACGGGGATGGCGCACGCCAGGCCGGGGACGGTGCCGGCGACGATACCGGTGATGTAGCCGCCCCACGAGATGCCGGTCACGCCGATGCGGTGCGCGTCGACGCCCGGTTGGGCCGCCAGGAGGGCGCGGGCCCGGCTGACCGCGGCGATGACGTGGTAGCCCCACTGGTCCTCGATGGGGTCGTCGACGGCATCGAAAGAAGCGTCCCAGCCCGGCGGGCCGCCGTCTGCGTGGCGCGCGTGGGGGACACCGTCCTGCACCTCGGGCGACTCGGGCACGCACCCGCACTGGTCGATGGCGATGGCAGCGTAGCCGCGGCGGTTCCAGAGGCGCACCCACGCGTCAAAGGCGGTGCCGCCGCCCCCGTGCAGCAGGATCATGCCGGGGCACGCTCCGCCGGCGGGCAGATCGGGCAGGCCCAACCAGGCGAAGACCCGGGTCGGCTTGCCCTTCCAGGGCACGTTTTCGAAGAAGAGGCCTTGCACACCCTCAGCACGGTGCTCGGTTGCAGGCCAGGTGCGTGGAGGTTGGTCGAGCCCAACAAGGTCCCAGTCCATATCTGTCCTGTCTACTCCTTGATCGCCCCGGCGGTGGCGCCGCGAATGACCATCCGCTGGGCCAGCATGTAGACGATGAGCACCGGCAGCGTGGAGACCACGCCCAACAGGGCGATCTCCGCCCGGCTGATGGTGTGCCCCTCGGGATTCAGAATGCAGCGCAGCGTGGTCGGCAGAACCCCGCCACACTGGGAGACGATCACGGCGATCCCGGCGGGGAGGGGCTTCAGGTTCGCGTTGTCGATGAAGAGCTGGGCGGCGAAGAACCCGCCCCACAACGCGGCGAAGTTGGTGAACCCCAGCACACCGATGATGTTGCGCGCCAGCGGCAAGCCGATATGCCAGAACATCTGCAGGTCAGAGCAGCCATCGACCTTGGCGGCGGCGATGATATCGGCGGGCAGGTTGGCCTTGTAGTACTGGAAGACCATATAGACGCCGACAGGAAAACTTGCCGCGGGAAGGATCAGGGCCCAGCGCGTGTCGATCAGGCCCATGTAGAAGAGCTCCAGGTACATGGGCAGCACCAGGGCGTCGCCGGGAACCAGCATCACCAACAGGGTGATCCACAACAGCGGCTGTCGCAGCCGGAAGGGAATCACCGCCAGCACAAACCCCGCCGGGACGGCGATGCTGATGCTGAGGGCCAGCCCCAGGATGACGTAGTCTACCGAGTTCAGGATCCAGCGCATCAGGACCCCGTTGTAGAACTGCATCAGATAGTCCCAGGCTTTCTTGACGTAGCTCAGCGAGCCGATCGCCAGCGGCGGCAGCTCATAGAGCTGCGGGTTGGTCTTGGTGGTTGCCGTCACGAGCCAGATCAACGGGACGATGTAGAAGACAGTCATCAGCACAATCACAGCGAGCCGCACCAGCCAGCTGAGTGGGTCGACGCCGGTCCGGAACATCCACCGCCTGAGCCGGGCCAAGAGACGATCGCCGAGTCTTTGTTGAGCCGGGATGGTTGTCATATCACCTCAATTCGTCACTTCGGTGATGAATGCGCCGGTCTTGGTGACAATGAACACCGACGAGGCGAAGGTGATGATGATCTGCGAGATCGCCACGACGGAAGACATACCGAAATCGCCGAGGTTGAGCGTATAGTAAGCCCCCACCATGTTGGGCGACCAGAAGGGACCGATGAAGCTGGCCCCGCCCAGGGCCGTGGCTATGAGATAGGGCTCGCTGAAGATCATCAGGTTGTTGGCGATCAGCTGGATCACCATGAACCACACGAAGCCCATGATCGCCGGGCGGCGGATGTCCCAGGCCAGGCGCCAGGGGCCGCAGCCATCGATCTTGGCCGCCTCGATCAACTCGATAGAGACCGACTCCAGCGCCGCGTAGAAGATGGCGATCCATCCGCCCGACATCAGGTAGAAGCGGATGACGGCCATGACCTGGATCGCGGTGCTTGCCGTCACGAAATCGGTCAGTTTCTCCCACCCCAGTAGGTGGAAGATCCGGGAGAAGGGGCTGATCGATGGATCGAGCATGAAGAGGAACATCAGTGCCAGGGCCGGCCCATTGATCGACCCCGGCAAGAAGAAGACCGATCGGGCGATCCCGCCGATCGTGTCACGGGTGAGGCTGAGCAAGAGGGCGACACCCACTGAGCCGACAAAGCCGCTGGTGGTGGCGACCAACGAGAAACGGATCACGTTCCAGTAGGAACTGAGGAACTGCTTGTCGGTGAAGACGGCGATGTAGTTGTTGAGGCCGGCCACGAAGAGCTGGGGCCTGCCGCCCGTGAACTCCGAGAAACTGAACACCAGGGCCACCAGCGCCGGGCCCAGCGAAAAGACGCTGACCGCGATCACGTAGGGCACGACGAGCAGAATCCCCCAGTTCCAGCGGCGCAGGTGCCGGGCTGCCAGCTCGCGTATTCCGGATGTCTGCGCTCCTGCCATCGGTCTAGCCTGGCGAACGATGTTGGCCATAAGGACCTCTGTAGGTTTTCAGCAACAAGCTCTGGTCAGGCTGCGAAGAGGGTGCTGTGCGACACCCTCTTCGCGCCAAGTTCATTGTAACGCCGGCCCGGGCGCCGCTACGCCGGCCCGGGCGCCGGTACGCCCGCTACGGGCCGGTCTGTTCGACTTCGAAACCAGCCTGCTCCGTCAACTCGACAAGGGCCGTCTGCAGCTCCTCCGCGATCTCCTGGGCTGTCTTGTTCCCGCCCTGGACCTCGGTGAAGAGCGGGCTGCCGACGGCGGCCACCACAGGGGGGCCTTCCTTGTAGTCGGGCCAGATCTTGGAGGCCATGAAGTTGATCACCTCGTAGGGATCCGGATCCTTGGCCAGCAGTGGGCTCCTGCCCGCTAGGGCCTCGGCCCAGGCATCGCCGCCGGGCTGGTAGGCGCTCAGTGTGACCGCGCTCTCCGTCACGCTGGGGTGGGTGGTGACGAAGACGATCAGCTTGGCCGCCAGCTCGGGATTGACGGTATGGCGTGACATCGACCACGCGGCGCCGCCCACGCTGGCGGTCCAGACCTGCGACTGGTCCTCCCACTTGGGCACAGCGGCCATGCCCACGATCCCCTCGTTGGCGGGATCCTCGGGATCGAGGTAGACGCCCTTGATGACAAAGTCCGCTTCCCACACCGGGCCGATCCAGGTCAGCCACTCGCCGGCCTTCCACTTCTCTGCCAGGGCTGCCGAGAAGGTGCCGTTTGTATCCAGCACGCCCAGGGCGTTGAGATCATCCAGCATCTTGCTCACACGCTGGCAGTTGGGGTGCAGGAAGTTCACGCGGAACTTGGTGTCGGACACGGGATTCATCATCGGGCACTCGCTGCCGATGTACCACACCTTCTCGGTCGCCCAGTTGTCGAGCTCGCCCATGACGTATCCCGGGTGCTCCGCGGCAACCGTCTCCGCCAGGGCCATGAACTCCTCCCAGGTGGTGGGGACCGTATAGCCGAACTCCTCGAACTTCGGAACGTTGAAGTAGAGTATATTCGGTGCAATATCGTTGCGCAGGCAGATCAACTTCCCGTCAGGCGTAAGGCAGTTCGCGTTGGCCCCAGGGTAGAACTCATCGACTATCTCCTGGGGAACCCACAGCGACAGATCGGCGGGATAGTAGTCGTACTGTGCCGTGTTGGCCAATCGCAACGCCTCTACCTCGTGGAAGATCACGTCGGGCCAACCGCTGCCCACATTGTTATACAGCAACAGCTTGGTATGGAAAACGCCGCGATCATCCGTCATCAACTGGATCTTGTCCGCGTATTCCGGGTAGGTTTCCATGAACAACTGGATGGCGGGGGCACGGGTCGTGTCGGCCATCACCTTGATGGGGGCGTCGGGGTCATAGGGCGAGGCCGTGGGCTCGGGCGTCGCGGTGACGACGACCTCCTCCTGCACCACCCGCGTCTCGATGACGGTCTCCCCTTCTATCTCGACGACCTGGGTGACCACGACCTCGCGGGTCTCGACCACGACCTCGGGGGTTCCGCACGCCGCGAAGGCGGTCGCAATCAGCAACAACAGGGCTGTCGCTATCCAAAACGAGCGCTTCATAGTTCGTCCTCCTTGGACCTACACCTAAAACACTGAGCCGGAGCAATCACAGAAAACGATGATTCAGCCTCTTCGCATGTCTCTGGGCCGGTTGCACACCTCCTTGCAGATTGGTCACAGCAGATCAGAGTCCCACACGTTGGGTTGATCCCGGGGGAGCGTTACGCTATACTTCTCCTACACAGTATCACACGATGCGGCGGCGGTCCACGACAGAACTCCGCCAAATGCCGCGTTCAGGATCTCCATGGCCACCTACGAGCAATTTAGGGAGGATCTGCAGGCAGCGCTGTTGCACTTGCACAGCGCCGACTATGCGTTTCCAGCCTCAGTATGCGAGACTCTGGGCTGTGACCTCAATGAAGCGAGCACCGTCCAGTCGCGGCTTACCGAATGGATTGCGAGCCTTGCGCCGGCGCTCGACGTCCCCGAAGCGGCGCGCGCCAGGCAGCTCTACCTGGTCCTGCACCACCGGTATGTCCTGGGCCTGACACAGGAAGAGACCGCGCACCGCCTCTATCTGAGCGCGCGCACGGTCCAGCGCACGCAGCGCAATGCCGTGCACCTGCTCGCCCGGCGCATCTGGGACGCGCGCGAAGCGCAGGTCGCTGCCGGGCGGAGCGAGAGCGGTCGTCAGACCGGCGCACCGGCGACCTGGGAGACCCAGGTCGAGCAGGAGCTGCGCTCGCTCCAGCGGAGCACGGCCGATGCCACGAGCGACCTCCAGGTGGCTATCCAGGGCGCGCTGCGGATCGCGGCCGAATCGGTGCATCGCGCCGGCGTGTCACTGACGGTCGAGGGCGTCCCTGAGAACTGCCAGGTCCGGATGCACCTGTCGATCGCGGAGCAGGTTGTGCTGATGATCCTGGCGGCCCTGGAACGGGCGGTCGCCAGTGGGGAGATCGCGCTGGCGGTCGCGGTCGGGAGCGCGCATGCCGAGGTGACCTTCTGTGCGTCGCCCCTGGCGGCCGAGGCCGGCGTCGACCTGGCGTTTGCCCGCGAGCTCGTCGAGGCGCAGAACGGATCGCTGGCGCTTGACCGCGAAGGCCAGGCGCGTGTAGTGACGCTCCGTCTTCCCCGCGCACAGCGTCCAGCTGACCGCCACACCGTGCTGGTCGTGGACGACAATGTGGCCCTGGTGACGCTGTACGCCTCCTACTGCATGCACACCCACTACGACGTCATCCACGTTGGGCAAGGGAGCCGTCTGGTTGCGGTTGCGGCGGAGATGCATCCCGACGTGATCGTCCTCGATGTGCTGCTGCCGGATGTGAACGGGTGGCAGCTGCTCATGGACCTGCGAACGGCCCCCGCCACGCGCGACATCCCGGTTATCGTGTGCTCGGTGATTACCGATGCACAGATGGCCCTGAACCTGGGAGCCGCGCTCTACCTGCAGAAGCCTGTGTGGCGGCAGCCGTTTCTCGACGCGTTGCACCAGGTCCTTACGGCGCCCCCGACATAACCGCAGACACCACGGCTGCACCGTCCACCAGTTTCTCCAGCGCGATGCCATCGCCCATTGTCGCCAGCAGAACCTGGCTCCGGGGCGGGGCCGGAGTGGGGTCCTGCGCCGTGACGATGATGACAGGTGTATCGGCCAGGTCGTGGTTGTGGGCCTTGGCCTCCAGGATCTGCCACCCGTCCACCTCACCCAGTACCAGGTCGAGGAGGATCAGGTCGGGACGCGCGTTCTGCAGCGCAGCGAGCGCCTGCGCACCGGTCTCCGCCATCTCGACGCTGATCCCCACGTCATAGGCCTTGACGTAGAAGGACAACAGCTCCCGCGTGTCGGCGTCGTCGTCGACGATGAGGACACGCTCCACGGGGCGCGCCAGCGCATCGATGGCGTCGTGCAGGTTATCGCGGGAGACCGGCTTGATCAGGTAGGTTGCCACGCCGTCGGCCACATGAGGCGGAATGCCGCCGTGACAGACGCACCCAACGACTGGAACGTCGGGCGCCTGGCGTGCCGCGTGGTGGGCATCGCTCCACAGCGCCTCGACCGAGCCTGCATTGATCATGAGCACCTGGGCGGCGCTGCGGCGCACCTCCGCCAGCGCATCGGAAAGAACGCGCGTTTCGACCAACTCAACGCGATCCGACACACGCGACAGCGCGGCGTAGAGGCCGCCGCGCGGATCGCAGACCACGACGCGCGGCTTGTAGTGCGCTGTGGCGAAGCTGGGACGGCTCTCTCGTTCATGCCACTCCCAGTCCTCCTGGATCCAGCGGTTGGGCGTCGCGACCGGTGTGCTGGGCGGGGAGAAGGGGAGCCTCACGTAGAACGTCGTGCCCACGCCTAACGCCGTCTCCAGCCACATCTCGCCGCCGTGCAGCATCACCAGATGCTTGCTGATGCTCAGGCCGAGCCCGCTTCCCTGGCTATCCTGCCACTGCCCCAGAGCGGCTGAGCCCCGGTAGTATGGCTCGAAGATGCGCTGCGCCTCGTCGGGTGCGATGCCCGGTCCGGTATCCCGCACGCTCAGGAGCATGCCCGCGCCCTCCGCCTCCGCCGTGACCGTGATCCCGCCCTTCTCCGTAAGCCGCGCCGCGTTGCTCAACAGGTTGAGCGCGATCTGACGTATGCGCATGACATCACAGGCGACCACGGGCAGCGTGGAGGGAACCGCAACCGTGCAGGTGAGCCCCTTCTCCCTGATGACAGGCTGCACGAGCTCGATGACGCCGTGCAGCACGTCCGCCAGGTTGGCCTGCGAGTAGTGCAGGACGATGCGCCCGGCCTCGGCCTGGCTCATATCGAGCACATCATCGATCATGCCGGCGAGGTGGCGACAGGTGCGGTAGACGATGCAGAGATGCGCCGCGGCTTGGGGCGGGAAGGTTCCGGCGTAGAGCTCGGGCGTTTCCACCATCAGATTGACCATGCCGATGATGATGTTCAGCGGCGACCGGAACTCGTGGCTGACGCGCGCAACGAAGGCGGCCTTGGCCTGCTGCGCCTCCTCGGCGAGGGCACGCTGGGCGATCACCCGCTTCTCCGCCAACGCGAGCTGGCGATTGGCGTAGGTCAGGTCATCGATGGCCTGGAGCAGTTCGGCCCTGCTGCGGTGAGCGGTCTCCGACAGCCCCAGTCCCTCCTTATAGAACCCCCACGACCACGCCGCCAGGTGAGTCGCCCGTTGATAGACGGCCGCCATCAGGGCGTAGATGATCCACGCGGTGCCGAGGGTCACCCACACCAGCGCCGGGCGCACGCCGGGCGCGGCGATGCGCGGCGCAACCAGCAGGGACGCGATCAGCACCATGCTCACGCCCGCCGTTGCCACCAGCGCGGCGCGAACGCCAAGGAGTGTCGCGGCCAGGGCCGCGGGTACAACCAGGAGGCACAGGACTTCCGGGACGTCGAACCGCGCTCCCCAGACGCAGAGCAAGACCCCGATGGCCCCCACGGCGAACCACCGCCCCATCAGGGGCCGTTTGCTCTCGATCCACAGAGCCAGCGCGGCAACACCCGCGGTGCCGATCGAGAACAGCATCGAGAAGGCGTGGTCCGACGTGTCCGTAGCGGGGTAGAGCCTGAGCAGGCCTGCCACGACCACCAACGCAACGGCCACCGGCGCCACCGAGATGCGCAGGTCCGAACTGAAGTCTTTTGGTGTCTCGCTCATTTTGGTTGGCTCGTCTGTCGTCGATCGCTGAACGCACAGCACGTCATTCCATCGCTTCGGCCACGCGCATGGCGTTGACGGCGTTCTGGAAGGTGGAGCGGGTGGGCAGGCCGGCGCACGCGCGGGTCAGGAACTCCACATACTCACCCACAATGCCCAGGCGCACGATCTCGGGTAGCGGCGTCTGGGCCTCGGGCTCGATTACCTCGCGGGTGGCGCCGGCATCGACGACGATGCGGCCCGGCCGGTCCCACAGCGGCCCTTCGAGATAGAGCGAACGGGCGGGGCTGTGGATGTCGAGCCGCTCTACCTGCGAGCCGGAGGCCGGGAAGACCTTGAGCAGGCCCCGCAGCCCTCCCGCGAAGGTCAGGTGCGCCACGCGATTCCAGGCGGGAGCGCGCGGGCTGGGGAAGCGGTCGACGGTCACGTCGTGGATCTCGCCGCAGACGTACTCGATGAAGTTGATCCAGTGGATGCCCGTCCCGATCATGAAGGCGTCTTCCAGCCGCTCGTGCCGGTAGAAGTGGGCGTCGACGAAGTAGGTGCCGGTGAGTTCGTCGGCCAGGGCCCTGAAGGTGATGTTGAGCGGCGCGAAGCGGCGGTTGAACGCGAGGACGTTGGGGACGTCGACCCGCTCGGCCAGGGCTTGGGCCTCGGCCGTGCTGATGCCCGGCGGTTTTTCGCTGAAGATGGGCACGCCGCGGGGCACGACACGTTCGATCACGCCTTTGGCGGCAGCCGGCGTCACCGCGACGGCGATCGCGTCGACGTCCGGGTCGTCAAGGAGGGCATCGAGGCTCGGGTAGACCTGCCGGAACCCCGTCTGTGCCGCCACCGTACGGGCGACGCCGGGCTCCAGGCTGAAGATGCCCTGCAGGTGGAGAGCGACGTCAAAGCCCGCGGGCGGGGTTGTCAGCAGATAGCGCAGGGTGGGGAAGTGGTACCGCCGCGCCCACGCCCCGCTGCCGATGAACGCCAGATTGATCCGCTGTCTTGCCATGGGGTAGCCTCGTTGTCGGTGGACTTGTGTGCCCGGCTATCGTACCCCCAATCGCATCATCGTGCCAGCAGCAGCCCTCCGCCCGTCTCCGCCGCTGCTCGCGCTGGGCCGCATCCAGCGCTCCGCCGTCCACACGGCGCAGAGCGACGGCGTGTGCTCCTTCGCAGCCGCGCGCGGATGAGGCGCGTGCGCGGCTGAGGCGCGTGCGCGGCTGAGGCACGCGCGTTGTCGCCGCCGCTCGCGCTGGGCCACAGTCCAGCGCTGTGCCTGCGCGGCCCGCGGCTAGGCGCGGGCCTTGTTCAGGGCGTCGGTCAGATACGCGATGCTCTGGCGCGTCCCCTCGCGGAAGTCGCCGCCGCCCTCGTACTCGCTGCAGACAGGGCCGTCGTAGCCCTGCACTACCAACTGATCCAACAGCCACGCCAGCGGCAGCTCGCCTTCACCGGCGGGCACGAAGACGAAGCCATCGGGGGTCCAGCGCCCATCCTTGATGTGCAGGCTGACCAGCCGTGGGAGCACCGCGGCGAAGTCACCGCGCACCTGCTCGGCGTCGTGCCCGGCCCACGCGAAGTTGCCGGTGTCGAGCGTGAACCCCAGGTTGGCAGCGCCGACCTCATCCACCAGCGCGGCGAGTTGCGGGCCGTCGTTGATCAGCCGCCCGTGGTTCTCGATGCCCAGCGTGACGCCGAGCGCCCCGGCCTCGGCGCAGGCCTGGCGAAAGGCGGTGATGATGTGCGGGCGGACATCGGCAAGCTCGAGCCCCGGCTTGACGTCGCCGGTGAAGGCCCGGACTACGGGCACGCCGATCTGGGCCGCCGCACGCACCGTCGTCATCAGCCGCGCGATCTCAGCATCCAGCACGGCGGCGTCGGTCTGGGCGAAGTCGCAGTAGCCGCTGAAGCTCGAGATGGTGAGCCCGGCGGCCGCGGCCCAGTCGCGGATCTGCGGCAGGGTCTCGGCGGTCAGGCTGATGCCGTGGTGGCGGTCGGCGTTTCCGTTGATTTCGACACAGGTTCCGCCCATGGCGGCGAGTTCTTCGAAGACCTGGGGCAGGCCGCAGCCGCTCCAGCCCAGGCTCACAGCACCAATCCGGATCATACGTCCCTCCTGTCTGTCTTGAAGAGCTGATACGCCTCTAGCGCCTCGCTCAGGACGTCGTCGAGCGCGTCGGGGTCCACTAACTGATCCAAGCGGTAGAAGAAGAGCGCATCCTCGTACCCCTCGGTGCACAGGCCCGGGTGGCTCTCGTAGAACGCGATCACCTCGGGCGTGATCAACGCGCGCACGCGTTCCTTGTCGGGCGCATAGACGTGGTTGCGGCGCGAGAACTCGGGCGCCTCCCTGAAGGTGAGATAGGGGCTCGTCTCCAGTTGCTCGCGCATCTCCTTGGTGCGCGCACGCTCGGTCATCGCATCAAAGACCGGCGCGGGGATGATGGCGAAGGCGGGCAGCGCCAGGTCCGGTGACGCGAGTCGCACCACCGTCTGCACCCAGTTCCGGTAGTAGCGCCCCGCGGGGACCCAGAAGCGGTACTCGAAGAGCGCCACATCGATGCCGTCACGCTGCCCGTGCATGAAGAGGCCCGGCTTGCCGCCGGTTCCCTGGATGAAGAGCAGGGACGCCCCCGTGTTTAGCGCTGGCCCGGCCTCGGCGGCGTACGCCATACCTCTTGACTCGGCCCACGCGCGGGTCTGGGCCTCGCGGCGGCGCCTGGCACGTTCCTGGATCCAACTGATGAGCAGAAACAACAGCACGATCACTCCGAGGGCGATCAACAGTGCCATAGGCCAGCTCCTAACGGCACGCGACGAACGCGTGGATGTTGTCCGCCGGCGTCCCCGGCGGGATGTCGCACCCGCTGCTGAGGATCCAGCCGCGGGCCTCTCCGACGGAACCGATCAGCGCGCCGGTGGCGGCGCGCACCGCTTCGGGCCGCCCAAAGCGGAAGACGGCGCTGGGGTCCAGGTTGCCGCGCAGCGCGATCCGCCCGTCCGCCAGCCGCAGTGCCGTCGCGGCGTCCACCTGGTAGTCGATATCGGCGAAGGTGACGCCTGTGTCGACGACGCCTTCGAAGATGGGCACCAGGTTGCCGCAGATGTGCAGCCCCACGTCGTCCCACCCGGCGGCCTTGAGCCCGGCGACCAGCGCCCGGTGGCGCGGCTGGACCAGGCGGCGGTAGGCGCGCGGCGAGATGAAGTTGGGCGAGCACGTGGCCTCGCCCAGGACCAGGCCGTGGGCGCCGCTGCCGCGCAGCCACTGCCCCAGGGCCAGCGCCAGCTCGACCGTGTAGTCGAGGACCTGTTCGACAGCCTGGGGGTGGGTGACCGTGGCGATGAGCAGCGGCTCGACGCCGCAGAGCTGTGACGCCGCCAGCAGCGGGCCGCGGAGCATCGCCAGCACATAGGCCTCGGCGCCGATCTCGTCGACCGTGCGCCCCACCGCCTCGTAGTAGAGCGGCAGTCGCCCGCCGGCGGCGGCGTCGCGCGCGCGCAGCGCCGCCAGCGCCCGGTCCAGGGCCGCCGGATCGTCGAGCTCGGGGATCAGGTGCGAACGCAGAATGGGGGCGCCGTCGGCGGGCTGCTCCACGCGGGCGCCCAGCGCTTCGGCCTCGCCGGTGACACCCAGCGAGAGCTGCACGCCGTCATAGCCAAAGGTGCGGTAGCCGCGGACGATCACCCCGGCCATGGTCGTGGCGGAGGTGAAGTAGTCTCCCAGCGGCACGCCGAAGAGCGGCGGCAGCCCGCTATGGAGGATCGGCAGCACCGCCGGGCGGTCGGTAGGGCGCCGCGCCAGGGCGGCGCCGGCCCGCTCCTTGCCGTTCATCGCCACCCTGAGCTCCGGCTATTCCACACCCATCGCCCGGAGGTTGTCGTAGCTGATCTTGAGGCTCTCGAAGGGGTCGCGCTGGCAGGTGTCCTGCTCGATGGCGTACCACTCGACCCCGGCCTCTTCGCACGCGGCGATGATGCCGGGCCAGTTGAGGTTGCCCTCGCCGATCTCGGCCATCGTCTGCGCGCCGTTGAGGATCACCATGTCCTTGAAGTGGATGACCGGCATGCGGCCCTTCATCCGCTTGATCCACGCGATGACGTCGCCGCCGCCGTGCTGCACCCAATAGGTGTCGATCTCGGCCTTGAGATAGCGCGGGTCGCTCTCCTCGTAGATGATGTCGAGGCCCGTCCGGTTGCCGAAGCGCTGGAACTCAAAGCTGTGGTTGTGGTAGCTGAAGGTGAAGCCGGCGTCGGCCAGCCGCCTGCCCACCTCGGTGGCATCGCGCGCGAAGTCCTTGAAGCCCTGCAATCCCGCCTCGCGGTAGCGTGCCGGCATGCTGCCGACGGCGACGTTGGGGCAGAGCCACAGCCTGTGCTGGGCCACGGCGGCGTCCAGGTCGTTCTGCAGGTATTCGAAGCCGACATGCGTGATGCAGATGGTCAGCCCGTTGGCATCGGTGATCTCCTTCACGGTCTCGTGGGGGATCGGCCCGATGCCCGAGACCTGTACGGCGGTGTAGCCGATGTCGCGCACGCGCTCCATGCTGGCGCGAAAGCCCTCGGTCGTCTGCACGAACTCGCGGATCGTGTAGAGCTGTGCGGCCAGTTTCGGATGGCTCATAGCAGGTGACTCCTTGTGTGATAGGGTTCTGGGTTACGGGGCCCTCAAGCGGAAACCGGGAGATCCGGCCTGTAGGGCGCGGCCCAACGCTTGAGCGTTTCGGCGTCCTCCAGGAACTGCTCGGGCGTGTCGCCCCGGACGAACTCGATCATGGCGTAGTGCTGCCTCCCCCCGGCCTCGACCGTCTCCAGGTAGCGATGCCAGGGACCGGCCATAGCGTCCAGCGGCATGCGCTCCGTGTCGCCGTTGGTGCGCCGCCAGCTATAGACGTGGATGTTGGCCAACCGGGGCAGAATCGCCTGCAGCGCGCGCACGTTGGCCTCGACGTCCTGCGCGACCGGCGGCTGCCAGTAGGTCAACACGGCGTCGTGGTCCACCGCTGCCAGCAGGCGCTGGGCCGCCGCGTCGGTATCGGTGAGCGTGTTGGGGTGGTACTCGTAGGCGATGGTCAGACCCGCCTCGCCGGCCAGGGCCGCAATCCGCCACGAGTCGTCGATGACGCGCTGCCAGTAGGCCTCGTCGGCCTCGGCTGAGCCCTGCTTGCCGGCCCACACGCGGACGACCGGCGCGTTCAGGGTCACCGCAGTCTCGACGATGGCCTCGAAGGGCGCCGGCTCCCCATGGCCGACGCGATAGTAGGAGCCGTAGGAGGGGATGGCGATCCCCGCGTCGACCGTCATCTGCCGCACGGCGTGGGCACGATGGATGTCCCCGTGGGGGACGTGGACGTCGCCGCCCCACTCGATGGCGTCGAGCCCTGCCTGGGCGACGAGGGCGACGATCGTTTCCGGGGTTAGGGGGCGGAAGGTAATGGATACCAGACCGGTGCCGATCATATCTTGGTGCGTCTCCTCTCGCTGGGTGTACGCGCGTCGATGGAGGTATCTTAACCCATAAGGTGACAAATGGGTAGCCGGCGCCAACCACCCCACGGACGTTGCTGTGGCGCCGCGCCACAGTATAATGACGAGAACGGTGGTGCAGACGCGGCCCCGGTTCGCGAGACGCAAGGAGGGACCCGTGGAAGATCTGCGCAAGCCCTTTCTGATCGCCGCCATCGCCCTGATGGCGGTGGTGGTCCTGGTCGAGGTGGGCGCGACGGCGGTTCTCGGCGACGTGCAGGCCGCAGCGACCGACGTGGCGGCCCTCGTGCCCCCCTCGGGCGAGGTGCGCGACGCCTTCGACGACCTGGACGAGGGCGAGCTCGACGAGGCGCTCTCCACCGATCGTCCCCCCGGCCTGGGCGTGCCCTACCTGGCGCTCGTCGACGGCCTGCTGCTCTTCACCATGGCGCTTATCGGCGGGAGCCTGGTCTGGCGCGAGCGGCTGCACGCCCGCATCCAGGGGTGTGCTACGCTGGTCTTCACGGTGCTGGTGATCGTCGGGGCAATTGCCCTGATCCTGGTCGCCCTGGCGCTGCTGCTGGTGATGATCGCGCTCTTCCTCGCTGTGCCCTTCGGCACGCTGGCCTATCTGGCGATCTATGGCTTCTTCAACCGGGGTGGGGCCGCCGCGGCGCTGGGCCTGCTGATGGCACTCAAGCTCGCGGCCGCTATCTGCCTCGTGTTGGCGCAGCAGCGCTTCCTCCAGAACCGCGGCCTGGTGCTCCTGATCCTGACCTCGGTCGTGGCCAACGTAGTGGTGGGCTTTCTGCACGGCCTGGTGCCGGGCTTCCTCGTGAGCATCACCGACGCGGTCGCCGCGATCGTCGTGGGGGTCCTCGCCGTGATCTGGGCCCTGGTCTTCCTGATCGGCGCCGTGCCCGCGGTGTTGAGGGCGCTGAGGCCGGGGAGATCTTGAGCGGGACCGGGGGGCGGGGCCGCCCGGTTACTTCCCCACGGTGAGTTGGCAGGGCGCCAGGCCGGGGCACGCCACGGTGAGCGTACCGCCCTCGCTGAAGATGTCGATGTCGGCCTCCTCGCCGGCACCGTTCAGCGTCTCCTTGGCGGTGAGCCGCCCCTCCTCGCGCGGGTCGAACTGCACCTGTACCGCGGTCCCCGCCGCCAGCACCAGGGTCAGTGTGCGCACCTGGGCCCTGGCCTCCGAGATCACGAAGGTGCAGCTGCCGCCCGCAGGCAGCTCCAGGACGCCCTCCGCCAGTTGCTCGCGGCACTCCGGCGGGAAGGCGGTCCGCACGTCCTCGCGGTCGAGCGGCTGCGCGAGCTTGTCGCGGATCGTCTCGCCCCACGCGGGCGTCGCCGCGGCCCCGTCGTCGCCCAGGCCGCCCGTAAGCCCCACCGCCGCCCCGCCGATGAAGAACAGGACCAGCAGCCCGATGATGACGAAGAAGACCTTGGGGTTCATAGCACCTCGCAGTCAGGCACGTTGGAAGCTGAGGCCGAAGTAGATCGCGTACCAGCCCAGCGCCAGGACCTGCACGATCAGCGGCACGATGAAGAAGGCGTGGCCCTTCTGGATCGACGGATCGCCGACCGCCGCGGAGAAGACGATCGCCACCAGCGAGAGCAACCCCAGCAACAGAGCCGCCCAGCGGTAATCCCAGAACCCTGACCGCTCGGGGCGCTCGCGTCCCCACGCCGACCAGTAGACCCACACGAAGTGGCTCAGGACCACGAGCCAGATCACCCACGTCAGCGCGATGATGCCCGGCGTCCCGATCTGGGCCTGCAGCTTGCCCCAGTCGGAGCTCGGGCTCGATCCACCCCACAGGCCCTTGACGGTGTTGTAGAGCAGGTCGAGCGACGCTCCGAGGAACCACAGGCGCAGCACGAAGCGCGTGAAGCGGTCGCGGATGGGCCAGAAGATGGCGATCAGGCTGAGGCCGACGACCAGCGCCAGCGCGACGAGCTGCGGGGTCGCGATGAAGCCACGACCCCCGGTGAAGGTCACGCCGTTGAGGAAGCTGCCGAAGCTCCGGTTGAAGTGCGGGAAGGGTGCGAACTTGGGGAAATCGCCGGTCGCGAAGAGCGCTGCCAGCCCGTGCGAGCCTTCGTGGACGAAGGTGTGGAAGAAGTAGAGCGCGGGCAGCGCCAGAAGCAACCACCACAGGCTGGTAAGCCCGTTGGGGAACCAGAAGTTCCCGAGCCGTGCAAAGTAGCCGTCACCGATCCTGGACATCGCGCTGGCCTCCTTTCGCCTCGCTCCGCCCCCGACCCCGCCCGGCCCGCGTTTGCCCCATCCCAGGCAGGTTGGGGAGGGGGCCACTGTCCCGGTCCCTGCTCTCAGTGTACCGCATCCTGTGGGCGTGTCTACCTTTTTCGTGTAAGATTGGGCAGGTTCAGGCAGGATCAGGCAGCACGCGGCGCCGGCCGGCAATGACCATCGCCGTGGTGTCACCGGACCCGCCGCGCGCGCTGTGCGCAGGCGATGCGCCAGCAGGCGATGCGCCTAGCAGGCGGGGCGCCCAAAGGAGTAGACTGCCGTGGATATCCAGCTCAGGGAAGTACACACCATGCAGGGGTTGCGCGCCTTTGTTTCATTCCCGCTCACGCTCTATCGCGGGAATCCCTACTACGTGCCCGCGCCGGTCTTCGACGACCTCAACACGTTCCGCCGCGACCGCAACCCCGCCTTTGAGACCTGTGAGGCCCGGTACTGGCTGGCCTATCGTGAGGGCCGCGTGGTGGGCCGCGTCGCGGGGATCCACAATCCGCAGCACGAGGCGCGCTGGAACGAGCCCTATCTGCGGTTCGGGTGGCTCGATTTCGTGGACGACCCCGCGGTCTCCGCGGCGCTGCTGGGCGCCGTCGAGGCGTGGGCGCGCGAGAAGGGACTCCGCGCGGTGCACGGCCCCCTGGGCTTCACCGACCTCGATCGCGAGGGGATGCTCGTGGAGGGGTTCGAGGAGCTGGGGACGCTGGCCACGTCGTACAACTACGCCTACTACCCGGAGCACCTGGAGCGCCTGGGGTACGTCAAGGATGTGGACTGGATCGAGTACGAGATCACGGTGCCCGCCGAGCCCGACCCGACTATCGCGCGGATCGCCAGCCTGGCGCTGCGCCGCTATCGGCTGCGCAAGCTGGTGGTGCGCACGAAGCGGGAGATGATGGCCTACGCGCCCCAGGCGCTGCGCATGGTCAACGAAGAGTACCGCAACCTCTACGGCGCGACGGCGCTAAGCGAGAAGCAGATCGCGACCTATGTGAAGCAGTACTTCGAGTTCCTCGATCCCGCCTTCACGCCGGCGGTGCTCGACGAGGACAACGCGATGGTGGCGTTCGGCGTGGCGGTGCCCTCGCTCTCTAGGGCGTTGCAGAAGGCCCGCGGCCGGCTCTTCCCGCTGGGGTGGGCCTACCTGCTCCGGGCCATGCAGCGCAACGATCGCGCGGACCTCTACCTCGTGGCCGTGCGCAGCGACTATCAGGGCCGGGGCGTCAACGCCGTGCTGATGGATATGATGAACCGCGTGTTCGTCGAGCGGGGAATCCGGGTCGTCGAGTCCAATCCCGAGTTGGAGTCGAACACCGACGTGCAGGGGCAGTGGAAGTACTACGAGAAGCGCCAGCACAAGCGGCGGCGCTGCTACATCAAGGCGCTCGGGGCAACGGAGAGCCCCGCCGGCCGCGCTCCATAAAAAGCTGCACCCACCGCGGAAGAACCCTGAGCGGTCAGAGACATTCGGCTTCGAGGAGGGGTAGGGGACGTAGCCCTCCCCTCATTCCCCTCCCGCCCGCAGAAACGCGAGCACGTCCCGCGCGAACTGCCGTCCGCCCGGGGCGTGCCCTTTTCCCTCATAAAGTAGCAGCGTGGCGTCTGGGATCCCCGCCGCGGTCTCACGGAACAGGTCAGGCGTGTAGAACGGATCGCGCGTGCCCCCAACGACGAGCGTGGGCGCGGCGATCTCATGCAACCGGTCCCTGAAGGCGAGCCGATCCTCGGCCGCCACCGTCACCGCCAGGTCGGTGGGGTCCTGCGGCGCGGTCAGTGCCATCATGCCCGCCATCAGCCACGTCAGGGGCCTCGATAGCGCGCTCGCCAGGCCCTCGCCGGGAAACATCATGCGCGCAAGGACGACCGAGGCCTTCCACCACCTGCCCCGCTCCGCGTGCGCCGCCACCTCCAGTTGCACCTGCTTGGCGCTGTCGCTCAGCGTATGCGCCGCCGAGTGCAGCACCAGCCGCCGCACAACCCCGGCATGGTCGGCGGCGAGGTACAGCGCGATCGACCCGCCGGTGGAGGTCCCCAGGACGTCGACCGGCCCTTCGAACGCGTCGCGGATCGTCGTGGCGTAGTCCCCGGCCATATCTGCCAGCGTCGTGCCGCGGGGGGGATGGGGCTTGGGGAGGAGATTGTAGACCGTGTAGTCGTCGCCCAGGAAGCCGTAGAGGGTGGCGATCGCCCTCGCGGGCGGTTTGTGTTCGAAGGAGAGTCCGTGAAGGACGACCAGGGTTCGCGGTCCGCGGCCCAGGCGGCGGTAGGGCACACCCGAGGCGAAATATCCTGAGGCAGGGCCGGTCGGCATGGTGCTCGCTCCCTTCAGGTAGGTCAGGCGCCGAAGCGCCGGCGGCATCCTCGGGCGAAGTATCGCACGCTCCCGCGCGGGCGCAACTGGCGCCGGGACGCGGCCGCAGCAGAGCGGAGCGGCTCGGTCAGAGACGCGGCCGCAACAGAAAGCAGAGCAGAGCGGCTGGGGCCCCTGCGCCGTGGGCATCACACCACGTCACGCACAATCTTGTGTAGGGGCGACCCATTCCCACAAGTCGGCGGTACTCGGAGATCTGCGCGGACGCAGACGTGCCCCCGCACCGATTGGCGCGCGCCGGAATGGGTCGCCCTCTGCGCTGGAGACGCGGCCGCAGCGGAGGCGGAGCAGAGCGGCTCGGGCCCCCACGCGGTGGGGCTGAGACACGGCCGCAGCGGAGGCGGAGGCGGAGCGGCACGGGCGCCCACGCCATGGGCATCACACCACGTCACGCACAATTCTGTGTAGGGGCGACCCATTCCCACAAGTCGGCGGTACTCGGAGATCTGCGCGGATGCAGACGTGCCCCCGCACCGATTGGCGCGCGCCGGAATGGGTCGCCCTCTGCGCTGGGGCGCGGCCGCAGCGGAGCGGAGCAGAGCGGCTCGGTCAGAGACGCGGCCGCAACAGAAAGCAGAGCAGAGCGGCTCGGGCCCCCACGCGGTGGGGCTGAGACACGGTCGCAGCGGAGCGGAGCAGAGCGGCACGGGCGCCCGCGCCGATTGGCGCGCGTTGGAATGGGTCGCCCTCTGCGCTGCCTTGCTACGGCTCGTAGAGAACCGTCAGGAAGGGACGGCGGTTCGCCGGGCCTTCGCGGCTGGTCAGGACGCGTCGCCCGACCCTGTCGAGCAGCACGCAGAAGCCGTAGTCGCTCTCCGGGTCTGCGTGGAGCGCCTGGGCCAGGGTGGTGACATCCCATACATTCCACCCTGGTGCCAACGGCACGGGCGCGACCGTCTGGTTGGCCGTATCGCAGGTGGGCCGGGTGGCCTCGGCCTCGCTCCAGGGCACTGTGGCCTTCTGGACGAGGATCTGGATCTCCTCTTCCTGCCCGCCCTCCACATACATGTGCAACTGGGCCGCCTGGATCTCGGCGCCTGTCGGGATCTCGGTCATGTCGAAGCGGATCGCCACCAGGCCGGGCCCACGGGGGCCGAAGATGAACTCGCGTTCGGCCTCGGCCCGTTCCAGCGGGGCCAGCACGACCTCACCGCGGTTCAGCATCTCCTCGGAGGCCTCGCGGGCCACCTCGGGCGGCGCGGCCTGAAGCTCCTCGGTCGTCAGCGACGGGCGCCCCTGGGGCCGCAGGCTCGCGGCCCGCCAGAGCTGCAACACCAGGCCATGGACGAAGTCGGGCAGAGGCTGGTTCAGGATGTAGAGCGTGCCCACCGGGTCCCAATAGACGTCGTCGGTCGGCACCAGGTCCGCCGTCTCCTCTGCCGGACCCGTGGACAGATAGACGGTCACGCCGGAGCCGACGGGGACCTGGGTGTTCGCCGCCGGATCGGTGCGGACGACCCGCCCGTCGGCTGTGTCGCCGCTCGGCTCAGCATCGATCGTGACCTGGAGGCACGGCTGCGGGTCGCAGGCCTCTTCCAGGATGCGCCGCGCGTCGGCTTCGGTGCGGTCGTTGACGTCGGGCAGGCGCACCGTCTCCCGACCGGCGGAGACCAACAGGTCCACCAGCGACCCGGGCGGGATCTCGGTGCCGCCCGGCGGATTCGTGCCGATGAGCTGGCCCGCGGGGATGTCGGGGTCGGTGACAGAGCGGATCTCACCGACGTCGATACCAGCGTCGGCGAGCGCGTCCGTCGCCTCCGCGATGGAGATGCCGGCCTCCAACGTGGGGACCGTGATTGCCTTGGGCCGGAGCACCAGGACGAGGACCACGGCGATCACCGCCACCAGGCCCACTGCCGCCGCGACGATCCACCACGGGAACTTGGGCTTCGGCTCGGGCTCGGGTGCCTGGAAGGTCACCGAGGGGCCCTTGGTGTAGGCCTCATCGGTGTTGTGGACGCCCACCATGTCCAGCCGGAACGCGTAGCGCTTGGCGGGCGTGGCCGCCTGCAGGTCGATGTGGACCGTGTAGCTGTCGGTTCCCGCTGCCGCGAAGTCGCGCGTTGGCTCGCCCACCAGCGTGAGCCAGGGCGTCGCCTCCGCATCCTCCGCCGCCAGTTCCGCGCGCCCCCGGATCGCCCGGTCAGTGACGTTGGTGACGGTGAACGTGGCCTCTCCGTGTCCCTGCTTGTCGATCGGGATGGTCTGGGTGGTCGTCGTGATGCTGAACTCGTTGGCCATGGCTGTCTCCTTGGCGTTACGGCTGGTACCGGACGGTCAACTGAATCGTTGACCAGCGCACCAGGCCGGCGAACGCCGCGCCGGCATCGTCATGTTCGAAATAGAGCTTGATCTGGAAGGTGTCGCCATCGCCGGCGGCCAGGCTGCTGGTCAGCGCCGCCGCCACGTCCACCGGGTTGTTGAGCCCCGGCAGGGCGGCGGGGATGTCGATGAGCCCGGCCAACGCGGGGCCACTGTAGGCCGCCGGATAGTCGCAACGGTCGGAGAAGGTTACGTGCTCGATGTGCAACGGCTGGATGAACTCGAAGGGGTCGCCCTCGAAGTCGCTCAGATCGAGCGTGGCCTCCAGGATCGTGCCCTGGTTCTTGAGCGCGGCGATATCGAAGCTGACCAGGCCGCGAATGCCGTTTCCTGCCGGAGCGATTCCGGTCTGGACCGGGGGATAGCCGGAGCAGCCCTCGGCGCTGAGAGAACCGCTCAAGGCCGGGATGGGCGACAGCACGACGGTCTCGGGCGGGCAGTCGGGCACCTCCAGGCTGGTCTCGACGCGCCCGATCTCGTCGCCGTCCGCGTCGATGGCGGTGAGCGCGAACGTCGCCACATCGCCGCAGTCCAGGTCGCCGCCGTCGAACGACGTGGTGTCCGCCGGGAGGGTGTCGGCCCGCGCCGCGCCCAGACCGCCCCCGACAACCGCGATCTCATAGCTATACGAGGCCTCGCCCACCGCGTCGGTCCATGTGAAGCGGACGCTGCCGTCGGCCAGGCGCAGCGCCTCCAGGTTCGTGGGGGGCGCCACCTCGGGCTCCGGTGTTGGCGTGATCGTGGGTGTGGGTGTCGGTGTTACCGTCACCGTCGGGGTGGGCGTGTCGGTGGGCGGTGGGGTGCGGTCACGGGATAGCAGGAAGGCGGTCAGCCCGCCGCCCAGCAGCAGCACGGCGGCTGCGACGATCACGATCCACCACGGAAATGGCCTGCGCTGCGGTTCGGGCACGTCAAAGGCGACAGCCGGCCCCTGGGTGTAATCCTCGTCCGGGTTGGCGACGCCCACCATATCGAGCCGGAAGCGGTAGGTGCCGGCGGGCGCACCGGGCGGCGCCTGGATCGTGACCCGGTACTGGGCCGTGTCGTGGGGGCCGAACTCGTGTTCGGCCTGGCCGGCGAGCGCCAGCCACGCCGCGAATGGCACCGGCGTCGCCCCGCCCTCCGGCGCCGCGACCGGCGGTGCCAACGGCGCTAACTGCGCCCGTCCCCGGACCGTCGTGGCGCGCGTGTTCGAGACCGTGAAGAGCGCCTCGCCGTGGCCCTGGCTGTCCAGGCGCACGCTATTGCTGGCGGCTGTGATGGTAAATGATCCCGGCATTATAACGCTCCCTCACTGTCTGAACCGCGCGGCTGCGCGCCGCCGCCTGACGACCGCCGGCGCCCAGGTGTTGCGCCATCTGTGCGTCCCCGGTTGGCGGCCCCACGCCGCACCCTATCCAAACGCCAGGTCGAAGGTGACATAGGCCGGTTTCTCCATCTCGACGATGCGCTCGACCAACTCGCGATAGGGCTCTGCACCGGCAGGCGCCCGCACGCGGATGTGAAACGGGAGCGGGCGCCCCGCAGGACCGGTGACCGCTTCGTCGATCTCGAAGCCCTTCACGCCGGTGGCAACCTCCAGGAACCGGAGCAGCCCGCGCGCGGTGCCGCGCCACTTGGACAGATAGGCCGCCGCCGCGATGAGCCCGCGCAGCCGTCCCAGCCCCGGGGGGAAGGTGGTCGCCGGGTCGCCCTGGGCGAGGATCAGGCGCTCGAGGTCGACCCAGCCGGAAAGATAGGGGACGAAGCGGTCGGGCGTGTGATACGGGTTGAAGGTTTGCTCGAGCCCGGCCAACACGGCCTCCGAGGGGGCGTGCAGGGCCTCCATCACGCCCAGGAGCGCGTAGAGCGGGCTGCCCGGCACGGCGGTCCGCTGGAATACGCCGGGCAAGAGCTGCTCGATTTCGGTCTGCCTCATACCCGCACCTCAATCTCCCTCGACGTCGCCTTCGCTGGCGACCTCGATCTCGTGGTCGCCGGAGCAGAACAGCCACGTGGGCGGCAGGGTCATCTTGTCGCTGAAGACGGACTCGGAGACGCTGGTGTAGCGCTCGCCGCCGTCGCGCGTGAGGTGGATGCCCTCGACGCCCCCGGACATGACCAACGGCGCGCCCTCGCCTGCCCGCGCTGCGACGGCGTCCACCGGGTGGAAGCGCCCCGGATCGCGCAGGGGGAGCCCGCAGCGCACGTCCGGCGCCTGCCAGATCGGGTCGCGCTGGCTGGCGTCGAGCATCACGACCCCGGCCCGGTGCGTCCCGGCGACCACGACCTCGCCCACGAAGGCCAGGTCGCGGCAACTGCCGCCTGCCCATCCCTGCTTGTAGGTCTCCCAGCCCTCCGGCGGATCCTCGGCGCCCCGCAGCTCCCAGCGGTGGCAGCCGTTGCCGGGGTCGCCGCCCACCGCGGCCTGCCCGCCCCACAGGAAGAGGCGCGGGCCCAACCGCTGAATCCCCAGAGTGCGCACGTCCTGGCCCTCGAGCCCGATGCGCCGGAAGGTGTTGGGGCGTCCCCCCGTGCTCGATAGGTAGATGCCGCGCGTGCCCTGGGCAGCGGCGGCGACGTTCACCTCGCCGCGCACGTCCACTGCCGCGGCGACGGCGTAGAAGCTGAGGTCCTGGTCCTGAGGCTCCACGAGCACCTGGACCGGGCTGCTCCCGGCGTCCAACGCCAGCTCGTACAGCCCGGCATCGGTCGCCAGGAGGAGGATGGGCGCGCTGTCGCGCACCATCCACGCCGCATCGTGGATCGCGAAGGCCGTCGTCTGGGCCGTCTCGTCCCACGACTCGCCGCAGTCGCGCGAGATGTGGATGCGCGCCCCTGTCCCCTCGCCGAGCCCGGTGACGACGGCGAGCACGCCGGCGATCTCGGGATGCGAGCGGATGACCTGGACCTGCTCACCCTCGAACTGGCGTAGCGGTTCCCAGCCCTCGCCGTTGTTGGTGGTGCGGAAGAGTGCGCTAGCGCTGCCGGCGTACCACGTCTGGGGCTGGTGGGCGTCGGCGGTGAGCGCGCCGACGTTCGCGCCGGGCACCTCGGCCACGTGCAGCCGCACGCGGTCGACCCACAGCACGCCCGGCTCGGCCAGCGCGATGTCGTAGATGTGCGACGCCCGCAAGGCCTGGCCGAAGGGCCAGCCGTTGGGGCTGTAGGCGGTGGGTAGGGGGGTCAGCACGCCGCGGAGGCGCTCCAGAACGCGGTCGCGCACGGCTGCCTGGTCCTCGTAGCGGCGCACGACGATGCGCGCCGTCACACGGACGGTCTTGTAATGGGCCCAGTTGACGACGAGCCCCGTGCCCAGGGGGCGGCGTGCCTCCAGCGCGCGCCATACCGCCTCGCGCGCCGTGGCCGTCTCGCGCTCGCGCAGCAAGGCCGCCGTCGCGGCGCCCTGGCTCTCGGGGAGGTGGGGTACCAGGAGCACCTCGACTGTGCCCGGGGCGGCGTGCGACCACATCGCGGCGCGTGTCAGCGCCCGCGCGCGGGCCACGGCCCGGGCGCTGGAGAGCGCGAGCAACTCGAAATCGCGCGCGGTGACGGCGCGGTTGAGCGAGTGGAGCTCCTGCGGTCCGCGGATCAGGGCGTTCTGCAGCGTCTCGCCGGCCTGCCCACCCGTGGCGGGGTGAGCATTGGTCACCGCGACGCCGCGGACGGGGTCTTTGAGGACGGTGAGGGTGCCCGCGGCGACGTTGCCCTCGGGGCCGCCCCCGCGCCGGTACCAGACGCGGATCTCGCGCCCGGCCGGGGGCACCGCCGCGAGCGTCTGCGGGCTCTCTTCCAGCGGACCACCGCCGGGGCCGCGCATCCGGGCGGCCGGCGCAAACGTGATCGCGCCTGCGCGCCGGTCGGCCAGGTAGACCCGGTCCTCCGGGCCGTAGTCGCTGAAGTTGTCGACCTCCTGCCAGACACGGTAGACCCGGTCGCCATACTGGAGCACGGGCTCCTGCTCGGTCAGCTCCTCGGGCGGGGTCTCGAGCGCCACGACCAGGCTCAGGTCATCGCCCGCGGTGGCGACGATGGGCGGGCGCCGCACGCGCACCACCTGGCCCGGCAGGCCGGTGCCTGTGCCGGCGAGCTCTGCCTCGACTGGCTCGGCGTGATAGGCCAGCACGTCGGCGGTCGTCTCTCCCGGCCCCAGGGCGATCGTCGCGTCGGTGATGAAAATGGGCGCCTCCTGGCTGCCCTCGCTGCGCGAGACTGTCACGCGCGTGCCGCGGCGAATCTCCACGGAGCGTTGTGCGGCGTTGTCGGGCCGGCTAAAGGTGAGCTGCACGCTCGCCGCGGCCGGTGGCTGCAGCTTCACGCCGATGAGGTTCAGGAACTCGACGTACGCTTTCTCCGGCAGACGGTTCAGGCGATAGAGCATCGACTCGGTGAGGTAGGCGAAGAGCTCCACCAGCGTGATACCGGGGTCGCCCGGCGAGAGGTCGGTCCACTCGGGGGCCATCTGCCGGATGCGCTGGCGAGCCTCCTCAACGAGTTGCCCGAAGGTGCGATCATCTAGGTTTGGGGATGGCAGGGACATCAGACCTCCGTCAGGTTGACCGAAAAGCGCAACTGGGCCGTCTCCTGCGTCGCGCGAACGCGATAGTCGAGCATGACGTCGAGCAACTCGGGACGGTCGGGGTTGCGGTTGGCGTCAAGCGCCAGGATCTCGACGCGCGGCTCCCATCGCTCGATCGCCTGTCGCACGTAGTGAATGGCGAGCCCCGCGGTGGTGGCGTCGTTGGGCGCGAAGATCAGCCGGTGCAGGTTACAGCCATAGCGAGGTCGCATTACGCGCTCGCCGGGGATCGTCGAGAGCAGCAGCAGTAGCGCCTGGCGCACCGAGGCGTCGCCCTCGACCATCGCGATCCGGCCGCGCGGCGTCAGCTGCAGGCCGCCGGCCCCCGCGTCTGCTGCGGCGTCAAGGTCCGGGTGGACGAAGCGCCAGGCGCGAAAACGATCGCCGTCAGCCATCGTCACGCCACCTCCTCGACCAGCGCCTGGCCCGGGCTCCGGACCCTATACTCGACCGTCCCGGGCGGCGTGCCGTCGGTAAGCCCCACCACCGTGTCGAGACAGACGCGCCGCCCCTCGATGCGCACCAGGTCGGAGTAGCCCACGCGTACCCGCAGCGTGTTCTGGCAGGGCTTGATCGCCGCCCCCACATTGGGGCAGCCTCTGATGGGACGGCCCTGGGGGTCGGTCTCGACCAGCACCTGGCGCCCCTCGACGGTGACCAGCTCCTGGGTCGGCCGGATGCCCACCTTGCCCAGCTCGTGGGCGCAGACCAGGACCGCATCCTCAGTCAGTATCTTCATTCTAGCCTCGCTCGAAATCGATCGCCTGGCCGCGAATGACGACCGACCGCCCCGGCGCCTCGATCTCCAGATCGACCTCGGCGTGGACGCGCAGCTTCTCGGGCGCCAGCTCCACAAAGCTGCCGCGGCTGTCCTCGACCCGTACCAGGTCGCCGGCGTCATCGAGCACCACGTGTTGGCCTCCGGGCGTGCGCAATGTGTAGCGGCGCACGGCGTTGGCCTCGACGCCGCTGTCGTAGGGGCCATCCATCCCGTAGAGCCCGCCCAGCACGACGCCTTCACCCAACGCGTCGCGCGGGAAGAGGACCAGGACCCGGTCGCCCACATCGGGCAGCGCCACCAGCCCCTTGTTGGCGCCTGCCGCAGCGCTCAGAACGTGCATCCAGGTCGTTTCGACGTCCGCGAAGGTGGGGAGCGCCACGCAGACCCGCCCGCGCTGATCCGGGTCGTCGACCCGCGTCACCACACCGAGCGTCGCGACGGCGTGGCCCGCGCCTCCCCCAAGGGGCTGCGGGGTAGGGGGTGCAGTCGAGAGCTCGGTCATGTACCCGCGCTCCGCGTCGAGCGTATGTGTGGCGGCCGCGAGCACGTACGTGCCCTCATAGGCCTCGTCGACGCCGGTGAGCGTCACCCGCGCGCCGGGATTGAGCCGCGGGTCGCCCTCGGCAATGCCCCACAGGGTGACCTCGTGGGCGACGCGCCGGGCCAGCTCCGCGCCTGCCCGCGCCTCGACCTGGCGCTCGCCTTGCGCCACCAGGTCGAGCACCACACAGCGGCCCTCGCCGCTCAACGCGCTCGCGGGCACCTCCGCGGCCGCCTGTCGCCCGCTCGCGGCGTCCGAACGCGCCTCGGCATAGGACTCGGCCCGCAGGGGGTTCCAGCCGGTGGCCTCGACGCTGCGGCAGGCAGGCGCTTCGTTCAACTCGAGCCGTGCTTCCAGTAGCCCCGTGCCCAGCGCCAGCGCCAGCGGCGCACCGCGCCCCTCCAGCGTGAGAAGCTGCAGCGTCGATTCGTGGACCCAGGGGAAGAGGCCGCTGCTCTCGGCGACATCGACCAGCAACGCCCAGTCGGACTGCCCGTGCTGGATCAAGAAGGGCCACAGGGGCCCGGCGTCCTCGGTCTCGATGCCCAGGCCCAGGTCGGCAACCAGCTCGCGCGCCAGATCGGCGGTGGCCATCTCGACGAGCGCGCGCACGGGGTGGCGCTTCTGCAGGCGGTGGAGCCGGTCGTAGGCCCGCACGCGCACCCAACGCTCCATCGCCGGGCCGTAGACCAGCTCCACAGCCGTGACCTCGCCGGCGAAGAGCGCATCGACGTGCCCCTGGACCGTCAGGTGCAGGGGCGTGCCGGGCGCCAGCTCGCGCGCAGGCCGCAGCGGGCCGGGCGGGTCCGAGAAGACCAGCTCGCACAGCGTGGGCAGCGAGAGCTGTTGCCGCACGCGCAGGCTCACCAGCGCTGCGGTATCGAGCCGCTGCCCGCCGGCATCGACAATCACGCCGGGCACGGTACGGCTGCTCATGGCGATTCCTCCGGTTCTGGGGGTGTGGAGAGCGCGCGGGTCAGGGCGCCCAGCGGCGGGATGCGCAGGAGCGTCCCGGCGGCCAGGTGCAGCGGGTCGGTAATGTCGTTGAAGGCGGCGATCACGCGCCACAGGCCGGGGTCGCCATAGGCCTCGCCGGCGATCTGGTCCAGGCGCTCACCGGGCGGGCCCTCTTCGCCGCCGCCGAGAAGCTGGTGGGTCTCGACCGCCTCCTCGGGGAGTGCCGCGGACCCGGCCGCCTCGCGCAACGCCGTCAGGGCCGGCCCCGCGCCGTCGAGCAGCGCCTCGGCTTCCACGGTGCCAACGCTCTCACCAGCGCGTACCGCCGCGGCCTGCGCCTCAACGCGCCGGAAGCGCATACGCAGCCACGAACGGCGCGGGACGCCCTCGGCCGTGAACTGTTCCAGCCGCTCGGCCACGGCAACGACGACGCCGGGCACGTTCCAGGCCTTGCCCCAGATGAAGCGTACCAGGGGCGGGCGCCCGCGGCCCCCGGCGTCGGCGCTGTTCTCGGTTAGGTTCCAGAGCGGGCGCGTCAGGTCGCGCACGTCGCCGGTCGTGGTCGAGGAGCCCAACAGCGTCACATCGAAGAGCAGATCCAGCTCCAGCTCGGTCTGACCCCCACCGGTGAAGAGGAGCGGGTCGTCGGCCAGGCCGGCGCCGGTGAGCGCCCCGGCCGCGCTGCGGCGCGTCCGCACGCCGGCGCTGCGGCGCAGCACCACGCTCTCGGGGTTCAGCAGGCACCCGATGCGTTCGTTGGTCTCCTCGATCAGGAATGCGACGCGCTCCACGGGGCTCCTTGCTGTTCGCGGTCGATGCGCTGCCGGTGGGCCCACGCCCTGTGGTGTGCCTCCCAGGTGGTGTCCGCCGGCTCCGCCTCGGGCTCCGGCGCCGGGAGCGCCGGCCAATAGTCGATCTCGGGCGTGCCGGACGCCGCCATCTGCGGCTGCGAGCCGGGCGGACGATCCGTTGGGCGCGCGGCCTCGCCGCCTGGAGGGGCGGGTGGCCCTGCGGCGGGCCGGGTCTCGGCCATAGCCTGTCTCTCAGGTGCCGGGGGCGCTACAGGGCGCGTGGCGGTTCGCCCGGCAAGGGCCGGCGGGCCGGGTGTGTGGCGTTGCACGGTGCGCCGGCGCAGCACGACGGCGTCGACGGTGGCTGCGTCCCGGCTCTCAGGTGCCAGGGACTCTGTAGCATCTCCGACACGCTGGAGGCCCACGGCGATCTCGGGCCAGGGGGCCTCGCGCTGCGGTGGGCTGGGAGGAGTAGGGCGCTCGCCCTGTGGCGTGCCGGCGGGTTCCGGATGCGGTATCGCCCGCGACGGCTCGGCGGGCTTGGGCGTCGCCCGCACCCGAAGGCCGGCTCGCCTACCTCGGTCTGTGACCGTAGGCCCAGGTAGCTGCGCCGGAGCAGGTGTGCCGCCTGGCGACCGCAGTTCGGGCTCGTTGGGGGGCGGCTGGAGTGGTTCGGCGTCCTCATCGACTGCGGCGCGAGCCGCCGCGGCCCGGGACGTGGGTGTGGTGGGTTCATCGCTCGGAACGCCGGTAGCCCCCGGCGCCAGCGGCGGCGGGGTTGGCACAAGCCGGGCGCGCTGCACGGGGCTGTCGCTCCTGGCAGAAGCCGCGGTTCCCGTCCTCGCAGGCGTGGACGGCGGCTCCGGGCCTTCGGGGGGGCGTTCGCCCCGGGCGGAGGCTGCAGCAGGCCGAGCGGGCGCGGCGTCACGCGTTGTGGCGCGCGCGACGTCCGGCGAGACGCCTTCGCGCGCGGGGAGGCGCTGCCGGATACCGGCAGCGGGCAACTCCGGCGTGGGGGTCTGGGGGATGAGGCCGTCCTCGCTGGTGTCGTAGTCGATCCACTCGACCTCGCCACCGCGACGTACCCGGCGGCGCCAGTCGGCGGGGGGGCTATCGCGCGGCTCGGGGTACTCGCCGCGCACGGCGTCCCCGTCGGGCTCCCACTCGGCCGCCCGGCGCTGGAGCGCTGCGGCCCAGCGGCGCAGCTGGCGCGAAAGCGCCGCCGCTGCCACGCTCAGCGTGCGTGAGCGCATCGACTCACCCCCCATGGTTCGGGCCTGCCAGATCCGGCTAGGCCCGCTGCATCGACTCGAAGACCAGTGTCAGCGACTCGATGGCGACCTCGTGGGTGAGCGCGTTGAGCATCGCGCCACGCCAGGCTGAGGGCCAGGCGTTCAGCAGGTCCCAGCGCATCACCTCGCTCACCCCGTCGGCATCCAGCATCAGGATCGAGACGTTCTTGCGCTCCACGTTGCCCTGCACCGCCGTCGTGAACCAGTCCCAGAGCTCGCGCGAGTCGGTGAGCCCGTAGCGCAGGACGACGTCGTCGTACTCGACGAGGCCGGGGATGCGGCGGACCACCTGGTTGTTGCCGCCCTCACGGTATTTGATCGCCTCGATCCGCGCGCCCAGGCCGATGCACTCGGTGAAGTGGCCCTCGGCGACGCCCTCGATCAGGAGCTTGAAGTTATACCCGCGATAGGGGTCTTTTGGCTGCGGCATCAGGCACCTCCCTCAGTCTCGACTTCGACACCGCCCTGGTATTGGCTGATGCGGAAGATAATGAACTCCGCGGGCTTGACCGGCGCGATCCCGATGAGCGCCACGACCTTGCCCTCGTCGATCGACTCGGGTGGGTTGGTCTCCTCGTCGCACTTGACGAAGAAGGCCTCCTCGGGCGTGCGGCCCATCAGCGCGCCGTCGCGCCAGAGGCCCGTGAGGAACGCCGAGATGTCGCGCCGGATCGATTTCCACAATGTGTAGTCGTTGGGCTCGAAGACGATCCAGCGCGTGCTGGTGGCGATCGATTCCTTGATCATATTGAAGAGCCGCCGCACGTTGAGGTAGCGCCACTCGCTGGTCTTGGCCACCGTCCGCGCTCCCCAGACGAGGATGCCCTCCTGGCCAAAGAACCGGATGCAGTTGACCCCCGCAGGGTTGAGCTCGCCCTGCTCAGCGCGCGTGAGCCGGTGGGTGACGTTAAGCGCGCCGCGGACGACCTCGTTGGCGGGCGCCTTGTGGACGCCGCGACCGGCGTCGGTGCGCGCCCAGATGCCGGCGATGTGGCCCGAGGGCGCCACGTTGACGATGCTGTTGGGCGCCAGAGGATCGCGCACGGTGATCCAGGGGAAGTAGAAGGCGCCGTACCCTCCCTCCGAAGCGCGGGGCCGCAGCCCCTCGCCTGCCTCGCCCCCGCCCGCCTCCACCGCTGCAACCTCGGTGAGCGCGCGAATGCTGGGCACGGTTTCCGGCGCGTCGAGGATGGCGACACGGTCCTGGAGCCGCTCGCAGTGGGTGAGCAGCGCGTCATAGGAGCCGGCGTCGGTGTAGCCGGGCGCTGCGACGATGGCGACTTCGTCGACCTCCGCCAGCAGCGCCAGCCCCGTGCGCTGGCCCTCATCCCCTGCGATGGCATCGTCGCCGACGTTGACGACATAGCAACGCGCCCCGCCGTTTTGGAAGAAGCCGAAGACGGCGTGCGAGAGCGGCGTGCTGGCGGGGTTCTCGCCGGCGAACTCGCGCAAGAACTGCGCCCAGTTGTTGATCGCGACGGCCTCGCCGCGGTGCGCCCTGGGGTTCGGCGCGCGCCCCACAAAGCCGGCGGTGCTGGTGCCCACGGCCTCGATGGGCCGAGCGCCCCCGGAGACCTCCTCTACGTAGATATCAGGTGCCAGATAGGGCGGCATAGCTCCACTCCTTTCGGTCTACGACTCGAAAACATCAAAACGCACGGTGACGGGGCCTTCCCCCACCTTGTCCAGTGTCACAGTCTGCTCGCGGCCCCTGGCGCGTACGTGCAGGCGCAGCCGTCCGGCAGTCGCAGGGACTGCGGCGAAGCGGAAAGTGCCGTCGGGGGCGGTGCGCGTGCGATAGCCGAGCGCCGGCAGCTCGACGGCGGCGCCCGCGACCGGCACGTCGTCCGGCCCAAGCACGACGCCCGCCAGCCCGACCAGAGGGGCATCTTCCACGACCAGCGGGACCCGCACGAAGGGCGCTCTGGGCTCGGGGCGCTCCTTGCGCAGCGGCAGCTGCAGGATGAAGGCGGGGCGGGGAGGGACGCCCAGGGCAGCCCAAAGCGCGGGCGGCAGCGGTGCGAGGTCCACGAGGGCATCGGGCACCTCCATCGCCGCGAAGGCGAGCTCGCCCAGGAGCGCGTGCGCGGCAGCCGGGGTCTCGGCCCAGGTCGTGACCAGGTAGCGCAGCGCGAGCTGTAGCGGGGCGCGACCGGTGTTGCGGGGTGGGGGTGCCGGGCCAAGTTCGAGCAGGTAGAAGCTCGCTCCGCGGCCTTCAGGGGAGGGCTTGGGCGGATCCAGCGAGAACGAGGCGTCGCCCAGGACGGCGCCCGCCCAGCTCCGCAGTTGTTCGTCTACGGCGTCGATCACCTAGCCCCCCGCCCGCGCCTAGACCGTCCGCTTCAAGTGCACGCAACCGCCAGGCGCTGCCGGGGGCTCCTCGCCGTTGCCCAGCAACGCGACGATTTTATACGATATCAGTATACAATATTATTAGCGACGTGTCAAGAGCATTGACCGTGTTACCTGAGCGAGGGCTGTACTATCGGACCCGATGCGGCGCTCGAGGGCGATGGCCCTCTCGCAGTCGCATCGAACCGATCACGCCGACGGGGCACATGCCCCTGGGCCAAGATGAGGTATAGTAGAGCAGGCGCAGGTCAACGGAAGGAGAACGTGCTATGAAGAGTCTCGATCTACGACGTGTCGCAGTGTGTGCGGTTGCGGTGTTGCTGATGCTGGGGGCGTGCTCGCGGCGGGCAGCGCCCGAGCCGGATCCGCTGCTCCCGCCGACGGACCAGGTGACCTCAACGACGGAGCCGGCGGCCTCGCCGGTAGAGACCGCGGTCCCGCCCATGGAGACCGAGGCGCCACCGGTGGAGACCGAGGCCCCCCCCACGGAGCCCGAGGCGTCGCCTACGACCTCCTTGCCGCTCAGCGAGGGGCCGGCGGCACAGCAGGCGCGGGCGCTGTTGGCCGACCGGCTGGCGATCGATGCTGCGTCGATCAGTGTTGCCAGCGTCGAGCCCGTCGAATGGCCCAACGCGTGCCTCGGCGTGCAGATCCCCGGGCAGGTGTGTGCGGAGGTGCTGACGCCGGGCTACGCTGTCCTGCTCGAGGCCCCGGTCTATGAGGTCCCCGCCCAGCGCTTCGAGCTCCACACGAACCAGGACGGCTCGGGTGTTGTGGCAGCAGTCGGGCTGACGTGGCACCGGGAGGGCGGCATCGCCGGGTTCTGTGACGACCTGGTCATCGACGTCACCGGGCAGGCGACGGCGTTCAACTGCCAGGGCGGCGCGCCGGAGCAGGTGGCGCAGCAAATGCTGGTGGACCCGCAACGGCAGTCGTTCTACACCTGGCGTTCGCTGCTGGCGCCCTTGGGCTTCCAGCAGGCCGACGACGCGGTCGCCGACGCCATGCGGGTGGAGCTGTCGCTCAATGGGTATGGGCTGCTGCAGGCGGGCGAGCCGCTGCAGTTGGAGATCGCCGCCTTCGCGCAGGACGTCTACACGCAGTTGACGCAATAGCGCCCCCTCGCACCGCGAGCCGCGCCGTTCCGCTCTGTTGCGGCCGGTCTCCAGACCGAGCCGCTCTGCTCTGCGGTGTTGCGGCCGTGTCTCCAGACCGCGCCGCTCTGCTCTGCTCCGCTGCGGCCGTGTCTCAGAGCAGAGGGCGACCCATTCCCGCGAGCGCCAATCGGTGCGGGGGGCATGTCTGCGTCCGTGCAAGACTCCTTGTATCGCGAAGCCGCGGGAATGGGTCGCCCCTACATAGGATTGTGCGAGGGTTGGTTTGATGCCCACGGCGTGGGGGCCCGCGCCGCTCTGGAGGTGTTGCGGCCGTGTCTCCAGACCGAGCCGCTCTGCTCTGCTCTGTTCTGTTGCGGCCGGCCTCCAGACCGAGCCGCTCTGCTCTGCTCTGTTCTGTTGCGGCCGTGTCTTCCCAATAGACCGGGACTTCGCTGACCGGGCCGCTCTGCACCCGGTGTTCTGTGCTGGAGGCATACATCGTGGAAACCTATCGCATTCATGAAGGGGCATCGCTCTACTACCTGACATTCACAGTGCAGGCGTGGCTTCCGGTCTTCGTCGGCGAGGCGCCGTGTTTGCTCATCGCCGACAGCCTCAACCGCTGCCACCAGGACAAGGGGCTTTGCATCAACGCGTATGTGATCATGCCGACCCACATACACCTCATTGTCTTCGACGCCGACTTCGACAGCCGGCGCCTATCAGCCACGGTGACGGCCTTCCGCAAGTTCACCGGACGGCGCCTCGCCGACTACTGCGCTCAGCATATGCCGGAAGCATCTGCGGCTGTCCTTGCGCGCCATAGGCGCTCGGACCGCGAGCGTCAGTTCTGGCAGCAGAGCCGTCATCCCGAGGCGATAGTCTCGCAGTCGATGTGGCAGCAGAAGCTCAGGTATCTCCACGACAACCCGAGGCGCAAGGGTCTTGTCAGGCAGGCCACCTATTGGCGATTCTCGTCGGCGGCCTATTGGACCTTGGGCGAGGCAGCGTCATCGGACGTCGTGCTTTCGGCCATAGAGTGGTGATCGCCGGGCGGGATACCTCTTCCGGTCGGGCCTCCGAAACGGCGCCGTCTGAGACACGGCCGCAACGGAGCAGAGCGGCGCGGCTCGGTCTGGAGACGCGGCCGCAACGGAGCAGAGCGGCTCGCGCGCTTACCTACGCCGTGGGCATCAAACCAACCCACGCACAATACTGTGTAGGGGCGACTCATTCCCACAGCTTCGCGATACAAGGAGTCTTGCACGGACGCAGACATGCCCCCCGCACCGACTGACGCTCGCTGGAATGGGTCGCCCTCTGCGCTGGGGCCGAGGCGCGACCGCAACTCCGCTGAGCAGAGCGGCTCGGTCTGGAGACACGGCCGCAGCAGAGCAGAGCGGCGCGGTCTGGAGACACGGCCGCAACAGAGCAGAGCAGAGCGGCGCGGTCTGGAGACGCGGCCGCAACAGAACAGAGCAGAGCAGAGCGGCTCGGTCTGGAGGCCGGCCGCAACAGAACAGAGCAGAGCAGAGCGGCGCGGTCTGGAGACCGGCCGCAACAGAGCAGAGCAGAGCGGCGCGGTCTGGAGACACGGCCGCAACGGAGCAGAGCAGAGCGGCTCGGTCTGGAGACACGGCCGCAGCAGAGCAGAGCGGCGCGGTCTGGAGACGCGGCCGCAACTCCGCTGAGCAGAGCGGCTCGGTCTGGAGACGCGGCCGCAACACCGGGTACGGAGCGGCGCGGGCCCCCACGCAGTGGGGCTGAGACACGGCCGCAACAGAGCAGAGCAGAGCGGCTTGGGTTAGGCCAGGCGCTTGAGCTCTTGGTCGATCTGCTGGCGGGTCCGGTCTAGGTCGGCTTGGATCTTCGTTTCCTCGCTCTCGATGGCGCGGAGTTGGCCCTCGGTCTGCTCGAGTTGCTCGACGTAGCGGACGCGCAGGGCACCCTCTTTGCCGCTCTGGCCCAGCGCCTGCATGTTGCTCTGGATCTGCTGCTGTGCCTTGTAGATCTGCTCGCGTGTCGCGTCGAGTTCCTGCAGCCGCTGCTCCATCCGCGAGATCTTCTCCCACAGCTCGAGGAGCCGCGTGAGCTCCTGCATCTGGCGCTCGGCGAGCAGGCCTTCCTTGAGGTAGCGCTCCAGGCCGGCGTAGGACTGCTTCTGGATCTCCTCGGTGCGCCAGCGCAACCGGCGCTCGCTGACGGTCAGCGCCTGCTCGGCCTGCGGCGGCACGGCGACGGCGAACCGAAGTTCGTTCTCGGTGCGCTCCCGCGGCTCGGGGGTGTTGAAGAGCTCGTAGTGCTGCGACCGGGGGTGCTCGACCAGCACATTGGCCGGCGCGGCGGTGGTGTTGGTGAGGCGGTAGAGTCGAGTGCGGACCTCCCACTCCTCGAATCGCAGGTAGGCGCCCTTGATCTCGATGCCGCGGACCTCGTGCGTCGTATGAGCATCCTCATAGATGCGGATGCCCAGCTCGACGGCGTACGGCACGACCATCTCGCCCTCGACCACCGTGAAGGGCAGGAGCGCCTCGCCCACGTACTCGCCGCCCTCGATGACGGTGACCGGGCCGCGCTCCAGGGTCAGCCCCGTCTGGTTATCGAGCCGGAGCGTCGCCACGGGGTGGGTAGCCAACTTGGCCCCGTTGTAGATGAGGTCCTTCCGGTACGTGAGCGTCGCCTGGGCGATGGGCACCATGGCGGAGTGTCCCCGGCTCACGCTGACCGGCGTTTTGATGTTGTACTGAAAGAGCTCGCCCAGCGCGGCGCCCTCGGTCTCGACTGCGGCAGCCTGCTCGAAGACGTCGATGCTGGGGCGGCGTGCCGTGCGGGCGTGGTCGAGCGGAGCGTACTGCGCCGGGGCGGCTGCCGAGGCCACACCCAGCGCGTCGGCCATGATCCCGCGCTTCATCTCGGCCCCGAAGCTCACCGGTTCCGGGATAACCCGTTCCTCCTCCTCGACGACCGGGCGTTCGGGCGTGAAGGGTGTGTAGAGGTCGTAGATGAAGGAGATCGGCATACCCGCGACCAGCGACAGCGCGATGCCCTCCAGGTCCTCCTCCAGCCGATTGTCGAAGATGCCCCAGCCCTGAAGCAGCGCCCGACCTGTCTGTCGCGATGTGTCTGCTGCGCCGGCGGCACCCTCGGAGGCCGCCTCCGGCTCCGCCACCAGGCGATAGCTGACGCGCCACGTGGGCGCCGGCGCGATGTAGCTTACCGACAGCTCGTGCGTTCCCGGGGTGAGGCGGACGGTGACGCTGCGGTAGGCCTCCTGGCTCAGGGAGGTCTGGAGGAAGAAGCGCAGGTCGCTGGCGCCGCGTTCGTCGAGGATCTCCACGCCTTCTACGCGCGCCAGCGCGACCACCTGCACTTGCGCCGTCGCGTCGACGACGAGGGAGACCAGCGTGGTCGCCAGCGGCTGGCGCTCGGGCGCCCGGTCCACACCCACGAGGGTGCCGGTGGTGGTCTCGGCCTGGTCCAGGTGGAGCCCCACCCGCCGCCCCCGCAGGCTGACCAGGAGATCGTAGAGGCTGCGGTCGTCGCTCAGCCGGATCGAGCAACCGGCGAGCAGCTCGTCGCGGGTCTGCGGCGTGGCGTAGTCGATGCCGAGCACCTGCCCGCCTCCCCAATCGATAGCGGTCAGGCTCTTGAGGATGTCGTTCATCTCCTCGACGCGGAAGGAGAGCTCGACCTGCTCGCCTTCGAGCTCGGCGCGCCGTTCGAAAAAGCCCACGCCGTGCTTGTACAGCGTCATCCGTATGATCGGAAGCTGCGTCATGGTTACCTCCACATTCCTTCTAGTGTGGTTGCCGTGTGCTGGAGCGCCGGACTGCGGTCCAGCGCGAGTCCCGACAGGCGGGCCTGGCCAACTGCCGCGCTTGGCGGCCGCGAGGGCATGGGGCTCCGCTTCCACGCTGGCGCTGGCGCATACGTGATCACTCTGCGCCTCTCGGAGCGCTGGACTATGGCCCAGCGTGCGCGGGTGCGCGGGTGCATGCTCGCGGTTATCTGCGTGCTCCGTGACCGCTGGTGTCCGGCGTCAGGCGTTGCCCAGGACCCACGCCGCCAGGTAGTCGAGCAGGGTCGCCGTCTCGGCGGCGCCCACCTCCGCCGAGGCGTGTGCCCGCGGATCGATGCCCACCAGCCCGTAGCACGGGTGTCCCTCGTACTCGGGTTTCATCCAGTTGATGATCTCGTCGGGGCCGCCGAGCCCCTCGTCCGAGGCGTGCAGTCGCGCGACGTCGACCAGCTCGGGCAGCAGGTGCAGCATATAGGAGGTCTCGAACTTCGCGGCGTGGTCGCCGCCCCCGCCGGGCACCTGGTTTTCGATCAGCGTGAGCACGTCCATCCTCCCGCCGGCGTCCAGGTAGGCCTGGCGCGCCGCGTCCAGGTACTCCGGCCGGTTGGGATAGTGGCCCGAGATCAGAATGGCCTTCCGATAGCCGTCGCGTTCGAAACCCTGCAGCAGCTCGGCCACGATCTGGGCCATCGGCTCGGGAGAGACCATGAACGAGGTGGGCCAATCGCCGTGGCCGCCGCCCGAGCCGAAGAAGACGGCCGGGTAGACGACGCCGCCGACCCGTGCGGCAAGCCCCACGAGCTGCTCGTGGGCCTTGATCGCGTCCAGGCCCACGGGGTTGTGGTACCCGTGCCACTCGATCGAGCCGAAGGCCACGTAGATGGCAGGTTGCGCCGCCTTTGCTGCCGCGACCTGCTCGGGCCGCATCCGTTCCAGCCGCACTTCGCGGGTTAGGTGGTCGGAGTAGTGAGCCATAGTGCCTCCTTGGGCGCTCCCCGTTTTCGGTTGGGGGTGGTTGGCGTTCTGCTAGGCGAGCAGCGCCGCCTGCTCGCGGGTGATTGACCACTTGAGGGGCTCGCCGGCGATGTAGCGCCGGAGCTCCTCGACCATATACCGGCCCATACGGCGGCACTCGCTGTACATCGAGCCGGCGATGTGGGGCGTGAGCGCGACGTTGGGCAGCGTGTAGAGCGGCGATTCCTTCACCGGCGGCTCGGGGTCGGTGACGTCGAGGACGGCGGTGAGGTCGGGCCGCGCCGTCAGGACCTCGATCATCTCGGCCTCGCGGACGATGGCGCCGCGAGCGGTGTTGATGAAGGTGGCGCCCTCTTTCATCGCGGCGAAGTGCGCGCCGGTGATCATCCCCAGCGTCTCGGGGAGCTTGGGCGTGTGCAACGAGACGACGTCGGCCTCCCGGAAGACCGTGTCGAGGTCGACCAGGGTCACGCCGAGCGCTGCGGCATCCTCGGCGCTCACGAACGGGTCATAGGCGATGGTGTGGAGGTCGAAGGGCTCGAGCCGCTGGGCCACCAACCGCCCGATCATGCCCAACGAGACCAGGCCGACCGTGGCCTCGTAGGCGCCGGGTACGGGCGTCTGGGCGATCCAGCGCTGCTCACGCTTGATGGTGAGGGCGTAGTGCCAGCCGCGCTTGAGCCCGAAGAGGATCTGCGCGAGCGTGTACTCGGAGACGGGTACGGCGTTGGCAGCGTAGGCGCTGGTGATGACGATGCCGCGATCCCAGGCGGCGTCGGTTGCGATGCCGCGGATCGAGCCGGCGCCGTAGAAGACAGCCTGCAGCCGCGGCGCAGCCGCCAGAAACGCCGGGTTGAGCGTGGCCATGCCCCAGCCGGAGAGAATCACGTCGATATCGGCCAGGACCTCGGGATGCTCGGCCACGCTGTCGACCGTCTGCAAGGGCGCGACGATCTCCACGAGCGCGCCGATATCGGCCCGCTCGGGCTCCCCGTAGATCTTGTCGTAGGCATCAGGGTTCAGCAAATAGAGTGCTCGCAGCATCCGAATCTCCTTGGTGTGGTGTGTGTTCACGTGCCCTGTACACGGGCTGTCTCTAGGTGATGGGTTGTCTTGCGCTGCAGCGTTGCGTTTCTGCCTTGAATGGCCTTCTACCGGTGCGTGCGGGCGATCTCGGCGACCAGCGCGAACTTCTCGACCGTCACGCCGGGCGGGCACGAGTCGGAGTTGGCCAGCACGAACGGGCCGCCGCGCCCCTCGGCGATGACTTGCTCTACGTAGGGCCCCAGGTCCTTGAGCGATAGCGTCAGGAACTGCGTCGGCTCGATCCCGCCGATGATGGCGAAGTCGCCGCCTACCACCTCGCGTGCCTCCCGAATCGTGATGTTGCCCGTGGGCGGCGGCGAGATCGACTCGACGCCCGCCACCCCGCTGGCCTTCATCAGCGGCAGCAGGTGGCGCAGGTGCCCGCAGGCGTGCTGGATGTAGTGCATGTCGTTGGTCGCCAGCAGCGTACACCAGCGCTCGATCTCCGAGCCGATGTAGCGCTCGTATTGGCGCGGCGAGTAGTTCTGCGTACTGGAGTCCTCCCAAGTCAGGTAGTAGGTGTAGAAGCCGGTCTCCATCGCCAGTTGCGCAGCCAGTAGGTCGTTTGCGACCATGGCTTGCCACAGGGCCTCGACGGTGTCGGGGAAGTCCGCCAGCGCGTAGGCCAGCTCCTCGGTGCCCACGTGGTGCTCGACCAGGCTCTGGAAGGCCGACTTGCTGCGCGGGAGCAGCATGCCGATGGAGAGCCCCTCGCTGCCGCTGCCGGTGAGGTGCTCGCGCACCGGCGCGAGATCGACCTCGAACTCCGTGTGCTCCTCGATCCAGAGCTGCACCAGGAAGTCGTCCTCGGTCTTGAGGGGGTGCTCGACGAGGAACTCGGTGTTGCCCTCGTCGCTGCGCCGGCCTACCTGGGTCAGGGCGCCCACGGGCGTGAGGATCTCCACGCGCCGGTCGCGCCCCTTCTGCCGGTCGGTTATCTCGACGCCGGCTGGCGTCAGCGCCTGCACGGGACAGGGCGCGCCGCGCCAGAGCGGTGTCGCGCCAATGTGGCGGTGGAACGCCAGTTGCCCCGCGTCGCGCACGGCCTGGGGAAAGCTCTCCCATACATAGGCGAGGAAGGGGCTGAAAGGTAGATAGTCGACCGGCTCGCCCTCCAGCGCGGCAACCAGTCGCTCGTGATCTGTCATCGCGGTTGTCATAGGCCTGCTGTTGACTCCTTGTCGCCGGCGCCGGCCTGCCGGTCGTCCACGGCTGCGAAGAGGGCAACGATGTCGCGGGGGTCGCCGCCGATGGTCTGCCAGGCTGCCAGGACCTGACTGCGCCAGGTGGTGTCCCCGGGGAGGTGGATGTCGGGCCGGCTGTTGGCCACGTCCCACATCTCGCGGAGGATCGCCTGCAGATCCTCGGGGCGCGCGATCGGCGACTCGCGGGTAGCCTTGTTCATCCAGCGCGGGAACTGCGTCCAGTTGAAAGGCCACGGGACGGGGCTGCGGTTGACCATCACATCGGGATCGGGCGCGGGCGGACCTGCTCCAAGTGTGCGGAAGCCCTGGTCGTCGGCCCCACGCGGCAGGCCCTGGGTCCGCTCGAACGCCAGGCACGTGTCGCGCAGCCGCGTGACGGTCGCCGCCAGCGCGGGATCATCGATGCGGTTGACATCCTCCAGCGGGTCGCTAACCAGGTCGTAGAGCTCTTCGTGCCCGTCGCCGTGGTAGTGGATGAACTTGTGCCCTGACGTGATCGCCGCGACCCACCGGCGTTCCTCGTCGTAGAGGTGCGAGATGACGATGCGCTCCCGATCGTCGCGGTCCAGCGCCAGCAGGCTCGTGCCCATCAGCGGGTGGCCTGCCGGAGGCGTGACGCCCGCGACGTCGAGGATCGTGGCTGCCACGTCCCAGGTGTTGGTGGCGACGCTCGCGCGCGTCCCGGCGTCCTCGACGCCGGCGCCGTACAGGATCAGGGGGACGTGGGTCGACTCCTGGTAGGGTATGGTCTTGCTGAAACGACGCCGGCTGCCCAACATCTCGCCGTGGTCAGAGGTGAAGATGACCAGCGTGTTCTCCAACTGGCCCGTCGCAGCCAGCGCATCGAGTATGCGCCCCACGTGCTTGTCGATCAGGGTCACGCTGGCGAAATAGCCCTGTTTGAACCGCCGCACCCAGGCGAGCGAGACGTCCTTCTCGGGCCTGACGTCGGCCTCATCCCTCTGGCTCGGCGTCAGGTGGCTGGGCCCGAAGTCCACGTCCTCGTACATGTCGAGGTAGGCCTGAGGCACGTAGAAGGGCGGGTGGGGACCGACCCAGCTCGCCCAGATGAAGAAGGGCCGGTCGCGCTCGGCCTGGAGCAGCTCGATCGTCTTGTGCGCGATCCACGCCGAGCCGTGGTGCTCCTCGGGCACCCGCGAGACCTGCGGCACCGGGTAGAAGACGGGCCGCACACCGTGCTGGCAACGGACGTCGAGCCCGTGCGCCAGGAGGTACTGCACGTAGGCATCGTTCTCCCAGGTCGACGGGAGCTCTTCCATCAGATACATGTGGTTGAAGCCGTGGTGCTCGCGCTCTGGGTGGAAGTGCATCTTGCCGACGGCGATGGTCTGGTAGCCCGCCGCCGTGAGCATGCGGGGCAGGGTCGCCAGGCCGTAGTCGGCCATCGGGAGCGCCTGGTTCTGCCAGTAGCCGTGGTGCCGCGCGCTGGCGCCTGTCAGCAGGTCGTGCCGCGCGGGCATACAGAAAGGGCTGGAGCTGTGGGCGTTGGTATAGGTAAGCCCGCCGTGCACCATCTGGTCCAGGTTGGGCGTGACCACGGGCAGATCGGAGAGCGCCGCGATCGAGTCATAGCGCTGCTGGTCGGTGTGGAGCAGCAGGATGTTCGGACGGTTGGTTGGCATAGTCCCCTCCTCAGCCTCCTGAAGACGCGACCGGCGGGCGAAGCATCGACCTGAAGAGCGCCGCCCCGTAGGGCGCGAAGGTATGGGTCACGGTTCTGCCGGAGAGCGGCGTAATGGTGCCTGTCTCCGGGTCCAGGTACTCGATCGGCTGCCGCAACGGCAGCGTGAGCGTATCGGTGTGGGCGTCGGGGCTGTCGTTGATGACGAAGAGCACCTCGGCGTCGTCCGTGATGCGGTGCGTGATGCGCAGCGGCGACGTGGGCTGCGTGACGCCCAGGTTTGCGCCCGCGTGCTTCTGCAGCCAGGCCTCCAGCGCGGGGTCCGTCGCCGATGTGAAGTGCGCGTACACCAGCACCTCTGCCATCGCAGCGACCTCGGGCGCGGGAAAGCGCGCGTCCGTATTGGTGGGCCGCGCGCCGATGGCGACAACGGAGCCTCCGCTGACGGTCAGCTCGGCGAGCTGCTGCCAGGCTGGCAGCGGCAGCGTGTCGACTTCGGGCAGCAGCACCGTGTCCCACGCCATCCCCGCGTGCTGCAGCGCGCCGGAGCCCACCTCGGCGTCGAGCACGGTGCGGGTATCGATGATGTCGAACTCGATGCGGTTGGCATAGAGCACGTCGATGGTGTTGTGGAAGGCCATCTCCACCCGCCGCGCTGCCGGGGCGCCGCCCTCGATGGCGTACCAGCTATGGATGGACGTCGGCTCGGCGACCCACCGTGTCCAGAGCGTCTCGATAGGGTAGAGCAGCGCGACGTGGGCGTTCCGCTGGCCTTCTGTGAGCTGGCTCACGCAGCGGCCCACGTAAGCGTTGAGCGCGCGCGTCTCCTCGGCGGTGAGCCCGTCGAAGCGATAGTAGACGTTGAAGCTGGTAATGCCGCCGAGGATCTGGCGGTTCAGCGCGCCGCGGATCACCTCGAGAGGCGGCTCGGGCTGCTTGAGCGCGACCCGCTCGAAGTGCGCCGATGGCTCGGACATCGTGTAGGTCTTGCCGGTGAGCGCTGCGACGCTCGAGACGATGCGCGCAGTGTACCACGGCACGTTCTCGGGGATGCTCGAGAGAACGTCGATCCCCGGCACGTCCATCCGCCTGAGGCAGCGGAAGAGGTCGCCATAGAGCGAGATGTGCGCCAGCAGCGGCTCCTCCAACAGCAGGTGCCCGCCGGAGCGCAAATTGTGCGCGTTGCACCAGTCCTGCACGCGACCGAAGAAGCTCTCGGCCATCAGCTCGGCCACGCCCTCGAAGTAGCGATAGCGTGCCAGCTGACCTTCCGGTCCCGGGTCCGAGATCATCGCGGGCAGCATCGCCGCCAGCGTCAGGCCGTAGCGTTCTGCGAGCAGCGTCTCGAGCACCGGGCTCCAGGGGAGCGTGGCGTACGTCCGCAGCGGGTACGACTGCGCCACGGTCGAGGGCTCGTCGGTGAAGGTCGCGAAGAAGTGCGCGCCCAGGTCGTCGCCCAGGATCTCGGCGTAGCGCGCGTGGGTGACCGCCAGGAAGCGGTCCACAGCCTCCGGGTTCATCAGGTCGGGGTGAGGGCGCGCCACCTTCCAGCCGCCCGACTGCATCGTCTGGTAGCCCTCGAGCAGGCGGCTGCGGGTGACCACGGTGCAGCGCCAGGTGCCTGCGGGCACCGTGGCGTGGAAGGCGCCACGCTCAAGGGTGACCGGCAGCGCGAACGGGCCGTGCTCCTTGGCCACGGCGTCCACGGGCCAGGCGAAGGAGGCGACGAAGTCGCCCGGCGGGGCCGGGACGGCGACGCGATCACCGGACGTCGTCTGCGAGCCGGCCTGGAGGGCGTGGACCTCCAGCAGGGGGTAGTTCTCGAGCGTGAGTCCGCCGGCGGTGCCGGAGGGATAGCCGCGCTCGTCGTAGAGCCAGAGGATCAGGCCGGCGGCCTTGGCGCGCTCCACAAAGGCCGCCAGGCGGTGCAGGTTCTCGTCGACGGCCAGGTAGCCGGGTCCCCAGGCATTGACGACCAGGCCGCCGAAGCCCAGGTCGACCAGCTGAGCGAGCAGCGCCTCCCGGGCCTCGGGTTCCTCGGGCGGATGGTGGACGATCTTGAAGAGCCGCGAGACGGCGGGCGGGTTGGCAAAGCCGCCGGCGGGGGCCGGTGCCGGGTGAGTCATCGTGGTGCTCCTTTGTCGCGGCGTGCAGGTGCGACGGATAGGGTAAGGCGGAACGCCGCGGGCAGGGTGTGGCTCTCAGCCTTCATCCTACGCTCCGTTCGTCCAGCCCGTCATCTGGGCCAGGAGCCGCGTGTATTCGATGAAGTTGGGCCAGGAGATGTCCGGCGGCACGCCGTGATCGCAGCCGGGGATGTAGCCGCCCAGCTCGAGCAGGGGCGGCACGACCCGTTCCAGTTCGGCGCGCATTACCTCGCCGCCCTTGGCGAGCGCGCGCTTGTCGATGCCGCCGCGGAAGGCGACCTGCTTGCCGTACTGCCGCCGGTAGGCGACGATGTCGTTCCCCGCCGCGACCTCCATCGGCGAGACCGAGTCGAACCCGGCCTCGATCCACAGCGGCAGCAGCTCGGCGTTATAGCCATCGGAGTCCATCTCCACGACCGTCTGCGGGCTGGCGGCCTTGATGGCGGCGATCCACTGCTTCCACGCGGGCATCAGGAAGCGGCGGACCATCTTCGGCGAGATCATGCTGTGCATCTTGTAGGCCATGTCCTCGTTGATGACGACGTGGTCGGGCGGCGCCAGTCGCAGCAGGGGCTCCAGGGTCTGAAGCATGAAGTCGGTCCAGAAGGCTTCCATCTCTTCGACGAACGCCGGTTGCTCGGCCATGAGGATGCACAGCCCCTCCATCCCACACCATTCGCGGAGCTGCCAGAAGGCGCCGCTGAAGGCCACGGAGACGACGTAGTCGCGTTGTCGCAGAGCCTCGCAGCGCGCCTCGAAGTCATCGGGGAAGCGCCGGGGGTCGCGCGGATCGTAGCGCCAGCGGAGCTTCTGCTCCCAGTCGTCGCGGGTCTTCACCGGGAAGCTGTGCCACTTGCGGGTGACGAAGTCCTTGGCCCGGCGGATATAGGTGTAGTCGTAAGTGTCGGAGATCTCGGTGATCGCGCCCATCCAATCCTGGACGATGTAGTGCCCGTCGCGGTGGTCCAGCACCTTTTCCTCGAAGATGGGGATCATGATAAAGGAAACGCCGGGATCGACCCGCGGCAGGGTCGGCTGGGGTTCGATGCCCACCTCGGCCATCAGGGCCGCGTACCAGGGCACGTCTTCCGGCAGTCCCTGGGTGTGCCAGGCTGCCAGCGTCGACTCGCGTGGCCCGCCGGGCTCCAGCGGGGTCCGGTCAGGCGTGCCGAAGTGCATCGTCTCCAGGAAACGAGCGCGTGGGGTGAGCGTGGTGCCGGTCGGTGCCATCGGGCCTCCCTCTGTCGGTGATGATCGCATCTCGGTCTTGCGTGTGCATCATAGCTGCGTATGGCCCACGGCGCAAGCCACGCCGGCGCCCGGATTAATCAGATTAATGATTTTTTAATATTGACTATACGGTTCGGGATGCTATACTCAAGCTAGAGATGAGAGCATGTTGGCGGGACACTCTCTCTGTTGAGATGTGAAAGGATAACATTCGCACAATACCGACTGACCGTTCGAAAGGAGGATCAGGGTATGAATCGCCGTTTCTGGTTTATAAGTCTGGTGCTGATCACAGTGCTGAGCCTTGGGGCTGCTGCCTGTGCACCGGCGACCCCTACCGAGGAACCTGGCGTTGAGGAGACGCCTCCACCCGAACTCACCGAGGCACCCCCCGCCGGGGAGGTCGTGACCATCCGGCTGGCGACCTGGGCCGGCGTCGAGGAATCCGCCGAGCTTCAGGAGGTGCTGGACGAGATCAACGCATCGGCCACGGGCTTCCAGATCGTCCACGAGCCCTCGCCCGAGGACTACTACACCAAGATCCAGACCGCGCTGGCCGGGGGCACGTCAGCCGACCTCTTCTGGCTTTCGCAGGAGTGGATCGCCGGCTTCGCGGCCGATGGCGCGCTGCTGGACATCACCGAGTTCCTGATGAGTGACGATCCGGCGGTGCACCCCGCGGCCGACCTGGACGACTACTTCGACCAGATCATCAAGACCGCGATCTACGAGGGCCGCTACTACGGGTTGCCGTGGATTGCGCAGCCTGTGGTGCTCTACTACAACCGGGCGCTCTTCGATGCCGCGGGCATGGACTACCCCACGCTCGACTGGGACTGGGATACCTTCCAGCAGGCCGCTGCCGACCTGACGCAGGATCTGGATGGTGATGGTCGCAACGACCAGTGGGGCTTCACGATGAACGGCTGGCCGCCGCCCCAGATGTTCGTCTGGCAGGCCGGCGGTGAGGTGGTTGCCGACGATCTGATGTCCTCGCCGATCGACTCGCCCGAGGCCATCCAGGGCTTCCAGTTCTACGCCGACCTGATCTACGACGACATGCACACGCCGCCGGAGGCCACCATCCAGGAGCAGGGCTTCGGCGAGATGTTCAAGGCGGGCCGTGTCGCGATGTTCATGGGTGGCGCGGCTGACGACCTGGACCGGGTCGAGGGCCTTGACGTGGGCGTGGTCGCGGTGCCCAGTGGGCCGGCGGGACGCCCCACCTTCGCGTGGAACGCGTCGACCGTGGTCGCGGCGCAGACGGCTAACCCGGAGCTCGCCTACGAGGCGCTTGTCGCGCTGACCGAGGGCATCCACCACTGGAAGATCGTGGCGCCGCGGATGTCGCTGGCGACGGCCGAGGCTATCACCGAGGCCGAGCCACGTAAGGCGGCGAGCGCCGCCGGGATCGCCGAGGCCGTTTCTGAGATGCGGGCCTTCAACATCATCCCCCGCCACCAGGAGTGGGACACCATCTTCTGGGGCGACTTCATGGACCCGCTCTTCCACGGTGAAGGCACAGCCGAGGAACTGGCCCCGGAAGTCCGGCCGTTGCTCGAGGAGCTGTTGCCTTAGTTCACGCACTGCGGCCCCGGGCCGGCTGTCCAGCGTGACCGTGGCACCGCCCGGGGCCGGCGGGCAGTATCTGCCCCTAGCGTGACCCCGCCAAGGCAGATGCAACTCGAGAAGACGAGGGGCGAGGCCGGGAACCGGTCTCGCCCCATGCATGTAGGTTGGGCAGAGAGCCGGCCTGACCGGATGGCCGGCCCCTGCCCTTGAGGTAAAAGGAGGTCGCTATGCCGCAGATGACTGCATGGCAGAGCTATATCCCTACCTTTCTGCGGTGGGTGGGTGTGGGGGGGGCGATGGTTCTCGCGATGATCGGCCTCACCCGCCTGCTCCAACTGCTCGGCGTGCGGCGCGAGGCGGCCACCGGCTATGGGCTCGTGCTGCCGTGGGTACTGGGGCTCCTCATCTGGACCCTCTACCCCTTTGCCAACTCGCTCTACCTGAGTTTCACGCGGTTCAATATCTTCCAGCCGCCCGAATGGATCGGGCTCGAGAACTACGTCAGGATGTTCACCGCCGACAGCCAGTTTTGGCTCAGCCTGCGCCTGACCCTGCTCTATGCGGCGCTCAACGTGCCGCTGGGCATCATCGGCGCGCTGGGCGTTGCGCTGCTGCTCAACCAGAACGTCAAGGGCATCGGTTTCTGGCGCACGGTCTATTACCTGCCGGCGGTGCTGCCGGCGGTCGCCGTGGTGTTGCTGTGGCGCTGGATGCTAAGCCCCACATCGGGACTGGTCAACTTCGTGCTGCGGCCGGTCTACACCCTGCTGAACATCCAGCCGCTCCAGTGGTTCACCGATCCCGACCTGGTCCTGCCTGCGTTCGTGATCATGGGCATGTGGGGCGTCTTCGGCGCCAACTCCGTGATCCTGCTGGCGGGGCTCAAGAACATCCCCCACCATCTCTATGAGGCGGCCGACCTCGACGGCGCCGGAACCTGGCAGAAGTTCTGGAACGTTACCCTGCCGATGCTCAGCTCGACCCTCTTCTACAACGTCATCACCGGCATCATCGGGGCGCTGCAGATCTTCGTCCAGGCCTTCTTCGTCGACATTCCCCGGCGGGCCGGGACCTTCTTCAACGTGCTGATCTACCGCGAGGCCTTCAGCTTCCGGAATATGGGCTACGCATCGGCGCTGGCTTGGTTCCTGCTGCTGGTCATCCTGGTGATCACGCTGCTGGTCATGCGGTCGTCGGCGCTGTGGGTCTACTACGCCGGTGAACGGTAGGAGGTGTGCCATGAGGGAAATGAGTGCAACCACAGTGACCGTTCGTACGCCGAGTCTTTCGGGCCGGCGCGTGGTCGGGAGGATCGTCACCTACGGCCTGCTGGTGCTCTTCTCGCTCTTCGTCTTCGTGCCCCTGGCCTTCATGCTTTCGACCTCGCTGAAGACCGAGCAGCAGCTCTTCGTCTGGCCGATCCAGTGGATCCCTGACCCGGTAGAGTGGCGCAACTACCCCCAGGCCTTTGTGGAGCTGGGCCGGATCGCCCCGGGGCTCACCTTCTGGCGGATCCTGGGCAACACGCTCTTCATCACTGCGCTGGCGATGGTCGCCGAGCTCGTCGCGGTCTCGCTAGTGGCCTATGGGTTCGCGCGTTTCCGCTTCCCCGGACGCGATACGCTCTTCGTGGTGCTCCTGGCGACGATGATGCTTCCGGGCATCATCACGCTGATCCCCACCTTCATCATCTGGCGCGAGCTGGGGCTGATCAACACCTACGACCCGCTTACGCTGACGGCCTGGTTTGGCGGTGGGGCATGGGCGATCTTCATGCTGCGCCAGTTCTACCTGACCATTCCGGTGGAGATGGAGGAGGCCGCCGTGATCGACGGCGCGAACACGTTCCAGATCTACTCGCGCATCATGCTGCCGTTGATCAAGCCGGCACTGCTGGCGCTGGGCGTCTTCATCTTCCAGGGCAACTGGAACAACTTCATGGGGCCGCTCATCTATATCAACACGACCCAGATGTTTCCCCTGGTTCTGGCGCTCCGTTTCTTCCAGGAGTCGCTCTCCAACGAGGCGCCCAAGTGGCACTATATGATGGCGATGTCCACCGTGATGGCAGCACCGATCCTGGCGCTCTACTTTGCGGCGCAGAACTACTTCCTGGAAGGCCTGACCATCGGCGCTGTGAAGGGGTAGGCCGGGTTGCGCGTAGAGCGTGGTCTATCGCGCTCGGCGCCTGAGCCGTGCCCCGTGCGGCGATCCGAAGGGTCCGGCGGCCTCACAGATCGCCGGAA